>Ga0129317_1000027_pt1 | contig 195489 bp, 192 predicted proteins | sample Cm1ome_FD_94430 | JGI IMG/M metagenome (GOLD analysis project Ga0129317, IMG submission 94430) | Eastern black-and-white colobus group fecal microbial communities from Wisconsin, USA - Cm1105 metagenome | ecosystem: Host-associated > Mammals > Digestive system > Large intestine > Fecal...
AGCACTAAGCGGTGGGTAAGGGGGATGCTTATGTCAGTGGGAGTTGAAAGCTCCCACTGACAGGTCGCGAAGCGACTGCGTTCATGAGCAAGTAGCGAAGCGGATTGCGAATGTCCGCTTTACTCAGGACCTGCAGCTGACGGACGTGATTGTAAGAGGGAAAAGAGTGCATTAGCGCCTTCGATCCATCCCGCTTTCACGGTAATAGCGTGCTTTGTTCTCATACATCCTTGCATCAGCTGCTTTTGCGAGATCATGTATGCTATCCCAACTCTTTTCGGAACTAAGAGCATAGCCATGCGAAATCGTCATGGTGTCCACCAGCTTGCCGTGCCACGAGGCGACGCGTTTGTCAAAGGCTTCCAGCCTGTCGGGAAGCGAAGTCACTTCCTGAGTAAGTATGATTACAAATTCGTCGCCGCCGATCCGGTAGACCTTGCCATGAGCTTTAAAGCATTCCCTCATACAATCTGCAGCTGCGCACAGGAGTTCATCTCCGGCCGCATGGCCGAGCGAATCATTTGCCCGTTTTAGGCCGTTGAGATCCATGGAGATATAGCCCCATTCGTCGTGAAGCTTCAGTTTGTTTATTGCTTCTTCATAGGCATGCCGGTTGAGACATTTCGTGAGTTCGTCTGTATTTGATGTATAGATCAGTTTTTCCTTTTCGTATTTTTCCTTGAGGACTCTTGAAAGCATATAGACCATACAGCAGGATGCCAGCGTAAGATAGATTCCGACGATAAAAATGGCTAAAAGACTGCTCTGCAAATAAAAGGAATTATCGACCGTTACCGCAACGATATAATTTTCATCCTGACAAAGCAGGCATCTGTAGGACTTTTTACCGATTCTTACATGGAAAACAGCTGTCTCGTCATAATGATCCTGGTCAGAGAGCAGATTCAGCTCTTCCAATGTGGCGCCTGTTCGGCTGTTGTCTGTGGCACCCTTTACTACGCGGGTCTTTGCATCTGCCACAAGAATTTCCATTCCCTCATAGACAGGCATATCATCTACGAACGTGGAAATTTCATTCTGTCTCATTTCTTCAAGCAGACGCGTTGGCGTGATGCCGATTTGAACCATTCTTGAACCAGCTTCGTTCCATGTGATAGCATACATCATTTCCTTATGCTCGGATGTGTTGGGAGTTACATCCTGACACATAGTAAGGCTTTTGTTTGTGAGCATAGGTTTAAAATATGCCATCTGTTCTCCAGAGTCGAAGCTGTAGCCATAGTAAAGAGGCAGAGAGCCACTGTAGATATACCCGTTTTCATCAAACAGATGGATTTCATCTACGGATATCAAATTTGCAATTTTTTGTAATTCTGCGACATCACGCTCTACCTGTGGTTTTGCATCTATGATATAGGATGCAGCCTTTGCTCTTACTATATAATCGTCCTTCAGCGATTCGATGAGCTGGAGTTCATTCTCATCATTTTTATTAAGCACGGTGACAACGCGATCAAGCAGTACTTTTGACATCCGGTATGTATTTTTGTCATTGACGTGTTTTAGAATTCCGGCTTCCAGCAATAGAGCAATTGCAATGATCAGGAAAGCCAAAAAGCAAGTCTTTTCTTTTTCATGTACTTATTTTAACATAATTCTGCCTGGTTAACTACATATTTTTGCCGGAAAGAAGCAATTAAAGAATGTGTTACACCTGATAAAATTTTTTGTACCACTGAGCAAATCGTCTCTTTTTTTGCGTATAATTTTTTTATGATTTTTCCGAATGTCATTTGAGAAAGACATACAAAAGAAAAGGAAGAGGAAAATATAACTCCTGTTCGAGAAAACGGGAGTCTTTTTAACAAAATTTCTTGCCACCGGGACAAAAAAGTGCTAAAATCGAAACGTCTATGTGTTCTATATTCATTTTTATTCATCATACACAGGAAATGACAGAGGAACAGAACAGTAAAATGTGGGGGCCGTGGATTTTTCACGGTCTTTTTATATGCAGATGACAAATAGTGAAGCGGATTGCAAAGATACATTTTGACTGCGTGGAATACAATAGATTATAGTATTCGTAAGAATGAGATTTTGGAGGAAGATTGTGAATCAGAAGGAATTAAATGCAGGCAGACAGGAAGCGCTGGAGGGCTTTGACATACCGGGCAGATTTGTGGAGTGTGTGCCGTGCGGGAATGGACATATCAATGATACGTATAGGGTTACATTTGAAGAGGAGGATGGGCTGTGCCGCTATTCGCTGCAGCATATGAACCGGTCTGTTTTTAAGGATCCGGTTTCTTTGATGAATAATATTCTTCATGTAACTGCGTACCTGAAGGAGCAGATCCTCAGCCAGGGAGGTGACCCGCAGAGGGAAACGCTGGATTTTGTCTGCACAAGAGAAGGGACGCCGTACTTTGTGGACAGCTACGGGGAATATTGGCGGGCGTACCATTTTGTTGAGAATGCGTATGCGCTTGAGGAGATCCGTGATCCGCAGGATTTTTATGAAAGTGCGGTTGCCTTTGGTCATTTTCAGGAGATGCTGGCAGATTTTCCGGCAGATACGCTGACGGAAACGATTGCCGGTTTTCATGATACAAAGTTAAGATTTGCAGCGTTTGAGCAGGCGGTTGAGGCAGATGTCTGCCACAGAGCGGCAGAGGTACAGCAGGAGATTCAGTTTGTGCGGGATCGTTACGAGGTTGCCTGTATTCTCGGGGACCTTTTGGCGAAGGGAAAGCTTCCGCTGCGTGTAACGCATAATGATACGAAGTCCAATAATGTCTTGATCGACAATGTGACGGGAAAGGGTCTGTGCGTGATCGATCTGGATACGGTAATGCCGGGACTTGCGGTAAACGATTTCGGTGATTCGATCCGGTTTGGCGCAAGCACGGGAGCAGAGGATGAAAAGGATCTGTCAAAGATCTGGTGTGACCTGGATCTGTATGAAATATATATGAAGGGCTTTGTAGAGGGCTGCGGCGGTACTTTGACGGATATGGAAATCGAATGTCTTCCGGTTGGAGCAAAGGTGATGACGTATGAATGCGGCATGCGTTTTCTTACGGATTATCTTTCGGGAGATACGTATTTTAAGACGGCGTATCCGACACACAATCTGGATCGTGCCCGTACACAGTTCAAGCTGGTATGGGATATGGAGCAGAAGTGGGAAAAGATGCAGGAGATTGCGAAGAAGTATAAGAAAGAAGTATAAGAGCTGAGATTAAGAAAGCGAGGACGAAAACATGGGCAAATATTTTGGAACAGATGGATTTCGTGGGGAAGCAAATGCAAATCTGACGGCAGATCATGCTTATAGGGTAGGACGTTTTCTTGGCTGGTATTATGGGGAACTAAGAAAAAGAAACGGCATGGAAGGTCCAGCGCGCATTGTGATCGGCAAGGATACAAGACGATCCAGCTATATGTTTGAATATACACTGGTCGGCGGTCTGGTGGCCTCCGGTGCGGATGCGTATCTGCTTCATGTTACGACAACACCGTCTGTTGCATATATCGCACGGGTGGATGAGTTCGACTGCGGCATTATGATCTCTGCAAGCCACAATCCATATTATGACAATGGAATCAAGCTGATCAACGGAAGCGGAGAAAAAATGGATGAGGAGACGATTTCGTTGGTGGAAGCGTATCTGGACGGGGAGCTGGAGGTATTCGGAAAGAAATGGCAGGAAATTCCGTTTGCAAGAAAGGAGCAGATCGGCTGTACCGTCGATTACGTTTCCGGAAGAAACCGCTATGTCGGTTATCTGATCTCGCTTGGCATGTATTCGTTCAGGGGGTTGAAGGTAGGACTGGATTGTGCCAACGGAAGTGCCTGGAATATTGCAAAGGCTGTTTTTGATGCGCTTGGTGCGAAGACGTATGTGATCAATGCAGATCCGGACGGAACGAACATCAACCGTGATGCCGGCTCGACGCATATCGAAGGACTGCAGCGCCTGGTTGTGGAAAAGGGGCTGGATGTCGGCTTTGCATACGATGGAGATGCGGATCGCTGCCTCTGTGTGGATGAGAAGGGAAACGTAGTTACCGGTGACCATATCCTCTACATTTATGGAAGGTATATGAAGGAGCGCAGCAAGCTTTTGCAGAATACGGTTGTGACGACGGTAATGTCTAATTTCGGACTTTACAAGGCATTTGATGAGCTTGGCATTGATTATGCAAAGACAGCAGTCGGCGATAAGTATGTGTATGAGTATATGATGAAGAATGGCTGCCGGATCGGCGGTGAGCAGAGCGGTCATATTATTTTCAGCAAGTACGCAAGCACCGGCGACGGAATCCTGACGAGCCTGAAGATGATGGAAGTCATGATGGCACGCAAAAAGAAGATGAGCGAGCTGACAGAGGGATTGACGGTTTATCCGCAGGTACTGGTAAATGTGCGTGTTACGGATAAGAAAGCGGCGCAGGCGGATCCGGCTGTGCAGGAGGCAGTTGCAAAGGCAGCGAATGCGCTTGGTGATACCGGACGCATCCTGGTGCGTGAATCCGGAACAGAGCCGGTAGTACGTGTTATGGTTGAGGCAGAGACGGAAGAGATCTGCCGGCTGTACGTGGACGGGGTTGTAGAGGTGATTAAAGAGAAAGGATATGCGGTATAAGGAGAAACGGCATAGCTTGCTGTTTTTCTGTACGCAGGAACGGAAGGACTTATTTTATGCTTCATATGATTGAAACGATTAACACAGCAGTCAATAATTTTATCTGGGGAGTTCCGGCGATGATCTGTATCTTCGGTGTGGGACTGTTTCTCAGTGTGCGGACGAATTTTCTGCAGATCCGCAAATTCCCGTATGCGATTCGCACAACGCTTGGACGAATGTTCCGCAAAAGAAATGCTTCAGATGGAGCAATGACGCCGTTTCAGGCGGTTTGTACGGCGCTCGCGGCAACGGTTGGTACCGGAAATATCGCAGGTGTGGCAGGTGCTATTGCGATCGGCGGTCCCGGCGCAGTGTTCTGGATGTGGATCTCAGCGCTGCTTGGTATGTGTACGAAGTATGCGGAGGTTACACTGGCGGTGCATTTCCGGGAAAAGAATACGAATGGGGAACTGGTCGGCGGACCGATGTATTACATAAAGAACGGCCTGGATAAGAAGTGGCATTTTCTGGCGTATCTGTTTTCTGCATTCGGCGTACTGACCGTGTTTGGTACGGGAAATGCGACACAGGTCAATACGATCACGACGGCGGTCAATTCGGCTTTGCTGAATTATCATTTGCTTGGGGAGGATCAGGTTCCCACCTCGAATCTTATTATCGGTATTGTGATCGCGGTTTTGGTAGGCATGATTTTGCTTGGCGGAATCAAACGAATCGGAAGAGTAACGGAGAAGCTGGTGCCGTTTATGGCGCTTCTCTATGTGATTCTTGGACTTGGCGTTATTGTGATCCATGCAGGGGCTTTGCCGTCTGTATTTGGCGCGATCATCGGAGGCGCTTTTAAGCCGTCTGCAGTGACGGGCGGTATTGTCGGCAGTATGTTTGTGAGTATGAAGAAGGGTGTTTCCCGTGGAATCTTCTCGAATGAGGCGGGACTTGGTACGGGCTCGATTGCGCATGCCTGCGCAGATACGCGCAAACCGGTAAAGCAGGGAATGTTTGGTATCTTTGAAGTGTTTACGGATACGATCGTGATCTGCACACTGACGGCACTCGTAATTCTGTGCAGCGGCATTGCAGTACCGTACGGTGAAGCGGCCGGTGCAGAGCTGACGATTCAGGGCTTTACAAGTACGTATGGCAGCTGGATCTCAATCTTTACTGCATTTGCCATGTGCTGCTTTGCTTTTTCGACAACGATCGGATGGGGACTGTATGGTGCGCGCTGTATTGAGTTCCTGTTTTCAGAAAAGGTAACGAAGCCGTTTATGGTCGTTTATTCGCTTGTGGCAATCGTTGGTGCAACAGCGAATCTGGGTCTGATGTGGAGCATTGCCGAGACGTTTAACGGCTTGATGGCAATTCCGAACCTGGTCGCACTGTTCCTGCTTTCCGGTACAGTTGTAAAGCTTACAAAGGAATATTTTGCATCGGAAGAGGCGCAGCGGTAAGGGTAAAAGAAAAAAGAGAACATAAGAAAGAGAACATAAAAAAGAGAACATAAAAAAGAGTGGGACTGCAGGTGACAGGATCGGCAGTCCCACTCTTTTAATCTTCTTTGGCCCATCCGTATGCATATTTGACGGCTTTTTCCCACCCGTGGATCCGGGCGGAGCGTTCGTTGGAAGAAATAGAAGGATGGAAGGTACGGTCTATGGAAAGGTTTTTGATCACAGCTTCCTTGTCCGGCCAGTAGCCAACGGCAAGACCGGCAAGATAGGCTGCCCCCATCGCAGTGGTTTCAACACAGCGCGGCCGGTTGACCGGGGCACCGATGATATCAGCCTGCGTCTGCATGAGAAAATCATTTGCGCAGGCACCGCCATCGACCTTCAGTGCGGACAGAGAAATACCGGAGTCGGCCTTCATGGCATCAAGTACATCGTAGACCTGGTAAGCCAGTGATTCTAGCGTAGCGCGGATGATGTGGTACTTATTGACGCCGCGGGTGATGCCGACGATCGTACCTCTGGCATACTGGTCCCAGTGCGGCGCGCCAAGACCGGTAAAGGCCGGTACGACGTAGCAGCCGTTTGTGTCAGGTACCTTTTTTGCCATATATTCAGAGTCCTCTGCCGAGTCAATCAGACGCATTTCATCGCGCAGCCACTGAATTGCGGCACCGGCTACGAAGATGGAGCCTTCCAGCGCGTAGGTTACTTTTCCGTCCAGTCCCCAGGCGATTGTCGTGACAAGTCCATTTTCGGAAAACACCGGTTTGTTTCCGGTATTCATCAGAAGAAAGCAGCCGGTGCCGTATGTGTTTTTTGCTTCTCCCGGCTGAAAACAGGTCTGACCGAACAGAGCGGACTGCTGGTCACCGGCAGCACCGGCGATGAGGATCGGACCGCCGAGAAACGAAGGATCGGCAGTGCCGTAAATATCGCTGGAAGGGCGGACATCAGGGAGCATGCAGCGCGGAATCGAAAGCTCGCGGAGAATCTCGTCATCCCAGGTGAGCGTATTGATATTGAAAAGCATGGTGCGGGAGGCATTGGAATAATCCGTAATGTGGACGGCCCCCTTTGTCAGCTTCCAGATCAGCCATGTTTCTACGGTGCCAAAAAGCAGGTCACCGTTTTCGGCGCGTACTCTTGCGTCTGGCACGTGATCAAGAATCCATTTGATCTTGGTGGCAGAAAAATAAGCATCGATCACTAGCCCGGTTTTTTTGCGGAAAAGCTCAGTCAGTCCTTTTGCTTTTAGCTCGTCGCAGTATTCGGAGGTTCGGCGGCACTGCCAGACGATTGCGTGACAGACCGGCTCGCCGGTATAACGATCCCAGACGATGGCTGTTTCGCGCTGGTTGGAGATGCCGATTGCTGAGATTTCAGCGGCAGTCGCGCCGATTTTATTCATCGCCTCAACCGCTACGCCGAGCATGCTCGCCCAGATTTCGTCCGCATCGTGCTCAACCCAGCCAGGCTTTGGAAAATATTGCGTGAATTCACGCTGCGCACAGCTGCAGATTTCTCCCTTTTGGTTAAACAGGATACAGCGGTTGCTGGTGGTGCCGGCATCGAGCGCCATTATGTATTTGTTTGTGTTCATATGCAGATACCTCATTTCTTCGTGATTCGTTTAACCGAAGCCATCTGCGGTGCAGTTATTCGGTTGTAACAGGTATGTTCTGACTTTTGATTATGGCATAAATAGCATGGAAATGCAACCGATACCTCATTTCTGCGGAAAATGGAAAGTGATTGATTTCCGTTTTTTTTCATAGTACAATAAAAAAATATAAGTTCAAAAGATGCATGCGGGTCATTAAGCCATAAAACTACTCCTGCGCAAGCACATCGTGGTTTCCTGCTTTTGACCTGGCATCATAAAGTGTATATATAGTACGGCAAAGGAGGATGAAAATGGCGTTTGAAAGAAGAACCAAGGAGGCACAGCCGGTGCTGGCGATCTGCTATGATTTTGACAGGACGCTGTCGCCGGATGATATGCAGGCACAGGGCTATATTCAGTCGGTAGGATATGATATCGGACCTTTCTGGGCAGAGACGAATCATCTGGCGCAGGAAAATGATATGGACACGAATCTTGCCTATATGTACAAAATGGTGCAGGAGTCGGAAGGAAAGCTGATTTTCAGCCGTGAGAGTCTTGCCGGTTACGGAGCAAAGGTAAAGCTGTTTCCCGGTGTTTTGCAGTGGTTCGAACGGATTCGTGCTTACGGAAAGGAGCACGGTGTGATCGTGGAGCATTACATCATTTCTTCTGGGTTAAAGGAAATGATCGAAGGTACGGAAATCGCAAAAAATGGTGTATTTGAGAAAATTTATGCAAGTTCTTTCTATTATAATGCACGCGGCGTGGCGGTATGGCCGGCGCAGGTGATCAATTATACGAGTAAGACGCAGTTTCTGTTTCGGATTGAGAAGGGTGTTCTTGATATCAACGATCAAAGTGTAAACGATTACTTTCCGCCGGAGGAGATGCGGGTTCCGTTCCGGAATATGGTCTATATCGGGGACAGTGATACGGATATCCCGTGTATGAAGCTTGTGAATGCTTACGGAGGTCATTCCATCGGTGTATACGATCCGCAGACGGGCAACAGAGAAAAGGTCCACCGGATGATCCTGGATGGGCGGATCCGATATGTGGCAGCGGCGGATTATTCTGAAAATCAGGAGCTGGATCGCCTGGTGAAGGCGATCATTGATAAAACTGCTGCATATGAAAAGCTTGAATCCCAATATTTTTGTGACATGGCAGAGGCAAAAAAACAGGGGAAATAATTGACAAAAGAATGTAAATAAGGTATTCTTATCACGAAGTCACACAGGGCCGATGAAGATGCACAGCGTCGGATGCGGCTTTTTTGATGTTTGGATGGAAAATCATCATCAGCCTGTGCGTATCGCATGGATCAGCCGCAGTAAAGTAAGCAGCGAAGCGGATTGCGAATATCCGTTTTACGCAGCGCTTGTCTTGGGGACTTCAGATGATGAGACGGATTCGGGATGGAGACAGTGAAAATGACAACAGGAATCTGTGATATGCATTGCCACATTCTTCCGAAGCTGGATGATGGCTCAAAAAGCATGGATGAAACGATTCAGGCAATCGAAGAAGGTGTAAGGCAGGGGATTCGCACGATGATAGCGACCCCGCATTTTTACCCGGGAAGGTACGAGGCAGATGTGCAGACGATTCTGCAAAAGGTTGAAAATATTCAGCTGATCTGTCAGGAACAGAATCTTCCGGTGAGGCTGTATGCCGGACAGGAATGCTTTTATTATTCCGGTCTTTTGGAGCAGCTGAAAGAGGGGAGTGTCCTGACGCTGGCGGGAAGCCGTTATGTACTGGTGGAATTTTCACCGGACTGTATTTATTCTCAGCTTTTTTATGGATTGTCCGAACTGATAAGGGGCGGTTATCTTCCGGTACTGGCGCATTTTGAGCGTTATGAATGCCTTCGGAAGGAAGAACGTTTAAAGGAACTGAAGGATGCAGGCATACTGCTGCAAATGAATTATGATACGCTGCTTCAAAGAGGTCTGTTTGGAAAAACCAGATGGCGTACACTTATGAAAAGCGGTATGGTCGATTTGCTTGGCAGCGACTGCCACGGAATGATGTTCCGGCCGTATCATGTGGATGAGGCTTGCAGGTGGCTGGAAAAAAACGTGAATCCAAAGCTCAGGCAGAGGATTTTAGAGAAAAATGTGCAGAAAATACTAAACAGAGACTGACAGGGAGATATTATGGAGAACAACACAGAACAGCGAAAGATAGCTGCCGTCGGGCAGAATGATGAGATGGAAATTGATCTGCGGGAGATTTTCTTCCTTCTGAAATCCAGATGGAAATCAATCTTTCTTGCAATGCTCATCGGAGCGGCGATTTTTGGCGCATATCATGTGTTCATGGTAAAGCCATCGTATCAGGCAGATGCTTCGATCTACATAACGAATACAGATTCTGTAATCACGTTTTCGGATTTGCAGCTGTCTTCTGCGCTGACGGAGGACTATGCAAATATTATTAAAAGCCGTACGGTTTTGAACCGTGTGATCAAGGAACTGGATCTGAACCTGAATTACAAAACACTTGGCAATCTGATTTCTGTAGGAAATCCGGATGACAGTCATATCATTACGATCAAAGTAACGTGTGATGATCCGGAGCTGAGCAGAAATATCGCAAATGCGCTGATGAATATCAGTATTGAGCAGATTTATCAGATTATCGGAAGCAGTGAGCCGACGATCATTGATTATTCCGTGGCGGAAGCAGTCATTGACGTAACGCCTGGCATTTCGAAATATTTGCTGATGGGTGCGCTCCTTGGAGCAGTGATCGTGTGCGGAGTCGTCATCATGAAAATGCTTATGGACAGCACGATCAAGGGTGAAGAAGATGTAGAGAAGTACCTGCAGCTTCCGGTACTGGCGGCAGTGCCGTATATCAACGATGCAGACAGAAAGTGAGGCACAGCAGATGGAACAGCAGAATTACAGACAGGAGTTGCCGGGCAGAAGACAGGTGATTCCAAGTATCAAAGAATTGCCGTTTGCGGCGAGGGAGTCGATCAATGTCCTTCGTGGAAATATACAGCTAAGCGGCTTTGCTCTCAAAACAATCGCTGTGACGAGCGCACTTGCAAATGAAGGGAAATCCACGGTTGCGTTTCGGCTGGCAAAGAGCTTTTCGGCGCTGAAAAAGAGAACGCTTTATCTGGATTGCGATATTCGAAATTCTTCTACCATGGCAAGATATGACATTCGGGAAGAGGTCACGGGTCTGAGCGAGTTCCTCTGTGGAGAGGCTGTGATGAATGAGATCGTGTATCGGACGGATGACCGGTATATGGATATGATCTTTACCGGTGCAGTGGCACCAAATCCGAGTGAGCTTGTTTCAAGTAAACTTTTTACACTGCTTCTGGAGGAAATGCGGAAGCGTTATGACTATATTATTGTAGATACACCGCCGGTTAATCCGGTTATTGACGGTGCGCTGATCGCAAAAAAATGTGATGGCGCGGTGCTCGTCATTGAAAACGGTGTGACGGAGCGTGTGCAGGCAATCCACGCAAAGCGTCAGCTGGAGTATGGCGGGATTAAGATCCTCGGGGCTGTTCTGAACCGTGTCGGAGCTGAGAAAAAGGGCTATGGCTATGGTTACGGTTATGGTTATGGTTATGGTTATGGCTACGGCTATGGTTACGGTTACGGCTACGGAAAAGATCCAAAGGGAAAAGAGCAGAATAAGAGCAAAAAAGAAAAATAAGAAGGCAGAAGAGAATGAGCAGGCACGGTTCAAAGCGAAGACATCACCATCATCACGGCGTATGGTATCGGTTGCGTCGGTGGATACGACATAATAAAAAGATTGCCGTCTGCACCTCTTTGTTTTGTCTGGCAGTAATCGGAGCAGGCACAATGTTTCTTTTACAGTCGACAAAAAAGCAGAACAGCTTTCATGTGACGGCAGGAAATTCTGTTGATATGAAGGGCGGATACCGAACGGTGAGCTGGCAGGGAAAGGAATACCTGTATAATTCACTGATCACCACGGTTTTATATGCCGGACTTGATTCAATGGAACCACTGAAGGCTTCCGAGACCTACAGCAACAAAGCACGTGCCGACAGTGTTTCGGTAGTGATACTGGATAAAAAAAGAAAAAAATGAGCATTTTGGCACTGAATCGTGATACAATGACAGAGATCAGAAGATATACAAGGACCGGGGAGGATATGGGCACCTACGTCAGCCATCTTGGATACGCGTACAGCTATGGAGACGGCGGTGAGGTCAGCTGCATGGATCTGAAAGAAGCAGTGGAAAATCTTCTTGGCATTCCGATTGATGAATACATTGTTACGAACCAGTCTTCGATCACATCGATCAATGATCTGGTGGGAGGGGTGACCTTAACGGTTCCGAATGACGATCTTGCGGGAATGCATCCGGAGCTGCAAAAAGGTGAAGTTGTAACGCTGGATGATTCCAATGTCCGCGATTTCCTGCAGCACAGAGATACAGCTGTGGATTTCAGCAATGAGGGACGTATTGAACGTCAGCAGTCATATGTCACGGCATACGTGGAGCTGCTTAAAAAGCGGCTGAATGCAGAACCGGATCAGGTATGGCAGGAGATCAATCAGATGAGTGATTATCTTCAGACCGGTATTACAAAGAATAAATACCTTTCACTTGCAAAGCTTCTGGAAAAAGTATCTTTTTCGGATACTGATTATTACCGGCCAAAGGGAGAGGATTCAAAGGGAGAGCTTCACGATGAGTTTTATGTTGATGAGGATGCGCTCCGGCAGCTGGTAATCGATCTTTTCTATGAAGAAGTCTGAATCAGGTTTGAACTTAGCAATAAGTTTGAACATAAATCGGTGGCTTGCCACCGGAAAATTTTCGGGAAAGGAGGAGTGAACATGAAGAAGTTTACCGCATTTTTCTGCGCAGCAACCATGGCACTCGGAATGTCTGTCAGCGCACTTGCTGCACCGAGCATCGGAGAATTGATTCCGGAAGCACCTACATTGTTATCAGGTGAGATTAAAGACGGCTGGTGGCTTACAGTTACTAATGCTGATCCTGATAAGTATGAGGACGAATCTGTAAAGGATATCGTTACCCGTTTTAACGATGACGATGATCTTACGGCAACTACGGTTGTGGATGTGCTGGAAGCACTTGGTATTGATCTGACCAAAGAGACCATTACCACAGAGGGCAATGTGATTGATCCGACGCTGTATAAGGCTCTTACACCGTTTGTGGATCTTGTTATCACAAATGGCACAGAGGTAGCTTATAAGGCGGCTGACGAAGATGCAGTCAATGCTGTCGTTGAGTCTGAAGCTGAGACAGAGGTGATGGCTGCAGAGGAAGCAGTAGAGGGAATCAAGGCATCTGTAAAGGTAGAGCCGGCAAAGGATCTGAAGAAAGAAAACCTTGCGCTTATGCAGATCGATCCGTTTACTGCAGAAGTATATTTCATCGAGCTGGACGACTATGTTCCGGAGACTGGTGAGATTACCGCAACATTCCCGTGCCTTGGACCGATTATGGTTCTTTACACAGAGAATCCGGAAGCAGCTCTGAAGGCACCGGCAGCAGAGGCAGCTGTAGTAGCTACAGAAGCAGCTACGGAGGCAGTTGTAACTGAAGCAGCTACAGAGGCAGCTACGGAGGCAGTTGTAACTGAGGCAGCTACAGAAGCAGCTACAGAGGCAGTTGTAACTGAAGCAGCTACGGAAGCAGCAGCTCAGTAAGTACACATCACAGTGAGTGAACAGGCAGGACGGGGTTTCATAAGGGATTCCGCCCTGTATCTGCGAAACGATAATGGGAGTGCAGAAAATGGCGAATAACAGAAGACATGAAAATGAAAGAAATCCATTCAAAGTGGTTTTATATATACTGATCGTACTTATGCTGCTGGGCTGTATTGGTTTCCTTTATTACCGGAACAAGGAGAGAAAGGCCGCGTACCTGGAAGAAATAGAGGAAATGGCTTCGTATGAGACGGAGTATATCCGGACAGAACGCATGACTGAGACAGAAACAGAAAAGCAGACGGAAAAGAAACAGACCGAAAAGAAGCAGGCAGAAACAAAGGCTGCAGCTGATGCAAAGAATGCGGATGCAGATTCAGAAAGTGAGTCGGAGTCCGAATCTGAGAGCAAAAATATATCTGCTGGGGATCAAAAGGATCTGGAGCCAGAAAGTGAGACGGAAGTTTTGACAGAATCTGAATCAGAGACAGGTTCGGAAGCGGAGACAGAATCCGAGTCAGAGACAGCTTCGCAAGAGGAAATGGAATCCGAATCAGAGACAGAATCAGAACTGAAAGCAGGCAAGTCGGCACAGGGAAGATTAAGCTCCATCAAGATCGTAGTTCTCAACGCAAGCGGCCGGGAAGGCGCGGCCGGGATGTGGAAGAACGAGCTTGAGAAGGACGGATATAAGAATATTTCTGCCGGAAGCTACTCTCACAAAGAAGAGGGAACGACGATCTACACGAAAAATGCAGCACTTGGAGAAGATCTCAAATCGATATTTCCAAATTCAAATGTGTATGAGGATGGAATTGCGGAAGTGAGAGCGGAAATTGAGTTTGCAGATACAGTAAAAAATGCATTGACTGCAGATGCATATATCGTAGTTGGAAAAAATAATACAGAGATATTTTGATGAAGTAAAAGAAACAAGCCCGGGAAAAAGAGGAATAACCTCAGATTTCCCGGGCTTGTTTCATACTTTAACCAAGGCAGGCAAGTCCCCTGCGAGGCTGCAAGGAGCAATACTGCTTTGATTTATTCTGCGTTGACTTATACTTTGATTTATACAAAAAAATCTCCTGCTAATGCTTTGAGAGAAAGCAGCAGGAGAGTGTGTTAAAAGGTAAAGGTATCTTTAAAGCCGAGCCATTTCTGGTCCTTATCACTTAAGTTGAGCAAGGTGCCGTCCTCCAGTGTGTATCCGCTGGCGGAAGGAGTGCCATTGTAGGTTCCGACAACCTGTGGCCATTTGATGCCAAGCTCCGGATCATTCCATGCCATACCCCCTTCGTCCCCGGGACGATAGAAGTCTGTACACTTATAGCAGAATTCTGCCACATCGCTGAGTACGAGAAATCCATGAGCAAAGCCCTCCGGGATATAAAACTGCTTATGATTTTCTTCGGTAAGCTCGATTCCGTGCCAGTGTCCGTACGTTTTGCTTCCTTTTCGAAGGTCGACAGCTACATCGTAAACAGATCCGCGGATTACACGAACCAGCTTGCCCTGTGGATGTTCTTTCTGATAGTGCAGTCCACGTAAAACGCCCTTTGTAGAACCGGATTGATTGTCCTGGACAAAATTCATGGTCAGTCCGGCCTCATGCATGTCATTTTGATTGTAGGTTTCAACGAAGTAACCACGGGCATCGCCGTGGACGGCAGGGGTGATAATGCAGAGCCCCTCGATACCACCTGCATTTTTTTCTACTTTGATCTGTCCCATTTTTCTTTTAATCTCCTGAAACTATGATAATAAAAGTGCCGGGAGCCGCTGATAATAAGCGATTAGCGGCTCCGGATGGTCGCTTCTTTGGTTTGGCTAAAACGGATACTGCTGTAGATAACGGTGAAGTGCATCCTTCCAATCAGGCAGCAGTGTGAAACCGTTTGCGGCGAGTTTGCTTTTATCGAGACGGCTGTTAAAAGGCCGGACTGCTTTCGAGAGTCCGTATTCTGCCGTTGTTACGGGAAGGACTGTAATGCAGTCCTCAGAATACTCTGCGTGGCCAAGTGCTGTTGCCTGGCGGAAGATTTCTTTTGTGAAATCATACCAGCTGATATAGCCGCCCTCGTTAGTAGCATGGTAATAACCATATTTATCGCTTTGGGCCATATCACAGAGGAGAACAGCCAGATCAAAGGTATACGTCGGTGTACCGATCTGATCGTTGACAACACGCAGGGTATGATGGGTTTTCCCGATATTTAACATGGTTTTGACAAAGTTGCTGCCATTTGCACCGAATACCCATGCAATGCGAACGATAAAGTATTTTTCCAGCAGAGAAGAAACTGCCAGCTCACCCTCAAGCTTTGTCTGACCATAAATATTGAGTGGCTGATAGTCTTTGCAGTCAGGCTGCCATGGAGTATTGCCCTGACCGTTGAAGACGTAATCTGTGGAGAGATAAATCATTTTGCAGTCAATCTCTTTGCACGCGCAGGCAATATTTTCTGTGCCTTTGGCATTGACAGCACGGACAGCCGGGATGTTTTCGTCGTCTTCTGCCAGATCGACAGCAGTCCATGCTGCGCAGTGTATGACGACATCCGGAGAAAGCTCCGTGATAGTATGAATTACGGCTGCCTTGTCTGTGATATCAAGCTGTACATAAGGAGTGCTGGTTACGGCAGTACCGTCTGAAATACCGGTATATTCTGGAGCAAGACCGGAACCAACGCAGAAATAACCGCGTTTAGTCAGTTCATTTATGACGTCGTGTCCAAGCTGTCCGCTGACCCCGGTTACAAATACTTTCATGTCATGCCTCCCTGTTGACCATTTTCTGATTTAGCGGTTTCCGTACATTTTTTCGTAGTAATTCTGATATTCGCCGGAAATAATGGTTTCCCACCATTCGCGGTTGTTCAGATACCAGTCAATGGTTTTCTTGATTCCGTCTGCAAACTTCGTTTCCGGAAGCCAGCCGAGCTCATTGTGGATCTTGGTTGGGTCAATCGCATAGCGCATGTCGTGGCCCTTGCGGTCAGCAACATAAGTGATCAGGCTTTCCGGTTTGCCAAGCTCGCGACAGATGAGTTTTACAATATCGATGTTGCGCATTTCATTGTGTCCGCCTACATTGTAGACTTCGCCGACGCGTCCCTTGTGAATGATCAGGTCGATTGCGCGGCAGTGATCCTCTACGTACAGCCAGTCACGAACATTTTCGCCCTTTCCGTAAACAGGAAGCGGTTTGTCGTTCAGTGCATTGGCGATCATAAGCGGAATCAGCTTTTCCGGGAAATGATACGGTCCGTAATTGTTGGAGCAGCGGCTGATGGAGACCGGAAGACCGTATGTACGGTAGTAAGCCAGCACAAGAAGATCAGCACCTGCCTTGGAAGAACTGTACGGTGAACTGGTGTGGATCGGGGTTTCCTCTGTAAAAAACAGGTCTGGACGATCCAGTGGAAGATCACCGTAAACCTCATCCGTTGATACCTGATGGTAACGAGTGATGCCGTACTTGCGGCAGGCATCCATTAAGACTGCGGTTCCCTTGATGTTGGTATCCAGAAAGATCTCCGGATTTTCAATGGAACGGTCAACGTGTGATTCAGCAGCGAAGTTCACTACGATATCCGGATGCTCCTCTTCAAAGAGGCGGTAAACTGCTTCGCGGTCTGTAATGCTGTCTTTTACGAAGCGGAAGTTCGGCTCATCCATGACCGGAGCAAGCGTGGAAAGATTGCCGGCATAGGTCAGGCAGTCCAGACACACGATCCGGTAATCCGGATGTGCTTTAAGCATGTGAAAAATAAAGTTGCTTCCGATAAAACCGGCACCGCCGGTTACGATAATATTCATACAGGTAAATCTCCTTTGTCTTTATCATTAATCTTATGATTAATATGCTGATGGTTAGTAGGATTAACAGGTTCCTATACGAATCTGATAGTTCGTAGGATTAACAGGTTCATATACGAATGAGTTAACAGCCAATATGATTAACAGGTTTGTTTCCGCAAAATCATCGGTGCAGAATATCGATATACTTATGATCAAGTACATCCTTGAGGTACTGGCCGTACTGGTTCTTTTTCAGTACTTCGTATACGCTGAGTACTTCTTCTTCAGAAATCCAGCCGTTCAGATACGCAATTTCTTCGAGGCAGGCAATTTTACGGTGCTGATGCGACTCGATGGTTTTAACGAAATTGGTTGCCTCTACCAGACTTTCGTGTGTACCGGTATCCAGCCAGGTAAAGCCCTGGCCGAGCAGCTCAACATTCAGATTTCCGTTTTCCAGATAGATGCGGTTCAAATCAGTGATCTCAAGCTCACCGCGTGCGCTTGGCTTCAGATTTTTTGCGTATTCCACGACCTTGTTGTCATAGAAATACAGACCGGTAACACAGTAATTGCTCTTTGGATGCGCAGGCTTTTCTTCGATGGAAACAGCTTTTCCTTCCTCGTTGAACTCAACGATTCCGAAACGTTCCGGATCGTCAACGTAATAGCCGAATACAGTAGCACCCTTTCCGGTCTCGGCATTTGCAACAGCATCTTTCAGACGCTGATTCAATCCCTGGCCGGTAAAAATATTGTCACCAAGCACCATGGCAACAGTATCATCGCCAATAAACTCTTCGCCAATGATAAAAGCCTGAGCCAGTCCGTCCGGGCTTGGCTGCACCGCATACGTCAGATGTACGCCAAACTGATGTCCATCACCGAGAAGCTCGTGGAAACGCGGGGTATCCTGCGGTGTGGAAATGATCAGAATATCACGGATTCCGGCATTCATCAGAACGGACATCGGATAGTAGATCATAGGTTTATCGTAGATTGGCAGAAGCTGTTTTGATGTTACCATGGTAAGTGGATACAAACGCGTACCGGACCCGCCTGCAAGAATGATTCCTTTCATAGTGACCCTCCTTTGTATCATATACCTGCACTGTGGAGTACAGAACAGGTATTTTAGGTGTCGGCTTTTTTATTTATTTAAGCCGATCACATGTGAGACTTAGTATGTGATTTTGGTTTTAAGTTGATCACATGTGAAATTGGTGTGTGATTCTGGTTTTAAGTCGACCACACGTGAAATTTGTGTGAGATTCTGGTCAGCGCAGGCTGACATATTCCGCTCAGAATCATTAGATTATTCAGGTATCTTTATTATAAAAGATGACGTAACGTAACCTGCAAGTATTTTTTGCTTTTATTATATAATAACAGAAAAAATCAGTATTTCAAATGCTAATTTTAATAACATTTGAAAATTCCGGCTTCCTTTGTGATGAGAAATTCCTGTTCCGTTTTTTTCTCAACGAAAGTACGGAATTCATGGTAGCGGTCCAGAAGAAACTGGTTTTGATTTCCGTGACAGGACAGGATATATTCGATCAGCGGTTCCGGACGGTCCAGCTTAATGGAGTCTTCGTACATCTGTCTTGTGACGGAAGAAAAGCAGGGCTGCAGCAGACTTTTCCCATTTTCCAGACCGAAGCGCTCATACAGCCTTTCGGCAGAGAGTGCGATCCGGCTGTCAAATTCCTGAACAAGAGCACTGATTTCCTGCATGTGATGCCTGCCGTAGGTGCTGCAGATAAAAACCCCGCCCGGCCGGAGCACACGGCGGACTTCTTTAAATACCGCAGGGAGATTATCGCAGTAAAAAAGCACATGATTGGCGATAATAAGGTCGAACGAAGCATCCGGAAACGGAATGGTATGGCAGTCAAAGGTAAGAAAAGAAAAACGGGGATCGTCCTGGCCGATGGTTCGTCTGGCATCACGCAGCATTCCATCCGAAATATCAGAGAGTGTGATCTGTATGTGATCCGGAAGGCGCAGATAATTTTCGCACCAGAGTGCGCCCGTACCACATCCGACCTCCAAGATATTCATGCCGGAACGAATGCTGCACTGGCGGTACAGCCATGGAAACCAGCCTTCCTTGTTGGTGGAATAATCACGGTGCAGCCGGATGCGTGCAGAGATATTTGTAGCGTCCTGATACTGTGTTTTAAGGCTTTTTTCCATGTTTGTCAGGTGGATCAGGTCAAGCATCTGGCTCCAGTCGATCTGCCGCTGCTCATTGATAGCAAGGATCGTATTGTCAATGGCATGCTCGACAAGCTGCAGCTGCTCCATACGATCCTGAATTAGTTTCTTTTGCATTTTCAGGGAACTGAGCATAAAATGACAATCGAGATCACTGATCGTCATTTCACGGATGTCATCAAGCGAAAAACCGAGATATTTGAGCAGAAGAATCTGCTGCAGTCTGGCAAAATCCGAATCTGTATAAAAACGGGCGCCGGCAGCTGTGACGTAGGACGGCTTTAAAATATTTTGCTGATCGTAAAAACGAATCGTGCGAACGGAAACATTTGCCATTTTTGCAAACTGCCCGGAGGAATAATAGCCTGGTAATTTCATGGAAGTCCTTTCTTTGCGGTTGCAAATATCAGTTCTGGTCTTTGCGCCATTATAATAAAAAAATGAAAAAAGTGCAAGAAGATGAAGGTATGAATCGTTTCTTTTGACTTGACAGAAGATAAGAAAAAGCAAATAATAAAGGAAAATAAAAAGAAAAATGAAAAGAAAAATGAAAAAGGAGAGATAAAAAATGGCAGTACTGACAATAACAAAAGAGAATTTTGAAGAAGTAGTATTAAAGGCGGAAAAGCCGGTTCTGATCGATATCTGGGCAGTATGGTGCGGACCGTGCCAGATGCTTGCACCGATTGTAGAGGAGATCGCAGAAGCGCATCCGGAAATTCTTGTCGGAAAGGTCAACGCAGATGAGGAGATGGAACTGGTGCAGCGCTTTAAGGCGGCGGCAATCCCAATGCTGGTGCTGATTAAGAATGGGGAAATTGTAAAGAAATCGGTCGGTTACAAGACAAGAAAAGAGCTGGAAGCAGAGCTGTTTGCATAATATTAAGTTTTTCTAAAGTGGCTTGACATCTCTTCCGTTTATGATTAAGATGTAAATAACTCGTAGTGCGAGATATTTTTAGACAAAATCAAATGTACACTCGGAATCATTCCGAAAGTACGTTCAAAAAACAGGGGGAGGGCATCGTATATGAATATGAACGAATTTACTGCGGAACATGCGAAACTGTGCCAGAAGGTCGATACAATTGACAAGGATCTGTATCTGAAATATGGCGTGAAGCGCGGACTTCGTGACCTGAACGGTCAGGGCGTTCTGACCGGGCTGACAAATATTTCGAATGTAGTAGCATTCAAAGAAGAAGATGGTCAGAGGGTTCCCTGTGATGGTCAGCTGTGGTATCGGGGCTACAATGTGGAAGAATTGATCCGTGGCAGCGGAGAGTCTTTGTTTGGTTTTGAAGAGACTGCTTATCTTCTTTTATTTGGAGAGCTTCCTTCAGAGAGTGAAATGAAAAATTTCAAGGATATTCTTGCACAGAGCAGGGATCTCCCGACTAATTTTACCCGCGACGTAATTATGAAGGCGCCAAGTGCCGATATCATGAATTCCATGACAAAAAGTGTGCTGACGCTTGCGTCCTATGATAAAGATGCGACCGTGCTTGAACTGGACAATGTGCTCCGTCAGTGTATGATGCTGATCAGCGTTTTTTCCATGCTGGCCGTTTATGGATACCATGCATACAATCACTATGCGAAAGACGAAAGTATGTATATTCACCGCCCGGATCCGTCTTTGTCTACGGCAGAGAATTTTCTGCGGATGCTGCGCCCGGATAAGGAATTCAATCACCTGGAGGCGAAGGTGCTGGAGGTAGCGCTGATTCTGCATATGGAGCATGGCGGTGGAAACAACTCTACTTTTACGACCCGTGTTGTGACTTCTTCCGGCTCCGATACGTATTCAGCGATCGCAGCGGCGCTTTCTTCTCTGAAAGGACCAAGACATGGCGGAGCCAATCTTATGGTTATGAAGATGATGGAAGATATCCGTGCTCATGTGAAGGATTATAAGGATGATGAAGAAATCGAATATTATCTGGCAAAGATCCTGAACAAAGAGACCTTCGACCGTAAGGGACTGATCTATGGAATGGGACACGCGGTTTATTCCGTATCTGACCCGCGTGAACGTGTGCTCAAGAGCTTCGTTGAGCGTCTGGCTGTGCAGAAGCACAGAGAGGAAGATATGGGGCTGTATCAGCGGATTGAGGAGATCGCACCGCTGGTAATTGCAAAGCAGCGTAAGATGTACAAGGGAGTCAGCCCGAACGTCGATTTTTACAGTGGTTTTGTTTATGAGATGCTTGGAATACCGATGGAGCTGTATACCCCGTTGTTTGCGATTGCGCGTATTACGGGATGGAGCGCGCACCGGATCGAGGAGATCGTGAGCATGGAGAAGATTATTCGTCCGGCATATAAGAGTCTGATGGTTGAGCGGGAGTATGTCCCGAGAGAGCAGCGCTGAAGCAGAAAGGCAGAATCGTGTGCGAAAAGACAGAAGGACAGACCATAAGTAAGAAGCAGGGGGCGGAACAGTCTGCGGAACAGTCTGCTGCTCAGGTGGTGACGAGTTCGACGTTTCTTGCGGAGCAGTCTGCGGATGTGATTAGCCAGGAATTGTATCTGGTGTTTGCAAATCTTGGAAAATGGCATCTGCAAAAGGAAGCAACGGCCAGTGTGAGCGGGGAAGAAGGACTTCTTCATTACCTCGCATATAAGAAAAACGGGGTTTCATCCGGATTTTTGAAAGAACAGCTGGAGGTCGGATCCGGCAGAATGTCAGATATTCTGAAGCGTCTGGAGGAGAAGGAACTGATTTTAAGAAGAGATGATCCAAAAGACAGCAGAAAGGTGATCGTATACATTACGGAGCAGGGGCGGGAGCATGCTGTGTATGCAAACGAACGGCTTCGGGTATGGTATCGAAAGCTGCAGGAATATCTGGGCGAACGCGACAGCAAAGAACTGGTGCGGATTTTGAAACGACTTGGGAATTTTGAAGAAGAGTAGTAAAAAAGTGATAAGACGACAGAAAATGCCTGCAGGTGGTCACGCAATAGCATGAGCCTGCAGGCATTTTTGTTATCCGAGCAGAGCCTGGTCGTTTGAGAATTCTTCTCCGCTGACTTTTTCAAACTGATCCAGAAGATTTTTTACCGTTAGCTTTTTCTTTTCCTCTCCGCTGATATCCAGAATAATCTTTCCTTCGCTCATCATGATCAGACGATTGCCATGAAGAATCGCATCACGCATGTTGTGGGTGATCATTAGTGTGGTGAGATGATCACGGTTGACGATCTGATCTGTGATAGAAAGTACTTTTGCAGCCGTTTTTGGGTCGAGGGCAGCCGTGTGTTCGTCCAGAAGAAGCAGCTTTGGCTTCTTTAAAGTGGCCATCAAAAGCGTAAGCGCCTGGCGCTGTCCGCCGGAGAGCAGGCCTACCTTGGAGGTAAGGCGGTTTTCAAGACCGAGACCAAGTGTGGCAAGCAGTGATACGTACTCCTCGCGTTCCTGTTTGGTGATGCCCGGACGGAGAAAACGTTTGTTTCCGCGGCGCTTTGCAAGTGCAAGATTTTCCTGAATTTCCATTGTGGCAGCAGTACCGGTCATGGGATCCTGAAATACGCGGCCAAGATAGATGGCACGTTTATGCTCGGGAAGCTTGGTGACATCATTCCCGTCAATTAAAATTTTTCCTTCATCGACAAACCAGGTGCCGGCCACTGCGTTGAGCAGTGTTGATTTACCGGCTCCGTTTCCTCCGATAACAGTAACAAAATCTCCGTCATTTAAAGAAAGAGAAACACCGTTTAAAGCGACTTTTTCATTGATCGTACCAGGATTAAAGGTTTTATAAATGTTTTTCAGCTCAAGCATTTGGATTTCCTCCCCGTTTCAAAGGTTTTGAAAAATATTTTCCCTTCCAGTATGGAGTTGCCAGGAAAATAGCGACTACGATTGCAGAAAGGAGCTTCAGCAAATCGGTATCAATGCCGAGCCAAATAACAGTCTGAAGTACAAGGTAATAGAGAATGGAACCAAGTGCAACGCTTAGAAGACGCAGTGCGAAATTACGGAAGATCTTGCTGAAGACGGCCTCTCCGATAATGACAGCGGCCAGTCCGATGACGATGGCACCGCGGCCCATGTTAACATCTGCAAATCCCTGATACTGTGCAAGCAGAGCGCTGGAAAGTGCTACGAGACCGTTTGAGATCATAAGGCCAAGCACCTTGTTGAAATTCGTGTTGATTCCCTGTGCGCGTGACATGCTGCTGTTGCAGCCGGTAGCACGGATGGCGCAGCCAAGCTCGGTGCCGAAGAACCAGTATAAAACTGCGATCATGATAATAATAAATACGGCAACGACAAAGATAGTATTCTGATAAAAAGGTACTCCTTTAATATAACGAAGAGAGACGAGCAGATCGTATTTTCCAACGGAGATTGCCTGGTTTGCCTTTCCCATGATCTTCAGATTGACAGAGTAGAGAGAAAGCTGGGTCAGAATACCGGACAGGATCGCCGGAATTCCCATAAAGGTATGAAAAACACCGGTAGCAAGACCGGTAAGCATGCCTGCTATGGTGGCGGCAAGCATGGATGGCCAGACACCATAGCCGGCCTGCATCATCATGATACAGACGGCGCCGCCGGTACACATGGAGCCGTCTACAGTAAGGTCAGCAAAGTCCAGAATGCGAAACGTGAGATAGACACCGATCGCCATGATGCCCCAGATCAGCCCCTGGGCAATTGCGCCTGGAAACGCATTGATAAGAGTCATAATATCCATAAGAGTTCCTCCGGTTTCTCATAGAAAAAGACTGCACGAATGACAGGCAAAGCCGGAGAGGAACTGTGCCAATAGAACCCCAGTTCATTTCCGGCTTGTTTGAAAAGCAGAGCAGTCTTTTCGTTTTATTTATAATTTATTTTTATTCTGTAGCAGCCTCTGTTTCCTCGGAGCCGATTGCAACGTAATCATCCGGAACAGAAATGCCGAGTTCTTCGCAGATTTCCGCATTGTATTCTTTTGTGAACTTCGGAGCGTATTCGATTTCCATAGTAGAGATGTCTTCTCCGTCTGCAAGGATTTTTACAGCCATTTCACCGGTTGCATAGCCAAGGTCATAGTAACTGATGGAAAGAGTAGCGACTCCGCATCCAGCACAGATGCCTTCCTCACCGGCAATAACCGGAACCTGCTCCGGAAGACAGATGTTGTTGATAATTTCTGTGTTGGAGGCAACGGTGTTGTCGGTCGGTACGTAAATGACATCTGAATCAGAAGCAGCAGTTGTTGCAACAGAGGAGAGGTCATTGGAATCGGAGAATGCATAATACTCACACGTATAGCCAAGATCTTCCAGAGCAGCCTTTACGGTATCTACCTGATACTGGGAGTTTGCTTCTGCGGAGCAGTAGAGAAGACCTACTTTTTTGGCATCCGGGAAGAGCTCCTTGAGCATGGCTGCCTGCTGATCAAGCGGAGCAAGATCAGAGGTTCCGGAAATATTTCCGCCAACCGTGCCGTTAAAATCATCAAGCCCAAGTGCCACGCCGTACTCTGTAACTGCCGTACCCAGAATCGGGATGGTATCAGTGCCCGCTGCGGCTGCCTGAAGTGCAGGCGTTGCATTTGCAAGGATAAGATCTACATCGTTCGAAACAAAGCTGTTGATGATGGTTGAGCATGTATTGGAATCACCCTGAGCGTTCTGCTCGTCAAAGGTAACTGCATCGCCGAACTTCTCGGTAAGTGCATCCTTAAAACCTTCTGTTGCTGCATCGAGTGCAACGTGCTGTACCAGCTGGCAGATGCCGACAGTATAAGTCTGTGCCTCGTCAGCGCTGACGGTGCAGACGGTCATGGCACCGATTGCAGCAGCGGTAAGTACTGCAGAAATAACGTTTTTTTTCATAATTTTGTGCCTCCTGTGTGAAAAATATTACTGTGACTCACCAACGCTTTAAACAGTCACAGAACCTGTGCTTAGTATAGCGCTTTAAAGCAAAAGAGTCAAGCAGAATGTCTTCGGAGAAAGAAAGTTTTTTCTTTTTGAGGAAATAGATTGTATTCACATGGAATTCCCTGTAGAATGAGAAGAAAAAATGTATTTCGGAGGTGTTTATGGATTTCATTTTGAGAGGAGATTCACAAAAGTATGAAGCAGGCTTTCGGGAACTGCTTTTGGAACGTGGCTATGACTGTGAATCTGGAATTGAGGTGGAGTTAAGAGAGGAGCCAAAGAAGGCCATTGCGATTTCCTATGAAAATGGGAAAGCAGTAATTACGGCGCCTGAACGTGCGTTTTTGTATCGCGGACTGATGAGCCTTGTAATGCAGCTGGAAGAGCAGGGGATGGAGCATTCTTATTTTCAGAGCGAGGAAATCTGGCTGGATCATAATGGATGCATGGTCGACAGCTCCAGAAACTGCGTGATGAGTGTGGAGGCAGTAAAGGCGTGGCTGAGGATGCAGGCATCCGTTGGTATGAATATGCTGATGCTGTATACAGAGGATACGTACGAAGTACCGGAATATCCGTATTTCGGCGCACTTCGCGGTAGATATACGAGGGAGGAGCTGACTGAGCTGGATCAGTACGCACAGATGCTTGGCATTGAGCTGGTTCCGTGCATCGAGGCGCTTGGGCATCTTCAGCAGCCACTTCGCTGGCCGGCAATGCGCAATCTTCGTGATACGAGCGATATTGCACTGGTAGGCGATGAAAAGGTTTATGATTTTCTGCGTGCCTGTATTCGGCAGGTATCCCGTTGTTTCCGGACGAGAAAGGTACATCTTGGAATGGATGAGGCGTGGAGTCTTGGTCTTGGAAAATATCTGATCCGGAACGGCTATACGCCGAAGCGGGAAATTATCCGCCGACATATGGCGAAGGTGATGGAGATTTGCAAAGAAGAGGGACTGGAGCCAATGATCTGGTCTGATATGTATTTCCGGATTCATTCAGAAACGGAAGATTATTATAATGTAAAGCCGGATACGGATATGCGAAGCGGAGAACTTCCGCCGGAGGGAATGGCTCTTGTATACTGGGATTATTACCATACCGATGAGGCGTATTACCGTAATTATATAAAATTGCATCGTCAATTGACAGACCGTGTGATTTTTGCAGGAGGCGGATGGACCTGGTGCGGAATCGCGCCGGCGCTGCAGACAGCAGAGGCTGTGACGCGTGCGGCGTTCCGGGCATGTCGCACAGAAAATCTCAGAGATGCCATTTATACACTATGGGCAGATGATAGTACGGAGACACCGCAGTTTGCGGGGCTTGGCCCGGTGCTTCTTGCAGCAGAGTACGGCTTTGGTGATGAACCGGATGAAAATCGTATCGGAAGAAAATTTGAATTTCTGACCGGATGTCGCTATGAAACGTATCTGGAGCTTGGAAAATTTGACCTGCCGTCAGGGAAAATGTCGGACGAAGCGGTGGGAGCAGATCCGTCAAAGTGTCTCTTTTTCCAGGATCTGCTGCTTGGCATTTATGATGGGCAGACGGAAGGTACGCGTTACGGCAGCTTTTACGGAAAAATCGCAGATACGTTAAAGGCAGGAGAGACACTGTACCGGTCGACTTGCGGTTTCTGGAGTGATGAAATGAAACGAATCCTGAAATTATATTATGTGGAAGCAAGGATTCTTGAGAAAAAAGCAGATCTTGGTCTGCGGATTCTGGATGCTTATCAGCGTGGAGAAAAGAAGATACTGAAGCGTATTGCTGAAGAAGAAATTCCGGTACTGAAAGAAAAGGTCGGCGATTGTCATGCACTGCGCCGGGAACTTTGGATGAACGAAGGAAAAGTATTTGGCTGGGAGGTGCTTGATATCCGTTACTATGGTATGAGCGGACGTATGGAGAGTACAGCCGAAAGACTGAAAGCGTATGCAGACGGTGTACTGGAATCGCTTCCGGAGCTTGAGGAAAAGCGTCTTCCGGTATTTCCGGAAAAAACAGGAGACCGCCGCATGGAGGGCGGATATCTTTCCTGGATCGATACGGCAGCGGTATCGCCGCTTGCATGGGCGTGGCTTCCGCAGGTATACTAAAATGTCCTTTTGGAGATAGATATTTGAGCCGTGCCGGGCAGAACACAGAATAATGGAAGAGCCATTACAGGAGAAAAAAAGAATCTTCTGCAATGGCTCTTTTTTGCTTGACAAAATGCAGGAACGTGATATCATATAGTATATTAAATATAAAAAGTAACTATATATAAATATAACATGTATGATATATAAATAATTATAATACATATAAAGAGAAAGTAATATTCAAAAGTCAAAAGTCAATAGTCGATGTTCAAAATTCATTTATAACATTTATAAAAGGAGCATAAAGTTGTTTGGAAAAGTACAATCAGCAGCAATTACAGGGATTGAAAGCCACATGGTATCTGTAGAGGCAGATGTGAGTGACGGTTTGCCTGGTTTTTCCATGGTTGGTTATCTTGCATCAGAGGTGAGGGAAGCACAGGACCGGGTGCGGACTGCGCTGCGTAATTCCGGCTACCGTCTGCAGCCAAGAAAAATCACGGTAAATCTGGCACCGGGAGATATCCGAAAATCCGGCACCGGGTTTGATCTGCCGATCGCGGTTGCTGTGATGGCGGCATATGGATATATTCCGCAGGAATTGCTGAATGGGATCTTTTTTGCAGGAGAGCTGAGCCTGGACGGAAGTATACAGAGAATTCACGGAGTACTTGGCATGGTAATGGAAGCAAAAAAATCAGGATGCCAGGCCTGCATTGTGCCGCAGAAAAATGCAGCCGAAGCAGCTGCGGTGGGAGGGATTGAGGTATATGGAGTAAAGGATCTGCAGGAACTGATGGGGCATCTGATCTGTGGTCGTGAGATAAAAAAGGTTGCTATTAATATAGAAGAAAAATTTCAGAAAGAAGTGTGTCATACCGGTTTAGACTTTGCGGATATACATGGACAGAAGCTTGTTAAACGAGCCGCTGAGATCGCGGCTGGTGGGATGCATAATCTTTTGATCAGCGGTCCGCCTGGATCTGGGAAATCAATGACAGCGAAATGTATTCCATCGATTCTGCCGTTGCTGACGCTGGAGGAATCATTAGAGGTTTCCAGGATTCACAGTGTGGCGGGGATGCTTCCGGAAGATGGGATTCTGACAAGCCGGCCGTTTCGGATGCCGCATCATACGGTGTCTGCCAGTGCGTTGGCCGGAGGCGGGATGGTTCCGCATCCCGGTGAGATCAGTCTGGCACATCGGGGTGTCTGATTTCCCGGTGAATCGCTTTGCTTTCGCGATTTTATGCACATATCCAGCCAAAAAGTGCCGTATTTCCGGGCTTTTTCGGCCCTTGTTTCACCAAGATGGGGTAAATTGACACATATCGGTTGCTGTATTTGCGGGAAGCTGGTCGCTCAAAATATGTGCTTCAATCCCAAAATGGGGGCGAATATGTGCTAAAAGGTTCATCCAGATGTAGAACCGTTTAGCAAAACTTGTAACTTGTTAGCGAAACGCCAGAACCACTTGGCGTAAATACCTTATGGCAAAATGGAGGATAAATGAACGAGAAAAAAACAAGGAATTTAAAGGTCTACGGCCAATCGGGATATCACTATAGGGAGACTCCTACCATTATCCTCAAAGGGCAATGGCTGGAGCGGGCCGGATTCAATATCGGTGATGAAATAGTAATCACTGTGACCGAAGGGAAAGCTCTGATTGAGAAAAAAGAATAAAATAGACAGGAAACCATAAACGAATTGTGGTTTCCCGTCCTTGCTTTTCAGGCTACTTAGTCAGTTCTTGGTACAGCTTCATTAAAGCTGCTACGCAACTTGACTCGGTCATATTTTTTACACTAAAGCCGTAGGCTTGCATGACAGCGCGATCATTGTTCTGGTGGGCCTTGCGCAACTCTGGCGGCATTGTTAATTCGTCGTATAAATCAGCAAGGCTGCTATCAGGGTAGAGCGCACGGGCATCCAGTATTGCCTGAGCAGTCTGCTCGATTTTCGCTTTCTGTTCCCCTGTAGGAGTGGGCCAAGGAAAATTGTTATAAACGATTGTATTGGAATAACTATAATCACTCTTAAGCCTGCCGCATACGGCTCTCATCCATGCCATGTGAACATTGGAAGTTAAAACGCCTAATGAGTAAAGGGAAGCCCCTTGCATCATGAATAACTTATCTCCCGGAATAATTTCAGGAGATAGATATTCCATTGGAATGTATCGACGATTTTCCGATGACACTTTTGGAATCGCCACATAATCTGTGGCGCACTCCCGTACTTCATCAAAGAGCATTGGCGTTTCTGCTTTCTTTTTCGTTGCAGCTTTCGGACTTGCCAATCGATACTCTCTGACCTGTTCTATGCGTTTCTTAACCAATGGGCATTTATTCAAAATTGCTGGATTTGCATGAACCATCCACAGACAGTAGCGTGGTTTGCGCATGATAAAATCCTTTCCCATCATATATGGACGGATAAATGCTTCTGCTTGTGGCTCATTTTTTAACAACTCTTCCTTTTCTTCTTTCGTCAGAATCAGAAATCCACCTTCTGTTGGCTTACCTCCATTTTGCAGAACCGGAACATCTGAAATTGGATGATTTCTTGCTTCAATGAATACGGTTTCAGCATTTACCAGATAAGCATTGATATTATCAACATACTGAACCCTTTCCGCTGTGTAAAGCTGCCTGAGCTTTCTATTCGGCGCAATGCTAAAGCCAACAATTACACAATGTACGTGGGCCTTCAAACTGGCCTCGCTGTCCCAGCGGAAAGTGCGGTGCGCAAAGTCGATATGAATACCAAATCGGTCATAAAGTGGTTTCCAGACTCCCGCCACCTGCTCTCCCTGTGTAATGGAGTTGGTGGATACAAAAGCGCTCCGTATAGCCGTTCCCTTCATCATCTCAGCCGCCTTGAAATACCAGCCTGAAACATAGTCGATCTTTCCTGCTGTTTTATATGGCTTACCTTTTTCGTCAACATAGACAGAAAGTATATCCTCTTTCTGTGTCTTGCTTTGCAGAGAATAACCCACAAACGGCGGATTGCCCATGATGTAGCTTAATTTGTACTTCGGAACCACAGTTTCCCAATCCACCCGCAGCGCATTGCCCTCCGTAATATTGGCATAGGTTTTCAGCGGGAGAAAATCCAGAGACATATGTACGACATCCTCGGTTTCCTTCATCATCTGGCTTTCTGCGATCCAGAGGGCGGTCTTTGCTACAGTAACGGCAAAATCGTTTATTTCAATCCCATAAAACTGGCTGATCGATACTTGGATTGGATTCCACCCCTCCGTACCAAATACGATCTGGCCGCGCTGCAGGATGTTCAAAACCTCGTTTTCTATCCGGCGCAGGGAAATATAGGTTTCAGTTAAAAAATTGCCGGAGCCACAGGCGGGATCGAAGAAAATTAACTGAGATAGCTTCTTTTGGAAATCGCGCAGCTTTTTGTCCTTGGTTCTGTCCACAGTGATTTCGTTGATTGCAGCCAGTTCTTCCTTAAGGTCATCCAAGAACAGAGAATCGATCACCTTATGGATGTTTTCGATGCTGGTATAGTGCATACCACCAGAACGGCGCGTTTCAGGATTCAGGGTGGATTCAAACACAGCACCGAAGATTGTGGGGCTGATTGCGCTCCAGTCAAATTCCTCACTGGCTTTCTGCAAAATAAGGTCTACAATATTCGCATCCAACCGTGGAATGATGATATTTTCATCGGCGAAAAGTCCACCATTGACATACGGAAAGGACGCCAGTTCCTCATCCATATACGGATCGCGATCTTCAGGCTTGGTGTCCAGCACTTTGAATAGGTCGATAAGCGCACGGCGGACATCACGGACATCCTTGTCCGCTACACCTTTCAGGTAGTGATGGAATTTTCCGTGTCCGCCGAATATCCCGGCATCTTCCGCATAGAGGCAGAATACCAAACGCACACACAGCTTGTTCAAACTGCGGAGCGTTTCCGGATCATCGGGATTTTTGTACTGCTTCAATACTGCATCATAGATTGCACCGACAAGGTCACCAGCCTGCAGGGAGATTTCCATTTCTTTTTGGATATGGCTATCCCCTGTATCCACCAAAAACTGTAGCCGATAATATTCCGTACCCAAATTCTCCAGCAGAACCACCTCGGCCTCGCCAGAAGGCTGCTCCATGTCATAAATATGGAATTCGGCAAAATTACAGGTGACGATCCAACGAGGACGCATGGAATAGGGTAGTTCTGCCGCATATCGCTTGGCCTGCTGGAACGGCGTGAGAAGAGAGCCATCCGATTGCCGGATAGGCTTATTCAGGTCTTTGCCAAGGCCCTTCTGTTCAATCAACACATGAGTGGTGGGAATTGAACCATCAATAAAGCTGGTATGGTCAAGGTGAACCTGATCCTCAAATGTGATGTACTTTTCCGGTTCCTCAATACCGTATACTTTCTGTAAGAGCGATAACCAGAATGGCTGGCTTTCACCCTTTTCATAACCTCTGTTTTTCCAATCAGCTGCAAACTGTTTAGCGGCAGCTCTTTGTTGTGCGTCTGTCATAAGCGCTCCCTTCCATGCCTGTATTGATTACTCGGCATTTTCACCGTTCAAAATTTTTTCTAACAAGTATTCCAAGTAAGCAGCCATGTATTCAAGAGAGAGCTTTCCTTCATCCTGCTTCTTCATGTAATCCAAAACCGCCCGGAAAGCTGTTGTTTTGTCAACGTCTGTTTCCGCTTCAAAGCGGTCAAGGATATCGTTAATCCTCTGGGCCACGGCTTCGTCCTCTGGTGACAGTGTGGGCATATTGAGCATGGATGCAAGCTGCTCATCATTCATGATTGCTTCGTATTCAAGATAACCGCGATGCTCCTCTGTCATCAATTCCTCAAAATAGTTGATCATGATACTCAGGTTAATCCCGCCGCTTTCATTCGCAGTAAATGTTACGAGGTGCGCTTTTTCCGCAATCTCACGGAGTAAGGATAATTCTTCAGGATCACCAAACTCCATGCAAGGTAGTGCCAGTTCAATGCGGGAATCCCAATGCTGGTAGTCAACCGTACCTTTGATATGGCCGTGCCAGCGCTTTGCTATCTCGTCACAGCGTTTCAGCAAATATTCGTAGTTTTCTTTGTCCTTTGGCACAATTACCTTCGGGATGGCATCCATAGCAGCAGTATAATCACGGAGAAAGCTGCCATTCATCGCGCGGTCAAAGATGGCATTTGCCATTTCATTTTCTGGGGTATTTTCTTGTGCCTGATAATCTCTTTCGTAAATTTCATTTTCCATTACAATAACCTCCCTTCTGCGGTTTCCATTTCATTTGATGGCGGCATTACATCGATTCATCTTCTTCGATAATACCAAAGTCAATCAGGATATTCTCCGGCGCGTTGGGCGGAGAAACCACACCCCTCATCCAGTAATCATAACGCTTCACCTTGAAATGCAAAGGAATATCTTCCGGGGCATAAGCATAGGTTTCGCATTTGTCGTACTCCGGGGAATTGGCAAGTTCATCGCTAACAGCGCGGATGAGGTCTGGCGTAGCGTCGTGAATATCCTTGCCGTATTCTATTGCCACTAAGGTGTGCTTTGTTATCTGCTTATTCAGGTCACCAAAAGATCGGTATAATTTGTACTTCATCTGTTATCCTTTCCACGATTTTGCGTTTTGCGTATTAGCATCTTACGGATGGCAGCGGCCACATGGATCGTATCCCATTGCAATCACTTCATCCCGTGTTCCGGTGTACTCCTGCTTGTTGCTTTCGTTCATCTGGTCAACACTGGAGCAGGATGGATAGTGGAACTTATGGGTGTTGGTATTGAGAATATAGGTTGTTCCGCTGCTCACAGGCGTGGTCGTTTCCTCCGTTTTCGCAGGAGTCTCCGGCTCGGTTGATGGCGTCTCTGTAGCAGCAGAACCATCCAGCGCACTGTCCCCGGTTGCATAGTCGATGCTAACACCGGGCTGGACATTGTAGCAATATACATTGAACAGGATGCCTTCTCCGTCATCTTCCACGGATTTTGCTTCCATCAGGACACCACTGGCAACCAGATTGTCACCGTCAAAAATCGGGGTAACTCTGTACAGAACGTGGTTTCCGGTTTCTTTTATGTAGTCCGCCACCATATTCTCAAAAGGCAGCATTCCTTCAACATTCAGATATCTGGTGCCAGTGATCAGGTTCTTGGTATTTGCGTTCTCTGCAGTCAGCTGATAACCGATCAGATGGCAGCGATTGTAGAGATACTTTCCATCAACGCAGTCATACTTGACCGTATGCCAGCCGGACGGTTTTACCTGTCCGATGGAGCCGCGCTCCTCCGTAGGCATTAGATCGGTGCCAATATTGGCATAGGCCACGCCACACCGTCCCAGAGAGTCCAAATCACTGTACGTTTCAAACGAGGTCGTGGTTAGATCGGCATCCGTAAATCCCGGCTCGTTATTGTTTATAACCACATAGGGATCACCGGAATATGCCGGAATGCTGGAAAGGTCGATGGCAGGTTCAGCCGGAGCCACAGGAACCGTTTCAGTGGGCTGAGGTTCTGTTTCCGTAGGAGCAGTGCTTGGTTCCTCAGTTTTGGTCTGTGCTTGGGTATCATCTGGAGTATTGGTGCTTTCTACTGTGGATACTTGGGAGGGAGAGTCCGAGGGATCGCTGGCTGCGTTTTCGCTGCAAGATCCGATCCCCACAATGATGAAGCATACAGCCAACATGGCCGCAAGGGCAGTAAAGGCTCGTTTTTGCTTCTTCTTGGCCTCTGCTTCTTTCCTGCATTTTTCTTCTTCCTTCCGTTCACGCCGCTCCTGAATTGGATTTTTGAATTTCATCGGCTGTATACCTCCATTGTGATTTTTTCGTGAGAGGAGCCGGGGAATTCTTCTACAGAAGTCAGTTTCCACGCTCCATTGGTAAGATCAATGTCAAAGCGAAAATCGCTCGGATATTTCCGGTTCCATTTGAACAGGATAATCTGCTCCACCCATCTTTCATAGGGAGCGGTGGGAACATTTTCTACGAAGCAATACTCGCCGGGAGCTGCTTCGTTAAGAAAAGAATCGTCCACATTTATGTGTTCCATTCCGTTTTCGTCCTGCATGAACTGCTTTTCCGTATAGTGATTTACCCACAAGCGGCCATTGGCGCACAGTTTGCGAATGCGATCTCGCAGCACCCGGTCTTGACTTTGCCGCCGCTTATTGAACATCATGCCATTCCTATCATCAACTGCTGCTATCAGTATCATTTCGGTTTTCTCCTTAAAGGTACGAATTTTCTATTTCGTTGAATAATACGCCATCAAGACGGATGACCTCTGGCAGAGAGATTTTCTTCCCATCCGTCATAGTAACTGTCTGCTCATACTCGTCTATCTTCTTTACACAGCCGGAAACCGACACATATTTGCCACCTTCCTTTTTGGAGTCAGGCTCAAAATAGGTGATCGTGACAGCGGGCCTTTCTGAAAGATGCTCCATAACCAGCTGCCATTTCAGATTCAGCCTGTCCAGATCGGTTTCGGAGAGTTCTATTCTGAAATCGGTTAGCCTTGCCGTTTCTGCGATTGCATCGTCATATCCGGTGAGTGCCGCAAAGGGTGAAAACTGTGCCGCCCGGTCATGCAGGGACATTTGAGGATGCTTGGTGGAGACATGATGTGGCATATCAATCATATCATCGTATCGGTGAGTATCATTTTGATTTCCAAGCATTTCTTTCCCTCCTGTCCGGCTAAGCCTTGTGTCCTCCAATTTGCCTGTTTCGCTCCATTGTGGTTGCGCCTTCCTGCAGGTTCATGCCCTTTACGATGGCGTTCTTTCCAAACTTGCCTTTGATTTTTAGCATTGCCTCCTGCATCCGCCGTTCCCGTTCCAGTGCAGCTTTCTCCTGCTCCCGTTGCTCTTGAACAGCGGTGAAGTCAGTAAACAGGTCAAGCTGCTCGAAGGACGGTTCAGACTCAACCTCGTCCTCGCTTATCAATCGGGCAGCGGTGATATTTACCCGGCGCACCAAGAGGTCTGGATTTATGATACGGTCAAACAAATCCATGACGGCTTCCGTAATCAGTCTCGTGGACGAGGTGTAGGAATCCAGATTCGCCGTGCCGTGAGCGTGTTTCGGTACCTTTCTTCCGTAGTGATCGGATTTTATTTCGCCCTTATATTTCCTCGCTATTTCCGGCCTTGACAGGCTTTCCGTATCGTATCCGATGGTTAGAACCATCTGGTTTGTTACCATCCGCTTTGATACCAAATCCAAAACCAGAAGATCTGTCATTTCCCGGACGATCAGCTTGGCTTTTTCACAGGTGTACGGACTCTGAAGTACCTGTCCAGAACCAAGGCTGGTGGTTTCCGGTTTGTAGGCTTTTACCTCCGCAATCGTGCAAGGCTCCCATCCCCACGCATGGTCAATCAGCAGTTCGGCATTGATTCCGAACAGCTTATAAAGCAAATCCTCATTGTAGTAATCCGTGGGTTTGCCGATGGAGCAACGGGCCACGTCCCCCATCGTGTATATTCCAACAGACTCCAGCTTCGTGGCATAACCTCTGCCAACCCTCCAAAAATCTGTGATAGGACGGTGCGACCATAGCTTTTCACGATAGGATCGCTCGTCCAATTCAGCAATACGGACGCCATCTTTATCGGCAGGAATGTGCTTTGCAACAATGTCCATCGCAACTTTTCCGAGATACATATTTGTGCCAATACCAGCAGTGGCTGTAATACCCGTATTAGCCAGAACATCGCGGATCATCTGCATGGCAAGATCGTGCGGAGAAAGATGGTAAGTTCCAAGGTAGCTGGTAATGTCAATGAAAACCTCATCAATGCTGTAAACATGGATATCCTCCGGCGCGACATACTTTAGATAGATGTTGTAAATCTTTGTGCTGTACTCCATGTAATAAGCCATGCGTGGTGGAGCAGTGATAAAATCCAGCGCCAGTTCCGGGGATTCTTTCAGTTCCTTATCAAAGGAAGATGATCCTGTAAGCTCCCGATGGGGTGCTTTCGCTTTTCGCTGTGCATTGACTTCTTTTACCTTCTGCAGCACTTCAAACAGCCGCGCCCTCCCCGGTATGCCGTAAGCCTTAAGGGAAGGGGATACAGCAAGGCAGATTGTTTTTTCTGTCCGCGAGGCATCCGCTACCACGAGGTTGGTGGTCATTGGATCAAGCCCGCGCTCTACGCATTCCACGGAAGCGTAAAATGACTTCAGGTCAATGCACAGATAAGTACGCTCTTTCAATGTTACCACCTCCACTTTTTGATGCTATTCAGGGTGATTGATCGGATGGATCATCACCCGGCTTTTCTTCCTCGTCAAGGATTTCGTTGTACAGGCATGAACACGCATCACAGATGTAAACCGTGTCATCCTGATAGCTTATCCTTCAAAAATTACTTTTTGGCCAGCAGATGGCTTTCATCTATTTTTCTGCATATGTCATCAATGGGTACTGATCCGTCAAGGCAAATGGTAATCCAATGCTTTTTGTTCATGTGATAACCGGGCAGAATTTTAATACCATCAACTTGCTTTTCGATATCGTCGGGCGTCATTCGTAAATCAAGAATTTCAACATTTTCAGCCGAATGAAAACCCAGCTTCCGGCGTGATACGGTAAGTAAGGCGGCATACCATTTTTGATTGTCCTTTCGCCTTACGACGGCATTATCGGGGAACTTCTGCCACAAATATTCCAGTTCATCTCCGTAGGTGTCCCGTACATAGGAAATCACTTCTTTTGCCTGCCTGCTTTTGAAAATCTCTACATCACAGCACTTTTCAGAAATTTCCTCAAGTAACGCTTCGTATTCACTTTTTACCTGCCCGACAAAGGAACCGGACGCACTGGAAACAAGGTGAAGCACATATTCATCACCGCTGCTGTTATCAATGATTTCCGTGCATATTTTCCCTTCGTGGTCGATCTTTACTGTCAGATTTAGCTGCCTGTCAGCTAAATCCATATGATAAACATATTCATTGCTGTTTTTTTCAAAACCAAAGGCCAGAAGCTTCCTTGTATTCAGTTTTCGGTTTTTAAATTTCACCTCAGTCATTGAGTGCATTCTCCCTACCTCTTTATTTTGCGGAAAAACCTGCTGTCCGGATCATAGGGAATCCGCAGGTCGTAATCCAGTTTGTTCATTTCCTGCATTTTGATCAGCATTAGATTGATATTGGAACAGAGCATCTGAGCGATTTGCACCACGTCATATCCCTGACGGGCCAGCGCGTAAACTTCCTCATCCTCCAGCAACAAGTGGGCAGCGAAAGCATTTGCTTCGTACTCTGTGGTATCCTTCATGTTAAAAAGGACGAATTCTCTCAGGCCATTGTCACTTGCTTTCGCCAGCTCCCGGTGTTCCTGATCGTGTCCGATCTCGTGCGCAAGCACCATTTTCCGGGTGTAGTGATCGAGCCTTGAATTCAAGAAAACGAGCCGATGGTTCCAGCGAAACGTGTACATTCCCAGAAGGCCATGGAAGTCGTTCACGTCATATACCCAGATACCAAGTTCTGAGGCAATCTTCTGCGGATCACGAGTACCACATTGTTTTACAAGGTCATTTGCCTTGCGGTAAATTCGGTACGAGTCCATAGAAACACCTCCTCCATAGCATCATACAAAATATCCTGTCCTATAATCAGGACTCGGAATCTTTGCGATACTTTTTGGGGGTGTATTTTTTATTGTCCTGCTTACAGTCAAAGTACGCTTTCTGCAGGGCAATCATAACAGCATCTTTGTCACTCTCGGAGAGTTCGCCGCCTGCAAACATACCGGAGAGTTCCGCTACCAGCTGTTCAGCCTGACGTTTGCCTCTGGCTCCATACTGATCTGATGCCGCAACAATAAAGGTTTCATCTTCGGTTAGGAGATAATTTTGATCCACTCCGAAGTATTCTGCCAGTGCGGCATATACATCCCTTTTTCTGGGGTATCGTCCGCCTTGCTCATAAGCAATATAATTTCTACGGGACATCCCGATTGCAGCAGCAACGTCCCCTTGTGACACTCCTTTCTGCTGCCTTAAGGCAACCAGCTTCTCTCCGAATTTCATATGCTTCCTCCTAACTGTGAATTTGAAATTCTCATTTCCCTCTTGATAAGTGCAGTCTAACTGCATATAATATGTTTGTGAATTTGAACTTCACTGTAATTGTACTCACGATTCACAATCTTGTCAAGAGGGGGGATAAAAAATATGTCAAAATGAAAGAACAAGATTTGCGAAAGTGGGTTGACATTTCGTTCTCCGTTGGGTATAATGATTTACGCAAAGCTGCGTAATTGGCGTAATTGGCGTAAAATGCGTAACCCTAAAAATGGCGCTTGCCTTGCAGCCCACATTAAAGGAGAAAACAAACATGAAAGATGAGAACATGAGGTTTGGAGCTTATATAAAATCCAAACGGCTAAAAGATGAACGGGAACTTACATTAAAGGATATGTCTAAGGTGCTTGGCCTGTCCCTGAGTTTGCTCAGCGATATTGAGCAGGGACGTCGTAAGCCATTTGGAAGTGACAAGATTGAGAAGTTCTGCGAATATCTGCAGCTGTCGGATGCGGATAAAGCCCTCATGTATGATCTGGCAGCGCGTGAGACCGGAGATATCCCATCTGATTTAGACGATATCATGATGCATTCCGAAGTTGGTAATATGGCTCGTATGGCGCTGCGTATGACCAATGCCGGAGTGGCGGACGAGGAGGATTGGAAACAATTCATCCGAGAGATTGAAAAAAAGCGAGGTACCAAGTTTGATTGAATTTCACTGCAGTCGTCGCAAGAATGACGGCACCCCCATTGTTACAGATCAGGCCGTTCAGGAGTATGCTGAAGAGGTTCTGATGGATTATAAACCGAAACTGTTAAATGAACCGGGAAAGATTAATGCAACCCATTTTCTGGAGAGCTATCTTGGCGCAACCGTAGATTATCAGGACATTTATTATGCGGAGGATGCTAACCCGATTGCCGGGGCTACTGTATTCAATGATGATAAAGTTCTGGTGTTCGACAAGGAAAGAATGTGCGTCCGCCCAATCGATGTCGCGGCTGGCACCATACTGATCGATAACAGCACCATGCAGGATGGAAAAGAGGGTTTCTCCAAGTTTACGCATCTGCATGAGGGTGGCCATTTTCTCATGCATCCAGCTGTCTATCGCAGGATAGAGAACCAGCTCTCGTTCTTTGACTTCGGGCAGAACAGTCCGGGGAGCCATGTGGTGGCTTGCAAGAGAAGTTCAATTTGCGGTCAGGGAGAGAGAAGGCCAAGACTGGTAACAGAAGAGGATTTCCGGGAGCATCAGGCGAATACCTTTGCTGCAGCAATCGCCATGCCCCGCAAGACCTTCATTCCCTGTGCGCAGGAGATGATCCGCCGCGCCGGATTCCGTGATGGTATCTGGGTGGAGGATGATGTTATGGATTGGGATTCTGAGCTTGGGTTGTCTTGCTTAGTTGAACGGCTGGCAGATATTTATGGAGTTTCCAGATCTGCCGCAAAGGTTCAGCTGAAGCGTCAGCGCCTTTTGATGTCGCAGTCCGAATACCAGCAGCTGAACAGTCAGCTTGCTGTAGCTTTCTAACGCTGTGTACGGTAGCCTGCTTCCCTTAAACAGGAGACAGGCTGCTGTTTTTTTGACTTGCAATTACGCAAAATGGCGTAAAAAGCGTAAAGAAAGTGAGGACAAGCTGACATGAAAAATTACACAATCCATCTCGTTTGTCCCTACTGCCGTAAAGGAGAGGCATTGGCAGACGGACGAGCTAAAGTTACTTTATCCATAATGTGTCCTAAGTGCGGCGGTTTTTATACTGCTGACCTTGATACCATGAAAACTGAACGAGCGAAAGCCTGCCGCAGAGTCGGCAGAATGAAATCAAGAAGTTTTACTGACTGACCATCGGGGCGATAGCCACCATTCAGGCCGGAGTAAGGCTGTATTCGTACAGCCATGCTCCGGCCTTCTTTTTTTCTCATGGGAGGTAGAGAAATGAATACACCAGTGAGAAGGCGCTGAAACATTTTGCGAAAAAGTTTTTTAAAGCGGACAAAAGCTGTCCGGTTTAACCCTTAGATTATAGCCACAGAGCAAGAGAGAGGAGGTGAACACGAGATGAGACCCAATGAACGGCGAGCCGCGATTCTGGATGCACTCTGCGTCCGGCGTCAGGATACCATTGCCAATCTGGCCGAGGAATTCGGCGTCAATGAAAAAACGATCCGCCGCGACATTGAGGAACTTGCGTGTTCATATCCGATTGAAACTGTCCGTGGCCGTTATGGCGGAGGCGTTAAGGTTTTGGATTGGTACCACCAGAATCGCAGAACGCTTTCCCCAGAACAGGCTGCGCTTTTGAAGAAGCTGGCACCGGGATTGGAAGGCCACGATCTTGATGTCATGAACAGTATCATCTCTCAGTTTGCTCCGTACTGACAATACGGGTACACCCCCGAATGACTATGAAAGGTATAGGTGAATGACTATGATGAAAGTTTTTATTTGTTCCCCCTATCGCGGCAACATCGACAAGAATGTGTCCGATGCCAGAAACCACGCTCGGATGGCGGCAATCTGCGGTTATTGCCCTGTAGCGCCCCATCTGCTGTTTCCGCAGTTCCTGAAGGACTCCAATCCGGAAGAACGTATTCTGGGCATCACCCTCGGTGTAGAGCTGATGAAATCCTGTGATGAAGTCTGGATTTTCGGAAGCACCATTAGCAGCGGGATGGCGTATGAGCTTGAAAAGGTTCGTGAGCTTGGAATTCCCGTCCGGCTCTACTCCAACAATGGAGATCGCATCTACCCGGAAACCATGATGATCGATGACCGCCTCACGGATGCTTTTCGCATGGCTGTTCGTGATTTGAAGTTTGCATAAGAAAGGATACAGCGTATGAGTGATATTTATTTAACCCTCGCTGAAGGGTATGAAAAGCTGGCTGCTGGTTACCGTGCCTTGGCAAAAGACCAGAAGAATGTTATGGCGGAGACTGCGTCGGAGGCCCCTTCGCAAAAGGCAATCTCCATTGAAGAAATCCGTGCGGTGCTGGCTTCCAAGGCACAGGCCGGAAATCGCCGGGAGGTCAAGGAGCTTCTTCTGAAATACGACTCCGGGAAGCTCTCCGGTGTAAAGCCAGAGGACTATGCCGCATTGATGGCGGATGCGGAGGCCCTCTAATGGGCGCTCATGCAAGGTTCTCTCCTTCAGCGGCAAACCGCCTGATTCATTGTCCCCCTTCCTTGGTGCTTGGGGAGGCGTTTGATGATGAGGAGAGTCCCTACGCAGCAGAGGGTACAGCTGGCCATGCGCTGGCTGAACACCTCATCAAAAAGTACCTGAAATTACGCAGCACCCGTCCGGTGTCTGATTACTATTCGGATGAGCTGCTGGAGGCGGTGGACGATTATGTGTCATTCGTAATCGAGGAGATCGAAACGGCCCGACAGGAATGTACCAGCCCTATCTTCTTTGTAGAGTTTCGTGTGGATATTTCGGACTATGTGCCGGACTGCTTTGGCACTGCCGACATGGTTATCATAACTGACCGGATGATCCACATCATTGATTTGAAGCTGGGCAAGGGAGTCCCGGTGTATGCCGAGGACAATCCGCAGCTGAAAATTTACGGTCTGGGAGTGCTGGAGTTGGCAGAGATGCTCTTTGATATTGAAGCGGTCAGGCTGACCATTCATCAGCCCCGCATCTCCAACTTCAGCACATGGGATATCTCCCCTACAGACTTAAAGGCGTGGGGAAACGACACCCTCCGTCCTGCCGGGAAGCTGGCGCTGAAAGGCGAAGGCGATCTGAGCGCCGGAAGCTGGTGCCGTTTCTGCAAGGCGCGTTTTACCTGCCGACAGCGGGCAGAAGAAAATCTGAAGCTGGCGCAGATGGAATTTAAGGCCCCGGCTCTACTGACAGACGATGAGATTGCCGAAGTGTTGAAAACGGCGGACGAGCTGTCGAAATGGGCATCCGATGTATATGCCTACGCACAGGATCAGGCAATTGTCCATCACAAGGTTTGGAAAGGATTCAAGCTGGTCATGGGCAAGAGCAACCGGAAATACACCTCCGAGGAGGAAGTCGCTGCCGCAGCATCAGCTGCCGGATACACCGACATCTATAAGAAGTCGCTCATCGGAATCACTGAGATGGAGCGCCTGATGGGCAAGAAGGAATTTGCCCGTATCCTCGGTTCCTTGGTGTACAAGCCGGAAGGCAAAGTAACCCTTGTCCCGGAATCGGACAAACGAAAAGCTATTCAATCATCAACCGCTGCGGCGGACTTTAAAGAGGAGGACTAAATTATGTCTAATACTGCAAATGCAACTAAGGTTATCGTTCCCTGCCGTTTTTCCTATCTTCATTGCTGGGAGCCGGATTCTGTGAACGGCGGAGATCCCAAGTACAGTGTGTCTGCCATCATTCCGAAGAGCGATACCAAAACCATCAATGCCATCAAGGCGGCTGTTGAACAGGCGAAGAAAGACTCCGTTTCCAAGTGGGGCGGCAAGATTCCTGCGAACCTGAAGCTGCCTTTGAGAGATGGCGATCTCGACAGACCGGACGATGAAGCGTATGCCAACAGCTACTTCTTCAACGCCAATTCCCGTCAGGCTCCGCAGGTCGTGGATGCCCGTGTCCAGCCGATTCTTGACCAGAGCGAGGTGTATTCCGGCTGCTATGGCAAAATCAGTGTGACCTTCTACGGATACAATTCCAACGGGAACCGTGGCATTGCCGCTGGCCTTGGCAATATCCAGAAGCTCCGGGATGGAGAGAGCCTCGGCGGACGCTCCAGCGCAGCGGATGACTTCCAGACGGAAGAGGAAGAGGACTTCCTGTCCTAATGGCCTGCGGGTGGGATGGCGGTATCGCCATCCTGCCCTATACATAAGAACTGCGAAGAATCAGAAGGGAGTGTTCATATGAGCCTTTTGGCAATTGATATAGAAACCTATTCCGATGTGGATTTGACGAAATGCGGCGTATACGCCTATACCGACAGTCCACAGTTTGAAATCCTGCTATTTGCTTATGCCTTTGATGAAGAACCGACAACTGTCGTGGATATTGCCTGTGGGGAAACGCTCCCCCAGAGAGTGCTGGATGCACTTGAGGATACCTCTGTCATTAAGACCGCATTCAATGCTCAATTCGAGCGTACGTGTATTTCCAAGTATCTCGGTCACCACCTTTGTCCAGAAGGATGGCAGTGTACAGCGGTGCAGTCTGCGCTGCTTGCCCTGCCCCTATCATTGGACAGTGTTGGTGAGGTGCTGGATATACAGCGGAAAAAGCTGAAAGAAGGAGCTGACCTCCTCCGGTTTTTCTCTATGCCATGTAAGCCGACAAAGGCCAATGGCGGCAGGACAAGAAACCTGCCGGAACATGAGCCGGAAAAGTGGGAGCGGTTTAAAGCCTACTGTATCCGGGACGTGGATGCTGAGCGGGAAATCCGATGGAAGCTGCGGAACTATCCGATACCGGAAACCGAAATGGAGCTGTACCGGATGGATCAGGAGATCAATGACCGGGGGATTCTGGTGGACAGGCAGCTCGTAGCAAATGCCGTTCTCTGTGATAACCAATATAGGGAAATGGTCACGGCCAGAGCCTATGGGCTGACCGGGCTTTCCAATCCCAACTCTCCGGTACAGATAAAAAGCTGGCTGGCAGAGCATGGCATAGAAGCAGAAAGCCTTGATAAGAAATCCGTCAAGAATTTGATGGCCGAGACAGATGGTGAGGTTCTGGAGGTGCTGAAGCTCCGCTTGCTGATGGCGAAAACCAGCGTGAAGAAATACGAAGCAATAGAACGGTCTGTCTGTTCCGATGGGCGCGTCCACGGCCTGCTGCAGTTTTACGGTGCAAACCGGACAGGCAGGTGGGCAGGCCGCTTGGTTCAGGTTCAAAACCTCCCCCAGAACCACATCGTGGATTTGGAGCTTGCTCGTGACCTTGTAAAGAATCAGCGTTTCGAGGATTTAGATTTGCTGTTTGATTCCACACCGGGGGTGCTGTCTGAACTGATCCGCACCGCCTTTGTACCGAAGCAAGGCTGCAGATTTATTGTGGCGGACTTCTCCGCCATTGAAGCAAGGGTGCTGGCGTGGTTTGCGGGGGAACAGTGGCGGCTGGATACCTTTGCGCAGGGCGGTGATATCTATTGCGCTTCCGCATCAAAGATGTTTGGCGTTCCGGTTGTCAAGCACGGAGAAAATGGTCACCTCCGGCAGAAAGGGAAAATTGCCGAGCTGGCCCTTGGTTATGGCGGCGCAGTCGGCGCACTGACTTCGATGGGCGCATTGGATATGGGCTTGCAGGAAGATGAACTTCAGCCATTGGTGAGCCAATGGCGCAACTCCAATCCGCACATTACAAAATTCTGGTGGGATGTAGATGCGGCAGCGGTGAAAGCTGTCCGGGAGAAAACAGAAGTGCATCTTGGCAATCTGAGCTTCGTGTATCGTTCCGGGATTCTGTTTGTCACGCTGCCATCCGGCAGAAGGCTGTCGTATATCAAACCTCGCATGACACAGAACCGTTTCGGACGAGAGAGCCTTTCCTATGAGGGCATTGGCGAAAGCAAAAAGTGGATGAGGATTGAAACCTACGGGCCGAAGCTGGTGGAAAACATTGTGCAGGCCACGGCTCGTGATCTGTTGGCACTCGCCATGCTCAGGCTGCGGAATGATGGATTTGAGATCGTCATGCATATACACGATGAAGCCGTGCTGGAGGTGCCGGAGGGAATTTCCAGCGTGGAGGATATTTGTCGAATAATGTCGATTGCTCCAGCTTGGGCAGATGGCCTGCCCCTTCGTGCAGACGGATACGAGTGTTCGTTTTATAAAAAAGATTAGGAGGTATGGAGGTAATGGGAATCAGCTACAAAAACAGCTCCGGGTATCCAGACCCGACAGCTTACACGGCAGTACACAACATTGAAGCAGAAGAAAAAATCCTGCACATCCAATATCCCACTGGACATATTGACCTGAAGATGGATGCGTTTTTCCCCTGTACAGCAGATCGGGCAAGAAAGATATTCCGCCTCATCTGCCAGTATTGTTCGCAGGAGGACAAGGACAGGCTGCTGCATTTCCTGCGGGAAAAGGAGCGCCGCTATCAATCACAGGTGCGTACCTTCGAGCAGCAGATAAAATCCATTACACAGGAAAAAGGCCGTAGCTCACTGGAGAGTCGTATGCGCGAAAGCGCGAGGCTGCAAATACGGACGCACAGAAACATTGAACAGTTTCTTTACAGGGAGGAGCGATCAAGATGAGATTAAGCATCGGAAATTCCAGAATGGATAAAAAGTGGAACCTTGCTGAAATGGAGCTTTCCGAGTTCCGTGACCGAATTTCCCAAACCCGGCGCACTGCCGAGACTGTGGAGCAGTACCGGAAGCTGGGAAAGGCGAAGCAGGATGACATCAAGGATGTGGGTGGTTTCGTTCTTGGAACCCTCAAAGGCGGACGCAGGAAAAAGGACTGTGTCCTCACCCGCTCCGGCCTATCGCTGGATATGGATTACGCCACACCGGATATTATCGAGCAGATTGAGATGTTCTTTTCCTTCCAGTGCTATATCTACTCTACGCATAAACACACCCCGGAAAAGCCCCGGCTCCGCCTGATCATCCCGCTGGCCCGTGAGGTGACACCGGATGAATACTGCGCGGTAGCCAGAAAAGTGGCAGACGAGATCGGCATAGAGCTGTTTGACGATACCACCTATGAACCGAGCCGCTTAATGTATTGGCCCTCCACTTCTTCGGATGGAGAGTTCATATTCCATGAGATCACTGGCACGCTGCTCGATCCGGATGCAGAGCTTGCCAAGTATAACGATTGGCACAATACGGCGGAGTGGCCTGTATCCAAGAGGCAGCAGACCATCGTCAGCCGGGACATCAAGAAGCAGGCTGATCCGTTGGAGAAACCGGGGATGGTCGGTGCATTTTGCCGTACTTACAGCATCACGGATGCCATCGACACCTTCTTACAGGATGTATATAAACACAGCTCTATGTCGGGACGATATGACTATATCCCTGCGGACTCACAGGCTGGTGTGGTGATTTATGAAGATCGGTTTGCTTACAGTCACCATGCCACTGATCCGGCCTGCGGAAAGCTGATGAATGCCTTTGATGTAGTCCGCATCCATAAATTCGGTTTGCAGGATGCAAAGGCCGATGAGGATGCCTACCCGGCAAAGCTCCCCTCTTTCAAGGCCATGCAGGAATTTGTCCTGCAGGATAACCGGGTAAAGGTGCAGCTTGCGAAGGAGCGTACCCAAGCGGCTCAGACGGAATTTGAATCCGAATCGGACGATGAAGATTGGCAGACTGTTCTGGAGCTGGATAAGCAAGGCAAGGTCAAGGATACCCTGACGAACATCGCCGCTATCCTCCGCCACGATCCGCAGCTTAAGAATATCGTTTACAACGAGTTCAAGTGCATGGTGGATGTGATTGGTGATCTCCCGTGGAAGCAGGTCAAACCCGGCTGGGGAGATACAGATATCTCCTGCGCCAAGCTGTACTTTGAACGGGTGTATGGCATCTGGTCACCAACAAAGTTCAAGGACGCTCTGCTGGCTGTGGTTTCTGCGGAGCGGCTCTACCATCCAATCAAGGAGTATTTTGAAACACTGCAATGGGATGGGACGGAGCGAGTGGATACGCTGCTCATTGATTACCTCGGCGCAGAGGATACACCGTATGTCCGTGCGGTCACCCGGAAAACGTTAGCCGCAGCGGTAGCGAGAGTTTACGAGCCGGGGATCAAGTTTGACTCCATTCTGGTTCTGAATGGCCCACAGGGTATCGGCAAATCTACGCTGTTTACCCTATTGGGAAAGCAATGGTATTCCGACAGCCTTTCGATCACGGATATGAAGGACAAGACCGCTGCGGAGAAGCTGCAGGGTTATTGGATTTTGGAGCTGGGTGAGCTGGCCGGGATGAAAAAGGTTGATGTGGAGACCATGAAATCATTTGTCACCCGGACGGATGACAAGTTCCGGCAATCATATGGCGTGGTGGTCGAAAGCCATCCCCGTTCTTGCATTATCGTTGGCAGCACCAATTCCGAGGGAGGCTTTTTGCGGGATATTACTGGCAACCGCCGCTTCTGGCCTGTTCATGTTTCCGGCAATGGGAAATTCCATCCGTGGGAGCTGACGGAGGTTGACCAGATCTGGGCGGAGGCGATTGAACGATACCGTGCGGGAGAGGAACTGTATCTCAAGGGCCGGGTTGCAGCGGACGCTTATGCCATGCAGCAGGACGCTATGGAATCCGATGACCGGGAAGGTGTCATTGCGGATTATCTGGAAACCCTGCTCCCGGTAAATTGGGACAAGATGGATTTGTTCCAGCGCAGGAGCTTCCTCGGCGGTAGCGAATTTGATGGAGCGCCGAAGGCCGGGACAATGCGCCGGGAGAAGGTCTGCATTATGGAAATCTGGTGTGAATGCTTTGGAAAGGAGCGCCAGAACCTTAAGCGGTCTGATTCCTATGAGGTTGAATCGATCTTGATGAAGGTTGGCGGCTGGGAGCCGATTCAGGGCCTGAAAAGCGGAAAGACTCGGTTCCCGCTTTATGGGCCGCAGAAGACCTTCGTGCGCTGTCGGGAACAGACAGAGTGAGGTTGGGAACGTTCCTTTGTTGCCCTCTGCTGCTTCGGAACAGCGGCAAGGCACAGAGGATTTTCCCTGATAAACGGCGGTCTGGCGTTAGCCTGTTCCCATGTTCCTAAGAAAACTCCTATTAAGATTGAAATTATAAAAAAAAGAAGAAAACAGGTGCGCGTAACACATATATACGCGCGTAGAGATTTTTGCCACATTGGAACAGCACATGAGAACAGGAGGTATCGCCATGAGGGAAAGTTTTGTAGAAAAGAAGCTGACCACGGAGGCTAAAAAGCGTGGTGGGCTGGCCGTCAAATTTGTGTCCCCCGGTTTAGATGGGGTGCCTGACCGTTTGGTTTTGTTCCCCGGTGGGCGGCTGGCTTTTGTAGAACTGAAAGCACCGGGAAAAAAGATGCGGCCCCTGCAGCAGCTTCGAGCCAAGCAGCTGACCGCTTTGGGGTTTTCTGTCTATATGATTGACAAGCCAGACATGATTGGAGGTGTCCTTGATGAAATACAATCCACATAACTATCAGAGATTTGCAGCTGAATTTATTCTGGAGCATCCGGTTTGTTGCCTGATGTTGGATATGGGACTTGGGAAAACAGTGGTCACGCTGAGTGCGCTATGGGATCTGGCCCTTGACTATTTTGATATCGGCAAAGTGCTGGTGATCGCACCGAAGCGCGTGGCTACAGATACATGGCCGAGGGAACTTTCAAAATGGGAGCATCTCACAGGTCTGACTGCATCGTTGGTAGTCGGGAATCGACAACAACGGGAGAAAGCGCTTGACCGTCCCGCCTCCCTCTACATCATCAATCGGGAAAATGTCTGTTGGCTGGTGGAAAACCACAGATGGGATTTTGACACAGTGGTGATTGATGAGCTGTCTGGCTTCAAATCCAACCGAACAGAACGGTTCAAAGCGATGAAGAAGGTTCGTCCGTTGGTGCATCGGGTGATTGGATTAACCGGAACCCCGGCCCCCAACTCCCTGCTTGACCTGTGGCCTGAGATGTATCTGCTGGATATGGGCCAGCGGCTTGGGCGGTTTGTAACCGGATACCGTGAGCGTTTCTTCACCCCGGATAAGCGGAATCGGGAAATCGTCTACAGCTACAAACCTCGTGAGGGCGCGGAAGATGCTATTTACTCCCTGATTTCCGACATCTGCATTTCAATGAAGGCGGTGGATTATTTGGATATGCCGGAGCGTATTGATAACCGCATCGAGGTCGAGATGAGCGCCAAGGAGAAAAAGATCTATGACGATTTCTGTCGGGATATGGTGGTACAGATTGGAGATGAGGAGCTGGATGCAGTAAGCGCGGGTGCCCTTTCCGGCAAACTGCTCCAAATGGCAAATGGTGCGGTTTACGGCGAGGATCGCAGGGTACTTCCCATTCATAGCCGCAAGCTGGACGCCTTAGAGGATTTAGTGGAAGCAGCAAATGGGAAGCCGCTGCTGGTAGCGTATTGGTATAAGCATGACCTCGCCAGAATCCGAGAGCGTTTCCCAGAGGCGAGATGTATCGATACCTCGAAGGATATTTCCGACTGGAATGCCGGGAAGGTTTCAATGGCCCTGATCCACCCCGCCTCTGCCGGACACGGCTTGAACCTTCAGGAAGGCGGCTGCACCATCGTCTGGTATGGGCTGACATGGTCGCTGGAGTTATATCAGCAGTTGAACGCCAGACTGTGGAGACAGGGACAGAAACACACGGTGGTGATCCACCACATCATCACAAAAGGCACCCATGACGAGGATGTGATGAAGGCACTGGAAAATAAGGATATGCGGCAGTCGAATTTGATTGCAGCTGTCCGGGCAAGGATTGGAGGGTAAGCGATGAGCGAAAGGATAGAAACGATTATACGGGAGTACCCACAAATGAAAACCGAACTGCGGTGTCTGGAGCATCAGATTAAAAACTTCAAGGGGATTTCTGAAACGGAAATAATTGAGTCCATGAATTTCAGCAGCCCTGAAGGTGAGCGTGTCCAGACCAGCAACATCTCCAATAAGCCTGCCTCTATTGCTCTGAATTATCATGCTCGTATGGAAGAGATCAACCGGGAATGGTACGAGCATCTGGAAAAGCGTTATTTGATGCTGTCCGAGGACGTCCGCTTTTTCGAAGCAGCGCTGACTGCGTTGAGTGGGTATCTGCCGGACTTCATGACGGACATGGTGGTACATGGCTGCACTTGGGATTACTTGTGTGAGCATTACCATATTTCCCGGACGATGGTGGCAAAGAACCGCAGGAAAGCAATTGTAGAGCTGGATGAACTGTATCGGAAACACGATGATGAGATGGTTTCCTATATGCTGAGTTAAGGAGGGTTGACTATGATGTGTAAACGAGGCGATGTTTATTATGTCGATTTTGGTCAGAACACAGATAGCTGTGTGCAGTGCGGCATCCGCCCTGCGCTGGTGGTCAGCAACAATCGTGCAAATGCAAGCTCTCCTGTCATCACGGTGATTCCGCTGACTGCCCGTACATACAAACGGCGTTCCATACCAACTCATGTGCTGGTGCCAAAAAGCTCCGGCAGCGGATTGTCTAAGAACAGCATGGCCTTGGCGGAGCAGGTCTGCACCATTGATAAATCTTCTCTCATGGAGAAGAAAGGCTCGGTGACCAGCGCACAGGTTATGGCGGCGGTTACAAGGGCGCTGCAAATACAGATCGGTGCTGTAGAGCAATATAACTGAGTTCTAATACTGATAAGGCCATCCTTAAAGATTTTGTTTTTAAGGTAGTTCCAATTCTCCTGCTTTTTTGGTATATTATTAGCGGCAGCAAAACAAAGGAAAGCTGCATGATGCAGGGCTGTGGGAATATGAGTGACTGTAGCGGGATTGAGGCGATTTATTAAACAAATCGGAAGTTGTAGAGGTGGTTAAGAATATGAAAAGATATATTGCCTTATTGCGAGGTATCAATATAAGCGGCAAAAACAAAGTGTCAATGGCAGAATTAAAGCAAGGTTTTGAAAACCTGAATTATACAAAAGTCAAAACCTATTTGAATAGCGGTAATGTGATTTTTTCAAGTGATGAAGCCGATACAATCAAGACTACAAGCCGAATTGAGGAAATGATTAAAAATCAGTTTCGTTTAGATATTCCTGTCTTTGTCATATCAAAGGAAGAACTTGAGGACATTTTATATCATGCGCCCGACTGGTGGGGAGATGAAAGCAAGGAGATTTATGACAATCTAATCTTTATCATGCCGCCCGCTACATTCAAAGATGTATATAACGAAATTGGAGAGCCTAAAGAGGGATTAGAAAAGATAGAGGAATACAAAGAAACGGTATTCTGGTCTTTCAATCGGAAAGATTACCAAAAAGCAAACTGGTGGTCTAAAACAGCAAGTGCAAATATCAGCAATAAATTGACGATAAGGACGGCGAATACAGTTAGAAAAATAGTTGGTATGTAATTGTTTTTCAAATCCCAGTTTGTCGGGACTGGTGTACTAAAGGTGTACTGTTTTTCAAAATCGAATGTGCTATTATTAGAATTGCCGAAATGGAATGGGACTTGGAGCTTTGGCTCCGAGTCCTTTTTTCGTGGCCGGGCGGGGCTTTCTATCCTTTCACCCACCCGTACATATGAAAGGAGATGGCAATTTTGTACACTGATAAAACACAGGAGGCAATGGCCTACCTGAAGAAGAAAAAGCGTTGGCTGACAATGCAGCAATATCGAACCATCAAAGGCCAGATTCTGGCTGGTGATGAGGTTGGTGCGATTCGTGGCATTGACCGTGTAATTGAGAGGAACAGGAAAGGACGTACTTGCCATGCCGCGCAGACCTAATACCCCATGCAAGCATCCCGGCTGTGGTCGGTTGGTTCCATACGGGACAATGTACTGCGAGGAACATCAACCCCTCCACCGCCACGATGTGAAAACCACAGCGGAGAAAGGATATGGCAGCCGTTGGCGCAAGGCAAGAGCTGTTTATCTCCAATCCCACCCACTGTGTGTTCGCTGTCTTGCACGAGGACGCTATGTGAAGGCAACCGTGGTCGATCACATCACACCCCACCGTGGAGATCAGAAACTTTTTTGGGACAGAGAAAATTGGCAGGCGCTTTGCAAATCCTGCCACGATTCCAAAACGATGACCGAGGACAGATATGAGGAATACCGCTACCGGGAGGGGCGGTCAAAATCTCTGTGACCCGGCACCTAAAAGACCGGCGCCCCCTCAAACGTGAATTTTTGCGAAATTAAAGAGGGGGGATACCCGGCAGGGGCGCAAAATCACCCCAAAATGCTATAAGATTACTGAAAAACCGTGCGGTTCCGATACTTTTTCGTATCAGGACAGCACTTTTATTTTGCGAAAAAGTACGATTTAAGGCTGTGAAACCATGCTGCAAAAGTGAGGTTTCTGGCCTTTTTTCTTTGCACAATTCAGCGAAAGGATGTGAAGCAATGACTGACTTTCAAGCGAAGCAAATACGGGAACTGAGGATGCGCGGCGTTGGCTACAGGGCCATTGCTTCGGTTGTTGGGCTATCCCGTGACATAGTACGAAACTATTGTAAAGGACACGGGTTGGATGGTTATGCCTCTGCCCTAACTTTGAACATGAAGGAGCAGATGGCCAGCGGCGCAGCGTGTATGTGCTGCGGGAAGCAGATTATTCAGGCTCCAACCGGGCGAAAGCGGAAGTTTTGCTCAGACAAATGCAGGCGGGAATGGTGGGCGGCTCACCCAGAGGCAATTCAGAGAAAGGCCACAGCTTACTATGATGTAACCTGCGCCTACTGCGGGAAGTCGTTCAAATCCTATGGAAATAAGAACCGCAGATACTGCTGCCATGAATGTTATGTGCGCGACAGGTTCTGGCGGGAGGAAGATGGCCGGGAGCCTTATGTGGGGCCAGCCAGACGTGAGGAGGAAAATCTATGAGTGCTATGGAATGGAAAACCCTGTCGGTGGATGCGCTCCGTCCGGCAGAATACAATCCCCGCAAGAAGCTCAAAGCGGGAGATAAGGAATATGAGAAAATCAAAAACTCCATTCAGGAGTTCGGTTATGTGGAACCTATCATCGTCAATTTTGACATGACGGTTATCGGCGGTCACCAGCGCCTGACCGTGCTGAAGGATATGGGATATACAGAAGTTCAGTGCGTGGTGGTTCATATTGAGGATGAAAACAAGGTGAAAGCCTTGAATATCGCTCTCAATAAAATCACGGGCGCATGGAACGAGCAGCTTCTGGCTGACTTGCTGGTCGATCTGCAGTCTGCGGACTTCAATACAGATTTTACGGGCTTCGAGGCACCGGAGATCGAGCAGCTTTTTTCCAAGGTACACAATAAGGCCATCAAAGAGGATGACTTTGATGTGGAGGAAGAACTGAAAAAGCCGACCATGTCCCGCAAAGGTGACCTCTGGCTTTTGGGGCGGCACCGTTTGGTTTGCGGTGATTCTACTCTGCCGGAAACCTACACTTCGCTCATGGATGGGCGGCGTGCCAATATGGTTCTGACCGATCCGCCCTACAATGTGAATGTACAGGAAACGGCGGGTAGAATCCAGAATGACAATATGCCAGATGAGGATTTTTATAAATTCCTTTTCGCGGCGTTTGTAAATATGGAACAGAACATGGAGAATGATGCCTCCATCTATGTATTCCATGCTGACACGCAGGGATTGAACTTCCGCAGGGCTTTTGCCGATGCGGGATTTTATTTGTCCGGCTGCTGCATCTGGAAAAAGAATGCGCTGGTGCTTGGTCGATCTCCGTATCAGTGGAAGCATGAACCGTGCCTGTTTGGTTGGAAGAAAGGCGGCAAGCACCAATGGTATTCTGACAGAAAGCAGACCACTGTATGGGAATATGACCGTCCGAAATCCAGCAAGGAGCATCCGACCATGAAACCTGTGGCACTGATGGCCTACCCTATACAAAATTCCTGTATGAGTAACTGCATCGTGCTTGATCCGTTCCTCGGCTCCGGCTCCACCCTCATCGCCTGTGAGGAAACCGGGCGCATCTGCTATGGCATCGAGCTGGATGAAAAATTCGCAGATGTCATTGTGAAACGGTATATTGAGGCAGTCGGTTCCTCCGATGGTGTATATCTTTTGCGGGATGGCGAGAAGGTTCCTTATAATATTATAGCGACCAGCGATGAGAGCGAAGATGAGATTCCACTTTTCTGAACCACAGAAAATAGTTGAAGAAATATCAAAATAGGACTTGCTATTTCTGCCTTTTAGAGTGATTAATGTACTACCAAAAAACAAGGAGGAAAATAGCAATGAGAATTGAAACCAAAACCGAAAACCGGAAGGCAATGGTGCAGGCCATCGGAGAATTTCTGGTAAAGGAAGCCCATTACATGGGGCCACCTACTTTCTCCTACACTGTAGGAAGCTTGATCATTGATCGAGATGGCGTTATTACCAGCGAGGCAGATGATGGTGAAGAGCTGCTGATGCAATTTTTGAACGAGAAAGGTTATGTGGAAGTGCCAACCGAGGAACTGAACATTCAGGTACCGTATGACACGGATAATCCTACAGCTTTGCGGAACATCATCGCCATGCTCCACGCAAGAGCATACTTGCTCAATCGAATCACCCGCCATGAAACCTTTTCCGTTAGCGATTCGTTTCTGAACGAGCTGGAGCGGATGCCCGGAGAAAATACGTTCGAGGCGTTCCAAACCGCCCTGTCGGCGGCCACGGACGCGCTGAAAGGCGTTTCTTTCGCAGAGGGAGTAATTACTTTCACCTTCCCTCTTTCCGAGAACAGCGCAAAAAACCGGGCTTACGCAGAGCTTTGCGCTCTGATGGCAGCGCGGGCGAAGGAAGCCAAGAGATGCAGCGCGGAACCTGTAGTGCAGGAAAATGAAAAGTATTACCTTCGCATCTGGTTCATTCAGCTGGGGCTGTCCGGTAAAGACAGTAAAGAGTCTCGAAAAGCCCTGCTGGATGGCCTGAACGGCCACACAGCATTCCGCACTAAAGACGATGCAGATCGGTTCAGCGCTGCACAGAAGGAAAAACGTGCGGCGGCAAAAGCAGCTCGGTTGGCGGCTCAAGAAAGTGAGGATCATGACGATGACATTTCCGAATAGAGAAATCGTGGAACGTGTCCGCAGGGATTATCCTGCGGGCACACGGGTAGAACTGGTTCGGATGGAAGATGTGCAGGCACCTCCGATGGGTACGCTCGGCACAGTCGAGGGCGTGGATGATACCGCATCACTTTTGATGAACTGGGATAACGGCTCCCACCTGAATGTGATTTATGGTGTGGATGCTGTTCGTAAAATTGAGTAGGAGGGTTTCTGAATGGAACAGGATATTCTTGATGAGCTTTACTACGGGCATATCGTGCCGTGGGAAAATCAAAATGATAAGACACCGGAAATGGAGTCGTTCAGCGAACAGGTGGATCAGGATATTGAATGCTTGGAAAAGCTGCTGGATGCCGAAGGGAAAAAAGTGTTGGAGCGGCTTTTGGATAACAGTGCAGAGCTGGAACGCTTGCAGGTTTGCGAGGGCTTTAAGGACGGATTTCGGCTTGGGGTGCAGCTTATGACTGCCGGAATGGGCAGCAGCAAAAAACCGTAAATTACACAATTCTTGCGGCGAATCATTGTGTAATATATTCCTCCGAATTGACTTGCTATTATCCTCTTTTAGAGCGAATATGTGTACACCGAAAGGGAAAACACATCAAAAGAAAACGGAGGATGCACCATGAACGAGAAAACAGCAAGACAGATCGAGGAAATGAAAAAGCAGACCATCGGAGTTGAGGTTGAGATGAACAACATCACCCGGAGAGCCGCCGCCAAGCTCGCCGCCGAATTCTTCGGTACCGGACGCTACGAGGACACGGCATACCGCAACGGCTACTACACTTGGAGCGCTTGGGATGCGCAGGGCCGGGAATGGAAATTCCAGAGGGATGTCAGTATTGATGGCCCGGACAGCGAAAAATGCGAAATGGTCACCCCGATCCTGACCTACGCTGACATGGAAACCTTGCAGGAGCTGATCAGGAAGCTCAGACGCGCAGGAGCGAAGAGTGATGCCACAAGAGGCTGCGGAGTTCACATCCACATTGGAGCCAACGGCCACACGCCGCAGACACTCAGAAACCTCGCCAACATTATGGCAAGCCATGAACGGCTGATTGCAGATGCCCTCGCCCTTGACCGGGGACGGATGAGCCACTACTGCCGCACGGTAAACCCTCGCTTCCTGCAGGAACTTAATAAGCGTAAACCCAAAACAATGTCACAACTTGCCGACATCTGGTACACCTCCAACGATGCCAACGACAGCAGAAGCCAGCACTACAACAGAAGCCGCTACCATATGCTCAATTACCATGCAACTTTTACAAAGGGAACGATTGAATTCCGGCTTTTCCAATTTGACGCTCCGGCAGACGGGAAACGCAATGGCCTTCACGCAGGGCAGCTCAAGAGCTACATCCAGCTTTGCTTGGCCCTCAGTCAAATGGCAAAAACGGTGAAAACCGCAAGCCCCAAGCCACAGCAAAACGAGAATCCGAAATATGCAATGAGAACATGGCTCCTTCGGCTCGGATTTATCGGCGAGGAATTCGCAACCGCGAGGGACATCCTGACCAGACGGTTGGCTGGAGATACAGCATTCCGCCACGGCAGAGCAGCCGCTTGAAGGAATCGCAGGAGTTAGCCTCCTGCCACCTTACCCTTGACCGCTTCGGCGGTCTTAAGGTGGTAGAAGGGTAATCCCTTCGGAAAGGATGGAACAGCCATGAAAAACAGGTATTACATTGCTTATGGGAGCAACTTGAACATCCATCAGATGTTTTCGCGTTGCCCCGGCGCAAAAATCATCGGCACCTCGGTGATTGAGAATTACCAGCTGCTTTTTAAGGGTAGCAAGACAGGCTCTTACTTGACCATTGAGCCGAAGGAAGGCAGGAACGTTCCCGTTGCTGTCTGGTCGGTGACGGCCAGAGACGAAGAAGCACTTGATCACTACGAAGGTTATCCTGCCTTTTACTACAAAGCAGAGATGAAACTGCCGATTAAAGGAATCAAATCCGGTAAGATCAGGACGCGGGACGTTTTCGTTTACATTATGCATGAGGATCGCCCACTTGGGCTGCCAAGTGAATATTACCTTGAAACTTGCCTGCAGGGGTACCAGAGCTTCGGATTTGATAAAAAAATACTATTTCAGGCTTATGCCGACAGTGATAGGAGGGAATGTAATGAAGATTGATGCAAACGCAAGAATCAAGATATGCCCACGTTGTGGGAATGCCTACCACGGTGTTCCTGCACTTTCAAGGGCTGACAATGAAACTCTCCTCTGCCCGGATTGCGGAACAAGAGAGGCTTTAGAAAGCATTGGTGTGGATGTACAGGAACAGGATGCAATCATTGAGACTATCCATCGGTGCGAAAGGAGCGGGAGCCAAGATGAGTGACGAAAAATACATGGCAGAGTGGACAAAAATTTGTGTTGCCTACTGCAAAAAGGTAAATGCGGAACTTCTGTTTGTAAATACCAGTAGTTTTGGGGTGCAGTATCCGGACGGGACGTTCCACCACATTCATGCGGATGAACTGGCTCAGATTTTAGGCATAGATGAGGCTAAGGCGTGAAAAACTGAGTGGAAGGCGGCTGCAACAGCAGCCCTTCCCTTGTTTATGGCATAAATCTGACAAATTCTTACTACAGATATTTGTGTAGATTATGCTCCGAATTAACTTGCTATTATCCCTTTTTAGAGCGAATATGTACCTACCGAAAGGGAAAACACATAAAACGGAGGAACCCAAAATGAAAATCAGTTATATGTTAAACAGTGTGTCCATTACAAAATCGCTGGCCGAATGGTATATTGGTGCATATGCTCTTGAACGACTGACCGATGCTACGATCAAGGGCTATAAAAGAAACGGAAGAAAGAAAAATAAAATGTGGCTGGAGGGCACGGGTTTTCTCACAATAATTTTAGATTGAGAGACCATCGCCGCCAGACGGAGATATAGGATACACAGTTTATTTGATAGATATTTGTGTAGATTATTCTCCGAATTAACTTGCTATTATCTCTTTTTAGAGCGAATATGTACCTACCGAAAGGGAAAACAAAATAATCGGAGGATACGAACATGAAAAACGATGGAATCAAAAGAGGTCAGGAAAGCACATGGAACACCGCAAACCACTACTGCTTGCCGAACATCACCACGATGGAGAAACTTTCCATGAAGGTTTGCGCCGGAGAAGGCGCGGTGCTGAAGATGGGCGATAAGGTTTTGGTTACTGACCACGCTTGGAAAGGATTCATCGCCGGAGTATACGAGTTCCTTGAAACCCCAGAAGAAACAGGGTTCGGATACATTGAATGCCGACTGAGTCTTATAGCCATGAGCGGGGAGCTTTTTGAGGATGGCGGTCACGCTATCGCTTGGGCGATGACGATTTAAAACACAGTTTCACAAAGATGCAGAGCCGCAAGGCCCTGTATCTCGTTACGGAGGTCGCAGAGATGCGGCTTTTTTTGTTGCCATTTTTACCGAGAGGAGGTGGGAGCATGGCACAGAGAGGAAGAAAACCGAAGCCTACGGCCCTTAAGCAGCTGGAGGGCAATCCGGGCGGCAGACCCCTGAATACGAAGGAACCGAAGCCAGAGAAGAAAGCTCCCCGCTGTCCTTCGTGGCTTGAGGATGAAGCAAAAAAGGAATGGAGACGGATGGCAAAGGTGCTGGAGGCGATGGGCCTGCTGACAGAAATGGACATGGCAGCCTTCGCCGGGTATTGTCAGGCTTATGCTCGGTGGAAGGAAGCGGAGGAGTTTTTGACGCAGCACGGCTCTATGGTGCGCACCCCCAACGGATACCTGCAGCAGGTGCCGCAAGTTTCCATTGCCCAGACAAATATGAAAATCATGCTTAAGTTCTGTGAGCAGTTTGGCCTCACCCCATCTGCCAGAAGCCGCATTGTTGGCGGTGACAGCAACAGTGATGAAGATGATGAAATGGAGAAACTTCTGGAAGGGGGCGGATGCTGATGGTGTTTGAATATACCCCTTCCCCATTTATGCTCCCGGAATCCAGATATGATAAGAAGAAAGCCGACCACGCCGTTGCCTTTATCCAGAACCTGAAACACACAAAGGGCAAGTGGGATGGGAAGCCGTTTTTTCTGCTGCCTTGGCAGGAGCAGATTGTCCGGGATATTTTTGGAATCGTCAATGCGGAGGGCAAACGGCAGTTTCGCAGTGCCTACATTGAAATTCCAAAGAAGAACGGAAAATCGGAGCTTGCTGCCGCAATCGCCTTATACCTTCTTTACGGGGACGGTGAGGCCAGCGCCGAGGTGTACAGCTGCGCCAATGACCGAAGTCAGGCATCCATCGTATTTGACGTTGCCAAGCGGATGGTGGAGAAATCTCCTGCGCTTTTGAAGCGTTCAAAGATCGCAGCGGCCACCAAGCGCATCGTCAACTACCGGAATGCTGGATTTTATCAGGTGCTTTCAGCCGAGACAGGTACAAAGCATGGTTTGAATATTTCTGGGCTGGTATTTGATGAGATACACGCGCAGCCTAACCGGAAGCTGTATGACGTTATGACCAAAGGCTCCGGCGATGCCCGTGAGCAACCTCTCTTCTTCATTATCACCACTGCAGGTACGGATAAAGAGAGCATCTGCTATGAGCTGCATACCAAAGCACTGGATATTATGAATGGCAGAAAGATCGACCATTCTTTTTATCCTGTGATTTACGGCCTGAGTGATGAGGACGATTGGAATGACGAGGCAAATTGGTACAAAGCGAATCCATCCCTTGGATACACGATCAGCATTGACCGAGTGCGGGATGCTTATCGGGATGCCTTGGAAAATCCGGCAGAGGAAAATGTGTTCAAGCAGCTTCGGCTGAATATTTGGACGAATTCTACGGTTGTGTGGATACCGGAGCATATTTACGAGAGAGGAAATTTACCGATAAACCCAGCGGAGCTTGAAGGCCGGGATTGCTATGCGGGGCTTGACCTCTCCTCCACCTCAGATATTACAGCGTTGGTATTGGTGTTCCCGCCGAGGACAGAGAATGAGAAATACATTGTCCTGCCGTTTTTCTGGCTCCCGGAAGAGACGCTGGAGCTGCGGTGCCGCCGCGACCATGTTTTGTACGATGTCTGGCAGAGGCAGGGCTACATCTTGACTACAGAGGGGAATGTCATTCATTACGGATTTATTGAGCGCTTTATTGAACGGCTTGGAGAAAAATATCACATTATCGAAATCGCCTATGACCGCTGGAATGCCACGCAGATGGTACAGAACCTTGAGGATATGGGCTTCACGATGGTGCCTTTCGGACAAGGGTTCAAAGATATGTCACCGCCCTCCAAAGAGCTGTACAAGTTGCTGATGGAGGGCAATATTAATCATGGAGGCAATCCCGTTCTCAAGTGGATGGCCCAGAACGTGGTTATGCGGCAAGATCCCGCTGGAAATATTAAGCCCGACAAGGAGCGCTCCGTGGAGAAGATCGACGGGATCGTTGCTCTCATCATGGGCCTTGACCGCTGCATCCGAAGCGCACCTGCTACCAGCGTCTACGATGAACGGGGCATCCTGTTCATTTAATCAATGAGCGCTGCAATCACTCCAATAAAGACAATTACGATGAGGACGGTAAAGCATCCCCATTTTCCATCTTCTTTCCCGATGCGGAATGTCAGCCACAGTAGGCCGATAAATGCGAGGAAGTAATCCATTATAAGCCCTCCTTCCCGTGGATGGGCTTTAGAATGCGCTGGAAGGTAATATCCAGCCGGACATTCCCGTTGGTTAATGGGTAGATTTCAAAATTATCCGCTTCGTGGATGACTTGCGAGAACGCTCGTGGGTGCTGCACTGATAATTCAGGCAGTTCAATAGAAATGGAACCGAGATTGAAATCCTGATCGATCTCGATGTTCATGCTGCCTTCCGGTGTGGTTTCTGCGACCAGCTTTTGCAATCTGGCGGCTGCTTCCATCATCTTGCGATACCGCTGGACATTTAGCAGTTGCACAGCAGGCTTCGGAAGCCATCGGAGATAATCCAGCAGGGCGTCCAATGCGGTTTCATAATCATAGTTTTCCTGTTTGTTCATTCTGATCTCCTTTCAAAGTTAAAGGGCACCACCATGTACTTTCTGGCGGTGTCCTTTCGTTGATGGGTACTGATACATGGTAGAGCGAATCCCGTGATAAGGATTCGGATGCTCACGGTTTTTTCTGCGGCAATCTTTACAGCGCTTGGGAAGTTTCATACCGTTGTCAAGTTTCTGAATGAATTCTTCCAAGGAGATTGTAAAGGTGGTGCCGCATTCAACGCACCGTTCTTGACGGACTACAAACATGAAATCACTTCCTTCCTATTTTTTTAGAGGTGCCTACGGGCTAACACAGCTTGTACCGTAAAGGGTGGGGCTACTACCTCATACCGCAAAGGGGAACACAAGCGGCGGGGTTAGAGTGCCATTTTATACCGTAACCCACCAGTCAAAATGGAGTGCTGCACTATATACCGCAAAGGGGGAACCCCAAAATCGTCGATTTTCGACCTTTTTCGTAAGAGTTCATAAAAAATTTACAAGTGGCGGCATTTTTTCAGCCGCATTCAGAGAGGAGCGTGTATTCTATGGGATTTTTATCTGGTATTTTCCGGGCGAGAGATAAGCCCACCAATAGCACATCCGGCAGCGCCTACCGATTTTTTCTTGGTGGTAGCACTTCTGGAAAAAATGTAAATGAGCGTTCTGCCATGCAGATGACAGCGGTCTATGCCTGTGTGCGGATTCTGTCTGAATCAGTTGCTGGTTTGCCTGTCCATCTCTACAGATACCGGGATGATGGCAGCAAGGAAAAGGCGATTGACCATTCACTGTATCGGCTGCTCCATGACGAGCCGAATCCGGAGATGACTTCCTTTGTGTTCCGGGAGACCTTAATGACGCATCTACTCCTGTGGGGCAACGCCTATGCACAAATCATCCGTAACGGCAAGGGTGAGGTTCTGGCCCTCTACCCTTTGATGCCAAACCGGATGACGGTAGATCGGGATGACAAAGGACATCTGTATTATCAGTACCAAATGCAGGACTCGGATGCGCCGACCATGAAAACCGGGACAGTCATTCTGAAGCCAACCGATGTACTTCATGTTCCCGGCCTTGGATTTGACGGGCTGGTCGGTTATTCGCCGATTGCTATGGCAAAGAACGCTATTGGCATGGCGATTGCCTGTGAAGAATACGGCGCTAAGTTCTTTGCCAACGGCGCAACCCCCGGAGGCATTTTGGAGCATCCCGGAACGGTCAAAGACCCGGCGAGAGTCCGGGACAGCTGGAGCGCTGCATTTGGTGGCAGCAGTAATTCCAATAAAGTGGCCGTGCTGGAAGAAGGCATGAAATACACGCCGATCTCGATCTCGCCGGAGCAGGCACAGTTTTTGGAAACAAGAAAATTCCAGATAGATGAAATTGCTCGAATTTTCCGGGTACCGCCTCATATGGTAGGTGACCTTGAAAAGTCGAGCTTTTCTAATATCGAGCAGCAGTCTCTTGAGTTCGTGAAATACACGCTGGAGCCGTGGATTGTCCGTTGGGAACAATCCATCAACCGGGCGCTTCTTTCCGAAAACGAGAAGGCTGCTTATTTTGTCAAGTTCAACGTGGAGGGCCTTCTGCGTGGCGATTACCAAAGTCGTATGGCTGGTTACGCTACTGCTCGCCAGAATGGCTGGATGTCCGCAAATGATATCCGGGAACTTGAAAACCTTGACCGCATCCCGCCGGAACAGGGCGGTGACCTATACCTGATCAACGGCAACATGACAAAGCTGGAGGATGCGGGGCTATTCGCTGCCAGCAGCGGAAAGGAGGAAAATTTCGATGAAAGTGAAGAAGTTTTGGAAGTGGACGAACCGGACGGTTCTGAATCAGGAGACGCAGGAGCAGACACAGGAAAGGACGCTGTTCCTGAACGGCACCATCGCCGAGGAAAGCTGGTTTGACGATGACGTTACTCCCCAGATTTTCAAGGACGAGCTGACCAGCGGCAGCGGGGACATTACGGTGTGGATCAACTCTCCGGGTGGTGATTGTGTCGCAGCGGCGCAAATCTACAATATGCTGATGGACTACCCCGGCAATGTCACCGTGAAAATTGATGGCATTGCCGCCTCCGCCGCCAGCGTGATTGCAATGGCTGGTACGAAGGTGATGGTTTCCCCCGTTTCCATGTTGATGATCCATAACCCGGCCACCATCGCATTTGGGGATACGGCTGAGATGCAGAAAGCCATCGCCATGCTGGATGAGGTGAAGGAATCCATTATCAATGCCTATGAGATCAAGACCGGACTATCCCGCGCCAAGCTGTCCCGCCTGATGGATGCGGAAACTTGGATGGATGCCCACAGTGCCGTGGAGTTGGGATTCGCAGATGAGATCATGAAACGCCAGACCGATGAAGAAGCGGATACCGAAGTCACCGGGGAGGTCATGGCCTCTAATCTGTATTCCCGTGCTGCAGTTACCAATTCCCTGATGGATAAGCTGGCGGCGAAGTGCCGTATTCAGTCGAATCCTGTCAAGCCAGAACGCTCCGTTGATTCCCTTATGGAGCGCTTGAACCTTATCAAACAACACATTTAACGGAGGTATTTTCTATGACTATTCTTGAACTGCGTGAAAAGCGCAATACCGCATGGAATGCTGCCAAGGCATTTCTGGAATCCCATCGTACCGAGAAAGGTACTCTGACTGCCGAGGATGACGCAACCTATACCCAGATGGAGCAGGAAATCAACGATCTCGGCAAGGAGATCGCTCGTCTGGAGCGTCAGGAGGCACTGGAGGCAGAGCTTTCCAAGCCCGTAAATACCCCGCTCACTTCCAAACCGGGCAGTGGCAAGGCGGACGAGGCCAAGACTGGCCGTGCTTCCGATGCGTACCGTAAAGCTATGCTGGATGCCTTCCGCTCCAACTTCAAGCGCGTGTCCAACGTCCTGCAGGAAGGCGTGGACGCAGATGGCGGTTATCTGGTGCCGGAAGAATATGACCATCGCCTGATTGATATTTTGACGGAAGAAAATATCATGCGTGGCCTCGCCACCACAATCACCACTTCCGGGGAGCATAAAATCAACATCGCTGCTACCAAGCCTGCGGCGAGCTGGATCGAGGAAGGTGGCGCACTGACCTTTGGCGATGCCACCTTCTCCCAGATTCTGCTGGATGCCCATAAGCTCCATGTGGCCATTAAGGTAACGGAGGAGCTTTTGTACGACAATGCGTTTGGTTTGGAGAATTATATCATCACGCAATTCGGCAAGGCCCTCGCCAATGCGGAGGAGGACGCTTTCCTGAATGGTGATGGTACCGGGAAGCCTCTGGGCCTGTTCGCTGCTGTTGGCGGCGGCACTGTGGCAGGTACGCTGTCTGCGGCGATCAAGTCCGACGATATGCTCGATCTGGTGTATGCCCTGAAGCGCCCCTACCGTAAGAGCGCCAGCTTTATCATGAACGACAAAACGCTGGCCCTGCTCCGTAAGCTGAAGGACAACAATGGTGCCTACATCTGGCAGCCTTCTTATCAGGCCGGGGAACCTGACCGGGTGTTGGGTTATGCGGTACACACCTCTGCTTATGCGCCGGAGGATGCCATTGCCTTCGGTGATTATAAGTATTACAACATCGGTGATCGGGGTTCCCGTTCTTTCTCTGAACTGCGGGAGCTGTTTGCCGGGAATGGCATGATCGGTTACGTTGCCAAGGAGCGTGTGGACGGAAAACTGATCCTGCCGGAAGCTGTGCAGATTTTGAAGCTGCAGGCGAGTGCGTGATGATCAGATGCGGAAGCGGTGTCCTTCGGGAGCCGCTTCCCTCTATTTTTGAAAGGGGGCGGTGTACTTGATTGTATCGCTGGAAGAAATGAAGCAGTATCTTCGTGTTGATTTTGAGGATGACGATCAGTTAATTGCCGACCTCATTTCCTCCTCCGTATCGCTGTGTAAAGATGTACTTCGGACGGATGATGATACCGTGCTGGTCGGAGCCGGGAACGGGAAAGCCGCTGTAATGTATACGGTAGCATATCTGTACGAGCATCGGGAGGAAGCTGACCACCACGATTTGATTCTCACCCTCCGCTCCCTGCTGTTTGGTTCGAGGAAGGAGGGCTTTTGATGAATATTGAGCTGCTGAATGTTCGGATTTTTATCAGCAAAAACGAGGTGGTGACCGATGCGGTTGGAAACCACATAAATGTCTGGAAGGAATACTACACCTGTTATGCTACGGTCAGTGCCGAAGCTGGCAAGGAGGAAACCTCCGCAGGGTTGGTGGTGGATAATTCCAAGATCGACTTCACAATCCGCTGGTGCAAGAAGGCGGCGGAGATCACATCGGATAACTATCGGGTGGAGTTCAACGGCGAGCTATATAACATCTCCGCTGTAAATCACATGAATTACAGGAAAAAGTGCATCAAACTTTCCTGTGAGAAAGTGAGGCGGTGACGATGGCACAAAGAGTATCCATTGACGGGTTGGCAGATGCGGTGATGGAAAACCTCATGGAATATGCTGATCTTGCTGCCAGCGATGTGAAGAAGGCTGTTCGTAAAGCTGGAAATACTGCCCGGAAGGAGATCGAGGCCGGAGCGCCAAGAGATACCGGGGCATACGCCAAGAGCTGGTCTGTAAAAACCACGAAGGAAAGCTCCAGCGCGTTGCAGGTCACAGTGCATTCCAAAAACCGCTATCAGATCGCGCACCTGTTGGAACATGGCCATGCTAAGCGCGGCGGTGGCCGGGTAGCCGCAAGGCCACACATCGCACCAGCGGAGGAGCTTGCTGCCGAGCAGCTGGAACAGGATATAGAGAGGAGCTTGAGCAATGGATGAATTGCTTGTAATGCTAAATGAAATGGGGATTCCTTTCGCTTATGACCATTTTGCGGAGGGCGAATCCCCGGAGCCGCCGTTTATCTGTTACCTTCTGCCGCAAAGCGATCATTTTTCCGCTGATGGGAAGGTCTATTACAAAATAAGCGGTGTGCATATAGAGCTGTACACGGATATCAAAGATCTGTCCGTGGAGCAGAAAGTCGAAGCTGTGCTGGATACGCACGGCATTTTTTATGAAAAATCGGAGGTCTGGATAGAGAGCGAAAGGCTCTACGAAGTCCTCTACACATTTGAAATGGAGGTCTGATTTTTATGGGAAACAAAGTCAAGTTTAACCTGAAAAATGTTCATGCTGCCAAGCTGACCGAAACGGAAACGGATGGCGTGACCACTTTTTCCTATGACACCCCCAAGGCCATCCCCGGCGCGGTGAGTATCAGTCTGGATGCGGAGGGTGAAACCAGCCCGTTCTATGCGGACGGTATCGTGTATTTCCGCAGCGTGACCAATAACGGATACAGCGGCGATCTGGAGATTGCCCTGATTCCTGAGTGGTTCCGTACAGAGATTCTGCAGGAGATGCTGGATGCCAAGGGTGTGCTGGTGGAGAACAGCGGTGTTGGCGAGAGCGTGAAGTTCGCCCTTCTCTTTGAATTTGATGGTGATGTGAACGCAATCCGCCATGTGCTGTACAACTGCTCTGCCTCCCGTCCGTCCATCGAGTCGGAGACCAAGGAGGACACCATTGAACCGGGAACAGAAACCCTTTCCATTACAGCTGATCCCCGCTCGGACGGCCTTGTGAAAGCCCGTACCGGGGACGGTACCGACCAGCAGGCGTATACGAACTGGTACAAATCGGTCTACACGCCTACCCCAAAGGAAACGGATGAAAGCGAGGTGCAGTAAGCCATGATTAAGAAAGAGATAGAAATCTGCGGCAAGAAGGTGCCTTTTCGTTCCTCGGCCACGATTCCCCGCCTGTACCGGGCAAAGTTCAAGCGGGACATCTTCAAAGACCTGTCCAAGCTGGAAAAATCCTATAAGGGCAAGACGGAGAACGGTGAGGAGCTGCAGATCGAGGATTTGGAGATCTTCGAGAACGTGGCTTATGTCATGGCCTACCATGCGGACAATACGATCCCGTCCAGCATTGATGAGTGGCTCGACCAATTCGATATGTTTTCCATCTACGAAGTCCTGCCGCAGATTCTGGAGCTGTGGGGCCAGAACATGATTACGGATGTACAGGCAAAAAAAGGATTGGCAGAAGTGAGCGGGAAATGACCACGCCCCTGTTCCTTCTGCGCTGTGTGGAATTAGGCGTTTCTGTCCGTGATCTTGATCTGCTCACGATTGGGCTGGTACTGGATATGTGGACGGAAAAAGCTAACGATGGCGTGAAGTATAAACGGGTAGCAACACAGGAAGATTTCGACAAATTTTGACATTGGCGCATCCAAGGCGGGTGCGCCAATTTACATAGTCTGGAGGTGAGGAATGTATGGCAAGCAGAATCAAGGGCATCACAGTTGAAATCGGCGGCGATACCACAGGTCTGGAAAAAGCCCTGAAGAGTGTTAATTCTTCTATCAAGACCACACAGTCCGAGCTGAAGGATGTAAATAAGCTGCTGAAACTTGATCCAAGCAATACGGAGCTGCTAACGCAGAAGCAGAAGCTCCTGAAGGATGCCATCTCATCCACAAAGGAAAAGCTGGACACCCTGAAAACAGCGCAGGAACAGGCCAAGGCGCAGCTGGAAAGCGGTGATCTGGGACAGGACAAGTACGATGCTCTTCAGCGGGAAATCATTGAAACCGAGCAGGAGCTGAAGCGGCTGCAGGAACAGGCGATTGAATCCAATGCTACCCTCGCCAAGATCGAGGAGGTTGGCGGCAAGCTGGAATCCGTGGGTAATTCCATTTCCGGTGTCGGCAAAAAGATGATGCCCGTTACGGCTGGAATTACGGCGCTTGGCACGGCGGCGGTCACTACGGCGGCGGATTTTGAATCCTCTATGTCGCAGGTACAGGCCACGATGGGCATTACCAAGGATGCGATGTCCGAGGTGGATGGGCAGACCGTCAATACGATGGATACCCTTTCCGCTCTGGCAAAGAAGATGGGCGCTGAAACTGCCTTTTCCGCATCGGAATGCGCCGAGGCGCTGAACTATCTGGCATTGGCAGGTTACGATACACAGCAGATGTGCGACACCCTGCCTACCGTCCTGAACCTTGCGGCTGCTGGCAGCATTGATCTTGCTTCCGCTTCAGACATGGTCACAGATGCCATGTCCGCCCTCGGTATGGGTGTTGATGAAGCGGAGACGATGGTTGACCAGATGGCAAAGACCGCTTCTACCACCAATACCTCGGTAGCGCAGTTGGGTGAAGGAATCCTGAAGATCGGCGCAACAGCGAAATCCATCAAGGGTGGCACCGCAGAGCTAAATACGGCCCTCGGCATCCTTGCTAATAACGGTATTAAGGGTGCAGAAGGCGGTACCCACCTTCGAAACGTCATCCTGTCCCTGCAGAGTCCGACAGATACAGCGGCCTCCCTCATGGAAGAGCTTGGTTTGCAGGTCTATGATTCCGAGGGCAATATGCGCTCCCTGAATGATATTCTGGGGGATTTGAATACCAGCATGGATGGTATGACCTCGGAAGAAAAGAGCAATATCATCAGCAAGATTTTCAATAAAACAGACCTCTCCTCCGTTAACGCTCTGCTTGCCAATACCGGGGACACATGGGATGACCTGCAGGCTTCCATTGAAGCCAGCGGTGGCGCAGCACAGCAGATGGCGGACACACAGTTGGACAATCTGTCCGGCCAGCTGACTATTTTGAAGTCAGCATTGGAAGGTCTGGCGATCTCTTTCGGTGAAATCCTGCTCCCTGCGATCAAAGGCGTGGTGGAGAAAATACAGGGATTCGTAGACAAGCTCAATGCGATGGATGACAGCCAGAAACAGGCCATCGTCCGGATTGCGGCAATTGTCGCAGCCATTGGCCCAATGTTAATTGTGCTTGGTAAAACCATTTCTACAGTGGGAAGCGCCATGAAAGGCTTTTCCTCGCTGACTAAGGCAGTCGGGAAATTGGGTGTGAAGATCGCCGGGAGCAGCGGTTCCATTACGGGGCTTGGCAGTGCGCTTGGGGCTGTGGCAGGCCCTGTGCTGGCCGTGGTCGCTATCGTTGCTACTTTGGTGGCAGCGTTTAAGCACCTGTGGGATACCAACGAAGAATTCCGGGCGGCGATCACAGCCATTTGGGAAGGAATCGTCTCCAAGTTTCAGGCATTTGCGCAGGGTATCGTTGACCGCTTGAATGCGCTTGGTTTTGATTTTGAGTCCATTGTGGATGTGCTGAAAGCCATCTGGGACGGCTTTTGCAATCTGCTGGCCCCGGTCTTTGAGGGTGCTTTTGCGGCGATATCAGCCATCCTTGGGACAGTGCTGGATGTCATTACAGGGATTCTGGATGTATTTATCGGCCTGTTTACCGGGAATTGGGATCAGCTCTGGAATGGCGTAAAGGAGATATTCTCCGGCATTTGGAATGGGATCACAGGCGTGTTCAGTGCAGCCCTCAACATGATCCGGGGCATTGCGGACACGGTGCTTGGCTGGTTCGGTACCAGCTGGAACGAAGTGTGGTCTGGTGTGAAATCGTTCTTCGAGAACATCTGGAACGGGATCACATCCTTCTTCTCTGGCATTTGGGAGACTATCACAAACGTGGTGCAGACGGGAGTCATGCTGATCGGCTCCATCCTGAGTGCGGCATGGAACATCATCACATTGCCATTCCAGTTTATCTGGGAAAACTGTAAGGATATTATTATCAGCGTTTGGAACGCCATCAAAAATACAGTATCTACAGTGATCAACGCGGTGGCCGGGGTGATTTCCTCCGTGATGGGAGCCATCCAGAACGTGATTTCCACAGTCTGGACAGCGGTCAGCACCAAAGTTTCAACGGTGGTGAATGCCATCAAGACTACGGTCAGCACGGTATTCAACGCCATCAAGTCCGTGGCATCCACAGTCTGGAACGGGATTAAGTCCGCGATCAGCACTGTGGTGGACGGGATCAAGAGCAAGGTGTCCTCTGTTTTCAATGCGGTCAAGAGTACGGTTACTTCTGTATTCAACGGCATCAAAAGCACCACCACCTCTGTCTGGAATGGCATTAAAAATGCGATTGTGACGCCAATCGAAAATGCAAAGAACACCATTAAGGGCATCGTGGATAAGATCACGGGATTCTTCTCCAGCATGAAGATATCTCTGCCCAAAATTAAACTGCCACATTTTAAGATTTCCGGTAGCCTGTCTATTGCGCCGCCGAGTGTTCCCCATCTGTCGATTGACTGGTACAAGGAAGGCGGCATTATGACACGGCCTACCCTGTTTGGCATGAATGGCAGCTCCCTCATGGCAGGAGGGGAAGCCGGGGCGGAGGCGATTTTGCCACTGAAGAATTTCTATAATCAGCTTTCCGCCATGCTGGATTCAAAGCTGAATGTGAGCGGGATGGAGAAGTATCTTGCGATCATCGCGGATAACTCCAGCAAGGGCATTTATCTGGAGGATGGAACGCTTGTCGGGCATCTGCTCCCAGCCATTGATGGAAAGCTGGGCCAGATGCAGAAGCTGAACAGGAGGTTGAGCCTATGAGACCGGATATAAAACTAAATGAGCTTTGGGTGTCCGGTCTTGGGTGGCTGCGGGAGAGCGTGAATTTCCCCACGCCGCAGTCCCAGACCAATACCATTGTGGTGCCGGGGCGAAATTCTCCCATCCGATATACAGAAGCTCTTGGGCGGGTGTCGTACCAGCCACGGAGCTTTGAAATTGTGCTGTCGATGCTTGGCACCAGAACGAGGTTTATTGCAATGGTCAGCACAGTTGTAAATCAATATGCTGGGCAGCTTACGAAGGTCATTTGCAGCGAGGAACCGGGTTTATACGCCATCGGTACGCTGGAAATGGCCCCGGCCTATGATCCGCTGACCGGAAAGGGGCAGCTTACAATCAGCTGCTCCGATGGGGATGCCTACCGCTACCATGTGGAGGAAACCGTGGTGACGGTCACGGGAGGCGGCACGGTGTATCTGGATAATGACTATATGCCAGTTGTCCCGGTCATCACGGCCACAGCGGAAACGGCGCTGGGCTGGCAGGTTGGGACAGACACCTTCCAAAAGACGGTCAGCTCCGGCACTTGGGAATTTCCTGAGATGGAGCTGCAGGCCGGACGGAACACCATATCCGTGACAGGCTCCGGCTCAGTGACCTTCCGATACCGGGAGGGATGCCTATGAGATTATTCCGAATTTATGTAGATGGCGCTCTTTTTTATCACCCGCAGCTATCCAAGCTGGCCGTTACGGAAGCAAAGGTCGAGGAGGATGCGGAGAATATCGACAGCCTGACGCTCTCCGCTCCCTACAATCATCCATACCTCTCGTCCATCAAACCGATGGCTTCCACAATCGTCTGCAAGAAAGGCAGCGAGACGGTGTTTGAAGGACGGGCGCTGGATGAGGGCAGCGATTTTTATAACACGCACACATGGACGTGTGAATCTGCTCTCGCTTATCTGAAAGACAGCCAGCAGCCTCCCTATAGCTACAAGGGCAGCCTCCGGGGGCTGCTGGAATACTTTATTGCCGAGCATAACAAATGCGTGGAGGAACAGAAGCAGTTTTCCATTGGCGAAGTGACCGTAACGGATGACAACGATTATATTTCCTACAGCAATTCCGATTATTCCATGACGATGGATGCCATCCGCGAGAAGCTCATCAATACCCACGGCGGCTACCTGCGCCTCCGCTATACTGCCGAAGGCAAGGTGCTGGACTATCTTGCGGATTTTACCGAGGCGTCGCTCCAGAAGGTGGAGTTTGGGAAGAACCTCACCGATGTAAAGCTCACCTTTGACCATACGGAGCGTGTAACCGCCCTGATCCCGCTTGGCGCGAAAATCACTACCACAGATGAGGAAGGAAACGAGGTGGAAACGGATGAGCGCGTGGATATCACTTCCGTTAATGATGGCAAGAACTATGTGTGCGATGAAGCCGCCATAAAGGAGATTGGCTGGATATGGTCAACGGAGGTCTGGGAGGATGTTACCCTCCCCAGCAATCTGCTGCGGAAAGCAAATGCGAGGATTGCGGAGCTGTCCAAAGGCATCACAAGCATGGAACTGACCATTGTGGATGAGTCGGATACCGGGGCGGATATTGCGGACATTCATGCAAGGCAGTATGTGTACTGCTTATCCCCGCCGCATGGCATTGACGGGCGGTATCTGTGCATCCAGCGGACGAGGGATTATCTGAATCCATCTGGTAACACCATCACCATTGGGGCCAGCGGCATCAAGCTCACTTCCATTTCCGCAAAGCAAAACCAGAACCTGAGTTCATTGGAGCAGCAGACGGAAAAGCTGGAGGACATCTATGGCAAAGTGGAGGATATCCAGTCGGCAAAGATGTACCGGACAGAGCTGGTGGTGGAAGGTACCAGCATCTTCCGGGATAAGGGCCAGATGAGCAGGCTCTCTTGCCGGGTGCTGTCGTGGGATAAGGACATCACGGCCTCCCTGCCGGATTCCGCTTTTGAGTGGCACAGGAAGTCAGGCAATGCGGAAACCGATGCCGATTGGGATGGGCTGCACAAAGGGATGAAATCCGTAACCATATCAACCGAGGATGTATGCGACAATGCATCCTTTTATTGCGAAGTCACGATTTAATTTGAAGGAGGAACACAAATGGCTACTATACTAACATCCAGCCAGCAGACTTTCGTGGACATCACAGACCAAAGGAAGCTGTCGGCCTACATCACATCGAACCTGCCTAAGACGCAGAGTGAAGATCCGAACACTCTGCCCCACGCCTATGCGCCGAGCTGGGAGACCTCCCATCTGGTGCTAACTCCGGTGATTTTCTTAGACCAGACTAATGTGGCATTGGACGCATCCGGCCTGACGATTTCATGGAAACGCAAGGACGGAACGGGAGCGGAGAGCGCACTGACTACCGGAGAATCGGTTTCCAAGGGCGTACTAACTGTCAGCCAAAATAAGCTGGCGGATTCCACCTCTGGCATGATTACCTATATCTGCTATATCAGCTACTACGATTCTGAAACCAAGAATACGGTCAATATTTCTTCGGACATCACCTATACGCTGGTTAAAAATGCGGAGAACGCAAAGCTGGCCTATGTGACCGCAGACACCTATGTGTTTAAGTACAATACTTCTTCCGCTTTGGTGGGAGCGACACAGGCTACTCTGACTGCGCAGGTGCAGGGCGTAGCGGTCAGCAAGTGGCAGTATCTGAATGCATCCGGTGTCTGGACGGATTATCCGACCACCTCGGACAATACCAGCATCACGGGCGGCACTCTGGTGGTAAAGCCTGCCCACGCAGTATTTTTTAATAATGTGGCGCAGATCAAGTTGGTGACGGATGATGTCGATGTGTTTGATACCATCTCCATTACCAAGATGTATGACGGGGAACAGGGCCAGCCCGGTCAGGCAGGTTCCGGGGGATTGTCCATCATTCTGGGCAATGAAGCGCAGACGATTGCCTGTACCACAGGAGGCGCAGTGCAGACAGCCTTGGAGGTGACGATCCCCTTTACCGGATATGTTGGTATCACGCAGACGGCCTGTTCCTGTACCGTGGGGACGCTGCCAACAGGCGTGACCGTCACGTCCAACACGGCGGCTACGGCATCGGCATCTGGTTCTGTGGTACTTGCCTTTGCGGCAAACGCCACACTCGGCGGTGCTTCTGTGCTGAACGGTACCATCGACCTGACCTTCACGATTTCCGGCAAGACCGTGGTAAAGAAATTTGCATGGACGAAATCCAACCGGGGCAGCAATGGTGCCAGTGCGGTGGTGTTCTCCATTTATGCACCTGACGGTACGGTGGTGCTGAATCAGTCCGGCTCCCTTGTACTTGCAACCTCTGCCTATAGCGGAGCTGCTGAGATTACCACAGGCGCAACCTATCAATGGGCAGAATACACGGGCGGCAAGTGGACGGATATCAGCGGTGCGACCTCGGATACCCTGACAGTTTCCGGTTCGGATATCGTGAACATCCAGTCTTACCGATGCACCATGACCTACGGAGGAAAGTCCTATGTGGACGTGATCACAGTGGAGGATAAATCCGATCCTTATGTGTCGGAGATGCTCTCCATCGGCGGATTCACGGTCAAAAACAGCCTCGGCGGTCTGGTACCCTATGTCATTGTCCGTACCAACCAGAAGGAAGTGGATGCCCTGCTGGGCAGCATCAGCGAAACTGCGCCCTCTGCTCCGGCAAGCGGTGCATTCTGGTACAAGATTGACCACTCCGCAAAGACCGTCACGCTGATGAAATACAATGGCACGGAATGGGCCGCTGCCACGGAAACGCAGAGTCTGACCTACACATGGTACAAGCAGGATAAGGATGGCAAGGAAACGGAATTCGATAAGACCGGGAAAGTCATCTACCTTTCTGCCGAGGACATCGACAGCATTGCCACGCTGCAGTGTGATGTTTCCAACTAAGGGGGTGTCGGGATGGCGCTCTTAACCATCTGCCAGCACACCTTCCAAAACGTGCAGGCATACGAAGATGCCGTGGAGGATGTGGAATATCTGAAAGTGCAGGTGCATGACTGCTATTCCGAAATCACCAAGACATCGGATGAAATCGTCAGTGCTGTCCGTGAAACCTATCTTTCCAAATCGGAGCTGGAGAGCATCCAGCAGGATTTTCAGGCAAGCATTACCCAGAACAGCAGTGAAATCCGTATGGACTTCACTGCTATCACCAATGAGATCATCAATAATGTATCCGCCAATCAGACGCTACTGGAGGAATACATCCGGTTCAAAGGAGCGTTGATCGAACTTGGAAAAGTGGGCAATGCGTTCACGGCAGAGCTTTCCAACGAGGAACTGGCTTTCAAGGAAAATGGGCAGAAGATTGCCTACATTTCCAACCAGAGTCTTGTAATCACCAATGCGGAAATCCGCAACAAGCTGTCCCTCGGCAATGAAAGCCGGGGATGGTTTGATTTTATCCCAAGGGCCAACGGGAACCTTTCCATCAAATGGAGAGACCCCACGGGATAATGATTCTATGAGGAGGGAGGTCGATACACATGGCGTCCAGCGGCAGTATCACGTCAAATGAAAAAGAAGGGCGTTCTATCACTCTGTCATGGTCAATTTCGAGCCAAGATGTTACTGAGAACTATTCAATTATTTCGTGGGAATTGACCGGATCTGGATCAGCCAGCGGATATGTCATGTCCGGCGCTTTCAAAGCGGTCATCAATGGAGTTACTGTTTATTCGAGTGAAACACGTATCCAGTTGAGAAATGGCACTTCCGTTGCTTCAGGAACCCTACAGATCAGCCATAATGCGGATGGCACGAAATCATTCAGTCTGAGCTGTGAAGCTGGCGTTTATACCTATGCTGTCAGTGTTTCTGCCAGTGGAACACACACGCTGAATACGATACCAAGAGCTTCCTCTGTATCCGCTTCAAATGTGACTATGGGTTCTGCCACTACGATTGCTATCAGCCGTGCGTCCTCCGCTTTTACGCATACACTGACCTATACCTTTGGCAGTGCAACCGGGACAATAGCTACAAAGACCACAGTGACTTCGGTTTCGTGGACACCTCCAGTCTCTCTGGCAAGCCAGATACCCAAGGCCGTGACCGGAACCTGCACGATTACCTGTACCACCTACAATGGAAGTACAAGCATTGGAAGCAAAACCTGTACGCTGACACTGACTGTTCCTACCACGGTCAAGCCCACCATTTCCAGCCTCACCGCAACGAGGGTAGATGGAGATGTGCCAAGCACATGGGGAATTTATGTACAGACGAAGTCAAAGGCAACGCTGGCTATCAATGGCGCGGCGGGGAGCTATGGCTCCACGATTGCTTCCTATTCCATTACGGGTGGCGGCTATACAAGCACGGCTTCCAGCTTTACAACGGGCTTTCTGAATACTTCCGGTACCATAACCTTTACAGCCACGGTGACGGATTCCAGAGGTCGAGTGTCAACAGCTGCCACAGTAAGTATTTCTGTGGTGGCCTATTCCCCTCCGTCATTTTCCAGTTACCTATCACAGCGGTGTTTAAGTACCGGAACGATAGATGATGACGGAACTTATATCCGGGGATTGGTTTCTTACAGTTATGCCTCGTGCAGCAGCAAGAATACCGTCACCCGTGCCACCTACTACAAAAAGGCATCGGATACTGCATGGACGAATGCCGGAGCTGCTTTTAGTTCCGGTACGGCATTTACCTTCGGCGGCGGGAAGATCTCCACGGAGACGTCTTATGACATCAAATATACGCTGACAGATGCCTTTACCACCATCGCCATTCAGGACATTGTATCCACAGCAGCGGTGGTGATGGATTTCAAGCAGGGCGGCAAAGGCGTGGCCGTTGGAAAGGTGTCGGAGGTAGATAATGCCTTTGAGGTTGCAGAGGATTGGGATGTACGGGTGTACGGAAAGCTGCTGAAGGATTACATCAAATCCCTCGTGGGCGAGATGTATCCGGTAGGCAGTATCTATATGAGTGTTACCAACACCAATCCCTCCACTTATTTCGGTGGAACTTGGGTGGCATGGGGTGCCGGGAGGGTTCCCGTAGGTGTAAATACCTCGGACACCAATTTCAGCACTGTGGAGAAAACAGGCGGTGCGTCAACGGTAACACTAACAGCCACACAGATCCCAAGTCACACTCATGCAAAAGGTACGCTGGCAACGGCAAGCGCTGGAGCGCATACTCACACACTGAATTTGTCGAAAACAACGTGGGCGGGTTCTTCCAGCAGCCGGGTTGTCGTAGACAGTACGGACTACACAGCCATGACGAATAACGCAACGGCCAGTGCCGGGGCGCATACACACACGATTTCCGGTTCCACAGCGGCTACGGGCGGCGGAGGCTCCCATACAAACCTCCAGCCGTACATCACCTGTTATATGTGGAAACGGACAGCATAACCAAATATCTATTGGAAACAGGCAGTTTCTCTTCGGAGAGGCTGCTTTTTTCATACTCAAAATTCAAAGAAGGAGGAATTCATCATGAAAGAATTCTGGAACACGATCCAACTCATTTTTACTGCCGTGGGAGGGTGGCTTGGCTACTTCCTTGGCGGCTGCGATGGTCTGCTCTATGCCCTGCTCGCCTTTGTGGTGATTGACTACATCACAGGTGTAATGTGCGCGATTACCGACAAGAAGCTCTCCAGCGCCGTTGGCTTTAAGGGCATCTGCCGGAAGGTATTGATCTTCCTGCTGGTAGGTATCGCAAACATTCTTGACCTGCAGGTGATTGGTACGGGTAGCATCCTGCGGACAGCGGTTATCTTCTTCTACATTTCCAATGAGGGCGTGAGCCTTCTGGAAAATGCCGCATACCTCGGCTTGCCAATCCCTGAAAAAATTAAAACCGTTCTGGAGCAGCTCCACGACAGAGCAGAAAAGGAGGAAAACTAAATGGGTTACACAAACAGTTCTCTTGTGTCTTACACCAAACTCAGCCCGAATCATTCCGGGCTGAGAACGCATTCCATTGATCGTATTACCCCTCATTGTGTAGTTGGACAGCTCTCGGCGGAGAGCATCTGCGGCTGCTTTACCAGCACATCCAGACAGGCAAGCTGCAACTACGGTATCGGCACGGATGGCCGGGTTTCCCTTTGCGTGGAAGAGAAAAACCGTTCGTGGTGTTCTTCTTCCAACGCCAATGATCAGAGGGCAGTCACTATCGAGTGTGCCAGCGATTTGACCGAGCCATATGCCATGAACAGTGCCGTGTATGCAACGCTTGTAAATCTCTGCACAGATATTTGCAAGCGCAACGGCAAGAGCAAATTGCTGTGGCTCGGCGATAAGGACAAGACGCTCAACTACTCTCCGAAGTCCGATGAAATGGTACTGACCGTCCATCGCTGGTTTGCCAATAAATCCTGTCCGGGGAACTGGCTGTACGCGAGGTTGGGTGATCTTGCCGCAAAGGTAACTGCAAACCTCGGCTCCACCCCATCTGCTCCCACGCCAGACACGAATCTGTACCGTGTGCGTAAAAGCTGGTCGGATGCCAAGAGCCAGAAGGGTGCCTATCGTATCTTGGATAATGCCAAGAAATGCGCGGACGAGAATGTTGGATATTCTGTGTATGATGAAAACGGAAAATGCGTCTACACTGGAAAACAGACATCCTCCACCCAAACAGGAGATGCATTCAGTGAGTATCTGGTGCAGGTGTCCATCTCTGATCTGAATATTCGCACAGGCCCCGGTACCAACTATAGCAAGACAGGCCGCTATACTGGCAAAGGTGTATTTACCATCGTAGCTGAATCAAGCGGTCAAGGAAGCGTAAAAGGATGGGGAAAACTGAAATCCGGTGCAGGATGGATTTCCCTCGACTACGCAGAAAAGCTCTGATAATTTGCCCGGTAGCTTCGGCTGCCGGGCCTCTTTTTTGCCTGTAAAAATCCACCGAGAAATAGCGGGAAATTACTTGACTAATCGCCCAAGTAGAGCGAATATGACACTACCCCAAAGTGGAAGGAGGGAAATTCATGAGGATTAAGGTAATCAAGCCCAAGCAGCAGCTCCATCCAGATCGGAAAAAAGTATGCGCTTATGTGCGCGTTTCGACAGACAGTCTGGAGCAGGAAGATTCGCTGGATAACCAATCTACCTATTTTAAGGGTTACATTCAGAGCAACCCGGAATGGGAATTTGTCGGTATCTATTCTGATCAGGGCATCTCTGGCTTCAAGGAAAATAGGCCGGAGTTCCAGCGGATGATTTCGGATGCAAAAGCCGGGAAGATTGATTTGATCGTTGTGAAAAGCGTATCTCGATTCGCAAGAAATACCGAGACCGTGCTGAAGTTCTCAAGGGAGCTGAAACGCATAGGTGTCGGTATTTTCTTTCAGCTTCAAAATATCAATACACTTTCTGGCGCTGGTGAGTTAATGCTCACCATTCTTGCCGCATTCGCACAGGCCGAGAGTGAGGGCGCTTCTGAGAACGCTCGGCTCACCTACAAGCGGAAATTCTCCAGAGGTATTCCAGCTTCTGGCCTTGAGCGAACATTCGGATTCACCGCCGATGAAGATGGCTTCATCCATATTGTGCAGGAAGAGGCTGAGACGGTGCGGCTTGTCTTTGATCTTGCCCATCGGGGTGTCTGGCCAAGCAAAATCAAGGCATATCTCAATCAAAATAACATCAAAGGATGTTCTGGTGGGGCTTGGGATGATTCCGGGGTTTTCAGGGTTCTCCACAATCCTGCATATAAGGGTGATCTCGTTTTGCAAAAAACCTATTTAGATGGCAATCGTGTCCGCCATAGGAATGAAGGACAAGCTGACCAATGGTATATTACTGATAACCATCCGGCAATCGTATCACCGGAGCAGTGGGATGAGGTGCAGGAAATTTTGCAGCAACGGAGCGAGAAACTTAAAACGAAGCAGAAAGTCCCCGTTTCTCCACGAAACAGTCGTTCTGAATATCCGCTGTCTGGAAAGCTGTACTGCCCACTATGCGGGGCAAAGCTGATTCACAAATGGAACAAGGGTGAGCGTGAATATTGGGCTTGCCGGACGAATCTGAAAGTGGGAGCATCTGTTTGTAAGGGTGTATGGCTTCCAGCCTCCGTTGCGGATAGCTGGGGCGAAATCACAGAGCCGACCACAGTGGTCTGCTACAAAGACGAATATGGTATGAAACAATTTACGGGCTATCCGAAAGAGGAATACGAATCCTCTCCGGACTGCCCGTATTCTATTTCAAAAGAAAGGAAGGAATAATATGGCAAGAGAAATCGTACACATTCCTGCCCGTCAGGAATTAAGAAACCGCGCAGCCTCGGTAGGACAGCATATCCGGGTGGCAGCATACTGCCGGGTTTCTACGGAACAGGATGAGCAGCTGAACAGCTTTGAAAATCAGGTCAATTATTACACGGAATACATTACCCGTAACCCGCAATACGAGATGGCCGGGATATACGCTGATGAAGGTATTTCCGGCACTTCCACAAGACGGAGAGAAAACTTCATGCGAATGATCCGGGATTGTGAAGCAGGTAAAATCGATCTGATTATCACGAAGTCGATCAGCCGCTTTGCCCGGAACACGCAGGACTGCCTGAATTACTCCCGGAAATTGAAGGAGCTTGGAATTGGAGTCCTATTTGAAAAAGAAGCGATTAACACGATGGACAGCACAGGAGAGCTGCTCTTCACCATTCTTTCATCACTGGCGCAGGATGAGAGCCGCTCCATTTCAGAAAACTGCCAGTGGGGCATCCGCTCACTTTTCAAGCAGGGCGTTTTGCATCTCAATGCTAACCGCTTCTACGGATACGACAAGGACGAGGATGGGAAGCTGGTTATCAACCCAGATCAAGCGAAAATTGTGCGTTGGATTTACCGTTCCTACATGGATGGGATTAACCCGGATGTCCTTGCCCGGAAGCTGAACGAGGCTGGCGTACCCGGCTGTATGGGCGAACCGAAATGGGCCACATCCACGATTATTGGAATCCTCCAGAATGAAAAGCATATGGGCGATGCCATCTTACAAAAGACATTCACAGCCGATTTCCTTACCAAAAAGATGGTCAAAAATGAAGGACAGTTGGAACAGTACTATGTCAAGGATGACCACGAAGCAATCATCGACAAGGAGCTTTGGACAGCGGTGCAGGGTGAGATTGCCAGACGGAGAGATTACCTGCAGCAGCACGGCTTAAGGTCAATGGGACGGTACACAGATACGCAGCCCTTCTCCAATAAGGTGTTCTGCGGTACCTGCGGGAATGTGTTCTGGCGCAGGACGTTGAGCCGCCTGAACGGCCCGGTCAAAGTTTGGATGTGCGGACAGCGGTATCGAGAAAAAGGCAAGAAAGGCTGCACCAGCAGTACGCTTTATGAGAAAGACCTTCATCGGGCCTTTATCATGGCGTGGAATGCCATTCTTGAAAACCGAGAGGATTTCCTTGGGGTTTGGGAGGAACAGGCACGAGGCCAAGATGCATTGGCGGCTTTCCGGGCAAAGCAGTTTATTGGGCTGACCAAGGACACCGTGCCACTGCAGGAGATCGATCTTGCGCTGGTCGGGAAAACGCTTGAGCATTGCACAATAGAACCACTTGGCGTGATCAACTTCTACTTTTTGGATGGAACTGAGTTAGGAATTGAAATCGGGGATTAACGAAAACCCCTGCTCCAGCACACGGAACAGGGGTAATTTTCTGCATTCTGTCGGCTAAAAACCTTCAGATATATTATTCTATAATGGCCCACAAGTTAATAAGCCGTGGGCTATTTTCAGCACAGATTGGAGGTGAGAAAAATGTCAAAAAAGATGCAGGTTCAACAGACCGGAAAATGGAACAAAGCTGCAAAGGCTGAGAAAAAGCGGGAGCAGGAGAAGAAACGCATCCGCGCTGCTTTTGAGGATAAGCGGGATGTGGAGTTCATTCCAGCAACGGTTACTTCTGATTCCTCGGACAGCCCCAAGCTGCGAGTGGCGGCATACTGCCGGGTTAGTACGTTGGAAGATGCACAGGCCGGGAGCTTCGAGCTTCAGATCCAGCACTTCCAGCAGATGATCGCGGCAAATGACCGATGGGAGGAAGTTGGCATATATGCGGATGAAGGCAAGTCTGGCACCAATATGAAGAAAAGACCACAATTCCAACAAATGATCCAAGACTGCCGAGATGGAAAGATCGATCTGATTTTGACCAAAAGCGTCAGCCGCTTTGCGCGAAATACGATGGATTGTCTCCGGGTAATCCGCGAGCTGAAAGCTCTCAATCCGCCTGTAGGTGTGTATTTTGAAGATGTTTCTCTTAACACGGTAGAAGCAAAGAATGAATTCACACTCGGCGTAATGAGCCTTGTAGCACAGGGAGAGTCGGAAGCGAAGAGTGCTGCCATAACATGGTCAGTAATTGAGCGCTTCAAAAACGGAATCCCTATCGTTTCCACAACCTATCTGTTGGGGTATGACAAGGACAACTTTGGCAAGCTGGTTATCGTAGAGGAGGAAGCTGAAGTCGTCCGGTACATATTTAACAGCTACCTCGATGGACAATCTGTCCGGGAGATTGCAGAGAGCTTGACCGAAGCGAAAATCCCCACCGTCAAGGGGAAGGAAGTCTGGAACAGCGGCACTGTTCGGAATATGCTGCGGAACGAAAAATACTGTGGTGATGTGCTGATGCAGAAAACCTATACGGTTGATTGCTTCTCCCACAAGTCTGTCCGTAACCGGGGGCAGAAACCTCAGTACAGACTGACCAACAATCATCCGGCGATCATTCCTCGTGATGACTGGATGAAGGTTCAGGCCATGCTCCAGCAGCCGCGCCGCAGGGGTTCTGCGCAACAGAAACCCATCGAAGAAAAATTCCGTGTTACCCGTATCAAGAATGGACGTTTGAAGGGATATGTCGTGCTGGATACCCGGTGGCGTACATCTGATGTAGAAAAATTGTTTGATTGGCTGGCTAAGAACAGCCGGAAAGGAAAATAACTATGTTCAAAGATTTCTCTAAGTTCAATTTCACCGTGATTGAGGTAAGTGCAGGAACCGTGCCGCAGATGACCGTTAATCTGAACGGCATTTCTTTTAGTGCTAAGACACTGGAGGTTCTTGGCAACCCGGAATTCGTACAGCCTTTGCTTGATGCAGATAACAAGGCATTTGCTGTACGAATTTGCAAGGAAAAGGAGACACGTGCCATGAAGTTTAGCAAGAATACACAGGCAGCAGGATACACCAGCACCTGTAACACTATCCGTCATGCCATCCGGCGTCTGATGGGTGAGTCGTGGAAGGACTCGATGCGTTATGAGATGAATGGTGTGTATTTCGCCGATGCAAAGGCCGTGGTGTTTGACCTTACTGCAGCGAAGGAGCTGCCTCCGTTCCGCAACAGCGGGGTTGCCAAGAAGTAATCCAGTGACTTAACCATAAGGCCGATGGTGAGAGACCGCCATCGGCCTTTTTCAAAAACCATGACGGATGCGGAATTCAGCGCATAAGTCATGGTTCTCTCTACATTTTATCAATTAAAGCTAAAACAACAGCCTGCTGTTCCTCACTCAGCCGCGCCCAGCATTCCAATAGTTTCTGCTGAGATTTTGTCAGCGAAACAGGCATATCTCCCTCTGCGAACAGTTGAGAAAGAGTAATGCCAAATGCATTACAGATTTTCTCAAGAGACGGGATCGTTGGCACCATGTTCTTTCGATACCAAGAAGATATGGTAGACTGGGGCAAGCCAGAGTGTTCCGCAAGCTGATATTCTGTCCAGCCTCTTTCCTCTCGGTATTTCGTTATTGCCGAAAGAATATCCTTCACTACGCTCACCCCTTTGCTTGTATTCTTCGTAAATTATACTTCGCAGAATCGTTGCGTTTTAATCATTTCTGTCGTATAATTTTAACGATAGACGCAATTCAAATGAGTGCATCTGTTAGGACAAAAAAGGGGATTGGGAGCATGAAAAAGAAAAAACTAATTATTCTGTTTTCCGCTGTGGTTGTGTGTCTGGCCGTAGTGATTGGAGTCGTGGTTCATAATCAGAAAAGCGCTGAGCCGACACCGGAAGAAATGATTGAAAGGCTTGAGGCTGCTTTGGGGGATGACTATAAGAAGCAGTTACAAACAGAGCTTGTTGCCACTCTTACATATGGGAATAAGAATGAGGATAATGACGATGGCAACATTTACTATCGTATTCTTAAAACTACATACTATGAAGCTGATCCGGCAGAGGTGACCGGACTGAATACGGATGCTTTTAATGTGCTATTTCCGGTTGACAACATGGACAGCTGTGAAACCATGAAGATTCAGGATTGGGATGCGGCGCTCTATAAAAAAGACGATGTTGCATTTCTCTGCTGGACATATTCACCGGAGGTCAGCTACGTTTTGGAATACAATCCAAACTTGGTACCCGATTCAGAAATAATAAAAATGGCAGAGAGTGCGGAAGTGGTTGAATAAAAAAAGATGGGCGTGGCTAAAATGAGCGTCAAAATGCCGTTTTCTGGAGTTTACCCGATTGAATTTTTAATCTTCACCCATTATAATAGAAGAAACACATTTCCAGAGAGAAAAGGAGCAAGGACAAATCTATAATTCGCCTTGCTCTTTTTTGTGGAAAAAATGTTCACTTGACCGGGGTGAAAATCCCCATTGGAGGGGTACGCTACGGTGTTAAAGGGGTAGATACGGAGGTACACCGGGGTTATACCCCTTATCCGGTAAAAGTGAAAGCACATATCTTTTTGCCGAATTGTAGCTAACGCCACGTCTGTCGGGGATACTGTATCTGGATGAACTGCCGGAATTCCAGAAGGAGACGCTGGAGATACTTAGGCAGCCGCTTGAGGAAGCGGAGATCCATATTTCAAGGAGCAGCGGAAATTACGTATTTCCGGCTGATTTTATGCTGGTGGCATCGCGCAATCCCTGTAAGTGCGGATATTATCCGAACCGAAGCAGGTGTCACTGCAGAGAGGATGATGTGAAGCGATATTTATCCAGAATCAGTCGGCCATTGCTGGATCGGATCGATCTTCATGTACAGTCAGAAGAGGTCCGTTATCAGGATCTTGTGAATGAAACGAAGGAGGAGTGCTCTGCGGATATCAGGCAGAGGGTGGAACTGGCCCACAAACGGCAGCAGTATCGTTACAGAAAAGCGGCATGGAGGTTTAACTCAGAAATTCCAGCGTCTGTACTGGAAGAATACTGTGGATTCGGAAAGGCGGAAAAAGAAAGGATGGTGTACTTGTTTGAAAAAAAGCATATGACAGCACGGGCGTTTCATCGCATGCTTCGCGTTGCCCGTACAATTGCGGATATAGACGGGGCGGAAAAGGTAAAGGTTTCGCATCTGGATGAGGCTTTTTTGTATCGACCGGATGAATTGCTTGAACGCAGATAAGCATTCCATTGGTATAGTTATTTACGAGGATTGCTATAGCTGTGAAATCTGCAAATAGAAAATAGCTTTGGAATTTACAAATAGAAAGATGTTGGGGCAAAAGCTGCCTTACGGATCATAGAAAATGGAAATGACATGGAAATAATACAGGAAACGGAAGCTTGTTTATCAGCTGAATCAGGGGCAAAGGCAGAGAGAAATATGTCAGAGTCTGCCGATGCCGTTTACTGGGAGTGGTTTTGCAGTATTCCCGGTATTTATCGGAAACAAAGGGAGATCCTGCTGCGATGCTTTTCAGACGCAAAAGGAGTGTGGCAGGCAGATGCACAGGATTGGAATTATCTGAAAAATCATGGCTTTGTATGGGCGAATCTGGTGTATTCATATCAGAAAAAAAGCAGTCCGGAAGAGTTGGCGTATAAGAACCGTGAAAAGGGAATACAATTTATCAGCTGCGATCAGGGAGAATATCCGGAACTGCTTCGGGCAATCCGTGATTTCCCGTATGGTATTTTTTATAAGGGACGTCTGCCGACGAAAGGAAAGAAACAAATTGCAGTAGTAGGAGCAAGAGTATGCACGCATTATGGAAAGTATATTGCGGAGCAGATAGCGGATCAGATTGCCCGTGCAGGCGGCGAAGTAATCAGCGGAGCTGCCTATGGAATAGACGGAGCGGCCCAGTGGGCTGCACTTGGCGCAGGCGGTGCTACCTTTGCTGTAGTAGGAGGCGGACCGGATTGCCGTTATCCGCGCTCAAATGATCGGCTGTATGACCGGCTGGAGGAAGAAGGCGGAATACTCTCTGAATTTCCGCCCGGTACAAAACCGCTTCGTTACCATTTTCCGTTGCGTAATCGGATTATCAGTGGACTTTCAGAAATTGTGGTGGTTATTGAGGCAAAGCACGGAAGCGGATCGCTGATTACGGCAGATAGTGCACTGGAACAGGGCAGGACAGTGATGGCGGTTCCCGGGCGTCTGGACGATGAACTCAGCCGCGGATGCAACGAATTGATTGCACAGGGGGCAGGCGTGATTCTGTCTCCGGAGAGCTTTGCAGAACAGATATTTCCTGATTTTCGCAGACAAAAAAAGGAGAAAGTGTCGGATATAGCACTTGCACCTTCAGAAAAATTAGTGTATAGTAGTCTCGGTTTGCATTCAAAAAGCCTGTGGGAGCTGGAAGAGTGTACCTCTCTTTCACTAGCGGACTTAAGCAGCAGCCTGCTTTCGCTGGAGGAAAAAGGTCTCGTCAGAGAACTGGAAAGAAACTATTATGTAAAGGTGAAATAGAGAAATACAGAAGACAGATTTTTCTGTTTCATTAGGAGGTTATTGCTATGCCCAAATATCTGGTGATCGTGGAGTCCCCTGCAAAGGTAAAAACGATCAAAAAATTTCTGGGATCGAATTATGAGGTTCTGGCTTCAAACGGACACGTAAGAGATCTTCCCAAGAGCCGACTCGGAGTCGATGTCGAGCACGACTATGAACCGAAATATATTACCATAAGAGGAAAAGGGGATATTCTCGCAGCACTGCGCAAGGCAGAAAAGAAAGCGGATAAAGTATATCTGGCAACGGACCCCGACCGGGAAGGTGAGGCGATCTCCTGGCATCTTGCGGAAGCACTGAAGCTGGACGAAACGAAAAAAATGCGGATCACCTTCAATGAGATTACAAAAAGTGCAGTTCGGGAATCGTTAAAGCATGCACGCCCGATCGATATGGATCTGGTCGATGCGCAGCAGACCAGAAGGATTCTTGACCGTATGGTAGGATACCGTATCAGTCCGCTGCTGTGGCAGAAGGTAAAAAGAGGATTGAGTGCAGGACGTGTACAGTCAGTTGCGCTGCGCATTATCGGTGATCGTGAGGATGAGATCAACGCATTTATTCCGGAAGAGTATTGGACACTGGATGCATTGCTTGACGTTCCGGGTGAAAAGAAGCCACTTGTTGCGAAGTTTTACGGAAAAGACAAAAAAATAGCAATTGAATCTGCGGCGCAGATGGATGAGATCAGAAAAGCACTCGAGGATACCACATACATTGTGGAAGAAGTGAAAAAGGGTGAGCGGATAAAAAAAGCACCGGCACCGTTTACAACAAGTACCCTGCAGCAGGAGGCTGCGAATGCCCTGAATTTTTCAACGCAGAAGACCATGCGCCTTGCACAGCAGCTTTATGAAGGTATAGAATTAAAAGGAAATGGCACGGTCGGTCTGATTACGTATTTGCGTACGGATTCCACCAGAATTTCGGAAGAGGCCGATGCAGCAGCGCGGACGTATATTGAGGCGCAGTATGGTGCTGAATATGTAGCGGAGCGTGTTGCGGCCGCAAACGACGGTAAAAAAATCCAGGATGCACATGAGGCGATCCGCCCGACCGATCTTTCACGGACACCGGCAGAGCTGAAGGAATCCCTTGGAAGAGACCAGTTCCGGCTTTATCAGCTGATCTGGAAGCGTTTTGCTGCAAGCAGGATGACGCCGGCCCGTTATGAAACGACAGCAGTACGGATCGGAGCAGCCGGTTATCGCTTCCATGCATCTGCATCACGTCTGTCCTTTGACGGATTCCGAAGTGTATACACAGAAAGTGAGGATGCGAAAGAAGAAAATAATGTGATTACCGGTAAGATCGAGCCTGGTATGGAGCTGAAGCTGTCCGATCTTGACAGCCGTCAGCATTTCACACAGCCGCCGGCACATTATACAGAGGCTTCTTTGGTACGTGCGCTGGAAGAGAAGGGGATCGGACGTCCGAGTACGTATGCGCCGACAATTACAACAATTATCGCAAGACGGTATGTTACAAAAGAAAATAAAAATCTTTATATGACAGAGCTTGGCGAGGTAGTCAATAATATTATGAAGGATGCCTTTCCGAGCATTGTGGATGTAAACTTTACTGCGAATATGGAATCTCTGCTCGATTCCATCGGAGAAGGGAAGATTCACTGGAAGACAGTAGTTGAGAATTTTTATCCGGATTTGGATGAAGCAGTAAAAGAAGCAGAAAAAAATCTGGAAAAGGTAGAGATCGCAGATGAAGTAACAGATGTTGTCTGTGAAGAGTGCGGAAGAAATATGGTGGTAAAATATGGACCGCATGGAAAGTTTCTTGCCTGCCCGGGATTCCCGGACTGCCGCAATACAAAGCCTTATCTGGAGAAGATCGGTGTAGCCTGCCCGAAGTGTGGAAAGGATATTGTGATTCGAAAGACGAAAAAGGGCAGAAGGTATTATGGCTGCGAGGGCAATCCGGACTGCGATTTTATGTCCTGGCAGAAGCCGGTTGCAAAAAAATGTCCGCAGTGCGGCGGTTACATGGTAGAAAAAGGCAATCGACTGGTCTGCGCGGATAAAATGTGCGGATATATTTGCGAAAAAACACAGGAAGATCAGGAAAAATAACTGATTGATTTTTCATATGGCTGAACTATCAGAAAAAATTTGCCAATACACACAATATACATTGATTTTCTGAAAATTATATGTTAGTATAAAAAATAGCAGAAAAGCATCTGAAGTGTGTAGAGGAGGTTTGACATGAGTGTACAGTTACTGGATAAAACCAGGAAGATAAATCAGCTCCTGCATAACAACAATACCAGTAAGGTCGTGTTCAACGACATCTGTGATGTTCTTACCGGTATCCTGAATTCCAACATCCTTGTGATCAGCCGGAAGGGCAAGGTTCTGGGCGTTGGTCTGTGTGATGGTGTAGATGAGATTGGAGAGCTGATCGTAGACAAGGTTGGCGGATTTATAGATCCACTGCTCAATGACCGTCTTCTTGGTGTGCTTTCCACGAAAGAAAATGTGAATCTGGAGACGCTTGGCTTTGAAGGTGAGGATGTCCGGAAGTATCAGGCCATTATCAATCCGATCGATATTGCCGGTGAGCGGCTTGGCACGGTATTTATGTACAAGTCCGGCAGCCAGTATGAGATAGACGACATTATCCTGAGTGAATACGGCACAACTGTGGTTGGATTGGAAATGATGCGTTCCGTAAATGAAGAGAATGCGGAGGAAAACCGTAAGATACAGATTGTAAAGTCAGCAATCAGCACACTGTCCTTTTCCGAGATGGAAGCGATTATTCATATTTTTGACGAGCTTGACGGCACGGAGGGAATTCTGGTTGCGAGCAAGATCGCAGATCGTGTGGGGATTACAAGATCTGTTATTGTTAATGCGCTTCGAAAGTTTGAAAGTGCCGGTGTGATTGAATCCAGATCTTCCGGTATGAAGGGTACGTATATAAAAGTGCTCAATGATGTGGTCTTTGATGAACTGGCAGAGATTCGCAAAAACAAAAATATCTGAAAACAAAAGTAAACGTTGGCTGTGCAGCACAAATCTGCACCGCAAATGAAGGGACTGCCGCAGAGAAATGGAGCGATCATTTCTCTGCGGCAGTTTTTGGTTCGGGTGAGCCGGTGTAATGTCTGCCGCTTGGTTTTGAGAAAGAAAATGTCCGTCTTAGTGGAAGAAAAATATGGATAGATAAGAAAACAAGAGAAAAACAGAGATAATCGGATTAAAAATGAGATAATATGGAAAAATACGGATATTACGGAAGTTGCAATATTTACACAATTTCACTATTATATCAGTGTTGGTTAGCACTCGATGCTAGTGAGTGCTAATAAGTATGAATGAATAAGAATGGATTTAATCATCTAAGGAGGAATCAGATATGAAGTTAGTACCGTTGGGTGACAGAGTTGTATTAAAGCAGTATGAGGCAGAAGAAAAAACAAAATCAGGAATTATCCTGACAAGCAAAACACAGGAAAAGCCACAGGAAGCTGAAGTTATCGCAGTAGGACCGGGCGGAGTAGTAGACGGAAAAGAAGTTACCATGCAGGTAAAAGCAGGCGATAAGGTAATTTATTCTAAATATTCAGGAAATGAAGTAAAGGTTGGCGAAGAAGAATATATCATTGTAAGACAGAGTGATATTCTTGCTGTTGTAGAAGACTAATTGCAGCGATACAGAATTTCAGATGAAGATCAGATTATAAAAAACAGATCACAGAAATTCAGGAAGATTAATTCAAAGACAGAATCAGACAGAAAAAAGGAGATTGATGATCATGGCAAAGGAAATTAAATTTGGCGCAGAAGCCAGAGCAGCTCTTGAGAGCGGCGTAAATAAACTTGCAGATACAGTTCGTGTAACGCTTGGACCGAAAGGAAGAAACGTAGTGCTTGATAAGCAGTACGGCGCTCCGCTCATCACAAACGATGGTGTTACGATTGCAAAAGAGATCGAGCTTGCAGACGCATTTGAAAATATGGGCGCACAGCTGATCAAGGAAGTTGCTGCAAAGACAAATGATGTAGCAGGTGACGGTACAACAACTGCTACCGTACTTGCACAGGCAATGGTACATGAGGGAATGAAGAACCTGGCAGCAGGTGCAAATCCGATCGTTCTTCGTAAGGGTATGAAGAAGGCAACAGATGCTGCAGTAGAGGCAATTCGTGAAATGAGCCAGAAGGTAAGCGGAAAGGAGCAGATCGCCAGAGTAGCAACTGTTTCTTCCGGAGATGAGACAGTAGGTCAGCTCGTTGCAGATGCAATGGAGAAGGTTACCGGTGACGGTGTTATCACGATTGAAGAGTCCAAGACAATGCAGACTGAGCTTGATCTGGTAGAAGGTATGCAGTTTGACAGAGGATATATCTCTGCTTATATGGCAACCGATACAGAAAAAATGGAAGCAGTTCTGGATGATCCGTGCATCCTGATCACAGATAAGAAGATCAGCAACATTCAGGAGATCCTTCCGCTGCTTGAGCAGATCGTACAGAGCGGCAGAAAGCTTCTGATCGTTGCAGAGGACATTGAGGGTGAAGCTCTTACCACTTTGATCGTTAATAAGCTGCGTGGTACCTTCCAGGTTGTAGGTGTAAAGGCACCGGGTTATGGTGACAGAAGAAAAGAAATGCTGCAGGATATTGCGATCCTGACAGGCGGACAGGTAATTTCCGATGAGGTTGGTATTGAGCTTAAAGATGCAACGATGGAAATGCTCGGTCACGCAAAATCTGTTAAGGTTCAGAAAGAGTCCACCGTTATTGTTGACGGTCTTGGAAACAAGGAGGCAATCCAGGCAAGAATCGCTCAGATCAAGGCTCAGATCGAAGAGACCAAGTCAGAGTTTGATAAAGAGAAGTTGCAGGAGCGTCTTGCAAAGCTGGCTGGCGGCGTAGCTGTTATCCGTGTCGGTGCTGCAACTGAGACAGAAATGAAGGAAGCAAAGCTTCGTATGGAGGATGCACTCAACGCAACAAGAGCAGCTGTTGAGGAAGGCATCATCGCAGGCGGCGGATCTGCTTATATCCATGCAGCAAAGAAGGTTGCTGAGAGAATTTCTGATCTGGAAGGTGATGAGAAGACAGGTGCAAAGATTATTCTGAAAGCACTGGAAGCTCCGCTGTTCCACATCGCAGCAAACGCAGGTCTGGAAGGCTCCGTTATCGTAAATAAGGTACGTGAGTCTGCTGTAGGCACAGGCTTTGATGCTTATAATGAGACATATGTAGATATGGTTCAGGCAGGTATTCTTGACCCGGCAAAGGTTACAAGAAGTGCACTGCAGAACGCTACCAGTGTTGCATCCACACTGCTTACTACGGAGTCTGTAGTTGGTATCATCAAAGAGGATACTCCGGCAATGCCGGCAGGCGGCCAGGGCGGCATGGGAATGATGTAATCGCAGCACTCTGAATGTAAAATAAATCATGTCAGAAATGACAGCATAAGACAAACAGAACTTCGATTAAATCTTTATAAAAATGAGGGTAAACCATGGACAGTTTACCCTCATTTGTGTTAGACTGAAGCGAAAGCGTACAGATGAAGGAGTAATGCAATGGAGGATAAATCGATTCGGGAGACGATACGTGAGGAGTGGAAGAAACTGTCAAAGCTTTCGTGGGGGGAGAGGCTGGTTTATATCTGGGATTATTATAAGCCGTTGATGGTGGCGATCGGCTGTGTGATTCTGGCGATTTCCATAGGGGTCAGTATTTATCATAATCTGCAGATCAATACACTGCTGAATGTTTATTTTATCAACTGTAATTCAATGGAAGCAGACGGAGATGCGATAGCAGCGGATTTTGCAGCTTACTTGGGAGGCATCGGTGAGAAGGATGAAATCCACATAGATACGATGACAACACTGGATGATGAGGATCTGTCCAATTACGGGACTGCAAATCAGATGAAGATGACCGCTTATATAGCGGCGGGAGATGTAGATGTGCTTTTGCTGAATCAGTCCGCATATGACAAGTACGATGGCTCGGGCGCCTTTTGCGATCTTAGTACAGTCTTGACAAAGGAGCAGCTGAGTCAGTGGTCGGATATTCTGGTGTATGGAACAATTGAGAAACAGACGGAATCAGAAAGTGAAGCAGGATCAGATGAAACAGGATCAGATGAAACAGGCTCGGATGGCGGCAAAGAGGTTCCTGTGGCTCTGCAAATGCAGGATGCAGCGATCGTAAAGAATTTTAATGCGTATTACGGCGAGCCGGTATATGCAGTAATTCTCGGAAATAGTAAGCATACAGAAATGGCAGCTGAATTTCTCGGATATTTATTGAACGAAGAATAGGCATTCCCAGAGTGTGTTTGAAAAAAACATTTAATCCAACGGAGGTTGAAAAATGAGTGATTCATATAAGGAAATACTGGTGAAAAGACAGACACCGATGATGATGCGGGTACTGAAGGGAGCATTGATCGGTCTTACAGTTCTGAGCTTTGTAGGCGGACTGCTGATGTGGCCGTTGCTGATCGTCGGAGCAGTTCTTCTTGCAGTCGATTATTTTGTGGTGCCGAAGTTTGAAGTCGAGTATGAGTATCTGTATGTAAATGGCGAACTGGATGTGGATGCGATTTATTCCAGACAGAAACGGAAGAAAATGGGAACGTATGATATGGCTGAGCTGGAGATTCTGGCACCGTCTGAATCTCATGCTGTAGATGCATATAAAAATAAGCAGGGAGCAAAGGTAAAGGATTATACCTCCTTGGACCCTCAGGTGAAAAGCTATCTGCTGGTATTTAATAAAGAAAAAGGGCAGGAAATGATCCGTGTAGAGCTTGAAGAATCTATTATTAATGATATTCGGAGAATTGCGCCGCGTAAGGTAAGCCTGTACTGATGTGTCTGGCCGGAGAATTCTTTGGTGCCAGATCACGAAGCAATTGTAAATGTTTGCTTATAAATAAAAATTCAGTTGACATTGAAATGCGAATTTGTTAGAGTATGTACTTAAAGCACGAAAATTACTAAAGACCTGTTCAGAAAGAGAGGAAAATGACATGGGACAGATTATTGGCGAAGGAATCACATTTGATGATGTGCTCCTGGTACCTGCTTATTCCGAGGTTATTCCGAATCAGGTAGATCTGACGACTTATCTGACTAAGAAGATCAAACTGAATATTCCTATGATGAGTGCCGGTATGGATACTGTGACCGAACACAGAATGGCAATTGCAATGGCTCGTCAGGGAGGCATTGGTATTATTCATAAGAATATGACCATTGAGCAGCAGGCTGAGGAAGTTGACAAAGTAAAGCGTTCTGAGAATGGTGTTATCACAGATCCGTTTTATCTCTCACCGGAGCATACGCTGGCGGATGCGAATGAGCTGATGGCAAAGTTCCGGATTTCCGGTGTTCCGATCACGGAGAACGGCAAGCTGGTTGGTATTATCACAAACCGTGATCTGTTGTTTGAAGAGGATTTTTCAAAGAAAATCAAGGAATCCATGACTTCAGAGGGGCTGGTTACGGCAAAGGTCGGAACTACGATTGAAGAAGCAAAAAAGATTCTGGCAAAGGCAAGAAAAGAAAAGCTCCCGATCGTGGATGATGATTTCAACCTGAAAGGTCTTATTACAATCAAGGATATTGAAAAGCAGATCAAATATCCGAATTCTGCAAAGGATGCAAAGGGTCGTCTGCTTTGCGGTGCGGCAATCGGTATTACAGCGAACGTACTGGAACGTACTGCTGCACTGGTGGAAGCACAGGTGGATGTGGTTGTACTGGACAGTGCGCATGGTCATTCCGCCAACGTACTGAACTGTGTTCGCATGATCAAGGAAAAATATCCGGATCTGCAGGTTATCGCAGGAAATGTTGCAACTGGTGAAGCCGCAAGAGCGCTGATTGAGGCTGGCGTGGATGCTGTTAAGGTTGGTATCGGACCTGGTTCGATTTGTACAACCCGTGTTGTTGCCGGCATTGGTGTTCCGCAGATTACCGCAGTTATGGATTGCTATGAGGTCGCAAAGGAGTACGGTGTTCCGATTATTGCTGATGGTGGTATCAAGTATTCAGGCGATATGACAAAAGCAATTGCAGCCGGAGCCAATGTCTGCATGATGGGAAGCATGTTTGCAGGATGCGATGAGAGCCCGGGAACTTTCGAACTGTATCAGGGAAGAAAGTACAAGGTATATCGTGGCATGGGATCAATTGCAGCGATGGAAAACGGAAGCAAGGACCGTTACTTCCAGTCCAATGCAAAGAAACTGGTGCCGGAAGGTGTTGAAGGCCGTGTCGCATACAAGGGAAGTGTTGAGGATACGGTATTCCAGCTGATCGGTGGTTTGAAATCCGGTATGGGATATTGCGGTACTCCGACGATTGAAGAACTTAAAGAGCGTGGCAGATTTGTGAAGATTTCGGCAGCCTCCTTAAAAGAGTCTCATCCACATGATATTCATATCACAAAGGAAGCTCCGAACTACAGCGTAGAAAAGTAAAGACAGTATTGATTGGCAGACAGCCGGAAACGGTTGTCTGCCTTTTTAACTGCTGGAAAATGGAAGGGAAAGCGATTGCAGGCAAATACGATGGCTTCTTTGCAGCAGCAGATGACAAAATAGAGAAAAAAATGGTGCATATCTTCCGGAAATGTTGTATACTGTTTTTATCTTTGGGTTAAAAGCACACGGGTGCAAAAAACAGGAGGAGTCCTGTGACAGAACAATGGATACGGAGGAACTATGAAGGACAGGAAAATAAAAGAAGAAAAAGCGCCTGGGAAAATAAAGAAAAGCAGAGTACTGATCTGGACGATGGCAATTGTTTTTGCGGCTATTGTCATCGCAATTCTCATTTTTTTGATTCCGAGGAAGAATAAAGAGGTTGATTCTTTGATTGATGATACGGAACCTTTTGTGTTTGAAACGGAAGCGCAGACAGAGACAGAGCGCGGAGTTGTGCCGCGCCCGGATATTGATGAGCAGCTGCTGACGATCAATGATTATTCAAGACCGGGAGAAAAGGTTGATTCGGTTGATTATGTGGTGATCCACTACCTTGCCAATCCAAAAACGACAGCACAGCAGAACCACGATTATTTTGAGAGCCTGAAGGATCTGCAGGATGTGTCTATGAGTGCAAACTTTATAGTCGGGCTGGAGGGGGAAATTATTGAATGTGTTCCACCGGGAGAAATCGCATACGCATCAAACTCCATGAACCATCTTTCTGTGTCGATCGAGAACTGTCATCTGGATACGACGGGACGTTTTACAGAGAATACTTATCAGTCTCTGATCCATCTGACCGCATGGCTTGTTGAAAAATACGGTCTGGATCGTGAACATATTATCCGCCATTACGATGTGACAGGAAAAGAGTGTCCCCTTTATTACGTAGAACATGAGGACAAGTGGGAAGAACTGAAAGATGATGTTATGAATTATATTGAAGAATGCAGAGAGGCAGCGAAGGAATGATAAGAGAATATTATGAAGCGGTTTGTATGGGAAAAGAGACGCGGGTGAATCTGATTGCGCTGCGCAGTGCAATTAAAGAGGAAAAGGAGAGAAGAGCATTTGCCTATCTGCTCGGCGGTGATTTTTCTGTGCTGAGCCGTCTTTTGGAAGATGAAGATCCAAAGGTGAGAAAAAATGCAGCGCTTCTGCTTGGCGAAATGGAATCGGAAGATTTGCTTCCGGTTCTTTTTGACAGATATAAAAAAGAACGGACATTGTTCATACGCCCGGATTATTTAAAGGCGATCGCAGGCATGGACTGTGCACCGTATCTCGATGAAATGGAACAGCAGCTTTTGCAGCTTCGCGAAAGAGAAACGCTTCCTGAGGAAAAAAAACATATTGGTGCGGAAATGCGGATGCTGCAGAGCATTTTGCTGAAATATCGCAAGCCAAAACCACACGTATTTACCGGATATGATTTAAAAATTCCGATGCTTCTGATCGTAAACAGGGAACAGACAAAAGCGATTGCGGATCAGATAAAAGAAGGAACACATACGCTTTTGAAAGGCGGAATCCGGATAAAAGATGCCAGAATCGGAGAAATTTTGCCGATTCGTACGTATTCGGAATTACTGTTTCCGATTCATACAAAGCAATTGCCGGCAGATGCGCCGGAGGAGATCGGCAGGCAGCTGGCTGCTTCTGAGCTGACAGATCTGATGGCACGTCTTCATGACGGAAAGGCCCCTTATTACTTCCGGATTGAGCCAAAGGGAATCGCTGATATTGCGAAAAAGGGTGTGTGGATCCGAAAGGTTTCGGATGCACTGGAGCAGGAATCACAGGCATCCTGGATCAATTCTGTTTCAAACTATGAGGCTGAGATCCGTCTCTTAATGAAAAAAGATGGCACAATGGCAGCCTTTCTGCGACTGTATACAATTGCAGATCGCAGATTTGCTTATCGGAAGGAGAGTATTGGTTCTTCCATGAATCCGGTAAATGCAGCACTTTGTGTCCAGCTTGCAAGACCATGGATGAAAGAAAATGCGCAGGTGCTGGATCCGTTTTGTGGTGTTGGTACACTGCTGATTGAACGAAACCGTGCTGTGGCTGCAAAAACGATGTACGGGCTTGATATTTTCGGGGATGCAGTTGAAAAGGCAAAAATCAATACAGCGCGGGCCAATTGTCGGATCAATTATATCCAGAGAGATTTTTTTACGTTTGAACACGATTATCTGTTTGATGAGATTATTACGGATCTGCCTCAGGTAAGCGGAAATAAGGCGAAGGAGGAGATTCATCGCTTGTATTTTGAGTTTTTCCAAAAAGCACAGGAGCATTTGACTGAGGACGGAGTCGTGATCTTATACGCCTCGGAGCCCTGGTATGCGGCAGAGGCGGTTCGCAGATGTGAAAATTTCCAGATGGAAAAAACTTTTCTCCTGAATGAGAAAAACAAGACTACGTTATGTATTGTCAGATACCATAAAAAAGAAGTGAAGTGAACAAAGTATTGATATTCATAAAGAAGTGAAGTGAACAAAGTATTGATATTCATAAAAAAGAACGAAAGTGAACAAAGTATTGATATTCATAAAAAGCTGAAATGAACGGAGCGTTCATAAAAAAGAGCCGAACGGAACCAGACGCTTGTAAAAAACAGTTGAAAAAAGAGGGAGCTTTGCGAAGAGAAATGAAAACAAAACTGAGAAAATATATTGGGGACAGGAAGTTTTATGCGATGCTGCTCGGTATCGCAATTCCGATCATGGTACAGAACGGTATTACAAATTTTGTTGCGATGATCGATAACATTATGATCGGAAGAGTCGGAACGGAGCAGATGTCGGGCGTTGCGGTTGCAAATCAGCTGATGTTTGTGTTTAATGTAAGCATGTTTGGAATGCTGTCAGGCGCCGGAATTTTCGGCGCTCAGTTTTTCGGAAGCAAAAATGTGGATGGTTTCCGAAATACCTTCCGTTTTAAAATTATTTCCAACCTTTTGCTGACATTGGTCGGAATTTTGATTCTTTCTGTCTGGGGAGAGCAGCTGATCGCTTTGTATCTGCATGATAATACAGGAAACGGAATGGCAGATGCGACACTTGCTTACGGTATGAGTTATCTGAGAATCATGATGGTCGGCATGGTGCCATATGCATTTGCACAGATCTATGCAAGTACACTGCGCGAAACAGGAGAGACGGTTGCGCCGATGCGTGCCGGAATTGTGGCGGTGATTACAAATACGACACTTAATTATCTGCTGATTTTCGGAAAATTCGGGGCACCAAGACTTGGTGTGGAAGGTGCGGCTGTGGCAACTGTGATTTCTCGTTTTGTAGAATGCGCAATCATAATTGTCTGGACCCATCGGCGGGCAGATCGTTTTTCTTTTGTTCGGGGAGCATACAAAACACTTCGTGTTCCTGCAGATCTGACGGCTAAAATCTTGAAAAAGGGTTCTCCTTTGATGATAAACGAAATCATGTGGTCGGTAGGAATGGCAGTGCTTTCTCAGTGCTATTCCACGTATGGCCTGGAGGTAGTAGCAGGAATTAATATTTCTTCAACAATTTCAAACGTCTGTAATGTAATCTGGCTGGCCATGGGAAATGCAATCGCAATTATCATCGGACAGCTGCTTGGGGCAGGAAAGATGGAAGAGGCGAAGGATACGGACCGTAAGCTGATATTCTTTTCGGTGGCGAGCTGTTTCGGAATCGGAGCCGTTTTGATCGGTCTGGCATTTGTATTTCCACAGATCTACAATACGAGTGAACTGGTGCGCAGTCTTGCAACACAGTTTATTATAGTGTCAGCGTGTTATATGCCGTTTCAGGCATTTTTGCATGCGGCCTATTTTACAATCCGTTCCGGCGGAAAAACGGGGATTACCTTCTGCTTTGACAGTGGATTTATGTGGGTCATAACGATTCCGCTTGCGTTTATTCTCAGCCGTTATACATCACTTCCGATTCTTGCGACGTATATTCTGTGTCAGGCAGTGGATATTATAAAATGTGTGATCGGCTATATTCTTGTGAAGAAAGGAATTTGGATACAGAATCTTGTGGCAGAGCCGGTTGAAGCGGCATAAGAAGGATTTTTACACTGTTTTCTGATAATAAGGTATCCGAAATGCAGTTCTTAAGAAAAAATACTGTATTTTTTTGAAAAAAAGGTCTGGTAATTTTAAAAAACGTATGTTACAATTTTATTACAAAATATTAAAAAGATAACATGGATATTAAAAATGCTGGATGGTGAACAAATGAATTTTTTCAGAAAGCTGATAGGAGTACCAGAAGCAAAAAAAATACAGATTGTAGAGGCGGAAGTAATGCAGAGTATCGTGCGATATCTGCAGGATCTGACACTGCCGTATCCGAAGGAACCTATAAGAATTGAGCTTTGTGATGGAAATCAGAAGAAGAGGTTCGGGACCAGAGGCGGGGCGCAGTGGTATCTGCTGATTTTCGGGAAAAGCATGCGGGGAGCATTCAATGCAGGATATCTGCTGAAGCAGGGACTGGAGCTGCTGCGCAGCAGACAGATCCCGGCAATCATTTCAAAACAGATGCCGGAACTGATAAAAGATGGTACGTGTTTTGGTGTATTGGCGATTGGCGTATCTTCAAAGGAAAAGCCGGATGCCGACAGAGAGAGTACGGAGGCAGAGCATTTTCTGGTTTGTCAAAGAAGGGAAGCTTTGTGGAGTGAAGAAATCATTTCATTGGCTGAGAAGCTGCTGACACCTGATTTGATGACCGGAGTACGGATGATTCGCTGCGAAAATGTGATTCATATTGGTGTCGGTCATTGTTTCGGAAGGAACAAAGTGGCTTCTGAGTTCCGTGCCGGAGTTGTGCTTGGCGCTCTCATGGCTGCCGCTGAGAAGCTCTGGATCGATCTTGATATGGTTTGTCTTGAATCACAACAGGCAGTTGGTTTGAATTATCGGATCAGTGTCTGCAGAAAGGAAGACAGGGAAAAGCTTTTGACAAACAGCCCGGGAGTTGCGTCAGATCGGAATATGCGCCTGGAAAAACATACAAAAGAGCATCAGTGGAAGTATGCATAACAAAAAACCGCCGCAGGAAATCCTGCGGCGGCGTTTTTTATAAGGAAATTAACTCAGCGCTGAAAAATTCAGGCTTTGTTGTCGCTTCCAAGAACATTAACGATCTTATGAGCAACCATTTCCTTAACAGCCTGACGAGCCGGTTTCAGATACTGACGCGGATCGAAATGCTCCGGATGCTCAGAGAAGTACTTACGGATTGTACCAGTCATAGCAAGACGAATATCGGAATCGATGTTGATCTTGCAAACAGCAAGCTTAGCAGCCTGTCTTAACTGATCCTCCGGAATACCTACTGCATCCGGCATGTTTCCGCCGTACTGGTTAACCATTTTAACGAACTCCTGCGGTACAGAAGAAGATCCATGGAGAACGATCGGGAAGCCCGGCAGTCTCTTGATGCACTCTTCAAGAACATCGAAACGAAGTGGTGGCGGAACCAGGATGCCATCAGCATTTCTTGTGCACTGATCAGCAGTGAACTTGTATGCACCGTGGCTTGTTCCGATTGCGATAGCCAGAGAATCGCAGCCTGTTCTGCTTACGAATTCCTCAACCTCTTCCGGACGTGTATAGCTTTCATGACCAGCTTCAACAACGACCTCATCCTCGATACCAGCCAGAGTACCAAGCTCGGCCTCTACTACGACGCCATGAGCATGAGCGTACTCAACAACCTGCTTTGTCAGAGCAATATTCTCCTCAAAGCTCTTGGAAGAAGCATCGATCATAACAGATGTAAATCCGCCGTCGATACAGCTCTTGCAAAGCTCAAAAGAATCACCGTGATCCAGATGCAGAGCGATCGGGATATCCGGGTTCTCAGCTACAGCTGCTTCAACAAGCTTTACCAGATAAGTATGGTTGGCATAAGCTCTTGCTCCTTTGGAAACCTGAAGGATAACCGGAGAGTGCAGCTCGCCTGCTGCTTCGGTGATACCCTGAACGATCTCCATGTTGTTTACGTTGAAAGCACCGATTGCGTAGCCGCCGTCGTAAGCTTTCTTAAACATTTCAGTAGTGGTTACTAATGCCATAATTAAATTCCTCCTTTAGTATTATGACCTTTTCGATGGGGATTTTTGGTGTTCCGCATCGATACGAATGTATTCTATCACATAATTTGCAGATTGACGAGAAGAAAATCAAAAATATTTATATTCCTTCTGCAATTCGGGTGACGGCAACGTAAATATCCTGGATCCGGTACCAGGTTCGGCTTCCAACGATGCCATCCTGTGCAAGCCCGAAGATTGACTGGAATGTTTTTACCGCGTTTTGAGTCTGTAAACCAAAGATGCCATCCGGAACGAGTTTGGGGATCAACGGATAATTATCTGAAATACGGTTCAGCTGCTCCTGTATTTTCATTACATCACTGCCGGAAGAACCGAAAGAAAGAGGAAAACCCGGATAGGAAGCCGGTACACCTGAGACCTCTTCGGTGGAATTGATGTACATGGAGTCACCGTAAAAAGCATGGATAATCTCAATGGCCCGATAACCCTGTTCACCGAGTGCCATGCTTTCCCACTGACGCAGCCACTGAGGGCACTGTACACGTCTGCCGTCACAGTACTGCGTCAGGATTGGCTGGCGCACATTTGGACGGGAAAGGTAATTGCGGAAGACGTCTTCTACTGCTTCATTAATACTCTCAAAGATATTTCTGCCGTACATCCATTTCTGGTCGAAAGCAGTAGATGAAGTGATCGTAAAATTGTATCCCTTGTTCCGGTACCATTCTGTATAAACGCGGTTCAGTGTAAAGGACTGGATGACAAGAATATTCGCGATCAGTGTTTCATAAGGCCAGGTGGCATAAATTTCACTGCTTGCAACATTTTTGATGTAATCTTTATAACGGATATAATAATTGGAAGCAGTAGAATCACGGGGCGTGCCATCATGTACGACAACGAATTCCGGTATCACCACTTCATTTAGGACGATCTCACCGGTGACATCAATGGGTTTTGTTTCTGTTTCGGCAATTTTGGGCGGATAGCTTCCATATAAGGTATGTGCAGGTATGACAATTGTATCTGGCGTTTCAGGTGCTTCGGATGGACGAAGAGTGATGTGCTGAAGCGCGCGTTGTCCGGAAAAAAGTTGTGTACCGTTTATTACGGCAGTCTCGTATCCGGGAGCTGCGATTTGAATGGTGTATTCTGCGTAAGGCTGGATATTATTTGTTGCTTTAAGACTGTATTCAACAGGTGGAGCGGAAAGTGTGAGTACTTCCGTCTGCCCATCCGGACCGGTCGCGACCGTTTCGAGTGTCTGCTCCGGATCTCCGGTAAAAGAGATGGAAGCACGGGCATCGCGGATAGGCAGGCTGCGATCTGTTGCGACTGTGATCTGAAGCTCACCGCGATCCGGCATGGTATTTTTGAGAGAAGAAGCGGCTGAAGAAGATCGAAGATAATGCATGACGCCTCCAAAGGCACTTACTTTTAGTTTATTCTGCAGCCGGAGAAGGGTGACGGTAAAATTTCTATATAAGTTTCTGAAAGAAGCGGTTGAAATATTGGAGAGAATGTGGTAGAATCGTTACAATTTGAGCAAAAATACTGCTGAGAAAGGACTACGGTGATTGTATGAAAGCATTTCTGATACTGGAAGACGGTACAGTATTTACCGGTCAGAGCATCGGTGCCCAGCGGGAGGTGATCAGCGAGATCGTTTTTAACACCTCAATGACAGGATATCTTGAGGTATTGACTGACCCGTCTTATGCCGGACAGGCAGTCGTTATGACATATCCGCTGATTGGTAATTACGGCATTTGTTATGAGGATATGGAATCCGACAGGCCATGGCCGGATGCATTTATCGTCCGTGAGTTATCCCGAATTCCGAGTAATTTCCGCTCGGAAGATACAATTCAGAACTTCTTATTAAAGTATGACATTCCTGGTATTTCCGGCATTGACACAAGAGCACTTACTAAAATTCTCCGTGAGAAAGGCACTATGAACGGCTGCATTACTACGGATGAAAATTATCAGATCGATGAAATTATTCCAAAGCTGAAAGCATATACCACAGGCAAGGTAGTAGAAAAGGTTACCTGTAAGGAAAAATACGTATTAAACGGCGATGGGCCGAAGGTTGCACTTCTGGATCTTGGTGCAAAGCGTAACATTGCGCGCAGCTTAAATGAACGGGGCTGCGAAGTGACGGTATATCCGGCACTTACGTCTGCTGAGGAGATCCTTGGATCAAATCCGGATGGTATTATGCTTTCCAATGGGCCTGGGGATCCAAAGGAATGCACTTCTATAATAGAAGAAATTAAAAAGCTGTATCAGTCTGATGTTCCGATCTTTGCGATTTGTCTTGGCCATCAGCTGATGGCGCTGGCAAACGGAGCGAATACTTACAAAATGAAATATGGACATCGCGGAGGGAATCATCCGGTGCGTGATCTTCAGACCGGCCGCGTGTATATTTCTTCCCAGAACCACGGTTATGTGGTAGATACGGAGACACTGGATTCCTCTGTTGCAGTTGCAGCATTTGAGAATGTGAATGACGGTACGAATGAAGGCCTGGCTTATACAGGAAAAAATATTTTTACAGTACAGTATCACCCGGAAGCATGCCCGGGACCGCGGGATTCCGCATATCTGTTTGATCGTTTCATGAAGATGATGGAGGGAAATAAATAATGCCGAAGAATCCAGATATTAAGAAAGTACTTATGATTGGTTCCGGTCCGATTATTATCGGCCAGGCAGCAGAGTTTGACTATGCAGGCACACAGGCATGCCGTTCCCTGAAAGAGGAAGGGATCGAGGTCGTACTGCTGAATTCCAACCCGGCAACTATCATGACAGATAAGGATATTGCAGATAAGGTTTATATTGAGCCGCTTACTGTAGAGGTGGTTGAACAGCTGATCCTGAAGGAGCAGCCGGACAGTGTGCTTCCGACGCTTGGCGGACAGGCCGGATTGAATCTGGCAATGGAGCTGGAAGAACGTGGCTTTTTGAAAGAGCATAATGTGCGGCTGATCGGTACGACTGCTGAGACGATCAAAAAAGCAGAGGACCGACAGGAATTCAAGGATACAATGGAAAAAATCGGGGAGCCGGTTGCTGCCTCGAAGGTTGTGCGTACCGTTCCGGAAGGCGTGGAATTTACCCAGACGATCGGTTATCCGGTTGTGCTTCGCCCGGCGTATACACTTGGCGGAAGCGGCGGTGGAATTGCGCATAATTATCAGGAGCTTGTGGAAATTCTGGAAAATGGTCTTCGTCTTTCACGTGTAGGAGAGGTACTGGTAGAGCGCTGCATCGCCGGATGGAAAGAGATCGAGTACGAGGTAATGCGTGACTCGGCGGGAAATGTAATTACAGTCTGCAACATGGAGAATATCGATCCGGTCGGTGTACACACCGGTGACAGTATTGTAGTGGCTCCGTCCCAGACGCTTGGCGATAAAGAGTATCAGATGCTGCGTACTTCTGCACTGAACATTATCAGTGAACTGAAGATCACCGGAGGCTGCAACGTACAGTTTGCTTTAAATCCAGACAGCTTTGAGTACTGTGTAATCGAGGTAAACCCACGTGTCAGCCGTTCTTCGGCACTTGCTTCCAAGGCAACCGGATATCCGATCGCTAAGGTTGCTGCGAAAATTGCACTTGGTTATACGCTGGATGAGATTAAAAATGCAATTACCGGAAAGACGTATGCAAGCTTTGAGCCAATGCTGGATTACTGCGTCGTTAAGATGCCGCGTCTTCCGTTTGATAAATTCATCAGTGCAAGCCGTAAGCTGACGACCCAGATGAAGGCAACCGGCGAGGTAATGAGTATTGCTAACAATTTTGAGGGTGGCTTGATGAAGGCAATCCGTTCTCTGGAGCAGCATGTAGACTGTTTGCTTTCCTATGATTTCTCTGATCTGGATGCGGATGGACTGATGCGTCAGCTCGAGGTTGTGGATGACCGCCGGATCTGGGTGATTGCAGAAGCGCTGCGCCGTGGTATTTCTTATGAAAAAATCCATGAAATCACAAGGATTGATGTATGGTTTATCGATAAGCTTGCAATCCTTGTTGAGATGGAGCAGGCACTTCAGACACAGCCGCTGACTGCTGATCTTTTAAGAGAAGCAAAACGGATTGAGTTTCCTGACAATGTCATTGCGCGTCTGACCGGAAAGACGGAAGAAGAGATTAAGAAGATGCGCTATGACAACGGTATCGTGGCCGCTTACAAAATGGTTGATACGTGTGCAGCAGAGTTTGCAGCAGAGACACCGTATTATTATTCTGTATTCGGAAGCGAAAACGAGGCGGTTGAGACAAGCGGAAAGAAGAAAGTACTTGTACTTGGCTCTGGTCCGATCCGTATCGGACAGGGTATTGAATTTGATTTCTGTTCGGTACATTGTACCTGGGCATTTGCAAAAGAAGGCTACGAGACTATTATCGTAAATAATAATCCGGAGACGGTCAGCACAGACTTTGACATTGCAGATAAGCTGTATTTTGAGCCGCTTACGCCGGAAGATGTGGAAAATATCGTAAATCTGGAGCATCCGGACGGAGCAGTGGTACAGTTTGGCGGTCAGACGGCAATCAAACTGACCGAGTCTCTGATGAAGATGGGTGTTCCGATTCTTGGTACTTCTGCAGAAAACGTAGACCGCGCGGAGGACCGTGAGCTGTTTGACGAAGTGCTGGAGAAATGCAGCATTCCGCGTCCGTCCGGTCATACGGTATTTACTGCAGAGGAAGCAAAGAAAGCAGCAAATGAGCTTGGATATCCGGTGCTTGTCCGCCCGTCCTATGTACTTGGCGGTCAGGGTATGCAGATTGCGATCAATGATGAGGATGTGGATGCGTTTATTGGCATTATCAACCGAATCGCGCAGGAGCATCCGATCCTTGTAGATAAGTATCTGGTGGGTAAGGAGATCGAGGTTGATGCAGTATGCGATGGCACGGATGTATTGATTCCTGGTATCATGGAGCATATTGAGCGTGCAGGCATTCATTCCGGAGATAGTATTTCTGTTTATCCGGCACAGAGCATTTCATCGAAGATCAAACGCGTTATCGAGGATTATACCAGAAAGCTGGCGAAGGAGCTTCATGTTATCGGACTGATCAACATTCAGTTTATCGTAAGCAATGATGAAGTGTACGTTATTGAAGTAAATCCGCGTTCCAGCCGTACGGTACCGTATATCAGCAAGGTGACGGGAATTCCGATCGTTCCGCTGGCTACAAAGGTGATTCTCGGTCATACGATCCGTGAGCTTGGCTATGAGCCGGGACTTCAGCCGGAGGCAGATTACTTTGCAATCAAAATGCCGGTATTCTCTTTTGAAAAGATCCGTGGAGCAGATATCAGCCTCGGACCGGAAATGAAGTCTACAGGAGAGTGTCTTGGTATTGCAAAGACCTTTGATGAGGCACTGTATAAAGCATTCCTTGGTGCAGGCATCAATCTGCCGAAGCATAAAAATATGATTATTACTGTAAAAGATTCCGATAAGCTGGATGTGATCGATATTGCAAAAAGATTCGATGCGATCGGCTATCGTATTTTTGCTACGAGAGGCACGGCGCGTGCACTTGAGGAGCATGGCGTTCAGGCTCGCATGATCAATAAGATCGAGGGCGAATCTCCGAATCTGATGGACCTCATTCTCGGACACGAGATCGATCTCGTCATCGATACACCGTCCCAGGGTGTAGACCATGCAAAAGATGGTTTTCTGATCCGTCGAAATGCGATTGAAACCGGTGTCAATGTACTGACTTCATTGGATACAGCGCAGGCATTGATTACAAGTCTGGAAAATAATAACATTAATAAATTATCTCTGATTGATATTGCAACAGTGGCATCACGGTAGTAGTATCGTGCATTATATTGTGACAGCGGTATAGTGATGGGGATATAATGGCAACAATATTGCAATAACGGTATTGCGACAGCGACATTATTACAGAAAAAGAAAGAAAAGGAACTGTGTTTTTAGCGCAGTTCCTTTTTTGAACGCAGAATGAGTATTTCGCCGTTTTGCAGTAAATCACTGAAAATTTACAAAAAAATCATAAACATAGGGTTGCAAAAAAAGTAAAAGAGAAGTACACTGTGCAATGGAGCGTGAAACGGTGGGCAGTAGAGGAGATTTGTATCTGCCGGCTGAAACGGAGGAAAACAAAATGCGTAAAAAATCACATCTGTCACTTGCAGCTTATCTGATTGGAGAACTGGAGTCTGAACAGCTTGACCGACACAAAAAAGCGTTTTATCTTGGATCAATTCTACCGGATCTGACACCGAAAATGATTACTTCACCGCATGAGTTTCAAACCTCATATCGCGAATTGCAGGAAAAGATCTGTGATCTCATTTCATACGTTCAAAGCGGAGAGGGAAAGGAACGGGTGGTGTGGAGACGACTTGGCGTCGTGATGCATTATCTGGCGGATTATTTTACCTTTCCACATAACACAGTATTTGATGGAAGTCTGAAAGACCATTGCCTGTATGAGCGTGATATGAAGCATGCGATGCGTACGTATATTCATACAGGAGATGCGAGGATGATCTTTGAGGCTCAACGGATGCGAAAGGGGCAGATCACGAATGTTTCCGAATTGTTTGCTTATATTGAGAAGACGCATAAAACGTATCTTGGGGCAGTGCATGATGTGAAGGATGATTGCCGCTGGATTGTTGAGATGTGCTCCTGGGCATTGATCGGACTGGTGAATATCATTTGTAAAGCAGATGAAAAGCTGCAGCCACTTCAGTGGATGTATGCGTGATGACAGTAGCGAATAGAAACGGATCAGTCAGGCTGATTTCGGTTAAAAAGGACAGGTTTATGCTAGACATGAATCTGTCCTTTTATTTTCAGAAAATTATACTTATAAAATGAATAATTGTTCTGAAAATTTCAATTTTTGCAGAAAAGGCATTGTGTCATTTTCTATAATCTGATATGATGATGTTAAGATCAAAAGATGCCTTACGGATTGTTCCGTACTTCGTACTCACACAATCCTGCCTGATATTCGCACATCGTGAAGCTTGCGCTCCACTTTTTTGCTCATATCTGGACGGGTTATTAAGCTATAAAACCATTCCTGTGCAAGCACATCGTGGTTTCAGACTTTTGACCCTGGCATCATAAAAGAAAATGGTGAGTATTCTATACAAACGTGGATGGAGGACTGGATCTATGGGATTAATAAAAGCGTTAATGGGTGCCGCAGGAGGCACACTGGCGGATCAGTGGAAGGAGTATTTTTACTGTGAGGCAATGGACACGGATACACTTGTTATGAAAGGCCAGAAGCGGACTTCACATCGGTCATCGAATCGTTCCGGAAGCGATAATATTATTACGGACGGATCCGGAATCGCGGTGGCAGATGGTCAATGTATGATTATTGTAGAGAACGGCAAAGTCGCAGAGGTTTGTGCGGAGCCGGGAGAATATACATATGATAATAGTTCTGCGCCGAGTATTTTCGGAGGAAGTCTTGGAGAGGGGATTAAAAAAACATTTTCCGAGATTGGAAAGCGTTTCACCTATGGTGGGCAGGCAGCAGGAGATCAAAGAGTTTATTATTTTAATACAAAGGAAATTCTCGGAAATAAGTACGGGACAGCGACGCCTGTACCGTTTCGTGTGGTAGACCGTAATATCGGATTGGATGTTGATATTTCAATTCGCTGCAATGGAGAATATTCTTATTGTATCGTGGATCCGATTCTGTTTTACACGAATGTCTGTGGCAATATATCCGATGTTTATGAGCGTTCGAATCTTGACAGTATGCTTAAAAGTGAACTGCTTACGGCACTTCAGCCGGCATTTTCGAGAATTTCGGATATGGGAATCCGCTACAGTGCGCTGCCCGGCCATACACTGGAACTGGCAGATGCATTGAATGAAGTACTTTCAAGAAAGTGGAAAGATACAAGAGGTATCGTGATCGCTTCAGTCGGTGTGAATTCAGTATCCGCATCGAAGGAGGATGAGGATATGATCAAGCAGCTGCAGAAAAGTGCAGTCATGCGTGATCCGACGATGGCAGCGGCGCAGTTGGTTGGCGCACAGAGTGATGCGATGCGTGCGGCAGCCTCCAATGCAAACGGTGCGATGATGGGCTTTATGGGAATGAATATGGCTTCTCAGGCAGGCGGCATGAATGCGCAGGATCTGTATGCAATGGGAGCACAGCAGGCGGCAGCAAGACAGGCGCAGAGTGCACAGGCAGCGCCGGCATCACCGGCCGGAAATACAGCAGCGGCAGGAACAGCGCCGGAGGGCAGCTGGAAATGTACCTGCGGAGCAGTGAATACCGGAAAATTCTGTATGGAATGCGGTGCCAAAAAACCGGAGGAAGGATGGGTATGCCCATCGTGCGGAGCCTCAAACAAAGGCAAGTTCTGTATGGAGTGCGGTGCAAAACGACCGGCAAATGCTCCGATTTACCAGTGCGATAAATGTGGCTGGAAGCCGAAGGATCCGGCTCATCCGCCGAAATTCTGTCCGGAATGCGGAGATCCGTTTGATGAAGGGGATCAGGTGAACTGACAGGTCGCAAAGCGGATTGAATGTCCGCTTTACAGGTTAAAGAACTGCCGGATGTGATATTTGGGCTGAAAAAATGTCACATCCGGATTAAGGAGAAGATATGAGCGATATTCTGGAATATAAATGCCCGTGTTGTGGCGGCGCCATCGAATTTAACAGCAGTATCCAGAAAATGAAGTGTCCCTATTGTGATACGGAATTCGAGCTTGATACTCTGAAGGAATTTGAGGAAGAAGATAAAAAAGAAGCAAATGATCCGCAGTGGGATGCAGAAAATGTTCAGCAGAGCCGTGAGGAGATCGGCGATGACGGAACGTTAAAAACGTATGTATGTGATTCGTGCGGCGGCGAAATTATCGCAGATGCCACGACCGGAGCAACAAGCTGTCCGTATTGCGGCAATCCGGTTGTTGTGCCAAAACAGTTTTCCGGAATGCTCCGTCCGGATCTGATCATTCCGTTTAAGCTTGATAAAAAGCAGGCGGAACAGAAGCTTAAGGAGCATCTGAAGGGCAAGGTGCTTCTTCCGAAGATGTTCCGCAGAGAAAATCGGATCAAGGAAGTAAAAGGAATCTACGTTCCATTCTGGCTTTACACCAGCGATGCAGATGCGGAAATCCACTGCCGTGCGACGAAGGTACGCAGATGGACAAGCGGGGATTACGAGTATACGGAGACAAAACATTTTCTGGTGACGCGCAGCGGTCAGATTGGATTTGATAATGTGCCGGCAGATGGCTCTGAAAAAATGGCGAATGATCTGATGGAGTCTATCGAGCCGTTCCAGTATGAGGCGGCTGTTCCGTTCGAAAAAGCGTATCTTGCCGGCTATCTGGCTGATAAATACGATGTGAGCTCAGAGGAATGCGCAAAACGGGCCAATCAGAGAATGCAGAAGTGTACGGAACGTTCCTTTATGGATACGATCAATGGCTATACGACCTGCGTGCCGGAAAAAACGGATATTCAACTGCGCCAGGGGAAAATTTCATATGCGCTGCTGCCGGTTTGGGTACTGAGTACGAAGTATAAGGGTGAGATTCTTACGTTTGCGATGAACGGGCAGACAGGCAAATTTGTCGGGAATCTTCCGATGGACAATGGAAAGGTATGGAGGATTTTCGGCGGTGTTTTCGCAGCGGTATTTCTGCTGACTTTTTTGATTACCGGACTTTTCTGACAGGAAAATGGATTTAATCGATAACAGGCAGCAAGGCAGGATCTGACATTCACTTTGACAACGGGAGAAAATAGCATGAAAAAAATAAAACATTTACTGCTGCTTCTTTTTTTGATCCTGATGGTGGGAGTTCCGGTTTATGCAGAAAATCCGGATAAGGTGGTTGATAATGCAGACCTCCTGACAGATAAAGAAGAAGAAAAACTGCAGGAACAGTTTACAGAAATTGCAGAAAAATACCAGTGTGATATTGCAGTCGTTACGACGGATACACTGGACGGAAAAACAGCGATGAATTACACGGACGATTACTATTATGCCAACGGATATGGATACGGTCCGGATATTGACGGTATTATTCTGATGGTAAGTATGGAGGATCGTGACTGGTGGATCGCCACAAGAGGAAAGGCAATTCAGATTTTCACGGATTATGGTCTGGGGCGGCTTAAGGAAATGTTCCTTGAGGATCTAAGCGACGGAGAGTATTATAAAGCATTCCGGACGTTTGGAACAACGGCGGAAGCATTTATGGAAGAAGCGGAAAATGGACAGCCATACGATGTGGATCATACTTATTCCGAGCCCTTTCCACTGTGGCTGCGACTGGTGATTGCCGGTGTGGCGGCACTAATCGTAGGTGGAGTCGTTGTAACGGTTCTTTACATGCAGCTGAATTCTGTAGCACCGGAGGAATCAGCAGAGGATTATATCCGTGACGGAAGCTTTAAGCTTACCGGGCAAAAGGATATCTTCCTGTATCGCACGTTAGATAAGCAGAAAATTGAGAAGGACAGTTCATCAGGCGGGGGCGGAAGTACGACCCATACGACATCAGATGGCGGCACTGCAGGCGGCACGGGCGGAAAATTTTAAAGTAAAAACCGCAGGATTCGATTTTTGTATCGGTTCCTGCGGTTTTGTTTTGCGGTATTCTCTGAAATACAGCTTCAATAAATGGAAAATTACGTCTGTCTGAGAAATTAATTGTCAGAAACAGTCTCATCTGCTGAGTATACCTGTCTCTTTCTTGCCATTTCATCGCTTTCCAGATATTCATCGTAAGTAGTGATCTTGTCGATTAGTTTTCCGTTTGGAAGAATTTCCATGATACGGTTTGCGGTTGTTTCTACGATCTGGTGGTCGCGGGAAGAGAAGAGCAGAACACCCGGGAATTTGATTAGTCCGTTGTTCAGTGCGGTGATGGATTCCATATCAAGGTGGTTGGTCGGCTCATCCAGAAGCAGGATGTTGGCACCGGAGATCATCATCTTGGAAAGCAGGCAGCGTACACGCTCACCTCCGGAGAGGACATTCAGATGTTTTACACCGTCTTCGCCGGCAAAGAGCATACGTCCAAGGAAACCGCGGACATAGGTGGCATCTTTAATTTCGGAGAACTGAGTCAGCCAGTCAACGATCGTCAGATCAGAATCGAATTCTTTGGTACTGTCCTTCGGGAAATAAGCCTGAGAGGTTGTAACGCCCCACTTGTACGTACCTTCATCCGGTTCCAGCTCACCCATCAGGATTTTAAAGAATGTAGTTTTAGCAAGCTCATTTCCGCCGACAAATGCGACCTTGTCATTGTGTCCGAGCGTAAAGGTGATGTTATCAAGGATCTTTACACCGTCGATCGTTTTGGAAAGATTTTCAACCATGAGTACCTCGTTTCCGATCTCGCGATTCGGACGGAAATCGATGTACGGATATTTGCGGCTGGACGGCTTGATCTCATCAAGCTGAATTTTTTCCAGTGCACGCTTTCTGGAGGTTGCCTGTTTGGATTTGGAAGCATTTGCAGAGAAACGGGAGATGAAGTCCTGCAGCTCTTTGATTTTCTCTTCCTTTTTCTTATTTGCTTCCTTCATCTGGCGGATCAGCAGCTGGCTGGACTCATACCAGAAGTCGTAGTTTCCTGCATAGAGCTGAATTTTGCCGTAGTCAATATCAGCGATCTGTGTGCAGACCTTATTCAGGAAATAACGGTCATGGGAAACAACGATAACGGTATTTTCAAAATTGATCAGGAATTCCTCAAGCCAGTTGATGGCATCGAGATCCAGGTGGTTGGTCGGCTCGTCGAGCAGCAGAATGTCAGGATTGCCGAAAAGAGCTCTTGCAAGCAGAACCTTGACCTTGTCGTTACCATTTAAATCTTTCATCAGATTATAATGCATCTCCGGTGCAATGCCAAGACCGTTTAAAAGAGTAGCAGCATCAGAGTCTGCTTCCCAGCCGTTCATTTCAGCAAATTCGCCTTCGAGCTCGCTGGCACGGATTCCATCTTCGTCGGTAAAGTCTTCTTTGGCGTAGATGGCTTCTTTTTCTTTCATAATATCATACAGTCGCTGGTTGCCCATAATGACGGTGTCAAGTACCGGAAATTCATCATATTTAAAGTGATCCTGTTCCAGCACGGAAAGACGCTGGCCTGGGGTAATCACGATGTCTCCGTTTGTTGTTTCAAGTTTTCCGGAAAGAATTTTCAAAAATGTGGATTTTCCGGCGCCGTTTGCGCCAATGACACCGTAGCAGTTGCCCTCTGTAAATTTGATGTTGACATCTTCGAACAGAGCTTTTTTTCCTACACGGTAAGTTACGTTATTTGCACTGATCATGTGGTACCTCGTTTTTCGTAATTAATTTGCAGCCGCTTCCTGTTGGCGTTTTACAGACTGTCAGGAAGCGGAGTTTCTTTGATAATCATAAAATGCCCGCAGGCATTCCAGCTATCTATTGTACAGAAAATAAGGAAAAAAGCAAGTGTTTCCGGGAAGATTCTTCTTTTTTATAAAGTAGTTTATAAAGTAGTGCGGTATTCTGTGCAGAAATATCTGTTTTCTGATGCTTGCATTTGGATTTTTGGTGAGGTATGATAAAAAATACGGCTTTAAACATCATCACTTAATAGAGTCAAGCAGCAAAGCGGATTGCGAATATCCGCCTGACTAGAAACGGTAGTATTTTCTACATAGAATGTACGCTCGGAATCTTCTCACAGACTCAAGCACAAAAAGATTTCGAGAGACTATAAAAAGGGGGATATCATGCAGGAGAATTGTGAACTGAAAGAAACAGACAGAACAATACAGAGACGCTCATCAGGAAACGGAGGAACAAAACAGCAGACGATCGATATGATCCATGGTCCGCTCACAGGAAAAATTCTGCTGTTTACCTTGCCGATCATGGTATCGAGTATTCTTCAGCTTCTGTTTAACGCGGCGGATATCATTGTCGTGGGGCGGTTTGCGGGAAGTAATTCACTGGCGGCAGTCGGATCGAATGGTGCGCTGATCAATCTGGTTGTCAACCTTTTGATCGGTCTTTCGGTCGGCTGTGCCGTGGTTGTTGCTTTTTACTACGGTGCCAATGAAATGGGGCAGGTAAAAGAAACGATTCATACATCAATCGCGCTCAGCCTGCTCGGCGGAATTTTCTGCATGATTGTCGGGATCGTATTCAGCCCTGTGATGCTGCGTATGATGGGCACACCGGATAATATTATCGGAAAGGCAGAAATATACCTGCGGATTTATTTTATAGGACTTCCGGCGATGTCTGTTTATAACTTCGGCAGTGCAATCCTGCGATCACTTGGTGATACAAAGCATCCGCTTTATTACCTGATCGCAGCAGGTTTGATCAATATTGTATTGAATGTAGTATTTGTAGCCGGACTGCGGATGGATGTGGCGGGAGTGGCGATTGCGACGGTGATCTCGGAGGTGGTATCGGCGCTTCTGACACTGCGTTTCCTGATGCGCATGGAAAAGGAATTGCGTCTGGAATGGAAGCTTGTACGGGTTTCTAAGTCTAAGCTGATCCGGATTGCCAGAATCGGTATTCCATCCGGTATTCAGTCGGCACTGTTTTCTTTTTCGAATGTGCTGCTCCAGTCCTCTATCAACAGCTTTGGAGAGCTTGCCGTAGCAGGAAATTCGGCTGCGGCCAATATTGAAGGCTTTATTTATGTGGCAATGAACTCTTTTTATCAGTCGGCACAGACATTTACGAGTCAGAATGTCGGTGCGAGGGAATACGGCAGAATCAACAAAGTGCTTTTAAACTGTATTGTTATGGTGACGATCACCGGTCTGGTACTTGGCAATGGTGCTTATTTCTTCGGAGAACAGCTGCTTGGCATTTATCTGCCGGGCAATGAAGAGGCGATCACGTATGGCATTGCGCGAATGGGTGTGATAGCAGTGACCTACTGCCTGTGCGGTATTATGGATGTCTTTTCCGGCTCTCTGCGCGGTATGGGAGAGTCTGTATTGCCTATGATTGTTTCCCTGATCGGAGCCTGTCTGCTGCGTGTAATATGGATCTATACGGTGTTTGCACATTTCCGCTCGCTTCAGGTGCTGTACTATTCTTATCCGATCAGCTGGATTCTTACAGAAAGCGTTCATTTTGTGTGTTATCTGTATGTCAGGCGGAGGCTGGTGCGGCGTCATGGCATGGCATGATTTGCTGAAAAACGAAGGAAAAACGCCTGCTGTACAGTGAAAAATACAAAAAAATGGGAAAAAACAGAACAAGACAAATAGACAAAGAAATGGAGTTGTGCTACAATAAATCCGTATGAGATGTTATAGAGAGTATGCCAACTCTTAATATCAGTCTGCCGGAGCGGTGTTTCCGAATCGTGTCGGCTGATGCAATATAATCCAAGGAGGAATATTCAAATGGCTAGAAAAATGAAGACCATGGATGGTAATCATGCTGCCGCTCATGCATCGTATGCATTTACTGATGTAGCAGCTATTTTCCCGATTACCCCGTCATCTGTTATGGCTGAAGCTACAGATGAGTGGGCAACTCAGGGACGTCTGAACATGTTCGGACAGACCGTACAGGTTACAGAGATGCAGTCTGAGGCAGGCGCAGCAGGAACGGTTCACGGTTCTCTGTCAGCTGGTGCACTGACAACTACATATACGGCTTCACAGGGTCTGCTTCTGATGATCCCGAACCTCTACAAGGTAGCAGGTGAAAGACTTCCGGGCGTATTCAACGTTTCCGCACGTGCGCTTGCAAGCCATGCACTTTCTATCTTCGGAGATCACTCCGATGTATATGCCTGTCGTCAGACCGGAGCATGTATGCTCTGCGAGTCCAGCGTACAGGAAGTAATGGATTTGACGCCGGTTGCTCATCTTTCTGCAATTAAGGGTCGTCTTCCGTTCATCAACTTCTTCGATGGTTTCCGTACTTCTCATGAGATCCAGAAGATCGAGACATGGGATTACGAGGATCTGAAGGAAATGACAGATTTCGATGCAATCCAGGCATGGAGAGATCAGTGTCTGAATCCGAACCATCCGTGTCAGAGAGGATCTGCTCAGAACCCGGATATCTTCTTCCAGGCAAGAGAAGCAATCAACCCGTACTATGACGCTATGCCGGCAATCGTACAGGAGTACATGGATAAGGTAAACGCTAAGATCGGTACCGATTACAAGCTCTTCAACTACTACGGAGCTGCTGATGCTGAGAAGGTTATCATCGCAATGGGCTCTGTATGTGATACAATTGAAGAGACCATCGATTACCTGATGGCAGCAGGCGAGAAGGTTGGTGTTGTAAAGGTTCGTCTTTACAGACCGTTTAGCGCAGAGGCTCTGGTAGCTGCAATTCCGGAGACCGTTAAGCAGATTACCGTTCTTGACAGAACAAAAGAGCCGGGTGCTCTTGGAGAGCCGCTTTACCTTGATGTAGTAGCAGCCCTGAAGGGAACAAAATTCAATGATACTCCGATCTTTACCGGACGTTATGGCCTTGGTTCCAAGGATACTACACCGGCACAGATCGTTGCAGTATACAACAATACAGAGAAGCAGAAATTCACGATCGGTATCAACGATGATGTGACACATCTTTCTCTGGAGCTTGGTGCACCGCTCGTTACAACTCCGGCAGGCACCATCAACTGCAAGTTCTGGGGACTTGGCGCTGACGGTACTGTAGGTGCAAACAAGAACTCCATCAAGATCATTGGTGATAATACAGATATGTATGCTCAGGCATACTTTGATTATGACTCCAAAAAATCCGGCGGTGTTACAATGTCTCACCTTCGTTTTGGTAAGTCTCCGATCAAGTCAACCTACCTGATCCATAAGGCAAACTTCGTTGCGTGCCACAATCCGTCCTATGTACGCAAGTACAACATGGTACAGGAGCTGGTAGACGGCGGTACATTCCTTCTGAACTGCCCGTGGGATATGGAAGGTCTTGAGAAGCATCTTCCGGGACAGGTTAAGAAATTCATCGCTGATCACAACATCAAGTTCTATGTGATCGACGGTATCAAGATCGGTAAGGAGATCGGACTTGGCGGACGTATCAACACCGTACTTCAGTCTGCATTCTTCAAGCTGGCAAACATCATTCCGGAGGAGCAGGCAATCGAACTGATGAAGGCTGCTGCAAAGGCTACTTACGGACGTAAAGGTGATGCAATCGTTCAGATGAACTACGATGCAATCGACGCAGGTGCTAAGCAGGTAGTAGAGATTACCGTTCCGGAGAGCTGGAAGAACGCTGAGGATGAGGATATCATCGCAAAGGCTGTTACCGGCAAGAGACAGGACGTAGTTGATTTCGTAAACAACATCCAGCATGCAGTAAATGCACAGGAAGGAAATAATCTTCCGGTATCTGCATTCAACGATTACGTAGATGGTACCACACCGTCAGGTGCAGCTGCATTTGAAAAGCGTGGTATCGCAGTAGATATCCCGGTATGGAATCCGGAAAATTGTATCCAGTGTAACAGATGTTCTTACGTATGCCCGCATGCAGTTATCCGTCCGGTTGCAATGACTGAGGAAGAGGCTGCTGCAGCTCCGGAAGGCACACAGACCCTGCCGCTGACTGGTATGGCTGGATATAAATTCTCCATCGTTGTTTCTGCACTTGACTGTACAGGATGCGGTTCCTGCGTGAACGTATGCCCGGGCAAGAAGGGTGCAAAGGCAATCGCTATGGCAAACATGGAAGCAAACGCAGGCTGCCAGGCTGCATTCGATTACGCAGTAGAGCTGCCGGCAAAGACAGACGTTATCGAGAAATTCAAAGAGAATACCGTAAAAGGATCTCAGTTCAAGCAGCCGCTGCTTGAGTTCTCAGGCGCATGCGCAGGCTGTGGCGAGACTCCGTACGCAAAACTGATCACCCAGCTGTTTGGTGACAGAATGTACATTGCAAACGCAACAGGATGCTCCTCTATCTGGGGTAACTCTTCACCGTCCACACCGTACACCGTAAATGCAAAGGGACAGGGTCCGGCATGGTCCAACTCTCTGTTCGAGGATAATGCAGAGTTCGGTTATGGTATGCTTCTTGCTCAGAATGCAATCAGAGACGGCCTGAAGGCTAAGGTTGAGGCTCTCGTTGCAGGCGATGCTCCGGCAGATGTAAAGGAAGCTGGTCAGGAATGGCTGGATACCTACACAGTAGGCGCTACAAATGGTACTGCTACCGATAAGCTGATCGCAGCTCTGGAGGCATGTGGATGCGACAAGGCTCAGGAGATCCTGAAGAACAAAGATTACCTTGGCAAGAAATCCCAGTGGATCTTTGGTGGTGACGGATGGGCTTACGATATCGGATTTGGCGGTGTTGACCACGTACTTGCAAGCGGCAAGGACATCAACATCATGGTATTCGATACCGAGGTTTACTCCAACACAGGCGGACAGGCTTCCAAGTCCACACAGCCGGGTGCAGTAGCACAGTTCGCTGCAGGCGGTAAGGAAGTTAAGAAGAAAGATATGGCAAGCATCGCAATGAGCTACGGCTATGTATACGTTGCTCAGATCGCAATGGGTGCTGATTATAACCAGACCGTTAAGGCTCTTGCAGAGGCAGAGGCTTATCCGGGACCGTCACTGATCATTGCTTACGCTCCGTGTATCAACCATGGTATCAAGAAGGGTATGAGCAAGGCTCAGACAGAGGAAGAACTGGCTGTTAAGTCCGGTTACTGGCATCTGTTCCGGTTCAACCCGGCAGCAGAGTCCAAGTTCTCCCTGGATTCCAAGGCTCCGACCGAGGATCTGATGGAGTTCCTGAACGGTGAGGTTCGTTACAACTCCCTGAAGAGAGCAAATCCGGCAAGAGCTGAGAAGCTGTTTGCTAAGAATGCGGAATGCAACAAGGAGAGATACGAGTACCTGAACAAGCTGATCACACTGTACGGTACTGAGAAATAAATAAAAATTCTGAAAATGCTTCAGATATAGTCCAAACGGAGTAATACAGAGGCGGGACATCCTGTGGGTGCCCCGCTTTTCTGCGTATTGTGGTTTTTGTATTTTAACATACAAATTACTCTTTCGGGTTCGGAGAAAGTGTGATTTTACAAGGAGATAAATCTGTGGTATAGTAGGAGAGAATGAAAAAATCAGGGTGAAATTATGGAGAAGAAAAACAGAAAACAGCAGAAAGCTGCGGACATGCATCTGAAAATGACATTGGGTGGTGTTTTAACCGGAATCGCAGGATTTCTGTTTCTTGTTACATGTGCTGTGGTGTTGGTACTGAATTTTCGACCGCTTTATTATTATGATGCGAATGCGTTGCAGCTGTCTGAAGAGACGGGGCTTCCGGAGAAAGTGATCGAGCAGAATTACGATGTGCTGATTGATTACAATCTTTTCTGGAAAAACCAGGAAACACTGGAATTTCCTGATTTTCCGATGTCGGAAGAGGGTCGGATTCATTTTGAAGAAGTAAAACGTATCTTTACGGCATTGCAGTATGGGATGATCGGTTCGCTGCTTTTGTTTCTGTGCGGTATTATATGGAACGTACGCAGGAAATCATATCAATTTTGCCGGGTGATGGCAGTTTCTTCTCTTGTGATACCTGCGGGACTTGGAGCAATCGTGGCAGTTGACTGGGAATATTTTTTTATCGGGTTTCACAAACTGATGTTTTCGAATGATTACTGGCTTTTTGATCCGGCACAGGATCCTGTGATTCTGATTCTGCCGGATGAATTTTTTTTCCACTGTGCTGCAGCAGTGATACTTTGTATCGCGGTCGGAGGAATTATCTGTGAAATTGTATATCGCATGGTGAGAAGGAAATACTGAACGATATCTTGACTACAAAAAACGATGGAGGCTGACAAATGAACCTTGAGAAGCTGCCGCAGTATCGGCTGATAAAACAGGAGATGTTAAACGATATCCACGCAATGGGATATCTTCTGGAGCATAAAAAAACGCATGCACGTGTTCTGGCACTGGAAAATGAGGATGAAAATAAAGTATTCAATATAGCATTCCGTACACCACCCTCAGACAGTACCGGTGTGGCACATATTGTGGAGCACACCGTACTGTGCGGGAGCCGGGAGTTTCCGTCCAAAGATCCGTTTGTGGAATTGGTCAAGGGATCTTTAAATACGTTTCTGAATGCAATGACATATCCGGATAAGACAATGTATCCGCTTGCCAGCTGCAATGATACGGATTTTCATAATCTGATGCATGTATATCTTGATGCGGTATTTTATCCGAATATTTATCAGAAAGAAGAGATCTTTCGCCAGGAGGGCTGGAATTACCAGCTGGAATCAGCGGATGGCGAGGTGACGTACAACGGAGTTGTATATAATGAAATGAAAGGTGCCTTTTCTTCGCCGGAAGAGGTGATTGATCGTGAAATTATGAACACACTGTTTCCGGATACACCGTACGGCGTGGAGTCCGGCGGAGATCCGGACTGCATTCCGGATCTGACTTATGAGGCATATCTGGATTTTCACCGGAAATATTATCATCCGTCCAACAGCTATCTGTATCTGTACGGAAATATGGATATGGAAAAGGAGCTTGCCTGGATTGACGAAAAGTATCTCAGTCATTTTGAACCGCTTGCTGTAGATTCACGGATTCCGCTTCAGAAGCCGTTTGAAAAGATGCAGGAATTGTATAGGGAATATCCGATATCGGAAGAGGAAGAGACAGAGAACAATACGTATCTGACTTATAACGTAGTAGTAGGAACAAGTCTTGATGTGGAACTGGCAAATGCATTTGCAGTACTGGACTATGCACTTCTTTCCTCACCGGGGGCAGTGCTGAAGCAGGCGCTTCTTGATGCCGGAATCGGTACGGATATCATGAGCAATTATGAGAGTGGGATTCTTCAGCCGTTCTACAGCATTATTGCGAAAAATGCGAATGCGGAGGATAAAGAACAGTTCGTAAAGGTAATCAGAAGCGTTTTGCAGGAAACAGCAGAAAAAGGAATTGATCGAAATGCGCTTCTGGCCGGAATCAATGTGATGGAGTTTAAGGCACGTGAAGCAGATTTTGGTTCTTATCCGAAAGGTCTGATGTACGGTCTGGATGTGTTTGACAGCTGGCTGTATGATGATAACCGTCCGTTTGATTATCTGCGTTTTGATGTATATGATAAATTGAAGGATGATGTGGATAATGGATATTTTGAGTCGCTGATCCGAACATATCTGCTGGAAAACACGCATGGTTCAGTTCTTGTAGCACAGCCGAAGCGTGGTCTGACGGCACAAAAGGATGAGGCAGTGCGGCAGAAGCTGGCACTATTTCAAAAAGGGCTGAGCGAAGAAGACAGAGAGAAGCTTGCAGAGAAAACAAAAAGGCTGCGTGAGTTCCAGGAAACGCCGTCTACACAGGAAGAGCTTGAAAAAATTCCGATGCTGACCAGAGAAGATATTGGAAGAAAGGCGGCAGGATTTCAGAATATAGAATATACGTGTGACGGTGTGAAAGTCGTGCATCACGATGTATTTTCCAATGGAATTGCATATCTGGATCTTTTGTTTGAAGCAAATCGCATCAGCGCAGAGGAGATCCCGTATCTTGGCATTTTAAAATCGGTGCTTGGCATGGTAAATACGTCAGAGCATTCGTATCAGGAATTAACGAATGAGATTAATCAGAATTCCGGCGGGATTTCCGGCGGAACCAGCCTGTATCCACTTTCGGACGGAGGTGTTCGCAGCTTTTTTGGAATTCGTGCAAGCGTTCTTTATGATAAGATTGATTATGCATACAAGATTGCACAGGAGATTGTGCTGACCTCTGATTTTAGAGATGATAAGCGGTTGCAGGAAATCCTTTCCAAGCTAAAATCAAGACTGTCGATGCGTCTTCCGGCAGCAGGTCACAGTACGGCAGCAGGTCGTTCTCTGTCCTATTTTTCGCAGTTTTCTGCGTTTAATGATGCGGTGAGCGGAATTGGATTTTATCGTGTTGTCGCAGATTTGGAAGAGCATTTTGAAGAACGAAAAGAAGAATTGAAAGCGGCACTTGAAAGATTGTGCAGAAAATTGTTCTGTAAGGAAAATCTGATTGTCAGCGTGACATGTGACCGGGAGGGCCTGGAGAAGACAAGGGAATCTCTTACAGCGTTTGTGCATGCACTTCCGCAGGCAGAAGAGGAGAAAAAGAAACTCGTGCTTGAGCCGGTAAAGAAGAACGAAGGCTTTACAACGGCAGGACAGGTGCAGTATGTGGCGCGAGCCGGAAATTTTGTGAAGGAAGGTTTTTCCTATACCGGTCTTTTGCAGATTGTAAAGGTAATGATGAGCTACGATTATCTGTGGCAGAACATTCGTGTGCTTGGCGGAGCATACGGATGCATGGCTGCCTTTGGAAGAACGGGTGATACAGCTTTTGTTTCGTATCGCGATCCGAATCTGAGAAAAACAAATGAAGTTTACGATGGAATACCGGATTATCTGGAAACATTTGATGCAGATGAGCGTGAGATGACAAAATATATTATCGGAACGATTAGTGATCTTGATACGCCATTGACTCCTTCAATGAAAGGCCGCCGGTCAATGAACGCATATTTCTGTAAAGTTACAGAAGAGGATGTTCAAAGAGAACGCGATGACATTCTGCAGGCGCAGCCAAAGCAGATCCGGGCGTTGGCTCCGTTGATCCGTGCGGTCCTTAAACAGGAGAATCTCTGTGTAATTGGAAATGAACAGAAAATAAAAGAAGATGCAGATCTGTTTTTAAATATTGAGATGCTTGTGTAATCCGCAATGGCATGGCAAAGATCGGATATACGGTGAAGTAAACAGGAAATCTGTATGAAAATCAGGAGAAGAAAGAATGGAAGATGCAAAATTTAAATCCGGCTTTGCGACGCTGATCGGGCGTCCGAATGTCGGAAAATCAACGTTGATGAATCATCTGATCGGACAGAAGATTGCGATTACCTCAAATAAGCCGCAGACAACGCGAAATCGGATTCAGACAGTTTACACATCAAAGAAAGGACAGATTGTATTTCTGGATACGCCCGGTATTCATAAGGCCAAAAATAAGCTTGGTGAATACATGGTCAATGTGGCAGAGCAGACCTTAAAGGAAGTAGATGTAGTGCTGTGGCTTGTAGAGCCGACCTCCTTTATCGGAAAAGGGGAACTCCATATTGCAGAGCAGCTGAAAAAGGCGAATGTTCCGGTTATTCTGATCATGAATAAGATCGATATGGTTGCAAAAGAGAAGCTTCCGGAATATATGGAAAATTATCGGAAAATCTATGATTTTGAAGAAATCATTCCTGTTTGTGCGCTGCGTGGTGTCAATATGGAAAAGGTAATCAGTGCAATTTTTCGTTTTCTGCCGTACGGACCGAAGTTTTACGATGACGAGACAATTACGGATCAGCCGCAGCGTCAGATCGTGGCGGAGATGATCCGTGAAAAAGCGCTCCGTTGCCTGGACGAGGAGATTCCACACGGAATTGCAGTTGCAATTGACCGGATGAAGGAACGGTCGGACGGTAAAATGATTGATATCGATGCAACGATCATCTGTGAGAAAGACTCACATAAAGGAATTATTATCGGAAAAAGCGGTGCAATGCTGCGACGGATCGGATCACAGGCCCGTATGGAAATTGAGAAGATGATGGAGATGAAGGTGAATCTTCAGCTTTGGGTGAAGGTGAAAAAAGACTGGCGTGACAGTGATTTCATGATCAAAAACTTTGGTTATGACAAGAAAGAAATTTAGATGGATAATTCCTTACTGGCTGTAAGGGATATTAACCATAAATATATTGTAGTAGAAAAGGAAATAAAAATGAGCGAGCCGCTGAAAGTACAGGGGATGGTATTGCAAGCCTCATCCTGCGGAGAGTATGACAAACGTATGGTGATCCTCACGAAAGAGAGAGGAAAGATCACAGCATTTGCGCGTGGGGCACGCAGACAGAAAAGTCCGCTGCTTGCAGCGGCAAATCCATTTGTGTTCGGTGTTTTTACGGTATATGAGGGAAGAGATGCCTACACGCTCGTACAGGCAGAGATTTCCAGCTATTTCATGGATCTGAAAGCAGACGTTGTCGGAACGTGCTACGGCTGCTATTTTATGGAGGTTGCATCGTATTATACGAGAGAAAATCTGGACGGATCACAGTTTTTGAATCTTCTGTATGCTTCACTGCTTGCACTTTCAAATACGAAGCTTGACAATGAGCTGATACGATGTGTGTTTGAAATGAAAGCAATGGCGTTAAATGGAGAATATCCTTACAGTGTGACGGAAGATGCATCGCTGCAGGAAGCGACCAGATATACGGTAGCTTATGTATTGGAAGCGCCGATCCGGAAGCTGTATACGTTTACACTGAAGCCGGAAATTTTCCGGGAGCTGCGCAGGATACAGGATCGATTGAACCGAAGCGGGATCGACCGTGACTTCAAGTCACTGCAGATTTTGAAATCTATGGTTGAAACCGGCGGCTTTTAAAGGTATAATACCATAGATTGCTGAGATAAAAGGAGGACGATGGCAAAGATGACAAGAAGAAAGATTGCGGCGCTGGCTGCTTTGTGTACCGGTGTCATGCTGGTGAACGGCTGCAGCATGCTGGATCAGGAAAAAGAATGGAAGCCGCAGAAGTCATCGGCAATATCTGTCGGAAAAGACGGGACGATTACAGAATACGTAAACGATACGCTGGATGAGTCTTATTATAGTACTTCTGAGCTTCAGAGCATGATCGAATCCGAAATCAGTGATTATAATAGTAAAAATGGAGAAAACTCAGTGAGTATGAAGGATTTTCAGATAAACGGAAAAACAGTTCAGCTTACGATGGAGTATGGAAAAGCAGAAGACTATGCACAGTTTAATCACGTTGAGTTTTATTATGGCTCGATGATCAATGCGCAGCTGGCTGGCTATTTGTTTGATGTTTCTTATAAAGAGGTAAAACATGGAATAGCGGGAAGTGCAGACGTGTCCGGTACAGAAGTGCTGAAAAATATGGCATCGGAGGTTATGGTTGTGACCGCACCTTTGGAGGTGCATATTCCGGGAAATGTACTCTACACAAGTGACAATGCACAGATCCTTTCTGCGGACGATGTGTATGCATCCGGCAAAACTGATGACGGCTCGCAAGATAAAAGTTTTGAAGAAAAAGCAGCGGATAAACGCGTTTATATTATTTTTGATATGGAAGAATAGTCAATCATAGTGACATACAGAAAACCATTTGTTTTCTGATGCGATAAATGAAAAACCTGAGGAGGAAGAGTATGGAAAAGACAATGGACAAAATCGTTGCACTGGCAAAAGGCAGAGGATTTGTATATCCGGGATCTGAGATTTACGGAGGTCTTGCAAATACATGGGATTACGGTAACCTCGGCGTTGAACTGAAGAACAATGTAAAAAAAGCATGGTGGCAGAAGTTTATTACGCAGAATCCGTATAATGTAGGTGTTGACTGTGCAATTCTGATGAATCCGCAGACATGGGTGGCATCTGGACATCTTGGTGGCTTTGCTGATCCGCTGATGGATTGTAAAGAGTGTCATGAGCGCTTCCGTGCCGACAAGCTGATCGAGGATTTCTGTCAGGAAAAGGGAATAGAACTTGAAAAACCGATCGATGCTTTTTCACAGCAGGAAATGTCAGATTTTATTGAGGAAAATAAGATCCCATGTCCGACCTGCGGTAAGCATAATTTTACAGATATCCGTCAGTTCAACCTGATGTTCAAAACATTCCAGGGTGTTACCGAGGATGCAAAGAATACGGTTTATTTAAGACCGGAGACGGCACAGGGAATTTTTGTAAATTTCAAAAATGTTCAGAGAACCTCAAGGAAGAAGCTTCCGTTTGGTATCGGTCAGATCGGAAAATCCTTCCGTAATGAGATCACACCGGGTAACTTTACGTTCCGTACCCGTGAGTTTGAGCAGATGGAGCTTGAGTTTTTCTGTGTACCTGGTACGGATCTTGAGTGGTTCCAGTACTGGAGAAGCTTCTGCTTTAACTGGCTGAAATCTCTTGGTATGAAAGAAGAAGAGCTGCGTTTGCGTGACCACGATCCGGAAGAGCTTTGTTTTTACAGCAAAGGTACGACAGATATTGAATATCTTTTCCCGTTTGGCTGGGGCGAGTTGTGGGGAATTGCAGATCGTACCGATTATGACCTGACCCAGCATCAGAATGTATCCGGTCAGGATATGACCTATTTTGATGATGAAAAGAAAGAGAAATATATTCCGTATGTAATCGAGCCGTCACTTGGTGCCGATCGTGTTGTTCTTGCATTCCTTTGCAGTGCATACGATGAGGAGAATATTGGTACAGAGGAAAAACCGGATATGCGTACCGTACTGCATTTCCATCCGGCAATTGCTCCGGTAAAGATCGGTGTGCTTCCGCTTTCCAAAAAGCTCAATGAAGGTGCTGAGAAGGTATACACAGAGCTGTCAAAATATTATAACTGTGAGTTTGATGACAGAGGAAACATCGGAAAGCGTTACAGAAGACAGGACGAAATCGGTACGCCATTCTGCGTGACCTATGATTTCGATTCTGAGACAGATGGCGCGGTAACGGTACGTGACCGTGACACAATGGAGCAGGAGCGCGTGAAGATTGAGGACCTGAAAGCTTATTTTGAAAAGAAATTTGAGTTTTAAGATTGAAATGGACTGCCCGGGATTCCCGGGCAGTTTTTTTTGTGACAGTGAAATTTTCTTTTTATGTCATAAAAATGCGCAAAGCGTGACAAGTCCATCAAAGATTGGGGGATTGCGAATGCCCGCTTTACACGGACTTGGCCGCTTTGTTCTGTACGGCGGACAATTGTGCATTCTGTCAGGAATGTTTTTTAAAATGATAGATTCTGATAATAATTTCACAATGAAAGATCTGAATTACAAGAAAAAATACATAAAAAACAGATGAAAAACTTGACGTAATGAGGAAATATGCTAAAATTAAAAAAGAAGAGTTACTGAGCCGGAGTATTTCAGGAAAAACGGATCGCTTGCTACCGGAAGCATTCGGATATGGCAGGTAGCTATTGAACTACAATTTAGGAGGAAAGTGTAACATGGCGACAAAATGGGTTTATATGTTTACAGAAGGTAATGCCAACATGAGAAATCTTCTCGGAGGAAAAGGTGCCAATCTTGCGGAGATGACAAACCTTGGCCTTCCGGTGCCGCAGGGCTTTACGATCACAACGGAGGCCTGCACGCAGTACTATGAGGATGGCAGAAAAATCAACGATGAGATCATGGCACAGATCATGACAGCAATTGAGAAGATGGAGGGAATTACCGGCAAAAAGTTTGGTGATAAAGAAAACCCGCTTCTTGTTTCGGTACGTTCCGGAGCGAGGGCATCAATGCCGGGCATGATGGACACAATCCTGAATCTTGGTCTGAATGAGGAGGTTGTTGAGGTACTTGCAGCAAAATCCGGCAATCCGAGATGGGCATGGGACTGCTACCGCAGATTCATCCAGATGTTCTCGGATGTTGTAATGGAAGTTGGAAAGAAATATTTTGAAGAACTCATCGACAAGATGAAAGCAGAAAAAGGCGTGACACAGGATGTCGAGCTGACGGCAGAAGATCTGAAAGAGCTGGCAAATCAGTTCAAGGAAGAGTACAAGGCCAAAATCGGGGAGGATTTCCCGGTGGATCCGAAGGAACAGCTGATGGAAGCAATCAAGGCCGTATTCCGTTCCTGGGACAACCCGCGTGCGAATGTTTACCGCCGCGACAACGATATTCCATATTCCTGGGGTACTGCAGTTAACGTACAGATGATGGCATTCGGAAATATGGGCGAGACCTCCGGAACGGGCGTTGCATTTACGCGTGATCCGGCAACCGGTGAAAAGCATCTGATGGGCGAGTTCCTGATGAATGCGCAGGGCGAGGACGTAGTAGCAGGCGTTCGTACCCCGCAGAAGATCGATCAGCTCAAAGAAGTTATGCCGGAGGTATACGAGCAGTTTACACAGATCTGCCATACACTGGAAGATCATTACAGAGATATGCAGGATATGGAGTTTACGATCGAGGATAAGCATCTCTATATGCTCCAGACCAGAAATGGAAAGAGAACGGCGAAGGCAGCGCTGAAGATCGCATGTGATCTCGTAGACGAGGGCATGATTTCTGAAGAGAAGGCAGTAGCCATGATCGATCCGCGAAATCTGGACACCCTGCTCCATCCGCAGTTTGACACCGCAGCACTGAAGGCAGCGACACCGGTTGCAAGAGCACTGGCAGCTTCCCCGGGAGCAGCATGCGGCAAGATCGTATTCTCTGCAGAGGATGCAAAAGCATGGAACCTGCGCGGTGAGAAAGTTGTTCTGGTACGTCTTGAGACTTCACCGGAGGACATCGAGGGTATGAAGAGTGCTCAGGGTATCCTGACAGTACGTGGCGGTATGACAAGCCATGCAGCCGTTGTTGCACGTGGTATGGGTACCTGCTGCGTATCCGGATGCTCCGAAATCGCAATGGACGAAGAGAATAAGAAGTTTGTACTTGCAGGCAAAGAGTACCATGAGGGAGACTGGCTCTCTATCGATGGTTCCACCGGCTGCATTTATGACGGAATCATTCCGACTGTAGATGCAACGATTGCAGGCGAGTTTGGTCGTATCATGGGATGGGCAGACAAATACCGTACGATGAAGGTGAGAACCAATGCAGATACGCCGCATGACGCAAAGAAGGCACGTGAGCTTGGAGCAGAAGGTATCGGTCTTTGCCGTACGGAGCATATGTTCTTTGAAGGCAATCGTATCGACGCATTCCGTGAGATGATCTGCTCAGAGACGGTAGAGGAAAGAGAAAAAGCACTTGAGAAGATTCTTCCGGAGCAGCAGAGCGATTTTGAAAAGCTTTACGAAGCATTGGAAGGATGCCCGGTTACCATTCGTTTCCTGGATCCGCCGCTTCATGAGTTCGTACCGACCGATGAAGCAGATATTGAGAAGCTGGCAGATGCTCAGCATAAATCAGTAGAGACCATTAAAAACATTATTGACTCTCTGCATGAATTCAACCCGATGATGGGTCATCGTGGATGCCGTCTGGCTGTTACCTATCCGGAAATCGCAAAGATGCAGACACAGGCAGTTATTCGTGCTGCGATTAATGTTCAGAAGGCTCATCCGGACTGGACTGTAAAACCGGAGATCATGATCCCGCTCGTAGGCGACAACAAAGAGCTTGAGTATGTGAAGAAAGCAGTAGTTGAAACAGCAGACGCAGAGATTACAGCGTCCGGCGTAGACCTCAAGTATGAGGTAGGTACGATGATTGAAATCCCGCGTGCGGCTCTGACTGCTGACGAGATTGCCAAGGATGCAGATTTCTTCTGCTTCGGTACCAATGACCTGACACAGATGACGTATGGTTTCTCCCGTGATGATGCAGGCAAGTTCCTGAATGCATATTATGATGCAAAGATTTTTGAGAACGATCCGTTTGCAAAGCTCGACCAGAATGGTGTCGGCAAGCTTATGGAGATGGCGATCAAGCTTGGCAAGTCTGTAAATCCGAACCTCCACATCGGAATCTGCGGCGAGCACGGCGGAGATCCGACATCCGTAGAGTTCTGCAACAAGCTTGGACTTGACTATGTGTCCTGCTCACCGTTCCGGGTACCGATTGCAAGACTGGCAGCAGCACAGGCAGCGATTAACGCAAGAAAGTAATTAATAGTTTTTGTCAACAGGCAAAGTAAAATATCCTGTTAAGGGGCAAAACGCCCAGCCAACAGAATAATTGCCCAAACATAAAATTGACCTTGTAGATCTGTAGCAATACAGATCCGCAAGGTCTTTTTTGATTATCCGGCGAAAATTAAGCATACAGGAATCTATCAACAACACCGAAGTGTAAAAATTTGACATCACAACAATACATGGAATGAAATAGCGGAGTTTACCCTATTTCTAACCTTGAAGTGGCGTTAAACTCCAGTGCAATAATGGAGTGGAAAATTTGAAAAAAATAGAAATAAATGATAAGGAAAACATACCGGTAGAGATAATCGACACCCGAAGAAAAATAGACGATTTATCAGATGCCGAGTTAAAAGAGTTAGAAAAAGAGCTTGAGCAATATGATAAAGACATGTGGCAACATTTAGATTGTCTCCAAAAGTATAAACATATAGATGAGGAAATCCAAACAGATGTGCTATTCACAGAATATTTCGGTTACATCTTTCGGAATTTCCGCAACCCTAAACCTAAAGAAGAATGGACAGTCAGAGACTATAAAATAGATGCAGCCAGAGAAGCAAGACAGAAAGCGGCATTTACAATCAAAGACCATGGCTATAAAGAGCCATTAACGGACAGACAAAAACGCGTTGTGGAGCGAATCCGAAACGGCACAGATTTCCATATTTTTAACTCATTGGAAGAACTTTGGAAACGTTTTAAATAACTCTATATAAGGGGATAAAACATAATATTCAGCCTGTAATTTTGCAAGAGTTTCTTTATCCTCAGTAATTCTGGTGTGGTGGATATCGTCAACCAGATATTTGCGATGGGCTTTAACAGCAGGAGACATAATACCCCAGTTACGTTTTACCCAATCGGTAGTGACAGTATTATGTAATAGATAATCCTTGCATTTAGGACAATAAGCGGGAATCCTCGGTAATTCAATTACCGAGATGAAAGCATAGAATTGTGCATATCTGCACAGTGTAAATAGTATAATAATCTCTTTTCACCAAGGATATTAATGCCATGGCATACAAGCAAAACAAAAGCTTGTCCGTTTTATAAGATGACAAAAGTAATTATAATCAAAAAACAAAAATCTCAAAAACAGGAGGAACGGGTATGTGTAAAAGATGCTATAAGATTAATATGCAGACGCCGATGGGGATAAAGTGTGGAACCATCAGCGTAATGATAGAAAAAGGGAGAGTAAAAGGGAATCTGAATGTCATGAACCATAAAAACCCTCTTTTAGGGTTCATTGATGAAGAAGGTAATTGTAAACTAACGGGGAGTATAGTGACATTAATGCAAACAGTTTCCTATGAAGCGTACGGAAAGATAGAGGAAGATAAAATATCATTGACAATTTATGGAGGACGTAATGTATTTCAGATGGTGGGGGAAAAGAGTATGGAAGATGAAATACAATTAGAAAGGCGGATATAACATGGAGAAGTTTTTTGGGATTGTCATTAAAGCAAGGAAAGTAATTATGCTGCTTTTCTTAATTGCGGCAGGTTTATGTGGATACTGCCAGCAGTTTATTTCCGTCAATTATGATATGAACTCTTATTTGCCTGAAAACGCAGTATCTACAGTGGCTTTGTGATCCTACAAGTAGCGAAGCTAGGCCCTGTCAGCAGAGCTGCAGGGATGGATTGCGAATATTCGCTTGACTGACTATATATATTACCAGAGATGATGTAAGAGACTGGATGTCTCATCATCCTGAATATCACAAGGTCAATAAGATGGGTGTTACAGAAGTAAGAATTTTCATCTAAAATCAAAGAGACTAAACAGTTAATTCGTAAGAGTCGCTGTTTGGTCTCTTTTTTGTCATGGCGACGAGGAAAATGGACATCATGCTTGCATGAATGAACATGTGACGACCGCTGATCAGGCGAGATATTCAGGTTATTTTCACTTGCTTGTTCACGAGTAAGACCGTAAGCATACCGGCAGAGATGATATATGTTTATTGTAATTATACTGAAAACATGGAAATGCAGAAAAGACAAGTCAGAGGAAAAGAGGTGAGTAAACGGATGCAGCAAAAGGAATACGATTGTTCAGGACCATTGAAAAATGGATAAAAATCCGAAATTCTGTGAAAAGCTGGGGATCCGGAATAAGTCTATATGGAAACCGGTTAAGGAACAAAAATAGAACCAGAATCAGGGTTTTAAGAGTCTATTTATGACTTCCTGTATATGGTACCAGTCTTCATTTTTTTCCCACCTCAAAGATTTATTTACAGCAAAATTTCCGTGGAGCATATAAAGAAAAATTTTTTCGGCCTCCCATTCGGTTACATGATAATTTCTCATAATTTCCGGAATGCGCTGCGGTTTTTGCATTTGGTACAGCTTCCTCAGTATATGATGAGATAAGCTTCCGTCCAGAAAAAGGATTCGATATTTGGGATTGCTTGCGGCACGCTGACAGGCCGGAAGCAGGGCGTCGGGATCCGAGTTTCTTTCTTCGATGTTTTTCTCGTTTTCTATGCTCCGATTGGAGATGGCAGAAGGGATTGGTTGGATGGCGTCAAGCTCTGTAAGCCGGAGGGCGTCGTCCAGCAGTTCATCTAAAACGTTGTCGATATTATTATAATGCAGGTAAAAGGTCGCTCTGGTAATCTCGGATTGTTTGCACAGGGCGGTAACGGTTATCTTTTCATAGGATGTATTCTGGAGCAGTTCCAGAAGCGCATCCTTAATCATACCTTTGGTTATGAGGGTTCTTCGATCTGTTTTTCTTATTGTCAATTTCGGTTCCTCCATAAAAGTGTTATACAAAATCAGAGCATTTGTAAAGAACTGTTTCTGTCCGCATGATGTTGGATAGGACTTTGAATGCCATATACAGTATAATCATTTCTATACAGAGTGTCAAGAAACTGATGCAAGGAAAGGAGATCATTATATGGGCGAATATAAAGAAATAGCAGCGAAACTGAAAGAGGCAGATGCAATTTTAATCGGTGCAAGCAACGGATTTTCCATTTCAGAGGGACTTCATATTTTCGCGGACAATCAGGCTTTTGAAGAGGTTTTCGGAGATTTTAAAAGAGCCTATGGGATTCGGAACATCCTTTCGGGGATTTTTGCCGACTGGCCCTCGGAAGAAGTAAAATGGGCATTCTTAAGCAGGCTGATTCATCATTATAGCATTGGGTACGCGGGCAGTACCAATACGGAGGCATTAAAAACACTCATCGGAGACAAGCCGTATTTCTTTGTGACCTCCAACGGAGAAAATCATTTTGAACTTGCTGGATTCTCACCGGACTGCATCTGGGAGATTGAGGGAAGCTGGAAGGAAATGCAGTGCGAGCGGGGCTGCCATGATACCTTGTATCCCTTATTCCCTCTGATTCCGGAAATGGCGGCGTCCGAGAAGAACATGAAAATCCCATCGGAGCTTGTTCCAAGGTGCCCGAAATGCGGAGGGACTATGAGTGGTCATTCGCCCCAGAGGTATATGACGGCGGCAGACAGGGAGATACAGAGGCGGTTTCAGAATTTTGCTCAGAAATATCATGGAAAAAAGCTGGTTGTTCTGGAACTTGGAATCGGCTGGAGAAATCAACTGATTAAGGCACCGCTTATGAATCTGGTTAAGAAAGAGCCTTATGCTGCTTATATTACGATCAACAAAGGTGAGATCTATATTCCGGATGAGATTGCGGCAAAATCCTATGGTCTTGACGGAGACATGACAGAGATATTGGAACGGCTGAAGAAGGCTACGGAAGAAAGAAACGAAGGATGGAGGAAATGAAAATGAGTATGTATGAAAATCTGGTTATGCAGACGCAGATGAATTATTCCAGATATTATGGAAGGTATGCCGCCGGAAAAACGCCGGTCAGATTAAGCGATAGAAAGCCGCTGCCTTATGAAAAGCAGATTGAGAAATTGAACGAAAAAATAAAAGAAGCCGATTGCATTGTAGTTGGAGGAGCTTCCGGATTGTCCTCCGCGGGAGGCGGGGATTTTTACTATGAAGATACGCCGTCTTTTCGTCGTTATTTCGGGAAATTTGCAAAAAAATACGGGTTTCATGGAGCATTTGCAGGCATGGGGCATCCATATAAAACCCGTGGGGAATTCTGGGCTTATCTGGCTACCTTTCTTCATACGACGCAGACCGCGCCCATTAGGGAACCTTATCTGGATTTGGACGCCATTTTGCAGGGAAAAGATTTCTTTATTCTGACCACGAATCAGGATACACAGTTTGTAAAGATTTATCCAGAAGAGAAGGTGGCGCAGATTCAGGGGGATCATCGCTTTTTCCAGTGTTCCAAACAGTGCTGCGACCGGACATGGGATGCGGTAAAGCCGGTAGAAAAAATGATAGAGGCCATGGGAGACGGCACAAGTATTCCCGAAGAGCTGATTCCGCGCTGTCCGGTCTGCGGCGCGGAGGCGTTTCCGTGGGTGCGCGGTTACGGTAATTTCCTGCAGGGAAGAAAATACGATGAACAATATCAGAAAATCTCAAAGTATATCATGAACAACAAAGAGAAAAAGATACTTTTCCTGGAACTGGGGGTGGGGAGAATGACGCCGATGTTTATACAGGAACCTTTCTGGAACCTGACGCTGAATCTTCCGGATGCCTATTATATTGCCGTAAACGAACAATATGATTTCCTGCCCAAAGACATAGAGGAAAAGGGAATGGTCATTAAGGGAGATATTGCAAAAGTGCTGAAAGATGCTGCAAAAAGGGTGTGAAAAAATGGACAGCTTTTTTAAAGATACGCTTTCGCACAACAGAGCCTTTAGCGAGATGCTTCGCCCTGCAAAGGAACAGGTAAAACATCTGTCCCCGGATAACATAGCCCAAAGAAGCGGAGCAGTCTTTCACGAAAGTGATGAAGTATTGGAGTTACAAAGCCTGAACCAAACGATTCGGATTAAAGTTCCTGAATATACATTTTCTCCCAGGCTAGAGGAATGGCATCAACTGGTGATTCTTCATTATTTGGCTCTGGCAGACGGGACTGCGGTTTCTGATCAGGTCATTACGTTTGGAGGATTAAAGGATGGTCTTATCAGAGGGACGAAGTTTGACCATGACATGGAAAAGGAACTTCAGAGATTTCTGAATGGAAAAACACCGGATTGCATTCGGAAGATCTGCAAAGCCTTTGGGGCAGAATTTGCAGACAGCAATGCCGATCTGTGTGCAGTATTTCACTTTCTGCCAAACTATCCGGTCTGGCTGAAGATATGGTTTGCGGATGAAGAGTTTGAAGCATCCGGGAAGCTCTATCTTAGTAAAAGCGCCGACCACTATCTGACTATGGAGGACGCAGTTACGGTTGGAGAAGTTCTTTTATCAAAACTAAAAATACAGGAACAGGAGCATTTCAAAGATGATAACGACAAAGAGTAAAAGCTATGAGGAACAGGTAAAGCTGCTTGCTGAACATATCAAAGAGGCCGAAGCCATCGTTGTGGGAGCAGCTTCTGGGATGTCGGCTGCCGCAGGTTACCGGCACTACTATGAACGGGATAAGGACTTTGTAGAATATTTGGGCGACTTTGAGAAAAAGTATGGTTACCACAATTCCTTTGAAGGATTTTATTACCGATACCGCACAAGCGAGGAACGGTGGGCGTTCATTGCAAGGAACCTGTGCATGATCCTGGACGCCAGGACCGGTCAGCCCTATTATGATCTGTCTGAAATTTTGAAAGAAAAAAACTACTATATCTTGACAACCAATCAGGATACACAATTTACCCGCTTGTTCCCAGAGGAAAAAATCAGCGCGATTCAGGGAGACTGGCGGTATTTCCAGTGCGGCAGCCGGTGCCATGACGGGCTTTACGATTCCGTGGAAACACTACATAAGCTGAATGACGCCATCGATTCTGACTTGCAGGTTTCCACAGATATGATTCCCCGCTGCCCGAAGTGTGGCGCAGAAATGGAACCGTGGGTACGATCATGGACATTTTTGAAAGGGAAAAAATATCGTGAGGAACACAGTAAACTCAATGCGTTCCTGCAAAAGAACATACACAAAAAAATCTTGTTTTTGGAGCTTGGCGTTGGCCGTATGACACCGATGTTTATCCAAGAGCCGTTTTGGGATCTGACATACGCATATCCGGATGCCTTTTATATCACCATCAATCCGAAGGATGCCCTTCTTCCGGAGGAATTAAAGAATAAGGGACTGGCAATCCGGGAGGATATTGCAAAGGTACTGGCAGATACAAAAAAATTTTCCGGAGGAAAGATGTAATGAGGACGGAAAGTATCAAAACCGCAGCAGAATTGCTTCGGCAGGCGGATGCAGTGATTGTAGGAGCAGGCTCTGGGCTTTCCAGTGCGGCAGGCTATAACAACTATCATCATAACGCCGTATTTGAAGAAAACTTTCATGATTTTGAGGAAGCCTATGGAATGATTACGATCTGATGGTAATGGGACGCACACAGGGGCAGGGCTGTTACTGCTTTGTAAACGGTCTGGTACAAACACAGATCCAGAAGCTGCAGAGCCACTATCCATATGTGGTGGTAGATAATGAGGCCGGCATGGAGCATATCAGCCGGGGACTGATTCCGACAATGGAAATTGCCATCTTAGTCAGCGACTGTTCCAGAAGAGGTGTCCAGGCTGCAGGCAGAATTGCGGCATTGATGAAGGAACTGAATTTCAAACCGAAAACGGTGGGGTTGATTGTGAACCGGGCTCCGGAAGGAAAGCTCGATGCAGGAACTATGGAAGAAGTGGAAAAACAGGGCTTAAAACTTTTGGGCGTTGTGCCGCAGGATCAGGACGTGTATCAGTATGACTGCGATGGAAAACCGATCGTCCGGCTTCCGAAGGATTCGCCTGTACGCAGTGCGCTCCATGATATAGTGCAGAAGCTGGGCTTATAGGAGACAAGGCAGATGCGTTTGGAAAAACTGCAGGCTTATCTGCGGGATAAAGGACAAGAATACCGGTATACGGAAGAAGACGGCTGCGGAAGCATTGACTGGGAGCACAGAGGCCTTATGTATCATGCGTGGGAATTTCCCGAATCCTGTGCAGAGAGCAATGTGAGAATAGCTGGAAAAATGGAAGAGTACAAAGGTAATTATGAGGAACAGATCAGAAACATCATGGAAGGATGGGGGTAAACATATGAAGATTGCAGTGACCGGAAAAGGTGGTGTGGGGAAAACCTCTTTTGCTGCTACATTGGCAAGAGTATTTGCGGAAACAGGAAGAAACGTGCTGGCGGCGGATGCAGATCCGGATGCGAATCTGGGATTGGCATTAGGGTTTCCGGAGGATATGGTAGATTCCATTGAGCCTATTTCTAAAATGCGAAAAATACAAGATAAGTATCAGTAGAATCTTATAAAACCTATTGACATAATATGATATATGGCATACTATTCATTTTATAAAGATTTCAATGGTTATTTTCAAACGTATCTTATAGAGCAGATGGAGACACGAGAGGAAAAATAAAAAATGAGCAGAAATAGGGACAGAGAAATCACAAAGCAGGCATTTATTAAAACAATTCCTATCATGTGCAGTTATCTGTTTGTCAGCATGGCATATGGAATGATGATGGAGGCAGCGGGCTTCCACTGGTATTATTCACTGCTTGTAAGCCTGACTGTTTATACAGGAGCATTTCAGTTTGTACTGATCACATTTCTGAGCAGCGGAGTATCCTTTGTTACCGTGGGACTTACAGCCTTTCTGATGAACAGCAGACAGTCATTTTACAGCCTTACATTTCTTGATGAATTTCGAAAAATGGGAAAACGTCTTCCATATATGATTCATACGATGACGGATGAAACATATGCAGTGAATCTGACTCTGGAGTCAGAGGGAAAAGAAAAAGAAGACACAATGTTTCTGATTGCATTCTTCTCAAGATGTTACTGGATGATTGGAACAGTGGCTGGCGGCGTGCTTGGGCAGATTATTCCCTTTGATCTCGCAGGAATTGATTTCTGTATGACCGCATTGTTCATTATTATTTTTATCGATCAGTGGGAGAAGACAAAAAATCATTTTCCAGCGTTGATCGGGGTGGGTGTGGCAGTGATCTGTCTGCTGGTGGTTGGACAGAAAAATTTTATGTTACCGGCATTAATTATTGTATCGGGGATTTTATTGTTTATGCGAAAGAATGAGGAAGGGAGAGTATAGAGATGGATGAGGCAAGGGTGATTGGTATTATCATACTTTCAGCAGTGATTACATTTTCACTCCGTGCGTTTCCCTTTCTTATTTTTCGGGGGAAACGCAGGATGCCCGAGCACCTGGTTTATCTGGGAAATATTCTGCCTGCGGCTATTATGGCGGTACTGATCGTCTATTGTCTGAAAGATGTAGCAGGAAGCTTTGAAATGTACGGAGTTCCACAGCTTACAGCGGTACTGGTCGTAGCTGTTAGTTACAAATGGAAACATAATACATTCGTTTCGATTATTTTGGGGACTGCATGTAATATGATCTTGATGCAGGTATTATCTGTGTAGACAGATTTCTCAAATACGCTTTAACATAAAACAGAAGTTGTTATAGTTGCATTTTGTTTATCCGGTTAATGGGATTCTTGTATTGGCTTCGCTATAATTTTGTGTCAGCAAAGATTTTCACTGATGAAAAATCATAGCTGAAAGAGATACCCTCTTGTTATTCCTGTTTGGATTTGATATGCTTATCGAAGAGGCAGACGGTTGCGTAAATTGGGGGGTATGATTATGGAACCAAAAGAAAAAAAGGTATATACGATCGATGATATAGCCAGAGAGCTTGGCGTCAGTAAGACAACCGTTTCGCGGGCAATTTCCGGAAAGGGAAGGATTGGACAGACAACAAGAGAAAAGGTGCTGAGTTTTATTGAAGAACATGATTATCGGCCGAATGTGATGGCAAAAGGGCTGGCACAGCGTAAGACATTTAATCTGGCATTGCTTTTGCCAAAGGATTATGCGATAACAGAATTTCCCTTTTTTAAAGATTGTATGCAGGGAATTTGTGAAATGGCATCCAGCCATGATTATGATGTGATTATTTCTATGATAGACGGAGATGATCTGTCGCAGCTTCAGAGACTGGAGGCAAATCGAAAAGTAGATGGCATGATTCTGAGCCGGGCAGTAGAACATTCGAAGGCACAGGATTATCTGAAAAGTTGTAAAGAACCGTTTGTGGTAATCGGACCGGAAGAAGATACGCAGATTGTTTACGTGGATAATAAGAATCGGGAGGCAAGTGAGGAGCTTGCCAGTATTATGCTGATGAAAGGTGTACAGAAACTGGCATTACTGGGAGGAAATCAATCTTTCAGTGTGACAAAGAGCCGTTATCAGGGATATGTGCACGCACATGAAAAGATGGGAAGGCAGGTGGATACAGAATTAATTTTTATGGATTGTGAAAATCAATTAAAGGTATCCGTAGCTGTCCGGCAAATACTGGAAGCAGGTGCAGACGGTATTCTTTGTATGGATGATGCGATCTGCACCATGTGTATTGGAAGTCTCAGGGAAGGAAAGGTGCAGATTCCTTCCAGAATTCGGGTGGCAAGTCTATATGACAGTAAGAGCCTGGAATATAACAATCCGCCGATCACCAGTGTTAAGTTTGATACCGTCAGATTAGGAAAACTGGCAGCAGGAAAACTGTTAAAAATGCTTGGGGAAGAGCTGCAGGAGGATATGCAGCCATTGAATTATCAGGTCGTGCTGAGGGAATCGACACAGTAAAATCAGCAGGAATGTGAAGCGTAATAATGTCAGATTTAACCGGGTCAGGCAAGTCCCTGTCGACTGCTTCAATTGCGAGGAGCAATAAGCAGTGGATAGGGACTTGCTTTTATATGCTATGTGTGGTCTGTTTTGCAGACGTTTATTCTGACCTTTTGTAAAAAATGTGTTGCCGGTTCATTATTTGGGGAACCGGGATACACTGCATAGTAATCAAAAAAGCAAGCGATTGCGCAATATTAAAATAGACAAAGAATTGATTGTGCAATATGCAATAAAAACAAGGGATAAATTCAAGAATAATACACAATTGACATTAATCAAACTGTTTAATATACTAAGGATAAGGGCAAGCGATTGCGCAACAGTGTAAATACGTAATTGAATAACAGTTGCGAAGCTTGCAGGAATAACAGGAGGATACAATAATGAAGAAATCCATGAAAAAAGTAATGGCACCGGTGATGGCTGCAGCAATGGTAGCTTCTTTGGGAGTAATGGCAGGTGCAGAAGAGGAGACAGTCAGATTAACTGTATGGGGCGCAGAAGAAGATCAGACATTGTTAAAAGAACTGACAGATAATTTCCAGGCAGCTTATCCGGATCAGACATTTGATATTCAGATCGGTGTAGAATCTGAATCCACAGCTAAGGATACCGTTTTAACTGACGTAGAGGCAGCTGCTGATGTCTATGCATTTGCAGATGACCAGATTACTGATCTGGTAAAAGCAGGAGCACTTCTGAAACTGGATGATTATGCAGAAGTTCTTCAGATGGCAGGTAAAACGCTTGATGATGTAAAAGCCGCTAATGTAGAAGGCTCTGTTGATGCAGCAATGATCGATGGCGGAATGTATGCATTCCCAAGAGCAGCAGATAACGGGTATTTCCTGTATTATGATGCATCTGTTCTTGGCGAAGAAGATGTGGCAAGCTGGAGCAGCCTTCTGGAAGCTGCAGATGCTGCAGGCAAGAAGGTTGGTATGACACTGGCATCCGGATGGTATAATGCTTCCTTCTTCTATGGTGCAGGCTTTACCACAGCGTTAAATGATGACGGAACGACTGCAATCGACTGGAACGGTACCAGCGCAGACGGATATACCGGTGTGGATGTGGTGAAAGGAATGTTGGATATTGCAGGCAGTCCTGCATTTATGGCTATCGCAGATGGCGATATCTCAAATCAGCTTGCATCCGGTAATCTTGCAGCATGTGTATCCGGTACATGGGATGCCATGACAGCACAGGAAGTGTTCGGTGACGGATATGCAGCAACCAAGCTTCCGACTTTTACAGTGGGCGATCAGGAAGTGCAGCAGGGATCTGTAGCTGGTTATAAATATATTGGTGTAAACGGATATTCTGAAAATTCAGGATGGGCAGTGCTTCTTGCTGATTATCTGTCAAATGAAGAGGCTCAGCAGAAGTTCTTTGATGAACGTGAAAGTGGTCCGTCCAATAAGAATGTAGGTGCATCTGATGCAATCAAAGGAAATATAGCACTTTCAGCGCTGGCACAGCAGTCCGAATACGCTCAGGCACAGAAAGTTGGTGGAAAATACTGGGATCCTTCAAAGACATTCGGTGAGCTGATTGCACAGGGAACTCTTGCGGCAGATGATGATGCAGCAATTCAGGAAACGCTGGACAACCTGGTAGAAGGTGTGACCGCTTCTGTAGAGTAATGCATATTGTGGCAGAAGATCAGGATGTGTTAGTATGCTGATGAATCGATAGGAACATACAAACAGCCCATATGCGTGAAAGTGCATGTGGGCTGTTTTGAGGGAAGAAAAAAATCGGAGGAAAAGGAATGGCAGCACAGGAGAAAAATTCTGCAGCAGCAGCCGTGAAAGGTTTTTTTAAAGCGATCGGAAGCTTTTTTAGAGACTTTGGCACAGCTGTTGTAAAAGGTGATGCATTTGTCAAACTGTCTCTGCTTTGGATCGGAGCGGGATACGCAAAGCGCAAGCAGTACGTAAAAGCAGTTCTGATGACGATTCTGGAAATTGCGGTGATAATGTTTACTGTAAAATTTGCGATGCAGTATGTGCCGAAGATCGGCAGTCTGGGTACTGTAAAGATGGAAAAAGTCTTTAATATGAAGACGATGAAAAGTGAATTTAATGATTATGACAATTCTTTTACGATCCTGTTATTTTCATTATTCAGTTTTGTAGTATGGCTGGCAGCTGCGGTGGTCTGGTTTAAGAGTGTAATAAATGCTTATGCTCTTCAAAAAATGGAAGAAGAAGGGCAGCATATAAATACGTTTAAAGAAGATCTCCGATCTCTGACAGAAGAAAAGTTTCATATTACCTTGCTTACACTTCCGGTGCTGGGAGTTGTCATTTTTACATTGATTCCGATTTTGCTTTTGATCTTTGTGGCTTTTACCAATTATGATCAGAACCATATGCCGCCTACGGAATTGTTTTCCTGGGTGGGCTTATCCAACTTCATCAACCTGTTTGGTGGAGGAGGACTGACCACAACCTTCGGATATGCGTTTGTGCGTGTTCTGGGATGGACTCTTGTATGGGCCTTTTTTGCAACGTTTACAACGTATATTGGCGGTATTTTACTTTCGCTGCTGCTGAACAGCAAAAAGACCAGATGGCCGAAGATGTGGCGTACATTATTTATTGTCACAATCGCAGTACCTCAGTTTGTATCCCTGCTTCTTGTGCGTAATTTCTTTTCAAATGGAGGAATTGTCAACACCATCTGCCAGAATATTGGATTGACAGGGTTTTTGCGAAATATTGGACTGGTATCCACCAGTTATATTCCTTTCTTGTCTGCTCCCGGCTGGGCTCATGTGATGATTATTTTGATTAATATCTGGATCGGTGTACCATATCAGATGCTGATTGCGACAGGTGTGCTGATGAATCTTCCGGCAGATCAGCTGGAGAGTGCAAAAGTGGATGGAGCGACCAAATTCCAGATTTTTCGAAAAATCACAATGCCGTATCTGCTGTTTGTGACAGGACCGGCCTTAATTACAGATTTTGTTAAGAATATCAACAATTTTAACGTAATTTATCTGCTGACACAGGATGTATACACTACGACCAATCAGGCAATGGCGAATTCTCAGGCAAAAGAAGTAGACCTTCTGGTGACCTGGCTGTTCCGTTTGACGCAGGATTATTACAATTATAAGATGGCATCTGCCATAGGCATTATTGTGTTTATCATCTGTGCAGTATTCACGCTGGTTGCATTTAACCGTATGATCAAAGGGGATAAGGAGGGGACATATCAATAATGAAAAAGATGAAAGACAGTCGTACATCTTCAATTGTGCTGCATAATGGGCTGATTGCGGCATTGGCTTTATTCTGGTTGATTCCGATTATCTGGCTGGTATGTACTTCCTTCAGTGCATATACCGGAATGAACACCAGTACCTTTTTCCCGAAGGAATGGAGCGCAGCCAATTATCTGAAATTGTTTCATCCGGATTCCGTGGCACAGTTTCCACAGTGGTTTTTTAATACGTTTGTCATTGCATGCTTTACCTGCGTGATTTCTACCATGTTTGTACTGATGGTGGCATATGCTACATCCATGATGCGGTTTAAGATGAGAAAACCCCTGATGAACATGGCTGTAATCCTGAATTTGTTTCCTGGTATGCTGGCAATGATTGCAGTTTACTTTACATTAAAATCCTTTAACCTGACCAATAGCTATGCCGGATTGATTATGGTTTATTCTGCATCATCAGGTCTTGGATATCTGATTGCAAAAGGATTTTTCGATACGGTACCAAGAGCACTCTGCGAAGCAGCAAGAATTGACGGATGCAATGAGGCGAGGATTTTTTTCCGGATTGTATTGCCGATGAGCCGACCGATTGTCGTGTATACTGTAATCAGCAGCTTCCTAGTGCCATGGATGGATTTTGTTTATGCAAAGATGATTTTAAATGCGGGAATTTCTGACAGATATACGGTGGCGATCGGTTTGTATAAGATGCTGGATAAAAGTCTGATTAATTCTTATTTCACTCAGTTTTGTGCAGGTGGTGTGCTGGTATCTATTCCGATTTCGATTCTGTTTATGATCATGCAGAAGTTCTATGTGGAAGGAATTACCGGTGGAGCAGTAAAAGGCTAAAACAGGAGCATTTAAATGGGAAGAAGAGGAATTGTCTGGAAAACTCCGGATATTACAGCAGACGAACTGAAGATGTTTGCGTGCATAGTGATGCTGATTCAGTCAATAGGAATTGTGGTCGTTGAAAAGGGACTGATCCGTCTGGATCAGTATACACAGGCCGGGTTAAATGAGGCAATGGCTCAGGATTCTCACCTGATGACTTTGGCAGGTGTGGGATCCGTTATGCAGCTGATTGGCGGCATGGCAGTTCCGATATTTGCCTTTTTACTGGTAGAGGGATTTAAGCATACAGAGGATTACAGGAAGTACCTGCTGATCATGGGAGTGACTGCAGTGGTCAGTGAGATACCATATGATTGGGCAATGAGTGGAAAAATGGTAGATATGTCTGGTCAGAATGCATTAATTGGTACCTGTATCTGCCTGATGATGTTAAAATGTCTGGATTTTTTAAAGAAAATGACAGGATTTCCTGGCGTGCTGCTCAAAACCTTTGTGGTGTTTGCGGCAGTGATCTGGGTAAGCCTGATGCGGGCAGAGTTTGGTTTGTGTATGGTACTTCTGGTGACCGTGTTTTTCCTGTTTGATACAAAAAATATACAGAAAACTGTGCTGGGCTGTGTAATCAGTCTGATGTATGTGACGGGACCAATTGCTTTTTACGGTATCTGGTGTTACAATGGAAAAAGAGACAATCGAATACCTAAGTACGTCTATTATGCTTTTTATCCTCTGCATCTTGTGGTGCTTGAAATGCTTGTAAAATTTTTATAGAGGAGAATACTATGGGATTTAGAACGGATCAATTACTTCATGGAGGAGACTATAACCCAGAACAGTGGCTGAACCGACCGGATATCCTGGCAAAAGATCTGGATATGCTGGAAGAATCCGGCTGTAATGTGGTTAGCCTTGGAATCTTTTCCTGGTCCACACTGGAACCGGAAGAAGGCGTATTTCACTTTGCGTGGTTAAAAGAAATTATTGATCAGCTGTATCAGAGAGGAATCTCTACGATTCTGGCAACACCGTCCGGTGCCCGTCCGAAATGGATGGCAGATAAATATCCGGAGGTGCTTCGCGTGGATGAGACCAGACACAGACAATTGTTTGGTTTTCGGCATAATCACTGCTATACTTCTTCGATATACAGAGAAAAAGTACATACCATCAACAAAAAGCTGGCGCAGGAAGTGGCGGTACATCCGGGCGTGATTCTGTGGCATATTTCCAATGAATACGGTGGGGAATGTCACTGCCCGCTGTGTCAGGAGGCATTTCGCAAGTGGCTGAGAGAAAAATATCAGACGATCGAGAATCTGAATGATCAGTGGTGTACTACTTTCTGGAGTCATACTTATAACAGCTTTGACCAGATTGAAAGTCCTTCTAAAATCGGTGAGACGCAGCTTCATGCGTTGAATCTGGACTGGAAAAGATTCGTAACGCATCAGACAGCGAATTTTATTCATGCAGAGATCGCTGCTATTCGCGAGGGAGGAAGTACGCTTCCGACAACAGCGAATCTGATGCATTATTTTGATGGTCTGGATTATTTTAAAATTGCAAAAGAAATTGATGTGGTATCGTGGGATACTTATCCGACCTGGCATAAAGAGAAGGTGATTGATACTGCCTATGATAACGGTATGTGTCATGATCTGATGCGTTCGCTGAAAGGAAAACCATTCTTTCAGATGGAATCCTGTCCAACCTCTACGAACTGGCAAAGTGTCAGCAAGCTGAAAAAGCCGGGCATGCTCTTTGCACAGTCTATGCAGGCAATTGCCCATGGAGGGGAAGGTGCACTGTACTTTCAGATTCGTCAGAGCCGCGGTGCTTCTGAAAAGTTTCATGGAGCAGTGATTGACCATTATGGCGGCAATGACACCAGAGTATTTAAAGAAGTATCGAAAGTAGGCGCTGCTTTAAAAAGACTAAGGGAATTAGCAGGAACCACTATGGACAGTCCGGTGGCAATGATCTATGACTGGGACAGCCAGTGGGCAATGGAAGACAGTCAGGGGCCGAGAAATAAGGGCCTGCATTATCTGGAAAATCTGTTGAAGTATTACAGAGGATTTCGGAAACAGGGAATTAGTGTGGATCTCATTGATCAGACCTGTGATGTGGGGAAATACAAAATACTGGTTCTGCCGATGGTCTATATGTTTAAAACAGGATTTGCAGAAAAGGTACGTGCTTTTGTCGAGAACGGCGGTACCTTGATTACCAGTTACTGGTCCGGCATCGCAGATGATACGGATCGGTGTTATCTGGAAGGGACGCCACATGGACTGATGGATGTATTGGGAATCCGCAGTACGGAGATTGATGGTTTGTATGACTGGGAGGAAAATACATTCGTTCCGCTGGAAGGCAATGAGCTGGGACTGACAAAGACCTATACCTGCAAATATTTATGCGATCTGGTAGAACTGCGAGGCGCAAAGAGCCTGATGGTTTACGGAAAAGACTTTTATGCGGGATACAGTGCATTGACTGTAAATGAGTATGGTAAAGGAAGAGCCTGGTATGTATCAGCCGATGCGGACAGAGACTTTTTTGCTGATGTTCTGAAAAAAATACTGGAAGCAAATCAGATCAGCTGTGGCGTAAAAGGAGATATTCCGGATGCGCTGGAGATTACGGTAAGAGAAAGCGAAGAGGCAAAATATTACCTGTATCAGAATTTTGGTACAGAAGCAGTAAAACTCCCGGCGCCGGAAGAAGATGTGGTGTGGCTTTATGGAGCAGGCGATACCCCGTTGGATGTCTATGGACTGGCAGTGGCAAAAGTGATGAAATAAAAAATAAGCATCCGTATCAAATGAGAAGACAAGACTTATATTGTGACAGTAGTCATGGTATAAGTCTTTTCTTATTGCGAAATGAAAGAGAGGTTTGCTATGGAATCATGTTGAAAAGGTTGGTGTAAAATGAGCGGAAGAGAAAGAAGAAGTATATTCTTTTGGGAGAGAAAAAATCAGCCGTGTGTTTAAAGTTATCCACAGCGACAATGAGGTGGAAGAAGAACTGAAGCTGATCGTAGATTATGGCGGACACGTGGAAGACGTCTTTGTATACCATAAAGTATATGGAGTAGTCCGTGCCGATCTTCAGATTTCAAACAGAAATGATATAACAGAATTTATCAAAGAACTGAAAAGCGGACATTCCGCATTATTAAAAAATATTACATCAGAATATCACTATCATACGGTAAGCGCACCATCTGAAAAGCTTTTGGATCTGATACAGGAAAAATTGCAGGAGAAGGGATTTCTGGCGGAGCTGAAGGACTATGAGCCGATTGATTTCTGGGTGAACGAAACAGAGAAGGGATGAAGAATTTATCTGCCGTACTTTTCAAAATACCGGAAGAGCGTTATAATACCAGTCGTGAACATGGATACAGACTGAGTTCAGCTGTAATAGCAGCATGAAAAGATAAAGGAGAAAACCGGTACACATGAAAAGGAAACCCAGGATTATGGTTGTCGATGATGCCAAGATCAATCGTCAGATTCTGATGGCAATTCTTGGCGATGAATACGAGTATGTGGAAGCAGAAGATGGACGTCAGGCAATTCACATGCTGCAGCAGGATCTTAACATAGATCTGATGCTTTTGGATATCAACATGCCGGAAATGAACGGATTTCAGGTGTTGGAACGGATGAATAAATTTCAGTGGATTAAAGAGATTCCGGTGCTCATGATATCTTCAGAAGAGAAAAGAGATACCATTGAACGGGCGTATATCTTTGGTGCACAAGATTATATCCGAAGACCATTTGATGCTTTTATTGTGCGAAGACGAGTGGAGAATATTCTGAATCTGTATGAAAACCAGAAAAGGCTGAAGCAGATGGTTTCTGAACAGATCTATGAAAAAGAAGCAAATAGTAATCTGCTGATCGGTATTTTGAGTCAGGTGGTAGAGTTTCGGAACAGTGAAAACAGAGAACATATCATTCATATCCGGACGATAACAGAGCTTTTGCTGCATCGGCTGATCCAAAAGACGGATCAGTATCAACTGTCGGAGACAGATATTGCAATGATTATGACTGCGTCTGCGCTGCATGATATCGGGAAAATCAATATTCCGGAAAATATATTAAATAAACCGGGGAAGCTGACTTCGGAAGAATTTAGGATTATGAAGACCCATACAACAATCGGCAGTGATATGATCCGGCAGATGATTACCAAACCAGAAAAGCCACTGCTTCATGTGGCAGGGCAGGTTTGCAGATGGCATCATGAACGGTGGGACGGACGTGGTTATCCGGACGGACTGATTGGGGAACAGATCCCGATTTCAGCCCAGGTGGTCGGTATGGCAGATGTATATACTGCCCTGACCAGTAAGCGGTGTTATAAGGACGCTTATGATCATGAAACAGCAATGGAGATGATTTTTTCCGGTGAGTGTGGCGCCTTTAATCCGCTCCTTTTGGAATGTCTGAGTGAAATAGCACCGGAGCTTCGGGTGGCGGTACAGTATGATGACGGAGATACCATTTATCGGAATGAGGCAGATCGCCTGGCAGCGGAAGTGATGCAGAAAACAGAGGTACCATGCAGTGACCGTGCGCAGCATATGCTGGAATCCATGCAGGAGCGGATGGATTTTTTTGCATCTTTGGAGGGAGGACTCCAGTTTGATTATGACGCGGTTTCCGGCCTGGCAAATGTAGTGAACTGGAATGAATCGCCGCAATACCGATATTCTGTCATAAAAATAGCAGATGAAAACAGCTTTCGATATCTTAGTCAGAAGGATTTTCACCGCCTGAAAGATGCGCTCGATGCAACGACTTCGGAAAACCGGGAATTTTCCATGAGTATTATGATGCCGTGGGAAAATAAATATCAGTGGTGTGATCTTCGGATTCATTCTCTGTGGTCACCCCTTTCACCGGATCATTACGTCGGAGCAGTTGGCCGATTGGTCAAACCTCAGCAGGTATCAGCGGGAATTCCGATGCTGGGAAGATTTGCAAACGGAGAATCTGCGGATGGAAAGGATATAAGAGTAGCATTTGAACGGCTCAGGCAGATTTTTGATGTGGTACGTCTGGTGGATCCGACGACCAATATGGTTCTGGACGTGGATGACAAAGGCGCATTAAGACCAACAGACAGCCATTGTGCCGCATTCTGGGGGAATGATGGAAATTGTGCCAATTGTATTTCCATGCGTGCCCTGAAACAGAAGACGATGCTGAATAAGCTGGAGTTTACCAGAACGGATATGTATTATGTAGTTGCAAAATATCTCTGTATTAACGGAACACCATGTGTGATGGAGATGCTTTCAAAAATGAACGAGGGACGCTGGATCGATGCAAACGGAACCAGATTTTTACTGGATAAAAGTCATGGAGAGAACAGAGAGCTGTTTTCTGATCCACTGACCGGCGCATATTCCAGGCGTTATTTTGAGACGTATCGTACGCATCTGGAAGGAATGGAATGTGTGGAAATTATAGATGTTAACCGGTTTAAACAGGTGAATGATACGTACGGTCATCCGGCGGGAGATGTGGTGCTGCGGGACATCGCTTCAGCGATCCGATCCTGCATCCGGAATACCGATATTTTAATCCGATACGGCGGAGATGAATTTTTGCTGCTTTTCCCGAAAATGTCAGAAAAATACATGGCAGAGAAAAATAAAAAGATCAAAGAGGCAGTTGAGAGTATCGTGCTCACGGAATATCCGGGGCTGCATTTGTCTGTCAGTATCGGTGGTGTCTGTGGGGTACATCCGATTACGGAAGCAATCCGGCAGGCAGACCAGTTGATGTACGAGAATAAGAGAATGGAATGAGGCAGAATACAAGTCTGAAATAGATCCGCGAAAACAAACTATCTGTGGTTGTAAAAGTGATTTATACAGGAGAAGCTTTGACTGCTTAAGAACCCTGGAAAGCCTGATAAGATGCAGGTTTTTCGGGGTTCTTTTTTCAAAGAAGTCATTAGACTTGCAGGATACTGACAAAGAATCCGGCTTCCTTTATGCTGAAAGCAGAGTTTCTGATCGCAGGAATAATATAGCAGTTCTGCAAAGCACTGCATTCAATCCGATTCATCAGAGTGTGAAATGCTGTGTTATTTTATGAACTGCTAAAGAGGGGAAAAAGGAACGGGTCACACTGGTCGATTACAACAGCGTACATACCCTGCAGGAGATCCGGGAAGGTGCCGGGATATATATTAGAAGGATATGCGGCGCCTTCTTTCTGTTTGGTCGGATACGGATAGCGGTAACAGAGCTGCACTTGTGTTTGCAATCGTATAGTCTCGCTTAAATGTGCTTTCTCCTCTTCCGGCAAGAAGACTCCGACCTCTAAGGAGGGAGGTGAATTGCGTCCATTATATTACATGACAACAATATGTATCAATGCTATAATGTGAGTAAAGTATGAAGACATAAAAAACAATAAACAGAAAATAAAGAATAGAAAATAGAGAATAGAAAATAAAGAATAAAGAATAAAGGGTGGGATGGATGAACCGCAGAAAAACAGGTTATGCAATCGGTACATTGATACTTCTTGTATATGCATACGTTGCAAAAGAAGCAGCCAGGAATATTGAAAATATTTTTTTGGAGACCATCGTTCAGTTCAGCAGGCATCTGATCCATATCAGTCTTGTTTTTATGTGGATGATATCGGTCCGTCAGCGCATTATGCAGAAGAAGGTCCGTCAATACCTTCTTGCTGTTGGTGCGCTGGTGGTATTCTGGCTGTATGTACGCACCTGTAAGTGGATGTTTTTTTCTTCTGATCTCGTGGTAAAACGTTATTTATGGTACACTTATTATATCCCGATGATTTTAATTCCATTATTTGGTGTATTTATTCTTTCGTATCTGGGAAAAGAAGAATATTACGAGATGCCGTCACGAATGAAGCTGCTGTATCTGCCTGCGGTTTTCCTGATCCTGGCGGTATTTACAAACGATTTTCATCAGCTGGCTTTCCAGTTTCCGGAAGGTCAGCCGTTTTCAGATGAACAGTATACATACGGCATTTTATATATGGCTGTCCTGGGGTGGGATATTCTGCTTGGGCTGTATTATATGATTGGATTACTGCGCAGATTCCGTATTCCGTCAAGAGGCTGGATCGGAAAATTTCCATTGCTCGTGCTTGCTGCTGCGTTAGTGTTTACGGCATTGTATTGTCTGCAGATCATAATATATGATCTGGCAGCTGTGGATTGTGGATTTATTATTCTGCTGCTGGAGAGCTGTATTCAAAGTGGAATGATTCGTTCGAATTCAAATTTTGAACTTCTTTTTGAAATATCTGATATTGAAGCACAGATTACAGACCGTGACGGAAAGATCTATTGCAGCTCAGGCAGTATTTCGGCACCACAGGCGCATGCAAGAAAAATGGTTACGGATCTGGAGCATATGGGAACAATTCTGGAGGGAAAGAAATTAAGCGGCGATGAAATTACAAATGGCCGTGTTTTCTGGTGGGAAGATATCAGCCAGATACTGAGTTATACCGAAAAGCTGGAAAAGACGGGGGCGCGGCTGTCAGAAAAAAATGAGCTTTTGAAATCAGAGCTGATTTTGAAAGAAAAACAGCTGCATATTACAGAAAAGAATCGATTGTATGACCAGGTGGCAGGAGAAATTTCTGTCTGGCTGGATCGGCTGGAAGAGCTGCTTCAGTCATCCGTGGAATGTGATGAGGACCGAATTGCTCAGATCTGTGTTTTGAGCGCGTATATTAAGCGCCGGAGTAATTTGCGCCTTCTGGCAGAAAACTCAGATCAGATGGAAGCAAAGGAACTGGAATTTTGTATTTTGGAGTCAGTGGAAAGTATCAGGCTATACGGGCGAAGCTGCTCTTTTCGCAGTGAGTGCCATGGAATGATCAATGCCACGGCTATGATTGCCTGTTATGATGCGTTTGGAGAGATTATTTGGCATATTTTGAAACAGACGGATTCCCTGCTTCTTGACCTGCATGCAGATGCACAGGGCATTCGTCTTCGTATGCAGATGGATCATCCAAAGAAAGCTCTGCCGGAGCTTCCGGAAAGCTGGAGAGAGGCTGGAGGAGTCTGTCGGGTATATGAGGGAGAGGATATGAGAAGGATTGAACTCTGGCAGGAGTAAAAGTAAATCAGGGCTGGGAATCTTTTCCGGGAATATATGAAGGAGGCGAATAGATAGTGATAGGGACGGATAGAGGAACAGGTGTGGTCATGATGATATGCTATGCATTGTTTTTACTTCAGTTCGGCTGCTTTCTGATGGAGCTTGCGATCAGAAGCCAGCATGTGCGAAAAAAGCGGATCTTACTGCTGCTTCTGACAATGACACTTATTCTGATTTTGCGCAAATGGAAGAGACAATGGATTTCATCAGGGGTGCCCGGTGCAGAAGGGGCTGTATACCTTTCGGAAGAAAGAATGATTCCGTGTCTTTTCTTGATTCTTGTCCTGATCACAGCAGGAACTGGCGCGGCAATCTGGAATACGGTGCGCTGCTATCATACTACGCTGAACCGGTCAGCAATAAAGGAAAGTGCAGAGCATCTGCAGATGGGGCTGTGTTTTTCCACCGCAGATGGATTTTTGCTGCTGGCAAATTATAAAATGGAACAACTGTGTATGGATTTGACGGGACAGTATCTGCAGGATTCGGAGGTTTTCTGGAATATGCTCCAAAATCGGCAGCCGGATATCAACGCGGAGATATTGATGTATGAGAGCCGACCCTGTTTTCGACTTGAGAATCAGGAAATCTGGACATTTGAGCGGAAGGTACTGCAGGCAGGGAATATGGAGATTATTCAGATGACAGCAGTGGATGTTTCAGAATTATATAAATTGTCAGAGGCGCTGGAAAAAAGCAATTTGCAGATGCGGAAGCTTCACCGGCGGCTGCATCGGTATGAACAGAATATGGATGATTATGTGAAAAGCAGGGAAGTGCTGGAAGCAAAAATGCAGATCCACAAAAAAATGGGACAGGCGCTTCTTTTGTCGAGAGCATTTTTGCTTCAGAATGATGGAAAAATAACATCATTGGAGGTTTTGAATAAATGGAAATACGTTACGATGTTTCTGAAGAAAGAAATTCAGATGCCGGAAGAACCGGATAAATGGGAACAGCTGGTAAATTCGGCGACAGCAGCAGGGGTAAAAATTAAGGTTGAGGGCAAGCTTCCGATGGGAAGCGGACGAATGGAGCTTCTTGCACTGGCTGCTGCAGAGGCATTGACAAATGCAGTGCGTCATGCAGGTGCGGATACACTAAATGTCCACTTGCTCTATCATCCCGATAACAGCCTGACTGCAGAATTTACAAATAATGGGCGACAGCCGCAGAGGAAAATTATAGAGGGAGGCGGGCTTGGAACGCTGCGAGTACGGATCGAGGAGTATGGCGGTATGCTGCAGATTCTTTCGCAACCGCAGTTTATGCTGATTCTTGATCTGCCGGAGAAAGGGGGAACAGAGTATGATACCGGTACAGGTACTGATTGTAGAAGATGACCCGATGACAAGGACCTTATTTGAAATTTTCATAAAAGAAAGCGGGCGATATGCGGTGGCAGGCTCCATTGAAAGCGCATCCATGGCAGAATTATTCTGTCTGACCAGGAAAGTGGATCTGATTATTATGGATGTTTGTACCGCATTGCATGCGAGTGGCTTGCTTGCGGCAGAAAAAATCAAGAGAACGTATCCAAAGATCAGAATTGTAATTGTGACCAGTCAACCGGAGTGTGAATTTGTGAGCAGGGCAAGGGCAGCCGGCGTGGATGGCTTTTGGTACAAGGAGCCTTCGGCTGAAAAAATTCTTTCTATTTTAGATCGGATCATGGAGGGAGAACAGATTTACCCGGATATTACACCGGATCCGGTTCTTGGACAGGCGTTCCGACATGAGTTTACGGATCAGGAGCTTCGGGTGCTGCGGGAGCTTACGTGTGGGGACACAGATGAAGAAATTGCAGCTACGCTTCATCTTTCGACATGGACGGTACGAAAGTATGTGAAGCAGATGCTTGAAAAAACAGATTTCAAATCACGTACACAGCTGGCCGTGGCAGCAAGAGAGTGTGGTCTGGTAATTAAAGGGTACTGAATTTTATTTGCCAATTATTGCAAAGAGTACTAATTTTAGGATAGGATACATTCAGAAAACACCATATAATGTATATATGGAGAAACAAAAAAGGAAAGGAACACAAAAGGATGAATTCATACCTGGGAAATAAAGCCGGAAAAATAAAAAAGACATCATATCTGTGGCTGGTTGTTTGTGCCATTTTTGCAGCATCTGCAGGATCTGTACTGATTGATTATATAAAGTCAGAAAAAGAAGCATTGGATATTGTTTTGGCAATACTGATGACCGGATTGTTTATCTGGCCGATCGTAAGAATCATACGGAACATACTATTTTGCCGGAGTGCACAGAAGATTGCAGGGTGGTTTTATTACTATGAGGAAGACGAAGTTCGTTTTGAAAAGCTGGAGAAGGAGCTTGGAAAAAATATAGTCAGGAAAATCACGCTTCTGATTCAAAAGGGTTATCTGAAAAACCTGAAACCGGATCTTGAATCGGGCAGTATAGAAATCATAGCATCAAACAAACAGGTAGAGGATCAGATATATGAGATAAAAATATGCCCACATTGCGGAGCAAAGAAGCGTACGGTGAAGGGAAGAGTCTGCAGGTGCGATTTCTGCGACCAGATCATTTGACCAGGGTTGGACAGCGAAGTGGATTGCGAATATCCACGGTGTGTACGTTGATGAAATTCGGGTGCAACTGACAGAAAATCAGCCACAAAAGCAAGTGCAGAAAAGACCCCGAGAGTACATTACAAAGAAAGGAGGACGAAAATGGGATTTTTAGGGAAGATGTTTGAAAAAAAAGAATGCGCGATCTGTGGAGGAGAGATAGGTCTTCTTGGAAACCGTAAACTGAACGATGGTAATTTATGTAAAGATTGTGCATCGAAGCTGTCAGTCTGGTTTACAGACAGAAGAAAAAGCACAGTGGAGGACATCAGAAAGCAGCTGGAAGACCGTGAAGAAAATAAGAAAAAGATACAGCAGTTCCAGATTACCAAGAGCTTTAAGGGCAGCGCCAGGCAGGTTTATATTGACGAAACGAAAGGCTGGTTTGCAATTGCCAACAAGCTGAGCGTGGAAGAAAATCCGGATATTCTGAATCTGACACAGATCACAGGCTGCCGTCTGGATGTGAACCAGAATCGGACGGAGGAATATTATAAGGATACGGAAGGAAAGAACCAGAGCTATAATCCGCCGAGATATAAATATTCGTATGATTATAAAATTGAGCTGTCTGTGAATGCACCATGGTTTGACGAAATGACACTTCAGCTGACGACTTTTTCTATACCGGAGCAGGACAGAGAACGGATTATGGAGACAGAGAATCTCGGAAACCGGATCATTGCAGCATTAACAGGAAGAACGCCGGTGGCTGATAGCGGTACTGGAAATCCTGCATACGCACAGGACGGATACCAGCCAAACTATGCGCCGTCCGGAGAAATGCCGGGATACGGAGCCGGATACCAGCCAAATTATACGCCGCCGGGATATGGAGCCGGATATCAACAAAATTACGCGCCGCCTGGAGGAGCACAGGGATATCAGCAAAATTACGCGCCGCCTGGAGGGGCACAGGGATATCAGCAAAATTACGCGCCGCCTGGAGGGGCACAGGGATATCAGCCAAATTATGCACCGCCTGGAGGAGCACAGGGATACCAGTCGAATTACGCACCGCCTGGAGGGGCACAGGGATATCAGCCAAATTACGCGCCACCAGGAGGAGCACAGGGATACCAGTCGAATTACGCACCGCCTGGAGGAGCACAGGGATACCAGTCGAATTACGCACCGCCTGGAGGAGCACAGGGATATCAGCAAAATTACGCGCCACCAGGAGAAATGGCGGAATATGGGGCCGGATATCAGCCGGACAATGCACCGCCGGGAGAGACGCCGGCTTTCGGTCAGCAGATCCGCTGTGATAAGTGTGGGTGGACGCCGGAAAATACAGATCAAATACCGAAATTCTGTCCGAATTGCGGGGATCGGATTGACTGGAACGACGCACTGTAGAAGCGCATCAGACGGAGGTGTGCCATGAAAAAGAGAATCCGTTTACTGACAGGTATTTTAATAATAATATGCTGCAGCTGTGTGACCGCTGGAAAAGAAAACACAGGAGAATCGGAAGGTGATGATTTTTACAGCAGCCAGACAGAGGATACCGAAAAGGCAGCAGAGGTTATAAATCAGGATCTTGTAGTTATGCCGTATGAGCCATTGCCGGAAGAGGACTTCGCATTTGATCCTGATACGGGAACGATCATGAAGTATAAAGGAGATGCGGTGGATGTCATCATACCACGCTCAATTGGCGGAATACTGGTGGAAAATATTTCTTATCATGCATTTGAGGGCACAAGGGATTATCTTCATTCCGAAATGATGACGAATCAGAAGGAAGGCGACTGGGTTCCGATGAGGTGCCTGATCCTTCCGGAAACACTCAGGTCGATTGAGGACAGTGCATTTTCCTACTGTCAGGATCTGGAAACAGTGATCTGTTATGCTCCGCTGGAAACTACAAATAAAGGTGTGTTCAGGGAGTGTACCGGATTGAAAACGGTAATTTTTGTGAACGGTGTGCGTCATATGGATAATTATCTGTTTGGCCAGTGCAGAAGTCTGAAAACGGTGTGGTATAAGGATCAGGCTGACCGTATCGGAATACAGTGCTTCTCCGATACAGGACTCGAAGAGCTTTGTATCAGTGCAAAAGAAATTGACAGCGGCGCATTTATCGGAAATGAAAGTTTGAAAACGGTTCATATCCGAAGTGGAGTTGAAAGGCTGCAGGCGACGGCCTTTGCTTCGAATCCGGCGTTGGAAACGGTATGCCTGGAGTTTTGTGATCCGGCGGTTCTGGAAAGTAGTCTGACCAATCTGAACAATGATAAGGCAGTCATTTTTGTGCCGGAGGAGACAACGGATGAGCAGATACAAGGTTTCATGATGAAGCTCGGACCATGGGGAGCTTCTCTGATCGTGCAAGAGACGCAGATACAAAGGGGGAAGTGTCATCTGCAGGAAACTTCGATTCCTGATGTGTCTGAAATTTTGAGGGAATATGGAATGTGATATCGCCGTATTTCGGGATTGTATAAGAGCTTTTTCGAAATACGAAACGATAAAGGCAAAATGAAACGTCAAAATGAAACGTCAAAAAAGAAAGGAGATGCAAACGTATGAAAAAGATGATGAGTATTTTGGCAGCAACAAGCTTACTGATCGGAATGATCGCATCAAGTGCAATGGCAGCAGATTTGACAAAAGAGGATGTTGCGGGCAGCTGGTATCTTGTAAAGATTGAGGCAGAAGGAATGTCTCTGTCTCCGGCAGATATGGGATTTGAAGGCGTTCTGGATTTTAAAGATGATGATACATGGGAGCTGGCCATGACAGGAGAGGATGCGGAAAAGGGAACGTATGATATTTCCGGAGAAGCGGTGATCATGCACTCGGATACGACAGAAGATATTTCTCTTACAATGGGAGAAGACGGATATCTTGTCGGAGATGAGGGCGGAACGATCATGAGCTTCGGAAGAGAGAAACCAGAGGCAACGGATTGGTCATCAATCATAGGCAAACCATCCGAAGAGGAAGCTGCGTTATCGGATTTTGCAGGAGTGTGGGAAGCCTGTGCGGTGGAATATGATGAAATGACAATGGCAGCCAATGACTGCGGTCTGAAAGCAACACTTCAGATTGCAGAGGACGGTACTGCAACACTGGAAATGAAAGATTCGCTTCATGACGAAGAACCATTGAAGACAGAGCTGAAGGGCACTTTGGAGGGGCAGACCCTGACACTTGTAAATGTAGATGAGGATGCATTTAGCTTCGGAGTATTTTTAAGCCCGGATAAACTGACTTTGAATCTGCAGGATACCGGTACTCTGAGAAATATAGAGTATACTATGGCAGAAGAGGGCGAGGAGCCGGAGATAAACAATCTGGTTTATTTTGAAAAAGCAACGGAAGCTGAATAACAGAAAAAAGCAGGATGATAAGCAGGATATAAAGAATCAGAGGGCGGCCGTATGGCGGCCCTCTTTCAGATTTACCGGATATATCAGAAAATCATAGAAAGTTTTTATGTTCCACCCGTTTACTTTTTAACGAAAATGTATTAGAATTCTTATGGAAATAATTATAAAAGGAGACTTAGCAATGAATATTTCACCATTACAGAAAGCAAGATATGAATATTCTCCGAAACTTCCGGGAATGCTCAGACACGGCATCGCCGATATCTGTGTAAAGGAAGGAGAGGCAACCCAGAGTGTTGCAGACCAGGACAAGATCAAAGCTCTTTTCCCGAACACCTACGGAAAAAATGAGATCACTTTTGAAAAGGGTCAGAACACTTCTGCAGCAAAGAAGCAGGTAGTAGGCGTTATCCTTTCCGGCGGACAGGCACCGGGCGGACACAACGTTATCTGCGGTCTGTATGATGCATTAAAGGCAACCAATCCGGAGAACGTTCTTTACGGATTCAAGGGTGGCCCGAGCGGACTGATCGAGGATAAATATGTGATCTTCGATGACGCATATATCAATGAGTACAGAAATACCGGCGGTTTCGATATCATCGGTTCCGGCAGAACAAAGCTGGAGACAGAGGAGCAGTTTGAGGTTGCTTCTGAGGTCTGCAAGAAGCACGGCATTACCGCAATCGTAATCATCGGTGGCGACGATTCCAATACAAACGCAGCAGTTCTGGCTGAGTACTTTGCAGCACACAATACCGGCGTACAGGTAATCGGATGCCCGAAGACCATCGACGGCGACCTGAAGAATGACGATATCGAGTGCTCCTTCGGTTTCGATACCGCTACCAAGACCTACAGCGAGCTGATCGGAAATATCGAGAGAGACTGCAACTCTGCAAAGAAGTACTGGCACTTCATCAAGGTTATGGGACGTTCCGCTTCTCACGTTGCACTTGAGTGTGCACTGAAGACACAGCCGAACATCTGCCTGATTTCTGAGGAAGTAGCAGAGAAGAAGATGTCTCTTTCTGAGATCGCTGATTACATCGCAGATTCTGTAGCAGATCGTGCAGCAAACGGAATGAACTTTGGTGTAGCGATCATTCCGGAGGGCGTTGTAGAGTTCGTACCGGAGTTTTCCGTACTGATCCAGGAGATCAATGAGCTCCTTGCAGGAAGCAAGGCAGATGAGTTCAATGCACTTCCGAGCTGGGCTGACAAGTATGCATTCATCGAGAAAGGTCTGACAAAGGCTTCCATGGATGTATTTGCAATTCTTCCGCAGACAATTCAGCAGCAGCTGTTCCTGGAGAGAGACCCGCACGGAAACGTACAGGTATCCCTGATCGAGTCTGAGAAGCTTTTCTCTGCACTTGTAAAGGATAAGCTGGAGGCAAGAAGAGCAGCTGGTACATACAACGGCAAGTTCAATCCGCTTCATCATTTCCTTGGATACGAAGGAAGATGTGCATTCCCGTCAAACTTTGATGCAGATTACTGCTATTCTCTTGGATACAACGCATTCATGCTGATCCAGTACGGTTACACAGGATACCTTTCCAAGGTTTCCAACCTGTCCGCACCGGCAAGTGAGTGGGTTGCAGGCGGTATGCCGATCACCAAGATGATGAATATCGAGAGAAGACACGGAGAGGACAAGCCGGTTATTAAGAAAGCACTCGTTGAGCTGGACGGCGCTCCGTTCAAGTACTTCGAGGCTCATCGTAAAGAGTGGGCAGCAAACACCTGCTTCGTATACCCGGGTGCAATCCAGTATTACGGACCGACAGAAGTTTGCGATATCACTACGGTTACACTTGCTCTGGAGCATCAGAAATAAAAATCATGCTGTGACGCAGCGTAATTCCCCGGCGGATTCGGACAGTTCTGAATCCGCTCGGGGAATTTATTTTTGAAGGGATGATTAGACTTGCACAGAAATCTACTCTAAAGCGTGTCTGAAAAAGGCTTTTCGTGAGCTGCGAGTCCCAGTTTGTGGGAGATTTTATCCGAATGAGGGCGGCGTAGCGGGCTACGTCAACCGAATGAGGGCAAAATATACCGCAAAGTGGGGCTTGCAGATTGCGGAAATGATTTTTCAGACACGCTCTAGGCCACAGGAGAAAGTGTAGAAAAAATTCCGGAAGTACATAAAAGATGATGGAGGAAAAATATGGATTTCAGACAGATTACAATGCTGCAGAAAATAAAGAGCGGGATGGCACAGTTTCAGGCGAACCATCCAAAATTTCCACTGTTCTTAAAGGCGGTCTCAAAGGATGCGTTGGTAGAAGGAACGGTGATTGAGATGAAGATCACAACGCCGGAAGGAAAAGAGTACTGCACGAATGTAAAACTAAAGCAGGACGATATTGCGTTGTTTGATTCATTTAAGGCAATGCAGGGATGAAAAAAGAAATATTGCAGTTCACAGCGAATCAGTGGATTGTGTTCGGAATATAGCCATACAAGTGGAAATATGGAAGAAAAATCCCGTTTCAGGTCGGACGGGAGAAGCGGTTTCCATGGGGAGAGCTCCAGATCTGGCTGGATGTGGATCAGGGAGTGATACGGAATGCAGAGGTTTTTTCAGACGCAATGGACGAAGCATGGATTTTGCAGTTGAAAAAAGCATTGTGCGAATGTCATTATGTGAAAAAGGCACTGACAGAGGTTGTCGCAGAAACAGCGAAAGGTGTGAAGGCAACAGAAAGACAAAAAGAGATGGCGGAAGATGCCATCTGGCTGCTTGGAACACTGCAGGGACTGGAATGAGGAGGATTGGATGGAAGAAAAACAGAAGTATGATCTGGTGGTGATCGGCGGAGGTCCGGCCGGCTATACGGCTGCAGTGAAAGCCGCAGAATATGGATATCATACCGCATTGGTCGAAGCGGATTCCCTGGGCGGCACCTGCTTAAACCGTGGCTGTATTCCGACAAAGACACTGCTGTATTCCGCAGAATTGTATGAAAAACTGAAGAACGGAAGAATAGCGGGCGTTTCTGCTGAAAACATTTCCTGTTCCGTGGAAGCACTCTGGGATCGAAAAGCCGAAGTGGTGGAAACACTTCGGCAGGGGATTTGTGGAATGCTGAAAAAAGCAAAGGTGGATGTCTATGAAGGGAAAGGAAAAATCACAGACCGTCACAGCGTACAGGTAAACGGAGAAATTTTAAGCACAGAAAAAATCCTGGTCACAACCGGGGCAGTACCGTCTGTCCCTCCGATTCCAGGCGTGGATGCACCGGGTGTGGTGACCAGCGATGAGCTTTTAAACTGGAACGGTCCGCTGCCACAGCGTCTTGTCATTATCGGCGGCGGCGTCATCGGTATGGAATTTGCTTCTTTGTATCAGGCACTTGGCAGTCAGGTGGTTGTGATCGAGGCGATGGACCGTCTGCTCGGAACGATGGATCGTGAAATCGGACAGAGCCTGAAAGTACTGATGAAAAAGCGCGGCGTGGAGATTCATACGGGAACAAAGGTGGAACGGATTGAAACAGCGGATGGTCTGAGCGTGATTGCCACAGAAAAGGAGCAGACGGTCATTGCCGGGGCAGATGCGGTACTTGCGGCGGTTGGCCGCAGAGCGTATACAGAAAGCCTTTTTGGGGAGGAACTGGACCTGAAGGTGGAACGCGGAAAAATTCTTGTAAATGAAAATTTTGAAACGAGCATTCCCGGGATTTATGCAGCAGGTGACTGCATCGGAGGAATCCAGCTGGCTCATGTGGCACAGGCAGAGGCCGTCAACGCGGTCTGTGCAATGATGAATCGGCCGCCGGCATTCGACTTATCCGTTATACCCTCCTGTGTTTATACAAATCCGGAAATTGCATCGGTCGGGATGACCGCAGAGGAAGCAAAGAGCGGAGGGCGAAATATAATTTCAGCAAAATATCCGATGGCTGCAAACGGCAAAACACTGCTTTCCGGAGGGGAGAGGGGATTTGTGAAAATTCTGGCGGATGAACAGACCGGGCAGATTGCTGGTGCACAGCTGATGTGTGAACGCGCTTCGGATCTGGTAAGTCTGTTTGGCGAGGCACTCGTAAATCACCTGACTACAGAAGATCTGGAACGCGTGATTTACCCACACCCGACCTTTGCCGAAGGGATTGGTGAGGCGCTTCATCTGATGCATGGGAAGAAAAAATGAAAACGGATCGCAAATATCCGTTTGAATATGACAAAACGAGAAAAGATCCGAAAAAGAGAGAAATCAAAGATACAGGTCAGAAAGGGGTGTGTGAAAATAGTATTTCACATACCCCTGCAATTTTTTTATGCCTGTTCTCCGGATACAAAGCGTGCGATGATATTCCGGTCGTCTGCCAGGTGGATGACGCGCTCCACGCGCTCCTCGGTCGAAAGGCGGTCAGCCGGTACGCACAGACTGCGGTCATCGACAACAATGGCATCCAGCTCATAACCGGATTCAAAGCTGCCGACCTTTCCGAAGAACTGTCCGCCGCCCTTTGTGCCAAGATAGAAGGATTCCGGTACGGAGAGGAAGGAATCCTTCTTTTCGCTTCGAAGCCACTGGAGCTTGGAGAGGTAGACGGCCTCTGACATGGCGCGGAAGATCGAGACGCTGTAGCCGCCTGCGATATCAGAGCCAAGTCCGACTTTAATGCCAAGATCCAGCATCTGGCGGATCGGCGGAATACCGGCCGCAACGTTTCCGTTTGACTGAGGGCAGTGGGCGATCGTGACGCCGCGTTCTTTGATGAGCTCCATCTCATGAAGGGTCGGATAGATGAAGTGTGCCATGACGGTGTGAGAGGTCAGAAGACCAAAGTGGTCGTAGACATCACCGTCGTTGTCGTACTGCGGATAGCGGTCACGCACGATCGACATTTCGCCGAGATCCTCGGAAATGTGGGAATGCACCGGAAGATCGAATTCCTGTGCGAGCTTTCCGAGCCCTTCAAGAACAGAGGTCGAACACGTTGGAATAAAGCGTGGTGTGACGGCCGGTTTTACAAAACGGAACTGGTCTTTGGTATCTTCGATCCATTTCCGGGTATCGGCAAGAGACTGTTTTGGCGTCTCACAGAGGTAATCCGGTGAGAGGGTGTCCATGTTGATTTTTCCGACGTAGGCACCAATCTTTTTCTTTTCAAGGATCTCCATCAGAAGCTCAGTGGCCGGTGCATGCAGGGTGCCGAAAATAACCGCACGGGTCGTACCATTTTTGGCGAGCGCATCAGCGAATGCTTCATAATAAACCTTTGCATAGGAAAGATCCGCAAAACGTGCCTCAGTCGGAAACGCGTATCGATCCAGCCAGTCCATCAGCTGCAGGTCAATGCCAAGACCGCGGTAAACGAACTGCGGAGCATGTACGTGCATGTCGCACAGGCCCGGAAGGATGAGCGAATTGCCATAGTCGAGTACCGGGACATTTTTATATTTTTCAGGCAATTCCTGAAAGATGCCGGTAACTTTGCCGTCTTCTGAGATCAGATAGCTGTCTGGGTGACAGTCAAAAACGTCTTTCGTCGGTGTGTGCACGATCGTGCCGTGTAAAATAACAGGATTCAAATGAAAAACCTCCTTTATTGTTCTATGTACTCTCGGAGTCTTTCCTGCACTTGCTTTTGTGGCCGATTTTCTGCCAGTTGCACCCGAATTTCATCAACGTACACACCGTGTACGTCTCAGAAATTTGGGCATAACTGACAAAAAATCTTCTCACAAAATCAAGCACAAAAAGATTCCGAGAATACATTTCTGTCAGATTCAAATTTGTTCTTTTTTATCATAGTACCATCAATTTATGCCAGGAACAAGAATAAATGTAATCCTGCCATTGTATTTTGTCATTTTTTTCGGTATACTGTTTTGGAAAAAATGTTACGGAGGCGGAATATGGAAAACAGAACGATATTTGCGGCAATTCTCGGACTTGGAACGGTTGGCACCGGTGCATGGAAGGTACTGCAGGGACAGATGGAGGAAATGCAGCACAAGCTCGGTGCGGTAATCAAAGTAAAAAAGATTCTGGTGCGCAACACAGCGAAGGCAGCAGAAAAGACCGGACATCCGGAGCTTATTACTGACAGCTGGGAGGACATCGTAAAGGATGATTCTATTGAGATCGTGATCGAGCTTATGGGCGGACTGGAACCGGCGAGAACGTATATCCGGGAAGCACTCGAAGCGGGAAAACATGTCGTGACGGCAAATAAAGATCTGATTGCATCGGATCACGGTCATCTGCTGGATCTTGCGAAAAGAAAAGGCTGTGACCTGATGTTTGAGGCAGCGGTTGCAGGTGCGATTCCGGTGATCCTTCCGCTGAAGCAATCTCTTGCGGCAAACCATCTGACAGAAGTCATGGGTATCATCAACGGGACGACGAATTTTATTCTGACGAAGATGGCGCAGGAAAATATGGAGTTTGCAGATGCATTGGCACTTGCAACGAAGCTTGGCTATGCGGAGGCAGATCCGACGGCTGATATCGAAGGACTGGATGCTGCACGCAAGGTAGCGATTCTGGCCTCAATTGCATTCAATTCCAGAGTGACGGTTGAGCAAGTAAAGAATGAGGGGATTACAAAGATTACGGCGAATGATATTCGCTATGCCAAGGAGATGGGCTGCTGTATTAAGCTGATCGGTATGGCACATATGGCAGAAAAAGGAATTGAGGCGTATGTAGCGCCGATGCTGATTCCTCAGTCTCATCCGCTTGCGGCAGTCAATGATTCCTATAATGCTGTTTTTGTGCGTGGAGATGCAGTAGATAACGCAATGTTCCTGGGACGCGGTGCAGGGGAGCTTCCGACAGCGAGCGCAGTGGTCGGAGATGTGTTTGAGGTGGCTCGTAATATTGTGCATGGCTGCTGCGGACGGATTTCATGCACCTGCTATAAGGAGCTTCCGGTTGTTGCGATGGAAGATATCAACAGCCGCTATTTCCTTCGTGTGCAGGTAGAAGATAAGATCGGTGTGCTTGCGATGCTTGCAGATGTGTTTGCGCAGCATCAGGTCAGTGTGGAGCAGATGATTCAGAAGCGCAGAAGCGGCAATTTTACAGAAATTGTCGTGATTACAGCGCAGGTACGCGAAGGCGATTTCCAGAAAGCGGTATCCTGTATTTCCGGAAAACCGAATGTGCGAAAAGTTGAGTCTGTGATCCGGGTTTACGGGGAAGATTAAGCACTGGCGTTGAACAGTAACACGAAAAAAAGGATGGACTGAGAATATTTGCCGTATTCTTGACAATAGACAGAAAAATGGATAACATATAAAAAGGCGTATGCGAGAAATCCGGTGAGAATCCGGAACAGTCACCACTACTGTAATGCGGACGACGAGATAATTGCCACTGGTTTGAAGTGAATGGAAGTATTTATCATCAGATGAAAAAGCGGATTGTGAATGCCTGCTTTACTGATAAAACCGGGAAGGAATCTCAGAGGTAGATGCTAAGTCAGGATATTCGCAGAGACAGAGCCGCTTCCTGGCTGAGGAAGCGGCTTCTGGTGCGAATAGGCATTCTGCAAAGCGTAACAAGTCCCTCAAAGATTGAGGGATTCAGAGAGTTTGAAGCGGACTTGTCCGCTTTGTTCCGTAGGAGGAAGAACATGGAAAGAGCGATCCTTGTCGTAAGCTTTGGCACAAGCTATGAAGAGACAAGAAAAAAGACAATCGATTGTATTGAGCAGGACATTGCAGCTGCTTATCCGGAATATCGGGTGTACCGTGCATGGACGAGTAAGATAATTATGAAAAAAATAAAAGAGCGAGACGGCATTTCTGTCAGAAATGTACGTGAGGCGATGGTGCAGATGGAAAACGATGGCATCAAAGAGGTGATCGTTCAGCCAACACACGTCATGAACGGGTACGAAAATGATCGGATGACAGAGGATGTGAATGCATATCGCAGTCATTTTTCCCGCGTGGCAATCGCTGCTCCGATGCTGACCGATATGGAGGATCAGACGAAACTCATCAAAGCGGTGGCAGAGAATATTCCGGTAGCGGAAGATGAGGCACTGATTTTAATGGGCCATGGAACCGAGCATTTTGCTAACAGTATCTATGCGGCACTTGATTACCAGTTTAAGGATATGGGATATCCGAACATTTTTGTCGGAACGGTAGAAGGATATCCGGAGCTGGAAAACGTAAAAAAACTGCTCAAAAAGACAGGGCTGAAAAAGGTTGTACTGGCGCCGCTTATGGTTGTGGCCGGTGATCATGCCACAAACGATCTGTCAGGTGATGAGGAGGATTCCTGGAAGTCTCTCCTGTGTGCAGATGGATATGAGGTGCGGTGTGTTTTGAAGGGACTGGGAGAGTATCCGCAGGTGCGCAGGCTGTTTGTGGATCACATCGCGGCAGTAATAAAATAATAAAAAAGAGTAATTGGTAACGAAGGCAGGATTTATTTTATGAGTATACAAATGACAGGGATAGACCATAATCTGGCGGGAATTGATGTCAGAACGGTTTTTTCTTTTACGAAAAAAAAGATGGAAGAGGCATTGGGGTATCTGAAAGAGGTGCCTGGGATTGACGGGTGTGTGATCCTTTCAACGTGTAACCGCATGGAGCTCTGGGCAAGTACTTCAGAGGATTTTAAAGGCTCCCTGATCGAATTGCTTGGAAAAATCAAGAATGTTTCCATGACACCGTATGAGGGATATTTTGTCAGCCGGGAAGGATATGAGGCAGTGCACCATCTGTTCCGCCTTGCCGGAGGGCTGGAATCGCGGATTCTGGGAGAAGATCAGATTGTGACACAGGTTGGTGATGCGCTGTCGTTTGCAAGGGAACAGTATGCGGCGGATCACGTAATGGAAACGTTGTTTCGCATGGCTGTGACGGCAGCCAAAAAGGTAAAGACCGATATCGAGCTTTCTCCGGCGGATCATTCTGTTGTGCGTACGGCGATCAATACGCTGAAGCAGGACGGTATGGAATTTGCAGGAAAAAAATGTCTCGTGATTGGAAATGGCGTGATGGGCAAGCTTGCGGCAACAACGCTGGAAAAAGAAGGCGCCGATGTCACAGTGACGGTGCGGCAGTATCGAAGCGGCGTGGTCGAGATTCCGCATGGCTGTAAACGAATTGATTATGGAGCGCGTATGAGCCTGTTCGGAGCGTGTGATTACGTCTTCAGTGCAACGGTCAGTCCGAATTTTACACTGACAAAGGAGCTGGTGGAGCAGGGAATGACGCATCCGATGGTTCTTGTGGATCTGGCGGTACCGCGTGATTTTGATCCGGCGATACGGGAGATTCCGGGCGTATCTTTATATGATATTGACTGCTTTAGAGAGGAAGCAAGAAGTGAATCCCAAAAAGCGGCAATTGCAGAGGCGGAAGAATGCTTTGCGGTACAGATTGGAGAATTTTACAGCTGGTATGAGGGGCGTGATCTGATCCCGAGAATTCAGAAGATTAAAGAAGAGGCAGCGGTTGATCTTGAGGTCCGTCTGACAAAGAAGCTTCAGCAGCTTCCGGTAGGAGAGAGCGACAGAGAAGGGCTGAAAGAAGATATTTTGCAGGCTTCTATGCGAGCAGTCAATAAGATGCTGTTCGGGCTGAGAGATGAAATCAGCAGAAAGGCTTTTCTGGAGTGTCTTGATGGATTGGAGAAGGTTTACGAAGAAGGATGACAGGGTATTTATGAGAGAACATATTATAATAGGAAGTCGGGAGAGCCGTCTGGCGGTGATTCAGGCAGAGCTGGTACAGCAGTATCTGCAGCAGGCATTCCCGGATCGGAAGACGGAAATTCTGACGATGAAAACAACGGGAGATAAAATCCTGGATCAGGCGCTGGAGCGTGCCGGGGGCAAAGGTTTATTTGTGAAGGAGCTGGATCATGCACTTCTGGAGCGGAGGTCCGACCTTTCTGTACACAGCTTGAAGGATGTGCCGACGGAGCTGCCCTCGGATCTTCCACTGCTTGCTTTTTCAAAGCGGGAAGATCCAAGGGACGCGCTGATCTTGCCGGAGGGAGCGACAGAGATTGATTTTTCAAAGCCGGTCGGCTGCTCCAGCAAACGGCGTATGATTCAGTTTCAGAAGTTATATCCGCAGGCGAGATTTGAGACGATTCGCGGAAATGTGCAGACAAGGTTGCGCCGTCTCGATTCAGGAGAATTTTCTGCGACGATTCTGGCGGCAGCCGGACTGAAACGTCTTGGACTGGAAAACAGAATCAGCCGCTATTTCGAACCGGATGAGATGATCCCGGCGGCCGGACAGGGAATTCTTGCCGTCCAGGGAAGAGTCGGTGAGGATTATAGCTGGCTGGAGGGCTATAATGATCGCGACGGAGAAGCCTGTGCGAAGGCAGAAAGAGCATTTGTGCGCGGCCTTGGCGGAAGCTGCAGTGATCCGATCGCAGCGTATGCAGAGGTGACCGGAAAGACACTCCGCCTGCGGGCATTTTATCAAAATGAGGCAACGGGAAAGATATTTACAGGAAACCGCAGTGGCCTGGCGTGTGATCCGGAACATATCGGGTATGCGCTTGCTGCAGAGATCCGTGCAAAGCAAAACGGCTGCGGCAAGGTATGGCTTGTCGGGGCAGGACCGTCTGATCCGGGACTTTTTACGTTAAAGGGACGTCAGGTGCTGGAGGATGCGGAGGTTGTTGTCTATGATGCACTGGTCGGCCCGGGGATTCTTGCGATGATCCCGGATACGGCAGAGGTAATCAATGTCGGGAAGCGCTCCAGCCATCATACGATGCGTCAGGAACAGATTAGTGAAGTACTGGCAGAAAAAGCACTGGAAGGAAAGCGTGTAGTACGGTTAAAGGGCGGCGACCCGTTCCTTTTTGGCCGCGGGGGTGAGGAGCTTGAGGTACTGGTGCGTGAGGGCGTACCGTATGAGGTAGTACCGGGAGTGACTTCAGCGATCGCGGTACCTGCCTATCAGGGAATTCCGGTAACGCACCGTGATTTCTGTTCGTCCGTGCATATCATTACGGGACATAAGCGGGAAGGCGAAGCGTACAACATTGACTTTGAGGCACTTGTAAGGACCGAGGGGACACTCGTTTTCCTGATGGGAGTTTCTTCGCTGGAAGCGATCTGCGAGGGTCTTTTGAGGGCAGGAATTCGTGAGGATATGCCGGCAGCCCTTCTTGCACGTGGAACAACGGCAGCACAGGACCGCGTTGTCGCAACTGTAGCAACATTGCCGCAGGCAGTGGCAGCACATGGGGCCATCACGCCTGCGATCATTGTGGTTGGTGAGGTGTGTGCACTTTCGGATGAATTTTCCTGGGCGGAAAAACGGACACTTGGCGGTGTACGGGTGTTTGTGACAAGACCGAAGGAGCTGGCCGGTACGCTGTCTGACCGGCTGCGCAGGCTTGGTGCAGAGGTTGTCGAGGTTCCGGCGATTCGTACAAAGACGCGGGAAGATGCAGTGTTTGCAAAAGCACTGGATACACTTGAACTGTATGACTGGATTGTTTTTACGAGTCCGACCGGGGTACGGATTTTCTTCGAGGAGATGAAGCGAAGAAAAGTGGACGCAAGAAAGCTTGCAAAGGCAAAATTTGCAGTAATTGGCACAGGTTCCGGAAAGGAGCTGGAAAAGCATGGCTTTTACAGTGATCTGATGCCGGAGGTATATGATGGCGAACATCTTGGCATAGCGCTTGCTGCGGTTTGCAGAAGAGAACTGGAAGAAGGATCAGAAAAGACGGTTCGGGTGCTGATTCCGCGTGCAGCGATCGGTAATCAGGAACTGATAAATGCGCTTACAGAAGTGTCCGGAGTGGAAGTATCAGATATTCCGACGTATGATACCTGCTATGGAATGGACGGTGGGGCTGCAAAGGAAGAGCATGCACTCGATCTGGAGGCTGAGCTGTCCCGGGGAATCAATGATTATGTGATCTTTACAAGTGCATCGACCGTGAAAGGCTTTGTGGCGGCTGTACCTGGAGCAGATTACAGCACGGTGCGTGCCGTCTGCATCGGAAGACAGACGAAGGAGGCCGCAGATGCATTTGGCATGCAGACCTGGATGTCGGAAAAAGCATCCATCGACAGCCTGATCGACAAATTAACAGAGATAAGCTGCGAAGCAGCTACTCGGTTATGAGCAAACACATCGCGTTTTCAGGCTTTTGATCCTGGAATCATAAAATACAGAAAAGAGGTTATAAATCATGGATATGAATATCAGACCAAGACGACTGAGAAAGGGAGAACTGCTTCGCAAAATGGTGCGTGAGACGCGGATCGACGAATCTTCCCTTATTTATCCGATGTTTGTAAAAGAAGGAATAAATCAAAAAGAAGAGATCCCGACCATGCCGGGACAGTACCGTTATACGGTAGATCGTGTTTCTGAGCAGCTGGATAAGCTTTTGGATGCAGGAGTGACATCTGTCATGCTCTTTGGCATTCCGGATCATAAGGATGAGGTCGGAAGCAGTGCATGGGCAGAGGATGGTGTCATTCAGAATGCTTTGCGCACAATAAAGAGGGAATATGCAGATCAGCTGTATGTAATTACAGATGTCTGCATGTGCGAGTATACGTCACACGGTCACTGTGGAATGCTCTGCGGCTGTGAGGTAGATAATGATAAAAGCCTGGAGCTCCTTTCCAAAACGGCACTTTCTCATATTCAGGCAGGCGCGGATATGGTGGCTCCGTCTGATATGATGGACGGACGGGTGCGTGCGATCAGGACAATGCTGGATGCAAATGGATATGAAACGGCTCCGATTATGTCGTATGCTGTGAAGTATGCATCTGCTTTTTACGGTCCGTTCCGTGATGCGGCAGGCTCTGCTCCGTCGTTTGGAGATCGGAAAGGTTATCAGATGGATTACCATAACAGCCGTGAGGGAATTAAGGAGGCGCTTCTTGATGTAGAAGAGGGCGCGGATATTATTATGGTTAAACCGGCGATGTCTTATCTTGATATTGTTACGCGTGTAAAGGAAGCAATCCATCTTCCGGTGGCAGCCTACAGCGTAAGCGGTGAATATGCGATGGTCAAGGCAGGAGCTGCGCTTGGCTATATTGAAGAGGAAAAGATTATCTGTGAGACAGCAGCCTGTGCATACCGTGCCGGAGTAGATCTGTATCTGACCTATTTTGCGCCGGAAATCGCGAAATTTATCAAAGAAGGAAGGATTGGATGATGAGCAGATCAGAAGAATTATTTAAAAGAGCATGTGAGGTGATTCCGGGAGGTGTCAACAGCCCGGTGCGTGCGTTTGGTTCGGTCGGCGAAAATCCGCGTTTCATTGCTTCGGCGGACGGCGGTTATATGACAGATGCAGATGGAAAACGATATCTGGATCTCGTTGGCTCCTGGGGACCAATGATCCTCGGACATAATCATCCGGCAATCCGTGAGGCGGTGATCCGTGCATGTGAAAAAGGACTGAGCTACGGTGCGGCTACGGAGGCAGAGGTGGAAATCGCAGAGCTGATCTGTTCTACCGTGCGTAATATCGGGATGGTACGTATGGTCAATTCCGGAACAGAAGCAGTCATGAGCGCAATCCGTACGGCGCGTGGTTTTACTGGAAGAGATAAAATAGTAAAGTTTATGGGTTGTTACCATGGACATTCCGATGCGCTGCTGGTACAGGCCGGCTCCGGTGTGATGACGGCGGGCGTGCCGGACAGTGCAGGCGTACCGGCCGGATGCACACGGGATACACTTTCGGCAGTATACAATGATTTAGATTCCGTAAAGACATTATTTGAGCAGTTCCCACAGGAAATTGCGGCTGTTATCGTAGAGCCGGTTGCCGCAAATATGGGAGTGGTTCCTCCGGCAGAAGGATTCCTAGAAGGACTGCGCAGGCTGTGTACGAAGTATGGGGCGCTGTTGATTTTTGACGAGGTAATTACAGGCTTCCGTCTGGGATATGAGGGCGCACAGGGATACTTCGGTGTGGATGCGGATCTTGTGACTTACGGAAAAATCATCGGAGCCGGTATGCCGGTCGGTGCATACGGCGGAAAAAAAGAGATTATGTCAATGGTGGCTCCGGCAGGTCCTGTTTATCAGGCAGGTACCTTAAGCGGTAATCCGGTTGCAATGCAGGCCGGTCTGACTCAGCTTCGCATTCTGAAGGAGCATCCGGAAATTTATAAGCAGCTGAATGAAAAAGCTGACCGTTTTTATACCGCACTTGACGCAGCAGCAGCGAAGGCACCTCAGGGTTACCATATCAATCATATCGGATCACTTGGATGCCTGTATTTTACAAAAAATCCGGTTGTGGATTATGCGTCTGCGAAGACCTCTGATACGGAAGCGTTTGCGGCATGGTTCCGTTATATATTTGAAAAAGGATATTATATTGCGCCGTCACAGTTTGAGGCAATGTTCCTTTCGGCAGCGCATACGGAAGAAGAACTGCAGCGGATGACGGAGGCAGCCGGGGAGTATTTCGCTGCTCTGGCATGATGCATCTGATCACCGGCGGCAGCGGTAGCGGCAAATCAGCTTATGCCGAGCAGCAGGTGATGAACGCAGGAAAAAAACATCGGATTTACGTGGCAACGATGATGCCGTACGGTGAAGAAGGGCGGATGCGCGTAATACGTCACCGGGAAATGCGGAAGGAGAAACAATTTGAGACACTGGAGCGTTATACGAATCTGGAGGCAGTGACCATCCCTCCTGGAAGCGTGGTGCTTCTGGAATGCGTATCTAATCTGACAGCGAATGAAATGTATGATCCGTCCGGAGCCGGAGTGGACACAGTTGGAGCAGTGGTGCGCGGGATTTTAAACCTGAAAGCCCAGGCGGATACATTGGTTGTCGTAACAAACGAAGTTTTTTCTGATGGAATTACGTATGATGCTTCTACGCAGCAGTATTTGAAGTATCTGGGCGAAGTGAACCAACAGCTGGCCGCACATGCGGAATATGTGACGGAGGTCGTGTACGGAATTCCGGTGGAATTGAAAAGGGAGTCTTCTCGACTGAGATAAAATCAGGGGAATAGACAAAAAGGTTGTCCATACCCCGTGGCAGGAGGATACAAAATGAAACGACTGGCAAACAGCTTCGGGATTGCGTTTTCCATGTATTCAAGAATTCCGATGGTGCGCTGTGACTGGACGGAAGAAAATATGAAATACGTGATGTGCTTCTTCCCGTGGATCGGTGTGGTGATCGGAGCATTATGTTTTGGATGGCATTTGCTTGCATCCTGGCTTGAGATGGATCCGGCACTGGCAGCAATCATTTTGATGATGATCCCGGTTTTCGTAACGGGAGGCATTCATCTGGATGGCATGCTGGATACGGCTGATGCACTCAGCTCATGGAGACCAATGGAGCGGCGCATCGAGATTTTGAAGGATTCTCATGCGGGCGCATTTGCAATTATTACGTGTGTTGTCTACTTTTTTCTGCTATACGGTGTGATACATAGTATTGATGCGGTGATGCTTCCGGTATATGCATTCTGTTTTGTGGTATCCAGATCCTTAAGCGGTTTTGCGGTGGTGACATTTCCGAAGATGAAAAAAGAGGGAACCGTTGCGGATTTTTCCAAAAAAGCGGAAACAAAGCGGATCCAGCTTACACTTATCTGCTACCTCGTCCTTGCATTTGCAGGAATGATCTGGATTGATCCGTGGTATGGAATTGCAGGCATGGCAGGAGCATTGCTCACCTTTGTCTATTACTATCGGATGGCCATAAAGAATTTTGGCGGAATTAATGGAGATCTGGCAGGCTGGTTTCTCTCTGTGTGCGAGCTGATCATGCCGGCCTGCATGGTTGCTGTGCAGCTGGTACAAATGAAGCTGTAGAGCTGAAGCTCTGGCAGAATATGCAGGGCAGGAAAAATGAAATTCTGCCGGAAAGCAGGAGGAGACAGACGAAATGAAAATGGTGATTGGCGGTACATTTCAGGGAAAGCTGGCATATGCAAAGGATCGTTATCAGCTTTTCGATGGCTGGGTGGACGGCGTGGTGTGTGAAAGAGAAGCACTTGAAACGTGTAAAGGTGTCTGCCATTTCCATGAACTGATTCGGAGAATGATACAAAAACCGGAAAAAGAAAGTACATGGATGACAAAGGCAGACGGTGCTGCAGAGGCCTTTGCTGCGTGGCTGTATGAAAAAAATCCGGAAATAGTGATCGTGACAAACGAACTTGGCTATGGAGTTGTTCCCATTGACCGCTTTGACCGGGAATACAGAGAAATGACGGGACGGATCTGTACCGCTCTTGCAAAACAGTCAGAGGAAGTGGTGCGTGTGTCGTGCGGAATCGGAATGGTCATAAAAGGCGCAAAGGAGAGGACATGATAACGACAGTAATCTTTGATGTGGACGGTACGCTGTATGATTATAACAGCTGCCATGAAATCGGAATGAAGGCGCTGGAGCAGTACTGCCGGAGACGTTTTCAGACGGATGCAGAGCAGTTCCGGCAGCTTTATGGAAGGGCATACCGCAGAGAAGAGGAACAGATCGGCAGCCGGACAGCGGCAGTCCACAACCGGCTGATCCGTTTTCAGCTGATGCTGGAGGAGCTGCAAAAGCCGCTGTATCCACATGCGCTGCAGATGTATCATGTGTATTGGGATGCATTTCTGACAGGTGCGGTTCCCTATCCCGGAATTCGCAGATGGATGCAGAAGCTGAAGGAAAACGGCATCCGGATCGGTATCGGGACAAATATGACTGCTTATATTCAGTATCGCAAGCTGGAACGCCTTGGGCTTTCGGCTTATCCGGACTGGATTGTGACGAGTGAGGAGGCCGGCGCAGAGAAGCCGGACCGGCGTTTTTTTGATCTTTGTATCCAAAAGAGCGGTGGGATACCTGAGGAATGCCTTTTTGTCGGAGATCATCCGCTGGGCGATGCAAAAGGAGCGCTTGCGGCAGGAATGCATGCAATGATCTATGGGGAACAAGGCGAAAAATGCCCGGAAGCAATTCCGGTGAAGGATTATCGTGCTCTTTTGGAGATCGCGGATCTGACGGAGTTCATGGCGCAAAGAGAGGCGCGTATCACGAAGTAATGAAAGTAACCGTTTTATCCGATCTGCCAAGACTGCAGGGAAGACGGATCGGAACAGGGAGAGGATTATGTATTTTCCACTATTTGTAGATTTGAGCAAAAAAAATATTCTGGTGGTGGGAGCCGGAACGATCGCTGCGCGGCGAATCCGTACCTTATGTGGCTTTGCAGGCAGTATTACGGTCTGTGCCCCCAGGATACAGCCGGAAATCCGGAAGCTGTCCGAAGAATACCCTGTGCGATTCGTGGAAGCATGTTATGCTCCGGAGCTGCTTGAAACAGCAGATCTGGTACTGGCAGCAACAGATGACAGGGAGCTGAACCGAGAGATCGTGCTGGCAGCGAAAGCGAAACATATCCCGGCAAACAGCTGCAGCGAGAAGGAACTCTGTGATTTTTATTTTCCTTCGATCGTGACAAAGGATGAACTGGTGATCGGGCTGACCGCGTCCGGAACAGATCATGGTCTGGTAAAGCGGACAAGAATAGAACTGGAGGAATATTTGAGAAAATGAGTTACGCGATGGGATCTTTACTTGCCGTAGTGATCGGAGCAGTGCTGGATCTGCTGCTTGGCGATCCGCAGAGTGCATGGCATCCGATCTGTCTGATCGGAAAGCTGATCGCGGTTCTGGAAAAAGGAACGAGGCGGTTGTTTCCGAAGACAAAAGCAGGAGAGCGTACAGCCGGAACGGTCTGCGCAATACTGGTGGTCGGAATTTCAACCGCAGTTCCGGCGGCAATTTTATATGTGGCGTATACTGCGCAGTTTTGGATTGGTGTTCTTGTGGAAGCGGTGCTTTGCTACTTTGTACTGGCTGCAAAAACACTCAAAAAGGAGAGCATGAATGTCGGACATGCACTCGAAACCCAGGGACTCGAGGCCGGACGAAAGGCTGTTGGAAGAATTGTGGGAAGGGATACGCAGAACCTGACAAAGACTGGTGTGATCAAGGCAGCTGTCGAAACCGTGGCGGAAAACTATGCGGATGGTGTGGCGGCACCGCTGCTGTTTCTGATCCTTGCCGGCGGTGCGGGCGGTTTTTTTTACAAGAGTATCAATACAATGGATTCCATGCTCGGCTATAAAAATGAAAAATATATGAATTTTGGCTGGTTTCCGGCGCATCTTGATGATGTGGCAAATTTTATCCCGGCAAGACTTGCAGCACTGTTCCTGATTCTTTCCGCACCGCTTTGCGGCTGTGACGGAAAAATGGCATGGAAGATTTTTCGAAGAGACCGTTACAAACATGCCAGCCCAAATTCGGCACAGACAGAATCTGCAGCTGCCGGAGCGCTTCATGTACAGCTTGCAGGGGATGCGTGGTACTTTGGCGAGCTGCATAAAAAGCCATTGATCGGAGATGATATCCGACCAATTGAGGTTTCTGATATCGCGAAGATCAATCAGTTGATGTATATGGCAGCGGCTTTGGCATTGATCGTATTTGGAGCAGTGAAGGCGGTGCTGATCCTGGTTTTATAATCAGAGCAGTTCATCTGAAAGCTTCGCTTTCTACAGGCAGAAAAAAGAAAACCGTCGGTGAACGGACACAATGTCTGAATGTTCTCCGGCGACGGATTGAAAAGGAAGACAGAATATGACGCATAAACATGGCGGCAATATTTATGAATACAAAAACATGGCAGATTTTTCTGCCAATATCAATTTCCGCGGAATGCCGGAAGCTGTGCAAAGTGCGGCATTTGAAGCGATCAGAGCTTCTATCCATTATCCGGAACCGGAAAGCCGGGGACTGAAAAAAATTCTGGCAGAGCGGGAAAATGTAAGTGAAGATCAGGTGATCTGCGGAAATGGGGCAGCAGAGGTGCTGTTTTTACTGGCAATGGCGATAAGACCAAAGCATGCCGTGCTGGCTCAGCCCTGTTTTTTTGAGTATGAGCAGTCGCTGGCAGCAGTAAATTGCCGGATCACAAATGTCTGGCTGAAAGAAGAGGATGATTTTTGTCTGACGGAGAATTTTGTTTCCAGGATTCCTTCGGATGCTGATCTGGTAATGCTTGGCAATCCGAACAATCCGACCGGTCGGCTGGTCGAAGCAAAAGCGCTCGAAGCGATCCGTGCCCATTGCCGTGCAAATGGGATCTGGCTGGTACTGGACGAAAGCTTTTTTGATTTTCTGACAGAAGAAGCAGCTGCGAAGACAGAAGAGGCGGTTCATTTTGCAGAAGAAAATGTATTCGTGATCAAATCTTTTACGAAAATGTATGCAATGCCGGGACTTCGTGTCGGCTACGGAATCTGCAAAAATGTATCGCTGTTGGAACAGATGAAACAGCTGACGCAGCCATGGAATGTATCACTTCCGGCTCAGATGGCTGCAAAGGCAGCTGCGAAAGAAACGGAATTTGCAAAAGAAACTGCGGTTATGACATCAGCCAACCGCGAATGGATGGAAAAAGAGTTGAAAGCCTGCGGCTATTCTGTTTTCCCGTCATGTACAAATTATCTGCTTTTTTCCGGTCCTGCAGGACTGGCGGAATATGCAATGGAGCATGGCTTTCTGATCCGTGACTGCAGCAATTTCCGTGGACTTGAGACAAAGCAGAATGCAGAAAATACAGATATACAGCAGGAAGATGCAGTGTGTGGAAAAAACGGATATAAACGGCAGTTTTACCGTATCTGTATCCGCAGCAGAGAAGAAAACGAGGGGCTGCTTGCGGTATTGGAATCGTTTTTGGCTGAAGGAAGCAGAGCTTCTGTCCGGTAGGACACAGTTAAAGAAAGGAGAGCAATGGGATGGCAAAAGCAATCATGATCCAGGGAACCATGTCAAATGCCGGAAAAAGTGTGATCGCGGCAGGACTGTGTCGGATTTTTCATCAGGACGGATATCGTACTGCTCCGTTCAAATCGCAGAATATGGCGCTGAATTCCTTTATTACCAGAGAGGGGCTGGAAATGGGACGGGCCCAGGTTATGCAGGCAGAAGCAGCCGGGATCGAGCCGTCGGTTGAGATGAATCCGATTCTTCTTAAGCCGACGAATGACATCGGTTCTCAGGTGATCGTAAACGGCGAAGTGCTTGGCACAATGAATGCGCGTGATTATTTTAAAATGAAAAAATCACTGCTTCCGGATGTAAAAAAAGCATATGATCGTCTGGCGGAGCAGTATGACATTATTGTAATCGAGGGAGCGGGAAGTCCGGCAGAAATTAATCTGAAGCAGGATGACATTGTAAATATGGGAATGGCGAAGCTGGTGGATGCGCCGGTGCTTCTGGTGGGCGACATTGACCGTGGTGGTGTGTTCGCGCAGCTTTACGGAACGGTTGAGCTTCTGGAACCGGAAGAAAAAGAAAGAATCAAAGGGCTGATCATTAATAAATTTCGTGGAGATAAAACCATTCTGGATCCCGGAGTTGAAATGCTGGAGAAGCTGACCGGCATTCCGGTAGTCGGCGTGGCGCCGTATCTGCAGGTAAGCCTGGAGGATGAGGACAGCTTGAGTGAACGCCTGGACGGTGACCGGCAGATCGGATTGATCGATATAGCGGTCATCCGCGTTCCGCGCATTTCAAATTTTACAGATTTCAATGTCTTTGAAAGCATCGAAGGTGTAACGGTACGTTATGTAAAGGAACCTGGAGAACTGGGGCACCCGGATCTGATCATTTTGCCGGGGACCAAAAATACAATGCGGGATCTTCTGTGGATGCGTCAAAACGGCCTGGAGGCATTGATTTTAAAAGCGCAGAAAGCAGGCACGGCAATATTCGGTGTATGCGGAGGCTATCAGATGCTTGGAAAATCCATTTCGGATCCGGGTGGTGTTGAGGAAGGCGGTATGATCCGCGGTATGGGACTTCTGGATACGGAGACCGTTTTTGAAGCAGGAAAGTCGCGTACCCGTGTTGAAGGATGTGTGCTTGGAGCTTCCTGCAAATCAGAGGAGATGCACAGTGAAGAAGCTCTGATTCTTGCGCGCGCGCTGGCAGGAAAGCATCTCACAGGATACGAGATTCATATGGGGCAGACGACTTACGGACCGGAAGCGAAGCCATTTACCGAGATTGAAGATACAATCACAGGAAAACGGTGGCAGGAAGGTGCCTGGAGTGGAACCGTCTGCGGAACGTACGTGCACGGTATTTTCGACAGCGAGGAGATAGTGACGGCAGTCGTACAGGCGCTGGCTAAGAAAAAGGGTGTCGCAGATCAGCTTGGAAGTGCAGTGGATTTTGCGGCATTTAAAGAACAGCAGTATGATCTGCTGGCAGACGGATTGAGAAAGCACCTTGATATGGAACGGATTTATCAGATTATGGGAATCAGATAAAACAGGAGATTTGACCTTACGATGACAAAGATCAGGCCAGGAAGCCTGGGAATTTTCGCAAAAGGAACGAAGTGAGGTCAGGAAAAGGAGGAGCAGCATGGATTTGGATCAGATTGAACGTCTCGGGCCGATGGAGATCGAGCGCAGGAGTTTTGAAATTATTTCAGAGGAGGCAGGGGACGCAATTCCGGATGATGAGCGTGCCATGATCATTAAACGAGTGATTCATACATCAGCAGATTTTGATTATATTCAGAATCTGTGTTTTTCCAGTCACGCAGTGGAAATTGCACAGAATGCATTAAGAAACGGAGCTTGGATCGTAACAGATACGAAAATGGCACTTTCCGGAATTAATAAAAAAAGTCTGCAGCTGGCAGGGGGAGAGGCACATTGCTTCATCTCAGATGAGGATGTTGCGGCAGAGGCGAAACGCCTCGGTGTGACAAGGGCTTCTGTCTGCGTCGACAAGGCGGCAGCGCTGAACCGTCCGCTTATTTATGCAGTCGGCAATGCACCGACAGCATTGATCCGTTTATATGAAAAAATTCAGGAGGGAAGCTTCCGGCCGGAGCTGATCATCGGCGTACCGGTAGGTTTTGTCAACGTCGTACAGTCCAAGGAGCTGATTATGCAGACGGATGTACCGTATATTGTGGCGCGCGGCCGGAAAGGCGGAAGTAATGTAGCGGCGGCGATCTGCAATGCACTGCTGTATCAGCTGGACGGGAGCAGACGATGAAAGTATATCTGATCCGGCACGGTGCAACGGCCGGAAATCTGGAAAAGCGGTATGTCGGGACGACGGATGAACCTCTGACGACGGAAGCCGTAACCGAACTGAAAAAGAATCGAAGGCGTTACCCGGTCCCGCAGCAGACGGTGACTTCACCCATGAAACGGTGTGTGGCAACATCAGCACTTCTGTTTCCCGGTGTACCGACAGAAACGGAAGCTCATCTGCGGGAGTGCAGCTTTGGCGAATTTGAATATAAAAATTATCAGGAGCTTGCAGGCAATGAGGCGTACCAGCGCTGGATCGACAGCGGCGGGACGCTTCCGTTTCCGAAGGGAGAGAGCCGTCAGGAATTTGCAGACCGCAGTTGCGGCGCATTTTTAAAAAGTGTGGAAAAGCAGCAAAGTGCAGGCCGGCTTTCTGTTGCATATGTGGTGCATGGCGGCACCATTATGGCAGTCATGGAACGCTTTTGTACGGAACAAAGAGCTTATTTTGAGTGGCAGATAAAAAACGCGCAGGGATTTGAACTGGAAGTGTTGCCTGAAGCGCTGGAATTATGTGAAGCAGGCAAGAAGGTACAAAATGAGGAGCCGGTCAGATTTCTCAAGCTGGTGCGTACGCTGCCGTTTCCGGAAGAAGAACTTCCGGTATCCGGTATTGAAGATATCTATGTTGTACAGAAAAACAAACGCCTTCAGTGTGGTTACACGACGGGGAGCTGTGCGGCGGCAGCATCGATGGCTGCGACGACCATGCTGCTTGGCGGAACACTCTGCAGAGAGGTGCAGCTGACAACGCCGAAGGGCATCCGGCTTCTGCTGGAGACGGAATTCCCACAGATAGAAGGGAATGCAGCTTCCTGTGCCGTACGGAAATTCGGCGGTGATGATCCGGATGCGACAGACGGACTTTTGATTTTTGCGAGGGCGGAGAAGGAAGATCTTGATGCTGCGTCAGAAAAGAGCGCGGAAGCCGGAAAAGAGAATGAGAATCTGATGACTGCTGAGGTTGAGATCGATGGGGGAAAAGGTGTCGGAAGAGTCACAAAACCCGGACTGGAGCAGCCGGTAGGTGCAGCTGCGATCAATAAGGTGCCAAGGCAGATGATCCGAGAGGGTGTGCAGAGTATTTGTGCACAGTATGGTTACCATGGAAAGATCCGCATTGTTATCTTTGTGCAGGGAGGCGAAGAGGTTGGAAAGCGTACCTTCAATCCGCATCTTGGCATTGAAGGCGGTATCTCAATTCTTGGTACGAGTGGTATCGTGGTACCGATGAGTGAGCAGGCACTGATCGAAAGCATTCGTATCGAGATGCGCCAGAAGGTGAAAAGCGGCGAGACGTACCTTCTGATCACACCGGGAAATTATGGCGCGGATTTTCTGAAAAAAGAGTGGAAGCAGGCTGAGGAATCGGATGGAGAGAGTTTTCTTGGCTGGATGAACTATCTGCGGCCGGAGGATTCGATGAAGTGCAGTAATTACGTCGGCGAGACACTGGATATGGCGGCAGAGCTTGGGGTAAAGGGGATTCTTTTCGTATCTCATATCGGGAAATTTGTAAAGGTATCCGGCGGAATTATGAATACACACTCTGCGCACGCAGATTGCCGGGCCGAATTAATGGCGGCACAGGCTGTGCGGGCAGGAGCTGATCTGAAGACGGCACAGCAGCTGCTTGATTCCAATACGACAGATGAGGCGCTTGAAATCCTTGCGAAGAAGAATCTGATAAAGCCAACGATTGAGATTATGCTTCAGCGCATTGTAAAATACCTGCAAAAGCACTGTATGGGACAGTTGTCAACAGAGGTGGTGCTGTTTTCAAACCAGTTTGGATATCTTGGAAGGTCGGAAGGTGCAGACGCGCTTCTGATGAAAATGGAAGCCGAAAGAGCTGCTCTGTCAGAGAAAAACGAAAAATAGAAACGGAAAACAGAAATCAAGAATAGAAACAAAGAACAGAAATAAAGAACAGAAATAAAGAACAGAAATAAAGAACCGAAACGGTGGCAGAAGGAATGCCCGATATGCAATAAGAAAAAAGAAATGAGGAATAACGTATGACAGGAAAACTGATCGGGGTAGGTGTCGGACCGGGAGATCCGGAACTGATGACGATAAAGGCTGTGCGGATGATTCGGGAAAATGAAGTGATCGCGGTGCCGGGTGAAGCAGCAAAGGAGAGTGTGGCATATCAAATCGCAGTACAGGCTGCGCCTGAGCTTGCAGAAAAAGAACTGGTGGCTGTGCCTATGCCTATGACGAAAGAACCGGAAGCACTTGCGGCAAGCCATGACCGGGCGGCAGATCAGGTGGAAGCGTATCTGAAAGACGGAAAAAATGTAGTATTTCTTACGCTCGGAGATCCAACCGTCTATTCAACGTTTATGTATGTGCATAAGCGCATCAAAGAGCGTGGTTATAAGACACAGATTATCAGTGGTATCCCATCCTTCTGTGCGGCAGCTGCCTGTGCGGATATGGCGCTTACAGAAGCAAAGGAAGAGCTGCATGTGATTCCGGCAGTCTATAATATTGACCATGATCTGAATTACAGCGGCACGCGCGTACTTATGAAATCAGGAAAGAAAATGGGAAGAGTAAAGGAGCGTCTGATGCAGGAGAACTGTGATGTATTCATGGTGGAAAACTGCGGAATGGAATCGCAGCGAGTGTTCCACAGCGCACAGGAGATCCCGGAGGATGCAGGCTATTATTCCCTGATCATTGTTAAAGAGAAAAAGGAGAAATAGACGATGGTACATTTTGTAGGAGCAGGTTCAGGAGCAGCAGATCTGATCACGGTAAGAGGAAGCAGACTGCTTGGTGAGGCAGATGTGATTATTTATGCAGGATCTCTGGTGAATCCGGAATTGCTGCAGTATAAAAAAGAGGGCTGCGAGGTATACGACAGCGCAAAGATGACACTGGAAGAGGTGCTTGACGTGATCGAAAAGGCAGAGGCAGATGGAAAGACGACCGTGCGCCTTCATACTGGAGATCCGTGTGTATACGGTGCGATCCGCGAGCAGATGGATGTCCTTGAAGAGAAAGGCATTGCATATGATTACTGTCCGGGAGTCAGTGCATTTTGCGGTGCAGCCTCTGCACTGAAGATGGAATATACACTGCCTGGAATCTCACAGACTGTTATTATCACGAGAATGGCGGGAAGAACACCGGTACCGGAGAAGGAGGAAATTGCAAAACTGGCTTCTCATGGTTCGACAATGGTCATTTTCCTGAGCACGGGAATGCTGGAAAAGCTCAGTGAGCAGCTGATTGCAGGCGGTTATGCGCCGAATACGCCGGCAGCGATCGTTTATAAAGCAACCTGGCCGGAAGAAGAGAGTCATATCTGTACGGTAGAGACACTGGCGCAGTGTGCGAAAGAATATAATATTACAAAGACAGCGCTGATTATTGTCGGCGATACGGTGGCACAGAGTGGCTATAATCGTTCCGAACTGTATCATCCGGCATTTACGACGGAGTTCCGCCAGGCAACGCAGGAGAGAGAGTAACAATCTTTCCAATAATCATTAAGAAATAATAAGAGATATTAGGAGACACCAGGAGATATCAGGGAATATCAAGAGATATTAAGAAACATTAGAAAATATCAAAATATATCAAGAGATGTGAAGAGACATGAAGATACTTGGACTTGCAGCATTTACGGAAGTTGGTCGGGCACTTGGATATGATCTTGCCAGAGTGCTGGAGAATTCCTGGGAGATCAACTGGTATGAAAACAATTTAAAAGACTGGTGCAAGGCACGGTTTGCGGATGCAGACGCTATTTTGTTCATTGGCGCCTGCGGAATCGCAGTGCGTACAATCGCTCCTTTTTTGCAGAGCAAGATAAAGGATCCTGCGGTGCTGGTGATGGATGAACAGGCGCATCATGTGATCTCCCTGGTTTCCGGACACATCGGCGGCGCAAACGAGCTGGCAGAAGAGATCGGAGCAAAAACCGGAGCAGTTCCGGTGATCACGACAGCCTCCGATGTTCGCGGAAAAATTGCGGTGGATGTTTTTGCAAAAAAGAACGACCTTGTGATTGCAAGCATGAAAGCTGCAAAAAAGATCGAGGCTGCAATCCTGCGTGGCGAACCGGTCGGCGTGTACTGCGAAGGAGTAGTAGAGGGAAGCTGTCCGCCGGAGCTTGTGCTGCTGGAAAAAAAGGAAAGTACAGATAAGAGGATTTCTGCAGGAAAAGCAGAGCAAAATGAAACAGAGCCAATAGGGAATATGGTCTGGATTTCAGAACGCACCGTTCCGTCGCCGGAAGGCAGTGAATGGCCGCAGCAGGTCGCAAAAGACGCGCAGGTGCTGCATCTCATCCCGCGCAACGTGGTTCTTGGCGTTGGATGCCGCAGAGAAAAAGAAAAAGAAGCAATCAAAGAAGTGGTAACGCGTGTGATTGCCGAATCCGGAATTTCGCGGGAGGCATTGGTCGGCGCAGCATCGATTGATCTGAAAAAAGAGGAAGCAGGCATTCTCGGACTGTGCAGTGAGTGGAATCTGCCTTACACCGTATTTTCGGCAGAGGAATTGCAGCGCGTAAAGGGAGACTTCACACCGTCCTCATTTGTGGCGAAGACGACAGGTGTGGACAATGTCTGTGAGCGGTCGGCACTGGCGCTTGCCGGAGCAGGAAGCCACCTGATCCATAAAAAATATGCAGAAAACGGAGTTACTGCCGCGCTGGCAGTGAAAGAATGGAGGATACGATTTGAAAAATAAAGTATATGTAATCGGAATGGGACCGGGAGCTGCGGATGCGATGAGCGTAAAAGCAGATAAGACACTTCAGGAATGTGATACGATCATTGGATATACGGTTTATGTGAACCTGTTAAAAGAGACTTATCCGGAAAAAGAGTACCTGACCACGCCGATGACGCAGGAAGCAAAGCGCTGCCAGATGGCATTTGAAGAAGCGGAAAAAGGCAAAAAAGTGGCTATGGTCTGCAGCGGTGATGCCGGCGTATACGGTATGAGCGGTCTGATGCTGGAGATTGGAACGGATTATCCGGAGGTAGAAGTGGAAGTGATTCCGGGCGTTACAGCTGCTTTAAGCGGAGGTGCGGTTCTTGGTGCGCCGCTGACGCATGATTTTGCAGTCATCAGTTTAAGTGATCGTCTGACACCGTGGGACAAGATTGAGAAGCGTCTGAAGCTGGCAGCAGAGGCAGACTTTTCTATTTGTCTTTACAACCCGTCTAGCAAGGGCCGTCCGGATTATCTGAAGCGTGCCTGTGACATTCTTCTTTCTGTACTGCCGGAGGACCGCATTTGCGGAACGGTAGAAAACATTGGAAGAGAAGGCGAGAGCCGTGCCATTTATACCTTAAAAGAGCTTCGCGATACGCAGGTGAATATGTTTACAACGGTATTTATCGGAAATTCGATGACAAAAGAGATCAATGGCCGCATGGTAACTCCGCGCGGATACCGGATCGGGTAAACAGGAACAAGGTGTCTGACCAGGCAGAAGGCTTTTACTTTAAAAGCAGAATGAATTCACCACAGATTACAAATTGCCGGAAAGCGTCTGTCAGATCGATTTTATGCGAGAGTTAATAGTAAACGGCAGAGAAAGGAGAACCCTGGCCGATGAAAGTGGTAATATTTGGCGGAACATCAGAAGGACGAATGCTTTCCGAATGTCTCTGCCGCAATAAAATTGCGCATACCTTATGTGTGGCGACGGATTACGGAGAGGAAGTGCTGGAGCACTCAGAGTATGCGCATGTACTGCAGGGGAGACTGGATACAGAGCAGATGACAGATCTGATCCGAAGAGAGCAGTGCCGTATTGTAGTGGATGCGACCCACCCCTATGCAGTGGAGGTTTCTAAAAATATCAGAAAAGCGTGTGAAAGGACGGAAATGAAATATCTGCGATTTCTGCGTGCCGAGGAGTCAGTGATCGATGTGAAAAGTGATGTGCTTGTCTCATCTGCGACGGAAGCGGCTGCTTATCTGGATGGACAAAGCGGCATAGTTTTTCTGACGACAGGGAGTAAGGAGCTTCCGGCGTTTACAAAAGGTATTCAGGATATTTCGCGTCTTTTTGTGCGGGTGCTTCCCTCTGCGGCAGTTGTTGCCGCCTGCCGGGAACTTGGACTGGAAGGAAAACAGATCTGTGCGATGCAGGGACCGTTTTCCGAGGAGATGAACCTTGCATTGCTGCAGCAGACAAAGGCTGCCTGGCTGGTGACGAAGGATACCGGTGTGACCGGAGGTTTTCCAGAAAAAGTGCGTGCGGCGCGTTCTCTTGGTGTGCGTTTGTTGATCATCCGCAGACCGGAAGAGAGCGGATTTGATTATGAATCGGTACTGCAGGTACTGGAGAAAGTGCTTGAGCAGAAAATAGACGATGAGTCTGCCGGAATATCGAAAAATGAAGAAAATAAATTAGAAGGTGCACAGAACGGCGGCATGGAAAATGAAACAGAGAAAACAAAAACTGCTATGCCAGGAACTGCACCGTCAGAGCAGAAAAAATGTGAGGCGGATGATAGACAGGTATGCGCACCGAAAAAACGCACGATCAGCTGCATCGGCATCGGTATGGGTACTTTGAATACTCTGACGCATGAAGCGGCCGAGACAATCAGAAATGCAGATATTCTCTTTGGTGCAAAGCGTATTCTGGAAAGTGTGGAGCAGATGCCGGGTCTTTTGCGCGATAAACAGGAACGGGTCGAAGAGTACCGCTCGGCGCAGATCGCAGAATACCTGAGTACACGCCCGCAGCTCGGACGCATTGTAATCCTGATGTCCGGAGATGTTGGATTTTACAGCGGTGCGCGCCTTCTGCAGGATGCATTTCCAAATGAAAAGATCGATTATTACTGCGGAATTTCCTCTGTGGTGTACTTTGCGTCGAAGGTACCGACCGCATGGCAGGATGCGAAGCTGCTCAGTGCACACGGACGCAGCCTCAATCTGCTCAACTGTGTGCAGCGATATCCGAAAATTATCATGATCGTCAGTGGTGTGGAGGATGTACGGGCAATCTGCAGGGAGCTTATGGAGGCGGAGATGACGCATGTGCGCGTGACCGTCGGGACAAACCTGTCCTATCCGGAGGAGACAGTCACATCCGGTACACCGGAAGATTTTCTGCAGGCAGAAACAACAGGACTTCACATTATGCTGCTTGAGAACCCGCAGGCAAACCATATCATTGTTCCTGGCATGTCGGATGAGACCTTTGTGCGCGGAAAGGTACCGATGACAAAAGAGGAAATCCGTATCCTGTCGGTTGCCAAGCTGCAGCTGACAGAAGATGCAATCGTATATGATGTCGGCGCCGGTACCGGTTCTGTTTCAATGGAGTGTGCAAGACTCTGCACCAACGGAACGGTGTATGCGGTGGAGCGTAATCCGGAGGGAATCGCATTGATCCGGGAAAACAGCAAAAAGCTTCATCTGTCAAATGTAAAGGTAGTGGAGGGCCTTGCGCCTGAGGCACTTATGGAGCTTCCGGCTCCAACGCATGCCTTTATTGGCGGAAGCGCCGGAAATATGGGTGAGATCCTGGATGTGCTACGGGCGAAGAATCCGTCTGTGCGCATTGTGATCAATACGATCGCACTGGAGAGCATTTCTGAAGTCATGCAGCTTTTGAAGGATCGCGGACTTGATGCGGATATTGTACAGATCTCAGCCGCAAAATCCCGTGTACTGGGGCGTTATCATATGATGACAGGATTGAATCCGGTGTACATTATTACGATTTGTTAACTGCAATGCAAATGTGGATTGTGAATGCCTGCTTTACCGCTAACGTGAAATGGTAGTGAGCAGGCAGTCAGAGATGGAGAATAAATGATGATTTCACTGCCAAGATTTATGCTTGCCGCACCATCAAGCGGAAGCGGTAAGACTATGGTTACATGCGGGATGCTGCAGCTTTTGAAAAATAAAGGCCTGCAGCCTTGTGCTTATAAATGCGGACCGGATTACATCGATCCAATGTTTCACACCAAGGTGCTTGGAATGCCGTCACGCAATCTTGATCCGTTTTTTACGGACCGGAAGACGACGCGTATGCTTTTTGCGAGAAGCGCAGAAGGTGCGGGGATCAGTGTAATGGAAGGCGTGATGGGAGTGTATGACGGACTTGGCGGGATCACAAAAGAGGCATCCTCCTATGATCTGGCGAAAAAAACTGACACACCGATCATTCTGGTCATCAATGCGAAGGGAATGAGCCTTTCCGTGATCCCGCTCCTGAAAGGATTTCTTGATTATCAGGATCCGGATGGCCAGGTAATCCGCGGCGTAATCTTAAATCGCGCGACAAAAATGACAACGGCACTTCTGAAGAAACCGATTGAGGAGCAGACCGGTCTTAAAGTGATCGGCTATGTGCCGGTATTGGATGCATGTAAGGTGGAGAGCCGCCATCTCGGACTTGTTATGCCGGGAGAAGTCGAAGACCTGCAGCAGCGGGTCAACATGCTGGCAGACGAACTGGAAAAAAGCATTGACCTTCCGGCTCTTCTTGAGATCGCAGGAAGTGCCTCGAAGTATGAAAAAGAAGCGTGTGAGATTCCAGAAGAAGTAAGTGCAGAGGCCAAAAAGCTGAAAAGTGAAGCTGCAAAAAACGGAAACGAAGGCAGCAATCCGCGCATTGCCGTCGCAAAAGACGAGGCATTCTGCTTTTATTATCAGGATAATCTGGAGCTGCTGGAGCTGCTCGGCGTGCAGCTGGTAGAATTTTCGCCAATTCACGACCGCCATTTGCCGGATCACATTTCCGGTCTGCTTCTGGGGGGCGGATATCCGGAACTGTACGCGGCACAGTTATCCGATAATGAGACGATGCTTAAAGAAATAAAAGAAAAAATTGACTCCGGGATCCCATATCTGGCGGAATGCGGTGGCTTTATGTACCTTCACGAATCCATGCAGGATCTAAACGGAAGGGGTTACCAGGTGGCAGGCTGCATTTCCGGAGAATCGTACCATACAGGAAAGCTTGGGCGATTTGGCTACATTACGCTTCACACCGGAAAAGGTCAGCTGCTTGAGGAAGGACAGGAGATCTGCGGTCATGAATTCCACTATTTTGACAGCACGAATACGGGAGAGGATTATACAGCGGTCAAGCCGGTAACCGGAAGAACCTGGAACTGCATTCACGGAACAGGAAAAAGTGCGTGCGGTTATCCGCATCTTTATTATTGGTCGAACCCGCAGTTTGCGGTGAATTTTGTGCGGAAGGTGCAGGAATATAAAGAAGAGTAGCTGTTGCAATAATACGAAAAATTTGCTTCAGACAAAGTGGAGGTTTGCAATCCGCTTTGCTATTCGATGAAATATAAGGAAAGACGAGGAAATAAAAACATGAAATACTCAGAAGTGACCCTGGAAGAAGTAATAAAGCATACTTCAAGTGCTGATGCAGAGGCGGTAACTGCCTGCCAGAAGCGCTGGGACAGCATTGCAAAACCGCTTCATAGCCTTGGCTGGATGGAAGAGGCTGTTGCAAGAGTTGCAGGTGCCCAGCACAGCAGTGAGGTGCATACAGAAAAGAAGGTACTGGTTGTCATGTGTGCCGACAATGGAATTGTAGAAGAAGGCGTGACACAGACCGGACAGGAGGTCACTGCAATCGTAGCGGAAAATTTTCTGGATGAGAATTCCTGTGCCGCGATCATCTGTCGCATAACAGGCGCGAAGATTCTTCCAATCGATATTGGAATGGCAGTTGATACGCCGCGCGTGGAAAAGCGGAAGGTTGCATACGGTACGAAAAATTTTGCGAAAGAACGTGCCATGACACGCGAGGAAGCCGTACAGGCGCTTGAGACAGGAATCCGTTTGGTCGGAGAATTAAAGGAGCAGGGTTACTGTGTCTTTGCGACCGGAGAAATGGGCATCGGAAATACAACCACCTCCAGCGCGATCGCAAGCGCTTTGTTAAACGTTCCGGCAGAGGAGATGACCGGCCGCGGTGCAGGTCTTTCCAGCAGCGGACTGGCGAAGAAAATTTCTGTCATCGAAGCTGCAATTCAAAGATGGGATCTGACAAATGCTGACCCGGTGACGGTGCTGCAGTCTGTCGGTGGCTTTGACCTAGCCGGTATGGCAGGTGTGTTCCTTGGCGGTGCATATTTCCATGTACCGGTGCTGATCGATGGCTTTATTTCCTCAGCAGCAGCGCTTTTGGCCTCCAGGATCTGCCCGGCAAGTAAAGACTACATGATTGCGACCCACGTATCCAAAGAACCGGCAGCCCGTCGTATTCTTTCAGAACTTGGCCTGAATCCGGCACTTGACGCAGGTATGTGTCTCGGTGAGGGCAGCGGCGCGGCAGCAGCGTTTCCGCTGATCGACATGGGTGCGGAGATCTACCACAAAATGAGCACCTTTGAGCAGATTGATGTGGAAGCGTATCAGGAACTGAAATAATCAGAAATGATTCCATATTTTTAAGTACGCTCTTGTCTGGATGGCCAGGTAAAACAAATGTAAGCCATCCGGGCAGGAGCATCTTTATTATTTAGGGTGACTTATGGTGATGTGGCACCTTTTTATGATAGAACGGTATCACGGCAAAGAACACGAAATGATATGTTTTAAAAATGGAAGGAATAGAAAAATGGATAAAGAAAATGCATGTCTCCCAAATAAAATGGTAGTTATTCCACGCCAATGCAGGTGAAAATCCAGAAATAAACGAACACTTTTTTATGACTGAGCAAAACAGAAAAAGCTATTGGGTCCCCTAAATTTTCATGGTATCATAAAAATAATGATGTCAAAACAATTTTGTCGGAAAGCAGGTGGAATATTGGGAAGCTATCTGAATCCTGGAAGTGCGGCGTTTTGCAATAGTTTAAGGTCAAAAATTTATATAGATAAAAGTGCGCTGATCGCCAGAATAAACGAATTAATCTGTACAGAGCAGCGATTTGTATGCGTTAGCAGACCGAGAAGATTTGGCAAGTCGATGGCTGCCAATATGCTGGCTGCATATTATGAGAGAGAAGAAGAGGCTTCTGGGCTGTTTGACCATCTGCAGATTCATAAATATGAAAGCTACAAGGATCATATCAACAAATACAATGTGATCAAAATCAATATGCAGGAATTTCTTAGTGTTACCAGCAGTATAGATGAGATGCTGGCGAGGTTAAGAAAATACGTGCTTTTTGATTTACTGGATATTTATCCGGAACTGCGCTTCAGAGATCCGGATGATCTGATTCAGGTGATGAAGGACATTTTTTCAAAAACCAGATGTCCGTTTGTGATTCTGATTGATGAGTGGGATTGTCTTTTCCGTGAATATAAATATCTGAGTTATCACTGGCCGGATAAAACAGTGTATATTCCAAATAAAGAGGTTTCTCAGGAATATATAAATGCAATCAGCACGATGGAGTGGCACGAGGTAATTGATTCTGTAGAGAATTCCAGAAAACTGCTGGAAGCTTTATGGGCGATGGACAGTGAGACGGTTGCCAGAGGAGTCGACCGTGTACACAGGGAAATCTCTGTTTTGCAGTATAATGACGAAAATTCTCTGAGCTGTACCATTAATCTTGCGTTCTATTTTGCCAGGGAATACTATACGATTATTCGGGAATTATTTGCTGGAAAAGGCTTTGCCGATATTTGCTTCCTACCAAGGAAACTCCATCAGGATAAGCCAGCCGCAATAATTGAACTGAAATGGGACAAAAGCGCGAAAGGTGCTATTGATCAGATCAGAAACCGCCAGTATGGAGATGCGTTGAGCGATTATCAGGGAGAGCTTCTGCTGGTTGGAATCAATTATGACAAAAAGACAAAAATGCATGACTGCGTGATTGAAAAATACCGAAAGGACTGATAGAAGGCAGAAAAGGAATTGCAGATATCTGCATTGTTTTAAGATTCCACACCTTTACCTTCCATTCGCATATGATACATCAGAATGGCTCAGAACGTAAAAAACCGTTTGGTGGGAGGTGGAAGGTGTGGAACCTTTACTGGAATTAAGGCATGTGAGTTATGCGTATCACAGCAAAAATGGTGAAACGTATGCATTATCAGATTTATCGTTTCAGGTACAAAGAGGCGAGTTTATAGCAATAGTTGGGCCGAGCGGCTGTGGAAATGCTATCGTGGTATAACGGAAACAAAAATGGGGATTTATTCCTCAAGTGTTAAAATATTCAACGGAATGCATGCAGCTGATATAGATAATGATGTAGCAGCCCGGATCCGCTATTGCATGGCGGAAGCCGGTGTTACACAATCTGAGCTGGCAAGAGCATGCGGAGTCGGGCTTGACAGAATCAACAAGTATCTGAACGGGCATTGCAGAGAGGAAAATATGTCAATCGACCTCCTGAAAAAAATAGCGGCGTATCTGAAGAAAGATACTTATTATTTCTGTAATGATTATCTAAGATTTATTGATACAGCAGATGTTCCGAAAGAGTTACGGAAACAGAGACAGGAAAAAGGAATGTCCAGAAAAATGTTTGCGAATACTTACGGGATCAGACTTGACAGTTATAAAGGATACGAGCATGGTGATTATAGACTGCCATATAAGTATTGGAAAAAGATTTTCTGTCATCCTGTTTAGTTTATAAAATGTAAAAAATGGAGTTGGAAGCGGCATATCCCTGTGGCGTTTTCAACTCTTTTTTCTTGGAAAAGTAGCTGGAAATTGGAAAATCCAGCTTTTTTTCTTTTTTTTATGTCCTTTTTGAGGTATGATAAGATAAAAAATAAGGCATTTTGCAGTGAAATCAGGACGGATAAATCTGGAAATTGGAAAAACCTGTATAATATCTTATCCTTTTTTCCAGACATTTTATAAATCGCAAAAAGATAAGCATATACAACGGAAAAGGGCAGCGGAGGTGTAGAGATGTACGTTGAGGAGAAAATAGGAGACAGTTATCAACAGTGGCAACCCGGAACTCGAATCAAAATAATGGCATCCACGGGATCTGGGAAAAGTCATTTCATTTTGCATACATTATTGAATTATGCAGTAAGCAGAGGATGCAGAATTTTGTATCTTGTGAATCGTAAAATTTTGAAGGAGCAGCTGGAGGCTGAACTGAAAGACCGAATTGCATATAAACTTTATAAATCATATGGAGTTGGAGTTGATTGGCATAATTTCATATGGGTCAGAACGTACCAAGAGATTGAAATGGAGATAAAGGCAGGAAATAATCAAGCAGCCATTTTTAGTCCAAATTATATAGTATATGATGAATGTCATTATTTTTATGCTGATTCAGACTTTAATACAAATACAATATTATCATATAATTTTTTAGGACAAAATTCTAATGCGGTTCATATCTTTATGTCTGCAACAATGGAAAATATGCTACGTTGGATTGATTCAAATGGTATAACAGATTGGTATGGCATTGAAGTTCGAATGCCAGAGCCTATCCGTAATATGAACAAAATTGAACTTCCGGTAGATTATTCATATATTCAATTACACTGTATTGATAATGAAGATGATATTCCGGCTGTTATAGAGGAAAAGGCAGAGTTAGGAGAAAAATGGCTGATTTTTATAGATAGTATTGAAAAAGGTAAAAAGGTATATAAAGAATTATGCAATCACGCAATTTGTCAGAAAAATGATATCGTGTTTATAGATGCAAGCTATGAACGTGACGAGGAGGCAAGAGAGAGCGTAGGCGAATTAGAAGCGACTCGTTCAATCAATAAGAAGATAATTATTGCAACTTCGGTAATGGACAATGGGATCTCGTTTGAAGATCAGGAGTTGCGAAATTTACTTATCATGGCTGACTCAAAAGAAGAATTTATTCAGATGCTCGGTCGGAAAAGACAGGACGGAAAAGAGGTAAATGTTTATATCTGCAGAAGAAGCAAAGAATACTTTGAAAGGCGAAAACAGTATATAGACAGAACAAATCGTTATTTTGAGCACTACAAAAATCAAATAGCACAGATGAATGCGGCCATGCAAACTGGAAATTACACAGGTGCATATGTGTTTATGCAGCAGAAAATTTTGGATGATATCTTTAGCCGGGATGTAATATATAAGCATGTTAAAAAATTTTGCTATTTTTTCAATGGTATGATCGCAATTAATCCGTTTTCTATAGATAAAATGATGAATTCAAAAGCGTTCTACCAAAGTATGATAGATGCCATGAATTTAGATCCAGATGCTTTTGTAAAACAACAGGCAAAATGGCTTGAAATTCTGGATGAAAAAGTGGAGAGAGTCATTCTTGATTCAGCAGAAAAAAAGCGTGATCGCGTGAAGGAACAGCTTTCAAAATATCTGGATAAATTAATGGAAGACAAAGAAAGTATCGAGTTGACCATCGAATTAAATACACAGAAATTAAAGAAAGATAACAGAGATGCCTTTTTATATTTGCTGGAAAGAGCGAATGAAGATGGCGAACGAGAAAATGAAATAAAGAATTTGAAAAAAACAGATCGCCCGATTCAGCCGGACGATTTTAATACCTGTATGAGAGTAGCAGGATTATCATATAATATGCGTAAGGAAGGCAAAAAATTTATCATAGCAAAGAAAGAAAGGTAAACTGCTGCCGTTTTTCAGTAAAAAAATAGCGTAAGGCAAACACACCTATAGCAATCAAAAATATGCTGCATACCCTGATAACAGGGTAAAGCTAAAGGGTGTGAATAATAGTGCCTCGTCAAAAAAGAAAAATAACGGTAGTTGTTGAACCGCTTGATGAAGCAGGTAAAGTAGTTTTTCAGGAAAGAGTGAATAAAGTATACTATGATATGATTCGCTGGAGACTGGCTAATTCGAGACTGAATAGGAAAGAAAAGGAAGAGGTGTTGGATCATCTTATAGAGTTTTATGAAAAAAAGGATATTTAAAAAAAAGAATGCCATCTATTGATTTAGAGACTGGAATTGAAATCCAGTCTCTTTTCAATAGCAATTGAATGCACCTTTTTGCCGTATGAATAATATGAGAACCTTGAAATTGTTTTACATAAAGAAGAGCGTTAATTGGAATTTTGGATTCTTTTAATACGATACAAAAACAGTTCGTTTAAGCTGCCTTCCACAGGACAATTCCCTCCTTTTGCACGTTTTGATAAAATGGAAGCACTTTTCCCCATTTTTTCAGATTTTCTTCAATATCGATGATAGAAAAGATCCGATCATAGCGTAAATCCAGATCAGCAACCCAGTTGATAAATTTATTTTTTATATCGTCATCCATTTCTTTTTTTATAATAATAGCTATATCTACATCGCTTTCTGGGGTGGCCTCATTTCTGGCAACCGATCCATAAAGAATGATTGCGGTGATATTATCTGGAAATAAGGTAAGTAATCCGGAAATCAAGTCATTTTTCATTGTAGAAGTCAACATATAGATTCCCTCCCGACTATTGTATTTTTTATAGTTTACCATTTTTCCGCTTTAAAATCCAGCATTAGAAAGAAAGAGTGCATATTCCGCAAGAACTGCGCATCCGTTCCAGAGGAACGGAGCGCCATTCCGCTTCAAACTGAGCAAAGCTCAGCAGGTTGATTAATTACTATTGGTTATTCTGCGATCTCTGCCAGGAAA
>Ga0129317_1000030_pt1 | contig 193169 bp, 180 predicted proteins | sample Cm1ome_FD_94430 | JGI IMG/M metagenome (GOLD analysis project Ga0129317, IMG submission 94430) | Eastern black-and-white colobus group fecal microbial communities from Wisconsin, USA - Cm1105 metagenome | ecosystem: Host-associated > Mammals > Digestive system > Large intestine > Fecal...
ATCACAGGTATATCATTCAGTTCCTTTGCCGCAACTTAATTTTCAAAAGTATGACAAACGAACTTACATTCAACGACCTCCCGCAGGTCGTGGCCGAGCTTCGGGATGAGGTAATCGGCATGAAGCAGATGCTCACCAGTCTGCAAAAAGAGAACGGACAGCGCAAGGAGAACACTCACCGCCCAATGTCTGTGGAGGAAGCAGCGGAATATCTGAAGATACCGCTACGCACCCTTTATATGAAATTGGGTAGCGGCACTATTCCAGCCACCAAGCCAGGCAAGAGGTACGTCCTCTATCAGGATGAGCTTGACAAATGGCTGGAGTGCAACCGCAAGAATCCTGTACCGCTTACAGATGAGGAACAGAACGCAGCCATCCTTGCTGCAAACAGACGTAAACCTAACAAATCGGACTGGAGGTGAGTATGGAGAACTGTTACAATTTCTCGTTTTTCCGTGCCCCGATACAGAACACGGTTCCACATGTAGCTTTCAGTATCCTTGACGCCTACCGCTACATCTCGGAGCCGATTGCCAAAGACCGCACGGAACAATTGCGTGCCATGGCCTCACAGAATGAAGCCAGACTTTTCAAGGCACGCCACTTTGACTACTGCACTTTCTCAGGACTGTTCGAATCCCGCTCCTCTTCACAGCTCATACAACATTCAGGGTTGGTCTGTGTGGACTTTGACCATGTGGAGGATGTCCCTGCGCTAAAACAGCAGTTGCTGGAGCATGAGTATTTCGATACAATCCTGATGTTCACCTCACCTTCGGGTAACGGAGTGAAATGGATTGTTGAGGTAAACCTGCAAGGATGGGAGCACTCCCGTTTTTTCAAATCCATGATAAACTGCCTGAAAGCGACAGGACTTCCTCCTGTTGATATTTCGGGCAGTGATGTAGCCAGAGCCTGTTTCCTCCCATACGATCCAAATGTTTATATCCATCCAAAATTTCAAGACTATGCCAAAGAAACATTTTATACCCCAGCAGTGGGAAGAATGCCTAGATGAGAATCACACACCTGCCAATAACAGCTCCCTCAAGAATGATAACAGCAATGACGTAGAACGGATTGTTTCCCTAATTGAGCAGAATGCTACAGACATCGCACCATCCTATGAGGAATGGGTAAGACTTGGCTTTGCACTGGTGGATTGCTATGGAGAGAAAGGGCGTGACTACTTCATGCGCCTAAGCTCCCTTCATGCAGGATGCACCCCGAAAGCGGCAGAATCCCAATATGACAAATGTCTGCGTTCCGGCAATTCAGGTGTCACAATCTCCACCTTCTTCCACCTGGCAAAACAGGCAGGAATATCCATTTCCTTGCCTAATGGCAATATGGAAATTTGGCAAAATGGCAATTTGAGAGGCTGTGTGGACAGACAAAATGATGCGGAAATATCCAAATTACCAAATTGCCAGTGTGGTAATATGGAAAAATCAGAAGAAAATGGTGTTTCAAATATCCAAATTGCCAAATATCCATTTATCCAAAATGGAAAAACGGACATTTCTGATAAATGGATATTTGAGGAAAAAGAACTGCCGCTTTTCCCGGAAGAGGTATATTCCCATCTCCCTCCTTTTCTTGACAGCGTAATGAAGAGTGCCATATCACCGTCGGACAGAGATATGTTGTTGATTGGGGCAATTACAGTCCTCTCTTCCACGCTGGACAAGGTGAGCGGAGTCTATGACGAGCGCATTGTCTATCCCAACCTGTATCTGTTTGTTTCCGCAGATGCTGGCATGGGCAAAGGAGCGTTGACTCTGTGCCGTGAGCTGGTTGCACCAATCAATGCAGAATTGCGTGCCGCTGCCAGACTGCAATCGGCAGAAGCGGACAGTGGCAAAGAGAAGGACACGCCCATGCTCGCCCTTATCATTCCGGCCAATAGCAGTGCCAGCGCATTCATCAAGACGTTGGCGGACAATAACGGTACCGGGCTGATGTTCGAGACGGAAGGTGACACGCTCAGCCAGACACTGAAGTCCGACTATGGGAACTATTCCGACACGTTGCGCAAGGCGTTCCACCATGAGCCAGTGTCACTGTGTCGCCGCAAGGACAGGGAGTTCCTTGAAGTGGACTGTCCCAAGCTGAGTGTCGTGCTTGCCGGGACACCGGGACAGGTCCATAACCTTATACAGGATTCCGAGAACGGACTGTTCAGCCGTTTCATGTTCTTCAATATAAAGTTCGAGAGGAACATACGCAACGTGTTTGTGGTTACCGACTCCAAACATTCCAAGACTGAGGTCTTCCGTCTGTTGGGTGAGCAATACAAGGAACTTTTGGGTAAAATCCGGCGGGAGGCATCTGCATACGAAGTGAGTATTCCACCGTTCCTGCACGGTCCTTTTATGGACCACTACAACCAGCTGAACAACGAATGCTGCGAAGCCATCGGCAACAGGATGCAGGGTGTAGTGAGAAGAAACGGACTGATGGCATTCCGCATCATGATGGTGCTGGCGATTGTCCGGCATCTGACGGATGATTGCTACCATCCGATGCCGGAGGGACAACCTTTGAGACTGGAATGTACTGATGAGGATTACCATACGTCGCTCACTATTGCCGGGACATTGCTGTATCATTCCGCATATATGTTCCGTCAGTTGGAGAAGCCTTCCGCTCCGACATCAGCATCCAACAGGAATGACAGAAAAGAAATCCTGTACAAAATGTTACCGGACAGTTTTACTAAACAGGAGTACCTGGCTGTTGTCAGACAGCTGGAGTACAGCGAGAGTACCTGCAACAAATGGATAGACCGGTATATAGAGGAAAACCGCCTCCGGCATTGTGGGCACTCCAAGTATGAGAAGGTGCAGAGGGCTCCATCTGACCCCCTTTCTTCAACGGCTCCGCCATAACGTACTGTCCACTTCATGAGCTTGCTCTTATACAGACTTTGCAAAAGTCCTAAACTCAATAAGGACTTTTTGCCGGAGAGCAAGAAAGTCCCATGAGGCAGGGAGCAATAATGTCCGCACATTACCCCTGCACCCCGATAGCGAGCAAGCTCTTCCTTCACCTTTTATAGAAATTTAAAACTCAGAAATACAGAAATAATTATGATACAAGGACAGAAACAGGCCCTGCATATAGAGAACGGAAAATCATTCAGCCGGAGTGAGGCCAACGAGAATGAAAGACGTTGGGATGGCCGGAAGATAGACCAGCTCAACAGAGACCCTACAAACAATTATGACAGGACACGGATGCACCTGAACTTCGAGATTGGCAGTGACGGAAAGATCCACCCACTTGGTTATATGGACAAGCGGTTGGATGAGCGAATACAGGAACGGTTGGATGAACTGGAATATCACCCATTCAAGGTTGACAGCAAGATTCAGCCGAACATCTGTGCCAGACTCATCATCGGAGGAAATCATGAGCGGACACTTGAAATGGCGTTCGGGAACCAGACCGTGAACCTGAATAAGGGAGCAGACAACAGCCACCTGCGCCGCTGCCGTGAGGTGGAGGATTGGGCGATGGATTCATACAGGTGGTGTTGCGAACAGTTCGGCAAGGAGAATGTTATCGGATTTCAGGTGCATTTGGACGAGAAATCACCTCATTGCCATGCGCTTGTCATCCCTGTAGGCAGAAAAGGCAAGGAGAAGAAGGAACGGGTAATGTGGTCTGCCAAATTTGGGAAGAACGGGAATGAATACAAGGCTATCCTCCATGCCATGCACACCTCGCTGTATGAGACCGTAGGCAAGAAGTACGGGCTTGAGCGCGGTGACAGTGTAGAAGGCCGCAATGTGCGCCATCTGGACAAACACGAGTTCTACCGCGAACAACTGAAGTTGGAGAAGGCCATCAAGGGACTGACAACAATGAAGGAGAATCTTGAAAGCTCCATTGCACGACTTCAGGATGAGATTCAGACTGTCCGTTGCCGTCTTTCTGACCGCAAGATAACGCTGCATGAGGCTGACAGCAAGGTGCATAGACTGGAAAATGAAATATCAGCCTTGCAGGAGAAACTATCGGACAAGGCTGGCAAGTTGCAGGAAAAGCAACAGGAGCTAAACCGCTTGATGAAAGATGTAGGCGGTGTGCATCAGATCATCACCCCGTTCAAGAATCACCGCATAGGCTTTACCGCTCCACAAATCACGGAAGCACTGCCGATATTCGGACGTGAGAAATGGATGGAGAAACAGAACAAGCGGATAAAGACCATGTTCAACAAGACTGTTGCTGAGGTTGAAAGACTGTATATGGCAGAAGCGGAGAGGCAGGTGAAAGCAGCCGGGCAGAATCAGCTGGTGGACTACAAAGAACTTCATCGATATAGGAATGAGAATGGACAACTGCGCCAATATATCCGAGACATAACCGAAGAGAACGGCAAACTTAATGAAACCATCTGTGGATTATTGGATGTTTTAGCCATTCCTGGTTTTCGGGAGAAGTTCTTCACCATTGCCGATGCGCTGATTGGAGGGCATCCCATTCCGACATCATCCGGTGGCGGAGGTGACACGTCCGACCTTCGCTGGGATGGACGCAATCCTGATGAGGACGAGCAGAGCTATAGGCACAGATGCATGATAGCGGCAGCTGGAGTGATAATCAGTAGGAACAAAACAAGAGGATTTAGAAGATAATTATGGCATCAATAAAAATAAAGTTCAGACCCTCCACAGTAGAGGGTAAGGAAGGAGGACTCTATTTTCAGATTATACAGAACAGGGTAATTCGTCAAATGAACACGGACTATAAAATCTATGCATACGAATGGGATGCAGAAATAGAAAGCGTTGTGGTCAGTGGCGCACGTGCCAATATCCTATGCAGCATTAAGGAGCGCATGGAATGGGACTTGTCCAGATTTGAAAGGATTGTACGTCTGTTGGAGCAGGAAAGACGCAAATATACGGCGGATGATGTAATTACACTCTTCCATAAGGTGACCAAAGAGACATCCTTGTTCTCCTTTATGCACAGTGTAATAATTCAACTGCGACAATTGGGAAAGATACGCACTTCCGAGACTTATACGGCAACCCTTAAAAGTTTCATGGAGTTTCGTGAAGAACAGGATGTTCCGCTTGACGGTGTTAACTCTGACCTTATGCTTTTATACGAAGCTCATCTGAAAGCGAAAGGAGTACGCATGAACACCATATCATTCTATATGCGTATTCTTCGGGCAGTATATAACCGAGCAGTGGAAAAAGAACTTACACCACAGAAGTATCCGTTCCGTCATGTCTATACAGGAGTGGACAAGACAGTTAAACGTGCTGTTTCTGTTAAAGTCATCAAGGCTTTGAAAGAACTGAATCTGTCAATGAAGTCTTCGTTGGATTTTGCGCGTGATATGTTCATGTTCAGTTTTTACACAAGAGGAATGTCCTTTGTTGATATGGCATACCTTAAAAAGATGGATTTACAGAACGGAATCCTGACCTATTGCAGACGAAAGACCGGACAGCAGCTTACCGTCAAATGGGAGAAATGTATGGAGGAAATCATCAAGAAATATCCATCAAACAGTTCTGCCTATTTATTGCCGATTATCAAGGAGCAGGGGAATGAGCGGAAGCAGTATGACAATGCCCTGCATCTGGTCAATTACCGGTTGAAGGATCTTTCAAGAATGCTGAAACTTCAACGGCCTTTGACAATGTATGTGGCGCGCCATTCATGGGCGAGTGCAGCCAAGGTAAGAAACGTTCCGCTATCAGTCATTAGTGAGGGCATGGGGCATGATTCTGAAAAGACAACACAGATTTACCTTGCTTCTCTCGAAGCATCGGTGGTTGACAAGGCAAACAAGATGATTCTGGAATTGCTGTAAGCAAGAAGTTGTTTAGCAAAAATCTCAATCTCTTCGTAAGAGACGGATATTTGATACAAAGATACTCATTTTCAGCCAAAATTCAGCTTATTTAAGAGAAAAACTGCTATTTGTGCCATCAAATTTTTATGTTGTTTTACAAAATCTATTCATTTTCGACAGAATGGGCGGAATATCAAGACTTTCTTATTTTCTTCGTCTCTTACGAAGAGACGAACTTATTTTGCTCGACAAAGACCACCGCCAATAGGCAAAAGAAATAATGGAACTCCCTCGTAGTGTAAAAAGGGCTTGGTCGCCCGTCGAGACACTATGCTGGGAGTTCTTGTGTTAAATATGGAATTACCGAAGCAATTCGACAATATCACAGAGAGAATCATTGATGACCTGAAGACCGCGCTGCAAAAAGGTTCAAAGGTGTCAATGGCAGCAGCTTCTTTCTCCCTTTATGCTTTTGAGGCTCTGCAAAAGGAACTGGAGAAGATAGACGAATTGCGTTTCATCTTCACCTCGCCCACATTCAACAAGGAGCGTTCCAAGAAACAGAAGCGTGAATTCTATATTCCTAAACTTAACCGTGAGCGTACGCTGTATGGCTCGGACTTTGAAATCAAGCTCCGCAATAATCTGACACAACGTGCCATAGCCAAAGAGTGTGCGGATTGGATTCGTCAGAAAGTTCACTTCAAAACCAATGTGTCGCAGATGAATATGCCGGGATTCCTGAACGTGAAGAATGAGGATGGACTGTTTACCTATATGCCCTTCAACGAGTTCACCACAACTGAGCTTGGTTGCGAGCGCGGCAACAATATATTTCAGCTCATTCAGCGGTTGCCGTCACCCATCAGCGATGCTTATCTCAAGAATTTCAATGACTTTTGGCAAGACAAAGAGAACTTTACTGACGTTACAGATGCCATAATTGAGAACATTGAGAATGTTTATCGTGAGAATGCTCCCGACTTCATCTATTTTGTCACGCTCTACAATATCTTCAACGAGTTTCTTTCCGACATCAGTGAGGACGTGCTGCCAAATGAGGCAACAGGTTTCAAGTCATCGCAGGTGTGGAATAAGCTCTACAATTTCCAGAAGGATGCCGCCCTTGCCATCATCAACAAGCTGGAAACCTATAACGGCTGCATACTTGCCGACAGTGTCGGTTTAGGAAAGACCTTCACGGCTCTGTCCGTTATCAAGTATTACGAGAACCGCAACAAGTCGGTACTGGTGCTTTGTCCCAAGAAACTCTATGATAACTGGAATACATACAAGAGCAATTACCGCAACAATCCGCTGGAGAAAGACCGCCTGCGTTATGACGTGTTGTTCCATACCGACCTTTCGCGCGACCATGGCACAAGCAACGGCATTGACCTTGCCTTGCTCAACTGGGGCAACTATGACCTCATTGTGATTGACGAAAGCCACAACTTCCGCAACGGTGGCAAGGTTACTACCGATGAGGAAGACGAGAACCCGCGTGAAAATCGTTATCTCCGTCTTATGAACCGTGTGATTCGTACCGGAGTGAAGACAAAGGTGCTGATGCTTTCAGCTACTCCTGTCAACAATCGTTTTAATGATTTGAAGAATCAGTTGCAGTTGGCATACGAGGGCGAGCAGTCGCTCATCAACGATAAGTTAGACGTTGACCGTCCTATAGAGGACATTTTCCGTTCGGCACAGGCGCAATACAACATTTGGGCGCATATTGAAGACCCGAAGGAGCGCACTGCAGAGCGACTGTTGGATATGCTTTCGTTTGACTTCTTCCAAGTTTTGGATGCCGTCACCATTGCCCGCAGCCGTAAGCATATAGAGAAATACTACGACACGGCAGATATTGGCAAGTTCCCGACACGCTTGCGCCCTATATCCAAGCGTCCGCGTCTCACGGACCTTGACGAAGCCATAACCTATAAGGATATTGCATCCCAGCTCGATGAGCTTAACTTGAGTGTTTATGCGCCGTCAGATTATATTCTGCCTTCCATGCGCAGTAAGTATGAGATAGACAAGGATGACAGCGGAGGGCATCTTGGAATGTCTGGCCGCGAAAAGGGATTGAAGAAACTTATGGCAATCAATCTGCTCAAACGTCTGGAGTCTTCGGTAAACTCGTTCCGTTTGACGTTGGAGCGTATGAAGTCGCAGGTTGACGAGACATTGAAAGCTATCGACACTTTTATGGAGACACGGCAGGATACACGCCTCTCCCTTCAGACATTGGAGAGTATGTTTGATGGCGATGACAGCGAGAATGACTTTCTTGTTGGAGGAAAGAAAACGCGCGTATCGCTTGCCGATATGGATTGCCGTTCATGGAAGCGTGACTTGACGGCAGACCAATACATCATAGACCTGTTGCTTGTTATGCTCCGCGACATAACACCCGAACATGACAGCAAATTGCAGATGATTATAGAGAACTTGCGTGAGAAGTTTGCCCATCCGATAAACGGTGACAACAAGAAAGTTCTTATCTTCACAGCTTTCAGTGATACGGCAGAGTATCTTTATGACAATCTTGCTCCTGCCATTAAGGAAAAAGCAGGCTTGCATACAGGAAAGGTTACAGGCAATGGCGTTGCTTCTACCATCAAGGGGCTTCGTGCGGACTTCAACAGTATCCTTACGCTATTCTCACCCATATCAAAAGAGGCAGAAAAGTTGCTGCCTAACACAAAAGAACGGATAGATGTGCTTATCGCAACCGATTGTATCAGTGAGGGACAGAACCTTCAAGATTGTGACTACTTGATTAATTACGACATCCACTGGAACCCCGTCCGCATTATCCAACGTTTTGGGCGAGTTGACCGTATCGGCTCACGCAATGATGTGATTCAGTTGGTAAACTATTGGCCGGACATTGAACTGGACGACTACCTCCGTCTGAAAGGACGTGTGGAGGCACGCATGACAGGTGTCAATATCACGGGTGCGGGCAACAGCAATGTTCTTCTTTCAGATGAGGAACAGGCAGACCTTGATTATCGCAAAAATCAGTTGCAACGCTTACAGGAAGAGGTGGTTGACCTTGAGGATATGGACACGGGCATCAATATCATGGATTTGGGACTCAACGAGTTCCGCATGGATTTATTGGCATATATGCACGAGCATCCAGACATTGAGCACACGCCCTTTGGCATGAGTGCGGTGGTTCCTGCTTCAGAAGTTGTTAAGCCCGGTGTAATCTTCATCTTAAAGAACCGAAACAATGCTGTGAACATAGGTAGGCAGAATCTCTTGCATCCGTTCTACATGGTTTATCTGTCCGATGATGGCGAACCAATCATCAATCATCTTTCACCCAAACGGTTGCTCGACATCATGCGCCTTTCGTGCAAGGGACGTACCAAACCCATCAAGGAACTGTGCCATGCGTTCAACAAGGAGACTGCCGACGGACGGAAGATGCAGCATTATAGTGAACTGCTGCAAAAGGCGGTGAGCACTATTGTGGAGCAGAAAGAGGCAAGCGACCTTGAAAGCCTTTTCTCTTTTGGCGAGACAACCGCTCTTGTGGATGACATAAAGGGACTTGACGATTTCGAGTTGATTTGCTTTCTTGTAATAAAGGAAGGAGGTGACCGTGGATAATATTTTGAAATATCCGCAAAGCACCATCGTCAATCGCGTAGTGCCCAAGACGATGTTCTACAAGTTCATGGAGGTAAATCCTCGCATGAAGACACACTTTGTGAACGATGTAGTCAACATCACATGGCTTTACAAGTTGGCTGCATCCACGCTGAATGTTACCGATACGGAGCAGATGAAAGAGATAGAGGTGTTTGTGGTGAACCTCAAGCAGCCCAGCTGTCCGACAGACCTGTTCTCGTTTATCGACATCAACATGCCGCATCATATAGTCTTTATCCTTGTGAATGACAATCATGCCATGCTGCTTATAAACTACAAGGACTGGGCGGATGACACACATACCAAATTCAAAATCACGCAAGCCTTTACCTCACCATGGGTGTCGCTCGACCGTTTGCTGCTACAAATAGACGGCCAGTCTTTGCCACGAATATATGACAACTTTGTGGCACAAGTCAGTGGCATCGGTGAGCACAAGGCTGGTTGCATGGCTGACATCGTTGCATTGAAGAAACAAATAGCGGCAGTCGAAGCGGAACTGAGAAGTTTGGAGAAACGTATGCGCAAAGAACCGCAGTTGGATAGGCAGATGCAAATGAATAAGCAGGTGAAGGCAAAGCGCAAGGAACTTGAATCTTTGAAAACGAAATTAGATAATCTGAAATAAAAGCGAACAATATGGAACAGCTGAAACATATAGAAATGCAAACGCCTAATGGCACAGAATTGAATCTGGATGCACTCTATAAGATTGCCCCTTCGTGCTTCACGGAAGCAAAGGGCGATGATGGGGAAGTACGTCGTGTAGTTGATTTCAACAAACTCCGTTTACTTCTCGGTGATAATGCCGTGGAGGATGCTCCCGAAGTGTATGACTTCACTTGGGTAGGTAAGCGTGCTGCCCTGCAAGAGGCGGCAGCACCTATCAGAAAGACTCTGCGCCCTTGTCCCGAAGAGAGTGTGAACTGGGACAAGACGCAAAATCTCTATATTGAGGGTGACAATCTTGAAGTGTTGAAGTTGCTCCAAAACTCCTATATGGGTAAGGTCAAGATGATTTATATTGACCCGCCATATAATACGGGAAATGATTTTGTGTATAAAGATTTTCGCTCTTTGTCAGCAGAAGAATACAATAATGCCATAGCCAATGATGAAGGCAACCGTCTAATCAAGAACACTTATTCCAATGGTAGTTTTCATTCGGACTGGTGCTCGATGATTTACATGCGCTTAATGGTGGCACGGACACTGCTAAAAGAAGATGGAGTGATATTTATTTCAATTGATGATAACGAACAAAGGAATTTAAAGAATATTTGTGATGAAGTTTTTGGAGAAAGTAACTTTGTCGCAACACTGAATTGGCGTCGTAGTGGTGGAAGGCAAGATAGTAAGTATTATGCCATAATTCATGAATATATACTTTGTTACGCAAAAGACATATCGGAGTACGAAGCAGGAACGGAAATAAAGACTGGTGAAGTTTATCCAAAATTCGATGAACAGAAACAGCGTTACTATAAGACACAACTTCTTCGGAAATGGGGGTCAAACAGTTTGCGCGAAAACCGTCCTAATTTATACTATCCGATAAAAGGACCCGATGGTGAAGAAGTATATCCGATAATCTATCAAGAGACTGAAAATAGCGACCTTGGATTTGTTAAAATTCAAGGTCGCTGGCGCTGGGGCGCCAGCAACCTTGCTAAAGCACAAGGAGAAGGAAGAATTGAATTCGCTCGAAATAAATGGAATGAATGGGTCGCATATGAAAAAATCTTTGCGCCTTTGGATGGAGAAGAAAACACAAAGAAATATTCGACATGGATTGACGATGTTGGCAATGGGACAAATATGATAAAAGGATTATTCGACAAAGCCATATTCGATTATTCCAAGTCGTTTGAGCTAATAACCCGATTCCTTAAAATGGCAAATTTGAATGACGACGATCTTTGTGTAGACTTCTTCTCCGGCTCTGCTACAACTGCCCATGCTGTGATGAAACTCAATGCAGAGGATGGAGGAAACCGAAAGTTTATCATGGTGCAGCTTCCCGAAAAAACAGCCGAAGATAGCGAAGCCTATAAAGCTGGCTATAAAAATATCTGTGAAATAGGAAAAGAACGCATCCGCCGCGCTGGAAAGAAAATAAAAGAAGAGAATCCATTGACTACCCAAGACCTTGACATTGGTTTTCGTGTATTCAAGTGCGAAAGCAGTAACTATAAAGATGTGGCTTTCGCTCCCAAGGATTATAACCAAGGAATGTTGGAAGGACTGCTTGACAATATTAAGGAAGACCGCACAGACCTTGACTTGCTGTTTGACTGTATGCTCCACTGGGGCGTGGAACTGTCTTTGCCTTTGAATACGACAAAAGTGGATGGTTGCACGATACACAATGTGAATGATGGCGACCTTGTAGCTTGTTTCGATGGTGATGTGACAGAAGCGGTGATTGATGCCATTGCTGACTTGTCGCCTTTACGTGTAGTATTCCGTGACAGCAGTTTCAATGAAGCTGCACAGAAAATGAACCTCTTTGAACTCTTCAAGCAGAAGTGTGACTGGACAGATGAGGAGGCAACCCACAATGTGCGTGTCATATAAAACATTCCGTGAACTATGGCAAAGAAACTGACACTGAAATTCAAGAACCAACAGTTCCAGACGGATGCGGCGCGGGCTGTAACTGATGTGTTCCGTGGACAGCGCAACCGGTCGATGGTGGAGTTTACCCATGACATGGGACGTGCGTCAGATGGTTCACAAGACCTCTTTGACATTGTTGGCTTCCGCAATCAACCGCTTATTGTTCCTGCCGGGCAGATATTGGAAAACATCCGTCAGATACAAATGGCGGCACAACTGCGCCCCTCGGAAACGATTGATACCAGCGACCTGCGCCTGACCATCGAGATGGAGACAGGCACGGGCAAGACCTATACTTACATCAAGACGATGTATGAATTGAACAAGCTCTACGGTTGGAGCAAGTTCATCATTGTGGTGCCGAGCATTGCCATTCGTGAAGGTGTGTGCCGCTCCTTTGAAATCATGAGCGAACACTTTGCGGCAGAGTACGGCAAGCGTATACAATCATTCATCTACGACTCGAAGCAACTGACGAAGATTGACCAGTTTGCCAGCGACTCGAATATGCACGTGATGATTATCAACACGCAGGCGTTTGCCGCACGAGGTGAAGATGCCCGACGCATCTACATGAAACTGGATGCCTTCCGCTCACGCAAACCTATTGATGTGATAGCCGCCACAAGACCTATCCTTATCATTGACGAGCCACAATCGGTATTGGGAGCCGACAAGAAAAACGCCACACGTGAAAAGCTGAAAGAGTTTAAGCCGCTCTTCACCTTATTATATAGTGCCACGCACAGAGCCGATGACATAGTGAACATGGTTTATCGCCTGGACGCAATGGATGCCTACAACAAGAAATTGGTGAAGAAAATCTCGGTGAAGGGGATCAATCAGCATGGCTCTACTGCCACCAACGGTTATCTCTATTTGGAAAACATCGAATTGTCAAAAGGCAATCCACGTGCCCGTATCGGTTTCGACAAGAAAGGAGCAAGCGGAGTAAAACAGGTGACGCAGTTGGTGAGTGACGGATTTGACATCTATCAGCAGTCGGGTGGACTGGAGGAATACGCCAACGGTTATCGTATAGAAAGCATCGACGGATATAACCGTTGCATACGTCTGTTGAACAACACGGTTTTGTATGAGGGTGATATGATTGGACGTGTGAATGACATTTATGTGCGCCGCCACCAGATACGTGAGACCATCCTGTCACATATCAACAAGGAGCGTCAGCTGTTCAAGATGGGCATTAAGTGTCTTTCGCTCTTCTTTATAGACCATGTGGATAATTACCGTATCTACAACCAGGGAGGCGGCACAAGCAAGGGGCAGTTTGCGGAAATTTTCGAAGAGGAATACAACAACATTGTGGGTGCATTGCAACTACAAACTGATGATTCTCCTAAATACATAGAATATCTGAAACGTTGGAAAGCGGAAGAGGTACACAACGGTTATTTCTCACGTGACAAGAAAGGTCACTTTGTGCAGCCTTCAAAAACAGAGTTGCGCAACGAAAGTAGCAATGACATTTCGGCCTATGACCTCATCATGAAGGATAAAGAGAAACTGTTGTCATTTGATGAGCCCACACGATTCATCTTCTCACACTCAGCCTTAAAGGAAGGTTGGGACAATCCGAATGTGTTCCAGATATGTACTCTGAAGGACAGCGACAACCAGACAAAGAAGCGGCAGGAAGTGGGTCGTGGTATGCGTTTGTGTGTAAACAGCCAAGGCGAGCGGCAGGACGAGACCGTGCTGCACGGACGTGTGTTTGAAGTAAACGAACTGACAGTCATTGCCAGCGAAAGCTATGATGATTTTGCCCAGAAGTTGCAAACAGAAATTGCCGATGCTGTTGGCGACCGTCCTATTAAGGTGCAATCGTCTATGTTCACCGGTATGCTTGTAACTAATGCGCGTGGCGAACAAAAGACGTTGGATGATGACGATGCGCAGGATGTTGTATTCACACTTCGTATGAAGGGCTATATCACTAAGCAGGGACAGCTCACCCAACAGTTCCACGACCACAAGCAGCAGGGAATGCTTGACTTCGGAGAGGATTATAACGAATACAAAGCTGACATCGTGAAGCGGTTGGATGCCGTATTCAATCCTGATTCTGTCAAGCCGGACAATGCCCGACAGATACGTGAGGCTAAGTTTGACTCGCAGAAGTTTGAGCGCAAGGAGTTCCAAGAACTGTGGAAAAAGATTAACCACCAGACTTATTACACGGTTGATTTCAAGACAGAAGACCTTATCCAACGTGCCGTCATTGAGCTGGACAACCACCTGAGAGTATCGGAAATAAACATTCAGGTAACGACAGGAACACTCAATGAAATAAAGAGTAAACAGGAACTTGCCGAAGGTACTGCCATGAAAGTGACAGGCACAGATACACATGCCGTTAAGGAACTGGTGAACGAGAACGTGAAGTATGACCTCATCGGTAAATTAGTGGAAGCCACCGGACTGACGCGCCGTGTCATCGTGACCATCTTGCAAAAGATAAGTCCCAATACCTTCTATATGTTCAAGGCTAATCCTGAAGAGTTCATCATCAAAACAGGTAACATCATCAATCAATGCAAAGCCATTGCAGTAATAGAACATGTGGCATACCACAAACTCAACAAGACATTTGACTCTGACATATTTAGCGCATCAGCCTTAAAAGGCAAACTGGGTGTCAACGCCATGGAGTCGCAAAAATCTCTTTACGACCTCGTAGTGGTAGATTCACAAGGCATAGAAATGAACTTTGCCCAAGCACTTGAACATCAGAATGAAGTCATAGTCTATACAAAACTGCCTGGTGGTTTCTACATCAACACACCTGCCGGTCATTACAATCCCGACTGGGCAATAGTGTTCAAGGAAGGCACCGACATCAAACACGTCTATTTCGTTGCTGAAACCAAAGGCTACAGCGACGATGAAGTGCTTGACTACCGCAGTGCTGAAAGCGTGAAGATTGAATGTGCCCGCCGCCACTTCGCCACAATCTCGAATTCTACTGTCACATATAAAGTGGTGAATAGCTATGCCGATTTGAGGAATGTGATAATGAAGTAGTAGTATAATATGTATCCAGTATGGCATTTCACCATACTGGGTACATATTGACAAAAAGAGTTTTTATTTGGTGCTAAATTACTTGTTTTTTACTCTCCAAGATACTCTTGTACGCTGTCAAACATATCTGCATCTAACCTCATTTCATCACGATAGCGTATAATAAAGTTAATATTCGTCTTGAATAGTGAATTATTTACCGAGTATAGATAGTTATTTAATGCTATCAGTTCTTTAATCAACCAGTCATGCTTCCGCATCATCCATCGACAGAGCACTGTACAGGCATCTTCCGAACACTCTACAGTTGAATCTAAACCGCCATTTATTCTAACCCACAGGCAATCCTTCTCTGCTCCTTTCTTCAATTCACATCCTTCGCATTTTTTTGCATTTTTTGCTGCCGTCAGTTGCTTCACATTCAAGTAAAGTTCTATTTTTATGACTTCTGTTATTGGTTTGTCACTCATTTCAACATTATCATCGGATATGTAATCTGTGTTTAATACTATCTTGTCCGTCACAAGATGCGATATCCAATGAAACTTCGACGTTGTTGACAAATTTTTCAGGTTCTGCCTTAGCAAATGATAGTTTACTCTGTCATTTGCAACATCCAGTAAATCTGCTAATCTAATGAGAATCATCAAGTATTTCAAGCTGATTGTATCGTCTTTTGCTCTCGATTTGAGTCCATAAACATCCATTACATCATATCCATGGCTTTCCGAGACTCTAGCCACAAAAGACAATAATGTTGGTTCTAAATAATTTAGTAGTGACTTTGAACGGTCACGAATAAACTGGGCGCTGTCTTTTGCATGGTTATCCCTAACCAATGCCTCGAAGTAGCCATAAATATCATTGAATACTTGGATTAAGAAATTTCCTGCATCTTTATAACGAGAATTCTTTTTATCTGTGATATCTACATTTGCAAACTTATTAACCTCTTCTTGCATTTGTGTCATCAAATCAGCAATCAATACTAAATTTTGTCCGTTTTCCGAACTTAGTCTACCCAAATCAGGATGTATAACCATACTGATGTCATGCAGGTAGCATGCCAGAAACAAAATATAGAAATCTACATCCTTCAGCATAAAATAGTCTATTCTATTTGTCAGTTCAAGAGATTTCGATATAAGTGTTACAGCATGTTCTTCATTGTGCAGTGTGTATGAATTTAAAAATTTTGAACCATTATACCACAATCCTTTTGTCAGTCGATGGGTCATAATTAACGAGTCCACCCATGCAGGATTACGTACGTTCTTAATGAAGATATTCAATACTTCAAGCAATCCGATATCTATTCCCATCTGATTTGAGATGTCTTTTTCGTTAATATGTTCTATAAACTCCTCAAATTGTTCTAATTCAAAATTTTTATTTCTCAAATATGATAATATTCTCAACTCTGTATACCTGAATCGTCTAGCATTTGTTTTCGAAAAAGATAATGTATCCGATGGAAAAACATCCATAATTCCAGAGAAATACACATTCAATATTTTGCGTTGATACTCTGCAGAGGCTTTCATTACAAATTTGGTAAATGAAATTCTGTCAAAACCTTGTTTCCGCATTTTGAAGATGCTGTATCTTGGTTGCTCTGTTGGCTTCTGTGACAAAAAATCTCGAAATTTTTCCATCTGTTTGTCAGACTCCATACCTTTCAACCCACTGAAATTTTCTCTATCCCATCGTATTAACGAAGCATATGGATCCTGAGAAATTGATTTCATTAGGCAGGAAGCGTCAACATCCTTGGAGAAAAATAGAAATGATAGTTTTCCTGCTGTGTCTACATGACATTTCACCAGTATTTGTTTCTCGAAGTCAATTAACTCTTGTTTGAAAATTTCAGCCCTTCGCTTTACAAGTTTCTGAATAATTAAACGATATTCCGACTGGAATATGTCTTCTTCAAACTGTTCGAAAAACATTTCAGGATCTGTAATTTTTTTCAAAAAGCGATTTCTGAAATCTTTTAGCGTGTCATCATTCGGACCTCCCTCTTCCTTTATTCTCAACAGACGATTACGGTAAAGAAAAAACTTCTTAAACCGTCGCAGAAGTTTGAGCCTAGAATCAAGTGCATTGTTATTTTGTCCTTCTCTATCTTCTTTGTTCTGTTTATTAGTCAATTTACCAATCTCCCGAGAAATCACTTTGTCAAGAGCATTTAACTTCTTTAATGACACATGATCATCGATTTCATCCAGATTGTAAGACAAATTGGAATTCATGTATGTTTCCCGAGTAATATTCGCTATTGGCCCATACTGATTGTCTGCATCGTCTATGTGCGTGAAAACACTCTTCCCGTCTTTATGAAACTTTATTTTGTAATTTAATTTATTCTGAAATTCAAGGTGCTTTTTACCGATAAAATCAGCTATTGTACTTTTGTCTTTTTCTGCATTCTCGCACCATATTTTGAGGCTATTATTCAGATTATTTATCTTTTTCTTGAATTTTTCTTCATCCAGCTTAGCTTGTATGTATATCACCGAGTCGTCAACATAGAAATAGGCATCACCTTTGAAGGTTTCGTCTTGCATCAGTAGTCGTTTTACCTCTATCATGCAAAGGTTACCAAAAAAATACGATTGCGGAAGCCCCTGTGGTATTCCACAGTTCATGTATGTACTAGTGTCCGTTAAATCAGTTTCTTCTGGATAGTAATACTTTGTCCAAGATCCAATATTGTCTTTTGATATTTTGAAATATAACAACTTGGCTACTGCCGCACTCAAAGCATCTTTGTCTTTTTCGTAAGTTTTTGACAATTTGCTGATGATATAATCATATAGTATCTTTGGTGAAATTGACGGGAAAAAGTTTTGAATATCCAAACTAACTTCAGTCAGATAGTTATGGTTTCTTTGGTAAGCTCTACAGTGTTCAATCACCTCCTCTGTATACTCTTTATATTTTGTTTGCCATTTACAGAATAGATACTGTACGTTCGTGCTGGGTATATTACCATAGAAATTGTGGGGTAACAACTTCGATAAATCCGAAAGTTTCCTATCCCCAGTCTCCATGTCATCATCAAACATTAAACAGTTCAAGATACTCACCATGCAAATCAAATCGACAAGTCTTGATGTGTGCATTGGACGAAAATTTAGTTTCTTCGTTTTCGTATCGTAGTTCTTAATTTTAAAGTATACTGTAGCGTCAAACAGATTTTCCTTGTCTTCGAATACCCATTTTAGCTTTTGCTGGCAACATTTAATAACTTTTGAAATCAGTTCTACGTTATACTTGTCTGCAAGCGCATAATATAGTTCCAAATCATTGTTAGCAATGATTCCTTTCACCTCGCCTTCATCATGAAGATATACGGGATTTGATGTGTCCAATAACCCTTTGTCAAACACATATGATTCCATGCAGAATATTGAGTTGAATATATTCTGCTCATCTAGTATTTTATTAAATAGTTTCATTCTTTTGTTCTATCTTTTTCTTTGACATAATACTTTTTAGCGTTTTCAAAGCAGAATCTATAAATACCTCCATGTCAGAAGGCTCTTTCCGACATCCTGTTTTCAGCAAACTCTCCTTATCCTTTATACTGATATTATACTCGCTTTTCACCGTTGCTATACGATAAAAATTTTCCCAAAGCAAACAAGTCTTTACAAATGGTTTTTCATCAATAAGTTTTACATCCAGTATTTCATGAAATACAACATGTATGTCCCTCGCTACTAGTGGCTTTCTATACAGCATATTAATGTCCACTAATACGTTATTCAAGAAGTGGATAGAATTAACCAAGAATTCTTTATAGTCTTTCTCGCACTTCCTCATATAGCTCCACAAATAATTAAACTGCGGGATTTGGGAAATAAAGAACATGTACCCCGACAACAGTTCGTCGTTATTCACTTCTATTTCGATGGCATTATTTAACTTCTCGCTATCTTTGTAGTTTTCTGTTTTATACAATTTTGCTAAGCCAATCAACATTTGAATCACAATCAACTTTGAACTATATTCGCGTCCAGCAATGTCGCCAGTTTTGTTCATCTCATTGTCCTCGGTCGGTTCTGACTGTATGTCATTTAATAGTATATCAAAGGTATATTCTTCTGTTTTCATATCTGTCATTTTCTTATAATTCTCTTCCACTTATTTCCTGTTTTTTGATATAAAAATCGCAATAGTCCTTTACTCCTTCTGGCAATTTTTCCATTTTTACCGTCGAGTATTGATTTACAAAAAAACGCCTTAATGCCATAAAGGCGTTTTGTCCAGCCTCATCTTGGTCTGGATACATATGCAAGTCGTAGTTTTTTAACAATATCAAATCTTCCATTGGCAGAATCGTTGCACTAGGTATTGCCACGGCATTCATATTGTCAGACAACAATGCCAAACAGTCCGTAATGCCTTCACTTATATACAATTTGTCTCCTCGTTTTAGATTGTTTAGAATTGGCAGATTATACAGCCTAGTTTTCTGCGAAGACATAAATTGGAATCGAGGAGCTTTTTCATTAGTGCCCAAATATCTTGATTGAACTCCAATTAATCTTCCATTCTGTTCATAGTATGGGAACAGCAAGCATGGGGTATAGAAATAAAAATACAACCCATAGTCGCCTCGCCTAATAAGTCCAGTTTTCAAACATATTTCCTCCCCGAATATCTTGACAAGATTGTCTATTACAGTAGTAGAATTAAAAATAGAACCTATTCGTAACTTCTGTACGACATCTTCTTTCAAATGTCTTTTTAGAAATAGGAAATTTTTTGCAGGCTCTAAAAGTATTGCATTATTGATTAGCCACGTATAGATATCTTCATCAAACGTAAAGGTATCTTTTGAGTTTTTGGGGAAGCGTATTTGGGGGGCGGTTATTTTAAAAACATTCCTATCTCGATTGTTTTCAGGCCACCAGATATTGAATGCTTTGCCCAACCAAATGCATGCCTGTTGGAAGTTCCATCCCTCCTTGTCTTGCACCAATTTGATAGGACCGCCCCCCACTCCGCATACCCAACATTTATATATGTTCTTATTGGTGGAGAAAGTGATACTAGGGTTATGGTCGTTATGTTTAAAGCAAAGTGTTTTATGTCTTTTTACCTCCAAACCAAGCTTACAAGCTACCTCTTCAATAGGTAGCTCATTTAAACGACTTATAACATTTTGAGGAATAGTCATACTTTCTTTGATATCATTTCTTTTCTAACAATGATTTAACCTCAGTCTCTGAACGAAGAGGGAATTCTTTACCAAAAGCCTCTACTTCTTCGGCTACCACTTTCTTTAATTCTTCTTGCGGAACTATCAGTTGATAATCTGCCACACCAATGGGTTTCCCCATTTCTTCCAATGCCAGTTCTACTTCCACACGGTCTTTCTCGGCGCATAGAATAATGCCGATAGAACGATTCTCATCTTCCCTACGCTCCAAACGGTCAAGCAATGACAGGTAGTAGTTCATCTTGCCTGCATATTCCGGCTTAAACTCGCCAATCTTCAGGTCAATGGCTACGAGGCAATGTAGGCCACGATGGAAGAAAAGCATATCTACCTTACTCCGTTTTCCGTTGTATTCGAGCACATACTGGTTGCCGATATAAGTGAAGCCCTTGCCAAGTTCCAAAAGGAACTGCTTTACCTTCTCTACCAGTCGGGTCTCAAGCTCAGTTTCCAATATAGGGTCTTTAACTCCAAGGAATCCAAGGTTATAACCGCTTCTGAACACTTCATTAGCAAACATCGCCTGTGTAGCAGGCAGAGTCTGTTCAAAATTATTATCAGAAGGGGTGTCCTTCCTCATGTGCATTTTCAGAGATATGGCACTGGATAGAAGTTCACGGTTCCAGCCTTTTGATGTTATTTCTTGTGCATAGTATAATATGGCTTTGTCATCTTCATCGAACTTGCGCATCAAGGTCAGTATATGTCCCCATGGTATAACTGCGACAGCCTGTCGCAGTTTTGATTCGCTGTTGCAGAAACGTTCGTAGAATTTTTTCATATCCCACAGGTTTCTGGGAGAAACACCCATCTGAGGATAGCGTTGCTTCAAGTCATAGGACAAACGATTGACCACACCGCTTCCATGCTTGCTCTCGACTTTTCTGTCGTGAAGCAATTTCCCTATTTCCCAATGAGCCGTACCGATGGCAGAACTTACTGCCGTTGCCACCATTGCTCTTGTTCTGTCAATAACTGCGACAGCCTGTCGCAGAATTGCATCATACTCTGATTCTTGGATTTGTGTAATATCTGTCATAACCTCAATCTTTCCCTGTTATAAGTTCTCGCTTGTCAATATCAAGTAATGTTGCAATCTTGTCTAATGTGTACAGGTCTGGCTGAGACACGTTGGTACACCACTTGCTTACGGTAGCCGGATTTTTCCCTAATTCCTCAGCAAGCCATTTGGCCGTCCGCTTCTTTTCAACGAGTACAACTTTGATTCGATTTAAGTCTCCCATTTTGCAAATCTATTTAATTTGAACGCAAAAGTATATAAAATAATCGACAATCAATAAAATTTCACCACAAAAGTTCATTTATGTGTCCGTTTTTCACACTTGTTAAGAGGTGCTCAGCATATTAACTCCCCAAAACACAAACATTCAGACCATCTCTTGTAAGTAATATTATCAGTATAAAACTTGCACACTTCTTTGATTGTTGTGGTTTATAAAAGTTAAACGTGTTAAAATTCAGCTTTAATTCAGCCTTAAAAGAAAATCACTTCACTTTTCTACCGTATTAACCACAAACAGCTGATAATCAAAGATGTCTATATACAGTGACTGTACCGCTTTAACCGCATTGTATATTCTTAATACAACTCCGCCAACTATAGAGGAAGAATGTTTTGAAACAAAGCAATATATGACGCTGAATGTCTTTGTCCCTCATGAGGCTTTGTCAACATATCAAGGTGCAGTTGGTTGGAAGAATTTTTGGAATCTGCATGGTTTCGACCCCACAGGAATTGACAATGTGAAGAATGATATTTTGAATGGTAACAGCAAATGCTATGACCTCCGCGGCAACAGGCTCGGTGCTCCCAAGCGTGGACTGAATATCATAAATGGCAAGAAAGTGATAGTGAAATAAAAAAATACGTGGTTAGCCCCAGACTGCGTATCTATGAATGTTGGGGAAATGTAGATATGATTAGTTTTGCAGATACACCAATTATGAACTTTAACAATGGAGGTAAAAATGAATACAATGAATATTTTAGTTCTTGTTTTCTGCCTTATCGTTGTAATAGTTGCCCTCTTTTTTGGTCGCAAGAAAGAGATTCACAACAACTATTATTTTGGTGATGGTTGGAATGTATTCAAGAACAATGGGTAAGTTTGTTTGTCGAACTCATTGAGACGAAAAGATCAACATTAAGCTAAGGTGGCAAATAGTAGCGGTGCAACACCTCTAACCATTCCGAACAGAGAAGTTAAGACCGCCTGCGCCGATGGTACTGCCAGAAAAAGGCGGGAGAGTAGGAGGCTGCCATGGCTTTGCAGACTGGAAGTAATGCTTGCGGTGCTTCCTTTTATAAAGATTAACGCAAGAATTCCCCAATGGCAGGTCGAGAGTTGGGCCTGCCATTTAGGGGAATGCTATGATGTGGAATAGTTTTTATGTTTAACTTTAAAAAATGATATTTTTATGATATAGCTTTTTTTACTAAACGTTATCACAAGCATCATAGGTGCTTGGATATACGATAGTATGAAATCTAATTGATTTCAAATCCTATGATTATAAGGCGCCTTATTATGTTTTTAATCTCCTTCATTTTATAAAAGTAACGGTCCACATTCGTTACTTTACATGTAGGTTGTCCGATTTGATGTACCTTCGATACTTACCTTTGTATTTAATTTTGTCGCAAAAATACAAATTTTATAGCGCTTCCAATGTCTTTATCAATCTTCCAAGCTCAGAGTATGTATAATCTCTGTCATTCATTTGCTTCTCTTCTATGGAGCGGTTAGCATTGGTAACAGCAACATTAAGACTGCCGCCGTTTCGTTCAAAATAACTATGCAGTCCCTTGCTTTTAGTGAAGAAATCGGTTGTCTTTTGATATTTCACGCACTGGTTCAAATCTTTTAGCAACGATTCTTGTGTTTCGTATGGACGTGAAGTGTAACGGAAATAGTAGAGGAAGAACAACTCGGTACAACGGTGTGTCTCGAAGAACTCCACCTCGCAGTGGATGCCTTTCTTTGGTTTGTTAATGAGCTTGGCATACTTTGCCTTTAGTTTCTGGTATTGTGAACGCTCAGGCTCCTTGTCCTTCGTATCCATATCGATGATACAGAAAATATGGCTATAACCCATTGCCACACCCTCTGCTATCTTTGCATCCAGTTCCTTGATATTGGTGTGCTTCGGATAGTCTGGCTTGATAGTCAAGCGTTTGAATACATCACACAAGGACTTGAAGTAGAAAAATTCCGTAGGTCCTTCACCCAAGATAAGTGCTGCTTGTCGTAACTTTCCCATGTCAATCCTCCAGATTTATAAAGATACTACCTAACTCTGGTTTTGCTCCCAAACGTCCAATGCGGTAAGAGTTATATAGAGACAAATTCTTGTGCAGCCCGAAAGAGTCACCGCGAGAATATTCGGAAGAGGCCGTTTCCTTGTTCTTCTCAACAAACCACACAACACCTCTATTTTCATTGATAAGGTCTTGAGACAACAGTGTTGTTTCCTGACTGGTGATAATCAACTGTGATTTTTCTGAGTTGAATATAAAGACATTGAGATAGTAGTACAACAAGTCATTGTGTAAATCCTCACCTAATTCATCGAGATAATACACATGAGAACTTGTTATCATATCGTATAATGCCTCCAGAATGCGTATATATTTTTGGGTACCTTTTGACTGCCATTTGAGAGGAATGTCAAAATCTCCATTTATAGAGTGATTGACAAATGCAACGGAGTCGGAAGTAGGTTTAAGCAGTGCCTCCTTCATTTCTTCCGGGATATTTTCCTTTTGGATGCGTTCACGGAACTCATTAGGCACAAAGCGATCTTCTATGATAGGTTTATATTCCAAGATGTTCAAATCAGCCTTTTGAAGCATGGTGTTGTAGAACTTACGCTTTTTCAAATTATTATAAGCATCATTTAGAATTTCCACAAGTCCTTTCTCACTGTCCCCATCTACATCATGATAGTTTTCCATAATCCAACTATGAAGGATATTGAATTGTGCAATATCTTCTTTCAAAGCAGCCTTTCTACAAACAGACAATACGCTATGATTATTCAAGGTGTTCTCACGAATGCTCTCTTGCGTTTTTACGAGCAGCTTTAGACTTGAACCAAACTTGATTTCAGCCTGTACATTATCTCCGACAAATGTGCGCTCATAGAACAACGACTTTGATTTGTTCGGATAATAATACAGTGCTTCACTCAATATGTACTTATCGTTGAACTTCACATCATAGTCGTATCTTATGCTATTGGCATAGAATGAAACGTGCATTTCAGTTGGCTCATCCTTTGTGAGTACGAAAGGAATACTTCCGTTTATTCTTTGAGCCGTGTCTGATTTTGGCAGAACTAACAGACGAAAAACCTCATTCAAGGCAATCAGCATATTTGATTTTCCGGAAGCATTAGAACCATACAGAATTCCTAATTTGTACAAGAATACCCCCTCGGCAATCTCTGTAACAAGTTCCGAAGAAGGTCCCTTAGCCAAGAAACTCAACTCCTGTTTATCTCGAATGGAAAGATAATTCTTTACCCAGAAATCTCTTATCATAGGATTATGTATTTATATCATTATTGTAATTTGGGTGCAAAATTACAAATTATTTTCTTTAATAAAGAAATATATTCTGTAAAATTAGTAATAAAACTACCGTTTAACTATATTTTAACTCTATTTTGTATAAAAATGCCCCTATCAGATTTGAAATATCGAAAGTTCATTAGATTGCATGATAATGTACAAAACTGTTTTTGAAATAAAAATGTATAAATATAAGGTCAAGCAATATTGTCAGCACAAAACTTGCACATTTCTATAATTATTGTGGTTTACAAAAGTTAAAGTCGTTAAAATTCAGCTTTACTTATGTCTTCAAATAAAAACCGCTCCACTTTTCTATCGTATTAACTATAAATAACTGATAATCAATAATATCTATATACCACGGTTGTAGTGGTCTCACAAGCGTAACCATTCCTAATTCCGTGACCAAGATAGGTTCTCAAGCGTTCTGTCGTTGTAGCGGTCTCACAAGCGTAACCATTCCTAATTCCGTGACCAAGATTAGTCAAGAAGTGTTCGATGGCTGTAGTAGTCTTACGAGCATAATTATTCCTAATTCCGTGACCGAGATTAGTCGTGAAGCGTTCGAAGGCTGTTGTAGTCTTACTAACATAACACTTCCGGAATCAGTAACAGTAATTGGTGATAATGTTTTCCAAAAATGTGATTTTACAAGTATTACGCTTCCAAGCTCAATAAAGAGAATTGGAGCATTCGATGAGACTGATAACATTACAACTATATACATACTAAATCCAACACCTCCATCTCTATCTGTGGGACGTTATTGGAAGCCTTTTACAACAAAACAGTATATGACTCTTAACATATATGTTCCTCAAGGCTCACTGTCAGCCTACCAGAATGCAGATGTCTGGAAAGATTTCTGGAATTTACAAGAAGGTGCCCCCACAGGAATTGAAAATGTGAAGAATGACATAATTAATGGTAACGCCAAGTGCTACGACATCCGCGGCAACAGGCTCACAGCTCCCAAGCGCGGACTGAATATCATAAATGGCAAGAAAGTGATAGTGAAATAAAAAAATGCGTGGTTAGCCCCAGACTGCGTGTCTATGAATACTGAGGAATGTAGATATAATTAGTTTTGCAGATACACTAATAATTAACTCCTATAAAATTGAGGCTAAGAAATGAAAGAATTTGCTATTTTGGCATTTGTTTTCTGCCTCATCATTGTAATAGTTGCTCTCTTTCTTGGTCACAAGATAGAGATTCACAATAACTATTATTTTGGTGATGGTTGGCGTGTATTTAAGAATAACGGGTAAAGTTTCGTACTGAATACGTTTAGACTATTTAGATCAACATTAAGTCAAGGTGGCAATAGTAGCGGTGCAACACCTCTAACCATTCCGAACAGAGAAGTTAAAACCGCCTGCGCCGATGGTACTGCCAGAAAAAAGGCGGGAGAGTAGGAGGCTGCCATGGCTTTGCAGACTGGAAGTAATGCTTGCGGTGCTTCCTTTTATAAAGATTAACGCAAGAATTCCCCAATGGCAGGTCAATGGTTTGATCTGCCATTTAGGGGAATGCTATGATGTGGTGATGTCAAAAGTAAAAGATTTTGCCAGACATATAAGAAATGCTTATGCCCATTCGTTGATTACAAAAAAAACAAGATAAGTTTTATTTGAAAGATACGTATGACCATAAACTCACAATGAATGGTAAGATTTCGATTAACTCAATGAAAGGGCTTCTTGAGGTAATCCGAAATAATAAGCGTGATAGAGATAAAACAAATGTTAAAAAATAGATATAAAAATGAAAATAAGAAAATTTGTATTGCTTATAGTAATGATGTTTGCTATGAACAAAGTGTTTGCCTACGACTTTGAGGTTGATGGCATTTATTACGATGTGGTGTCGTTGAGTGAGCAAACCTGCAAAGTGGTAAAAAGGTCAAGTGTCTACAAATATACTGGTGACATTGTGATACCAGCACATGTGAACCATGCAAACAAAACCTTAACGGTGGTGGAAATATCCGAAAAGCTATTTTATGGCTGTTCTGGACTGACAGGAATAACCATTCCTAATACAGTGGCTTCAATAAGCAATGATATGTTTAACGGTTGCACAAAGTTGAAGCGTGTGGTAATTGAAGATGGAAGAAATGTTTTGAGATTAGGGTATAATTCCTATTTATTTGATGATGGTGATGGATATTATTCTGAAAATTTATTTTGTGATTGTCCTATTACATCATTATATATAGGTCGCAATATTTCGTTTGATAATGAGTCTACTTTTAATGACAATAATACTATAGTAGAGCTGACAATAGGTAATTTGGTGACCGAAATCAGTGGTTGGATGTTTTGTGGATGCGGTAGTCTTAAGAGCGTAACGATTCCAAATTCTGTGACTGAAATAGGCTGGTTTGCATTCTGTTGTTGTACAGGCCTTACAGAGATTGTTATACCAAATTCTGTTACCGATATTGGGGATTCTGCATTCTCAGGTTGTAGTGGGCTAAAAAAATTAACAATTCCTAATTCGGTGAAATTTATAGGTGAAAATGCTTTCGGAGGATGTCGTGGGCTAACAAGTCTCATTATTCCCAATTCCATAACTGAGATAGAATATTATACATTCGGAGAGTGCAGTGGTTTAACAAATATAGTTATTCCCAACACAGTTACAAAGATAGGTGGTTATGCGTTCTGTGATTGTAGTAGCCTTACAAATCTAACAATTCCAGAATCTGTAACCGAGATTGGTGATAATGTTTTCGAAAGTTGCGGTTTCACAAGTATTACGCTTCCAAGCTCAATAAAGAGAATTGGAGCTTTCGATGAAGCTGATAACATTACAGCTATATACATACTTAATCCAACGCCTCCATCTGTGGAAGCGGATTATGATAATGAGCCTTTTACAAAAAATCAGTATATGACTCTTAATGTCTACGTTCCTCAAGGTTCATTGGAAGCCTATCAGAATGCAGATGTTTGGAAAAATTTTTTGAATTTACAGGAAGGTGCCCCCACAGGAATTGACAGTGCGAAGAATAATATTATGGATGGTAATAGCAAATGCTATGATCTCCACGGTAACAGGCTCAGTGCTCCCAAGCGCGGACTGAATATCATAAATGGCAAGAAAGTGATAGTGAAATAAGAAAAAATTACTGTGAATAAAACTATTTTTGCAGAATGTTTAATCATACTTCTATGGCAATATAACATAGCTTCGTTCACCGTCTAACGCCCCTTAGACGGTGAACGAAGCTATAATTAAGACTGATAAAGTAAGAGTTTATGTTCTTTGTTACAGATTTTGGTACTTTTGTATAAAGCGCTGCTTTTATCTATGTTTTGTGTAGAAACATAACTTTTTTTGCTCAAAACAGAAGAAATGTGCAAAAACATTTGTTTGTTTCAAAAAAAGTTAGTACCTTTGCATCCGCAATTCGGAAATACTGAAAAGCAAGGGTGGTTACCAGAGTGGCCAAATGGGGCAGACTGTAAATCTGCTGGTTTTTACCTTCGGTGGTTCGAATCCATCACCACCCACAAAGCTCCTGAAGAAATTCAGGAGTTTTTTTGTATCTTGGCTTGTTGGTTTTGTATCTTGGCTTGTTGGGCAATATGTATTGTTTTTGTGGGGATAAGATTCTATATAATATAAAAAAGGTGCCGATGTCGGCACCTTTTATTTTTTGAGTGTATTTGTTGTAGGAGGTTCTATTCCGGGCGCAGGTGCTTGTCCATGCTTGCTGCGGCGCGGCGGCCGTCGCCCATGGCAAGGATAACTGTTGCACCACCACGCACGATGTCACCGCCGGCATAGATGGTGGCGATGTTGCTCTGCATCTCGTCGTTTACGGCGATGGTGTTCTTGCGGCCAAGCTCAAGCCCCTTGATTGACTGCGGAACGAGTGGGTTAGGGCTGACGCCTACTGCCACTACAACCTGGTCGACATCGAGAGTGACGGTCTTGCCCTCAACAGGCACAGGACTGCGGCGGCCAGACGCATCGGGCTCGCCAAGCTCCATTACCTGAAGTACAGCCTTGCTCACAGCGCCCTTCTCGTCGGCAATATATTCTATTGGGTTGTGCAGGGTGAGGAAGTTTATTCCCTCCTCCTTTGCATGCTTCACCTCCTCAAGACGTGCAGGCATCTCAGCCTCTGAGCGGCGGTAGACAAGTGTGACGTTGGCACCGAGACGCTTTGCCGTGCGGCAAGAGTCCATTGCAGTGTTGCCGCCGCCCACCACAAGCACGTTCTTGGCAGGGTTGATTGGAGTGTCGGTATGAGGATTGGCTGCATCCATGAGGTTTACACGGGTGAGATACTCATTTGATGACATTATGTTGATGCTGTTTTCGCCGGGAATGTTCATGAAGTTAGGCAGTCCGGCGCCAGAGCCAACGAAGATGCCCTTGAAGCCCTGAGCCTCAAGCTCCTCCACGCTGATGGTCTTGCCCACGATGCAGTCGGTCATGAAGTTTACTCCCAGCTTCTTGAGGTTCTCAATCTCAACATCCACGATGGCATTGGGCAGACGGAACTCGGGGATACCGTATTTCAACACACCGCCAATCTCGTGGAGTGCCTCGAACACATGAACGTCGTAGCCCATTTTCACCATGTCGCCGGCGAAGCTCAGTCCTGAAGGACCAGAGCCCACAACTGCCACCTTTATGCCGTTGGCAGGAGCCACTTCGGGAAGTGACATGCGACCGCTCTCACGCTCATAGTCGGCAGCGAAACGCTCAAGATAACCGATAGCCACGGCTGGCTCGTTCATCTTCAGGTGGATGCACTTGCTCTCACACTGCTTCTCCTGCGGACAAACGCGGCCGCACACAGCGGGTAGGGCAGAGGTGGTCTTCAGCACACGGGCTGCGGCAAGGAACTCGCCGCGCTCGATGTTCTTGATGAATGAAGGGATATTGATGTTCACAGGACAACCCTCAACGCATGTAGGCTTTGCGCAGTCGAGACAGCGGTGAGCCTCATTCATTGCCATCTGGGCTGTAAGTCCCTTGTTCACTTCCTCGGTGCGTGTGGTGGCACGGTAAACTGGGTCGAGCTCAGGCATCACCACGCGGGCAATGGCTGTGCGCTCCTTTGGCTTCATTGCCGAGCGGAGCTCCTTGCGCCACTCAGCGTTGCGGTCGGTAAGCTCCTCTATAGGGGCGTTGGCATGAGCGTTTACGGCGTTGGCAGCATCAGCAGCATTCTGGGCAGCCTTCTCTGCCTTTGCCTTGTTGGCGGCATCCACACTCACGAGGTGTTCCTCGAAATGCTCCATCTCCTCCTGCTCCACACGCTTGAAGGTACCCATGCGCTTGAACATCTCGTCCCAGTCGACGAGCGCGCCGTCGAACTCTGGACCGTCGATGCACACAAACTTAGTCTTGCCGCCGATGGTGAGACGGCATGCACCGCACATACCTGTACCGTCGACCATGATGGTGTTGAGCGACACGTCCGTCGGGATATTGTATTTCTGTGTGAGCAGACAGCTGAACTTCATCATGATTGGAGGACCGATGGCAAACACCTTGTCGATGTGCTCCTGCTGGATGAATTTCTCTATGCCCACGGTCACTACGCCTTTCTCACCCTTTGAGCCGTCGTCGGTCATGATAATAACCTCGTCGGAGCTTTCGCGCACCTCATCCTCTAATATAATAAGGTCGGCAGAGCGTCCGGCAAGGACAGAAAGCACACGGTTGCCGGCAGCCTTGAGAGCCTTGATGATGGGGAGCATCGGAGCCACGCCAACACCGCCTCCGGCGCAGACTACAGTTCCGAACTTCTCGATGTGTGTGGGCTGTCCGAGCGGGCCAACCACGTCGGCAACACAGTCGCCTTCGCTGAGATTGCAGAGCTTGACTGATGACAGACCAACTTTCTGTACAACCAGTGTAATGGTGCCGCGCTCAATGTCGGCGTCGGCAATGGTGAGCGGCATGCGCTCACCGTTCTTGTCAACTCGTACAATCACAAAGTTGCCTGCCTTGCGGCTTTTTGCAATCAGGGGAGCCTCGATTTCAAACTTGTAGACCTTGTCTGAGAATTGTACTTTCTTTATTATCTTGTTCATTGTTTTTCTTTTTTTAATTCATTTTGTCGTCAAGCATCTCGAATCCGCAGTATGGCACGAGGCACTTTGGAACGCGCACACCCTCAGGTGTCTGGTTGTTCTCGATGATTGCCGCAACTATGCGGGGCAATGCCAGTGCTGAGCCGTTGAGTGTGTGACACAGCTCAATCTTCTTGTCGGCTGCACGGCGGTAGCGGCACTTCAGACGGTTAGCCTGATAGCTCTCGAAGTTAGATGTGGAGCTAACCTCCAGCCAGCGCTTCTGAGCAGCAGAGTAAACCTCGAAGTCGTAGCAGATGGCAGAAGTGAAGCTCATGTCGCCTCCGCAGAGACGCAGGATGCGGTAGGGCAGCTCCAACTTAATGAGCAGTCCCTCCACGTGGTCGAGCATTTCCTTCAGGCTCTCATAAGAGTGCTCAGGGGTGTCGATGCGCACAATCTCCACCTTGTCGAACTGATGCAGACGGTTAAGTCCGCGCACGTCCTTGCCGTAGCTTCCTGCCTCGCGGCGGAAACATCCGCTGTATGCCGTGCGCTTGATAGGCAGGTCCTTCTCGTCGAGAATCACATCACGGAAGATATTTGTAACAGGCACCTCGGCTGTTGGGATGAGGTAGAGGTTATCGGCTGTGCAATGATACATCTGTCCCTCTTTGTCGGGCAGCTGTCCTGTGCCGTAGCCTGAAGCCTCATTCACCACGTATGGAGGCTGTACCTCAAGATATCCGCTCTTGCGGGCTTCGTCGAGGAAGAATGTCTCAAGGGCACGCTGCAAACGCGCCATCTTGCCGATGTAGAGCGGGAATCCCGCACCGGTGATCTTCACGCCCAAGTCGAAGTCAATGAGATTGAATTTCTTGCAGATGTCCCAGTGGCACTCTGCATTCTCTGGCAGGTTGGGAACCTCGCCGCCTGTCTTCACCACCACATTGTCCTCGGCGCCTGCACCCTCGGGCACATCGTCGTTAGGAATGTTCGGTATCTGGCACAACAGTGTCACAAGCTCCTTCTCGGCAGAGTCCATCACTTCCTGCAGCTGCTTGTCCATCTGCTTCAGCTCAGCCACCTTAGCCTTTATCTCGTCAGCCTCAGCCTTTTTGCCTTCCTTCATCAAAGCGCCAATCTGCTTCGACATCTGGTTTGCCTCCATTTTTGTACTGTCAAGTTTCTGCTGTGCCTCGCGGCGACGCTTGTCGACGGCGAGAACGTTTTCCACAGCCTCTTTAGCACCCTTGAAGTGCTTTTTCTCCAGACCGCGCACCACGCGCTCAGTCTGCTCTGTAATCAATTTGAGTGTAAGCATATATTTTGTTTTTGTTCTTTTTCTTCTGCAAAATTACAAAAAAAATGTGAAATCAGCAAATTATTTTATACAAATGTAGTATAATTGTCAATTATTTGACTTTGAGCTCGTATTATTCTAACTCTCGCTGTTGAATTTCGCCTTTGCCTCGTCTTTTGCCATCATGCTTCCGCAGGCATAATAGAGAATGAAAAACGGCAGTGAGGTGATGAGCAGTTTTATTATTCCCGAGATGAAAAACACAGCGTAGGTGAGTGTCGCCATGTTGCCTGTGCTGCCAAGAGCATCGCCGTTGAGCAGGCTTACCTGGGCATTCACGTTGGCAAGCAACAGGACGATGGCTGGCAGCAAGAATATGCAGAGTGCTGGAATCACCAATATCAGCGACAGGCACAGAGCACCCAATGTGGCGGGGAAGTGCCGCAGACAAACGCCAATGCCTTTTATAAATGTCTTAACAGGCTTCTTTCCCGGGGCGAATATCCGCATCAGCATAATGTAGAAGCCAAGCTCAAAGATGCCTCCGAGGATGAAAAATATAATCATTGTAACCACAAATGCGAAGAGTAGGGTCTCGTTCACAGGCAACCCCACGTTGGTGTAGTTGTTGAGCGGCAGATAATAGTTGGCAAATGTCACCAACAGGCATGTGAACATCAGGGCATGGGCAAGCGCAAAGTACCACGTCTTGGTGAAAATCTTCTTGAAATTCCTAAGATACATGGCTATGCCTTTTCTGAAACAAAGTCTGATGTTCCTCACTTCCTTTACATCCTCTGCTTCTTTAACTTCTCTAACTTCTTTGACTTCTTTAACTTCTCTATCTTCCATATTTTCTGTTATGTGTTTTGTTTCTTAAAACCGTTAATTTTTCTATTTTGTTTGCAAAGATACAGAAAAAATCGTATCTTTGCACGAAATTAATAAATTTTATAATGAAAATAATTAAATGGGGCTTTATTGGATGCGGTGAGGTGACAGAAAAGAAGAGCGGACCCGCATTCCAAAAGATAGAAGGGTCGATGGTACAGGCTGTGATGAGCCGCTCGGAGAAGAAGGCGCGCCAATATGCTGAGCGTCATGGCATTGAGCGTTGGTACACCGATGCCCAACAGCTGATTGACGACCCCGATGTGAATGCCATATACATAGCCACACCGCCTTCGAGCCATGCCACATACGCCATTATGGCAATGCATGCCGGTAAACCGGTGTATGTGGAGAAACCGTTGGCGTCGAATTATGACGACTGTGCCCGGGTGAACCGTGTGAGCGAGCAGACGGGAGTGCCTTGCTTCGTGGCTTATTACCGCCGCTATCTGCCTTATTTTAATAAGGTGCGCCAGATAATATCAGATAACGTGATTGGTGACGTGATGAGCGTGCAGGTGAGATTTTCCGTACCGCCCAGACTCATGGACTATACCGCAGGCGGCAACTTGCCGTGGAGACTTCAGCCCGACATCGCTGGTGGCGGATATTTCTATGATCTTGCCTCGCATCAGCTTGACATCTTGCAGGAGATATTCGGAGTGATTCTTGAAGCAAACGGCATTTGCGCCAACCGCCGCGGACTGTATGAGGCGGAAGATACGGTGAGTGCTTGCTTCAAGTTTGAAAACGGACTGCCGGGCAGTGGCTCATGGTGTTTCGTCGGTCATGAGAGTGCCATTGAGGACAGCATAGCCATTGTGGGCGACAAGGGGCAGGTGACTTTCTCGGTGTTTAATTACGATCCGATACGCCTGCAAACCAGCGATGGAATAAAGAACATAGTGATACCCAACCCGCCACATGTGCAGTATCCGCTGATAAAGCAGGTGGTGGAGCATCTGCAGGGATTGGGTATATGCAAGTGCACAAGTGTGTCGGCAACACCAGTTAACTGGGCGCTCGACCGAATACTTGGTAAATTCTGACATTTTACATCCATGAATAGACTCTTGGTGTTGTTGATTGCAATAGCTTGCGTGATTACATGTCGGGCAGAGGAGGCTGACCTTTTGTCGGCTGATTCTGTTGCAGCATGCAATGCCGTGGACTCTGTTCATCCGCCCAAAAGGGAGATAGGCGCCATACGCAAGACCATTCGCGGATTCAGCAAGATAGACAACCGCTATATAGAGCCGCAGCACTATAACTGGGCATTCATGGTGCAGTCGACATTCAACTATGATGTGTTTATTATAAAAGGAGTAGAAGGACAGAAGCTCACCCTTTCGCCGGATGTGATAATGAAAATCGGACCGTATTTTGGATGGCGGTGGCTGTTCTTAGGATATACCTTCGACCTGAAAAATATCAGCTTCAATAGTAAAGGAAAACTTAAAACGGAGTTTGATTTGTCGCTGTACAGCAATCAGATAGGCGTTGACCTGTATTATCGCCGCACGGGATGCGACTACAAGATAAGGCATGCAATGATAGGTGACGGCGTTGAAAATAGTTTGCTTAATAACACGCCCTTCGACGGCATAAAGGTGGGCATCACAGGAGCAAGCCTGTATTACATCTTTAACCATAAGGAGTTTTCATATCCTGCCGCGTTCGCACAGAGCACGCGGCAAAAGATAAGCTGCGGATCGTGGATGGCAGGCATCGGTTACACGCGCAACTCACTGGAACTGGATTACGACAAACTTGAGTCGACCATATCCGACAGGATAGGGCATGAGGCAAAGCTCGACAGCGGACTGCGGTTCAACAGCATTAAATATTATAATCTTAACGCCAGTGTGGGGTATGCCTACAACTGGGTGTTCGCAAAAAACTGGCTGGCATGTGGCAGTCTGTCGGTGGCTGTGGCTTATAAGCGCCAGCAGGGAGACATGGCAGACAAGAAGAATATGGCAGACTTTGTGTTCAAGAACTTTAATCTCGATGCCATGGCGCGCATTGCCGTGGTGTATAACAATAACCGTTGGTTTGCCGGCATGAGCGCGCTGATGAACCAGCAAAACTACACCAAGTCGCGTTTCGAGTGCAACAATATTTTTGGCAGCATCAATGTGTATTGCGGCTTGAACTTCGGTGTGCAGAAGAAATACAGGAAAAAGAAAAAAGACTGAGGAATAAAGAACTGAGAAATTATGAAAAGACATATTGTTACAGGTGTGCTTCTGATGGTTGCGATATTTGCATACGGTCAGGCTACAGCGGTGTGTGGCGGGTATAACAAGGTTGACAAAATTAAAATTGACTCTCTGCTGAGGGCGGCTCATGCCATGCCGCGCAGCACCTGCTGGGAACTGTTTTTTGCGCGTGCCTTTATTGGTGTGCCCTACGTTGCCCACACACTTGAGGTGAACGACAGTGAGCAACTGGTGGTGAACACTCGTGAGCTGGATTGCACCACGCTGGTGGAGAATGTAACTGCCCTCACTCTCTGCGTTAAGCAGGAGGTCTACACTTTCAAAAACTTTATTGAAAACCTCACTGCCATCCGTTACCGCAAGGGTGTTATTGACGGCTACGCCTCACGTCTGCATTATTTCACGGAGTGGATTGTCGACAATACGGAAAAGGGACTTGTCTGTGAGGTTCAGTCTCCTCAGTCGGTGTTCAAGGCAGTGCAGACAATCAACATCGGTTTCATGTCGGCGCATCCCGAGTATTACAAGCACCTGAAAAACAATCCCGAGCTTGTATCTGAGATAAAAACTTCAGAAAAGGCAGTCAACGGAATGTCTTTCAGATATATACCCAAGAATGCCATCCCTAACACAAGAGCCTTGCGCAATGCCGTTCACGACGGCGACATCATAGCCATTACCTGCAAGAAGGCAGGGCTCGACATTGCCCATCTCGGCTTTGCTGTATGGCACAAGGACGGGCTGCATCTGCTCAATGCCTCGATGATTCACAAGAAAGTGGTGGAGGAACCAATGCTGCTGTCAAAGTATCTCTCGCAGCATCCCAGCCACACGGGAATAAGAATTATCCGCATTTCACGCTTGTAAACGTATCGTTTGCGAACGTGAACGATACGTTTAGATTTCTGAACGATACGTTTGTACGGCTAAAAGCTACATTCAGACTTCCCAATCGTTTATTGGCGACTCTAAATCGCCGATTCTCAGTTCTAAATCGTTGATTCCCATTTCTAAATCGCCGATTCCCGGTTCTAAATAGCTGCTAAAATTACGGGCTGAAAGCCCAATGAACGCATAGCCCAGGGCAACGCCCTGTGGTAAATTGTAGAAATATACAATCGCTAACGCCCTGAAGGGGCAAAAGCGTTTAATAAACTAATATTTGCAGCTTTTTCGGGTGGCAGGATGGCAGGTTTGGCAACCTAATTTTATTATATACGTGCGCGGGCAGGAACTTTTGCATTTGCTTTTTTGAGAGTTCACACGCATGCGTAATTAAGGAAAAAGTTTTAATTTATTATATATTTAAGTAGACATCCTGCCGTCAAAAAAAAGTCTTAATTTATTTTGTCAATTAAAATAAATATAGTACCTTTGCAGTATCTTTACAAAAGATAAAACCACATCTAATGAGAAATTTAGGACTTATACCACTATGCCTCTTTTTTCTGTTGCGGGGAACGGTTTCCGCACAACAGATAGTGAAATGGAGCGATTTGCAGATTATAACGGACAATGCACGGCGCACGGTCTATTATGATAAGGGCAAAAAGCACCCGTTGCAGGGTGAATATCGCATAATCAGGGGACTTGACGAGGAATGTGTAAGGCTTTCCGGCGGAGTGATGGACGGCGATTATCGCCGCTATCGCGACGGTGTGCTGCGTGAGGCAGGCACGTATGTCAAGGGCAGGCGTAACGGCACATTCACGGAGTATTATCAGGACGGTGTCACTCCCCGCAAGAAAACACCCATGCTGCAAGGCAAGATAGACGGCACGGTGAAGACTTACTTCCGCAGCGGCAAGACTGAAACCGAAAAGGACTATAAGCACAGCTTGGAGAACGGACGTGAGCGCCGTTTTGACAGCAAGACTGGCAGGCAGATGTTTGAATCTCATTATGTGAACGGCAAGAAAGAGGGAGAGGAGTGGGAGATATATGATGACGGGCGCGATGCTCAGGGCAAGCACATACGCCACTATCGCAACGGCAGGCTTCACGGCTCTTACCGTATGGTTTCAACGCGCGCCGGAAACCCCTATATAACAATAGAGGGACAATATACCGACGGAAAGAAATCGGGACATTGGAAACAGTACAATGCCACCGATAAAACAACCCGCGAATGGAACGAATGAATAATATAGCCAAATACGCTGTTAGCATTACGTTATCGTTGTTGAGAATGAAATATTTAGTTTGCATGATAACTTTATTTGCAGTTTTCGGGTGTGATTCGTTCCATAAGTTCGCACCTGAAAAATATTTTACAGAAGGGAATGAATTGAAGTTTGCCACTGCGATTTATAATAACGACAGTAAGGAAATTAGACGAATGATAGCTGACGGTATCGTAGATCTGAATACAAGTGGCAAAAAGGGATTTTCCTACCTATTGTATGCCGTATACGTCGAGAAATACAATGTAATGAAAATCCTTTTGGAGAATGGTGCAGACCCCAATCAACTATCTGTAGTAGAGCACCCTGATGGAAGCATTGAGAAATTAACTCCTTTAGTTTGCGTATGCAGAAATCATTGGTATTCCATAAAGTATATAAAATTATTGGTTGAAAAAGGGGCAAACGTAAATGACACAATCGTTTCTCCTCCTTTAGTGACTTGCATAATAAATTCGGGGAAAGATCAAAAGAAAGTCCGTTATCTAATAGAAAAAGGAGCGAATATCAATCAAGTATTTGGAGATTATACGCCAATGCAACATGCTGTGTTAAGTAGAAGGTTAGACTTGGTGGATTTATTATGGGATTATGGAGCAGATCCACTATATATCGGTAAAAAGGGAAATAGCTTGGCATATATGGTGCAAAATATAGTCAATAAAAAATTGGGTACTCCAGAATATGTTAACCATGCCAGAGCGATTATGGACCGTTTGGAAAAATTAGGCGTAAGGTTTCCTGTAAGTTTAACTCCACTTGAAGAAGAATAAGAAAACAACGATAACAAGCGCCGATACTGGCTAAAGTCAGCAAGCTGCAAAACATTATACACGTCATGAGTCAAATTGTATGAGATGAGAGTTGAAAGCGGTGGAAACATCTACCGTGTGTTTTTCATATTCGACGACGGCAACATCGTAATTCTGTTTAACGGTTTTCAGAAAAAGACGCAGAAGACACAGGAAAGTGAAATAAACAAGGCAATGAACTTAAAAAAAGAATATTATGGAACTAAAGGAGATAGGCAATAACCTCTACAGCGTAGATGAATGGCATTCTATTCCATTAATTTTTCAATATGAGTTTAAATATTCTGTCAAATATTTGGCAGTGTCAGAAAAAAGTATTAACTTTGCCGACATAACAAAATACTTAAAGAAAATAACAGCCGAATCCGCTGTTAGCATTACGTTAGCGACTATAATAGAATATGTTATTGACAAGATTGACATTAGATTTATACTTTAACAGCCAAATAACTTTGACAGAGATTCAAAGTCTTATTGGAACGTCCTATCGGGTCATAGATGCCAATTATGATTTTATCTCCATTGAGCATCCTACCGATATTGGTATAGAGTATAATATGGAAATCTATAATCAGTGGTATGTAGATTTTATAGAAAACAATCACAGCACACTAAAACATAATGGGCTGGATAAAATAAACATCTTTATCAATGTTTTCTATTCAGGACAATGCAACTTTGAAATATTTGAGAGCCAATCCCTGTCAATATTGTCAAAATACAATGTGTCACTTCCTATCAGCGTCTTTCATTTATCAAATAATGAATTAAAAGAAATACTGAATGACAATGGGTATTCATTAAAAAGAATTTGTGAAATATTTAATAATGAACTATAAGTCGCTAACAAGCGAATGAGCAGCCCTAACGGTCAGCTATTCGCCGGACATTATTCACATAAATGGAAAAGGTATTTGAAGAAATAAAAAAGGTATTTAAGTCATATCGAAAAAAATATGATGACTTAAATGTTAGTGTTGAATATGATACGGAGGTTTGGGCTTCTGGATTGTATTTCAACTTGTATCCATTTCAGGTAGAGTTATCAAAAGGTGAACATGGACGTCTTTATAAACGTACTCCACAAAATTATAGAAATAAGATTCGGTTCCTTTTTCACAACAATGAAATCGTAAAAGTTGAACTCTATAATGGCTTTGGAGAAATAAGTTTGGAGTATTATACAAAGTATAACAATACAGAAACTATTGTATTAGGTTTTTATGATAAGGTTTTGGATCGGTGTTTTATGACTAAATATGACGGTGACAAAATTCCGATCAGTACAATTTGTTTACATAAGAAACCGCATGAAGATATGCTGAGAGCATTGCTTTATGAATGTTCTGATGGACGTGTTAGTTGTGTTGTCGAAAAAGGATTTATCATACATAACAATGAAACTCCTGCCATTATTGATGTAAAATATGACTTCTTATATAATGAATTGAATGAATTGACGGAAATAACAGGAGAAATCATAAACCATAAGAACGGGCGTATCGCAAAAGAGATTGTATATAAACGAAAAGAATAATATGTAAATAACATGTGGATTAATCTCCCTTAAAGGTCGATTATCCGCCTAACATTATACACGTTATGAGCCAAATGATATTATTTACATCTAAAAAGGATAATGAACTATTCTGTAGAATAGATAATGATTTGTATCTAAAAGGCCGCGCAAAGGTTTTCTTTCATACAAATTGTACCGATGGAATATATACTATTCCTAATTTTGATAGTCTGTGTGTTTGTGCGCAGAAAAATATAGGTAATGGCATATCCATCACCCAAACAGATTTATTCAAAGTCCTTCAATGGATTCAAGATGAAGAAATATATATGTGGTATGGGACAGAGTGTGATGATTTGGACAGCATTGAAAATTTTGAAACTTTAGTCAATGCAATAAGTAATGGATTATTAACTTCCTCTGGAGAGTTATATATCCATTACAAAAAATCCAATGAAAAACAATGTGTATAACAAGCATCTCAATCGCCCCCAAAGTCGGTTATCCGCCAGACATTATAGGCTCTAAAACAAAAACGGGAATGGCTCATCTGCAATTGTCCCAAAGCCACATCATAAAAATCATAATGGCAGTCGAGAGGATGAACAGCAGAACGACTGAATAAGCGGAACGCTGCTGAACATTAGCTACCATGCAAATTGAATTAAAGTGAGAAAGTATATTTAACTCCACCTGAAGAAAAATGAGAGAACAACGATAACAAGCGCCTGTACAGCCTCGACGACGGCAACATCGTAATTCTGTTTAACGGTTTTCAGAAAAAGACGCAGAAGACACCGGAAAGTGAGATAAACAAGGCAATGAACTTAAAAGAAGAATATTATGGAACTAAAGGAGATAGGCAATAACCTCTACAGCGTAGATGAATGGATTGACGGGAAGTATGGCAAGGTGGGAACACCTGAGCGTGAGGAATTCCGCAGAGAGGCATCAGCATACTGCGTGGGACAGATTATCAGTGATGCAAGAAAGCGGGAAAAGGTGACACAGTGTGAGCTTGCAAAAATGGTAGGGACAAACAAATCTTACATTTCCAAGATTGAGCACGGAGTAGTTGAGCCCGGAGTCTGTATGTTTCTCCGCATAATAGATGCACTCGGTCTTAAATTCGACATTGTAAAGCCAGTGATGTAACGGACAATCATTTGAACCATATAAACTCCCGAAATCAACAAGAGATTTCGGGAGTTTTTATATAACGTAATTAACAATCATATACTTGTTTCTTGCCGACAGGACAGAGCAGCTTTGCCAGGCTTCGCTTACATAATCCGCTTAAAGCAGGTTGTATAATAAGTTGAACAGTAGTAAAACATTATAACAAATTAGCTCAGGAGAATCGCTTAAAATCATCCAACGTATCTTTGGTTTCAAATACGCGAAATCTCAGATATTTATATCGTATTGTGAATCAGATAGTTAAGATGCTAATATGATTTTTATTAATAAATAAGCATCGAAAAAACGGTATTTTTGCCTGTTTTTGAGGCAAAATGAACATATGTTCGTTGCTAAAGTAACATAACTTCGTTGGCAAAGTAAGTTAACTTCATTGCCAAAGTAAGTTAACTTCATTGGCAAAGTCACCTATATTCATGGAATTTTCCATTTATTTTGGAGCTAAACACCATGAAACCGCCATTTGTTTTTCTATTTCAAGAAAAAAATAAGCGGTTATTTTTCAGAATATTTCTTACATAATATAACCTATAGCTTTCTGTTTTTTATGTTGAATGGCTTTCTATTCCATTAATTTTTCAATGTGAATGTAAATATTCCGTCAAATCTTTGGCAGTGTCAGAAAAAAGTATTAACTTTGCCGACATAACAAAATACTAAAAAAAATAACAGCCAAATCCGCTGTTAGCTTTACGTTATAGACGAAAAATGAAACAATCTACAAATATCAAATTAGCAAATTACGTTGAGAATAAAAATATTCTTTACCAACCATTCAATTATGCGGACATAAATGGCAACGCTGAAATGGTAGGGTGGCAAATTGTAGTATTTAGACGAGTTGCTACTGACAATATAAGTGCTATTAGCATGGATGAGATAGATACGGTTGCAATAAGAGATATTTGTGCCGAAATATTCAAAGATTTAGATTTTCCCTTATCAGCAGGCATGAAAATAGATGCTCTGACACAATTATTAGGTTTGTATTCGTATCAAGATTATATACTTGAAGACACAATAAGGTATTACTTTGAAACGCATAATGCTCTAATTGTATGTGGCATCCATGATAAAAAAGGTCTTAGCTCAATAGAAATAATATACGATGAAGAATTAAAAAACAACAGAATAAAAGCCGTTCTATAACAAGCGGATGAATTTTACTTAACGGACAATTATCCGCTGGACATTACTAACGCAAAATTGTGAATAAAATGGATAAAAGTAAACAAATAGCAATCAATCGTCGCAAGGCAACTCTCAAGAAACTTGGCTTTTGGAATATTGACCATTGTGAAGGACTCCCTTTAATAGGGGATTATAGATTGTGTAAAAGTGAGAATCAAATTTGCAAACGCTTTATCGCAAGTCTTTTTTCTTCAATGCTTGCGTGTGACTATATGCAAGACCGTGATTTTTACAAAACCGATGGAAAGAAGATTACAGAACAAGCCATAGTAGAGTTCGGTCTCAAAAACTATCTGTTCCCAGATGAGAAAAAGGTGCTTGAGGAATGTGACGAACGTGTTGCCGTAAATGTGAGTTGGACGGTTGAATGTAGCTATTCGCTGGCGTGGGTTCTCGGACTTATCACGACTGAAGAGATGGAAGCGCCAGGCGAGACGGATGGGTCTCATGGCTTGTTCCGGTTCATCCAGCCGTTTCATAACTTTGCGGACTTCAAGGATTCCTGCACCATGCGCCCGCTTTCAGAAATAATGGATATGCTTGATTTGTATTATAATTACCATTGGGCTTGCGTAGATAATCGTTTAAACCCGGACACCAATTGTGGTGAACTCAATGAAGAAGTAGTAATGGAACGGAGAAAAGCATTGGAATGGCTAATTTGTAAGGATAAGAATTGGGATAGTATTTCATTAGATACATAGTCCAATTTCATAAAGAGAAAATTAAAATCAGCGTCAGTAACAAGCGGATTAATCTTCCGAAAGGTCGATTATCCGCTGGACATTAGTAGCCCTAAAAAATGAAAATATGATAGATAAACCTTTGAAATATTCAACAGCCTTTTCGACTGAAAATGAGTATGACGCTTTCTTTCTAAAAAAGAAACAAAGCATCGTAAAGCGTTTCAGCTTCACAATAGAACGGGAAGTTGAAAAGGTTTATTTATTAGCCTATTGGCTGCATATATTTGGCAGAAATGCAGAAGCTATAATTGTTTGCAATTTTCTATTGCAGAAAGAATATGATGGTAACAATTCTATATGGTATCATATCGAACATGCGATAGGATTAAAGTTTGTTATTGAAAAGCAGATGGGTGAATATACATCTGAACATTTTAACTATATAAATAGAATAGTGTATGCTGAAAATAAAAACATAGAGTTACGGGCTAAAAACGAGATAGATATTAATGCCTATAAAACAATGTATGAAGGGTTTCTCAATGGGCAGTGTATTGAAAATGAACTTTGGAACGAAAATCCGGTTGTGATTCATAATATTCCAGACTCTTGCTGCGCCGTAATCCGAGAATTGTGCTGGTTGATTGCAGCAAATGAAGCCTATAACCGAAATACTTTTTTTATAGGAGGACGAATAGAAAATTGCAAGCTCTTTTGGGATAAGTATTTTATATATCTTATGGAAATAAGAAAATACAAAAAAGTAAATTTGGCTACTAACAAACGGATTAATCTCCCTTAACGGTCGATTATCTGCCTAACATTATCAATCATGAAAAAATGAAGATTTCGGAATTTAGACAACGATATATTGAGGCAATGAAAGTGTCGGAACAGTCAAAGATTGCAGAATTGTTCCGACTGGCAGATGATTTGGAATCTGTTGAAAAGACAGAAGAGAATTATCGTATATTGAGCGATGTATTTAGCTATTTAGGTTATTATACAAAAGCCTATCATTATCTATCAGAGGTTGCCAATCCCAAAGATATGAAAGATGCCAAGAAATTGTACCATCTTAAAGATCGCTTAGAATGTGAAGGTGATAGATACGCCTTAAAACGTCCTCGAAAGACAAAAAACGGCACTTTCAAAATGCCGCACTTCAAATATTGTTCTCAACCGTTGGAAGCTGGACTATTTGAAAAAGTTGATACACCGGAAGTATGTGATTGCTGTGGGAAAGGAACATCTGTAATATATTCCGGACCTTTTTATAGTGTTGAAGATATAAATGTTCTTTGTCCGAAATGTATTGCCTCGGGTAAAGCATCAAAAAAATTTGATGGCGAATTTGTGGATTATGCGATTCTTTCCTCTGACATTTCAGAAGAATACAAAAAGGAATTATGTTGTCGAACACCGTCCTACAATGGATGGCAACAAGAATATTGGCCTGACCATTGTGGGGATTTCTGCGAATTTATCGCCTATGTCGGTTGGAAAGAAATTGTAGAAATGGGATTAGAAAATTTGGTTGAGTTTACTCCTAAATCAGAAGGCTATTCAGAATATAAAGAACACATCATCAATGGCAGTTCATGTCAAGGTTATTTATTTCGATGTCTAAATTGTAAGAAATATATCCTACATGTGGATTGTGATTAAACTGAACGCAGCCGAAATAATTTCTATTAGCCCTTTTTGTAAAATAATCCGTATTTTTGCTTTTTTTAATGAGTTTTCTTGGTAAAAATTTGGGAATTGTTTATTTTAGTGTTACTTTTGTAAGTAAAATGACTACAGAATGGGAACTAAAATAAATAAATTGCGCCAACAGAGCCCGTCCAATGGGATATTGCTCACTTCATGGCTGGAAAAATCAGGCTTTAGCAGGAGTGAGGTTTCCAACTATATGAAATCGGGATGGCTGCAGCGTATATCCACTGGTGTATATCAATTTACGGGAGACACTCCGTCACTTTACGGCATATTGGCTTCGTATCAGAAACAGGCAGGAATGAAATATCATATAGGTGCCGCTTCTGCATTGGAGTTGAAAGGAGTTTCTCATTACATAGCCATGGGGAAGCCTACTGCCGTTGTCTTTTCTCCGGTAAGACCTCCGCTTCCCAAATGGTTAAATTATGCGGAGCTTGACATGAATCTTGTGGAAGCGTCGTCAAAAGTATTGGGAACTGCTGGAATAGAGCAATTGGATTATCTGGGGCAGACTTTGACGGTCTCATCTCCAGAAAGGGCTATAATGGAATGTGTCTTGCTCTCACCGGTCCGTTATGATTTGATGGATGTGTATTATCTTATGGAAATGCTTACCTCCCTTAGAGCCTCTCTTATACAGCGGCTGTTGGAGGATTGCACTTCCGTGAAGGTAAAGCGCATGTTCCTGTATATGGCGGAAAAAGCACGTCACCGCTGGTTTGCCAAACTCAACCTTTCCCACATATCTCTCGGCTCCGGTACACGGAGTTTTATAAAAGGCGGGGTGAAAATCCCAGCATACGACATTGTAATACCCAAAGAACTTGCTGATTATGAATAAAATATACCGACGAAAAGTAGAACTCCTGTTGAGAATACTGCCGTTTGTGACAGACGAGGATTGCTTCGCCATACATGGTGGCACGGCAATCAATCTGTTTGTGAAAAATCTATACCGCCTTTCGGTTGATATAGATGTAACTTATATTCCGATTGAAGACAGGAATACAAGTCTTCAGCGGATAAACGAAGCTCTTGTGAGGATTTCTGACCGTGTCAAGCGCCAGTTCCCGGATGTGAGGGTCATACCGCGCCTCGACATCTGCAAAATCACCTGTGAAAGCCGGGGATGCCAGGTGAAGATTGAGGTGAACCAGACAAAACGTGGGCTTGTATGTGGAGAAGCAGCCTTACTGCCATTATGCGAGAAAGCACAATCATTGTTCGGGATGGAAGTAGATGCAAGGATTGTGCCTATACCACAACTTTATGGCGGGAAAATTTCTGCTGCATTGTCACGCCAGCATCCCCGTGACCTCTTTGATGTTAAACAGATGGATATTCCTTTGGCAGATGTAAAAGAGGGACTGATATTCTGCCTGCTTGGAAGTGACCGTCCCATATATGAGTCGTTCGCTCCCAACCTTATCGACCAACATGAGGCGATGGAACGGCAATTCTCAGGTATGAGTGAGATGCTTTTCGGCTATAATGACTTTGAAGCGACAAGAGAAAAGCTTATTCTTGATGTCAATTCCATGATGACGGAGGAGGACATACGGTTCCTAATAGGCTTTGAAGAACTGACTGTTGATTGGGAGAACACTCCGTATTCTTCCTTCAGGAAATATCCCTCAGTTAAGGTGGAAGATGCAGAATCTGCAAAAACTGAAAGCGTCAAATCCAAAGAAGCTGAAGTCTGAAGCTGACAAGCTGAGGAAAATATTCGAAATGGAATAGTCTGATACATTTCGTCCCGGACTGTTTTTTATGTTGAATGGGCTTTCCATTCCATTAATTTTTCAATGTGAATGTAAATATTCAGTCAAATCTTTGGCAGTGTCATAAAAAAGTATTAACTTTGCCGACATAACAAAATACTTAAAGAAAATAACAGCCGAATCCGCTATTAGCATAACATTATTAATGAATATGAATAAACAAGAATTAATACCTAAAAATAAATTTGATTTAGATGCAGCCAAACGTCTTTTAGAGGCAACTCCTGAACAAGTTTCAGTTGTTGCATTCTGTCTATTGGAGTGGATTGCAGACATGAATTGGCCTGTTGCATTAGAGATTATTCATGTCTTGCCTAAATTTCACAAAGAACTATTACCGAGCATTGAACAAATATTGATTAATCCAAAAAATGATGCCATTTGGAAACATTGGATTATCAGTCAGCTTTTAATCCAATTTCCTAAAGAGAGTCTTATAAATCTACTGCCAGCCATACAAAAGTATGCTGACAGCGTTCCCAATAACGAAGATGAAGAAGATTTGAAAGAATCGGCATTAGATTTTTTAGATTGGTACAATAAAAAAGAATGTTCATCAATAACAAACAGCACTACCGCTTAAAGCGGAACGCTGTATAACATTATAAATTCGTAAAATAAAAATATGATTGAAGCCCTAAAAAATACAGGATTCATCGTTACGGAACGATTGGAAAGAAAAGAACTAAGTCCCGATTTCCTTAATCGGTATTCAAATCTTCCTGCTGATTATCAGGAGTTCTTACAGCAATTTCAAATCATAGCGAATGAAAGTGATAATGTATGGTTTAACACCATTGAGGACTTTAATGGAGAATCTGACAGTGCATTCCGTTGGAATGAATTTGAACTGATGGGGCTTGAGGCACTGGCAGATGATAAGGAATCGTGTGATATGATTCGTCGATTTTGGGATAGCCATATACCTGTTCTTATGTCGGTAAAAGACGGATACCGATATTTGAGCATAGATTTATCACCTGAGAATTATGGTAAAATCTATTACGGGATTGAACCTGAATTTGAAGAATCGGCGGAATTTGTTTGCGATGGCTTCAATCATTTATTGGAAATGTTGTCTTCTAATGAACAGAACGATATATTGACAAATTTCAAATAGGTTTATAACAAGCGGATTAATCTCCCTAATGGTCGATTATCCGCCGGACATTATTTACATTGAATAAGAATATGGAAAAAGATGTAGCAATACCAATTGAATTAGAAGTTTGGCAAAAAACTTCTGAATATGCTATTATAGAGCAATACGATGATAGCTTGGTTATGCGGTTTCAATATTGGGATGAAAAACAAGAAACGATAAATGATAAAACCGCAGTATTGGTGTTCGCAAATGTCTATGCTTTCAGATTTTGCCGTTACAACAAGACTCGGTATTACCCTAAAGAAGTGGAACATTCATACAAATCATATTATTTAGAAATTCCTAATTCAAGCTGGATAGATGAACTGAAAAACGAGAGAGAATCTTATGATATGAATTGGGAAAAACATGACCATCGAAAGTATCACCATTATGTATTTCAAAACAATTCTTATTGGATTGAGATAATTGCGACAGACGTACATTTTCAAATAGAGAATCGAAATGATTGTCATAATAAAAATTGGAATGACTGTAAATAACAAGCGGCTCAATCTCCCCTAAAAGGTCGATTAGTTGCCGAACATTATCAAATTAAGAAAATGAAGGAACACTATTCATATAGGGTCAATAAATATAAATCCAATTTGCCGGGAAACAATGAGTGGATAAGTTTTTACGATATTGGTTCATTGGTGACGAAAGAGGAATATTTATATACAGAGAATGAGTTTGTTAAATTATTCATGGATTTATCCATATCACTCAACATATCGCATTATATGATAACCGATTTGGAAAATTATAATAATCAGAATTATCATGATGGCGATAAGATTCAATGTACAGACATTGAGCCTTTGATTCGAGATATATTACGTGAAAAATTATGGTGTAAACTACGTTCAAATAAATTGGAATTTCATTTTGGATATGATTACTATATGTATATCGTTTCTTATGATTTTCCAATCTCAATGAGCGACATAAATACGCATCTTATAGTTGAAGAATTTGATTCACCCTATATGAACTGACAAACATTTGATAACAAACAGCACTACCGCTTTTAAAGCGAAACGCTGCTAGACATTACTAACGCATAAATAAAGAAAGATGAAATATTATATTGTAAAAAACAGAAAAATGCCTTGGGGAAGTTATGGAGAAATGCTGTGGCAAGGTATTTACGGTTATGATAAAGATACAAACTCCCACATGGTTTTTAGAACCGGAGCGTTTTGCCCTTCTATCTACCGCTCTCAATACAACAGAGAAAGCCCAGTGTTAATTGTCAAGGAAGATGTTGTACGGTATATTACAGAATCAAATCTTACAGGCTTTGAGATTCTACCTGTAAATAAAGGAAAAATCGTAAAGTTGGATTGGGAGAACTGGGATTTACAATCACCGGAGCCTCTGATATATCCGTCTGGAAGTATGGATGCGGAAGAATATATTACGCGGCGCAAACATAATGAGACGGTATCGGAGCAAATGGGGAATTTATTTGCGTTGATACCTCAAAAGGACGGACTGCTTTATTGCGAGCAAGAACGTAGTTCTGCCAAGTTAGTAGAACAAAGCCTTTCAGGATTGGATATTTTCATTGATAGGATTTTTTGCGACTTCTGTTCTGAAATTTATGTCAGTGAAAAGGCTAAAGAGGTTTTATCTAAACATTATTCTGATCTGCTTATTTTCCAAGAAGTCCCAATATTTGTTGCAGATGAAAATCTCTTGCTTCAATTAGAACAGACGGCTAAACCTCCATTATAAGGTCGATTATCCGCCAAACATTATCAGTCCGAACACATTACAATGAAAACCGCAATCATTAGCGCGATGGCAATGATGATGATTGTGATGAGCCTCCTGCCGGGATGCCTCATCTCACGGTAATGTTCGTGGAGAGCTTCACGCCGTTCAGGTGTATAGCGGAGGCGGCAGAACAACGACGGCAGGAATACAAGAGGGAGAGCAGTAATTGCAATCGCCGGTCCCCAAAGACAGCCCAGCGTAAGACCAAGAGGCATGACTATCACAAAGAGCCAGCATAGGAAAAGCAGCATACCGCCGTCAAGGTTGTTATGCTCCCTCTCGCTGAATCTCTCGGCAACATACCATATATAGTCGATGAGACAGAACCGATATTTGCAATTATCCTTTCCCATACCGTCATTTTCACACAAAGAACATTGTCAGGCTGACAATCAATGCTATACTGAGTATAATAATAAAAATGCGGCGTTTTGTTTCGGGCTTGCAGTCGTCGAAAAGCCACAGCTTGCCGTGGTACTGCCACTCATACGCCCATTTCCACCGGCACAACACCCCAGTCAGCCAGAAAGCAAGCAGAATTGCAGCAAACAACAGCCCGTATTTAGGGTGAGCTTGCGCCCACTCGAAAAATGATTCAGCCTTGCCGCTAATCGCCTCGTATATGTCAGTAATTATTGTCATATATATATCGTCAAACTCACGTTTTTACCATATAAACCTTGCGGAATATGTGGCGTTGTTGTGACAGTTGTCAGTCACTGTTATCTTCAGGTTGTGACTTTTGCCTGTACGCGCTACTGCCGACTGTCTCAGCTTGCACTCTATCACGTTGCTTTTCTCAAGAGGGGCAAAATAGATGAACCGTCCGTCAATAAACACCTTGTACGACTTCAGCCCGGAGTCGCCGTCGCTAAGAGCAAACCTTATTGTGCCTGACGCTCTCCAGCTTTCGGGGCTGCCTGATGGCAATATCCTTGGTGCTTGGTCGTCGTATGCCACTTCATAGGTGTCGCTTAGCTCACGTATCATGCCTGTCAGCCATCCGTCATGAAAACGTCCTGCTATCCACTTTGTGCGGTTGCTTCTGAGATACAGTTTCTCTGGCTGGCTTACACGCTGTTTCCCAACATAGATGTTCAGTTCGGCTGGAACGGCGAGCGGACAGGGGAGAGTGGAGAAAGTGTAGAGCTTTTGGTTGGTGAGGAGTGTGGAGTGAGAAGTGTGGAGTGGACTTAGTTGTCTGTAATTCATTTTCACGTTGTTGCCGAGTGCGCCGATGGGAATAACCAGCTGTATGCCAGGACGGCAAAACTCCCACAGAGTGTTACAGGGTATAAAGTCTGACGGCTGTCTTTCATTGGTTACGGACAGTTTCGTCTTGCGCCCCTCCACAATGAACTTATAATGCGCCTCATTGCCGTGGGTGTCTGCCAGAATATACTCCATTTCATAATCGCGTTCCTCGTTGAAGTCGATTATGCCTTTATTATTATCGGTTTTTAGAAAATCAAGCCTGCATCCCGGCTCAATGAATGATTTGAGATACCACACATGACTGCGCAGGTAGTGATGATAGTCGCCCCAGATGTTAATCTGCCGGTTGGAAAATGCTGGAATGCTGTTAACACGGCTGCTGAACACTTCATTGCCGTCGCACAGCAAGCGCGTGCTGTAAACACCGAGGTGATTGTATGTGGTCTCAGAATAGTCGTTAGCCCATAGACCGAAGCCCACCTTTCCCCATGCGGTATAGTGGTAGACCTTGCCTGACTGTGACATGCCGCACGTCTGTTTGCCCGAGCCGCCACAGAACACACCCTCTCCGTATTGTGGATAAGCCATGAAGCCATGTGCCTGTGGCGGTGTGTTGTCCTTTACATCTTGTCCAAGATATTTCAGAGGGTCGAGCATCGCCCACGTCTTTGTGTCGTGAAACTCCAGATGCAGGTGTGGAGCCTTGCTTGCTCCTGTGTTGCCGCTGAGTGCCAGAAACTGTCCTTCACTTACTGGGCAGTCAAGAGGTGAGAAACGGGCATCTGTGGTAAACGAACATTGATGCTCGTGGCGATAGCGGTCGACCAAAGTCTGTATCTGCCGTGAGAACGATCTTAGATGACAATATACAGTGGTGACGCCGTTGGGGTGGGTCACATACACAGCATTACCAAAGCCGAGCAACCCTGTGGTTACCCGGCTTACATATCCGTCGGCTACGGAATATATCGGTTTCTTTTCCACACCGCCTGTCTTTACGTCTATACCTCCATGAAAGTGGTTGGGACGTGGCTCTCCGAAATTTCCCGCAAGGGTCACTTCATAGTGTACGGGAGAGGAGAACGACAGACCGGTGGCAAGCAACAGCGCTGTCAGCATGCCTTAAAGCTCATGTCGAGTCCCTTCACACTGTGGGTGAGCGCGCCTACAGAGATAAAGTCAACGCCACACTCTGCATACGGACGCATGGTCTCGAAGGTTATACCGCCGCTCGACTCCACCTCATACTTATGGTTGATAATCTCAACCGCCTTACGGGTGTTCTCAACAGTGAAGTTGTCGAGCATTATACGGTCTACGCCACCGCAGTCGAGCACCTGCTGCAGCTCGTCGAAGTTGCGCACCTCTATTTCAATCTTCAGGTTCAATCCTTTTTCTTCCAAATATTTATGGCAACGCGTTATAGCATTACTTATACCTCCGGAAAAGTCTACATGATTGTCTTTCAGAAGAATCATGTCGAACAGACCGATACGGTGGTTGCATCCTCCGCCAATCTTCACAGCCTGCTTCTCAAGCATACGCATGCCGGGAGTTGTCTTGCGGGTGTCGAGGACACGGGTTCCTGTGCCCTCAAGCAGTTTTACATATTTGTCGGTCATGGTGGCAATGCCACTCATGCGCTGCATGATGTTGAGCATAAGACGCTCTGTTTGCAGCAGCGACTGTATCTTTCCGCTTACCACCATAGCCACATCGCCCTTCTTAACGCGGCTGCCGTCGCCCATGAGCACCTCAACCTTCATCTCCGGGTCGAATCTGCGGAACACTTCTTTTGCAATCTCCACTCCGGCAAGTATGCCGTCTTCCTTTATCAACAACTGTGAGCGGCCCATGGAGTCTGCCGGGATGCAGCAGAGTGTGGTGTGGTCGCCGTCACCAATATCCTCTGCAAAGGAGAGGTCAATAAGCTGGTCTACCAATTCGTCAACACTAAGCATATTTTTGTTTTTTGTTATGTTGTTATTTAATAAATTTATGTGTAATCCTAATTTTCAAAAGTTTCTTCAATCTTTAAGATGATTGCTGTCAGTCTTTAAACAGATATACGCCAACGCCTATTCTCACGCCTATGGTGCTGAAGTCGCTGTGATTCTTGAATGACTGGATGTAATACAGTTCTGGCTCAATGGTCACCGTACGACTTAAGAAATAGGCATAGCCCAACTGCACAGATGGCTGCAGGTCGCTGAAATCGTCACAGTGCTTATAACTGACAGAAGCTCCCAGATACAGTCCGTTCTGCACCATGTAGTATCTGCCGCCAACACCCAGTCCTATTGAGAACGGCATTTCGTGCTGCTTGCTGTATGCTACTTCGCCGGTAAGCATCACATTGTCGTCTACCATATATCCTCCCTTTGCCTCAACGCCCAATTTGGCTTTTTCAGAGCCGTTATAACTAAGGTTGAGCCCCGAGAGCGATGCCCCGATATACACTTTGCCCTGTTCAAACTGGGCATTTGCCGACACGCTTGCCATAAACGCAAACATTGCTGTAACGATACTTTTTCTGATGTTCATACTTATTGCGGTATTTGTTAATTTAATTTTTCTTGTATGCAAAGATACAATATATTTCTGATTAATCCTGCAATAACATTCTTTTTTTCACATCTTTTGTATTTATTGTCATTCTGTTTTTATTTTAATCTTATCAAATTCTACAAAACAGTCCTTTTCCCTTGTATAATTGATAAGACTGCTGAAAACGGCATCTGAACTTAACAGACCGGCGTTACCGATGATAATGAGTGATTCACGGGCACGGGTCATTGCCACATTGAGCTTGCGGTCAATCACAATACCGTCTTCTTCAAAAGTATTGTCAGTGAGAAAATCAAGCTGATATTGCTTCTGCACAGTGAAACCGTATATGATATAGTCGCGCTGACTGCCCTGATAACGTTCTACAGTATCGATTGTTATGTCACTAAGCACATCAATGTTATAACGGCTGATAGTGTTTTGGATTGTGGCAATCTGGTTGCGGTAGGGAACGATTATTCCCACAGTGGCTGTTGGGACGAATTTTTGCGGAGCACGATGGTAGATGGCAACCACTATTGCTGCGATAACATCGGCTTCGGACTGATTCACCTTGTCGGAGGGGCTGGCTATTGGTGCAGTCACATCGATGAACGACATGCGGCGCGATGCAATCAGGCTGCTTATGTCAGTGATACTGCTGCCGGCGTTTGGCAATGCCCGTAGTTGGTGGGGCAATGGCACTTCCATCAGTGTTCCACCGTAGAATGCAACATTGGGAAACTCTGCAATATCGTGGTGCATGCGCCCCTGACGGGTAAGCATATATGTGACCGACGGGGTGTTGCGGTATTTACGTAGCAAGCGCTCAAACAACGATATACGGCAGTCGGTGAGCATAATGTCGGTGAGCAAAGGATTATCCACTTTGGATGTCTCGGCATTCTGTTGCACCACAGCCGGCAGTTGTTTATGGTCGCCAATCATCACAAATTTGCTGACTGCCGACTTATTGTTGCTGCTGGCACAGAGTATTCCCATGAGGTGGGGGTCCAGTATCTGCGAAGCCTCATCGATGATGGCAAGCGAGAACTGCTTTATGGAGAATAATGAAGTGTGCGAGTTGAAGGCAGTGGTGGTGCCCACAAACACCCTTGTAGATGTTATGAGTTGGCGCAGGGCGTTCACATTTCTGCATGATGCTGTTTTGTTTTCAAGCAGAAATGGATGATATACCCTTGAACATGAAGTGCGGTTGCCGATACGTATGAAATCTATTGATTCTTCCAGCAATTTACTGCAAATCTCGTCGATGGCACGGTTGGTGTACGACAATAGAAGCACCGAAGTATCGTCGTGAAGCAATTCTTCTTTCAGGGTGTTTACCAGTCCGTATGATGTCTTTCCTGTGCCAGGAGGACCAATGATAAGGAACATATCCTTTGCCTGACGTACCTTTAGCGATAATTCCTGAAACTCTCCGTAATAGCCTTTCAATTCTGCATTTTCATTTACCCGTGGGCTGCGTTTCAGCATGAGCAAGTCTCTACGTTCTTTAGGTGCCGACAAGAAAGTGTGCATACCACGGTAGAGCGAACCAAATGAAGATTCAAAAAAATCGTGCTCTATAGCCCATTTCGAGTTTTTGTTTTCTAAAAACACATATACGCTTGACTGACTGACTCTTAATCGCAGTAGTATACGGTCTGTAGCAATGCTTTCTATTGTGCATCTGAACACCATGGTGCGGCGCATGTCCGGCTGTTTGCCGTTATCGTAAGGATACAGGATTACGATGTCGCCTTGCCTGAAATTCGACATGTTGTTGTCGGTTTGCTCACAGAACTGCAGGGTTATTGTCTCTACTTTTCCTGTATGGTTGATGGTTGGCGATATCAGGGTGAGATCAGTATAAATGTTTCCAATGCTTAGCTTGTCTTCGAGTGGGAACAGCCATGTGGCGGCAAAGCCTGGATTTTGAATGTTACCGCTTCCAATTTTCGACAGCAGATGTTCTTTCTCTATAAACGTAAGAAAGCGTATGTAGTAGGCGAGCTCAGTGGGCGATGCGTTGCGGATGGGAGATAATAGTTTTTCTATCTGCGGTCGCTGGTAGCGGCTCCATAGTATTCCGTTGGTGTGCTGCTTGTTCAACTTTTCCGGTGTGAGTGATGTAAGCAGACGTATGCCGCCGTAGGAATAAAAAAACTCGCTGTAAGCTATGCCGTTGCGCACTTTCAGAGCCTCATGAATTAATTTAGAATCGTAGTTCACGGGCAGCAGGCTGTTTTTGTATTTAGAGTAGAGCAGAAACGAATGCAGCTGTTTGCCGTTTTGTTCGTATTGACAGCGGTAGTTATAGCGCAGCAATGCCATATAGAGCAATATCTGTACATAATGCTTCGTAGCCACCACAGGTGTGTCGGGCGTTTGCTGTGGAAATCCGCACTTGCCTGATTTTTGTTCTATTATTACACTATGGTCGAGCTGAAAGAAGTCCATACGTCCCTGCAATCCCAGCATTTCGGAAAAGAATGACGGCTCTACCATTACTTTCTCGCTGTCATATTGGCTTACAGTCTTTGGCAGTATTTCAGAGATAGCATGGTGAATGTTGTTTTTCTGCTCATTTGCATCTGTGTGAAATTGGGGAGTGATGTCTGCCGTAATAAGTTTCAGAGTGTTGTTGCGGTAGAACGTTGTTGCACTGTCACTATATGGTGATGTGTCACCGCGCAGTTCCTCATCGAGTAACTGACCGGCAAAATTTCCAAGTAGGGTGGCTTCAGTGTTAGCGCTTGGCTCTATTTTTTTTATCAGATGAATGAGGGGGCTGATGGCATAGGTTTCAAAACAGTTTGCCACAGCAGAGATGTCAACGAGGTAATCAGGGTGTAATATCAGCAGTTCTGGGTATATTATGCCGTCTTTTATTTTTGGAGTTATGATGTTGACTTGTGTATTTGTGCTAAGCAAGTCTTTGATGTAGCTAAAATCGTATGTACCTTGTGTATAACACACAGTAACATCGGTAACATTACCGTTGGCATCATTTATTGTACCATAAATGAACTCATGATCCCAGCGGACCACCGTCATACGCTTGTAATCTTCATTCTCGTTTTGCATGTGATGTGGCGTGGCTGTTAAACTCCTTATTATAATACAAAGAAAACAACAGTTATTCTTGCTGTGATAATCTCAGAATTATTGATGTTGCTCCAAGGGTGAACAGTGTTCCGTCACCTATTATACGTCGTTCGCGGTCGCCAAGAATTACGTTATCTACAAAAGTTCCCGTTACGCTTGGACCATCACGCAATACGTATTTAAGGTTTCCGTTTTTATCATGGCTGACATTTATCACGCAGTGATTATCATCCAGACTGGGGTCGCTGCTCTCTATTTGGCAGTTTGCCCTGTTGCCCTTATGATATTTGCCTATATGGTTGTCGCCCATCTGTAGCGGAATCACCTGCTTATAATGGAACCTATTTTCAATCACTACAATAGAACCGCAACCTTTCTCGTTTGCGTTCTCGTCTACTATTTCTTCTTTTTGTGTGGCTTTAAGTTTTGATACTCCAATACGTATTCCAAACTGTTTGTTACACTCGGGACATTGGAATACCAGCGACTGTCCTTCGGTGTATTTTGTTTCATCAAAAGTGATGTAGCTGTCGCACTTCGGGCATCTTACACGTTTCATTATTGACTATGTTTAATTTTTAAATTTTCAGCACCCACGCTTCTTCAAAGTCCTTGCTGTCTCTAAGTTTTCGCAGACTGTCTTGGGCATTTTGCATTGAATCAAAGTTGCCATAAACAACTCTTATCATGTGTCCGCTGTTATAGATTATTGCATCATTGTAACCTTTAGCCTTAAGACTTTGTATGTATGCTTTTGCATTTGTTTCGGTTATCGAGCTTGCCAGCACAATGGTGTAGCAGTTACCAATTTTTTTGTTTTCCTCAACTTCTGTCTTCTCGATTTCCTCAACTTTGCGTTTTGCCTGCTCAGTCTGTTTTACCTGGTCGTTCATGACCGTTTCTGTGTGATTCTTATTCAGGGCAGTCTCGCTTTTAGCCTTTTTCACCGCCTTAACCTGCATTTTCTGAGACTGTATTCTCACCGTCTCAATATTGGTGTCCTTTGGCATGAGTTTCTGTATCAGCTCTGTGCTCCATGTGCTCATGTGGCTGCAATAACTGTTCACAGTCTTGTTTGGCGTTATCAGCACAATGGCAAGCAACAATACTGCCGCAGCCGCCACTGCCGCTTTCAGCCATGTAGTGCTGATATGGATATAGTCGCTGTCGTCATCATTGCCATGATTGTCAGGAACAATATCATCAGCTTTTATTTTCTCCTCTGCTGTAGGTAACTCTACTACCGCTGCCGTTTCTGTGTGTGCCGCAGGCTCCTCTGGCGTAGCTGCAGGGGTGGATAAAATTGGCAACCTGGCGAAATCAAATGAACTGAGAGCATAAAGACCAGGAGTGAGCACACCAGCCTCGCATGGTTCAAATACTACGGTTCCCTCCTTATTAAGATATAAGGTACCTATACCATTCATCTCATAGCTCCCTTCAGTGGCAAGTCTTTGTTTCAGTTCCTCAACCTCTGCTTCAATCATTCTCAGAGCCTCAGGATAAGATATGTCGAATGCTTCAACGTAAGATACTACAAGCAGTGAATCGTTGAGTTGCAACTGAGGATTGAATCCCAATGTGCGAATTGGTGGCAGAAATATACAATCCTCCCTATCATAACGTGCATTAATTTTGTGCGTTACGAAACCGCCGAGTCCCGGAACTATCACACAGTCGTTACTCAGCAAAAGGATTTCAATATGTCTGCCGATTTGAATCATGGGTGCAAAGTTACGAAAAATAATTCATGTATACAAGAAAAAACAAATAAAAGTGCAGTTTTTTTTGATTTCATTTTTTTCTTTAAAAAAAAGTTCGTACATTTGCACTGGAATATTATGAAACATATACATATTTAAATATAAATAGTAGCAAAATGAATTATATCAAAACTTCAATAGAGGGTGTTTATATCATTGAACCTAAAGTGTTTGATGATGCTCGTGGATATTTTTTTGAGTCATATCGGCAGATGGAGTTTGACGAGAATGTTTCCAAGACTGTGTTTGTACAGGATAACGAGTCGAAGTCATCAAAGGGAGTGCTTCGTGGTCTACATTATCAACGTGGCGAGCATTCACAGGCAAAGTTGGTCAGAGTGATAAAAGGACGGGTGCTTGATGTGGCTGTTGACATTCGCAAGGATAGTCCGACATACGGTAAGCACGTGATGGTGGAACTGAGTGAGGACAACAAGCGCCAGTTCTTTATTCCACGTCATTTTGCTCACGGATTTCTTGTTTTGTCCGATGAAGCAATATTTACATATAAAGTAGATAATCTTTATGCTCCGCAGTCTGAGGCTTCTATAAGGTATGATGACCCTGACTTGGCTATTGAATGGCCTATGGCAGCAGATGAGATTCTTACATCGCCGAAGGATGAGAGCGGTAAGGCTTTTAAGGATATTGACCCAGAATAAATAAAAAGTGGAACTTTATAATTATATATAGTAAAATCTATGAATATAGCAATAGTTGGAACAGGATATGTCGGTTTGGTCAGCGGTACATGTTTTGCCGATACCGGCGCCAATGTCACCTGTGTGGATGTTGATGCATCGAAGATTGAGCGCCTGAAACAGGGCGACATTCCAATATATGAACCAGGATTGGACGAACTGGTGGTTAAGAACGTCAAGGCTGGACGTCTGAAGTTTACCACAGATCTTGCCTCTGTACTTAACGAACAGGAGATAGTATTCTCGGCTGTAGGTACTCCTCCCGATGAAGATGGAAGTGCCGACCTTCGCTATGTGTTGCAGGTGGCAAAAAACATTGGCGAAAATCTCAATCACTATGTTGTGGTGGTTACCAAAAGTACCGTACCGGTTGGCACAGCCATGAAAGTAAGGACAACTATACAGGCAGAGCTTGACAGGCGCGGTGTAGATGTTGATTTTGACGTGGCATCAAATCCGGAGTTTCTGAAAGAAGGTAACGCGATAAAGGACTTTATGAGTCCTGACCGCGTGGTGGTGGGCGTAGAGAGCGATCATGCAAAGAAGGTGCTCACAAAACTCTACAAGCCATTCCTTATTAATAATTTCAGGGTTATTTTCATGGATATTCCATCGGCTGAGATGACCAAGTATGCTGCAAACGCCATGCTTGCCACACGAATTTCGTTTATGAACGATATTGCCAATTTGTGTGAGCGTGTAGGGGCTGATGTTAATATGGTACGCGCAGGTATTGGTTCCGACACACGCATCGGCAGAAAATTCCTTTATGCCGGCTGTGGTTACGGCGGAAGCTGTTTCCCCAAGGACGTAAAGGCTCTTATAAAGACAGCCGATGAAAATGGCTATTCCATGGAAGTGTTGAAAGCAGTTGAACGTGTGAACGAGCGGCAGAAAAGCATATTGGTGGAGAAGTTGAAAAAGGCTTATGGCGGCGAAAGCCTTGCCGGCAAGACCATTGCTCTTTGGGGATTGTCGTTCAAGCCTGAAACAGATGATATGCGTGAGAGCACGGCGTTGGTCACAATAAAACTTCTGCTTGAGCTTGGCTGCAACATCAGGGCATACGACCCGATAGCCATGGACGAGTGTAAACGCAGAATAGGTGACAGCGTAACTTATTGCAATGACATGTACGATGCCGTGCTTGATGCCGACGCCATGCTTCTGCTCACAGAGTGGAAAGAATTCCGCTTGCCTACATGGAATGTTATAAAACGTGAGATGAAGCGTCCTCTAATCATTGACGGGCGAAACATTTTTGACGCAGAGGATTTGCAAGAAGCCGGATTTGAATACCATTGTATTGGTAAATGAGGGATATGATGAGAATATTCTGTAGTTGTGTGGTTATTGTCTTGTGCTTTGTCGGCTGCAAGCCAAAGGCTGAACAGGCTATACAGGAAAGGCGAGAGAATGCAGATTACAAGAAGATGCTTCAGGGTATATGGCTTGACGAAAGTGAGAATGTGGCGTTCCGTGCCAAGGGTGACACCATTATTTATCCTGATTCTACAAGTATGTCTGTTGCATTCAAGGTATACGATGACTCAATTGATATTGGCGGTACGATGTACGGTATTATGAAGTTGTCGTCGCATCTGTTCAATATGAAAAATCAGAATGGTGACGTGGTGAAATATACCAAGACTGATGATAACGAGTATAAGCGCTATTTCGAGCAGGTCAAGGTAGATATTGCTGTATATACAAGCGTGGTGAAGAGCGATACTGTAACTACATGGCAGGGGGAGCGCTATCACTCATATATAGCCATCAATCCTACAAAATATAAGGTTATATGCAATATGCTCAACGATAATGGTGTTGAAGTAAGCAATGTGTATTATGACAACATCATCCACATCAGTGTGTTTAATGGCGCACGCCAGATTTTTTCACGCGACTTCCGCAAACAGCAGTTTACAAAGTTTGTGCCTAAGGAAATTCTCGACCGTGCCATACTCAACAAAATTGAGTTCTCGCACAGTGATGCTGACGGACTGCATTTCTATACCTCCATCTGTACACCCGGTTCTGTGAGCTGCTATATGCTTGATACGCGTATCTCTTACGACGGGAAACTGTTCATGGAGCTTATAGGCAATTAAGACATAAATTTTATAATAGGGAAACAAATAAATAAAAATACAGAAAACTTAAAATTCTAAAAAAAACGAAAAAAGTGGTTGAAGTGATGGAAAAAAACTGCATAAGCTTGTATTAAAAGCAATAATTTTATTACCTTTGCACCACAATTTTAATAGTATGTTATGGAATGGTTTTTAACTTTATTCACTAATTCTGAATCTGTGGCTCATATAGCCATACTTTATGCTTTGGTTATCGCGCTTGGCGTGCTTATGGGGAAGATTAAATTCTTTGGCATCGCGCTTGGCGTCACCTTTGTGCTTTTTGCCGGTATCTTGGCAGGACATTTAGGATTGACGGCTCCGGTCAACATCCTTACGTTTGTGCAGGATTTCGGACTCATTCTGTTTGTGTTTATGATTGGACTTCAGGTGGGACCGGGCTTCTTCGAGAGCTTTGGCAAGGGGGGCATCCAGCTCAATATGCTGGCTGTGGGAGCAATCCTGCTCAATGTTATTGTCATGTTCTCGTGCTATTATATTTTCTTCGACACGGACAATCCTGTCAATCTGCCCATGATGGTGGGTACGATGTATGGAGCTGTTACAAACACTCCGGGTCTTGGTGCCGCAAACGAGGCACTCGGCACAGTGTTCGGCGGCAATGCTCCCATGATAGCTTCAGGTTACGCTTGCGCCTATCCGCTTGGTGTCGTAGGAATTATTGGGGCAACCATTGCTGTGAGATATATATGCAAAATAAAGCTGGATAAAGAGGAGAAGGCTCTTGACGATGCAAATAAGAGCAATGCTGCGGTTAAGCCCCACATGATGCATGTTCAGGTGGACAATCAGTATTTGGCGGGCCGCACACTTTTGGAAATACACGACTTTCTGAAGCGTGATTTCGTGTGTACCAGAATTCTGCACAATGGTCATGTGAGCATTCCTAACCGCCATACGGTGTTTGAACTTGGCGATCAAGTGTTTATTGTGTGTCCCGAGGCTGATGCTGAGGCTATTGTGGCTTTTATAGGTCATACGGTAGAGGTGGACTGGCAGGAGCAGGATGTGCCATTGGTGTCAAAACGTGTGCTGGTGACCCGTCCAGCCATCAATGGCAAGACTCTTGGTTCCATGCACTTCTCTTCTGTCTACGGTGTCAACGTCACCCGCGTCACCCGTCAGGGAATGGAGCTGTTTGCCAGTCCTGATTTGGCATTGCAGGTGGGCGACCGCGTGATGGTGGTAGGTCCTGAGGACTTGGTGGCACGTGTTACCGACAAGCTCGGTAATCAAGTGAAACGTCTCGATGCCCCTAACATCGCAACCATATTTATAGGTATTGTAGTGGGAATAATCTTTGGTTCACTGCCAATAACCATTCCTGGGATGCCCGTGCCAATGAAGCTTGGTATTGCCGGCGGCCCGCTAATCATAGCCATACTTATTGGCCGTTATGGATATAAGATACATCTTGTTACCTACACCACAACCTCCGCCAATCTTATGTTGCGCGAAATAGGGCTTGTGCTGTTCCTTGCTTCAGTGGGAATAAAGGCTGGAGCTACTTTCTGGGATACAGTGGTGGCAGGCGACGGAGTGAAATATGTATATACCGGCTTTCTCATAACCATTATACCTATATTAATAATAGGAACACTGGCACGCTGGAAGTTCAAGTTCAACTATTTTACTATTATGGGTATGCTTGCAGGTACCTATACCGATCCGCCGGCACTTGCCTATGCCAACTCTGTATGTTCAAAAGAGGCTCCTGCTGTGGGCTATTCCACTGTGTATCCTCTGAGCATGTTCCTCAGAATACTTGTGGCACAGGTTGTGGTTCTGCTTGCATGCGGATAAAGTTTTGCATATTACGCAGAATGCTGATAATGAAAAAAGAAATATTTAATAAATACAACTTTAATAAATTTAGCTAACAGTAATGAATAAAATCGGACTACTGCTATGCAGTATGTTGGCTACGGCTACCTCGGTCAGCGCCCAAATGCAGGAAAGCATAAGGCTCAACGAGGTTATGACCAACAATACAGCCAACCTTCAGGACGAATACGGACATTGCGGTGCGTGGCTGGAGATTGTAAACTCTTCGCACACCACTTACAATATCCGTGGAATGTATGTCACCACAGACCGTTCTGTGCTTGACAAAAAAATGAGTGTGCCAGAGCGTATCAAGCGTATGAGTATCATCCCGAGCGGTGATCCTCGCACCAATCTTACAGCACGTCAGCACTTGTTGCTTTTCCTCAACAGTACCCCGGCAAAGGGCAAGGCTCACCTTGATGTGCCTGTTAACGGACAGAAAGCTGTGTGGATTGCGCTTTACAACGGCAACGGAGTGGATCTCATCGACTCGGTGACTGTGCCTGTGCTTGCTGTCAACACTTCGTATGCACGCCACAATGATGGAGTGGGAGCGTGGGAGGTAAAGCCTGCAGACGCTGTTACTCCTGGTATCTCGAACTACATTAAGGTAACGGAGTCGAAGATTGCCAAGCTCAAGCGTGAAGATCCGTATGGCTTGGGTATCACTGTGCTTGCCATGGGCATTGTGTTCTTCTGTCTTGCGCTGCTTTTCGTGTTCTTCTATTTCTTCGGACTATTCATGCGCACACGTCACTCCGTGGCTAAGATTCAGCCAGTGAAGGTGGGTGTAAAGACTGTAGAGAAGACCGTAGAGATTGGTCATAAGACAGGAGTGGTGCTTCAGGACGGCTTAAAGTCGAAGGGTATCGACAAGGAAATCTACATTGCTGTGATTTCAATGGCGCTGAAGCAGTATCAGGATGATGTTCACGATGTGGAGAGCGGTGTAATCACCATCAAGCATCATCACACAGAGTGGAACAGTGAGGTTCTCCAGATAACTCCATTCCCAGAGGTGGTTGACTAAACTCAAATAATGAATAACGGATATAAGCCATTCCGTAAAAACAACAAATCATTTCATAACATAAAAAATAGAAAACAAAAATGAACAAGTATCAATATAAAGTACAAGGTGTAGACTATGATGTCGAGATTGTAGAAGTTGAGGGAAATGTTGCAAAGGTGAATGTCAACGGCATTGATTTTGAGGTTGAGATGAAACAGCCCATCAGTCCAGCCAATGCAATTGTTAAGCCAAAGGTTGAGGTTGTACGTCCGGTTGCAGCTCCGGTTGTGGGTACAGCTCCAGCTCCCGCACAGCCTGCTCCCGTACAAGCAGGTAGCGGCACTCCAGTCAAGGCTCCTCTGCCAGGCACTATCAATGGTGTTAACGTAAAGGTTGGCGATGCTGTGAAGACAGGCGATGTAGTTGTTGTGCTTGAGGCAATGAAGATGCAGAACAACATCGAGGCAGAGTGTGACGGAACAATCACATCAGTGGCAGTCAGTCAGGGTGACTCAGTAATGGAGGGCGCAGTGCTTGTCACTATAGGATAATACATCTTGTTTACATATTAATATTTAAATACTAACATGGATTTTACACAATTTCTGGTAGAAAATTTTAATGAATTTCTTACCTATACAGGTTTTGCCAACGCTACTGTTGGCAACCTGATAATGATTGTTGTGGGTGCGGTGCTCATCTATCTTGCCATCAAGAAAGATTTCGAGCCACTGCTCCTTATTCCTATCGGACTGGGAATCATCTTGGGAAACATTCCATTCCGTGCCGATGCCGGATTGGAGATTGGTCTGTATGAGGACAACTCTGTGCTCAACATCTTCTATCAGGGAGTGCGTCAGGGATGGTATCCGCCACTGGTGTTCCTTGGCATTGGAGCCATGACCGACTTTACCGCACTCATCGCTAATCCTAAGCTGGTGCTTATCGGTGCCGCAGCCCAGTTTGGTATCTTCGGTGCCTATATGGTGGCGCTCGCCCTTGGCTTTGAGCCTAATCAGGCAGCAGGTATCGCCATCATTGGTGGTGCTGACGGTCCTACCGCCATCTTCCTCTCATCAAAGCTTTGTCCAAACCTCATGGGTGCCATTGCCGTGTGTGCCTATTCCTATATGGCACTTGTGCCGCTGATCCAGCCCGCCATCATGCGTCTGCTCACCACAAAGAAGGAGCGTGTTATCCGCATGAAGCCTGCACGTGAGGTAAGCCAGACAGAGCGCATACTGTTCCCAATCATCGGACTTCTGCTCACCACATTCATCGTGCCTTCGGGTCTGCCTCTGCTTGGTATGCTGTTCTTCGGTAACCTGTTGAAGGAAAGCGGCAAGACCACCCGTCTGGCAAAGACTGCAGGCTCAGCCCTCAACGATATTGTTGTGATGCTGCTCGGTCTCACTGTGGGATGCTCCACTCAGGCAAGCGAGTTCCTCACATGGAACACTCTCTTCATCTTCGTTGTAGGTGCCTGCGCTTTCTGCGTTGCCACTGCCAGCGGTGTATGTTTCGTGAAACTGATGAACCTGTTCCTGCCTGAGGGCAAGAAGATTAATCCGCTTATCGGTAATGCCGGTGTGAGTGCCGTGCCTATGAGTGCCCGAATAAGCAACAATCTCGGTTTGGAGTACGACCGCCGCAACTTCCTGCTCATGCACGCCATGGGACCGAATGTTGCCGGAGTCATCGGTTCGGCTGTGGCTGCGGGTGCGCTGTTGGGATTCCTCAGTTAGTCCTCAGCTAATAATAAAAGGTTAATGATAATCTTTTTGAGGATAAAAAGAAAGTATTAGGATGATTTATTGACGTGTAGCCGGAAGCCATCAGTGCTTCTGGCTACATTCTCACTTAAAAACATATTTATGCGAATAGACATTATAACAGTTCTACCCGAGATGCTTGAGGGCTTTGTCAACGAGTCTATCGTGGCACGGGCACAAAAGAAAGGCTTGGCTGAAGTCCATCTTCACAATCTGCGTGACTACACCACAGATAAGTGGAAGCGTGTTGACGACTATCCCTACGGAGGTTTTGCAGGCATGGTGATGCAGTGTGCGCCCATCGACCGTGCCATCAGCGCATTGAAGGCTGAGCGTGACTATGATGAAGTGATATACACCTCGCCCGACGGCGAGAAGTTCGACCAGCATGTTGCCAATGAGCTGTCGATGAAGGGTAATCTCATCATCCTATGCGGTCATTACAAGGGTATTGACCACCGCATCCGCGAGCACCTCATTACCCGTGAGATAAGCATTGGCGACTATGTGCTCACCGGCGGCGAGCTTGCAGCGGCAGTGATGGCAGATGCCATTGTGCGCATCGTTCCCGGAGTCATCGGTGACGAGCAGAGTGCATTGAGTGACTGTTTCCAGGATGACATGCTGTCGGCACCTATCTACACCCGTCCTGCTGACTACAATGGATGGAAAGTTCCTGAAATACTGCTCAGCGGCAACGAGGCTAAAATCAAGCAGTGGGAGATGGATCAGGCAATGGAGCGCACACGGCTGTTGCGTCCTGATCTTCTTGAGTAATGTTTGAAGATTGATAAGTCAATATTACATTTTATGATAATATGAGTGTAAATCTGTGAAAAAAGGCAGATAAAGGAAACGTAAAAAGGAAATAACAATTTGCAAAAGCCCGTTATTTCCTTTTTTTTTTATAATTTTGCAGCAAGCTTTTCGGCTGTGCTTGAACAATGATATTGGAATCAGGCTTTAAAGTTGTGCTGACAGGCTGGGTAAAAAGATATAAACAACATTTATAATTTTAAGAATAAAAACAAAAATTATGACAATCAACGATTACAAATTTGCAGGCAAGAAGGCTATCGTTCGCGTAGACTTCAATGTGCCATTGAATGAGAATGGTGAGATTACTGACGACACTCGTATCAAGGGTGCCATGCCAACCCTGAAGAAGGTATTGGCTGACGGCGGCGCTCTTATCATCATGAGCCACATGGGCAAGCCGAAGGGCAAGGTTAATCCTAAGATGAGCCTTGGTCAGATTAAGGATGCCGTTGCCGCAGCTCTCGGTGTTGCCGAGGTTAAGTTCGCTCCCGATTGTGCAAAGGCACAGGATGCTGCTGCCGCACTGCAGATGGGCGAGGTGCTGCTGCTTGAGAACCTCCGTTTCTATCCTGAGGAGGAGGGCAAGCCAGTTGGTGTAGAGAAGGGTACTCCCGAATACGACGAGGCAAAGAAGGCTATGAAGGCAAGCCAGAAGGAGTTTGCAAAGACTCTTGCTTCTTATGCAGACTGCTATATCATGGATGCTTTCGGTACTGCTCACCGCAAGCATGCCTCTACAGCTGTTATCGCTGATTACTTCGACGCTGACAACAAGATGCTCGGTTACCTCATGGAGAAAGAGGTTGCTGCCGTTGACGCTGTACTCGGCAATATCAAGCGTCCTTTCACCGCCATCATGGGTGGCTCTAAGGTTTCTACCAAGATTGGTATCATCGAGAACCTGCTCGGCAAGGTTGACAACCTCATCCTCTGCGGCGGTATGACCTATACCTTCGCCAAGGCTCAGGGCGGCAACATCGGTAACTCAATCTGTGAGGATGACAAGCTCGATGTGGCTCTTGACGTGATGAAGAAGGCAAAGGAGAACGGTGTGAACCTCGTGCTCGGTACCGACTGCGTGGCTGCTGATGCTTTCTCTAACGATGCCAATACTCAGATTGTTCCTGCAAACGCCATTCCAGAGGGATGGGAAGGTCTTGACGCAGGTCCTGAGACACGCAAGCTCTTCGCTGAAGCTATCGAGGGTGCAAAGACCATTCTGTGGAACGGTCCTGCAGGTGTGTTCGAGTTCGACAACTTCGTAGGCGGCTCAAAGGCTGTTGCCGAGGCTATCTGCAAGGCTACGGCAAACGGTGCGTTCTCACTCATCGGCGGTGGCGACTCTGTGGCTTGCATCAACAAGTTTGGTATGGCAGACCAGGTAAGCTATATCTCTACTGGCGGTGGCGCTCTGCTTGAGGCTATCGAGGGTAAGGTGCTTCCTGGCGTAGCTGCCATCAAGGGCGAATAAACACTCCACACTATATATGCTTTTCTGTTTCTCTGGAACAGGTAATACCAGATGGGCGGCACAGACAATAGCGCAGGCTCTTGACGACCGCCTTGTGGACATCGCCGACAGACATCAATGGCAGACAGATTACAATCTGGCTGACGGTGAGTCTGTCGGCTTTTGTTTTCCCGTGCATGGCTGGCAACCGCCACGCATCTTCCGTGAGTTTGTATCACAGCTTTGCATTTCCAATGCCTCAAACAGATATTGCTATGCTGTTTGTACTTGTGGCGACAGCATAGGCAAGGCTATGGATATGTTTCAAAATGATGTTCTTGCCGTAGGCTTTAGACTCACTGCCGCTTTCTCGCTCATCATGCCTGAGAGCTATGTGTGCCTGCCGTTTATGTACACCGATACAGTGGAGCGTGAGCATGAGAAAATCTCTGTTTCTGCAAAGAAGCTCGACGGTATTATAAATATAATAAGGTGTAGGGAGGAAAATCACCGCGACATTGTTGAGGGACCGATGCCGTGGACACTTACCCATATAGTAGGCGCTTTTTTCAACCGCTTCATGATTACCGACAAACCATTTACTGTGGATGCAGATGTTTGCACACATTGCGGGCTTTGCCAGAAGGTTTGTCCTACTGCAAACATCACACGCACTGCCGATGGACTGCCGTCATGGAATTGCAACGGCAACTGTACATGCTGCCTCGCCTGCTATCATCATTGTCCCGTTCACGCCATCAATTACCGCAATATCACCCGCAAACGCGGACAGTATTTTTTCGGTATAAAACATAGATAGCAAAGCATCACTACAAGCCAACTAAAGCCTGTTTCATTCGGCTTTGAATTCCTTGACAGCGATGGAAAAGGACAATTGTGAAAATGGTATGACAGTCGTGAGACGTGAAACCTTAAAGATTCGTAAAAACGAAAAAGATAATTCGCTGGCATTCTGCAATAGTAACCTCGCGGTAACTATGTTACGGTGGTGTGGGTTATTGCAGGATAAGGGAAAAAGATGTAACTTTGCACCCGGAATCAAGAAATTGATTTAAGAAAAAGGAATTAAGAATTAAAAAACAAATTTAGAACTATGAGCAAAGTAAACATTAAGCAGATTGGCAATGGCTGGTGCGTTGCCTCTGCAGGTAAGCTGACGGGCATGTTGGAAAAGACATTTGTGAAGGACGACATGGGACTGACATCGATGGAGATTTCCTTTGGTTCGCTTTCCGAAGGACAGGCGGTGCCTTTCAATCACAAACACAAGCAGAATGAGGAGGTATATATTGTGCTTGGCGGTAAAGGAGTGTTCATTGTCGACGGCACAGAAGTGGAAGTAGAGGCTGGCGACATTGTGCGCATGGCTCCACAGGTGGTGCGATGCAACAAAAATACGGGTAGTGAGCCATTTACCTATATTTGTATGCAGGCAAAGGACAACTCACTGGAGCAATATGTGATGAGCGATGCCGAGATAGTTGAGTAAAATAAAGGAAAACTTACACAAATACAGCGGGAGGAGGCAATAAAAAGCACATCCTCCCGTTTTATTAATATAATTAATTTGACTCACCGAATTACGAACAAGATTCACGATATGATAAACTCCGTTGACGTGCGCGACCTGCTTTTTCCCGACTGCCCCATACGCAATGTCCTTTCGCGTATAGGCGACAAGTGGTCATTGCTGGTGCTCCACACTCTGGCTGGCAGTCGTGAGCCGCTACGCTTTTCAGCCCTGCGCAGGCTCATTCCCGACATCTCGCAAAAGGTGCTCACCGACACCCTGCGCCATCTTGAGGAAGACGGATTGGTAGTGAGGACGGTATATGCCGAAGTGCCGCCGCGCGTGGAGTATAGCATTACTGAGCGTGGTGAGTCGTTTATGCATGCCTGCCGTCCCATGATAGAGTGGGCGGTGGAACATCTTGCCACTATCGTGGAGGGTAGGAAGCAGCATCGCTTCATGGATGATTTATAACCTACACACAGTGCACCTTTTATTTTCGTGGCCCCCCTGTATCTTTTTCAAAAAACGTGCTACACGTTGCACCCTGCATAATCCCTGTGTTTATCTGTGTTTCAGGGCTATAGGGTGCAACGTGTAGCACGTTTAAGACTGATAAAGTAAAGGGGGCAGTTCGTTGTTTATTTATATACGAAGTTATTTATTCTTTGATGGCTCTTATGCTGGCTCCATTGCAGGACTCAATGCCTTTGGTTGTGTCGCTTCCAAATTGCTTTATTCTGAACAAGGTGTTAGAGCCAGCCATATATTCCATGAATGTGCCGTACCAATAGTAACCGCCAGTTTCCTGTTCGTATGTCTTAGAGAATCCTGCTGCCGGCAGGAATATTTTGTTTCCGTTTCTGCCAGTTACCATCATGCCGTTTATGCCATTGTTGTCGGTCCACCTTTGGCTGCTGTAAATCATCAACTCTTCGTATTCCTCTTTTGTAGGCATGTGCCAACCGTTACCCCATGTGGTGTGTGCTGCATCGTAATCTGTGCCCTCAATGTTCTGCTTGATGTCGGTTTCATAAGTATATTTCGTAGGAGGTTTGTTGGGATCTTGCTCTGGTGGAGTGAAATGTGTGTAGTTGTTCCATGAGTAAGAGTCTTTCTCCATCAGTTCCGCCCAAGCATAATATCCTCCGTATTCTCCCGGGGCCGCTGCTCCCACGTTGCAGCACGCCCATTGCTTGCCGCTTGGCAGTCCGAGGTCAATCATGTGCGGGTGATGGTTGTCAGGACATAGCGGTTTTTCAGATTCCTGTGTAGTGAATGTCTCTGTGGGGGTGGCCGGCAGATTTAATCCCATAAATTTCACCAATGGTCGGACATTATATGTCTTTCCATAAAGTAGTCCGTCGAATTGACTGGTAAATTCATAGCTCTTTTTTGAGCCTTGGTATTCTTCGCTGCTGTAGCACCTTCCCTCTACGTTGTTGCCACTTTCATCAAGCAGTTCAAAGCCCAGCTGCACGGGCATTATCAGGTCTCTGCTCGCCAGACAGCTTAATTTGGCGATGTTTTGGTCTGTTGTCACATCAATATGTGAGAATTCTGGCACCAGATACCATTCCTTGGTAAATAGTGTGCCCAATTCCACTCTTGCAGGCTCTGGAGTGTAGTGGTGCTCTTCGTTAAGTTTTGCTTCAGCCTTGAACTTGGCGTGCGCCGCCAGCGCGTCCACCCATATCTTGCTGTCTTTTATGCTGTTGTAGTATCCTGTCCCGTCTGTCTGTTCTGTGTTGAAATGGAACTGCCCTGAGAGTTTTGGACCCACATATACTTCGGCCTCACTTTTTAAAAAGGCTCCGAAACATTCCATTGTGCCAAATGACACTTTTGCCATTCCGCCCACGTGGCAAGAGCCGTTGAGGTCGATAGAAGTGGCCGTTTGGGTATAGTTGTCCTTTTCATCTTCGTTGTCTATTTTCGTGTCCTCTTGGTAAATGTTGCCGTTGAGATATGTGAAACTTGTCTGATAGTTGTATTTGGGACTTTTTATGTTGTATGCCAAGGACGCATTTCCTTCAATTTCAACAAATGTATGTGCCGAAATCTCAAATTTGAAGACAGGTATGAACTCTATCGGGAAATATTTCACGAACAGTGTCTTTCCTTCCGTCACCTCTTCAAAATTTTGGGAAATATCTGCCGTCAGCCTTGCCGATGCCTGCCAGTCGTGGTTCATTCTTAGTTCAAGCTTTTGGATCTTGTCTGAGAAATTATATACGATGGTTCCTTTTATGTTGCCGTCAATGTCTCCGCTTGCTGTCACGTCCCAATTATTCCCCGAACGTGTGTAGTCAAGTCCAAATCCCAGATTAAATGTTCCCAAATCATATTCGCTGTCATCTTCGCTTCTTGTCGGCAATCTTTTGTGTGAGTTGCTGTTTGTCACTCGCTCCACTCCGATGAGTTGTTTGAAGATGTCGCTGATGTCGGTGACAGTCTCGCAGTTCACGGTATATCCGTCGTTGGCTGTAGTCACCGATTTCACCCTGCCCGCAAATCCTTCGTTGAAGTATGTACAGCTGGGATCTGTGCAAAGCAGAATCTCGTTTTGCTGCGGCACCATATCCTTTGACAGCGATGGTAAGAAGTGCAGGTTCATGCCGTCCACCTTTGTGATGTATTTCCACATGTTCTTGTCCATTACCTTCACGTTGCCGGCGAATATTACCGGCGGCTGCGTGAAACCGATACTGTCAACAGCGTTCATTGGGATATAGTGCACTCTGCCGTCGTGCGTGTACACGGCCTGCACAGCAGCTTCGCTCGCCCTTGGGGCTATGGCTTTTCTGGCGTAGTGAGCCGTAGTGTCGGGATAAAGCGGATATTCCAGATTACCCATGCTGTCCACAGGTACAGTAATAAACAATATGCTGTCTATATCTTCGGTTAGGAATGCGCTGAAGTCGCCGTCGTTGCGGTAAATATAAACGGCTTCTTGTGCGAGAATGCCGGTCAGACATGCTGCCGACATAATTATTGTAAGTATTAGTTTTCTCATGGCTTTCTTATTTTAAAGTTTCCAGCTGCTGTCTTTATTATGTAGACTCCCTCCTGCATTGATGTAGTGCTCACGGTGGCTTTCCCACTGCTGTCTGCCTGCATCAAGCCGAGCTGAAGTCCGTTCACACTGTACACCGCCACTTGTGATGCGGACGGCAATCCTGTTATGGTCACGCTGTTGCCGTCCATCGTCAATGTGGGCATCTTTGATGCTGTTGTTCCTTCAATGCCGTCGGCCGTGCTCTCGTATGTACACCGCTGCAACTCTTGGGCAGGGTATGCCACAGAGCCTTTGGCCGTGGTGATTATCACCTCGCCTTTGACGAATGTCAGCTTTGGCCTCTCTCCGATGTTTATCGTTATTTTCTCGCCGTTGGCTCTCCATAGTATTATGGAGTCAGCGGCATTTGCCGTGATGTTGCCGGCTGTCAGCAGCATAGTGGCGATTGTCAGCAATATTTTTTTCTCATCGTAATGTACTTGTTTTTAAAATTTAAAAAATATGAATTGTGCATGTGCGATAATTAAAATATATGTTCGTTTGCAAATGTACGAAAAAAATTTGTAATAGCCAAGAGATTTTGTATTTATTTTTTATCCAAAGTAAAAAGACCATGAAAAAAGGGAGTCTTGCTCCCTTTTTCCTCATTAAAATGCTGTATATGGATAGTGTAATGTCTGTTTAATTTGTCTTTTTCTTTTGTTTCGGTTTTATATGCCGTCTGCAAAGCATGATGCCGCCGAAGGTTATCAGGCCGTTGAGCATCAGCAGCTCGTAGCCGAACTTATATCCCCAGAGGTGCTGGGCGAGAAGGTCGAGGGCATAGCATGCCATAGGACTGATAACGGCGATGTAGGGCACGGCGCTGTCTGCGCCAGATGTTCTTTGGGCAGTTGTCTTGTCGGCGCAGGTCTCCGTGACGGCGTCTTTCCCCTTTTTTCCTGCCAGCATGGCGTAGGCAAACAGTCCTAGCAGCGGACCGTAGGTGTAGGAGCAAAGAATGTACACGGCATCGATGACACTGGTGCTGTTGAGCGTGCGGAACAGCAGGATGAACGCCACAAACGCCGCAGCCATGCCAAGATGGATGCGGCGGCGCAGGCGCTCGTCGTCGGGGCGCTGCATAACGTCAACGCAAAAGCTTGTGGTGAGGGCGGTCATGGCGCTGTCGGCGCTGCTCATTGCCGCTGCCACTATGCCTATGGTGAACAGCACCGTGACGGTGCTGCCGAGATAGCCCGTGGCTGCAAACATGGGCATGATATCGTCGGTGGAGGGGGGCAGCGTCATGCCATTGCTGTTGGCAAGCATGAGCAGCAGGATGCCCAGCGCCATGAGCAGCAGATTGGCAGGCACGAATGCCATGCCGTATGTACACATGTCTTTCTGTGCCTCGCGCAGCGAGCGGCATGTGAGGTTTTTCTGCATCATGTCCTGATCGAGTCCTGTCATCACTATAACAATGAAGATACCGCTGATGAACTGTTTCCAGAAGTTCTGGCGACTCATCCAGTCATCCCATACAAATACGCGGCTGTGGCTGTCGTGGGCGATGGCACTTACAGCCTCGCCCAATGAGAACTGAAGCGTGTCAGTGACATTTATTATTATGGCAATGATGGCTGCAAAGAGGCAAAAGGTTTGCAGAGTGTCAGTCCACACCAAGGTCTTTATGCCGCCGCGGCGGGTGTAGAGCCATATCACCGCCACCATCACCACCGCTGTGGCGGCAAAGAGTGCGGGATGGTCGCGGTGCAGGAGCGGCGTCACCACAAAGCGGTAGAGTATGGCGCACACAACATAGAAGCGCAGGGCGGCTCCAGTGATTTTTGACAGCAGGAAGAACGAGGCCCCCGTGAGATACGACCTGCGGCCTATCCGATTGCCCAAGTAGCTGTAGATGGTGGGGCTGTTCTGGCGGTAGTACACCGGCAGCAGCACTAATGCCACGAAAATGTAGCCGAAAATGAAGCCCATGCAGGTTTGCAGATAGGTCATGTCGCTGTGGACCACCATGCCCGGCACGCTTACAAACGAGATGCCCGACAGGCTGGCACCTATCATTCCGAATGCCACAAGATACCACGGCGAGCGGCGGTCGCCATGATAAAAACTCTTGTTTGTTGCGCGTTGAGAGGTGGCGCGGCTTATAAAGAATATCGCCGAAAAATAGGCGATGACTGTAATCAGTATTATCATAATTGTCTGCAAAGGTAATGCTTTTTTTGCAATTTACCGCAATTTGTTACTTGATTTCGCAAAAAAACTACTAACTTTGCAAGCGAAATGATTTCTCACGAACTGACATACCGCATTGAGCGTGCATTTGCCTTTGAGCCTACGGCAGGACAGCGTCATGCCATGGAGCTGTTCGGACGGTTTATGACCGACCGCAACGACCATACGCTCATGATTCTGCGTGGCTCGGCAGGTACGGGAAAAACATCGGTTGCCGGAGCTATCGTGAGGGCGATGAAGGGATTGAGGCAGAAGATGGTGCTGCTGGCTCCCACTGGACGGGCAGCAAAGGTCTTTTCCGTTAATTCCGACACTCCCGCATATACCATCCACCGCAGGATTTACCGTCAGAAGACAGCAGGCGACCTGTCCCGCTTCTCGCTCAACGACAATCTTCACAGCGACACGCTGTTTATCGTGGACGAGGCGTCGATGGTGGCAAACCAGGGCTACTGCGACACCTCGTTTGGCTCGGGGCTCTTGCTTGATGACCTCGTGCAGTTTGTCTACAACGGGCGCAACTGCCGCATGATGCTCATTGGCGACAAGGCGCAGCTGCCGCCTGTGGGCGAGGAGGAGAGTCCTGCGCTCATAGGCGACTACATGCAGGGCTATGGCTTGTCAGTGTATGAGTGCGACCTCGACGAGGTGCTGCGCCAGAGCAGTGAGAGCGGAATATTGTGGAATGCCACGATGATTCGCAGCATGATAACCCACGAAGAGATGACGCAGCTGCCAAAGATCCGCTTCGCCGGTTTCAGCGACATAAGCATTGTGCCGGGCGGTGAGCTGATAGAGCAGTTGGCATCGAGCCACTCGCACGCCGGAATCGACGAGACGATGGTGATAACGCGCAGCAACAAGCGCGCCAACATATATAATAATGGTATAAGGGCGATGGTGCTCGGGCGCGAGGAGGAGCTGTGCTCGGGCGACATGCTGATGATAGTGAAAAACAACTATTATTGGACCGAGAAGGAAAAGGGTAGAGGAGGGGATGGCGTAGGCGAGGTGGCGGCACCTGCGTTTCTTGCCAACGGTGACCGTTGTGTGGTGCGCCGCGTGAGAAATATACGTGAGATGTACGGCTTCCGCTTTGCCGACCTCATGCTGACTTTTCCCGATTACGACGACTATGAGCTTACCGCCACGGTGATGCTCGACTCGCTGCAGTCGGAGGCTCCCTCGCTCACCCGCGAGCAGACCGAGAGGCTCTACAACGCCGTGCTTGCCGACTATGCCGACATTCCGCTGAAGACCGACCGCATGAAAGCCCTGCGCAACGACCCTTACTATAATGCCATACAGATAAAATATGCCTATGCCGTTACCTGCCACAAGGCACAGGGTGGGCAGTGGGCGCACGTCTATCTGGACCAGGGATATATGACCGACGAAATGCTTACGCCCGACTATATTCACTGGCTCTACACGGCGTTCACCCGAGCCACCGAGCAGCTGTATCTTGTAAACTGGCCGAAGACTCAGACTGCGGATGTGCCGGAGTCTGATGACTGATTTTATACTAAAGATATTTTTTGTTTTTCTTTTAAATCTTTGACATTTTACGCCAAATATTTTGTGGTATGGGAAATAATGTTTATCTTTGCAAAATAATAATTAAGAATTTAAAGTTATGACAACAGCAGAATTGAAATATGAGCTTTTCAGGGATATAGACTCGATAAACGATGACAATGTTCTGAATAAGATTGCAGCTTACATACGGAAACATGTTTCAGCAACACAGAAAGCCAGACCGGCACTTTACGATGCTGAATCGGGATGCTATGTCAACGAAAGGACGATGGAGGCAATAGAGGAAAGTATGCAGGGGGCATTTGCCGGAGAAGTTGACTGTTCAAGTTTTGAAGCATTTGAAAAGTCGTTGGGACTATGAAAATAATAAAATATTCCTCTCAATTCAAAAGGGATGTTAAGAAATATGCTCACAACAAAGAAAAGATGAAGTGTTTATACCACGTCGTCTCTCTGTTGGAGCGGGAGGAACGTATTCCCGATGAGTATTATCCACACATGTTAAAGGGAGAATACAAAGGTTGCTGGGAGTGTCATATAGAGGGTGATTTTCTGCTGATATGGATTGACGGCAGCACAGGTATTATTTGGCTTGAGCGACTTGGAAGTCATTCTGAACTATTTGGAAAGAAAAAATAGCCGTACCATGATTTACCAAGACCCAAGAATAATTCTGAATTAAGTAACTATGGAAATTATATTTTTGATTGCAGGAGTGGCAATAGGAGCCGTGATAGGCTGGCTGGTTGCCAAAAACAGGGGTGCCGCCGTGGTGGAGGCGCAGAATGTGAGATATAGTGACTTGGACAAGCGCTATGCCGTGGCTTTGGCGGATAAGGAGCGCACAGAGCGGCAGGCAATGGCTGACAAGGAGGAAATGAACCGGCGCATGGCGGCAGAGAAGGAGGAGGCGGCACGCCGAATGATTGCCGAGAAAGAAGAGTCGGCACGCCGCATGGCTGAGAACAACGATATGCTGCAACAGCAGATGAGGATGATGGAGGAACGCCTGAAAAACGCCACCACGGAGCTGCTGAAGCTGCGCTCGGCTGAGCTGCAGCAGAACAACACCACGCAGATGTCGGCTATAATAAATCCGCTGAAGGAGACCATCGGCGAGATGAAGCAGGCGATGGAGAGCACGCGCGACCAGGGAACGAAGAACACGGCATCGCTGGAAAAGGCGATAGAGAACGTGCTGAGCCGCGCCGCAGAAATAGGAAGCAAGGCTGACAGCCTTGCCAATGCCCTGAAAAACGAAAGCAAGACGCAGGGTAACTGGGGAGAGATGATACTGAGCGAGCTGCTGGAGAGCGAGGGACTGCAAAAGGGAAAGCACTACAGCGTGCAGGAGACGCTGCGCGACGAGGCGGGCAACGCCCTGAAAAACGACGAGTCGGGCAAGAGGATGATTCCCGACGTAATACTGCACTTTCCCGACAACCGCGACGCCATCATCGACTCGAAGGTGTCGCTCTCGGCGTTCATCGACTATCAGAATGCCGGCGACGATGAGGCTGCGCGCGCCGATGCGCTCAACAGGCACGTTCAAAGCCTGCGTAACCATTACAAGGAGCTGGCGCGAAAGGATTACAAATCCTACATCAAGCCGCCGAAGCAGACGCTCAACTACGTCATAATGTTTGTGCCCAACGAGTCGGCGCTGCAGCTCGCCCTCGTCAACGACACCGCGCTCTGGCGCGAGGCTTACAGCAAGGGAGTGTTCATCACCGGCGAGCAGAATCTGCTGGCGGTGCTCCGTCTCATCGACATGGCGTGGGTGCAGCAGGAGCAGACCAAGAATCAGGAGGAGATTCTCAAGCAGGCGCGGCTCTTCCTCGACCGTGTGGGCGACTTTGTGCGCTATTTCGACGACATCGCCGTGAAGCTCGACGCAGCGCGGCAGTCGTTTAACTCAGCCAAGGAAAAGATGCTCACGGGAAGGCTCAACATCATGGCGCCGGCACGGAAGCTTGCCGATATGTCGGGGCAGGAGAACCCGAAGAAGCCGATACCGTTGAATGAAGAGTGAAGAATGACTTATGCTTTACATCAACGAAAACCTTCAGGCTTTTGACCTCGCCGCCGCCTTGGCTTCCATCTCGGAGCAGCGGCGCGTGCAGGCTCTGCGATTTAAACACGAGCAGGGCAGGAGGGAGAGCGTGGCTGCCTATCTGTTACTGAAAGAGGCTTTGCGCAAGGAGTTCGGAATAGGCGGAAATCCTGAGTTTGAGTACGATGCCGGCGGCAAGCCGCGCCTGAAGGACCATTCCGGCATATTCTTTAATCTGAGCCACTGCCGCGAGGCTGTCATTTGCGTGGTTGACACTGTCCCCGTGGGTGTTGACATCGAGACTGTCCGTCCGTTTAAGGACACTCTTGCCCGCCATGTGCTGTCACCTGAAGAATATTCCGTTGTGGCTGCTTCCTTCAATCCTGCCGTGGAGTTTATAAAGCTGTGGACTCAAAAGGAGGCTGTGCTGAAGCTCACGGGCGAGGGCATACGCTCCGACCTGAAAACCACATTGACAAATGTTTCTGAGGATATTTGCATTCAGACTGTGGTCACTGGCAGATATGTCTACACTGTGTGCCGACGCAGAAAATAACCGACTCAATATTTTCTGAAATGAAACCTGAATCGCTCAGACCTCAGTGTCATCCTGCCAGAGGTGAGCTTTTCTACATAGAAGGTCTGCTCCAGCGCGTCTATATTGTAGAATGCAAACTCCGAGGGATCTTCTATTTTTATGTCGCCTTCCTCACGGTTGTCTGTGTAGGGATTGCTCAGGGTGAGCCTGTCGCCGCTGTGTACGAAACGGAAAAACACGGGCTCGGCATCTCCGTAGACCGCCGACATTCGCAGCATATTGTGTTGCACCGACCAGAATATTCCCTTTGTACGCATGTCTGCGGAGTGTTCCGTTGTGGTGCCGCTGGTGTTCAGAGTGTCGAGCTGCGTCAGCTGCCACATGCCGTCGAGGTTGCCGTTTTCAGAGTGCTCAATGGTGCATGCCGCTGCCGTGAGCAGTAATATTATGATTGAAATCAGTGCTGTCTTTTTCATATCTGTGCATTTTTCTCATTTCTGTGTTATCTCCATTTTTTTCTTATTGTCATCTGCAGTCCCTGGCTTGTGCCGCGCAGTTTGCCCGAGTCCAGTCCCGCTGCGGCGGTGACGCTCCATCCGCCGAGTGCCGATGCCTGCGGAAATCTGTAGCTGGCTTCCAGCATCAGACTCATGCTGGAGCGTGGGTCGGGGTAGGGCACACGGTATGTTCCCCAGCCCTTTTGCCACGAGCCGAGCAGACGGTAGTGCAGGTTGCCGGAGATGTTGCCCGATGCTCCTGCGTGCAGTGCTGTGAAGCGGTTGTTCTTCACCTCAATTCTGCCGTCGGTGTTGTATATCGGCGACAGATAGAGCGGATTGCCCATCACCTGCCCCCAGTGCTGCCAGCCTGTGAAGATGTGGTGGTTGTAGTAGTTGTCCATGCCGCCTGTGTGGTCGGGCATACTCGGTGTGTGGTCGTGATACACGGGACCGCTCTGATATTTTGTGTATATATATTCCAGCACGATGGCGCTGAGCCACGGCGTACGCTTCAATTTCAGCTCTGCGCCGAGCAGCATGTCCTTAAATCCGTACATGAAATAGCGGTTGTCCTTTTTCACGTTCCATTCCTCGCCCGTGCCGTAGCCGTCGTAGTCGAGGTGGAACATTGCGCTGTGGTCCTCGAAGAAATGGTCCCAGTACACGGCTGCCTGCCATGCCGGAGCGTCGTAGTTGAGGCGCAGCACCCATGAGCCGAGCTGGTCGCCGCCCACATTCTGGTAGACATCTTCGATGGGCTCGGAGCCTCCGGGGATTAATGCGTCCCACATGCCTTTCAGTCCCCCTTGGTTGTCAATCCTCTCCACTCCGTTGTCCATCTTGTAGGTGGTGCCGCCAAAGAGCGCCGCCATCTCCAGTCCCGCTTCCAGTGACACCGGCAGGCTCCTGCCGCCAATCCTCAGATAGCCCGCCTTGCTGTGGTAAAGCGCGTTTTGGGTGTATCTCGACTGCTTCTTTGTAAAATCTTTCTGCCAGTTGTCATCGGTGGTCATGCCGTAGGCGATGTGTCCCTTCAGCGCCAGCCACCCGCGGGTGCCGGGAATATTCCAGTATTCAGGCAGCGCAATCCTCACCTGCGTCACGGGGCGCGCGTTGATGCCCAGCGTCTGCGACCCGCTGCTCAGCTCCTGGTTTTTAAGCTCCATGGGCTGCTGCTTGCTGCCTATGGTGAGCACGCCCCTGAGCCAGCGCCCCTCGATGTACGCCTGCTGCACGATGACTGTGCTGGTGAAGTTGTATGCCGCCGCTATGTCGATGCCGTAGCCCACGCCCCACCGGCTGCCGGCCGCTGTCGGTCGGTGCAGCGTGGCGCGTAGATAGCTGTTGCTTCTCTCCAGCGAGCTGAGTCCGTACTTGTTGGCGTTGAGCCACAGCGGCGTGTGTCCGTCACCTGCCGATGCCGTTGCCTGCATCTCCACGCCGTACTCAATGCTGTCGGTAAGCGATGGCTTGTCGCATTCTTGTGTCATTGCCGTCTGCGGAATGACGGCGGCAATGACAACAAACTTGTTCCTGATATTTTTCGTCACGTCTGAGACTGTATGTTTTTTAAAAAAACACCGCCTGTTTATTTGGCTTTTAGGATATTTGTACATGTTGTTACATTTTGCGCAGTGGAGTGCGTTTTACGCAGTGCAAAAATACAACATTTTTTTTGTACCTCCAAAAGAAACTCCCAAAATTTTGGCTATGGGCATAAAATTCCTGCTTGATTCGTACCTCGAATGGAATACAAAATAGGAACCGCTGTATGCGGAACCGTATGTACGGTGGTTTGAGAGGTCGGTAAACGTGAAAGTAGGAGATAAACACCTATAATCAGTTTTTTTACGCCTTCACGCCGGTATTCTCCTTTTTTATGGCGCAAGATTTGAAATTCTCTGGCGCAAGAAAATTTTCAAACGTTCGGGAGAAATTTCCCGAACGTTCGAAAATAAAAAATCGAACGTTCGATTTTTGGTTCCTTCGGCAGGTGAGACATTTAACGTGGCAAATCCCCGAAGGATTCAGCGTTTGTCTCCTGCTTGATTGCCCTTATTCTGGATATTTTGTGTCAGAACACAAATTTCTTACCCTTTCTGATGTAGATGTTTCCCTTTTTAAGGGTGGTCACGCGCTGTCCCTGAAGATTGTACACGGCATTGCCGGATGTATCGTCGGCTGTGGTAATCTCCTGAATGCTTGTGGCGAAGACTTTGATGTCGGCGGCCAGCTTCTTGCCGTAGTCGGGCAGATAATATCCTAGGTGGGGCGGCTGGTTGTATGCCACGTTCTGCCAGCATACTGCCATGCGGTAGGTGTGGTCGTGCATGAGTGTTGGTATGCGGTAGTCCGATGTGAATGGCGTGAGGAATACCAGCAGGTTTGCCTTTGTGGTTTTGTCGTAGAGTATCACCTCCTCGCGCCAATCGCCAAGGATGTCGGCGCAAAGGTTTGGCACATTCTTTGAGCCGTTCACGGTTCCGCAGTTGTATTTTGTTGCAAGGTTTACAATCTGTTTTGCCGACGTTGTTGTGTTTTGCCACTGACAGATTTTTCCACCGTCAAGAATCTCATCGTAGAGCGTGCCGGTCCAGTAAATTCTGAAGTTCACATCCGGGCGCTTGGTGGATATGGCATTGCCCTTGCAGTCGAATACATTGTTCACTTTTGTGCCCGATGAGTAGTCGCCGATTGGCCACATCTCATATCCGCGCGATGTAGAGTCGCAGTCGGCAGCCAGTCCGCGGCCAATGTCGTTGCCGCTCTGCTTAAGTCCCCATATTACCTTGCCGGTGTATGCGTCGCGCATCTCTGCATCGTAGGGATATGCTGAGCTTTCCTCCTCGTGTACCATAAATACCTCAAGTCCGGGACGGTCGGGATCAAGGTCGCCAACGTGCAGTGCGTCGCCGTGTCCGAATCCTGTGCGGTAGAGCATCTCGCCGTTGTGGTCAACACATGCCGAGCCGAAGATTATCTCATCGCAGCCGTCTTGGTCAACGTCTGCCACGGCAATGGCGTGTGCTCCCTCACCGTAGCATCCTGTGCCTGCAGTCTTGTCATCGCGCTTCCAACGTTTGATGAGGTTCTTGCCATCGAAGTCGTAAGCCACCAAGGCAGCCCTGTTGTAATATCCGCGGCAGAACACCGCGCTCGGGCGTTTGCCGTCGAGATATGCCATACACGCCAGATAACGCTCAGAGCGGTTCCAGTAAGTGTCTTTTCCCCAGTCCTTTGAGTTGCCGCGTGCAGGCTCATAATCCACACTTGTCACCTCGGCTCCCGTCTCGCCGTTGAATACTGTGAGATATTCCGGTCCGCTGCCTATTGTTCCCACGGTGTTTTTACCTTCGGTGTTCACGTAGCTCTTTGTCGGGTCGTCGCTGCCCATTATCACGTAGCTGCCCTTGCCGTCTTTGGTTCCTGGAGCGGTCTTGCATATCAGCTCAGCCTTGCCGTCCTGGTCGAAGTCGTAGACCATGAACTGTGTGTAGTGCTCGCCGGCACGGATGTTCTCGCCAAGGTCGATGCGCCACAGTTTTGTGCCGTTGAGCTTATAGCAGTCGATGTAGACGTTGCCTGTGTAGCCCGACTGTGAGTTGTCGTGCATGTTCGACGGGTCCCAGCGCAGCACCAGTTCGTATTCTCCGTCACCGTCAACATCGGCTGCGCTGATGTCGCCCGGAGCATAGTCATATTTGCAGCCGTTGGGATATTCTGTGCCCTTGCCGCTGCCGTCGTACGATGTATGGGGCTTGGTCACTCCGCCCTCGGGGCGGTCCAGCTGTATATTAATATAAGGTGTGGCGAGCGCGGTCACTTCCTTTGAAGTCTCGCCGCCTATTACTTCCACCTTATACTTGTCGCCCTCCGTGCCCAGAGGGTCAATGATGTTTGTGCCGTAGATTATTGGCTGTACGTTCACCTTCACGCCGTTGCGGTAGACGTTGAACTGTGTCTCCACTGCGTTGTCGGTGGCAAGCAGTCGCCAGCTCACCATCATTCCGCCGTCAACCTTGTATGCCACAATGCCGCGGTTCAGTCGCTCAGGGTCGAGCACGGTTGGGACGGCGATTGTCTTAAGTCCATTGTCGTCTTTTACTTCAAACTTTGCACTTGTTGTTTCCGATGGCAGCATGCCGTCTTTCATTGCCACGGCGCTCACGGTGGCGCTCTCGGTGAGCTTCACGGCAGAGGTGTATGCCGTTCCTGACTGGGGGGGCACCGTTTGGTTCAGACTGTAGTAGATGGTGGCTCCCTTTGTGGCGCAGGTAATGGTCACCGTGCCACCCTCTTCGGTTATCACTGGTGTTGCCACTTGCTCAGGCACAGTGTATCCTCCGTTTGTAGCCATCTCGTAGCTCACGGCATTCAGCAACAGTTTTTTGGCATCATCGGTGATTGTTGTTATAGGGTCCATCGACATTGCAATCATCATGTATCCGTTTTTGCCGTCAGCCTGTGTGCGCTCATGTATTGCCGAATTGCCGTCGGCACCGTTTGTGGCAAGTATCGGGTCGCCGACAATGTCGGCTGTTGGTGACTTGAATCCCTGCACGTTGTTCTTGTCGGTTGCCGTTCCGTCATACAGCGCAATGGTGTTGTCAGCGGCAAGCGTGATGCCGCTGAATATGGGGTGTGAGGTGTAGTCGGCATTCACTTTCACCTTGTTCCATCCGCTGGCTGCTTTGGTGGGATTGGCAGGATTGGCCCATCCCCAGCGGCCGCTGGTGTAGAAAAAGCTCTTCATGCTCACCACAGGCACCTTGCCCACAAGCTCCTTGCACGCCAAACCGAACTTATGTGTGCCTCCGATGGCTTCCGACAGGAATACAAGGTCGTTGTACCTCAGGCTTTCGGCGAAGCGTGCCCCGACCTCCGAATTGTAATCCTTCACGTCAAACAGCCTCACGTCATACTGTTCCGCAAGCGTTTTGTACACGGGGTCGTTGCCAATCCCTACATAGTTGCTGTAACTGCTGTCATAGACATACACCACCGTCTTGGTCTTTGCCGCAGCCTTCATCACTGTCTTGTAGCCCATGGCTCCGATAACGGAGCACACCAGCAGCAATACCGCTATCGCAATCTTGCGATAAGTCGGCAATCTCTTGATTTTGTTCATTGATTTTGTCTTTTTAAATTAGTTTTTTGCAGTTGTTTTATGTCAGTTTGTATGCTTTTTCATTTCTTTTTCCTTGTTTTCTCCTGGCGCTTTATAAGCTGCTGTAAACGTCGTGCGGCATCGCCGGCATCCTTATACAGCTCCAGAGCCTTTTGGTAATTGCGCATGGCAGCGTCGAACATTTTCTCCCGCTCACACTCTCTGCCCATGAGAGTATATTCGGCAGCAAGCATTTTTAGTTTCTCCTCTGTCTGCCGCTGTTGCTCTTTTAGTGCCTCAATCTCGCGGTCTTTCTGGTTTATTATGTCAAGTTTGCGGCGTATGTAGCGCATTCCCACAGGAGTCTCTATCAGGTAGTTGCTGTGGATTGCCTTAAAGAAATTAGTGAGAAAGGCGTTGAAGTCACGGCGGTCGAAGGCATCGATTGCCATGCGGTATTGTATGGCTGCGCCATCCTGCGACAGTGCGCGCTCCAGCAGTTGGCGGTTGTTGTATTGACGGGCGAAATTAACCACTTCGGCACGTACGAATATGTCGGATGGGGTGATGGGCTCTTTCAGGCTGATGCCGTCGAGCGAGGTGCATCGCGACAGTGCCACATAGGTTTGCCCGCCGGCAAATACTCCTCCGGTGAAGTCGATGTTTACTTGTCTGAATGTCAGTCCCTGACTTTTGTGCACGGTTATTGCCCATGCCAGCCGCAGCGGAAACTGTTTGTATACTCCAAGTTGTTCCTCGTCGATTTTTTTCTCCTTTTCATTGTATGTGTATCGCACGTTTTCCCACATTTCTCGCTCAACGTCAAGTTCTGCGCCATCCTCGGTCACTACACATATAATTTCTTTTTCCTCGTCAATAGAACTCACCACTCCAAGGGTGCCGTTCACCCAGCGCTTATCCTTGTCGTTTTTCACAAATATCACCTGTGCACCCGGTTTCAGATGCAATTCCATAGGTGTTGGGAGCGATGTGAGTGGAAATTCGCCTTTTATCTCGCCGTTGAATATGCTTTCTTCGCCAAGCAGTTCTGCGAGGTGACGGTCATTGATGTAATCCACGGTGCCTCGGTGGCTCGCCAGGGTGATGGCGAGCTTGCCGTTGTGAGTGTCCAGATTAGCTCCTACACGTCTGTTGAGTGTCTGGAGGTCTGACTGTCGCGGGCTGTTTTCACGTATCCTGTCAAGAATGTTTATAAATGCCGTGTCGTTTTGGCGGTATACCTTGCGGAGCTCTATGCTCACGAGCTGCATTTCCTGCCACACTTTGGCTGAGAAAAAATAGGATGAAGGATAGAAGGGCTGCACCAGTCGGCGCTCGTCTTCCTTCAGCACAGGCTCTAACTGGAAAATGTCGCCCACAAGCAACAGCTGTTTGCCTCCAAACGGTTCGTGCATGCGTTTGTTGAACACACGGAGCAGCCTGTCGATGAAGTCTATGATGTCGGCCCTCACCATTGAAATCTCGTCGATGATAATCAGGTCCACCTCGCGCAGCAGCTTTATGTGGTCACCACTGTACTTCAGTGTTTTCCGCATATTGCGGTTGCTGTATCGCGCATCGGTGGGAAGCAGCGGGTGGAATGGCAGATGAAAGAAGCTGTGCAGGGTGCTGCCGCCAGCATTGATGGCGGCGATGCCGGTGGGAGCAAGTATCACGTGCTTTTTCTTGGTGTGTTTCGCCACATAGCGTAAAAAAGTGGATTTTCCCGTTCCCGCCTTTCCTGTGAGGAAAAGCGAGCGACGGGAATTTTCCACTATGTTCATGGCCTCATGCCATTCCTGATTGTTGAGGTCTAACTCCATTTATGTTCTGTGGTGATTTTGAACACACCTTTTATTCCTTTGGTTCTGTTGCCTCCTGTTTTTTTACCGGTATTGTGGCAGGCTGTTGCGGAGTCTGCTGTTGAGACTGTTGCTGTGGATTCTGACTCTGCTGTTCTATGTCGCTTTCCTCCTTTGGAGCAAGCATGTTGCCGTCTTCATCGTATAGGATATCGTAAGCCACGTCAACGATGGTGTCGGTTTCAAGCGTGTCAACATTAGTGCGCTGATACGTACAGTTATACATATCAGATGTGACGTCATCCTCAGGTTTGTCAAACTTGCCGTGATATTTCTTGAATGCAGGGTCGCCCAAAACCGATTGCAGGAAATATCCGCAGATAGGCAGTGCCGTGCGGCTTCCCTGTCCCAATGCTCCTGTGCGGAAGTGTATGCAACGGTATTCACCGCCCACCCATGCGCCGCAGACAAGATTTTTGCTCACCCCCACAAACCATGCATCGCTATGGTTGTTGGATGTTCCTGTCTTGCCTCCAAAGTCGGTGTCATTGGCATACTGACCTACATAGCCCCAAAGACTCATGCTTGTTCCACCAGCCTCGCGCATGCCTGCCTGTAGCATCTGCTGCATGAGGAAGGCGCTGCGGGTACTGATTACCTGATTCTCCTCGGTTGGTCCTGTGTAAACTTCTTTGCCTTCAGAGTCAACGATGCGTGTCACAAGCACCACATCGTGTGACTTTCCCTTATTTGATATTGTTGCGTATGAGTTTACAAGTTCAAGCAGTTTCACATCGCTGCTTCCGAGTGAGAGCGATGGCGTCTCGTCGAGTTTAGTCTTGGTGCTGGTGCCGTAGTCGCTTTTGCCCAGTCCCATGTCGTAGGCTGTCTTTGCCACGTTTGATATTCCGCATTCCATTCCAACCTTTACTGCCACAGAGTTTATACTCTGAGCAAAAGCAGTTTTCAGCGGCATTGAGTCGCCAGTGAAGTATCCGTTGGCATTTGTCGGTGCCCAAGTCACTTCTTTTTTCTTTTGTGCATCATACACTTTCATCGAGATGTATGAGTCCTGACGGCGGTCACAAGGAGTGAGTCCCTGCTGCATGGCTTCGGTATATACAAACAGTTTGAATGTAGAACCCGGCTGTCGGTCGGCTGTCACCTTATCGTATTTCCATGAGTCGAAGTCAATATCTCCCACCCATGCCTTTACGTGTCCTGTCTGAGGCTCAACAGCCACAAAGCCGCAGTGCATGAATTTCACCATATAGCGTATTGAGTCCATACTGCTCATTTCGCGTTCTATCGAGCCTTTCTCATAGTCGAACAGTTTCACGGTGTGAGGCTTGTTCATATAATATTCCACAGAATCAGGCTCATCGGGAAATTTCTGCTGCAAAATCTTGTAGCATGGCTGGCGCTTGGCTATATCTTCAATGAAGCCAGGTATTTCCTGATGTTTCTCGTCCTGCCAGGGTGGGGTGTTGCCCCAATGGCTGTTGAAGTTGCGCTGAACCTGAGCCATTTGCTTGTGGGCTGCCGCCTCGGCATATTTCTGCATTCGGGTGTCGATGGTGGTATAGATTTTATATCCGGCAGTGTAGAGGTCAACACCGTTGTCCTCGCACCATTGTTTCAGATATTTTGCCACAGCCTCTCGGAAATAGGTAGCCTGACCATCGTATGTGGTTTCCACACTGTAGTCGAGCTTTATTGGTTTTTCCTTCAACTCCTCAGCCTCCTGTTTTGTCAAGTGATGGTGAGCCAACAGGTTTTCAATCACAGTGTTGCGGCGTTTTTTGCTGTTTTCAGGATTGATACGCGGGTTATAAAAGGTGGTAGCCTTGAGCATTCCCACAAGTACGGCGCATTCATCCGTGGTGAGTTCTTTGGGAGTCTTGCCGAAATAGGTCTTTGCCGCGGTCTTTATTCCGTAGGCATTGCTTCCAAAGTCCACGGTGTTGGCATACATGGTGATGATTTCACGCTTTGAGAAAATCGCCTCCAGCTTTATGGCGGTTATCCACTCCTTCATCTTTATGTTCACGAGCTTTATGCCCGGAATCTTGCCGAGCAGTCCGGTGGAGTACTTGTAGTCGGAGCGCATACGGAACATATTTTTAGCCAGCTGCTGGGTTATGGTGCTGGCGCCGCGTGCATCGTGGTGTACCACATAGTCCTTTGCAGCCGCCATCATGCCTGCAAAATCAATGCCGATGTGGTGCTCAAAACGCTCATCCTCGGTGTCAACCAGAGCCTTGAAGAACATCGGGTTTATCTCGTTGTAGGCGGCAGGTGTGCGGTTTTCCTTAAAAAACTTTCCAATCATCACACCGTCGGCACTATACACCTCAGATGCCTGTGGTGTTTTGGGGTGTCTTATCTGTGATATGCTCGGTGAGTCGCCAAACAGCCATAGGAAATTAATGTCCACAGCCACAAGCAGCATGATGAATGCTACAATAAGTGTGGCAAACGCCACACCACATTTCACATACCAGGGATGACGGTACAATCCTTTATACCATTTGAAAAAACTTTTGACTTTTGAGCCAGTTGTTTTCAGTGCTTTCTGTAACCACTTGATTTTGCTCATAATCTTCTGTCTATTAAGTTGTCAATAAAATTTTTTAGTTTGGTGTTATCCTCGTCAAGCATAAACCATTTTATATTTTCGTCACGCTTGTACCATGTCAGCTGCTTGCGGGCATATCGGCGGGTGTTGCCTTTCAGCCTCTCAATGGCTTCGTCAAGTGTCCAAATGCCGTCAAAATAGTTGAACATTTCCTTATATCCCACTGTATTCAAAGCATTTGTGTTTCTTTTGTCCATCAGTGAGCGTGCTTCAGCCTCTAAGCCTTCCGCCATCATCTTGTCCACTCTTTGGTTTATACGTCTGTACAATTCTTCACGATTGCGGTTTAGCGCTATTTTCACTATGTCAAAAGGTCGCTGCCGCTTCTCGCTGGTGCGGTATGAGGTGTAGGTGCGTCCTGTCTGATGGCATATTTCCAAGGCGTGTATCACCCTTCTGGTGTTCTTTTTATCCACCGTGTCATAGTGCTCGGGGTCGAGCTGACGCAGTTCCTCTACAAGGCGTTCCAGACCTTCCTCCTCCAGTCGGCGTTTCATTGTCTGCCGGATGTCATCGCGTATGGTTGGAATATCGTCAATGCCATTGCACACTGCATCTATGTACATCATGCTGCCGCCTGTCAGCAGTGCGATGCCGTGGTTTTGTTCAAACAGGGTGGGGAGCAGACTCATCACCTCCTGCTCATACATTGATGCGCTGTAGTAGTCGTCAAGTCCGTGTGTGCCCACAAAGTAGTGTCTCACTCTTTTAAGCTCCTCCTCTGTAGGAGCCGCAGTGCCTATGCGCAGGTCACGGAATATCTGCCGTGAGTCGGCATTGACTATCGGCAACTTATGCCGCTCTGCAATGTCCAGACACAAGCTTGTCTTGCCCACGGCTGTTGGACCGGTGATGACTATAAGTGTATTCCTCACACCTTAGTTTTATATATTATCTTATTATTCCACGTTTGGAATTTTCAATGAACGAGCAAATATATTCCACTTCCTTTACTCCAGGATATTTTGCGCGCGCCTCGGCAATGCCTTCTTTTATAATGCCTTTTGAGTATATGGTGCGGTAAGTGTCATGTATCTGGTCTATCAGTTCATTGCTGAATCCGCGGCGGCGCAGTCCAATGAGGTTTATTCCACAATAGCGTGTGGGCTCTTTGCCTGCAACAATGAATGGCGGAATGTCGAGACTGAAACGGCAGCCTCCCTGAACCATCACTCCTCCGCCTATGCGGCAGAACTGGTGGCAGAGCACTGTGGCAGAGATTATGGCACCGTCGTCAACAACCACCTCGCCTGCAAACTTGGTGCTGTTGCCTATGATACATCCGTTGCCTATCTCACAGTCGTGGGCAACATGCATGTTCTCCATCAGCAGGTTGCCGTTTCCAACCATAGTCTTTCCCTTGCTCGCCGTGCCGCGGCTCACAGTGACGTTCTCGCGTATGCTGTTGTTGTCGCCGATGATGCAGAGAGTGTCCTCGCCGCGATACTTCAGGTCCTGCGGCTTTGTGCTTATGCTTGCGCCTGGAAAAAACTCGTTGCCGTTGCCTATTCGTGCTCCGTCGTGCACGGTGACGCTGTTGGTGAACGTGTTGTTGTCGCCAATCACTACGTCCTTGTTGATACAGCAAAAAGGACCAATAACATTGCCGTCACCGATTTTTGCCTCTGGATGCACAAATGCCAAATTACTTATGTTGTTCATAATGAGAAGTCTTATTTGTTTTTAACTATTTGTCCTGTGAATGTTGCCTCTGCCACCAGCTGGTCGCCTACAAACATCCAGCCTTTCATTGTTGAGATTCCATGGCGCACTGGCGAGAGCAGCTCAACCTTGAAGATGAGCGTGTCGCCAGGTACAACCTTGCTGCGGAACTTCACGTCGTCAATCTTTAGGAAATATGTTGACCAGCGCTCTGGCTCCTCAAGTGTGTTGAGCACCAGCAGACCGCCGCATTGCGACATTGCCTCAATCATCATCACGCCCGGCATTACAGGCTCCTCAGGGAAGTGCCCCTGGAAGAAAGGCTCGTTGCCCGTGACGTTCTTTATACCCACAATGCTTGTGGCGCCGAGGGCAATAACCTTGTCCACCAGCTGCATTGGATAGCGGTGGGGCAGCAGGCTTCGTATCTTGTTGATGTCCATCACTGGAGTCTCGTTGGGATCGTAGACGGGAGCCTGAATCTCATGCTTGCGGATTTCCTTGCGCATCTGGCGCGCAAACTTGTTGTTGATGGTGTGTCCCGGTCGGGTAGCCACGATACGTCCCTTGATAGGCTTGCCTATGAGTGCCATGTCGCCGATGATGTCGAGCAGCTTGTGGCGTGTACATTCGTTGTCCCATACCAAAGGCTTGTTTTGCAGATATCCCATGTCGTTGGCGTCAATGTGTGGCGCGCCAATCATGTCGGCAAGCTGGTCAAGCTGTTCCTGCTCAATCTTGCGCTCGTATATCACGATGGCATTGTCAAGGTCGCCGCCCTTTATCAGGTTTGCCTGAAGCAGCGGCTGAATGTCTCTTACAAACACGAAAGTGCGCGCTGGGGCGATTTCCTTTTCAAAGTCCTTTATGTTGTCGAGAGTGGCAAACTGGCTGCTTATGAATTTTGAGTTGAATGAGCACATTGCCGTGAGACTGAACTCGTCGTCTGGCAGCAGGGTGATGCACGAACCGTTGTCGTCCTTGAACTCGGTCTTCTTCCTTATTATATAATAGTCTTTTGGAGCGTTCTGCTCTGTGATGCCTATTTCGTTGATTTTGTTTACATATATGATGGCACTGCCGTCGAGAATGGGAAACTCCGGACCGTTGACCTGCATCAGACAGTTGTCGATACCCAGGGCATAGAGTGCTGCCAAAGCGTGCTCTACGGTAGACACGCGGATGTCGCCCTTGCCGAGCACTGTGCCGCGCTGTGTGTCAATAACATTTTCCGCAATGGCGTCTATCACCGGCATTCCGTCAATGTCTATGCGCTGTATTTTGTATCCCGTGTTTTCTGGAGCGGGATTAAATGTCACTGTAAGACTCAGTCCTGTATGCAGTCCTTTTCCGCAAAGCGAAAAACTGCCTTTCAATGTTGTCTGTTTCATACTTTATATAGTGTAGTTGTATGTTATTCTTTTATCTTGCTCTTCAATTCTTCAATCTGCTTCTGCAGCTCGTTTATCTGCTTGTACATATCGGGCAAGCGGCGGAATATTGCCTGACTTTTGAAGTAAGCTCTCGGCTCCATCGGCGGAGTGCCGATGAGTTCCTGATTGCTCTTTATGCTGCCTGGAACACCGCTCTGTGCGCCGAGGAACACTTTGTCGCCAATGCTGATATGTCCTGCAATGCCCACCTGTCCTCCAAACATACACCACTGACCAACCTTGGCGCTGCCTGCAATACCCACCTGAGCCGACATTACCGTGTTTTCGCCAATCTCACAGTTGTGTGCCACCTGCACGAGATTGTCAAGCTTCACGCCCTTACGGATATAGGTGCTGCCCATGGTCGAGCGGTCGATGCAAGTGTTGGCGCCAATCTCCACATTGTCTTCAATGGTGACTATTCCTATCTGCGGTATCTTGTCGTATCCGTCTGGACCTGGAGCAAATCCGAATCCGTCGGCACCTATCACGCAGCCTGCATGCAGCACGCAGTTATTGCCCACCTTGCAGTGGTGGTAAACCACGGCGTTGCTGTATATCTCGGTGTTGCTGCCGATAGTGGCTCCTTCGCCGATAGTGGCATGAGGATGAATCACACACCCTTCGCCGATTGTGACATTAGGACCTATAGCCACGAACGGACCGATGTAGCAGTCGTTTCCTATTTTTGCCGTGGGGTCGATGAATGCGAGGGAGTCGATACCCCTCTTCTTGGGCTTCATCGACTGATAGAGCTGCAACAGCTTAGCCACGCTCTCGTATGCGTTTTTCACACGGATGAGAGTGGTCTTCACCGGCTTTTCCAATTGCAGGTCATTGTTGACAAGAACTATAGTCGATTCAGTATCATAAATGTAATGTGTGTATTTGGGATTTGAAAGAAAAGAAATGGCACCCGCCTTTCCTTCTTCTATCTTTGCAAATGTGTTGACTGCTGCGTTTTCGTCGCCTTCAACAGTTCCGCCTATGTAGTCAGCAATTTGTTTAGCTTTAAATTCCATAGTTGATGTTCTTAATAATTTTTGTATATTTAGGTGCAAAGATAGTGCTTTTTTTTGAAACTCCAAAGCAATTAACAAAAATAAATATATGTGGTGCTGTAGATTAAGAATAAAATGCTAACTTTGCAGACAATTTAAAATGAAGCAACATCATTAGACGAAAGTGAAAAATGAAAAATACTAAAGAAGAAATAGCCAATACTCTTACCCATTTGGCTGGGATTCTATTGGCTCCAGTGATGCTGGTGCTCTTATTGGCGACAATGTCTCCTGAGGGACGTTATAAGTTGTTTGCAGCCATAGTGTTTTGCTCGGGCATGCTTCTACTCTATATGGCATCAACGTTCTACCATTGGGCTTTGCCTGGTCGGTTGAAGAACGTGTTGCGGTATGTGGACCATATAAATATATATGTGATGATAGCAGCGTCCTATACACCTATACTTGTGTGCTCTGTTGGCGGTGTGCTTGGATGGACAATGTTTGGCATACTTTGGAGTTTAGCAGTGTTGGGTGCCTTATATAAAGTATTGTTCTTGCACCGCTGGCCAAAGCTGTCGTTAGGATTATATTTGCTGATGGGGTGGAGCTGTGTGTTCATTGCAGTGCCTGTGTGGCAGAATGTTCCCAAATCAGCTCTTGCCATGATTCTTGCCGAGGGAATCATCTATACTTCAGGCTCTTATTTTTTCATGCACGACTCACGGCATTACTATCATGCCTATTGGCACGGTTTTGTGCTTATGGGGACAATCTGCCATTTTGTGGCTGTGTGGATTATAATGGCGTAAACGATAAGTTTACGGTTCTAAACGATACGTTCGCGCGGCTAAACGATACGTTCGCGCGGCTAAACGATACGTTTACGGTTCTAAACGATATGTTTACACCGCCAAATCGCTGATTTACGTTTCCAAATCGGCGATTTACTATTCTAAATCGCCGATTCAGTCAGCGGAATAAGGCATCAGGGTGGTGATGCCGTCATAAAGAATACGGCAGTATCAAGTGTTGTAACATGATGCTGCCGTATTTATTCTGTGACATATTGGAAATTAATACTCGAATGTGCCAAACTCGCTCTTTATGGTAAGGCTCTTCGTGCCTTCCTCAATGTGTCCTACAATCTGTGCGTCAATATTGAACGACTTGCTGATTTCAATCACTTTCTCAGCATCCTCCGGGGCAAGATAAACCTCAAGGCGGTGACCCATGTTGAACACCTTGTACATCTCTTTCCAGTCGGTGCCGCTTTGGTCGTGGATGGCGCGGAAAAGCGGTGGCACAGGGAACATGTTGTCCTTTATCACCTTACAGTTGTCGCCCACAAAGTGGAGCACCTTGGTCTGTGCGCCGCCGGTGCAGTGTACCATTCCGTGAATCTTTGGGCGAAGTTCGTCAAGCAGACGCTTCACCACAGGAGCGTAGGTGCGGGTGGGGGAGAGCACAAGCTTGCCTGCGGGTATCGGGCTTCCCTCAACCTCGTCGGTGAGTTTGTAGCCGCCGCTGTAGACCAGTTCCTCCGGCACGGCGTGGTCGTAGCTCTCAGGATATTTTTCGGCAAGATACTTGCTGAACACGTCATGGCGTGCCGATGTGAGTCCGTTGCTGCCCATGCCGCCGTTGTATTCTGTCTCGTAGGTTGCCTGACCGCAGCTCGACAAGCCCACAATCACATCGCCGGGACGTATGTTTGCATTGTCAATCACGTCGCTGCGCTTCATGCGGCAGGTCACGGTAGAGTCAACAATGATGGTGCGCACGAGGTCGCCCACGTCGGCTGTCTCGCCTCCCGTGGCGTAGATTCCGATGCCCATGTCGCGCATCTGCTGGAGCAACTCGTCGGTGCCGTTGATGATGGCTGATATCACCTCGCCCGGCACAAGCATCTTGTTGCGCCCGATAGTGCTTGACACAAGAATATTGTCGACCGCACCCACGCACAACAGGTCGTCGGTGTTCATTATCAGCGCATCCTGTGCAATGCCTTTCCACACGCTCAGGTCGCCTGTCTCTTTCCAATACATGTAGGCGAGACTCGACTTTGTGCCGGCACCGTCGGCGTGCATGATGTTGCAATACTCCGGGTCGCCTCCGAGTATGTCGGGGATGATTTTGCAGAACGCCTGCGGGAATATGCCCTTGTCGATGTTCTTAATAGCGTTGTGAACGTCCTCCTTGGCTGCGCTCACTCCACGCATCATATATCTGTTTGATTCCATTGTTCTTTGTTTGTTTTTATAATTATTGTCAAATGCCTGTGCTTCTGCCGGTAACTTGTCAGCGTGTCAAACATGTATTCTGTAACATGGAGGCTCAGTCTTCCCGTCCGTTCCAGAACTCCCAGCTCTTGAATGCCTGCAGCAGCAGCATTTCCAGCCCGTTCTTCACGTCAGCTCCCTGTGCCTTGCCTTTTTTCATGAAAAGGGTCTCGTCGGGGTTATATATCAGGTCATACAGGATGTTATGGCTGTCCATTGCCTCGTATGGCAGGTCGGGACATTCGTCGGTGTGGGGGTACATACCGCAGGGAGTACAGTTTACAATTACGTTGTATTCCTTTACAAGCTCTGGCGTTATGTTCTTATACTGTATGGTGTTATGCTTCTCGCTGCGGCTCACAAACACAGTCTCCAGTCCCAGTGACCTCAGTCCGTAGTCAATGGCTTTCGATGCTCCTCCGGTGCCCAGTATCAGCGCTTTTTTGTGATAGCGCTCAAGCATAGGCTCTATGCTCAGTGTGAATCCAATCACATCGCTGTTATATCCGGTGAGTGTCACCTCATCGTTTTTGTTGGTTATCTTCACTACATTCACCGCGCCTATAGCCCTTGCCTCCGGGCTGATTTTGTCCAAATATGCTATCACCTTTTCCTTATAGGGTATAGTGACATTCAGCCCACGCAACTCTGGATTTCTGGCGATAATCTCCGGCAAAAGGTCGATGGAGTCTATTTCAAAGTTCTCATACATAGCGTCCAGATGTTCATCCTCAAACTTCTGGTTGAAGTAACTCACCGAGAACGAATGTCCCAGCGGATAGCCTATCAGTCCGTATTTGTCCATAATTTGTATCTATTGAATCGTTTTTTCACCTGATATGTTTACACTATTTTACAGCATAGTACATTGTGCAGATGCCGAATGTGAGCCTTTTGAAGCTTGTCTGGCTGAATCCCGCCTTTTTCAGAATGCCCATCATTTCCTCACCTTGCGGAAAAGCCTCGATGGTTTTGGTGAGGTAGGAATATGCGCTGGTGTCGTGCGAAATCATCCTGCCGTAGACAGGCAACACAGTGTGGCTGTATATGCTGAACAGCTGTCTCATGGGAAAGCTCACAGGAGTTGTAAGTTCCACGATGCTCAGCTGTCCTCCTTTGCGCAGCACCCTGCACATTTCGCGCAGTCCTTTGTCAAGGTCGGGGAAGTTGCGTATGCCGAAAGCTGCCGTCACAGCATCGAAACTGCCGTCGGGATAATCCAGGTTCATGCAGTCCTGTTTTTCAAAGGTCACCGTGTCCTGCAGATTCATTTGCATCACCTTTCTGCGGCCTATCTCCATCATTCCTTCGCTGATATCTGCTCCTACAATTCTTTGCGGCTTCAGCATTTTTGCAGCCATAATGGCAAAATCACCTGTACCCGTAGCTATGTCGAGCAGCTGCTGCGGATGTTCCGCAGCCAGCTGCCTGATAGCCTTTCTTCTCCAGCCCCGGTCAATGTTCCACGACAGACGGTGGTTCAGCTTGTCATAGCTTGGCGCTATGTTGTCAAACATCTGTTCCACCTGTGTGCCTTTGTCGCTCTTGTCGTTATATGGGCGAATTTTTTCCTGTCTGTACATTTATTTATTTTATTGACCGTTGGGAGTTGGTGTTATTTTTTGAGACTTGCCAGATACTCGCTCACGTTCTTCTCTATGCGTGCGGCGATGTCGCCGGTTACTTCAGCCTTGTTGAACTTTTCGCCCACGATGTGCTCGTAAAGCTCAATGTAGCGGTCGCTCACGCTCTCGGCATACTCGTCGGTGATTTCGGGCATGGTCTGTCCCGGCTCGTTCATGAAGTTATGCTCAATGAGCCACTGGCGCACAAACTCCTTTGAGAGCTGCTTCTGCGGCTCGCCCTTTGCAAACTTCTCCTCATATCCGTCAGCATAGAAGTAGCGGCTTGAGTCAGGTGTGTGAATCTCGTCAATGAGGTACACCTTTCCGTCGCGCTTTCCAAACTCGTACTTGGTGTCAACGAGAATGAGCCCCTGCTTTGCGGCGATTTCCTGACCGCGGGCAAACAGCTTGCGGGTGTAGTCCTCCATAATCTCGTAGTCCTCCTTGCTCACAAGTCCCTGGGCTATAATCTCCTCTTTTGAGATATTGAGGTCGTGACCTTCGTCGGCTTTTGTCGTAGGAGTGATTATTGGCTCTGGGAATCGCTCGTTCTCACGCATTCCCTCGGGCAGTCTTACTCCGCATATCTCGCGGCAGCCTTTCTGATAGTCACGCCATGCTGAGCCGGTGAGAATGCCGCGGATAATCATCTCCACACGGAATCCCTCGCACTTCAGACCCACGGTCACCATCGGGTCGGGAGTAGCCAGTTTCCAGTTGGGGCAGATGTCGGTGGTTGCGTCAAGAAACTTTGCCGCAATCTGGTTGAGCACCTGACCTTTGAATGGTATTCCCTTTGGCAGTATCACGTCGAAAGCCGAGATTCTGTCGGTTGCCACCATGACCATAAGGTCGTTGTTGATATCATACACGTCGCGTACCTTTCCGTGGTAAACGCTTGCTTGTCCTTCAAATTTGAAGTCGGTCTTTGTTAATGCGTTCATATCTGTTGTTATTTCAGTATTGTTCTTTTTTCTCTGCCTTTTCTCTTGCTGCATCGTATTGCTCGAAGGCGTTTACTATCTTTGTCACCAGCTTGTGGCGCACAATATCCTTTTTTGTGAGGTTCACAATGCCAATTCCCTCTACATTGTCGAGAATCTCAAGCACCTCGTTCAGTCCGCTTTTCTGCTGTCGCGGCAAGTCTATCTGCGTTCTGTCGCCGGTGATAATCATCTTTGTGTTCCATCCCATTCGTGTGAGGAACATTCTGATTTGCGCCGGCGTGGTGTTTTGCGCCTCGTCGAGTATCACTACGGCGTCGTTGAGCGTGCGGCCTCGCATGAAGGCGAGCGGAGCTATCTGTATGATGTTCTTTTCCATCATCTCCTGCAGCCTGGCTGCCGGTATCATGTCCTCAAGCGCATCGTAAAGCGGCTGCAGGTAAGGGTCAATTTTATCCTTCATGTCACCCGGCAGGAATCCGAGTTTCTCGCCTGCTTCCACGGCAGGACGGCTCAGCACAATCTTCTTTATCACCTTGTCCTTGAGCGCCTTCACAGCCAGTGCTATGCTCAAATAGGTTTTCCCCGTGCCTGCTGGTCCCACGGCAAACACCATGTCGTTCTTGGCGTATGCGTCAATGAGCTGCTGCTGGTTGTCGGTGCGTGCCTTTATAGGCCGGCCCATCACGCTGTATATCAGCACCCCGCTTGGCACTTCCTCGGCTATGTGCCCGCCTTTCACCACATCGAGAATGTCCTCGCTGGTGAGGCTGTTGAATTTCAGCACGTGCTTGCGCAGTGTCTCGGTGTTCTCCTCAAAGGCACACATCTGCTCCTCGTCACCAAGCACCCTTATCACGTTGTCGCGCGCCACAATGCGCAGTTTGGGATAGAGCGACCTAAGCATCTGCAGGTTGCTGTTGGCTGTGCCGTAGAACATTACGGGGTCGATATCCTCAAGTACTATATGCTTCTCTATCAATGTTGTCTCTTATTTTTATTCAGTTTCTGTTTTACATGCTTGTTTGTATTCCGCATCTATGTCAGCCCTGTCCACGGTGATTGTTTGTCCAGGCTGCAGATTGCCGTTGACAATCAGCTCGCTGAGATAGTCTTCGATATACGACTGTATGGCACGCTTCAGAGGGCGTGCTCCAAACTGCACGTCGTAACCTTTTTCAGCTACAAATGTCTTGGCTTCATCGGTGACATCCAGCTTGTAGCCTATCTGCTCCACACGCTTTGTGAGTCCGCGCAGCTCGATGTCCACAATCTTCTTTATTGCCTCAAGGTCGAGCTGGTCGAATGTTATAATCTCGTCAAGACGGTTAAGAAATTCTGGTGCAAACTGCTTGCTCAGCGCCTTCTGTATTATGCCCCGCGCATATTCCTTGTCTTTCTCATTGGCGACGATGCCCATGCGTGCGGCGTTGAATCCCACACCGTTCGAGAAATCCTTGAGCTGGCGTGTTCCGGCATTGCTTGTCATGATGATTACGGTGTTGCGGAAGTCAACCAAGCGTCCGTTGCCGTCAGTCAACCGTCCTTCGTCAAGCACCTGCAGCAACATGTTGAACACGTTGCCGTGGGCTTTCTCTATCTCGTCGAGCAGCACGATGGAGTAGGGCTTGCGTCTTACTTTCTCTGTGAGCTGTCCACCCTGCTCGTAGCCTACGTATCCCGGAGGCGCTCCCGTGAGCCTTGAGGTGGTGAAGCTCTCGGTGTACTCACTCATGTCGATACGGATGAGGTTGTCTGCCGAGCCGAACATCTGTTCTGCCAGTTTCTTTGCAAGATAGGTCTTTCCGACACCTGTGGGACCGAGAAACATGAACACGCCTATGGGATGCCCCGGGTCGCGCAGACCAATGCGGTTGCGCAGTATCGCCTTGCTTATTTTGTCTATTGCCTTATCTTGTGCCACCACACTCTTTTTCAGAGATTCAGCCATGCCCCTGAGCTTTGCACTCTCGTCTTCGGCTATCCGCTGCACTGGTATGCCGCTCATCTGTGACACCACGTTGGCAACGTCGTCGTCGGATACTGGCAGGCGCTTCAGCGAGCCGCCGTTCCATTCGTCCTTCATTGCCTGGAGCTCTTTCTCCAGTTTTGTCTGACGGTCGCGGTAGCTTGCAGCCAGCTCAAAGTTCTGGTTGCTCACCGCCGAGTTCTTTTTCCCAATCACTGTTTTAAGTTCCTCTTCAGCCTCATGTATCTCAGGCGGCATCTGCGCATTGCTGATAAAAACCTTTGAGCCAGCTTCGTCGAGCGCGTCAATTGCCTTATCGGGAAATTGGCGGTCGTTGACATAGCGCTCTGTCATTTTGACACATGCCATAATGGCAGCTCCGCTGTATTCCACGTGGTGATGGTCCTCATAGCGCTTTTTTATATTGTGCAGTATTTGCAGAGTCTGTTCGGGTGTTGTCTGTTCTACAATCACCTTTTGGAATCTGCGTTCCAGTGCTCCGTCTTTTTCCACAGAGTTGCGGTATTCGTCAAGTGTCGTGGCGCCTATGCACTGTATAGTGCCCCGTGCCAGCGCGGGTTTCAGTATGTTGGCGGCATCCATGGTACCTGGTGCGCCGCCTGCGCCTATCATTGTATGTATTTCGTCGATGAAGAGTATTATGTTTTTGTTGTTCTCAAGCTCCTTTAACAGTTGTTTCATGCGCTCCTCAAACTGTCCGCGATATTTTGTGCCTGCCACCATTCCTGTCATGTCAAGACTCACAAGGCGTTTGCCATACAGCACCGGCGAGCTTTTCTTGTCGGCTATCATCTGTGCCAGTCCCTCCACGATGGCACTTTTGCCCACACCAGGCTCACCTATAAGTATAGGGTTGTTCTTTTTGCGGCGTCCGAGAATCTCAAGCACACGAATTATCTCCTTGTCGCGTCCCACCACAGGATCGAGCTTGCCTTCTGCCGCCCATTGCGTCAAGTCCACGCCAAAGTTGTCGAGCACAGGAGTCTTCACTGATTTCTTTGTTGAGGTGCCGGTGGCAGACTGCGTGTTGTCTATAGCACCGCCGTTTGTGCCAACTTCCTCAAATTCATCCTCAAACTCATCCTCATATTCATGGTTTCCCTGATATTTTGTATTGCTGGATTTATTCTCCTTCTTGTTCAGCATGCCCTTCAGGTCTACATAGTTCACGTTGTTTTCTTCCAGAATCTCGCGAACTCCGTTTTTTGCCGCATCGTGAAGCATGGCTTCAAGCATGTGGTGCTCCTCCACTTGCTGCACTCCGTCAAGGCGTGCCTCAAGCACGGCAAGCCTGAGGATGTTGTTTGCAAGATGGTTGAACGGCAATTCTCCCGTAACAGGCTCGGATGTGGTGTAGTTGGCTTTTACTTGTTCTTCAAGTGTAATCTTTATTCTCGATATATCTGTGTTGAGGGTTTTCAGAATGTTCGTAGTCATTCCTCCATCAATCTTGAACATGGCAAGCAACAAATGCTCAGGTGCCACAAAACTGCTTTCCAGCCGTGTTGCCTCTTCCCTGCTAAGAGCGATGATTTCCGTTATTTTATTTGAAAATTTACTTTCCATAACTTTTTTATCTCTTTATACTTTGAATATTATTTGCGTTTACTTAATACTAAAGTTAGGTATTCTGCAAATAATGTGCAAAGTTACGAATAAATGAGCGCAAAGCAAAAAAAAATTAATAATTTTATATTTTTTTTGCTTTGCCGAGCGGAGGGGATAACACTTGTTTCCAAAGAGGAAAAGCGAGCACTTTACTGATGCGCTCTCTGTTTGGACTCGTAGTAGGGATGTCTGTGAATAATGCTGGCGCTAATCTGTTTTCCAGCTGCCACGATATTTAGTCTTTTTTATGGTTTCTTTCTCGTCCTCTTTGTCAGGCAGTGCGTTGAATCGTTTTTTTTATCATCTGCCACATTGTGTTGTTATTTCGTTCCATATCAGTGCTTGTAATATTTTAGGAATTAGAACCTTACGCAAAACTCCACGTCAATTACAGAATAGTTTTTTGTGAGGACGCGGTTGTCTATCAATGCATACTCACACTGTACTTCCAGATTTTTATGGAACAAATAGTTCAGACCCACTTCGTATTGTGTGAGCGACGTGTCCCATGATGCACTTTTGCGGTAGAGATCGTAGCGTGCCTTGGCGCGCAGCTTGTTCTTTATTATAGGCACTATGCCGAGAGCATAGAAGGCATCCGCCTTGTTGCCGTCGACGAGGTTTATCTCCGCATTGCTTTTGTCGCTGCTGTTGCTGACGGTCTTTGCAAAACCATAGCCGGTGGAGTGTACATACTCGGCACGCAACTGCATGTCATCTTGTTTATATTCGGCACTTATGGCATAGCGGTATTGGTTGAGGCTCACTATACCATTCTGCTCATTACCGTTCTCATCAGTGAATTTGCCATTACGCGCATTAGAGCCAACCCAACCGAAGGCGCCGATGCGCAGCCCCTTAACAGGCATTACCCATGCACCGCCGATGATATCTTTCTTATTATCTACGTCAGCCATGTTGATGCCCTGACCGTTGAACACTCCAACCTGATAGTGGAGTAGGGCACGACCTGATGCATTGGGCAACAAGTCACCCTGTATCTGCACACCGATGTCACGGCCGTTTGAGGCGTGTTCGCCTGTACGGTCGGAGAATCCTGCCAGCTTGTTAACAGCCTGACCGTAGCCCATAAAGCCCTGGTCGATGGGATTCATGGGATTTTCAAAGGTGAAGGGACGCTTGAATTGTCCTGCCTTCACTCTTAGCTCTTTGTGCTTCTGCCATTCCACAAACATGTCTACCAGACGTGGGCTGTCGCCGAGAGTGGAGGTGTTGCCGTTTATCTGACCTTGAATCTTGTACTCAAAATCATCAAGTATGCGTCCTCCCACCGACACACGCGCCATTCTCAAGTTGAATGTATTGCTGTTGTCGCCGTCTTTAAGTGTGGCTTTATACTGCCCCAGCATGTATCCGCTGAACTGCGGTGTGGTGAACGCCGGTTTCTTCTCCTGTGCTCCGGCAATGGTGGCGCATGATAGCAGCATCAAAAGAGTAAATGAAGAATGAAGAATGAAGAATGAAGAATTTCCCGTTCTCCGCTTCATCTTCTCTTCCATACTCCTTTTTACTTCTCTATTTGATTCTTCATTCTTCATTTTTTTCAAGCAATACTACATTCTCCACATGTGGAGTGTGTGGGAACATATCCACTGGCTGCACGGCTGCCACACGGTAGTGAGCATCAAGCAGCTGCAGGTCGCGTGCCTGAGTGGCTGGGTTGCAGCTTACATATACTATGCGCTTGGGAGCCGCATTGATGATGGTCTGCACCACATCGGGATGCATTCCGGCACGTGGCGGGTCGGTGATGATCACGTCCGGACGGCCGTGCTCGCCGATAAAGTCGTCGGTGAGGATATCCTTCATGTCGCCTGCATAGAAGAGAGTGTTGCCGATGTTGTTCACCTCGCTGTTCACCTTGGCATCCTCGATGGCTTCTGGCACATACTCAATGCCTATCACCTTTTGGGCTTTCTTTGCCACGAAGTTGGCTATCGTTCCTGTTCCTGTGTAAAGGTCGTAAACAAGTTCGTTGCCAGTGAGCTGCGCAAACTCACGTGCTACGCAATACAGATGGTATGCCTGTTCGGTGTTGGTTTGATAGAAACTCTTTGGTCCAACCTTAAATCTGAGATCTTCCATTGTCTCGAAGATATGGTCGTTGCCCTTGAACACAATTACCTCTTGGTCGCCTATGGTATCGTTGAGTTTTTGGTTGTCTACATACAGCAGGGCAGTTATCTCTGGATAGCTGTCTGCCAAATGTTGCATCAGTCCCATGGCACGCTGTTCATCGCCTTCCTCACTGTAGTGAAACTGTATTATCACCATCCATTCACCGGTGTTAGAGTTGCGGATAATTATGTCGCGCAGCAGTCCCGTGTGGTTTCTCAGGTCATAGAAAGTAAATCCGTGGCTGAAGGCATAATCGCGGATATCATTACGTATACGATTATGCAGGTCGTCCATCAGATGACATTTTTCGATTGGCAGAATCTTGTCGAAAGCTCCTGTAATGTGGAAACCGATGCCATTCATATTGTCATATTGGAATCCGCTTGCCACCTGCTCTTTGGTTAACCAGCGCTTGTTGCAGCAGCCAAACTCCAGTTTGTTGCGATACTCGCGGGTCTTGACACTGCCCATGATGGGGCGAAATTCAGGAAGTTCCACCTTGCCTATACGGCTCAGCTGGTCGTGAACCTGTTTCTGTTTAAATTTCAATTGTTCCTCGTATGGCAACATCTGCCACTTGCAACCGCCACACACACCGAAGTGCTCACACATGGGGGCTTGCCGCAGTGGGCTCGGTGTAATCATCCTTACAGCCTCTGCCTCTGCATAACTATGTTTTTTTCGACGTATCTGCAGGTCGACCACGTCACCAGGAATAACCCAAGGCACAAATATCACCATATCGTTAATTCTCACCAGCGACTTGCCTTCAGCGGCAATGTCCGTGATTGTCACATTTTCCAATATAGGAAATGGTTTTTTCTTTCTGCTCATAATTGTCTATGCAAAATATCTTTTGAAATATTCTGCAAAATTACTCCATTTTTTTTATTTCACGAAATAAATGTTTGTCTTTTTTGTTTTTATTGTGATTTTATTTTGTCTTGTGCCCATTTATTCGTAACTTTGCATCTGCTTTTGTAAATTTAAGTATAATAAGGTATATGAACGAAAACATATTATTAAGAGATGCTCGCGTAGAGGATGCCCCACAGGTGGCAAGGATGGTGATGATGGCAATGACTGACGAGTGCTGCAAGTATTTTTGCGGTCCCAATCATACTTTGGATGACTTCCACCGGTTGATGACCTCGCTTGTGGAGCGCACCGACACGCAGTACAGTTATCTTAACACCGTATGTGCCGAGGATACGGTGACGGGCATGGTGTGCGGCGTGTGCATAACATACGACGGAGGCAAGCTGGCACTGTTGCGCCAGCCATTTTGGGATGCTGCCCTAACAGAGTGGGGCATGGACCACAGTAACATGAGCAATGAGACCCAGTCCGGTGAACTTTATCTTGACTCGCTTGCGGTGCTTCCCGACTATCGCGGGCAGGGGATTGCCAAGGCTCTTCTTCGCAGAGCCAAGGAAAAAGCTGCAAGAATGAACCTTCCGCTCGGACTGCTCGTTGACTGCGGTAATCCCAAGGCTGAGGCACTCTATTTCTCTGTTGGCTTCCGTCATGTTGACGATAATATGTGGGGAGGGCACAGGATGAAACACTTGCAGTGTTGAAAAGCTAAATATTCGTAAAAAAACGTTTTTTGTAGGCTTGGATGCTCCAAAATTAAATATTTTTGTGTAAATTTGCAAACAAAAACAAACATAAGTAATCATTTTTGGAATGAAAACCGTCAAAAAAGATTTTGTGACCATTGCCGATCTCACTAAAGAGAAGATTATGTATATGATTGAGATGGCAAGCGAGTTTGAGAAACATCCTAACAGGGAGTTGCTGAAAGGTAAGGTGGTTGCCACTTTGTTTTTTGAGCCTTCTACACGTACACGACTGAGCTTTGAGACTGCCGCCAACCGACTGGGAGCACGGGTGATAGGTTTTGCCGACCCGAAGGTGAGCAGCGGGACCAAGGGCGAGACTCTGAAGGACACTATACTCATGGTGTCGAACTATGCCGACGTGATTGTGATGCGCCATCATATTGAGGGAGCAGCGCAATATGCCAGTGAGGTGTCGCCGGTGTCGATTGTGAATGCGGGCGACGGCGCCCACCAGCATCCTTCGCAGTGTATGCTCGACCTGTATTCAATCTATAAGACGCAGGGCACACTTGAGAACCTCAACATCTATCTTGTAGGCGACCTGAAATATGGGCGCACGGTGCACTCACTAATCATGGCAATGCGCCATTTCAACCCTACATTCCATTTTGTGGCTCCCAAGGAGCTTGCCATGCCCCAGGAGTATAAGATTTACTGCAGGGAGCACGGAATAAAGTTCAAGGAGCACACTGCATTTAATGAGGAGGTAATAGCCGACGCAGACATTATATATATGACGCGCGTGCAAAAGGAACGCTTCTCCGACCTGATGGAGTATGAGCGTGTGAAAAATGTCTACATTCTCAAGTCGGATATGCTGGCAGGAGCAAAGGAAAACATGAAGATTCTTCACCCGCTGCCGCGAGTGAATGAAATAGCATACGATGTTGATGACAATCCGCACGCCTATTATATACAGCAGGCAGGAAACGGACTGTTTGCCCGTGAGGCGATATTCTGCGACGTGCTGGGCATTACGCTCGATGAGGTTAAAAACGACAAGACCATTATCAATCAGTAAGAAGAGAACAATTATGAGTAAGCAGGAAAGATTAGTTGCCGCTATCAAGAACGGTACGGTGATAGACCATATACCTTCAGAGAAAACTTCGCTGGTGGCAAGCGTGCTGAAACTTTTTGAACTGCAAACGCCTGTGACTATAGGCATGAACTACAGGTCGAAAAAGCTTGGATGCAAGGGAATAATAAAGGTGGAGGACAAGTTTTTCACCGATGAGGAAATTTCACGTCTGTCGGTGGTGGCTCCCAATGTGGTGCTTAATATCATACGCGACTTTGAAGTGACGGAGAAGAAGGCTGTGATACTGCCCGACGAGCTGCACGGAATTGTGAAATGCAATAACCCCAAGTGTGTGACAAACAATGAGCCGATGGCTACCGTGATGCACCTCACCGATAAGGAGCACGGCATTCTGAAATGTCATTACTGCGAGAAGGAGCAGGAGATAAGCAAGGTGAAACTTGTATAGAATGTTTATCCGGTGGTGTGTAACGAATTGTAATTCATATAGGTAATAGATATATATTTAATAAATTTTGTAAGAAGATGAAAAAAGAACAGGAGATTTTCGACCTCATTGAGAAAGAGCATCAGCGCCAGTTGCGCGGTATCGAGCTTATCGCATCAGAGAACTTTGTCAGCGACGAAGTGATGCGTGCCATGGGCTCTTACTGCACCAACAAGTACGCAGAGGGATATCCGGGCAAGCGTCACTATGGCGGTTGTGAAGTGGTAGACGAGATTGAGACTCTTGCCATAAACCGTGTCAAGGAACTTTATGGCGCAGAGTATGCCAACGTGCAGCCTCATTCGGGAGCACAGGCTAATGCTGCAGTGTTGTTGGCTGTATTGGAGCCAGGTGATAAGTTTATGGGACTTGACCTCAATCACGGAGGTCACCTGAGTCATGGCTCACAGGTGAACACTTCGGGCTTGATTTATAAGCCTGTGCCATACTTCCTCAACAAGGAGACCGGGCGTGTGGACTATGACGAGATGGAGCGCATTGCCATAGAGGAGAGACCTAAGCTGATTATCGGCGGAGGTTCGGCATACAGTCGCGAATGGGACTATGCACGTATGCGTGCCATAGCCGACAAGGTTGGAGCGCTGCTTATGATTGACATGGCTCACCCTGCCGGACTCATTGCAGCAGGATTGCTCGACAATCCTGTGAAATACGCCCATATTGTCACAAGCACCACTCACAAGACGCTGCGTGGTCCACGTGGCGGTATAATCCTTATGGGCAAGGATTTCCCGAATCCTTGGGGCAAGCTGACAAAGAAGGGTATAGTAAAGCCTATGAGCATGCTGCTCAACTCGGCTGTGTTCCCCGGCATACAGGGCGGTCCGCTTGAGCACGTAATTGCTGCCAAGGCCGTTGCCTTCGGCGAGGCTCTCCAGCCAGAGTTCAAGGAGTGGGCTGCACAGGTACAGAAGAATGCCAAGGTGCTTGCCGATGAGCTGGTGAAGCGTGGCTTCGACATTGTGAGCGGCGGAACCGACAACCATTCAATGCTGGTAGACCTGCGTAAGAAGTATCCTGAGATGACCGGTCGCATAGCCGAGAATGCTCTTGTGGCTGCCGACATAACTGTGAACATGAATCTCGTGCCGTTCGACACCCGTTCTGCTTTCCAGACCAGCGGCATCCGCCTGGGTACTCCTGCTATCACCACGCGTGGTGCCAAGGAAGACCTCATGGCAGTTATAGCCGAGCTTATTGAGACAGTGCTCAATGCTCCTGAGGATCAGAACGTCATCGCATCGGTTAAGGCACGTGTGAATGACATAATGAAGGATTATCCTTTGTTTGCATATTAAAATAGTAGAATTTAAAGAAACAATGATAACGATTAATTCGTATGAGGAGTTCAAGGCTTTGGAAGGGCAGGAACTCGGCGTTTCCGACTATGTACAGGTAGATCAGGATCGTATTAATCTCTTTGCCGATGCCACTCTCGACCATCAGTGGATTCATGTAGACGTAGAGCGCGCCAAGACAGAGAGTCCGTTTAAGAGCACCATTGCTCACGGCTATCTCACACTGTCGCTCCTTCCGTATATGTGGGAGCATTCGGTGACGGTAAACAATGTGCAGCGTCTCATCAACTACGGTGTTGACAAGATGAAATTTGGTCAGCCCGTTTTGGTTGGTAAGAGCGTTCGTCTGCGTACATTCCTACAGTCGTGCGTTAATCTGCGCGGCGCTGTGAAATGCGAGATAAAGTTCACAATAGAGATTGAGGGTGAGCGCAAGCCTGCGCTTGAAGGCATCGCTATATTCGTGTACTACTTTAACAGTTAAACTGAATTAACCAGTATAATTTTCATAGCCCTTTCTATTGCGAGTTCTAACTGGCAGTAGAAAGGGCTATGAAGTTAGTTTTTGCTTCATCTAATACTTATTGAAGAAACTCCATCTGTAATAAATCGTGAAAATATCACAAAAGGTTTATCAAAAAATTGCAGAAAGATGCACGTATATCATAGAAAAATTGTAACTTTGCACCGAAATGCCAGTTTTTATAATGATAGAGACGGCAAAACATCTGAGACTTGACAGTCTTGGCTTAATGAAAAACGCTTTATGAAAAAGGTATTAAATGCTTCATTTCGGGTGAAGGTCTCATGCAGGCTGCAATCCGCAAACGACATAGAATAGCTTGAGGACGATGACGCAGGATTTGCTTAATTCTCATTCTATACGCCAGTGAAGACAGCCTTATAATAAAATATTGTGATGGAGACATCATTACATACTAAGGTTCGTATTCCAAAGGGCATTGACATTTCTGAGCCGGATAATCCAGGTTCAGTGGTAGAAAAGCGTACCTATGCAAACTTTCTTGATGCTGACCCGTCACAGGCTTCATGGTGCTACCTTTTCATTCATCATACCAAGGTGGATGCTTTCACGGAGAGACTTGATCGCGACAATATTAGTTATTTCATCCATAAGACTATAATCTATCAGCGGCGTAAACACACCCGCGGTGTACAGGCAATAGAAAAGCCCACTGTGAGCGGACTAGTGTTTCTGCAGGGCACTCCGCCGGAGCTTCAATACTACCTTGACGTGAACTTCTCCACCTTTCACCTTGTAAACAACTGCAGCACGCATCTTCCGGCCGTTATTCCCGACACGGTCATGCAGCCGTTTATGCGTGTGATGGATACCTCGCCCGAGCGCATCCGCTTCCTTCTTCATCCTTTCCGCTATTATGCAGACGGCAATATCAAGCTCCGTCTCACATCTGGTTTTCTTGCAGGCCTTGAGGGATATGTTATACGCATTGACCGCGACCGTCGTCTTGTAATGGATGTTGGCGGCATGAGTGTCGCCATCTCTGGCATTCACTGCGAGAAGTTTGAGGTGGTGGAAAAAGAAATCGGGAAATATCACAAAGCTAAGAGCGGCATTGCCTGCGCTGTGGCAGCTCCTCCTGCACGCTGTCTCACAGTCTTACAGGAGCGCATCGACCGCGACCTTTATGTTCCCTCCAGCCAGCAGGAAGTCAGTCTCATCGCCGATGCCCTTGAGTTGTGGAAGGAGCGTGCCGCCATCTATTTGGAGAAATGGCAGACCGCCGAGGCACGTGAGATTCTGTTCTTCCTGCTCGAAGAGATAGACTATCACTACTCTGCCCTCCTTGCATCACGGATGCTTGACATGACACCAATACTTGCCGCCGCCCGTCTCATAGCAGACCAAATAGACAAGATGACCGTCGACTCAAGGCTCACGGAAGAGACCCGCCAGGAGATATCGGCAGAGCGCGACAGTTGCCTGCCACGCTTCGGCTATCTGTTTGCATGATTGCAGTCCGCAGCCATGGTAAGCACCGCGGCAATGTCTGCCCGTCCATATACACAACCGTGGGTGGAGATGTGTTCTGCAAACTTGTTGATGTCCATTGTTTCACGAGCCTGCACGTATGCCTTCTTTGCCTCGTCCGGTTTCATCTGGGTCGGACGCAAACCCACACTGAAATTAATCATAACTTTTCTTTTTGTTAAGTTAAACGATAATATAAATACTCTCGTTGTGTCAGGTTCAGATTCCGGCTGCCGGAACGGTCTTTTTCGCTTCGCCGAAGCACCTTTGGCGGTTCGCAGAGCGGCGGCTGACGGTTCGTACAGCGGCACGTGGCGGTTCACCGAACGGCGCGTGGCGGTTCATACAACCTATGAGAAATGGTTCTGCAACCGTTGTCATCACCTTGACTACGATGCAAGGGTACAACGTAGAAAAGCCAAAAACGATTCTATTAATAACCGTTTAATAACCGTTGACAAATTATTGATATCTCATTGACAAATCATAGAAATACACATCATGACAGACGTAAATATCACAATTAACGGTGGTAACAACCAGATACTTCTCAATGCCACGGAAGCGGTGCAGAACTTCTATGACGGGAAGCCTACAGAGGACCGTCATGCCAACGATAATGATGCCATACTCCCTGAAGTAGACAAACTCACTATATATATATAAGGTGAATCTCCCTGGCTATCTTTCCCAAATAGGTGAATGCGAGACAGCCTCGGAACTTGCAATGGTTGTGATGCGGATGGTGCGCCAAGAGCCCAGGCTCACTCCTGAGGAGATGGTAAGGGAACGTTTCATCAAGCTACTTCTTCCATTTGCCTTCAAACTCCCAAAAGGCAGAGGCATAGACAACCTGCGTGCACGCATCAATGACGCCTGGGCAAAGCTTCCAAAAGATATGCGGAAAGCCCCCTAAAAAAGGAGTTGACTTCTTAAAAACAGCATAATTTCAGCTCGTAAATAATTAGCAACAAATCCTATCCTAAGATACTTTGCCATTTATCCTAAGATACATGTCCATTTATCCTAAGATACTTAAACCGATAAAACATTATGGACATGAACATCAACGGGGGCAACAACACCATAGCTCCAAATGCAACAAAAATCGAGCAGCACTTCCACATTACGATTGAGTTGCCATGTAGGATTATCACATTCAACCTCGTATTTAATCTACTAAGATGGGGACTATAGGATAAAAAAGTATTATGCAACAGAAAGACGAATATATAAAGCTCATAGCAGATTTAATGGATTTACGTTTGCAGCTTATCTATCTTTTACAACAGCAGCAGTCCATGAGTGAGGATCTCAAGACGATAAGAAAGGTATCTGCAGACTTGAAAGAGGAAATCCTGTCGAAGCCAAGGGAGAGCGTGACGGACGAAGATTGTAACAAACTGCAGGAATTTAAGAGTAAACTGCAGGTTATGCTCGAAATCTTTGACATGTATGAAAAGATGTACGTCAAGAAAAACCGCAAGTCTCTTGAAATACAGAAGAAGATAGAGCAGTACTGCAAGCGCCACAACAAACCCCTTCCCTCGTGGATAAAGAAATAAATATAAAATAACATTTTCCACTAAAAATTTGGTGGAATAGAAATTTATGCGTATCTTTGCAAAGTAAATTAAAAAGAAAGATATGTCTGAGCTAATAAAAAAAAGAACAAAAGACGAGATAATTGCCGCTCTCAAGGCAACACTTGCTAGGAAAAAGGAATGGGAAAAGCAGGCTCAGGAAGATTTTAAAAGAATTCGTCAAGAACGGCTTAATCTTTCTGTCTGAATATGAATCCATTAAACCTCGGCTATGTAAATCGTTTGGTAAACCACCAATATAGCGTAAGGTAGTCTGAAATAAAAATATTACCTTTGCCTCTGTTTAAAAAATCATAAAAATGGAAAGCAAGGAATATTTTGAAAATGTGATGCAAGACTACAATCAAAAGCGTAATGGTCGTAGCTTGCGTAAGTATTGTAAGGATGAGGCGATTGATTACAATTGGGTCATCGAGTATAAGAAGAACTATCCTCCGGATGATAAGAAACAGTTCGGGCAACCTCAGGACGCTTTCATACCTGTTACAGTTAATGATGAGGCTCCTGCACCAAAGGCCTGGCAGGTGTCAACCTTGTTGCTGACTTCGCCAGATGGTGTGCAGGTTGAGCTCAAGAGTACAAATTTGTCTGTCGTGGCAGACATCCTGCTTAAAATGTCACAGCCATGATAAACTTCACCAGTAGAACCAAATACTTTTTGAAGTCCACCCCTACAGATATGCGTAAAGGTCACGAGGGCTTGGCTTCAACCGTAAGAGAAGTGATGAATCATAATCCAAGGAATTACAATGAGGCATTTGTCTTTTATTCCAAGGATTACCGTAAAGTGAAAATCCTGCATTATGACATCAATGGATGGGTGCTTTACCAAAAGTGGTTTACCGATGGTAAGTTCCTCAAGCCTGAGTTTGAACAATGTAAGATTACTCATGAACTTTCAAGGGAAACATTGATATTAATATTGTCAACGTCTGTCCAGACGAAAATTAAGATATGAACTTAGAAGAAAAGCTATCTGCAATCAAGGCAGAGACGGCTGCGGCCAATGCAAAAGCCGCAGCCTGTAGACGCAGGACTTTAGAATTGAATGCTCAGTCTTTAGAAATAGAGGCTGAGATAAGGAGGCTGCTTTCGACTCCAAATTTTCCAGAGGAAACAAAACAACGCATTCTGGCAAGATTGAAGGAAATAAAAAATGATGTATGAGTGCGTTAATTTATTGAATGTTAATGTTTTATACACAATATTTAACTGATAAAATTTGGCTGTCTCGCTGATTTTTAGTACCTTTGCATACATGAATACAAGAGACAACATACAGGCGGAACTCCAGAGAATGAGTATGTAGATTGTCAGGTTGACCAATGAAAAGGCCCGCCAGGATGAGTATGTTCGTTTCTTGGAGTCAGAGAACAAGGCGATAGAGGAGGAGACACGCAAGGAATGTCTGGAGCATGTCGAGTTGGCGAACCTTGAACGTGATAATGCCTTGGAAAAAGCAGCAGAAGCAGAGCGTGAACGCAAAGTATCTGATGCGAAAGCCGCAAATTTACAACTTTTACTTGACGAGACTACTCAGGCTCTTAGCGAAAGCAACAGGAAGGTGGCTGTCCTCACGGAGAAGGTTAAATCCATTGATGACTTGAAAGAAGTGCTGGACGCTACGGATAAGGCGGCATTGGATGCAAAACAGGTCATTGAGCTAATCAATCGCCGGGTATTCCAGCGCAACAGCGATGCCACCCGTTTCCTCAATAACGAGATAGACCCCAATTGCCCGTTGCTGGAGGAACAGGGCTTGGCTGATGTCATCAAGCACGTTCTTGCCGTTACAGGTGAGAAAGGGCGTGAGGCAGAGGCTAAGCAAACCTCTGAGGGGCAAAAGAAACCTAAGGCTAACCTTCCGAAGAATAAGGGGAACAAGCCTAAGTCTTCTTCCGGTGCAGAGCCCAAGGCTCCTCGTCGCCGCCGTGTCTATACAGCGACCATATTGGAAGAGATGGGCATCGATGCAAGCAATCTTCCGGAGGGTTCCAAGTTGATTAACCGTAAGGACAAGATGTCCGGTGAGGACACTTGGTATATCCAGTTGTTCTTTCATACTCCAGCCAAGGTAACTTGCCGTGAGTACAAGATCGGCCGTTTCAATGTTCCAAAGAGCGATCCGCAATGCAGCAAGCATCCTGACAGGGTGTTGGAAGGCAATCCAATCATGCCCAGCTTTGCCCGGTTCTATCTTGAGTCGAAGTTTGGCTATAACCTCAGTGAGAACAGAATCCTGGAGATGTTGAAGGGTATGAAGACAGGTATTCCGCAGTCGTCACTGAACTTGTGGATGCATCAGATAATGGAACTGCTCAGGGAAAGGCTTGAGCCATTGATGCTGGCGGCCATCAGGCAGTCGAAGGTCACCAACAATGACGCCACCCGCTTGTTGGTTCGGAGCCGGGAGACTCCAGAGGATCCTATGAAATATACCATAGAATATGTGCAGGCAGCTCTTTCTTTGGAGAAGAAGTTGGCGGTGATGCTCTATGATGAGGGTACCAGAGACCACATGCTCCAGGAAGAGAAAATCTTCAAGGACTCTTGCATTGAGGGGTTTGTGGCAGACGGTGCTAAGCAATATCCTGCCATCCAAAAGGACTTGGAGGGAAAGAAACTTCTGCGTCAAGCTTGCTGGTTCCATGGCCGTCACTATTTGGTGGATGCTTTCCTTGTAGATCCGAGGATGGAGCCGGCTTTGATATTGGTCAATTCTCTGTTCTATATAGAGCGGATGTTCCTGCGGGAGGATGACCAAAGTCCCGAGGCCCGGTTGAGGTTCCGCAAGAAATGGAGCGCGCCGATAGTAGACCGCCTCACGGATATGCTCAGAAAGTTCCGGGCAGCAGGTGACGAATATGGCCAGATGGTTCACAGAGCCGTGAATTACATACTTGATGACGAAGAAGCCTTCCGGACATTCCTTCTGGACGGAAGAATCGACATGCATAATATCGCCATAGAGAGATGTTTCCGACATATCGCCATGGGAAGACGCAACTGGCAGCAGACAGGCAGCCACCTTGCTGCTCAGAACATATCATTTATGTTCGGGTTGTTGGAAAGTTGCAAGTTGAACAAAGTGAATTTTGGTGAGTATATTGAGGACGTACTTACTCGCATATTGTTTGGCGAGGAAGTAGATGAGTCATTCTTACCATGCGATTATGTCCGTCGTTATGAGGATGGCAAGGACGCTGAGCTCCCTCAGAGTGCCGCCTAAAGTTAAAGAATAAAAAACGAAACTTTTTTCAAAAATATTGGTATAGCTAAACCACTGATAAATAGTGGGCACGCTGTATTGGTGGTTTACTGAATTTCGTAGATATGACGGTCTCAGACGGCTGCACCGCTGAAGACCTGCTCCAATTCCACCTGTGGTTCTTCGTAGTGTTCTGCGCCATGGACTTCAACCATGTACTGCTGTCACAATACCGCCCGGCTCTCCATGCCCGTTACAAGTATGACGGCAGACGCGTGGTGCTGCGCCACAAGGCATTCAAGACCTTGCTGCGGCAATACAATCCAGATGTGTACAGACTCATAGACCACCAGTATCTCGAACTGCACAAAGGGCTGGAGGCCATCTTCCGCACCGCCACCCTCGGCATCTACCGCTATCAGGAGAATTTTGCCCGTCTCTATATGCTCCATCAGGAGCGGATGGCAAACCCTATCTTCCCCGACTTGCGGAAACTGCACCAGTTGGAGGATGAGATGCAAGCAGCTACATACGCATTATGAGAGGCAAAAAAACGAAAGCGGCTTCAAGTGCCAGCGAAGCAGGCTTCATCAGCCAACGAAAGCGGCTTCATCGGGCATCGAAGCCTATTACATGAAACAACTTTCTGTTCATTGCCAACCTCGCATACTATCTACTTAACTGACAAATAAAATATCAAAAACTAGAAAAATATGTGCAACGATGATTTCTCGGAGCTTATAAACAGCTTCAACACAATAAAGTTGCGTCCGTTCCGCATATACCAGGTAGGAGACTATGAGCATGAGAACCTTGTGTTCATAGCCGATGATAACTGTTCGCTGAGCGATTATGTACTTTATCAGATGGCGGTACCGTCCCGATAATGACCTGCCCGACTACGGGAAAAGCCATTTCCTAACCTTCGACTGTATAGAGCTGAAGAAAGGTGACCGTGTACGCGTCTACACCTGCAATGGTGAAGACTGTGAAGAGACAGGACGCAACACAGGTGCTCGCTACGTTGTGGTGTATTGGAATCTGCCTGCCGCCATTTGGCAGTCAGATAATTGTGTCAACGTCTCCGCCGCAGGTGATGCGATAGAGGCGCAGGTGAAGGCGAAATAAAAATAGGCCGATGGAAGAACAGGTACAAGACTTCCCTACAAAGGTATATGCCACAATATTTCTATTGTCGGAGCGGAAATAAGGGAGATAAATATATCAGGACTTTTTCAATAAAACAACAACAGGAATAACAAGAAGCATTATGAAAACGAGATACGATATTGAAATTAAGCAAGGGACAACAGGAAACCCCATCTGTGTTATAGACGAGATATCTGTGGTCTAGGACAGAATGTCTTTTGACATCAATGACAATGTAGATATCCATTTGATGATAAGGCAAGATAATAAAGATATAGACGTTACAAATGACTATAATTGTAACAGTAAAAGTCTTAGGGAAGCCCAACACGATAAAAAAAGCAGGATCCATTATATTTGATAATGTCAAAGTCACATATCAAAGGAAAACAAATATTGTTGGATGGAAGGAGAATCACAAACTTTGAGATTATAATACATTTGAAAGAAATAATTACAAAAATAAAGAATTTATGAAAAACAGAAGGTCCCTTACCTTAAAATCCTTGTAACAATCTCTACATTGTTGCTGCCTGTCATTGTGACGTTTCTTCTTACCCAAAGCTATTTCACAAGGAATGTTCATTATCAGGTTAGAATCGAGGCTCAGAAGGACATGGCTATAAGTCAAATCGAAACTTATAATGCGGTGAAGATGATAAAAGAAGTCAGTACATTGTTTCCATTCCGATGCAAATCTTATGTGGGTTATTCTCATCCGGTTGTTTTTGTAGATAAGTTCGGGAATCATATCAATAGCCAAAAAGAAATAGACTCAACAGCTGTGGTTCTGACTGACACAATTTATAAGGTGCCGCATTTTGTGTGTACAAATACATTGTCAAAAGAATTTAGAAGATGTTTTGACATCGTCAGGAGCAACAGCATGAGGCTGAATCCTAAGGCCTGTACGATTTGCAGCAGTTTTATTTCTTTTGTTGATTCTCACCCTCTACCTGATGAGAATGACATATCACCAAAGACCGTTATAGAGTCCAGATGGACAGCACAAGAAACATGGGAAACCTATTATAAGCTGTTAGATGAATTTTACAATGCGCTCAAGGAAGACATGAAGATGTTTGATTTTGTAGAATAAAAATATCATTATGTATTTTAGTCGTAATACTGTGATTCTCATTTCATTCTGTAATAAATGTAATTATACAACATACTAAAAATACAAAAGACCGTTGAGACCATATACCTTTTAGGGGATTTGAAAAATAAGGAATTCATCAATAAGGTTGTTACCCAATGTTTAAAAGACATCCTTTACCGGATATACAACAAGAAGGAATGCAAGACGGTCTAAAATGACTGCTTACAATCGAATAGCTTTTTTCTTTAAAAATAAAAACAATTTTAATCTTAGGGTTAACGGTGCTAAAATGACCGCTTACTATTAACATTCGTTACGGGTCAGACGTACCTGCCCCTATGACCTTAGAAAATGTATAACGAGAGATAAAAACAGGTAGAATATAATTTTAATATTATGAGTCAAGTAGTAAATACCCCCGAATGCTCGACATTCAAAGCACGAAGTTCCAATCTTGAATTGTATAGAATAATTTGTATGTTGATGATTGTTGCTCATCATTATGTTGTCAACTCAGGGCTTACAGCCTCAGGCAGCGAGATGATGACACATCCTACAGCAGTGAACTCCATTTATCTTTATTTTTTTGGTATGTGGGGCAAAACAGGAATAAACTGTTTCCTGATGATAACGGGATATTTCATGTGCAAGAGCACAATTACATTAAAAAAATTTGTAAAACTGCTCACTTGGATATACACATATAAAATAATAATATTTCTCATATTCCTAACAGCAGGATATGAGACAGTTTCAATAACAAGAGTTGCACAAATCATTATGCCAATATGGGGAATTAACCAAAACTTTACAAGCTGTTTCATTTTGTTCTGGCTCACAATTCCATTTTGGAACATTCTGATAAATAACATGACCAAACATCAGCACCAGTTACTTTTATGCTTGTCGTTAGGATGCTATACCCTTTTAGGAAGCATACCGAAGTTCCATGTTGACTTCAATTATGTGACATGGTTTGGAATAATTTATCTCATAGCGTCATATATCCGTTTGTATCCCAACGCGAAATTTGAGGGAACATGTAAATGGGGCTTATTAACTTTTGGAACAATAACCTTAAGCTTCTTGTCAACATACATCGTGATTTTGATTAAACCAGATGTTTTACCTTATTTCTTTGTTCAAGATTCAAATAAGATATTTGCTGTCATGGTGGCAGTCTGCAGTTTTTTGTGGTTTAGAAATATGAAGATTTCATATAGCAAAACGATAAACATAATAGGGGCATCTACATTTGGAGTGTATCTCATCCATACCGATTCCGATGCCATGAGAATATGGCTGTGGAAAGACACGATTGATTGTGTTGGGCATTATAACCTTCCTCTGTTTCGGTTATTTTGTTATTGTTGTGGCTGTATTCTGCTTATTTTCACATTATAGATAAAATACGAATCAAAATCATTGAAAAGCCATTATTTAAGTGGATAGATAAAAAATATCAATAATATAAAATGTAAAAATATGAAAATCGCAGCAGTTATCCCTGTACGCAAGGGATCCCAAAGAGTGAAGGACAAGAATCTTCGTCCTTTCGCAAACACAACATTGCTTGACAACAAAATCAAAATGTTGCTACAGGTACCAGAGATTGATTCTATAGTTGTAAACACCAATTCAGAAGCAGCTATTGAGCTGGTTGAGGAAGAGTATGCTGGTACTAAAGTAACTTATCACAGAAGAGAGGAATATTATGCTTCTTCTCAATGCTCTGGAAGTGAGTTTTTCAAGCATCTTGGTGAAGTAACAGATACGGATATTTTCATCTATACCCCTTGTACTTCTCCTTTTGTAAGACCTGAGACTGTTTCTGCTTGCATTAAAAAGTTTTTAGAGAATCAGAAAACAAATGACTATGATTGTGTATCTACGGTCTCATCAATTAAGGAGTTTATGTGGCTTGATGGTAAGGCTGTCAATTACGACCCCTTAAATGCTCCAAACTCACAGAATCTTCCAAACATTGTAGCTTTGAATTTTGGCACAACAGTTATTAGTAGGGAGAATCTTATAAAGAATCACAATATCATAGGCAAAAAACCTGATTTTGTTGAGACATCAGACATTGAAGCTGTTGATATTGACACTCCTCTCGATTTCTATATCGCTTCACAAATGTATCAGAAGATTGTGATTGAAGGCAAAGGGTTGTTAGAATGATAGTGATATAAGTTTTACCATATTCATAATAAAGAAGGTTTAATCTTCCATTAAATTAATGAATTAAAAAATCCAACAATGTTATTCATAAAAAACAATAAAAAATAGAAAAATATAATTATGTCAAAATCGCTAATCACAGTTACCTCTCCACTATTGCCAGATTTGGGGGAGTTCAACGATATGTTGAAGGATATATGGAGTCGTAAGTGGATAACCAATAACGGGCATTATCATCAGGAACTGGAAAAGGCCTTGTGCGAGTATCTGAAAGTACCGTATGTAAGTCTGTTCACTAATGGTACTTTGCCACTTATCACCTCGTTGCAAGCTTTGCGTATTTCAGGCGAGGTGATAACGACACCATATAGTTTTGTGGCAACTACTCACTCACTTTGGTGGAATGGCATCAAGCCAGTATTTGTTGATATTGACCCTGCAACTGGCAATATTGATCCCGACAAGATAGAGGCTGCTATCACTCCTAAGACAACAGCCATCATGCCTGTGCATGTATATGGCAAGCCGTGCGATACAAAACGAATAAAAGAGATTGCCGATAAATATGGGCTAAAGGTAATATATGATGCCGCTCATGCCTTTGGCGTAGAGGTAGATGGTGAGAGTCTGCTCAATGCCGGAGATATGGCAACACTGAGTTTCCATGCCACCAAGGTTTACAATACCATCGAGGGCGGTGCATTGGTTATGCACGATGAAGATACAAAGAAGCGCATTGACTATCTGAAGAACTTCGGTTTTGCAGGAGAGACAACGGTCGTTGCCCCGGGCATCAACAGTAAAATGGACGAGATGCGTTCTGCTTACGGAATTCTTAATCTTCGTCAGGTTGATGTTGCTATTGAGGCTCGTCATCAAGTAGCCATCAAATACCGTGAGGCTTTGCGCAATGTTGATGGCATAACCTTCTTCGATGATATGCCAGGCGTAAGACATAACTACAGCTACTTCCCAGTCTTCATCGATTCCGAGAAATACGGTATGAATCGTGATGAACTTTACGCGAAGATGAAGGCCCAGAATGTTCTTGGCAGAAGATATTTCTATCCGCTCATCAGCACATTCTCCACATACCGTGGATTGCCAAGTGCAGCTCCGGAAAATCTTCCACAGGCACATAAGATGGCTGATAGCGTTATTTGTTTGCCTATGCATCATGCGCTGAGTGAGGACGATATTCGGCGAGTTCTTGAAACTGTGGTGAGATAATTCAATATCGTTTTGACCTTATTTAATGTCATAATATGATTCCTGATAGAAAAAAAACGGTATTGTTACTTCCTGGAACTTTTTGGCAGGTACAATTAGTTCAAAAAATCAAGGAGTTGGGACACAAGGTTTTAGTCGTTAACCCCGCTCCTGATTCTCCATGTTTCCAATACGCAGACGGACATCTGCAATCTGATATATTTGCCAAGGATAAGGTTATCGCTTATGGCAAAGAGAATCATATTGATGCAGTAATGTCAGATGAATGTGATATTGCCATGAATCTTATTGCGGAACTTGGTAAAGTTTTTAATGTTCCTGCGCTTGATGAGGAGACCGCAGCTCTTTATACAGACAAATTCCTTATGCGAGAATTTAGCAAAAAACACGGGTTGCGTTATCCGGAATATAAATTCTGTAAAACGGTGGATGACGCTGTCACTCTATTAAGAGAGATTAATCGTCCAATTATTATCAAGCCTCTTGACAGTAATGCAAGCCATGGTGTATTCCGCTGTGATACAGAGGAGGATATCCACAAGCATTTTGCTGAGTCAATGTCATTTTCACGTGTTGAAAAGTCTGTTCTTGCAGAACGCTTCATTGTTGGCACTGAGTTTACTATAGATGGTGTAAAGACTCCATCGGAGCATTATACAATGGCAATTAGTGAGAAGAAACATTTTGCACACAATGAAAGTATCGCTAACGAGCTTTTGTTCTCTCATTATAATCCAGATTTTGATTACGACAAGTTAAGGGCAACCAATGATGCCTTTGTTATGAAATCGAATCTTAAGTTTGGTTTCACACATGCAGAATATAAATGTGAGGATGGAGAATTTTATCTTATTGAAATTGCGGCACGTGGTGGCGGTAATATGATTTCTTCGTGCATCACTCAATGGATGTCAGGTTATGACACATACCGTTATCTTGTTGATTGTGCAACAGGTAATGTTCACGATGAAGACTTTTCCCTTCGTTCTGAATACGGAGAACGTGCTGCTATCCTCAAATTCTTTGCAACCCCTAACGGTGGTGGCAAGGTTAAGGCAATAGAGGGACTAGACTATATAAAGAGTGAACCTGATATTAAGTTCCATCGTCTTAATTTCAACATAGGTGATACTATACAAGATGCTCTTAATGACTCTGCACGTATTGGTTTCTATATTGTATGTTCAGAAAACATGCAAAAGTTAAATGTAGTTATTAGTAATGTGGAAAATAAATTTAAAATTATATATTAATTATGGAAAAGACTATTAAAGAACAGATTATTGATTATATTAAACGAAATCGTGTCTGCACAACAGAGGTTGCAGATTGTTTAGGTAAGGCAGGTGCACTGGAGAACGTTATGCCAATAAATCAGGGTCAGTTCCGCGTGGGTAATGTTCATTGGGTATATACTCATGAGGAGTCTAATTGGGAAGTTCATGAACAAGTTATTGACACACAAGAAGGTGACGTCGTTTTCATCGAGGCTTTTGATGTGAAAGGCAGGGCAATTATAGGAGAACTTGTAACAAAGTATATTGTTCTCTATTGTCAGGCTTCAGCTATTATATGCAATGAAAAGTTCCGTGATGCAGCAGCTCTTCTTAAGGAGAAGTATCCTGTATGGTGTACAGGTTTTACCCCTGTAGGCTGTTTTAACCGTAAACCAGAGAAGCTCCTTGATCCGGTTATTGTTGCTGAGCATAAGGCAAAATATGATGGTGCTATAGCCGTTTGTGACGATTGCGGAGTGGTTATCATTCCCAAGGAGTGTCACACAGAAGAATTTCTGGGGAAACTCCACCATATAGAAAATCAGGAGGATATATGGTTTGACCGTCTTGATCACTATAAGGAAAATACATTCGAAATAGTTTGCTTGAAAAATTATCTTAAGGAGAAGTAATAGCATTGTATCGTTAAATCTGAGGTATTAAACATTTATTATTTGATTGTTTTATTGTAAGATTTATCATAGGAGAATATCGAGCTGGGGTACGTCTTTATTACTTATCCCAAGCTCATACTTAATTAATGATAACTAACTTGCGAAACTTCAGTTAAATAAATTCAATAACATATTATGTTTATTTCAATAATACTGAATGTGGAATATATGGACTATGCGTCCAGAAAAATGTGGTATTTGAAGAATCTTCTCCATTGTAAGGAGAATGGATGGATTCTCATTACTCACGACTATATACGAAAACATTTCGATGAATTGCAAGACAGCATAACGGACCGGTTCTTTGAACAGTTTGAAATGAGACGCTTTACACTTGACGAAGTAAAAGACGTTGAACAGTATTTTATTCCAGATGAAATTTTTGATAGTTTAGAGAGTAATTTAGGTACTCGTACCGCTATGATTTCCTCATTATGTTCTTCTGCTTACAAACCTCTGGATGATGAGCTGGATAAAATTATAAAGTCAATTCAGGCAAAACATCCAGAAGAGAAGATTGACGGCATCTTTCATTGTCTTGAGGGGTATGAAAGCATACGAAAGCTCGCTAATAATACCCAATGCCCACTTATCAGTTATTCTTTTGCTGCTTTTAGGAAGCCTCACGGCTATCGTCAGACATTGTATCAGAGTAGCTTGAATGGCCATTATTGGGATGCTGACAGTTGCCGCAATCGTTATAAGAAGTTTATTGCTGAGGAATGTTGTGATGTCCCTGTTTTGTCAAACAAGGAAATAATTGCTCTTATCGGCAAAGAGCGTACATTGCCTTTGATTAGTCTGATGGCGAAGGAGCCAAAGTTCGAAATGGGAATCTGTTGCGAGTGTTATTCTTTAGTTCCCAAAGTATTTCAAGACACTTCATTTGTGGATGATGATATATTTTATGAATGTAAGACTTTATATAAGCCCGAACAAATAAAGGTAAGGTCTCATGCTGCCCATTTAAATGATATACAGGTAAACCGCGAAGAGGTGCATAACGATCCAGCTTCAACGATATTAAGTTGCAGGCGTTCTACAGCGGTTCAGTCGCAAATCATCCTTAAGGTTTTGTTATGGGGGCGTACTGCTGTTATGCGAAAAAAAACTCTTCCTTTTGCATTTATGTGTACAAAGGATTACAAAGATGTAATGATTGCGGATATCAAAGAACTCAATTATTTTATTTTCGGTTTTCTTATACCTTCAAATTTGATGTTTTCGGACGAATATTGGCGATGGCGTATGACAAATCCTAGTGAAAATGAAATATATAAGAAACACCTGACATATATTTGTGACATTTTATCGGTAGACTACAATAGACTTTGGGCTCTGCCTGAGGCTGAAAGATTTAAATACATTTTAACAACACGTGGATGTGACCGTCAGTTGCTGATACAGCTTTGTGAAGAAGGCTTCCCTTACGAGATTGATTGGAACGTACCATATTCTCGTTTTGACGTAAAAACTAAGAATGGTAAAAAATCTTATTGGAGGCTTGATAAAAAAAATGAAGATGGTAGCCTGACAACTTGTTTGGAAATTGACGCGTCAGATATAGAGTCTATAGATTTCTTTCCATTGGACGATATGGCAGGATTTACAAAAATTGAAAATGTATTTATAAATTTCCAAGAACAAAATATGATGACAAGCCAGGAATATCAATATATGCCTAAAGTTAGTGGTCATTACGTCTTTAAAGTTCCTAACGATATTGTTGGATGTCTGATTATCTCATGCACTTGGAGACACAAAAACGTTTTCGATTATTTAAATAAAAAAACAAATGATCAATAAATTCATCATTTCATAGCATAGTTTACATAAATCATGAGCTCTTCCATTAAAGCTGGTGCTGCCATTTCCTATGCCTCCATAATATTGAATATCATGGTATCCTTGGTGTACACACCTTGGATGATTAACACTATAGGCAAGAGTGACTATGGTATCTACTCCTTGGTGATGTCGTTTCTGTCATATTTTCTACTGGACTTTGGTCTTGGCTCTGCCATATCCCGGTTCATTGCGAAATACAGGGCTGTTGGGGATAAGGAAGGAATCAACAGGATGTTCAGTGTCACGACATTAGTATATTTATGCTTAGACATAATAATATTCGTGACATTGGCAGTTTTGTATTTCTTCGTTTCCGATATTTTCGTTAAGTTGACACCATCGGAAATGGAGACATTTAAAACGGCGTATATAATAGCGGCATTCTTTTCTGTAAGCAATTTCTTTTTTAATCCTTTCACAGGTGCGATGATGGCATTCGAGTTTTTTGTACCGTTAAAACTATTGGACATGGCGCAGAGGCTCGGTACCGTAGGACTGATAACAATCGCTTTGTTTTTTGGGGGAGACATTTATGCTTTGGTATTGGTGAATGGTTGTGTAGCATTATCCATCTCAATATATAAGTTCGTATTTGTGAAGCGAAATGCGGATATCGTTATAAAAATCAAGTTATTCGACAAAAAAATAGCGAAGTCACTTTTCAACTTTTCATTTTGGATTTTCTTGATTAACATCGCACAACGGTTGAGGCTGAATCTTATCCCCTTTGTGCTTGGAATATATTCAGGTACTGCAGAAATAGCATTGTTCGCTGTTGGTATGAATTTGGAAGGATTTATTTATGTTTTCTCCAGTGCGCTGAATGGACTGTTCATACCTAAAGTTTCTAGAATGGTGCAGGAGAATAGTGATGACAGAAGCGAGATTTCCCAGCTGATGACTAAGGTGGGCAGAATACAGCTGTATATTGTGGGATATATCATAATAGGTCTTTTCGGTTTTGGCAAATCATTTATAGATTTGTGGATAGGAAATGATTATTCCGATACATATTATGTAATGGTATTTTTGATTTCTCTTAACATCATATCAATGACACAAGCAATAGGAACAACCCTCTCATATGTGAAGAATGAGGTGAGGTATAACTCGATAATTGCCATATCTGCGTCTATCCTCAGTTTTGTGCTTTCTATCTTACTCGCTCCACGATATGGTGCAATCGGATGTGGTTGTGCGTTCTTCATCTCAATGGTGTTAAGCAGTCTGCTTAGTAACATTTTCTTTAAAAAGATTCTGAAACTAAATGTTATGGAATTCTTCAAGAACTGTCATTTCAAGATATGTCACATTCAGTTTTTCATTTTAGTGCTGATGCTGATATGTGACAATTATATTGGCATTGGCTCATGGCTGAATCTGATATTTGCAGGAGGGATATACACCATTGTTTATGCTGTAGCGTGCTATTACTTATGTCTGAATGCAAAAGAGAAAACAATGGTATATGAAATAGTAAATAAGCTAAAGAAAAAAATATAAGTTATGGAAAATATAATAAGTGAATATGCTCCAGTAATGATACCTACATTGTGTAGATATGAGCATTTTAAACGCTGTATAGAATCATTATCAAATTGCATAGGATCAAAGAATACTGTAGTATATGTTGGATTGGACTATCCTGCAAAAGAGTCTCATTGGGAAGGTTACCGAAAGATAAAAGACTATCTTGAACATTGTGGGAATCTGAATTTCAAAAAATTGATTATTGAATACCGTGACCATAATTGCGGTTTTGGGCCACAAGGTAATTCTGCTTTGTTACAGAAAGAGATATTTAAGCATTATGACAGATATATCACTTCTGAAGATGATAATGAGTTTTCTTCAAATTTCTTGCAATACATGAACAAAGGATTAGAGTTGTTTAAAGATGATGATAAGATATTTGCTATTTGTGGTTTTTCTCATGACTATAACTTGGGAGATTACGAATATAATTATTATGTTTTCAGTGGCTCTTGTTCATGGGGACTTGGCTTTTGGAAAAACAAATTTCTTGAATATAAAAAATTCTGTGCGACTAATCCGCCACGAACATTGTTGTTGTCAAAAAAAACATATAAAACTTTCAATAATGACTTACGTGCAATAAATGCACTGCTGATAATGAATAGGAAAAGAGTAGTATGGGGAGATTTTTATATGAACATTTATTGCAAACTAAAAGGCATGCATATTGTATTCCCTACTATAAGGAAAGTTCGTAATTGGGGAAATGACGGTTCAGGAGCACAATGCGTAAAAATAAAAAATGATGTGTTCTGCAGTATGCCAATTGATGAAGCTAATACTTTTGAATATGATAATATTAAGGATGTGATGAGTAAGAAAGAGTATATTAAGCTATGTCTTTCACAATATATGAAAATAAGCAAGCGTACATATTTAAAAATGCTGTGTAACGCTGTGATATTTATATTACTCCTTTTTGTTGATTGTTTTGATAAAAAACAGAAAGATTCCTAAATAAAAATCAGTATGTATATTTATTTTTTATATTTCATATTTATATTTATAAGTGGACAATATATAAAAAGGCAAAAATTATTAAATGACCGTAATTTGTCTCTTAAATATACTTTGGCAATATCATGTTCCCTTGTTTTGCTTGCTGGATTGAGAGGTATTGATATTGGAGCGGATACAGAGCAGTATCAATATATGTGGGAAAGATTGATAACTGCAAATAATTATGACACTTCTTATGTAAAAGAAGAAATAGGATATTTTTATATCCAAACTTTTCTTAAACAATATATTAATTATCAAGGTTTTCTTTTCCTCATTGCAATTTTCTCAATTTTTTCCGCGGGATTCATTATTTACAGACATTCAAAATCCATTTGTTTCTCATTCCTTATATTCTACTCATCCATAGCATTTCACACATTGGAGTTTTCTGCAACTCGACAATGTATAGCATTTGGCTTCATATTATTGGCGTTTCACTTCATGACTCAGCGAAAACCGATACTCTATGTTTTGTTCATCTCTTTAGGATTTTTGTTCCATGTATCTTCTATAATTTTCCTTCCTGCTTATTGGATAATGAATATAAAACTTGAAAGAAAAACAATAATTTATTGGTGCTGTCTCTTAATCTTTTCATTTATATTTTCAAAAATAATTTTTGCTTTCTTGAATTCCTATAGCAGGATAGATTATTCAACAACAGAGGTCGCTGCAGGTGGTGAGCGTTATTTTATTCTTCAACTTGTGATAACTGTTATTGGTTTCATTAACTATAAGACTGTAAACAAAGATTATATATGTAAGATTTCTTTTATATTATATTCAATATCGGCATTGTTATGGCCTTTTTTGAATGGTAATCCTGCACTATATCGACTGCAATATTATTTTGATTTTTTCTTGTGTCTGTATATACCTAATTTCATTTATAAATTATCTTCTGAGAGTCATATAAAAAAAATAGCGGTTTCTATAATTTCTTTTCAGATGCTGTATGTTCTATTTTTTATGAGAACTATAAAAATGTTTTATCCATACAATTTTTTTTGGGAATAATGATTAAAACGAAAAAACAACTACACGACTGTCTTAATGTAGACAGTGTGAATTATATTAAGAGAAATACCTCTTTTTTAAAGTCATTTATTAACGATTTGGCGACAAATCCAATTAGTGACCAAAAATATATATGGGCATATATTAAGGAACTTAGATACAACGAGTTTTATCTTAATAACTCATTCTTAATAAAAAAGAAAAAAAACATTCTACATAAATGCTACTATACAGCACTTCTTATTATTTCAAATTTTAAAATAAAGCGTTTATCTTATAAAACGGGATTTCAAATACCTCCGAATGTGATAGATGAGGGATTAACTATATGGCATTATGGATATATTATAATCAATGGTGAATCCCACATTGGAAACAAACTTACAATATATCCAGGGGTTGAGATTGGGCATAAAGAACCTGGAGGGAAATGCCCAATTATAGGTAATAATTGTTTTATTGGTACGGGAGCAAAAATATTTGGTGGCATTCATATAGGCAACAATGTTACGATTGCCCCTAATGCAGTAGTGGTAAAAGACATTCCAGACAATTGTGTGGTTGCAGGTGTCCCTGCGAAAATAATAAAATACAAAAATTAATGCGAATCTTACAAATTAACACCCGATACTATAATGGCGGTAGTACTGGACGAATAGCATATGACCTGAAGCAGGTGATGGAAGCCGAGGGCATAGAGAGTTATATGGCGTATGGTTTCGGTTATGATCAGAAGCAGAAAGAGAAAGAAACTGTTTATCGTATAGAAAACAGTCGTGAGCTTTTCATCAGTAAGGTATGGACAAAGCTTACAGGTCATCATGGTTTCAATAATAAGAGTGAGACAAAGCGTTTGCTGAGGTGGATTGACGAAGTGAATCCCAACCTCATACACATGCATAACATCCATAACCATTATGTAAACATACGGATGTTGTTGGAATATGCTGCGGCGCATAACATTCCGTGTGTGTTGACCATGCACGACTGCTGGACATTCACGGGACACTGTGCTTACTTCGACTATTCGGGCTGTGAGAAATGGCGTATAGGTTGCAATCATTGTCCAACCCTTAGAGCATACCCTAAAACGTTTGCCCCTATAGATCCTTCACCATGGAACTATAAACATAAGAGGGCATTGTTTGCTCCGCTTAATATAACATTCGTGTCACCATCGCAATGGCTGTGCAACCTTCAGCAGCAGTCGTTCTTAAAAGAGAAATCTTGCATAGTGATAAACAACGGTGTGGATTTATCTGTATTCCATCCAACTGAGAGTGATTTGCGTAATCTATATGGCATAGGCAACAGAAAGTTGATTCTTGCAGTGGCTGCTGGACTATCTATAAGAAAAGGCAGGAATTATCTACTGAAGTTGCCAGAAATGCTGAATGACGATGAGGTGCTTGTGATTGTTGGTTTGGGTAAAGGACAAATAAACTTGTTGCCTAAGACCGATAAGATTATAGGCATACAGCGTACAAAGACTGCCGATGAACTTGTTGGCTTGTACTCCGCAGCCGATGTATTTATCAATCCTACATTGGAGGATAACTTTCCGACAACAAATATTGAGGCTCTTGCCTGTGGAACTCCAGTGGTTACATCCGATACTGGAGGTAGTGGTGAGTGTGTGGATGATACCACTGGAATAATGACTCCAAAGGGTGACCTTAATGCCTTACTCAATGGCATCCGCATTGTATTAGAAAAAGGAAAAAGTTATTATCAGGATACCTGCGTGAAGAAAGCAAAAGAAATGTATAATAAGGATATTCAGTATAGGAAATATATAGAATTGTATCGTGATATTCTTAGAATGTAAAGATATAAAATAACGAAATGAGCAGAAAGATAAGAATATTATTTATCACCTACTCCTCATGGAGAGAAGACAATAACAACGGTAATTCGTATTCCACAATATTTGGTGGAATGGAAGACAGAATAGAGTTTGCAAATATCTATTTTAAGGATGATATGCCTAAAAATAAGATTGTACACAGGTATTTTCACATTTCTGAAAAAGAGCTGATAAAAAGTGTATTCAATAGACGTTCAGTAGGTCAAAAGATGTATCTGAACAATCCGTTTGATACACCCAATGCGACATATTCTACCGCATACAATAAAGCAAGAGCTTTGCGATGGAATGCAATTTTCCTGATGAGAGACTATTTGACTGTTGCCGGTAAATGGAAAACAAAAGCATTGGATGATTTTGTGGAAGATTTCAAGCCTGATATTATTTTTGGAAATCTTCATTTCATACCAGTCTATAACCGGATTATGAAATATTTGAGCAAACGGTTCAATATTCCACTTGTGCTTTATCCTTGGGATGATTTTTATTCTACAAAACGCTTTTCATACTCTCCTGTTTTTTGGATTCGTTTCTGGCTGGAAAGGTTTGACATCAAAAAATGTGCAATACAAGCGTCCTATATGTATTGTATTACAAGGCAGATGCAGGAAGAATACACACACTATTTTGGTAAAGAATGTAAAATATTATATAAGGGTAGGATGTTTGACGGAAAACCGCCTGTGAAACAAAGTGTTGGAACACCAGTGCGTCTCCTTTATATGGGAAATATAGGCTCTGGACGATGGAACGAATTAGGAAGAATTGCTGCTGCATTAGCAGAGATAAATAGCAAAGAGCCTGGAAAGGCAAGGTTGGACGTATATACTTTGTCACCACATACTTCAGCAATAAACAAAGCGCTGAATATAGACGGAACATCAACCTTACATTATCCCGTGGATGTTGACGCAGTTGAACAAATAAGGAATGAGGCTGACATATTAGTGCATGTAGAACCTACAAATTATAGAGAGATGCTGACTCTTAGATTGTCGTTTTCTACAAAACTTGTAGATTATTTCTACAATGCCAGGGCAATACTTGCTATTGGCGGAGAGACTTCGGCAATGGACTATTTGCGCAGAAATGATGGAGCTATTGTTGAGACGGACCCGAAGAAATTTGACTCTTTGATAAAAGAGCTCATTTATGACAAAAATAAAATTCTTGAATATGGCAAAAAGGCATGGGAATGTGGTGTTAGAAATCATCGCATACAAGACATACAAGAGCGTATATATTCAGAGTTATGTGAAATAATAAAATCAAAATAAGACATGAAGAAAGCTGCTATATGCACTTTGTTTTTCCGTAATTATAATTATGGGGGAATACTACAATGTTTTGCTTTGTATAAGATTGTTGAGGATATGGGATTCCAGCCGACGGTCATTGCTTTGAAGAAATGTAAAAATCCTATATATACATCTTTATTGACAAGATGTCAACAATATTCTCTTACCGAGATTGTTTCAAAACTATTAGAGAAATTTAAAGAAAAGTCACATTCAGGAATCAGAAACATATTGTCTGATAGATTCATGCTGTTTGAACGTTTTATAGCTGAAAACATCAAATCCACATATTCCATTACTGACGATAATTTGAATGATTTGGGTAATATGTTTGATGTAATCATTAGTGGCTCAGATCAAGTTTGGAATCCCAATGCCGTGACAAGAGCTTTTCTACAAGAATTTGAAGTAAAGTCAGAATGTAGAAAAATTTCGTATGCAGCAAGTATTAGTCGTAATACCCTCAGTGAACGGGAAAAGAAAGTGATGATTCCCGCTATTAGTATGTTTAATGCCGTAAGTGTTAGGGAAATAACCGCAAAGAAAATCCTTGATGAGGAAAACATTAATGATGTTGAGGTTGTCTTAGATCCAACACTCTTATTGGGGTCAAGACAGTGGAATACATATGTTGCTCCACCTATGTGCGAAAAACCATACGTGTTGATTTATTCTTTTTCTGCTTTCCCTTACGAAAAAGAATTACTTGACAAGTATACAAAAGAAGGTGTAGAAGTGTTGTATATACCATACGCTAAACAAGAATATAATTATTTTGATACAAAATCAAGAATGAAACCTGTTTGGAATGTCGGCCCCTCAGAATTCTTATCGCTGATAAAAAATGCAGATGTAGTTTATACTGATTCTTTTCATGGCACAGTTTTTTCTATCATTTTTAAACGCAATTTTATTGTATATGAAAGGGATGGCGAGAAGCAGAAAATTTCGAAAAATTCAAGACTATATGACTTACTGGATGGTTTTGGACTGAAAAACAGACTTGTGAAATCGTATGGTGAGATAAATGATCTTTCAAATATAGATTATGTTTCTATCAATAACAAATTGGAAAAATATCGTGAACATTCTATCAAATGGTTAAATTCTGCCATAAATAAAAATGATACAGATAATTGATAAAAAGAATTGCTGTGGTTGTGGAGCATGCGAACAGGCTTGCCCCAAACAATGTATAACTCTACAAGCTGACAATGAAGGATTCTTGTATCCTGTTGTAGATGAGAATATTTGTACAAATTGTGGACTGTGTGAAAAAGTTTGTCCCGTTATTCAACCAAAGAATAAAGAAAAAGGTGAAGTCATTGCATTTGCCGCATATTGTAATGATGAATCAATAAGGAAAAATAGTTCTTCTGGTGGAATATTCTCGCTTGTCGCCTCTGTAGTTTTGGATAAAAAAGGTGTAGTATTTGGTGCAACTTTCGACAAATCATTTAATGTGGTTCATCAAAAAATAGACAACATAGAGGATTTGGGAAGATTACGAGGAAGTAAATACGTTCAAAGTAATAAACAGGAGGTGTTTGTGGAAATAAAGGATTTACTTTCAAAAGGTACATTGGTGTTGTTTTCTGGTACTCCATGTGAAGTAAATTCCTTATATAAGTATTTGGGACATAAAGATACTATAAATCTTTATACATGTGATTTTGTCTGTCATGGTGTACCTTCTCCCAAAATATGGAAAAAATATTTGAATGATAAAGAAAGGGAATATGATGCTAAAACAGAGAAAGTATTTCACCGTGACAAGCGTCATGGATGGAAGACCTTCTCGATAACACTGCAGTTGTCGAAAACAAAAAAATACAGTCAGATTCTCACATTTGATAAATATCTGCAAACATTCTTGCGAAATGTAACTTTACGTCCTTCATGTTATAATTGCAAATTTAAAGGGGGTGAGCGTGTATCGGATATCACTTTGGCTGATTTCTGGGGAATAAGAAGAGTTTTACCTGCAATGAACAATGATACAGGTGTTTCTTTGGTTCTCTTACAATCTGGGAAAGGAAAGGAACTTTTCGATTTAATACAATCAAAAATTGAGTGTCAAGAAGTTGAATTGCAGCAGATTGTAAAAATAAATAGAAATATGATGGTGTCCCCGCAAGAACCGTCAAGCAGAAAGCAATATTTTGATAACATTGATAAACTTACATTCAATGAGCTGTATAATTCATACGTGAAACGTGGCTGTATATATGAGGTAAAGAATTATATAAAAGGCTATATAAAGTTGCTTTTACATTACTTGCACTTGTGAGAAAGGAAATAATTAAACATGAATATATAAAATGGAAAAACATATAATATTAAATCAGGGGGGGCAAATCCGATGGATTTCATCTTTAAGGGGGCTTTTAGTGTTCTTCGTATTTTTCAGTCATCTGACTGCGTTGCCAATACATAAAGACCTGATGTTTATTATTGGCAGAATCGGAGTGGCAGGATTTTTCCTTATATCAGGTTATTTAGCGGTATCATCTTTAGAAAAACGAGACTCCCGGCAATTCCTGATGAACAGGTTTTTCAGAATTTATCCTATTTATTGGCTTCTGCTGCTTATAACATTCATACTTACAAGCGGGCACACTGTGAAAGAACTGCTGTGGAATGTCACTCTTTTTGAGGAATTCGCAGGATATGAGGCGATGATTGGAAGCGCATGGATGTTGCCGATTATGGTGATATTCTTTGTGATGCTGACAGTATTGAAGAAACATAAGAATATGTTGAATATACTGTTTTATATGACTTGTGCAGGCAGTCTGGTAATTGGAGCCTTAAGATTTTTTACCAATATGCCTTTCCCAACAGCATTATGTCTCTTGATGTGCGTGGGACTAATAGGATATATACAGAATAAAACCAGATGTATTGCCGATAAAAAAATTATTAGCAAGATCGCGTTGTTTGAGATAACTCTCATTGTTGCGTCAGCATTGTCTTATGCAGACAAGGTCTATTGGTACTTCATAGCCTACAATATGGGATTTGCTGCATATTTCTTGTTCCAAAAATTTAATATTTCAATTAAGATTCTCGACAAGTTAGGAGAACTGGGATTTACATTCTTCCTTGGCGCTGGAATTCCTATGATGTTTCTCGATTTATTCGTGGATGATTTATCTTACTTGAACTGCTATCAATATTGTATAATAAAGTTTATTCTTGCCTTATTGTTTTCATATATCGTTACACGTTGGTGCGAGAAGCCACTGTTGGAATGGGCTAAGAGATTAGAAAATATTTATAAAATAAATCATGACAACAACCATTAATTCGGGGGGGCAAAACAGAGTCCCATTATATGACAATCTCAAGGCTATTGGAATTGTTTTAGTGACTATCATAAATCGTTTTCTATTAAGAATATAATTTTCAAAAAACGACAAGGCAAAACAATTTCTTAGTCTTTTTTCTTGCATATATGGAAAATAATGTGTATCTTTGCGGCATAAATAGTATAGAATATGACAGAAAAGGAGATAATCTACAAAAGACTGGCGAGGGATGGAAGGACTGCCTATAAAAAGGCGAAGAGCCTGGACAACGCTTTTATCACTATAGGCAATAGCATCTATCGCATATCGGCTGATGGTGCCAAGTGCAAGGTGGGGGACTTGTCAACCACACGGGTAAAGGCAAAGCAAAAAAAATTTGAGATTAAGTGATTATGGCTTCGAAATCACGTAGGCGTCTCAGAATATTTGCCGGACCGAATGGTTCTGGCAAATCTACTATCACGAAGGTGGTATTAGACCATGTTCATTTGGGCGTGTATGTGAATGCGGATGAGCTGAAGATAATTCTTAATAAAGACGGTAGATTGGATTTTTCCGCCTATGATATCTGTCTGAATCGTGAGCATTTTTTGGAAGAATTCCGCAATTCGTCTCTGATGTCTAAAATAGACGATGTGGAGTTTACGCTTTCATGTGTAAATTTTAGCGGGAATCAAATAATATTGAAAGACAGCTATGAGGTCGAAGACTATTTTGTTTCCTTTATCACCTCATATATATGGAAAGAACTGCTCAAAACATCCAATAAGTTTACTATAGAAACAGTGATGTCGCACCCTTCCAAGCTGGATTTTATGCGACAGGCACAAGAGGCTGGCTTTAAGGTCTATTTGTATTTTGTTTCTTTAGCCGACCCTGAGCTGAACAAACATCGAGTCTCTGCACGGGTGGCACAGGGAGGACATCCTGTGGATGAAGACAAGATAGCCCAACGGTATTACAGGACAATGGACAATCTCTATGAAGCGTTAAGAATTGCCGATAAGGTCTATTTGTTTGACAACAGTGCGGGTGAACCAAATATGTTTGCGACAAAGGAAAATGGAATTCTATCAGTAAAATCTGAATACGTACCTAAATGGTTTGCAACCTATGTTATTGATGTTATAGCGAAGTAGCAAATGTAAAGTAAGCGTCCAATTTTGACGTTATTGTCCAATTCAAATATAATGTGTACATTTTGATAAACTTTAGCTGCATTCGGCAAAGTTCAAACAAGTTTGACTCTGCTCTCATTGGTAAAAATTTTGCAGCCATAAATCAAAACGGTTAGTAAAATGGTTTCCTATTTAGGGTATAATTTTCAAAAAACGACAAGGTAAAACGTAGAATAGCTATAAGAATTAAGTAAAAAAACTTTAAGTTCTTTTAATTTATTATATATTTATGAGTAGAATATTGAATATATTTATAATATTTCAAATATTATGCTTAACTTTGCAGTCATAAATTAGTGTTCAAACATATAATATACAGATTAAGCTTATGATTAAAGTCAATAAAGTTGCTTCATATATCTATAACAGATATTTGGAAGAATTCAAGGAGACAGTTTCAGAAATGAAACTTCATAAGCTTTTGTACTTCACGCAGAGGGAAAGCCTTATTCAAACGGGGAATCCCATGTTTAAGGAATCTTTTTTGGCATGGCGCTATGGACCAGTGTTGACAGAGATACGAGGCTGTTATGCAAATAGGGAATTTGATGATATGCCCACTGAGGATTTTATAAAAGATAATCTTGGAATATTCGATTTTGTCTTCAGCTATTATGCTCCCAAAGATGCCTGGAGCCTGAGCAGGCTGACGCATGGAGAATATTCATGGATTCATGCACGTGGAAATTCGTTGCCTAATCAAAGTTGTAATACCCCTTTGGCTATTGAGGATATCCGCAAGGATGCAGAGCGGATAAAACTGCGCAGATTTCTGATACAGGAAATCCAAAAGGAAAAGAAGACCTGCTGATGAGAATAACAGAGGAACAAAAGAGAATATTGGATTCACTTGTGGTTGAACGGCTACGGGAGAATAAAGAAGAGAATGCCTTGGAATTTTGTGCAAACGAGAATGGAAGGGACGCTTGGAGGCAGCTTGGGATAAATAGGAAAATGGGGGAATGCGTGTTTTGGCATTGCATTGTACCGAAGCTAATGAAAGTGCAAGACGAGATAGGATGTCAGTATGTATATCTCTTTGCAGCAGATACATCGTTGGATGGTGACTTGGCAAATTATTATAAGGTGGCATTACATTTTGAACAGTCTGCCACTTTAGGTGCCAATAAGCCCCAGTATGATTTCCAATGCTTCTTTTTATGTCAAGAAATGAACAAACTCATTCAGGGACAGAATGAGTTTTATGAATATTTTAACCCAGACGAGGAGGAAACCGAGCTGGTTTAACCACTCCATAGGATAAGTTCATCACATTTATCCTAATATATAAAAGCAATATTTACAGTCGTAAGTTTTATATGCTCATATCCCATTACTGATATGAGCAAATTATTGTATTCCATTTAGCATTTTTATATGAAGATATTACATATCTCAAAGTACTACTTCCCCTACATGGGTGGAGTAGAGAATATCTGTAAGTATCTGGTTGAGCGTATGTCGTGGCATGACACAAGCGTGGTGTGCTTTAATGACGGCAAGGCAAATGCAGTGGACGATGTGAACGGTCACCGGGTATACCGCGCCGGAGCCTTTGTAAACATAGCACGTCAGGCATTGTCGCTGTCATACAAGAACGGACTGCAGTGGGCCATACTGGCAGAGAAGCCGGACGTGATACAGTTTCACTGGGCAAATCCGTTTCCTGCAATACTGTTGCGGATGGTGATGCCAAAGGACGTGAAGTTAGTGGTGCACTGGCACATGGACATCATAAGGCAGTGGTATCTCTACTGGGCAATACGTCCGTGGGAGAAATGGCTCATAAAAAGAGCGGACCGTATAGTGGTGACAAGTCCACAGTATTGCGACGGCTCGAAACCGTTGCAGGGAGTGAAAGACAAGGTGCGTATTGTGCCTAATGCCATTGACAACACTGTATTTGAACTGCAACCGGGAGATGACAGGCGTATCAGGGAGATAAAGGAAAAATACGGCGGGAAGCCTATAGTGTTTTTCATGGGCAGACACACGAAATACAAGGGATTGCCACATCTGATAGAGGCGGAACAGTATATGCAGACAGACTGTGTGATTGTTATTGGCGGAAAGGGACCACTGACGGACAAGCTGAAAGCACAGGCTGAAGGAAGAGGGACAAAGCGCATACATTTTGTAGGGCGATTGTCGGACGATGATTTGCGGTGTTATCTATATGCTGCCAGTGTGTTTGCATTTCCTTCAGTTACAAAGAACGAGGCTTTTGGTGTGGCATTGGCTGAGGCAATGTACTGCAATACTCCTGCCGTAACCTTCACCATTAAGGGAAGCGGTGTGAATTGGGTAAACCTTAATGGCATCACGGGTATAGAGGTTCCGCAAGGTAAAGACCAGGATTTACAGTATGCTCAAGCACTCGACAGACTGCTGACTGACAGAGAACTGCAAAAAAAATATGCTGAAGCAGCTCACAAACGCATAGCGGAAAACTTTCTTATTGAGCACATGGTGGAGGCGATGGAGAGTGTATATAAAGAAATAATGTAAAACCGAGATACAAGTTCAAATGGTCGTTTGAGGAGGCACTGGAGGACTGGTTTGAGGATAATGAGCGAAAAGATTTGCTTTGAATTTGGATTTCATCCGACCTTTTTACGCTCGGCATAGTAAGCGAGCTTAATCAAAAGGTTCTGCAAATCGCAATAGGTAATAGGAAGCCGTTGCCGATTAGTATCACTGATACTGATTGGCAACGGCTTTTTGACTTTTTACTTGGATTTTGCAAAGAATTTTGTCCCTTCATATTATTCAGAGACATTAAAGCCATGAACACCTCTTGCCCCAGTCTTCGATAATCTCCTTGCGGAACTTGAAGATGGTGGCTGCCCCCTGATTACCGTCATGGAACAGACCTGGGTCAGTTCTGTCCGACCACCAATGGTTTCCCACCTTATAGTCGGTGTCGCGGTGCTTTCCGGGGAAGGCATTGTCGATGGTTATAAATCCTTTCTGCACTGGGAATCCCTTTATTTCGGAAGTGATGGTGTAGGGCTGGGTGCCGGTCTTGTAGGTGCTGTATCTCACCATGTAGTTGCCGTTGCCGAGATAATATCCCCGCCAGTTTTGGTTGGCAATGTTGAGCGTGATGCACTCGTCGCCGACGTTCAGTTTCTTGCTTACCGGTCCCTTTACATGCCATTCTATTATGGAATATATCTGTGCCGTGTCCTTCGCCGTAGTGGTGTGGTGGAACACGCGCCGTGGGGTGTATGAATAGCGCTCGAAGCTGCCGCCCCACGATTCTTTTTCAGGATTGGACGGGTCGCCGTCCATCATGTAGAGAAGCGAGGGAGTGTCGCCCAATTTGGGCTTGCCTTGCAGATAGTTGTAGAAATCGGCTCCCAGATACCCCTTTCCCTTTACATAGTGGTCATAGAAGCCGCCGTTCCATTGGTCGGGCTTTTTATATTTTGCAATGAAGCTCCTGTATGTGGAGTTGTTTTCTATCATCCAAATGTCGGGAAAATTCTCAATGATATAGGTGTAGGCGTTTATGCCCCATTTCTTATTGGGACCGCCAATCCAGTAGATGCGTATCTTCTTGGCTATCTCGGGTGCATCGTGCAGAGCCTGCGCTACGTCGTCAAGTCCGCCCCACACGAGTACATAAAGCGGACGGTGGGTCTGTTTGTTGGCACATCTCACAATCCATTGCGAGCCTTCCGTGGGTGTGGAATAGCCTGCAAGCGGCACAGCGCCGTGGCGTCCCTGTTTGGTGATGGAGCGCAGATACTCGGGTGAGGGATAGAAGGCATTTGGCAGTTTTGCCTCGCCGTTGTGCTTCTTTAGGTTTGGCAGGTCCTGCTCGTAGATGTCTATCATGCGCAGTATCTCGCTTTTGTTTCCTTCGCCAAACGACGGTGAGGAGATAAGTCCCTCGCAGTCAAATTCGTTGCTGTAGAGCAGGTAGTGCATCATCGACTGGTTGTCGTCGGGGTCCGTGCCGCCTATGTCGGTGCTTATCAGTATGCGCGGCTTTTCCGCCACGGGCTGTTGGGCGAATGCGCCTGCAGGCAACAGCAGTGCCAATGCAAGAAATGATTTTGCTGTAAATTTTTTCATGTTGTTAATGTAGTTTTGTTTATTTGTAGCTTGTTTTGGGGTAAATACTTATCATTGAAACATCTTGTCGAGCAGTATAAGGGTGATGAAGCCAAGAATCAGTGCATAGGTGGCTTGTTTCTGATAGCCGTGGGCATGAGTCTCGGGTATCATCTCGTCGGAGGTGACATAGAGCATGGCACCTCCCGCAAAGGCGAGCATGGCAGGAAGAAATGCCGACGACATTGAGCCGAGAGCGTAGCCTGTGAGTACTCCTGCAATCTCAAGCACACCGATGCACACGGATATGATGAAAGTGCGCATGCGGGTGACTCCTGCCAGCAGCAAGGGAGCAATGACCACCATACCTTCGGGAATGTTTTGCAGGGCAATGCCGAACGATACCGCCCACGAGGCGGTGCCGTCGGCATTGTCGCTTATGCTCACGCCTGCCGCCATGCCTTCGGGCAATTTGTGCAGGGCTATTGCCATGACAAACAGCAGAATGCGGTTTATGGTGCTGTTATGGCTGTGCTTCTCCGGGTCCAGACCGGTGAGACGGTGCAGGTGTGGGGTGACGAGGTCGAGAATGTTCAGGAACAGTGCGCCGCCCATTACGCTTGCCGCGATAATCCACCAGTTGCCGGCAGGACTTTGGTCGAATGCCGGCATAATGAGTCCCACAACAGATGCCGACAACATGATGCCGGCGCAAAAGCCCAGTATCATGTCGTTGCATTTATGCGAAAGATTCTTTATTGTAAATCCGAGGATGGCGCCTATTACCGTTGCGCCGAACAGCCCCGAAGCACAAATCCATACTTGAGTCATAACAATTCTGTTATTACATTATTTATTATTTATATCTTCACGTTGATGGTCTTCAGTGCCTTGGCATCGCTTGAGTTTCCTACCATCAGCTGATACTTGCCCGGCACCACGCGCATGGTGTTGGTGCTGTCGTCCCATCCCTCGAAGCTCTGGCGCGGGAAGTCAATCTCAACAGTCTTGGTCTCACCGGCTTTCAGGCTCACACGCTTGTATGCCTTCAGAGTCTTTATCGGACCGTCGGTGTCGCTGATGCGCTTGATGTAGACCTGCACCACCTCGTCGCCGTCCTTTGCTCCGGTGTTGCTTACGCTCACGGTCACCTTGTTGTTCTTGTACGACGGCTTGCCAAACTCAAATGTGGTGTAGCTAAGACCGTGACCGAATGGGAAGAGAGCCTCGCCGTTGAAGTAGCGGTAGGTGCGTCCCTTCATCGAGTAGTCGAGGAAGTCGGGCAGGTCGGTGCTCTTCTTGTAGAATGTCACGGGCAGCTTGCCGCTCGGGTTCACATCGCCGTAGAGAATCTCGGCAAGTGCTGTACCGCCCTGTTCGCCGCCATACCATGCCTGAACGATGGCGTCGCAGTATTCAGCCTCGCGCTCCAGAGCCATTGCACTGCCCGAGCAGTTGATGAACACAATCTTCTTGCCTGCCTCGTGGAGCATGCGGAGCATGTTGCGCTGAACTTCGGGCAGGTCGAAGTTGGTGCGGTCGCCGCCCTTGAAGCCAGGCTCGCTAACCTTCATCTCCTCGCCTTCGAGACGTGGCGAGATTCCTCCTGCAAACACCACAGTCCCGGCATCGCCAATAGCTGCGAGAATGTCCTGATCAGACGGTGTGAACTTCTTGAAAATGTCGAAGTTGGCAGTAGCCATATTGTCCTCCTGCACGTAATGGATATCGATGTTGTATTTCTCTCCGGCTTTGAACTTGTGCTCAACATTCTTATAGTTTAAGTGATGTCCGCCTTTCTTCGATTCTGTTATTGTGTCGCCGTTGATGATGATTGTCATACGGTCGTCGGCACCAGCATATATAGTGAGTTTCTCGTCTTCCTCTGGAATGAACACTCCCTCGTAGCGTGCCGAGAAGTCGGTGAGATTCACGCCTGGTGCAAACACTGTTGCGCCGCCGTTGGTCAGGTTTATCGGTTCGGTGATGGTCTGCGTTGCCACGGGCTCGCCCTCCATCTTGGTGTTGTTCCAGTAGGTGGCGCGCATACCCTTCTTTCCATCGGGAGTCATGATGCTGGCAAAGCGGCTCTGCTTCACCTCGCTTCGTGTCAGTCCGCAGCCCTCGATGAATTTCACGTTAGCTGTGCTCTTGTCGGCGATTCCCTGATAGATGGTGACGGTACGGGTGGGGAATCCGTTGTAGTTGCCCCACATCATCACAGAGTCTTTGGCGTTGGGACCCATCAGTACAATGTTTTGGCTCTTGCTCAGCGGCAGGATATTGTTCTTGTTCTGCAACAGCACCGTGCCTTGACGAGCCATGTCGAGCGCCAGCTGCTTGTGCTTGCTGCATGCTACCACCGCCGGCGAAGTCTTGGTCCATTCCACAAGCTCATCGGGATCGAAGTCACCCAGCTCAAAGCGTGCTGTGAGTAGACGCTTCACGCTCACGTCGATGTCGCTCTCCTTTATGTCGCCGCGCTTTATAGCCTCGGGCAGGTTATGGTATTCGCCGCCGCACTCTACGTCGGTGCCGCTGAGCACAGCCTTTGCCGAAGCGGCTGCCGCATCCTTAGACACACCGTGACGGCCTTTCACCCAGAAGTCACTGATGGCTCCGCAGTCGCTGACAACGAGGTGCTTGAATCCCCAGTCCTGACGGAGAATCTGGTTGAGCAGGCGGTTGTTGCCGCAGCATGGCTCGCCGTCAAGACGCTGATAGGCACACATCACCTCGCGCACGTTGCCTTCCTGCACCAAAGCCTTGAATGCCGGCATGTAGGTTTCCCACAGGTCGCGCGGCGTGATGTTGTCGAGGTTGAACTCGTGGCGGTTCCACTCCGGTCCGGAGTGAACGGCAAAGTGTTTGGCGCAGGCGTAGAGCTTGCGGTATTTTGATGTCTCCGGACCCTGCAGTCCGCGCACCACGGCAAGTCCCATTCTTGATGTCAGATATGGGTCTTCGCCGTAGGTCTCCTGTCCGCGTCCCCAGCGCGGGTCGCGGAAGATGTTGATGTTGGGAGTCCAGAACGACAGACACTGATAGCGGTTTATCCAGCCGCTCTTCTTTGCCTGTGTGTTCTTGGCACGCGCCTCGTCGCTCACAGCCGTGAACACCTGTTCGAGCAGTGCGTCGTTCCACGATGCCGCCATGCCCATGGTGATGGGGTAGACGGTGGCAAAGCCGTTGCGGCCAAGTCCGTGCAAAGCCTCGTTCCACCACTGAAACTGGGGTATGCCGAGGCGTTCTATTGCCGGCGAGCTGTCCATCATCAGTTTAATCTTCTCGTCGAGCGTGAGACGTTTCAACAGGTCGTCGGCACGCTGCTCAAACGGCAGGTCGGGATTCTGCCATGGCTGTGTCTGCGCCGCGACGCTCATTGCTCCTGCGGCAAATATTGCCGCCAAAATAGTTTTTCTCTTGTTCATATTTCAGTTTGTTTTTGGTTGACGAGTTAACAAGTTGACGAGTTAACAAGTTTTTTGCCTACTCGTTTACTTGTCTACTCGTCTACTTGTCAACTTAATTATTTTTTGTTAAACTTCTCCCCGTTAATCTTCACGTTCCTGACATACTCAATAACGTCGGGCAGGGTGTTGCCGCTTGTGTGGAAGTTGTCAATGGTGATATCCTCAAACGGACTTTCGGGCAGCCCCTTGATGTACATGCCGTACTTGCAGCCCAGGCATGCCACGTTTTTGATGTGAATGTTGCGGAACATAGGCGTGGTCTCATCTTTTTGCGGAACAGCGGCTCCCGGAGTCTCCTTCACAAAGTAGTAAAGGTCCATGGTGAGGGCGTTGCCCATGATGTTGAGCATCTGAATGTCCTCCACGTAAATCTTCTCCACCACGCCGCCGCGGCCGCGTGTGCTCTTGAAGCGCAGTCCTGCGTCGGTGCCGTCGAAGGTGCAGTTCTTCACCCACACGTTGCGCACGCCGCCCGACATCTCGCTGCCTATGACGAATCCGCCGTGACCGTGCATCACCTGACAGTTGCGCACCACTACGTTCTGTGTGGGCATGCCGCGGTCGCGCCCAGCCTTGTCCTTGCCGCTCTTCATGCAGATGCCGTCATCGCCGGCGTCAAACATGCTGTCCTTTATCACCACGCGGTTGCACGACTCCACGTCGAGCGCGTCGCCGTTCTGACCGTATGAGGGGTTCATCACCTTTATGCCGTCAATCACGAGGTCGGTACACATCACGGGATGCAGACACCATGCCGCCGAGTTCTTGAAGGTGCAGCCCTCAAGCAGTATGCGTTTGCAGTTCTCCAGTTTCAGCATGTTGGGGCGCAGTTCCTCGCGCGGCTCCTGCGGGCGCCACATACGGTCTTCTACGATGCGTCCGCCCGGTATCGCCGTCACCTTTTTCCACACTGCCACGCTTGCCTTGTCCCTCTTCAGCTGTCGCCACGGCTCGCCCTGTCCGTCGAAGATACCGTAGCCTGTGATGGCAATGTTCTCGGCGTTTTTGGCATTGAGCGGCGAGAGACATTTCCTTGCCGGCTGTCCCTCATAGGTGGTCTCCACCACGGGGTATTGGCTCATGTCGGTGGTGAAAGCCACGATGGCTCCCTTCTCCAGATGCAGGTCGACGTTGCTCAGCAGCGTGATGGGGCCCGAGAGCCACAGTCCTGCAGGAATGATAACTTTACCGCCGCCACGCTTGCTTGTCTGCTCAATCGCCTTGTTGATTGCCTCGGTGCAGAGGGTCGTACCGCCCTTTACCGCGCCCGTTTTTTCTATCGTTATCTCGTAGTCGGGAAACGATGTCTCCCTTGCCTTTTCCATCTTGAATGGTGCGCCGTCGTAAACGTCACCTGCCGTTATTCCTATGGTATAGGCAAGCATTGCCAATACCATGAATGGGTATAGAAAATACCTCTTGCAAGGGGTGTCGCAATACCCCTTGCAAGACCCTTTGAGATACCCCTTGCAAGAGGTGCTGTAGCGACCCGTGAATACTGTTTTTACTGTCATATTCTAAATCGTTTCAGTTATTTTATTATTACCTTCTTTCCTCCGCGGATGTAGATTCCCTTGCCCGGATTTTTCACCTCGATGCCCTGCAGGTTGTATGTCCTGTCGGTTGAGTCATTACCGCCGTTGAGCGTTGTGATAGTCTCGATGCCTGTTGTTGAACCGTCAGTGTTGATTACATATCCTTCAGTCTTTCCGCCGGCATTTTGTGCTTCGGTGATGTCTGCCACAAGTCCGTTCATATAGTGCTCAAGATTGGTATAGCCGTCGTCACATACAGTCTTGCCGTCATCGGCGTTGTTTGGATCCAGTCCATTGGCTATTTCCCATTCGTCGGGCATGCCGTCGCCGTCGGTGTCGGTCTTTGCGCCAGTGTCTTTCAGCTCAGGCCATCCGCCGCACTCGTCCTGACTGTCAATCAGTCCGTTTTTGCTTGCACCGTAGGTAATGCTGCCGTTGCGTGTGTCGTCTGCCATAGCCTTGTCGTAGCTGTCGCGGCTCTTGCTTGCTCCTGCGTATGCCACAACGCGGTCGAAGGCATCGGCAGCTGAGTGTGTGGTGGTGAGCACATAGGGTATCGGCTCGCTGAGCTTTATTGCATCATCGCCGGGGTATGTTCCGTCGTTGTTCTTCGTGTCAGTTCCGCTTTTTGCTATCTGATCGGCTATGCCGTATTTGTAGTTGTCTTTGTTCATGTTGGCGGCAGCAGGGTCGGGATTGTAGTTTCCGTCCACGTAGAGCCTTCCCCACGTGTGGAGCATCTTCTTCCAGTCGTTCCATGCTACTGTCATTTCCTGCCCGTCCACGTCAATCTTGTTGGTTTCCATGTTTATGGCATATTTCTTGCCTGAAATAGTCACATAGTTTGTCTTGCCGTGGTCGGAAGAGCCGCTGACATTTTTGTCTGTTGCTGCGGTTCCTGTTAGGTTTTTATATCTGGAAGCGATTGTCTTTTTGTCAAGACAGTAGTCCACGGTTCTGATGCCGGGAGCAGCCAGACGGTATCTATAGCCGCCGCTCTTGGTAGCCTTGCCTGGCTTGTAGTAGTTGTTCACAACGTTCACGTTCATGCCCTCGCCACCGTAACAGCCATTACCGCCGAAGTTATAAATCACATTGTTACGGTAGTCCATGCGCTCGTCGGTCTGAGTGCTGGGGCGTGGACCGAAACGTGGCGTGCGGCTGCCATGGTGTGCCACAAGGTTGTGGTGATAGCTTGCTCCGCTGCCGCCCCAGTTGCCGCCGTAGCCGTGGGCGCCCTTGCTGTGTCCTGCATTTACGAGACTGTTGGTCACATAGCACCACTGTACGGTAATATCTTTGCTGCCGTACACAGACAGGCACTCGTCAATAGACCAGCTCACCGAACAGTGGTCAACAATAATGTTCTTTTTGTCCATTCCTCCCAGTCCGTCGCCCTCGTGAGCATTTTTGTTTGTTTTCAATGCCTCGTTGCCCAGGCGGAAACGCATATAGCGTATAATCACATTGTCGGCAGAAATCTGGAAAGGATAGTTTGCTATGCAGATACCGTCGCCTGGGGCTGTCTGTCCTGCAATGGTCACATCGCCACGATTCATTTTCAGTTCTGATTTCAACATTATCGTTCCCGACACATCGAATACGATGGTTCGCTTGCCGCTTTGGTTGCAAGCCCAGCGGAATGAGCCTTCTTTGCTGTCGTCGTCAAGGCGTGTCACATGATACACCGCTCCGCCGCGGCCACCCGTGACGTAGCGTCCGAAGCCCTCGGCTCCGGGGAATGCTGGTGTCTTTTCTGCGGCTTGTTGTGCCTCAGCGGGAGTGGCAACTGTCAGCGCCAATGCTCCCGCAGTAAGTAATTTTTTGATCCTCATAGTAGTTGTTTTTTATTGTTGTTTGTTAATTATCATTGTTGTAGGAGTGGTAGGAGTTGTAAGATTTGTAGGAGTTGTAAGATTTGTAGGATTGGTAAGACTTGTCTGACAAGTCTTACAAGTCCGACAATTCTTGCCTTTTATTCTCCCAGCATCTCTAAAAACTCCTCTTCGCTTACAATCCTCACTCCTAATTTTTCGGCTTTCTGGAGCTTTGCCGGTCCCATATTGTTACCGGCGAGGATGAATGATGTCTTGCCGCTGATGCTGCCCACGTTCTTGCCACCGTTCTGCTCAATCATCAGCTTATATTCGTCGCGGCTGTGGTGGGTGAACACTCCGCTTATCACTATCGACAGTCCCTTCAGCTTGTCGGTGGCGGCTGCCATCTGCTCCTGGCTCAGCTGCATCTGCAATCCCTGCCAGCGCAGACGGTCGAGGATGTCGATGTTGGCAGGAGTGTGGAAGTAGATTATGATGCTGCGTGCCATCACCTCACCAATGCCGTTGATTTGCAACAGCTGGTCGAGAGTGGCGCCTTGCAGTGCATCCATGTTCTTGAAGTGGCGTGCCAGCAGCTTTGCCGACGTCTCGCCCACGAAGCGTATGCCGAGAGCGAATACCACGCGCTCAAACGGCACTTGTCTGCTGGCTGCTATTCCCTGCACAATCTTCTGTGCTGATTTTGTGCGGCAGCCGTCGCCGTTTATTTGCTGCACTTGTATGTCGTAGAGGTCAGCCACGTTCTTTATGAGTCCGCGGCGGAAGTATTCGTCCACGGTCTCGGGACCGAGACTCTCGATATTCATTGCCTTGCGCGAGATGAAATGCTCTATCTTACCCTTTATCTGTGGCGGACAGGCGGAGTCGTTTGGACAGTAGTGAGCAGCCTCGCCCTCATAGCGGACAAGCGGAGTGCCGCATTCAGGACACACCTCCGCAAATTTTACTGGCTCTGTGCCCGGCTCTCGGGCATCCTCGTCAACACCCACAATCTTGGGTATTATCTCGCCGCCCTTCTCCACATACACGTAGTCTCCCTCGTGCAGATTGAGCGAGCGGATGAAGTCTTCGTTGTTCAGCGTGGCGCGCTTCACGGTGGTGCCTGCCAGCTGCACCGGCTCCATGTTTGCCACGGGGGTCACCGCTCCCGTGCGTCCCACCTGATAGGTGACCTGCAGCAGCCGCGTGCGTGCCCGCTCAGCCTTAAACTTATAGGCAATCGCCCAGCGCGGACTCTTTGCAGTGTAGCCCAGTGAGCGCTGCTGGCGCAGCGAGTTAACCTTGAGCACCACGCCGTCGGTGGCTACGGGCAGCTTCTTGCGCTCCTCGTCCCAGTAGTTTATGAAGTCGTAGACCTCCTGCAGGGTTCTTACCTTGCGTGTTGTGTCGCTTATCTTGAATCCCCAGCGGCGTGCCGCCATCAGACTCTCGTAGTGCCCGCTGTCGGGAGCGCTGTCGCCAGGTATATAATATAGGTATGCGTCGAGCCCCCGGCTTGCCACCAGTTCTGGGTTGAGACTCTTCAGTGTGCCGCTGGCGGCGTTGCGCGGATTGGCGAAGAGCGGTTCCTCGGCAGCCTCGCGCTCGGCGTTGAGCCGCTCAAACACGCTCCACGGCATGAGCACCTCGCCGCGAATCTCGAAGTCATTGGGCCAGTCAGAGCCTTGCAGCACCAGCGGTATGCTCTTGATGGTGCGCACGTTGGCGGTCACGTCATCTCCGTGTACTCCGTCACCGCGGGTCACGGCACGCACGAGCCGGCCCTCCTCATATATTAGACTTATCGACAGTCCGTCGAACTTCATCTCACAGCATATCTCAAAAGGCTCACCCTCCAGTCCGCGGCTAACCTGGTCGTACCATTCCGCCACGTCGCCCTCGCTGTAGGTGTTGGCGAGCGACAGCATCGGATAGCGGTGTGTCACCTGTTGAAACTCGCCACCGAGGTCGCTTCCCACGCGCTGTGTCGGCGAGTTGGCGTCGTACATCTCGGGATGTCTGTCTTCCAGCGTCTGCAGTTCCTTCATCAGTGCGTCAAACTCCTGGTCGGTTATCTCCGGGGCATTCAGCACATAGTAGTTGTGGTTGTGGCGGTGTAGTTCCTGCCGCAGTTCATATATTCTTTCGGTCTCGTTCATCTTTCAGTGTTGAGTGTGAAGTGTGGAATGTTGAGTTTATGCGTGCCTTTTGAGGAATATCGAATGGTCTATGCAGTTCGGAAGTTCCTCTTTATAGTGTGTCACCATTATCAGTGTCTTGTTGCGCCGCCTGCAAAAAGCCTCGGTAACATCTTTCACCAGCTGACGGTTGCGGTCGTCCAGTCCGTGCAGTGGCTCATCGAGGATTAGCAGCTCGGGGTCTTTCACAAAAGCGCGTGCCAGCAGCACCAGCCGCTGCTCGCCGCTTGATAGTTTCAGGAATGTGGTGTCAGCCTTGTCTGCCATGCCAAACACTCCGAGCCACCAGCGGCAGATGTCGTATTCCTCGGGGCGCGGCTTCACGTATAGCCCCACGGAGTCTTTCAGTCCGCTTGCCACAATGCGTATTGCCGGCAGGTCGCGCTGGTAGGCGCGGTGCATCTCGGGAGATACATATCCTATATGTTTCTTAATGTCCCAGATTGTCTCGCCGCTGCCGCGCCGGTCGTCGAAGAGCACGATGTTGCAGGCATAGCTCTGCGGATTGTCGGCACACACGAGACTCAGCAGCGTCGACTTTCCGGCACCGTTCTGTCCGCTCAGCGCCCAGCGCTCGCCGTTCATCACCCTCCAGTCGAGGTCTTTCAGAATTGTCCGGCTGCCGTAGCGTATGCACACCTTCTGCATGTTCACCACCTCGCGGGCATTGTAGTCGCCGTCCTTGTAGGGCAGGTTTTCTATTGCCTGCACAGTCTCGGGGCTTAGCACTCGCTGCGGACGCTGCGGACGGGTCTTGAGATATTCCTCAAGCGTCACCTTTTTGCCGACAACCATGTCCTTCACTTCCACCACGTGGGTGATGAACGGCGGTATGTCGTCGGTCTTGCTCAGCACCAGCATTATCTGCAGTGAGCGCTCGCGGCTCAGCATGGCGAGGATGTCACGCAGCTGGTCACGTGTGCCGGCATCCAGTCCAATGAAGGGATTGTCCATTATCAGCACCCTCGGATTGCCTAATAGCACCTTTATCAGCTGCAGTTTGCGCAGCTCGCCGCTCGACAGAAGTATTATGTATTTGTCGAGCAGGTGCTCCATGTGGAAAAACTCGTAGAGATGCTTTTGCCACGCTCTGCGCTCTGGGGTGTCGTCGCCGCTTATGGTGTAGATGTGCTCCAGGATGTCGCCCACCACTGGAGTGTTGTCGTCAATCTCCGCCTGATTCCACCGCTGCTGCAGGTAGTATGTGCCATCGCTGTCTCCATAGGAGTCGCGGAAAGCTATGTAACGAATGTTTTCCGACACCATCTTGGCTGTGCTTGGCGCAAAGTCGTATTCCGGGTCGTGCATCAGCAGCGGATGCTTGCAGGTGATGATGTCCACAAGCATAGTCTTTCCGCCGCCGTTGGGACCAACGATGGCTATGTGCTCGCCGTCGAGAGCCTCAAAGTCAACGGGCTGAGCCATGCGCCATTCGGGCATTCTCACCACGCCGCCGTGTATTGATATTATTTTTTGCATTGTTTTTTCTTGTAAGAGGGGTAGGAACTGTAGGAGAGGTAAGAGTTGTAGGAGGGGTAAGACTAATATTTTAGTTGCGCTTTTTCCAAAGGCAGAACCATATTATCGCCACCACAAGGCAAACCACTCCAAGCGAATATCCCGTGGCAGGCGGCAGGTTGAGCGCCTGCTTGCTCACAAAGATGAATGTGGAGCAGACTGTGGTCATAAACAGTGCCGGGATGAGCGTGATGATATATGGTTTCTTCTCGCGCACAAGATATACGGTGAGCGCCCACAGGGTGAACACCGAGAGCGCCTGGTTTGCCCATCCGAAATACTGCCATAGTACGTTGAAGCCGTCCTTGTTGTTTATCTGCCAGAGCAGCAGCGCAACGGTGGCGCCAAACAGCGGCACGCAGATGTAGAGACGCTTGCGAAGGCTCTTCTGCTCCATGCCGAGAAACTCAGCGATGATGAGTCGGGCAGAGCGCAGGGCTGTGTCGCCGCTGGTTATCGGGGCTGCCACCACGCCAAGCAGCGCCAGTATGCCACCGGCTACTCCGAGCCACTCCTTACATATTATATTTACCACCGAGGGGGCTGCCGTTGAGTAGCCGTCGGGAGCCACTGCCGCCAGAATCTCGTAACCTGGCGCAGGATTGCCATAGAAGAAGTATGCCGATACGGTTGCCCAGATGAGTGCCACTATTCCCTCGGTTATCATTGCTCCGTAGAATATAGGACGTCCCATCTTTTCGCTCTCCATGCAGCGCGCCATGAGTGGCGACTGTGTGGCGTGGAAGCCGCTGATGGCTCCGCAGGCTATGGTTATGAATAGGGCAGGGAAGATGCTGTCCTTGAATGTGTCGGGGTGGGTGGCTGCACCGAGATTGCCGAAGTCGCTCCACAGCTCAGGCACGTCGGGCATCTTTATAAACAGCATTATCATCAGGGCAAACGCCATGAACAGCAGCGAGAAAGCGAAGAGCGGGTAAATCTTTCCTATAATCTTGTCGACGGGCAACATCGTGGCGATGATATAATAGATGAATATCACGATTATCCACATGGTGCCGCTACCCCAGATGTCCTTCAAGATTCCTGCCGGACTCGACACGAACACTGCGCCCACCATGATGAGCAGAAAGACGGTGAATACGAGCATCACCTTCTTGGTGCCCTGACCCAGGAACTTGCCGATGAGCTCGGGCAGTCCGGCACCGCCGTTGCGAATGCTAAGCATACCGCTCATATAGTCGTGCATGGCTCCGGCGAAGATGCAGCCGAGCACAATCCACAGATATGCCACGGGACCGAACTTTGCGCCCATGATGGCTCCGAAGATGGGACCTGTGCCGGCGATGTTGAGAAACTGAATCATGAATATCTTCCATCGTGGCAGAACCATGAAGTCGATGCCGTCGGCCTTGGTCACGGCTGGGGTCGGGCGGTCGGTTGGAGCCATTGTGCGCTCCACAATGCGTCCGTAGATGAAGTAGCCTGCAATGAGTGCTATGAGGCTGATTACGAATGTTACCATTTTTTTTGTGTTGTTTTGTTTTTATTGTTGGTTATATATTTTTTTAGTTGTGAAAGGGAGTGATAACTCCTTTATAAATAAGGTCGCATTCCCCGCATAATCACGTCGTCGTAGCCATAGATGTCGGGATGTGAGATGATATTGCCACTGGCATCGGGAAACATCGTGAAGTACAGTATGTGTACTGGAATTGCGGGACTTACCGCTTTGTTGGATATCAGCCGCCGCTCGCTGTCGGGATTAGCCTTCACGTAGCGTTTGCCCCTGTCGGTCTCGGGCGGCAGGTTCATTGATATTCTTATCTTGTCGTATGTCCATTCATCGGCACTGTTGCCAAGCACAAACTTGGCAAGGTCGAACGGACGCTCCACTCTCACGCAGCCGTGGGAAATGGCTCTTATGTCGCGGTTAAAAAATCCGCGGCTGTTGGTGTCGTGCAGATACACCGACATATTATTCTTGAAACGGAAGATGATGCGCCCCAGAGAGTTGCCCTCTCCGCCGCGCTGGCTTACACGGTAGTTGCCGCTGCGCAGCATCGATGCCGATACGCGGGTGGGACTAAGTTCCTCGCCTGTCTCACGGTCTACGATGTAATAGTTGTTGCGGTTGAAGTATGCCGTGTCACCGGCGTGACGCACAATGTCGTGAGTGATGATGCTCATGGGAATGTGCCACTGCGGGTTCAGCTCAATGCGCTCAATCATGCTGTGGAGTATCGGAGTCTTGGTCTTCGTGGCTCCACAGCCCACCTTCATGTTGTCTACGCAGCGTCCGTTGGCGTAGGCATACAGTCGGAACTCAGGAATGTTCACCACCACCGTCTTGCCATTTTTAAGGTCGGCTTTATCGTAACGCCAGCGGCAACGCTCCATGTTGGCGATTATCAGCATCCGCTGTTTCTCCGTGGCTGCGGGCAGCATGGCAAGCAGCGACTTGTAGAGACCGTCGTCGGGCTGTATCTCCTCAAGATATTGTGCCACGCTGTCGGCTGCAATCTTGCTGATAAGTGTGTTTAGGAAACTGTCATCGGGACGTTCTGCCTTCAGGTCGTAGAGCAACCTGTATCCGCGGAACCTGCGTGTAGAGTCGTTGGTGAGGATGCTGTCAAGACGGTTGAAGGTGTAGTTTGGATTAGTGAATCCGTAGCGTTGTCCCACGGCGTAGCGTGTGTAGGCACTCATGAGGTGGTACTCTAAGCGTGCCAGCACGTGATTGATGGTGTTGTTTTCGGTGTCGAAGTCGAGCTGCTGCATTCGCTTCATGTCTTCTTCGATGAGAGTGATGAAAAAGGCATCTTCGCTCAGCTTCATTGCTCCTACATTGGCTTTGAGGTGTTCCAACAGCCTATACGCTCCGTTGCTCACTCCAAATTTGTTTACCCACATCATCTTACCGCCGTCAGTATAATATTGTTTTACTCTGTTGTCGGCGAGAAGTCCTGTGTGTATGCTTTCGCATTTGCCAATAAGCAAACGCCTGACATTAGAGCCATTAATGACAAAGAGAGGCTCTTTTATTTCTGAAAAAGCCTCTGTTGTCAAGTTCTTGTGGCGGTTGCCTTGTTTACATGATGCAAGCGCCAAAGCAAAAACCAATGTTATTGTCAGCGTATAAAAACTTTTCTTACCACTGAACCGACTTTCAGAATGTAACACCCTTTTGGTAAGTTTAATTCTATACGTTGTGAAGTGCTCTCTATTTTTATCTTCTGTATAGGCTTGCCTGTAACCGATACAATTTCGAGAATCATGTTTTGCGCACCGTATACAGACACAGCTCTGTTCTCCATCTCTATTCGGATATTTGTGTCATCGGGCATATAATTCATTATAGGTTCGGCCGCTGCTTTTGCCGACACTTCTACAGGCATGAAGGTCATGGCGCATAATATTGCCGAAAGTATGTAAATCTTCTTCATATAAAAATACTTCAATTTGTTTTGTACGCTGCAAAGATACAAAAAAATAATATAATAGCAAAATATTATAACAAAAAAAAGCGCACTAAGGTGCTTTTTACTCAATTTATACGTCAAATACTTTCATTTCATCGCTCAATTGCGTGTTTTCAAACACTGTACGCGCCTCATCAAGCAGCACAGTCTCATCGTCGTAGCGTGCCGAGTAATGCCCGATTATCAGCTGGCGTGCTCCTGCATCACGTGCCACCGTTGCAGCCTGGCGTGCTGTGGAGTGGAAATACTTTTGGGCATTTAGTTCCTTGTCGCTGGCATATGTAGCTTCGTGATAGATGGTGGTAACCCCTTTCAGGCGCTCATGCAGCTGCGGCAGGTACACGGTGTCTGAGCAGTATGCGTACGCTCTTGGCTCCTCGGCGGGCAGTGTGAGCCGGCTGTTGGCTATCACCTCTCCGTCGGGCGTTGTCCAATCCATGCCGTTTTTTATGTTGTTTATCTGCGATATCGGAATATCATAGAAATCAATCATCTTTCGGTTGATATGGGGCAGGGTAGGCTTTTCCCTGAACAGGAAACCGCAGCAGGGCACACGGTGCCTAAGTGGCAGTGTGGTGACGGTCATGCTCCGGTCCTCATATATCACAGCCTCCTTACGTGTGTCTATGGCGTGAAACACTACGGGATATTCCAGCCCCGAGCAGAATGCGGCAATCTGGTCGTTGAGCAGACGCTCCAGCTCTCCGGTGGCATAGACATGCAGCGGTGCTGTTCTGCCAAGCATACCAAATGTGGAGATCAGTCCCATAAGTCCCAGACAGTGGTCGCCGTGAATGTGTGAGATGTATATCTGGTTCACCGATGTAAACTTCAGATGACTGCGGCGCAGCTGTATCTGTGTGCCCTCGCCGCAGTCTACAATCATTAGTTTACCGCGCAACTCCACCACCTGCGCCGATGAGAAGTGGCGCAGGGTGGGGTGTGCACTGCCGCATCCAAGAATGTGGACTCTGAATGGTTCCATCAGTTATCTTCTATGAATTTATAGATCGGGTTTATTGGTCGAGCTTTGCCTCACGCGAATATCTCAGAGTGTCCTCCGGGTTTGCATACACCAGTGAGTCGCTGTTGAGCTGCAGCAGGTTGTACACCTCTGTTTCTTCCTCTTCGCTGCCGCCCTCTCTTACCAATGTTATGTTTAGCTTGCCGTCGTCTATGCGCCAGGTCTTGTAGATGATGTTGCTCTGCTCTATGCTTTCGGCAATGCCTCCGTCTTTAAGGTCTATTCCCACAATCGAACTTCCGTCGAGCGGATTAGGCATGAACCATTGTCCCAGAAGGGTGTTGATGTTGAGCACAAACGAAGCCTCTGTTCTGTCGCTGTTTGCCACCACTGCCATTCTGTCGCCTGCAAGCAGTCCTCCAAACACCTGTCCGGACTCCATAGCTTTGTCGATGCTCAGGCTCAGGGTGTCGTTGTTGTCGGTAATCATCTGCAGGGTGTTCATGGCTGTGCCGTCGGCGCACACTCCAAACAGTGTCACAGGATTGTTGTTCTCTATCACCACGGTGTCTGAATCCATTGCCGGACCTTGCTGGGTTTTGTTTCCGCAGTTCACCAGTGTGGTCATGGCAAGCGCAATGAGTGCGCAAATTGCTGTTTTTCTCATAACTGTTTTTATTATTTTTTTGAATTAATTATAAGTCTTATAGGGGAATGTGGCTGATAGGGCTAATAAGCTTGATTTGCCCTATGGTTTCTTATTGTTTTTCCTTTTCCTTTGCCTCGTTCCACAGAGCGTCGAGCTCTCCGAGGGTCATTTCTTTCATATCTTTGCCTTGATGCTTGCACCGCTCCTCTATATAGTTGAAGCGGCTTATAAACTTGCGGTTTGTCATTTCAAGGGCAGTGTCGGGATTAAGTTTATACAGACGTGCGGCATTTACGATGCTGAACAGCACGTCGCCCAACTCACCGTTCTTGATGTCCTTGTCGCTGTCTTTTTCCAGTTCGGCGCGCAGTTCGTCGATTTCCTCATGCACCTTTGCCCACACATCGCCGCGGTCCTGCCAGTCGAATCCCACGTTGCGTGCCTTCTCCTGTATGCGGTATGCCTTGATGAGCGCCGGCAGTGCCGTGGGCACTCCGCTCAGCACGCTTTTGTTGCCGTCCTTTTCCTTCTGCTTTATCTGCTCCCAGTTCTGTTTCACCTCGCCGCTGGTCTTTGCTGTGCTGAACTGCTCGGTGCCATACTCGTCGGTCTTTCCGTCGTTCTCCGTGCCGTATGGCAGCGGACGGGGGTGGGGCGCTCCCACCTGTGACGGATGGTAGACGTGGGGATGGCGGAATATCAGCTTGTCTGTAAGTTTGTTGCATACATCGGCAATGTCAAAATCCTCAGTCTCCTCGCCTATGCGCGCATAAAATCCAATATGTAGAAGCACGTCGCCCAGTTCCTTGCAGATGTTATTCTGGTCGTTGTTCATTAGTGCCTCGCACAGTTCGTAGGTCTCCTCAATGGTGTTGGGGCGTAGGCTTTCGTTGGTTTGTTTCCTGTCCCACGGGCATTTCTCACGCAGTGTGTCGAGCGTATCGAGAAATCGTCCGAACGCTTCTATCTTTTCTTCTCTTGTGTGCATTGTTTTTTCTTGTAAAGATAATAATGTAGATGCAAAATTACATTAAAAAAATGAATAAGCAGACAAAATGCGTGAAACTTAACTTTTTTTTATTTTCCACTGCGCATGCTCCAGTGTCATGCGCAGTGGATTTTCTTGTTTAATGTAGTTTTATCCGCAGTGGAAGAACTGCTCCACCAGTTTCTGTATTTCCTCGTCGTTGCCCTCAATGTCCTGACGCAGTGTGCGGTCGCCGTATTTCCGCAGTCCGTCGATAAGTCCGTCGATCATGGCCGGACTGAACACGTCGTGGCGCTCAAACACCTCGCGCAGGCTGTTCAGGCAGTCGGCAGATGCAGCGCAGCTGTCGGGCAGCTGTGCCAGTGAGTTGAGCTTTGCCTCGTTCTCTTTCTGGTGTATGTTAACATTCACGTATGTCTTTTCCGCTATCTCCAGGGCATTGTCAATCTCAAATCCGTGACGGCATGCCACGGCGAGTCCAGCCATGAGCAGGTAGATGTTTGCCGAACCGTCGGGTGAGCGCATCTCCACCGTCTGTTTGTGCGATGTGTCGTAGACTGTGGCTTTCTCCAGCGGATTGGCGGCCGCGCACATGTTGGTCTTTGCCGACCATCCCAACGGCACCCTCACCAGCACAGAGCGGTTGCGGTCGCCCCAGCAGATGTTTGTGGGCGCCTCCTGGTGTGGCACAAGGCGGAAATACGATATTGGGTTGGTGTTGCCGAAGGCTGTTATTGCCGGTGCAAGCTCCATCATGCCTGCAATGGCGCGCCGGGCTGTGGCTGACAGCATGCCGTTTTCAGTCATCATGTTTTTGCCGTCCTTCATCATTCTCATGTGGATGTGCAGTCCCGACCCGGCTTTGCCGGTGGTGATTTTCGGGGCAAACGTTATGTCGTAGCCGTTTTGATAAGCTAAGTTGCGGATTATCCATTTTGCTATCATCAGCTGGTCGGCGGCATCCTCGGCATTCACAGGCAGGAACTCAATCTCATTCTGCTCGTAAATCATGTTGTCGAGTGTGAAGTTGCCCACCTCCGAGTGTCCGTACTTTATGCGTCCGCCAGCCTGTGCGATGTAAGCCATGCACTTGGTGCGGAAGTCGTTGAATTTGGCATAGGGCGCCGACTCATGATAGCCTTTCTGGTCGGTGGCAGGAAATTCTCCGCCGTCAACGTCAATTACATAATACTCCAGCTCGCCCATAGCCTGGAAGTCCATGCCTGTGACCTCCTTAAATGCCTTGCATGCCTTGCGCAGGGTGTATTCGGGCGCGCTCTCCAGCGGCTCTCCGTCCTTATTGAAGTAAGAGCACAGCATGGTGAGTGTGGGAATCTCGGCAAAGGGGTCGAGGAATGCTGTGCGAAATCTTGGAAGCACATACAGGTCGCTGCTGCCAGCCTCAATGAAGCTGAACAGGCTTGACCCGTCGACCCGCTCACCGCAGGTGAGTATCGACTCCAGATATTCCAAGTCGTTGATTGCAAAGTTGAGGGTTTTCAGTCTGCCGTCGCCGGCGGGATACATGAAGTTCACCATACGTATTCCGTTCTCGCTGATATAGCGTATGATGTCCTCTTTTGTAAATTCGTCACTTGTCTTGCCCAAATATGCCACTATGCAGTTTGGGTTCAGTTCGATAGCTTTGTTCATATTTACAGTTTGTTTAGGTTTGTTTTTATTCGTTGTCTGGCAAAAGTACAAATAAAAAGTCAATCCCCATAACTTTTTGCGATGAAAAAACTGATTTTAATATTTTTTATCTAATTAAGATTTTCTCGTAACTACACTGAATCAGCGATTGGCGTTGCTATTTCGGCGATTTAGAACTCCAAATCGCCGATTTAGAAGCGCCAATCGCTGATTAATGATTTTATGATAATATGCAAAAAGTAAATTACATAAAATTGATAACTCTTCTTAGATATTATGATTTCTATCCATTACTTCTATGGCAATATAACATAGCTTCGTGAGGGTGTGTTTTTCTTTCACTAATTGGTGTAATCCGTGCCTTAAAGGTAGTAGAGGGTTGGTCTTGACACACCTTCACGAAGCCATAATTAAGCCTGATAAAGTAATCGCTGTTTATTTATACAGAAACCGCTTGATGCTCTTTTTCGGTGTCTTTTCAAATTCCTCTTTCATAAGCTCTATCTCGCTTATCTTGCTGTAGGCAGGCATTTCCTGATTCAGTACGATGCGGTTTGCCTCCATCATGTTTTTCACCTCGATGTCGCTGAGGTGACGGTTGGTAATCTCATCGTAGTCGGGATATATGAGAGCCACGAGCTTGGCATCGCGCTGCACCACCACACTCTCAACAACAAGGTCCATGGAGTTTATCTTGTCTTCAATCTCCTCAGGATAGATGTTCTGCCCGTTAGCACTCAGCAGCATGTTTTTGCTGCGTCCCTTTATGAACACGTTGCCCTCGGCGTCCATTGTTCCAAGATCGCCTGTGTGATACCATCCGTCCTTGTCGATGGTCTGTGCCGTAGCCTCGGGATTCTTGTAATAGCCGAGCATGACGTTGAGACCACGGGCGAGAATCTCACCAGGAATGTTGGCTGGATCAGGGCTGTCAATCTTCACTTCCATGTGCACCACGGGACGTCCGCATGAGCCAGGCGCAAAGGTGCTGTAGTCGGCATAACAGATGATTGGAGCACATTCTGTGGCTCCATAGCCCACAGTGTAGGGGAAGCGTATGCGTTTGAGGAATTGCTCCACATCCTGATTGAAAGCCGCTCCGCCGATGATAATCTCATAGAAGTTGCCTCCAAATGCTTTGCGCACCTGCTCACAAATCTTGTCCTCAACCTTTTTGCTGATAAACGGCATGTTCATAAGCAGTCTGACCTTGCTGTCCTGGAGTTTTGGAAACACCTTTTTGCGTATGATTTTCTCAATAACCAGAGGCACTGCGATGATGATTGACGGTTTGATGTCGGAGAAAGCCTGGGCAATGATGGCCGGTGAGGGTACACGTGTGAGATAGTAGATATGGCAGCCGTGAAGGAACTCAAAGATAAACTCAAACGCCATGCCGTACATGTGTGCCATGGGAAGGATGCTTATCACCCTGTCGCCACGCTTGATAATGTCTTTGCCGAGCACTTGCATTGCAAAATCATAGTTGCTCCAAATGGCACGATAGGGAACCATCACCCCCTTGGAAAACCCTGTTGTTCCGCTGGTGTAGTTTATCATCGCCATCTGGTCAGGACTTTCCTCGTGATAATAACTGATGTGCTCTTTGCGGAAATATTTCGGATATTTTTTGCCGAACATCTCGTTGAGATGCTCGCGGGCGTATGTCAGTTTGTCGGTGCGTGATATCATGAGTGAATAGTCTGGAATGTTGATGATTCCCTCAAGATCTGGCATCTTTGCCGGATTGATGACTGTTGCCACGATGTCGCCCACAAACAGTATTCTCGCTTCGGAGTGGTTCACAATGTTGTGTATCTGATCGGCTGTGAACTCATGGAGTATTGGCACAGCTATAGCCCCATAGGTGAGTGTGGCAAGGAAAGCCACTGCCCAATTAGCGCTGTTGCGTCCGCACAGCGCCACTTTGTCGCCGCGCTTCAGCCCGCTGTTCTCAAACATAATGTGGAGCTTTTCTATTTTTCGCGCCACATCGTGATATTGCAGGGTTGCGCCCTTATAGTCGGTGAGTGCGTCAAGATCCCAATTGTCTATGATGCTTTTTTCAATGATTGCATTGAAGCTTGGTACTGTTGTGTTCATATCACTTACACCTTAATATAATATTATAATAATACCTCTTTATTTTGTCTTTCTGCCCCTTATATTTTGTCTGTATAAAGGTAGCGTTTGATGCTCTTCTTTGGAGTTTTTGCAAATTCCTCATTGTGCAGTTTTATCTGCGATATACGGCTGAATGGCGGCAGTATTTCGTTCAGTTCAGTGCGGTTTTGCTCCATGATGTCCATGATGTCCTTTTCGTTGAGTCCAATTTTGTCAGCCTCCTCCAGGTCAGGATGTACCAATGCCACGAGCTTGTTTTCCTTTTGCAGCACAATGCTTTCAATAACCATTGGCATGGAATTGAGCTTATCTTCAATTTCTTCAGGATAGATGTTTTGTCCGTTTGCTCCAAGCAGCATGTTCTTCAGACGTCCGCGAATAAACAGATGTCCGTCAGCACTTATCGTTCCAAGGTCACCTGTGTGATACCATCCGTCCTTGTCGAGTGCCTGCTCTGTGGCTTGCGGGTTCTTGTAATAGCCCTGCATCACGTTGATGCCTCGTGTCACAATCTCGCCGGCAATGTTTTCCGGGTCATTGCTTAGAATCTTTACCTCCATGTTGCTCACCGGTGTGCCGCATGATCCGCTGACAAAGTCGTTGTGGTCGCTGAAGGTAATGAGCGGCGCACACTCTGTGGCTCCATATCCCATGGTAATAGGGAAGCCGATGCTGCGCAGAAATGCCTCCACCTCCTGATTGAGCGGTGCGCCTCCCACCACCACCTCGTAAGCATTTCCTCCAAAAGCTTTCAAAGCATATTCACAGATGCGCTCTTTCACTTTCTTGTTCACCATAGGCATGTTCATGAGCAGCTTCATCTTGTTGGTTTGCACAATGGGGAAGATAGCCTTGCGCACAATCTTCTCCACCACGAGAGGAACTGCTATGACTATTGACGGCTTGATGTCGGAAAAAGCTTTTGCTATGATTGCCGGTGAGGGCAGACGGTTGAGGAAATAAATGTGCATGCCGTGACAGAATCCAAAGATAAATTCTATTGCCATGCCGTACATGTGTGCCATTGGCAGAGTGCTCAGCATATTGCTGCCAGATGCCACCTTGGTTCCTATTGCTTGCATGCAGAAGTCAAGATTGCTCCACAGAGCCCTGTAGGGCAGCATCACTCCTTTTGAAAATCCTGTGGTGCCGCTGGTGTAGTTGATCAGTGCCAGTTCCTCGGGGCTGTCAACATGGTAGTGTACGTCTTCTTTTCTGAATGCTCTCGGGTAGCGTCTGCCGAACAGTTCGTTGAGGTGCTCGCGGGCATAGTCAAGTTTTTCTGAGCGTGAGGTGTGAATGCTGAAGTCGGGCAGGTTGATGATACCTTCGAGTGCTGGCATCTTGCCTGCATCGATGCTCTTCACCACGATATCGCCTACAAACAGCATCTTTGCCTCTGAATGGTTAACAATGTTATATATCTGCTCTTCGTTGAACTCATGCAATACCGGCACCGCCACTGCCCCGTAGGTGAGAGTTGCAAAGAATGCCACAGCCCAGTGTGAGCTGTTGCGTCCGCAAATGGCAATTTTATCGCCTTTTCTCACCCCGCTGTACTCAAGGAGAATGTGTACTTTCTCTATTTTCCGTGCCACATCGTGGAATTGGTATGTCACTCCCTGATAATCGGTCAGGGCATCTTTGGTCCAGTTGTCTACTATACTTTTTTCTATGTATGAATTGAAACTATTCATTGCACAATTTTATAAATTATGTGCAAAGGTAATATTTTTCCTGCACATTCGCAAAAATTATGTGCAATATTTTGTTTTTTATTAAAAAAAAAGTGAATTTTGTTTGCCAACTGAACATATTTCATTAACTTTGCAGAGCAATAAAGATACAGAATATATAAATGGCAAACATCTTTACAAAAGCTTTTCTCGGGCTTATTCTCCTGATGTTGCCGTCGGTTGTGACGGCACAGTCGGACGACATGCGGCAAAGAGAGCTGCGTTTGGGAATAATGCTTCCTCTGCACGATGATAATGGCGACGGGCGCCGCATGGTGGAGTACTATCGCGGTGTGCTCATGGCTTGCGACAGCCTGAACCATATAGGAATATCCGTTGACGTGAAAGCCGTGAACTGTGGCGATGACTCCGATGTGGCTACGCTGTTCAATAAAAACAGGATGGCAGACAGAGACGTTATTATCGGACCGCTCTACAGCAGTCAGGTGCCGATGCTCGGCAAGTTGGCGGAAAACAACGGCATCAAGCTGTTCATACCGTTTAGTATCGAAACACCCGAGATTTATACCAACCGCAACATTTTTCAGGTGTATCAGAATACCAACGATTTCAACGAGTTGAGCATACAGCGCTTTCTTGAACGTTTCAAGGGATACCACACGGTGGTGGTTGACTGCAATGACACGACGAGCCGCAAGGGAATTTTCACTTTCGGGTTGCGGCGCCGTCTGGAGAATATGTCGCGAACGTACAGCATAACAAATCTAAATTCAAGCGAGACACAGTTTGCCAAGGCTTTCAGCACCACAATGCCCAATGTGGTGATTCTCAACACAGGGCGGTCGCCACAGCTCAATGTGGTGTTTGCCAAGCTTAACGGGCTTGTCACTGTACGTCCCGACTTGAAAATCTCAATGTTCGGATATACAGAGTGGCTAATGTACACAAAATATGCGCTCGACAATTTCTATAAGTTCGATGTGTATATTCCCTCTGCATTTTTCTACAATCCGCTTACATCGCGTACCCGCCGCTTCGAGACAAAATATCGCTGGAACTTCCATCAGGACATGATGCAGTCGTTGCCGCGCTTTGCCATCACGGGATTCGACCATGCCTGCTGGCTGTTGCAGGGACTTCACATGTATGGCAGAAACTTTCAGGGTGCTGCCGGCTCAACAGGATATACTCCCACGCAGACACCGTTGAAGTTTGAACGTATAGGAGCCGGAGGACTGCAGAACCGCAGTATTATGTTTGTACACTATACGCCCGACCACCGTGTGGAGACTATAAATTATTAAGTTACAGAATCAATGTTGAACAAAATACATATAATAAAAAAAGATGCAAGATACTGCGCATTGGTGCTGATGCTGGCATTGGGCTGTGGAAAAGCTGCGGCACAGGTAGGCGACTACCGTACTGATTTGGCAGTGGGATTTAATGGAGGTTACACAATGTCAACTGTGGGATTTTCTCCTAAAGTACCGCAAAAAAGTCTTGGCGGATTTACTGCCGGCATGACTGTGAGATACACATGTGAGAAATATTTCAATAGCATCTGCGCCATAGTTGGTGAGCTTAACGTTACGCAGATGGGATGGAAGGACGATATTCTTGACATCAACGATAGTCCTGTGCTTATACCCGGCACAGATACCCCTGAGGAATATCAGCGCACGCTGACATATATTCAGATGCCGCTGCTTGCACGGTTAGGGTGGGGACGTGAGCGCCGCGGAGTGCAGGCATTTTTCCAGCTCGGTCCACAGTTGGGATATATGCTTAGTGACAAGAGTAGGCAGAACTTTGAACATAACAAGCGCAACACTGCTGACCGTGTGGGGATAATGTATGATGCCGTGCAGGACACGCTTTCCATCGACCGTAAGTTCGACTATGGTATAGCCGTGGGAGCAGGCATTGAGTTCTCTCACCCCAAGATAGGGCACTTTATGCTTGAGGGACGTTATTATTACGGTTTGGGCAATATCTTCAACAGTAGCAAACGCGATTATTTTGGACGCTCAAACAATAACTCTATAATGATAAAGCTCACTTATCTATTCGATGTGATAAGGACAAAGAACGATAAAATAAAGTAGACGAGTTGTTATTCAGTTGACAAGTTAACTGAATAACAACTCGTCAACTAACAAAAATATACACTAAAATGAAAATAGGAGACAAAGTAAGATTTCTAAGTGAGACAGGAGGCGGAAAGATTGCCGGTTTCAAAGGCGATTTGGTGCTGGTGGAGGATGAAGACGGATTTCAGATTCCTACACTCAAGAACGAGGTAGTGGTGGTCACTGATGAAGATTTCAGCACTAAGCATCTTGTTGAGGTAAAACAGCAGAAAAAGATTGTTACCGATGATAACGAGGATTACGACCCGGCAGACCGTCCTGTGACATTCAAGGCTCCATCACAGGACCGCAAGGGCGGTGAGCTGCTTTCAGTCTACATTGCCTTTGTGCCTATGGATGTCAATGCCATAACGAACAGTCGCTTTGAAACGTATATTGTGAACGATTGCAACTACTCGCTGCATTATGTCTACATGATAGCCGAGGGCAACGCATGGCAGGTGCGCAGCATTGGTGATATCGACCCCAACACTAAGGTGTTTATCGAGGAATTCGGACATGCCGACCTCAGCTCTATGGAACGCATGGCGATACAGCTCACAGCATATAAGCACGACAAGCCGTTTCTCATCAAGCCTGTGGTTGACATGCAGATGCGTATCGACGGTGTGAAGTTCTACAAGCTGCACTCATTCGAGGAAAACGACTTTTTCGAGCAGCCGGCAATCATATACACCATCATAGAGAACGATGTGCCGGCACGCCCGCTGGTTATCGATGCTAAAAAGCTGAAGCAGGAGATGGTGCAGAAAGCTAATGCCGACAAGGTTGACGTAAAGGCTGAGATGCGCCGCAAGGCAAAGGAAATGGCAAAGAAAGACAAGAATGCACCAATAGTTATAGACCTTCATGCCGGCGAATTGCTTGAGACTACTGCAGGAATGAGTGCCAGCGACATTCTGAACTATCAGCTTGAGACAATGCGCAAGACCATGCAGGAATATATTAAAGAGAAGGGACGCAAGATTGTGTTTATCCACGGTAAAGGTGAGGGAGTGCTGCGCCAGGCGGTAATTAACGAGTTGCGTTACCGCTACAAGAACTGCCCTTATCAGGACGCCTCGTTTCAGGAATACGGATATGGCGCAACGCAAGTGACAATAAAATAATTCAGTATATAGAGAAATTTTTGAAGTATGAAATCAACCGTACAGACAAAGCGACACGGATTTGTAAAGGTGGCTGCAGCCATTCCTGCCGTAAGGGTAGCAGATCCCGAGTTTAATGCCACTCAGATAATAAAGGCGATAAAGGATGCTGCCAAACGCGGTGTGGATATAATAACATTTCCAGAGTTGTGCATTACAGGCTACAGCTGTCAGGATCTGTTTCGGTCCACTTTGCTGCTTGACGCTGCCGAGAAGGCTCTCGACAAAATTATGGAGGCAACCGAAGATCTTAAGATTGTTTCAATTGTAGGAATGCCCGTTAGGGTGGGCTATATGCTCGTGAATGCTGCTGTGGTTATATCCGAAGGAGCAAAAGCCGGTATTGTGGGAAAACGCAATCTTCCCAATTATGGCGAATTTTATGAGAAGCGGTGGTTTCAGACCACTCCACCTACAGTGAAACTGGAGTATGAAGATGATTTGGAGGAGCCTATATATAAAGGCTGCAGAAATATTGTTTTCGAGCTTGATAAAGTAAACTTTGGCATAGAGATATGCGAGGATGTGTGGGCGCCAAAACCTCCGTCGTGCGACTTGGCACTTGGTGGTGCAGACATTATTTTCAATCTCTCTGCCAGTGATGATCTCATAGGCAAGCATAATTACCTTCACTCGCTGCTTGCACAGCAGTCGGCACGCTGCATCTGCGGGTATGTGTATGCAAGCTGCGGTTTTGGCGAGAGCACCCAGGATGTAGTATATGGCGGCAATGCCTTTATCTTTGAGAATGGCAGGCAGCTTGCAGCCAATGAGCGTTTTCATATTGTTGAAAAAGGTTATCAGATGATTGTCTCCGACATTGACGTGGAGCGCCTCCGCGGAGAGCGCCGTGCCAATACCTCGTTTACGGGGGCTGCCCGTGATGTGGAAGTTGACAGCATCAGTGTTCCTTCATTTGTAGACTTTGATGCTCCTTTTAAACTTGAGCGTACAGTCGATCCGCATCCGTTTATTCCTTCAACCGACGATATGGCGGCAAGCTGTCAGGAGATTCTCGACATACAGACTCTCGGTCTGTGCAAGCGCCTGCACCACATCAACAGTAAGTGTGCGGTGGTGGGTATCAGTGGCGGACTTGACTCCACGCTTGCCCTGCTTGTGACGGTGAGGGCTTTCGACCGTCTGGAACTCGACCGCAAAGGTATAGTTGGTGTTACAATGCCGGGATTCGGTACAACCGACCGCACATACAACAATGCCATGGCACTGATGAAGTCGCTCGGAATCACCATCCGCGAAATAAGCATCGCCAAGAGTGTTACACAACACTTTGCCGACATAGGTCACGAAATTGCAAAACAGGACATAACCTACGAGAACAGTCAGGCTCGTGAGCGCACCCAGATTCTTATGGATGTGAGCAACCAGATGAACGGAATTGTCGTGGGCACTGGTGACCTGAGTGAGCTGGCTCTCGGCTGGGCTACCTACAACGGCGACCACATGTCGATGTATGGTGTCAATGCAAGTGTTCCGAAAACTCTTATACGTCATCTTGTGAACTATGTGGCTACCGTTGAGGCTGACAAAAAGTCGCGCGCCACTTTGCTCGACATCATCGACACTCCGATAAGTCCTGAACTCATTCCTGCCGACAAGAACGGCAACATAAAGCAGAAGACCGAAGATCTTGTGGGGCCGTATGAACTGCATGATTTCTTCCTTTACTACATGCTCCGCTATGGTTTCTCGCCATCAAAAATTTTCATGTTGGCACAGCGTGCTTTCGACGGCAGTCACCCTGATGCAGGAAAGTATAGTCCTAAGGATATAAAACATTGGCTTACAGTATGCTGTCGTCGTTTCTTTACTCAGCAGTTTAAGCGTTCATGCCTGCCCGATGGTCCCAAGGTGGGTAGCGTCAGCCTTTCGCCACGTGGTGACTGGCGTATGCCGAGCGATGCCTCTGCCACATTGTGGATAAAGGAGTGTGAAGCGCTTTAATACACATCAACTAAATATAATTAAGGTAAATTATGCAGGTATTGATATCCATAGGAAGTAATTTTGAGGCACAGAAGAATGTGCCGGAGGCTATTCGTCTTTTATCGCAACTTTTGGCTGACGTCACTGTGTCGAGGATTATCACTACCCGTCCGTTTGGTGAGCAGTATAGGGATAACTTCCATAACTGTCTCATCAGCGGTTTTACCTCTTTGCCGATTGCCGCACTTGAACAGTTGCTGAAACATGTTGAGCAGCGTATTGGCAGAACCGGAGGCAGCAAGATAACCGGTATTGTGCATGTAGATCTCGACATATTGATGTATGATGGAATGAAGTATCACCTCAATGACTGGCAGCGTCCTTATGTGCTCAAGCTCATTGATGAAGTGAGTGATTGAACGGTATTCTCAACTGTGTGTGAATGCCAGAGTCATCACGCTGAATCGTATTCCTTCAATTCTTTTAAAGGCTGCTGCGCAGGCAATGACGGTGGCTCCTGTTGTTGCCACATCATCTACTATCAGGATGTGCTTGTCGGTAAGGCTTCCGCCATCGGTAGCCAGTACAAACTGTTCATTAACATTCTCCATGCGGCTGTGACGGCTCAGTCTGGTCTGACTCTCCTTAAATCCTTTTCTTATCACAATATGTGAGTTCGACTCTATGCCGCTGATTTCCGATATTCCCTGCGTCAGCATCGCACTTTGGTTATAGCCGCGTTGCTTCATTCTGTTTGGAGCGAGTGGCACAGGTATAATCAGGTCTATTCCTTCGAAGAATCCCGATGCCATGACTTCGTTCGCCATCATTCTGCCCATCACAATACCGATTTCGGGTTTGTGACTGTATTTAAGGTTATATACAATCTTGCTTGTGTTTGATTGTGGCTGGTATAAAAACATGGCTGTTGCCCGTTCTATGGGCATTTGTCCCCAAAACATTTGTGCCATGATGTTGTCAAGTGGCTTGAGGTGAAAAAAAGTGCGGGGAATATGTAGCTGGCATACACCACATACATATTCCTCGCCTGTTGACAAACGTTTGCCGCACATCACACACATTCGTGGCGCTACAAAGTCAAGCAAACGAGTTGACGAGTAGATGAATAGACGAGTAAACAAGTTGATAGCTCTTTCCTTTTCTAATCTCATTTTATTGATAACTTGTTTACTCGTCTACTTGTCAACTTATCTACTTAATAATTTTCTCCAATTGGCTCACGTTGTCACGTATCTCTTTGTCCGACAGCGAGTAATTGTGCAGGTCGCCGCTGAGATACTGCTCATACGATGGCATGTCGATGAGCCCGTGACCGGAAAGGTTGAACAGAATCACTTTTTCTTCGCCGTTTTCCTTGCAGTGTCTTGCTTCGCGGATGGCGGCGGCAATGGCGTGGCAACTCTCGGGAGCAGGTATTATTCCCTCGCTGCGTGCAAACAGCATACCGGCATCAAACGACTCTATCTGCGGTATGTCCACACCATGCATCATGTTGTCTTTTATCAGCTGACTTACTATAGTGCCGGCACCGTGGAAACGCAGACCACCGGCATGAATGTTCGATGGTTTAAAATTGTGTCCCAAAGTAAACATTGGTATCAGTGGAGTGTAGCCTGCCTCGTCGCCAAAGTCATATTGGAATACGCCTCGTGTCAGTTTAGGACAACTGTCTGGCTCGGCTGCGATAAACTCTGTGTTCTTACCGTCAAGAATGTTGTGGCGCATGAACGGGAACGATATGCCTCCGAAATTGGAGCCACCGCCAAAACAGCCGATGACGATGTCTGGATATTCACCAGCCTTCTCCATTTGCTTTTCGGCTTCCAAACCAATTATGGACTGGTGTAGTGTGACGTGATTCATCACCGACCCGAGGGTGTATTTGCATCCTGGGGTGGTTGTGGCAAGCTCAACAGCCTCTGAGATGGCGGTGCCCAGCGAACCGGGGTGCAGAGGGTCGCGGGTGATGATGTCCTTGCCTGCACGGGTGGATAGCGACGGCGAGCCTTGCACTGTGGCACCAAAAGTGCGCATTATGCTGCTGCGGTATGGTTTCTGCTGCATGGTGATTTTCACCTGATATACGGCAGCTTCAAGTCCGAATAATTTTGCAGCATACGACAATGCCGCTCCCCACTGACCGGCTCCCGTCTCTGTAGTCACATTGGTGGTACCTTCCTGCTTGCAGTAGTATGCCTGCGGAATGGCTGAGTTCACCTTGTGTGAGCCGAGAGGGTTCACGCTTTCGTTCTTGAAATATATGTGTGCAGGGGTGTCGAGTGCCTCTTCAAGTGCGTATGCTCTCACAAGTGGGGTGGAGCGGTAGTATTTGTAAAGGTCGAGCACTGGCTCAGGTATGTCAATCCATGCGTGCTCGGTGTCAAGTTCCTGCACACAGCATTCGTGTGCAAACACTTTCGACAGTTCTTCAACGGTTACAGGTTGCTTTGTTGCGGGATTAAGCATGGGCAATGGCTTGTTAACCATGTCCGCTTGAATGTTATACCACTGGCGTGGCAGTTCGCTCTCTTCGAGCAGGAATTTCTTTTGTCCTTTTAGCATTTTATCATCTGTTTGGTTATTCTGTTGCAAAAGTAACATTTTTTTTCTATATAACCAAACATTTATGCAAAAATATGCTGTTTATGGTGTGATTATGCAATTTTTATCAGAATGGCGAATGCCGGATAGCATTGGATAAAAGATTGATTTTGGTATGTAAAAACTCCCCTATATAATATTAACGTTCGCGCGTACATTAATATTATATAGGGGGATAGTTGTATGTTGTTTAGAACAGTCTGCCGCGGATACTGAACTTCAGCACCGGATAAACTGTGAGCTTGTCTACGATATCCGAAATGTCGTCAGAAGCTTTTTCGCCGCTGAATGTCTCAAGCAGGTTGTCATTGTCGCCGGAATAAACCTTTGGTGTGCCGTGGAACTGCACTCCAAGCTCAAAGCGTGCGCCTATACGATTCTTGGGTACAAGACGGCCGAAGCCGAGACCAAGGTAAGGACGGAATGAGCTGACCTTAATGCCACCCGACGCATTACCGTTTCTGTCGATTTCTATCCTGTATTTGTCGATTTCCATGCTTGGGTCAAAATTGGTTACATCCTGCTGCTGATAGAGTTGTGCAACTACGTCGCTATGTCCTGAGAGCTCTGCGAGGTCGGCACCGCCAGTCGAGAAACCGGCTGCCACGAAGAACTTTGAGTTGCCGCCAAAAGGATAAACGTGTGCTTTGAAGTCAATGGTGGTGCGGGCAAAGTTGCCTTCAACCCTTATTTGGTCGCTCTGTGACTGGTCAATACCGTTGATTTTGTAATTGTATGTTGCATCTACGTCGCCGTGTACCTTTATGCCTGGCATGAAGTTCATGCCTAATTCCATCTCTACAAAATTGGTAAGGCATGTTGCAACGCTTATGTTGATACCTTCGGTGCCTGCTCCTACTCCCAGTCCCCAGTGGTTGGCAAGTTTGCGGTTGAAATCACTCTATGCTGTAGCATTGCCTATTGACAATACAGCCATTACTGCTAAAAAAATCTTTTTCATGTTTATGAAATTTTAGAAAATGTACAAATTTAATATAATTATTTGTTTTTTATCTATATACACTTGCCAGCCCTGAGGCGGTGTGCCATGCCATGTGGCTTATCATCGTGTTATAGTTTGCGCCGCCGCTCTCGTAGCACTCCAACGGTACGAACATGCTTATCACAGCCATACGTCTAGAGTCGAGGGTGAAAGCATTGAAGTTTACGTGACCTGCCGACATCCATTCACGCGATGTGTTGAAACTGCTGTAAGCCACAGTGTTGCTGAGTGCCCTTTGCCATTCGCTGGCAACGGTCTCCGGGGTGTTGGCTTTCACAATGTCGAGCGCATCATAGAATATCGGGTTTCTGTCATATCCGGTTCCGGCGGGAGTGTAGCGCCCGAAGTAGTAAATCACGCCGTCGGCTGAGGGCCACGGCTGGGGCATTGCCGTCCACATCTGCCGTGCTGCCTGTGCAAGAGGTTCCATGTCGGCAGTGCGCACAGCCGACAGAGGAACAGAGTAAGTGGTGCCACCGTATTGTTGGTTGGCGTATGCCTTTTCATATTCGTCAATAATGCCTTTATAGAAGTCGGTGCTGCGGCTGAAGAAGTGGGGCACAACGGCATCGTATGGAGCACCGTATGCAGGAATCTCTGCAGGTGAGCCAATGAGCCATTCTGTTGCATTTCTCAGTTCGTAGGCGTTCTCCACGCACTGGAAACAGCAGATGTCGGCAAAAATGAATTTGAACTTTATGCCGGTTTCGGTAATATATTTCGCCATTGACGGAGTGTTCATCCATTTTCCGCGGTCGCTGCCTGGTGAGTTTGTGCCGTTGTCAATTCCAAATGCCCTTTTGGGACCGCCGGAACGTGTGGTCACGGAGTCCTCGATTAGCCATCCCGAGGCGTGCCCCCAGAGCACCAGCCCGTAGTCTTGTGCAGGATAGTTTGCAGCTGTCCATTTTATTATGTCGCGCATCTCTCGCGGGTCAGATGCCGTGATGTCGGTTGCAAATTCCTTCACCTTGGTAATCGTACCGTCTGTAATCTCGGCTATATACGGCATTTCTGTGGTGCTTGCCCTGTCGACGAAGGCTATCAGGTGGTCGTCTTTTGACAGGCTCTGCGCTCCCTTTACCATCATGGCGAGGTTAGTGTCAAAGAAATCGTTGAGTGTATTCTCGGCTGAAACGTACATCAGCACCGTGCGTCCTTTCGGGGTGATATCCGGTTCGTCATCGTGGTCACTGCCGCACGAGGAAAATGCTGCCCAAAGGCAAATCATAGTTAATAAATACTTCATTTCGTAATATTTTTGATGCAAAGTTAATGTTTTTTCCTGAAAAAATTGTAACTTTGCGCCACAAAAGTGCAAAATGCAATGAAAAAACTATTAAAATACATATTTTTGCTGCTTCCTGCGGTTGCTGTCGCACAGAATCAGAATCCTTACATTCAGTGTGAGGATACCTGCGAGCATATCCATGGCATAGACATAAGTCACTATCAGGGCGAGGTGTTTTGGGAAACTATCGGTGAGAACACCAATATACGCTATGTTTATATCAAGGCTACCGAGGGCGGTGACAGGATTGACGCCACTTACGAGCGCAACATACAGCTTGCCCACCGCCACGGACTCATGGTGGGGGCGTATCATTTCTACCGTCCCAAGACTCCGCAGGACGTGCAGCTTGAAAATTTCATGACTCAATGTCTGCCAGGTGAGCAGGATCTTATTCCGATGATTGACATCGAGAGCACCGGCGGGCTGCCCAATGAGGAGTTTTGCGACTCGCTGTTCCGCTTTCTCAATCTTGTGGAGGAAGCCTACAACCAGAAGCCGTTGCTCTATACAGGCCGTAATTTCTACAACCGCCATCTGTGCGGCAAGCTTGACGGCTGGCAGCTGATGATTGCCATGTATACCAATGAGGAGCCGATACTTGCAGACAATCGCGACTACACATTGTGGCAGTACACAGGCAAGGGACGCATAGCCGGAATTTCGGGCTATGTGGATAAGAGTCGTTTTGTTGGTTCCCATTCACTTAGAGATATAAGGTATAAACATAATTATAATAGAAGAAGATGATTATAAAATGTCCCGAATGTGGCCGCCAGGTGAGCGACCGCGCAAAGACCTGCCCCGGCTGTGGGGTGGATATAGCCGGAAACGTAACTACGTGTCAGAGCTGTGGTGCCACGGTGTTCAGTGACCAGGAAATGTGTCCTGTATGTCACGCCATGCTTGCCGGTACGCAGACAGCAAATAGAGATACTGTTGTTGCTCAGGATGTTATGACAGCAAAGGAGACTCTTGACAACAGTGACGGTGCCAATGGAAGTAAGAATGGCGGAAAGAAAAAACGCACGGCAGTGTGGGTGATTGTCGTAGCTCTTGTGGTGACGCTGTCGGTGGTGTTTGGCGGACTGTATCTGTATCAGAACATGGAGCGCCACAACGAGGAGGAGGCATATCTCAATGCCTTGGCAAGCAACGAGCCGTCGGTGTTGCAGAACTACCTCGACATCTATGGCGGGCGTGCTCCGCAGGAGCATATAGACTCGGTGGAGGTGTACCTTGACCGTTTTAAGGAGATGGACAAGGAATGGAATGATGCCAAAGTGTCGCGCAGCCGCACTGCACTGGAGCGATATCTCAAGATGCACCCCGGCTCGGTTCATGAGCCTGAGGCAAAGATTATGATTGACTCCATCGACTGGGTTGTGGCAACACTTGCCGACACTCAGGACAGCTACCAGCGCTATATGAACGGGCACCCTGACGGAATGCACTATGATGAGGCCGTGCAGCAGTATGACAAAAAGGCTGAAGAGATAAGGCATGCTGCTGACACACTGACTGTAAGCGACATGACAAATTCTGCTGACAACACAAAGCCGAAGAAGTTGGAGGAATGAGATAACACATTATTATATATAGATATGCAGAGCAATCAAAGAGAAATGGCGCAAACGCTACTTGATGAAGCCAAGGCGAGCATAGCTAAGGGTGACCCGATTGGAGCGGTGGTGAAGCTGACGCAATGCCTTATGGCTGACGACGGCTATGCCGACGCATATTTCACGCGCAGTGAACTTCTGCTGGCAATGGGCGATGCCGACGGAGCGGCTGCCGATGCCCTGTGGCTTACGGAGCACGCTGAATCTACCGACGCGCTGACGGCATTGAAGGCCAGAATAGCCGCCGTTTACAAGGAACGCGGCAGGATGAAATATTCCATGGGTGACACCGTGGGTGCCGAGCAGGAGGTGCGCAAGGCGCTGCAGATGGACCAAAGTTGCATGGAGGCTGTGAGCGGCGAGTACACTGCCGAGGGCGTGGAGCAGAAAGTGAAGCCGGTTTTGGGCATGGCAAATGCGCATAATATGGCTGCAATTGGCGGCAAAGACTGCCGCGAATGTAAAAAATCGGCGGAATAATGAAAAAAAGTGGCATTTTTTTTGGCTGTTACAAGAAAAAACTGTAACTTTGCAGCGTGATTTAAGAATAAAATAACAAAATGTCAAAATAAACAGAGAATAATGAAGAATTTGAATGCTTACTTCTTTTACTATTACTTTTACTTTGCAAGGAATTGTAGAGCGGGAAGTTGCGTGTAAAATTCAACTTATGACAATGGTTAAGGAAATAACAATAAACTGTCCCGCTTGAATATATCAAGGCGGGACAGTTCTTTTTTAAATAATAAAGAACAAAAAATATATGAGAAGAATTGCAATACAAGGAGTACGTGGGTCGTTTCACGACATTGCCGCCCACCAGTATTTCGAAGGAGAACAGATACAGCTGATATGCTGCCAGACATTCGAGCAGGTGTTCGACAACATCAAGAAGGACCCCACGGTGATTGGCATGACGGCGATAGAGAACACCATAGCTGGCAGCCTGCTGCATAATTACGAGCTGCTGCGCGACAGCGGCACAACGGTGGTGGGAGAGCACAAGCTCCACATATCACATTGTATATGCTGTCTGCCCGGCGACGACTGGGACACCATCACTGAGGTGCATTCGCATCCGGTGGCGCTGATGCAGTGCCGTGAGTTTCTCTCGAAGCATCCCAGACTGAAGGCTGTTGAGGCTGAGGACACTGCCGGCTCGGCAATGTATATAGCCGAGAACCAGTGTAAGGGGTGGGCGGCAATTTGTCATGCCGATGCTGCCAGGATGTACGGACTGAAGGTATTGGAAAACAACATTGAGGACAACAAGCACAACTATACACGGTTTCTCGTGACATGCAATCCGCATAAGGCTGACTTCCTGCGGTCGATAAGCGACACCAACAAGTCGAGCCTCGTGTTCTCGCTGCCCCATGAGGAGGGGTCGCTGTCGATGGTGCTGAGCATTCTCTCGTTCTACAAGATGAGCCTCACCAAGATACAGTCGCTGCCAATTGTGGGCCATGAGTGGGAATATATGTTTTATGTTGACGTGAGCTACAGTGATATCACGCGCTACCGTCAGAGTATCGACGCGATTACACCGTTGACAAAGGAATTAAAGATTTTAGGAGACTATAAAGATGGAAAACAGTCAGTTTAGCATCAAGCCGGCACAGCGGCTTGACGAGGTGCAGGAATACTACTTCAGCCGTAAGTTGAAGGAAGTGGCGCGCCTTAATGCAGAGGGTAGGGACATAGTGAGCCTGGCGATAGGAAGCCCTGACATGCCGCCGTCGGAGCAGACGGTGGAGACATTGTGCGAGGTGGCACGCAGACCCGACGCCCACGGCTATCAGCCAACAATGGGCACTCCGGAGCTGAGAGAGGCGATGGCTGGATTTTACCGCCGCTGGTATGGCATTGAGGTGAATGCCGCTGCCGAGGTGCTGTCGCTCATAGGCAGCAAGGAGGGCATACTGCATGTAACGCTCGCATTCGTGAATCCCGGCGACAAGGTGCTGGTGCCCAATCCCGGATATCCCACCTACACCTCGCTCAGCAAGCTGCTGGGAGCGCAGGTGGTTAACTACAACCTTGACGAGGCAAACGGCTGGCAGCCCGACTGGCAGCAGCTGGAGGCGATGGACTTGAGCGGAGTGAGGCTGATGTGGACCAACTATCCCAACATGCCCACGGGAGCCAATGCCCGCATGGAGACATACGAGCGGCTGGTGGATTTCGCACACAGAAAGAACATCGTGGTGGTCAACGACAACCCTTACTCGTTCATTCTCAACGAAAAGCCCATCTCGCTGCTTCAGGTGCCGGGTGCCAAGGACTGTTGCATTGAGTTCAACTCAATGTCGAAAAGCCATAACATGCCCGGCTGGCGTGTGGGAATGTGCATCGCCAACGCCACGTTTATCTCATGGATTCTCAAGGTGAAGAGCAACATCGACAGCGGAACTTTCCGCGGACTGCAGCTGGCAGCCGCAAAGGCACTGACCGAAAACACTGCCGAGTGGCACCGCGAGGCAAACGTTGACCGCTACCGTCGCCGCCGCCGTTATGCCGAGGAAATAATGGACGTGCTGGACTGTGAATATGACCGCAGCCAGGTGGGAATGTTCCTTTGGGGACGCATCCCCGACAGCTACAGCGATGTGGAGCAGCTCACCGAGAAGGTGCTCCACGAGGCAAGGGTGTTCATCACCCCGGGATTTATCTTCGGCAGCCGCGGTGAGAGATACATACGCATCTCGCTTTGTGCAAAGGAGGAAAAGCTGGGCGAGGCGTTGGAGAGAATAAGGAAAATATTTAAATAAAATTGAAACATGGAACTTGAACTTAAACCATTGAATATTCCGAGTGACAGTGAACGCCCCTTCGTGATTGCAGGCCCATGCAGCGCCGAGACCGAGGAGCAAGTGATGAAAACAGCCAAGGAACTGGCATCGAAGGGCTGCCATAACTTCCGTGCCGGTGTATGGAAGCCGCGCACCAAGCCAGGGGGCTTTGAGGGCAACGGCGAGAAGGCTATGCCGTGGCTTCAGGAAGTGAAGAAGGAGACAGGAATGCTGGTGAGCACCGAGGTTGCTACTCCAGAGCACGTTGAAATAGCACTGAAGTATGGCGTTGACATTCTGTGGGTGGGAGCGCGCACTTCTGCCAACCCGTTTGCCATGCAGGCGCTTGCCGACTCGCTGAAGGGTGTAGATGTGCCAGTGCTGGTGAAAAACCCCGTTAACCCCGACCTTGAACTGTGGATAGGAGCACTGGAGCGTATCAACGGTGCCGGAGTAAAGCGCCTTGGAGCCATCCACCGCGGTTTCTCAAGCTACGATAAGAAGATCTACCGCAACCTGCCCATGTGGCAGATTCCCATAGAACTGAAGCGCCGTATACCAGAACTGCCTATACTGTGTGACCCGAGCCACATCGGCGGTTGCCGTGAGCTTATCGCCCCGTTGTGCCAGCAGGCTATGGACATGGGCTTCGAGGGACTGATTGTGGAGAGCCACTGCGAGCCCGACAAGGCTTGGAGCGACGCTAAGCAGCAGGTTACTCCCGATGTGCTCGACTATATCCTCTCACTGCTCGTGGTGAGAGACGGAACTATCACCACTGAGGGCATAAGCCAGCTGCGCTCGCAGATTGACGATCTTGACAACCAGCTCATGGACCTGCTGGCAAAGCGCATGAGGGTTTGCCGCGAGATCGGTCAATATAAAAAGGAGCACAATATGACTGTGGTGCAGACAGGTCGCTACAACGAGATTCTCGACAAGCGCGGCGCACAGGGAGCGCTCTGCGGCATGTCGGCAGAGTTCGTGAAACAGGTGTTTGAGATGATTCACGAGGAGAGCGTGCGCCAGCAGATAGAGATTATTAATAAATAAAAATGAAAATACTGATTCTTGGAGCAGGAAAAATGGGAAGTTTCTTTCTCGACCTGCTCAGCTTCGACCACGAAATGGCGGTGTTTGAGAAGGACCCCAAGCGCATGAGGTTCACATACAACTGCCAGCGCTTCACATCGCTCGACGAGGTTAGGGAGTTTGAGCCCGAGCTCGTAATCAATGCCGTGACGGTGAAGTACACCATACCGGCATTTGAGGAAGTTATGCCGTATCTGCCGCAAAACTGCATAATAAGTGACATTGCCAGCGTGAAGACCGGACTGAAGGATTTTTATGAGACAGCGGGGCGCCGCTATGTGAGCACTCACCCTATGTTCGGACCCACCTTTGCCAATCTCAACCAGCTTAGCCACGAGAATGCCATCATCATTCAGGAGGGCGACTACATGGGCAAGATTTTCTTTAAGGACCTCTATAGCAAGCTGGGGCTTAACATCTATGAATACACCTTCGAGGAGCACGACAAGACGGTGGCTTACTCGCTGAGCATTCCGTTTGTGAGCACCTTCACTTTTGCTGCCGTGATGAAGCATCAGGATGCGCCGGGCACCACCTTTAAGCGTCACATGAACATTGCCAAGGGTGTGCTCAACGAAGACGACTATCTGTTGCAGGAGATTCTCTTCAATCCCTACACCGCAGGACAGGTGAGCCAGATACGCGAGGAGCTGAAAGAGTTGCTCGGCATCATTGAGCGCAAGGATGCTGACGGCATGAAAGCATATCTTACTAAGATTAGGGACAACGTGCGGCGTGATATTGAAGTGAAATAGCCTGTGGCAGGTTCTGCAATTTATGTCCTGGCTTTGACTTGTCCGCCAAAAAGCGCGTAGTCAGGGGATTTTCTCTCCCCAGAGTGTGTTGCAGAAACATCATTCCTGGATCTTCATTTTTTCTGCGCATAATTTAAAAAAATTCTGCGCAGAAAAGTTTCACTTTCTGCGCAGAAAACAAATTTTTTCTGCGCAGAAAATTTTTTTTGATCCGTACGTGGCGTTTTCATCCTCCCAATCCATTATTTTATCCCGTTGCCTATTTGTTTTTTTCGCAGAGTTCCGAGGGCAGCATGCCGTATTCCTGCTTGAAGAGCTTCGAGAAATAGTTGGGCGTGTTGAAGCCCACGGCTGCCGCCAGCTCGCTCACCGATATGTGAGGGTTGCTCTCGATCATGGCGCGGGCGGTCTTCATGCGGATGCTGCTGATAAATCCCGAGATGTTCTGTCCCGTGAGCGCGCGCAGCTTGTTGTAGAGCGTGCTGGGGCTTACGCACAGGTCGGCGGCAAGCTCCTCGCGCCCGTAGCCGCTGTCCTTGATGTGCGCCCTCACAGCCTCAATCGCCTTTTGCAGGAACAGCTCGTCGGGACTGCTGCTGTGCTTTGGCTCCTGCCCTATGTCGGTCTGGCTGCTGAATTTCTGCCTTATCCTCTCGCGGTTGGCAATGATGCTGTCAATGCGCAGCCTCAGGTCGTCCAGTCGGAAGGGCTTTGTGATGTAGTCGTCGGCTCCCGTGCGGTATGCCTCGTTGCGGTCGTCGTTCTCGGTCTTTGCCGTGAGCATTATCACGGGCAGCTGCGCCGTGTCGCTGTTTCCCTTTATCTCCTTCACTAATTCTATGCCGTCCATCACGGGCATCACCACGTCGGTTATCACCACGTCGAGCTCTTTCCTTGCAATCTTTTTCAGAGCCTTGCTTCCGTCCTGCGCCGTGTACACGTTGTAGCGGCGGCGCAGCGACCTCGCCATCAGCTCCAGCAGTTCGGCGTTGTCCTCCACCAGCAGTATCGAGTGTTCCTTGGGCTGCCCGTCGTCGGTGTTGCCTTCCTCGGGTGCGGCGTGAACAATTTCAGGCGCGTTCTCCTCCGCAATGATGTCGGTTATGCGGTTTTCCGTCACCCTCTCCGCCTTGCCGTATGCCGACTTTGCGAGCGGCAGCGTCACGGTGAAGGTCGTTCCCTCGCCCTCCTTGCTTTGGCAGTCAATCTCGCCGTGGTGCAGCTTCACAAGCGTGTGTACGAGCGACAGACCTATGCCCGTTCCCGAAATCTTCGTCTTGCGGTGGTCGGCATCGAGAAATCTTTGGTAGAGGTGCTTCATCTTCTCCTTGGATATGCCTATGCCGCGGTCGCTCACGGTGAGCACGGCGCTGCCTCCGGGCGTCTTTGCCAGCGCCACGTGTATGCTCTTTCCCTCGGGCGTGTATTTCAGGGCGTTTGACAGCAGGTTATAAATCACCGTGTCCACCTTGTCCTTGTCAAACCATCCCTCCACCTCGCCTATGTCGCTGGTCAGCCTTATGTTCTTCTTCATCGCCATGGGCATGACGTTTTTCACGCAGCTGTCCACTATTCGGCTCATGTCTCCTGCGGCGGCGAGCAGGCGCAGTTTTCCCGCCTGCGACTTTCTCACCTCCAGAATCTCGCGCAGCAGACGCGTCAGCCTGTCGATGTTGTTCTGCATTATGGCATAGCTGTGCTCGCCCTGCGGAGCCTCGTGGCGCAGGTTGTCTATCGATGCCGAGATGACGGCGAGCGGGGTGAGCAGCTCGTGGGTGATGTTGGTGAACACCACCTGCATCTGCAGCTTGTTCTGGGTGTTGAGGCGCTGCTTGTAGGCGCGCACGGCAAACCACACGCTCCCTATACCTATTATTATATATACGAGATAAGCCCACCACGTAGCCCACCACGGCGGCAGCACCCTCACGGTGATGTCGTAGGGCAGAGCTGTGTATTCACCCTTGCCGTCGGATGCCTTTATCTTCAGCCTGTACGTTCCCGTGGGCAGGTTTTCAAACGTGGCGTTGCGCGTGGCGGCATCCCTGTATTGCCACCCGTCGTTGTAGCCTTTCAGCATGTAGGCATACTTGTTTTCTTCCGGCGAGACGTATGCCGTGAGCGCAAACTCCACTGAGAACTTGCTCACTCCCGACGGTATGTTTATTTCCTTGGTGTATTCAGGGGTGATTTCCGACACAGCCTTGCGCAGACCGGCTTCGAGCGCGGCGTATGGGCGGTCGTCGATCCTGATGTCAGTCACCAGCAGCCTGTGACTCTTGCTGTTACTGCCGTTTCCTTGTCTCTGCGTCTTAAATGCCACTATGTTGTTGGCTATACCGAAGAACAGCTCGCTGCCGTAGCCTGCCGTACAGTTGGGCATGAAGATAATGTTGCTGCCCAGTCCGTCCTCTTTGGTGTATGTCACGGTCTGCGGCATTTCTCCATTGCCGGCAAATGTTATTCTCGTCAGTTTCTTTCCCGATGCTATCCACAGTCCTCCCTGTCTGTCCTCGTTTATTGAGCAAATGTTGCCGTCGGCTGTGCCAGGCGTCAGTCTTACAGGCTCAAACCTGTCTTTGCCGCCGTCATAGCCGAAAAGTCCTCCCGATGCCGATATAGCCCATATTCGTCCGTGGCTGTCGCAGTGACACGCCGTGACATCTGCCACTGCCAGTTTCCCGTTTTCCGGGGCATAGCGCCTTGTCGTGCCGCCCTTTATTCTTATTATTCCCCCGTTTTCGGTGCTTATCCACAGAGTCCCGTCGGCGCTTTCGGCAATGTGGCGCACGTCGCATCCGTTCAGGTTCTTTTCCCCGGCAGATATTTTCATCACGTAGCCGCTGCCGGCGGGTGTCATCACGCCAATGCCCCTGTCGGTGCCTATCAGCACGTCGCCGTTGCGTCTTTCTATCAGGGTGTTCACGTTGTTATCGGGCATTATCGTAGAGTTCTGCCTGGTGATGTTTCTCACTGTTCCGTCCTTTCCCACGGCTATCAGTCCGTATATCTCGCTGCCCAGCAGCATGTCGCCGTTCTTCCTCCTTAATATTGATGTCACGGCGCAGTGCAGCAGCTCCTTGTCTATGTTCCTGAATTCGGGAATCTCCCTGTCGTATTCGGTTTTTCCCGTGGTGCGGTCGTATTTCATCAGTCCGTAGGGCATCAGGCTGGCGTAGAATGTCCGCCCGTCGCCGGTATGCACCGATGTTATTATTCTCCGGGCGTAGTGGCTGTTGCCTGTGTTGCATTTCAGATGCTCAAACGGGCTTTCCCCCGTCACTATCTGCCTTATCTGCCCGAACCGCTTCTGCAGCCAGATGTTCCCAGCCTTGTCCTGCGCCATGTAGTTGGTGTTGGCAAAGAAACCGCAGTCGTCGGCTTCCTCAAACTTTCTGAATCCCCGTGCCTCGTCCCCGGTGTCAAGAATATGTGTGCCGTAGCGCGAGCACATCCATATCGTGCCCGTTGCCTTGTGCTCCATGATGCTGTAGATGGAGTTGAACTCGCCCGTGGGGTAGCCGTACACCTTGGTCCTGGGGTGTCTGAAGTCGGTGGGATTCTCTATGCACACCAGCCCTCTGTGCCACGTGCCCACCCACAGCCTGTCGCGGCTGTCAATGCACAGCGTATAGGCATTAGGCATGCCGTTGATTTCGGGCAGCTGGTGAAACACGTTTGTGCCGCGCCTCATCCTCAGCAGTCCGTCTTCCCATGTGCCTATGTAGAGGTACTTCCCGTCGTTGCTCTCCCTTATCGACTTTACGCCGTAGTGCTCGGCTTGCCTCACCTTCCCGTCGGGACTCACGAAGCGTGAGTTGCGCTTGCCGAAAGTCACAAAGCGGTCGCTCCTGCGGTCATACATGCTCAGTCCGCCGTCGGTGCCTGCCCACACGGTGCCGTCCTTTGTGGTGTATAGCTCATATATTATTTTCTGTCCCTCACCGTCCAGCCTGTAGGTCTTGCATTCGTCGGTGCGCCTGTTCATCCTCACTATTCCCTCGCGCGTACCTATATATATATGGTCATCGTTGTCGGCTGTCACCGACATTATGAAATTGTTCGGGAAAATCTGCGGGCGTATCACTCCGCTCTTGTAAGTCTTCAGCGAGTAGCCGTCGTATGATTTCAGACCTGTGCCCGTGCATATCCACATCAGTCCGTTGCGGTCGAAGTATATGCGCTGTATCGCGTCCGACGGCGACAGTTCCACGGCGGTGCCCGTCCTGAACCTGCCTTCTGCGGCGGTGCCTGTTCCGAATCTGCTTTCCGCGGCATTCGCTCCCAGACACGATACTGCCATGATGAATATTATAGCGGCAGTTTTTAGGTTTAATTTCATTATTATAGTCTGTTTTGTTTTCTAAGTAAGATTGTGTTTTGTCGTTTGTGGTGCTGTGGGTTATGGTTTCCCTTCAATCCTCCAGTCGGTGATTGTGCGCTTGTCGATGTCGAAGTTTATCCCCACCTTTACTGTCGGCAGGTTGCAGAGCGAGAACCTTGCGGCGTAGTTTTTCAGCTCAATCTGCCTCATTGCCGTTTCAGCGTTCTTGTTTACCTTCAGCTCAAACAGGTAGAGCGCCTTTTTCGTTCGCATCACCATGTCCACCCTGCCGAGTGATGTCTGCACCTCCACGTCGATGGTGTGAAACTGTCCGAGCAGCGACAGTATTACGTAGAGCATCTGCTGGTAGTGTCCCTCCGAGTTGGCGTTGTTGCAGTAGGGCACTGTCAGGAGATACTCCTGCATCAGGCTTAGTGCGCCGTCGATGTCGTCGTCCTTCAGCGCAAGGCTCATCTTTGCGGCAAGCGTCATTCCCCGTCCGGTCTTGGTGGATACATATTCGGGCAGCAGACTTTTCATCAGCCCTATGCGCACCTCGCGGTTTGGGATGTCGAGCGTGTACAGCTCGGCGTCGGCGTCATAGTCCTTGATGGTCACGTAGCCGCTCTGGTAGAGCAGCGGAATTATCGACATCATTCCCTCCGTAGGGGCATCGAACTCGGCTGACATCGCCTCCATGTGGCTGAAGTCAGACGGGAGAGTTTCAAACTTCCGCATCATCTCTATCAGATATGTCGGAGTGCCCGAGCCGAACCAGTAGTTATTGTATTCCATATCCAGCATGGCATTGAGCAGGCTGAAAGGATTGAATATGTCGGGCGAGGGCCAAGTGAAGTGATAGCCGTCGTATAGCCGTTCCAGTCTGTTCACTATATCTTCTTGTGGAGCATTTTTCTTTTCGGCAAACTGCTCGATATAATCCTGCATCTGTGTGAGCATCTCCTCCTTGGATATACCGCACACGGCAGCATATTGGGGATTCATCGAGATGTTCTTGATGTTATTCAGCTCGCTGAAGATGCTTAGTTGCGAGAACTTTGTGATGCCTGTGAGGAACACGAAGTGCAAGTATGGGTCACAGTCTTTCAGCGGCGAGTAGAAGTTGCGCATCACGTTGCGGAGCACGGGCAGTTCGGTTTCCTCATGTATCACGTCGAGCAGCGGTGCATCGTATTCGTCAATCAGCACCACCACTTTCCGTCCTGTCTGTTCGTATGCTTTGTGTATCAGTTCTGTCAGTCTGTCGTTTGCATCAGTCTTGTGATTTATTATACCCCATTTCTCTTCTTCCCTTCCAAGCATGTTCCCGAGATACCTTTCCAGCTGGTCTTTCTCCATGTGTTTTCCCGAAGCCATGCTGAAATGCAGCACAGGATATTCCGTCCACTCTTTTTCCACATTACTTATATATAGTCCCTCGAACAAGTCCTTGCGTCCCTCAAAATAACTTCTCAGCGTTGAGGTGAGCAACGACTTGCCGAACCGTCTCGGGCGGCTCAGAAAAACATACTTGCTGAGGTGTATCATTTTCCATATATACTCAGTTTTGTCGATATACAACATAGCATCCTCAATAATGTTCGAGAATGTCTGTATGCCCACGGGCAGCCGTTTCAGTTGTTTCTTTTCCATGTCCTAAAAGAGTGTAATGGGTTATTTTGCTGCAAAGTTAAAAAAATATTCTGACATTGCCAAAGATTTGCCGAAGAAAAAGCTATTGACATAGTTCGAAATGACATCTGATATGGGATTGCACATTGGTATTGGAGCAGAAATAATACTAAGTTTTCTATCATAACAGGGGGTAAACGGTGGAGTAGGTGGGAACGAACGTCTTCATCAACAATATCTTACACTTTGTCGTGCCTGCAAAAACAGCCCGCCAGTCTAATTCCTTATAGACTTGGCGGGCTGGTATGTCTTACATGGTGAATTAAATTTTATATCTTTGTAGAAATACATAATTTTCAAGTGCAAAGGTATAAAATAAAATGGTATTGTGCAACCCCTATATTGTGACTTTTGTATCCAAATGGCAATTGTTTGTGCTTAATGTGCGTATTTTCATGCTCAAACAGATGTATTTTTTATAAAAGTAAAATCGGTTTAGTATTTTTTAGCGTTTTATTTGGTGTTTTCTTGATTTATTAGCATATCTTTGCACACTGATAACGCAAAATGGAACAAAACAAGCGTAATCAATAAAGTAGAAGTGACAGAGAAAAACAACCGAATGAAGAGTATATATAATAGTCTTACGGCAATATTGCTGGTGTTTGTAGTTGCGTATGTTGTAAGCGCATGCCAGCGCACTCATTCTGACGGCAGCATGGATAGCCGGCGGATGGCATACGCTGCGCTCGACGATTCTATCATGGCACAGTCGCCACATGTCAGAGACATGATATACAGGGGTATGGACGGAGCGCCTGACAGTATGACCTATTATGAGTATTATGTGAGGATGGGCAAATATTTCTGCCTTTCTGAAACGCCAGACTCGCTTGTGCCATATATTAACGGCACTATACGCTTTGCCGCACGGCAGCCTGTGTCGCCACGTCGCAACAGTCTGTTGGCGTTTGCATATAACTGTCAGGCTGCCAACTATCACAACTTCCATAAAAAGCCTGGTGACGTCATTGATTTATACCGCAAGGCATACGATCTGTCGCTCAGCAGTGAGACAAAGGACCAGACACCCCAGGTGTGTGCCAATCTCGGCGATGCGTATCTGTTTAAGAACAGCCTGCCTGAGGCTGCGGCATGGTACAGGCGTGCGCTGTTTCTCGTAGATTCACTGCGGCTGCCGGAAAAAGAGAACATAACCCTGTATCTCGGACTTGCCACCATCTATCTGCATCTTGATGATTTCGACTCGTCGCTGAAATATTATCGCCAGTCAGAGAAGTATTTCGGCGACATGTCACTGGCAATGCAGTCATATTTCCTCAATAATTACGGCAACTACTATTATTACGCTAAAGACTATAAGGCATCACTTGAAAAATTCCTGGAGCTTAAGGCACTGCTTGAAAACAACAACAAGCTGAACACTTTTGACATGCACCTTTGCAAGCTGAACCTTGCCGACGTGTATCTCAATCTTGATGATGTGGCAATGTCGGAAAAATATCTTAATGAGGTGGATTCGGTGTTTTCTGTCACCGGCGATACCGAGGCGGCGCATTATGTGAACACCATACGCATAGGGCAGGCTGTAAGGCGCGGCGACATGAACCGTGTTGCCGGCATACTGGCATCAGAAAAGAAGATTGACAATATCTCGTTCAATATCAGAAATATACGCGACGTCTACCTGCGCAAGTATTATGTGGCGAGGGGCGACTACCGCAGCGCATACGAGAATCTGAAAGCAAATGTGGCAATGAATGACTCCATGGAGCACAACAGGCAGGGAATGCGCGCATCGGAGATTATGGAGCGCTTTTCGCGTGATACACTCCAGCTGCATCATAGCGTGACTATGGAGCACAAGAATGCGGAGATACAGAGCACTTACACACTTGCAGCGGTCATTGCGGGCACATTGACCACATTGTGCCTGCTGCTTGCAGTGGGAGTGCTGTATTCGCGCAAGCGTTATCTGCAGGGCAAGATGCGTATTATGCAACTCAGGCTTGACGGGGCACGCAACCGGGTGTCGCCCCACTTTGTGTTTAATGTTCTTAACAACAATATGCTGAAGAATGGTGGTGGCGACAACAGTGAACTGATGATGCTGACAAAGCTCATAAGGGCAAACCTTGACATGACATGTAGGCAGACTGTGACGCTTGGCGAAGAGCTTGACTTTGTGCGCCGCTATGTCGACATTGAGAGGAAAATCTCCGACGGAGTTTTTGAATATCATGAGGAGGTGGCGGCAGACATCGATAAGGATGCGGTGATGATTCCGCCAATGTTTGTGCAGATTTTGGTGGAAAACGCTATTGTGCATGGACTGAAAAACAGTGGTGGCGACAAGTTTATACGTGTTGCAGTGACGCGCATCGGCGGTGTGCTGCACATTGTGGTGCGCGATAACGGCAAGGGATTTGACATAACCAGTGCCGGCAACCGCCGCACAGGGCTGAGCATTATCAGCCAGACCATTGCAATAATCAACGAACGCAACAAGTCGAAGATGCGGTTCTCGCTCAGCAATGTGCAGGACGACAGCGGTAAGGTGAAAGGCTGCGAGGCGAAAATAGACATACCCGAAAACATTAAATTCATGAGCTGAAAATAAACATTATATGGTGACAGTGATTATTGACGATGAGCAGACGGCAGCCAGACACCTGGCGGAACGTCTGAAAAAATATGAAAGTGTGAAGGTGGCTGGCATTGCCGACAACGGGCTCGACGGCTTGGCGTTGATTAACAGGTATAAGCCCGACCTCCTGTTTCTCGACGTGCAGCTGCCCGACATCAACGGACTTGATTTCCTTGAGCGCATGGATGAGTTCACCGACGGCAACTGCCGGGTGGTGATGTACACTGCCTACGACAAGTTTGTGTTGCCGGCATTTCGCAAAAAGGCGTTCGATGTGCTGTTGAAGCCTTTTGCCGACGACGAGCTTGACACCGTGATGAGGCGGGTGGCAGAGGACAATGCCGGTGATGCCGCGGGCAATGAGGCAAAGGACACCGACCGGCTTCTGTTTTATACAAACATGGTTGACTTCAAGCTGGTGCACAAGTGTGACATTGCGCTGTTTCAGTACAACCACGACATACGATGCTGGGAAATAGTGGTGGCAAAGTCGCAGAACCCCATACGCCTGAAGCGCAATGTGAAGAGCGATGACCTGCTGAAGCTCGACGACTCTTTTGTTCAGGTTAACCAGAAATTCATAATCAATGTCAATTTTCTTGTTGAGGTGGTGGACAACGTGTGCCGTTTCTATCCTCCGTTCGACAGGCTCGATTACGTGAAAGTTGGCAGGGCGTTTCGCCGCAGGCTCATCAACCGGTTCTGCAATCTTTAGTTATTTTATCATCACTTTAACAGTTCGCAGTACTTTTGGTACTGCATTTACACACATATTATATATAGTATGTGCGCCCTATATGAGCCTTTTTTGCTGTAAACGCGCTAATTTTGTTTAAAATGTTTTGCGAGGTCGGAATTTTTTTGTACTTTTGTACCTTGAAAATAAGTATTAAAATGCGTCAGAGGCTCTGAAAAGTGCCTTAAAAGCGAAAAACAAGAAAAATGGATCAGACATTAGATCAAGACAGAATTATTAAGATTAACATCGAGGAGGAAATGAAATCCTCCTATATCGACTACTCGATGTCGGTAATCGTAGCACGTGCGCTGCCTGATGTTCGTGATGGATTTAAGCCCGTACACCGCCGTATTCTATATGGTATGCTGGGCATTAACAACGTAAGTACCCAGCCTTATAAGAAATGTGCCCGCGTGGTGGGTGAGGTTCTCGGTAAGTACCACCCACACGGCGACGGCTCTGTTTACGGAGCGCTCGCACGCATGGCTCAGGACTGGAACATGCGCTACACTCTCGTTGACGGTCAGGGTAACTTCGGATCAATGGACGGCGACTCACCTGCAGCCATGCGTTACACCGAGTGCCGCCTGTCGAAGATGGGAGAGCACATAATGGACGACCTTGAGAAGGACACCGTGGACATGATGAAGAACTTCGACGAGTCGCTCGAAGAGCCTACGGTGATGCCTACCAAGATTCCTAACCTGCTGGTGAACGGCGGCAACGGTATTGCCGTGGGTATGGCTACCAACATGCCGACCCACAACCTCGGAGAGGTTATTGACGGATGCTGCGCATACATCGACAATCCGGAGATTGACACCGAGGGACTGATGCAGTACATCAAGGCGCCAGACTTCCCTACGGGTGCCATTATCTATGGCATACAGGGAGTGAAGGATGCCTACGAGACCGGCCGCGGCAGAGTGGTGCTGCGCGCAAGGGCAGAGATAGAGACAGGCGACACCCACGACAAGATTGTGATAACCGAGCTGCCTTACGGAGTGAACAAGGCAGACCTTGTGAAGTATATCGCCGATCTCGCCAACGAGAAGAAGATTGAGGGTATAACCTACGTCAACGATGAGTCGGGCCGTCAGGGTATGCGCATAGTGGTTGACGTGCGCCGCGATGCCAACGCCAATGTGGTGCTCAACAAGCTGTTTAAGATGACCGCCTTGCAGAGCTCGTTCTCAGTGAATAACATCGCGCTCGTTCACGGCCGTCCGAAGCTGCTGTCGCTCCGCGAGTGCATCCACCACTTTGTGGAGCACCGCCATGACGTGACAATACGCCGCACCAAGTTCGACCTGAAGAAGGCTGAGGACCGTGCCCACATACTTAACGCCCTGATTGTGGCGTGCGACAATATCGACGAGGTGGTGCACATCATCCGTGGCTCAAAGAGTCCGCGCGAGGCTGTGGAGAACCTCATGAAGCGTTTCGACTTCGACGAGGTGCAGGCACAGGCTATTGTCGACATGCGTCTGAGCCAGCTCACGGGTCTGCGCATGGAGCAGCTGCACAAGGAGTACGAGGACCTGCAGCAGCTCATTGCATATTTGAAGCAGATTCTCACCGACCCCGAGCTTTGCAAGAAGGTGATGAAGGACGAGCTGCAGGAAGTGAAGGAGAAGTATGGCGACGAGCGCCGCACGGAGATACGTTACTCAGGCGAGGAGTTCAATGCAGAGGACTTCTATCCCGACGACCCAGTGGTTGTAACCATCAGTCATCTTGGCTATATCAAGCGCACTGCGCTGAGCGAGTTCCGCGAGCAGAGCCGTGGCGGAGTGGGCAACAAGGGAGCCAACCACCGCGACGGCGACTTCACCGAGTATATCTATCCCGCAACGATGCACAACATGATGCTCTTCTTCACACAGAAGGGACGCTGCTACTGGATGAAGTGCTACGAGCTGCCCGAGGGCAACCGCGCCTCGAAGGGACGTGCAATACAAAATATGCTCAACATTGAGAGCGACGACGCCATCAATGCAGTGCTGTGCATAAGGAAGTTCACCGACGAGGAGTTCCTCAAGAGCCACTATGTGGTGTTCGCAACAAAGAACGGCACGGTGAAGAAGACTTGCCTGGAGGCATACAGCCGTCCGCGCGCCAACGGCGTGAACGCCATCAACATCGTTGAGGGTGATCGTGTGATAGGCGTTGAGCTCACCAACGGCAAGAACGAGATTGTGCTCGCCAACAAGAACGGCAGGGCAATACGTTTCGACGAGAACGACATCCGCGAGATGGGCCGTGTGTCCACCGGTGTGCGCGGAATGCGTCTCGACGACGGCGACGACGAGATAATAGGCATGGTGTGCGTCAACGACCCGATGACCGAAACCATCATGGTGGTGTCGGAGAAGGGCTACGGCAAGCGCAGCCTGGTGGACGACTACCGCAAGACCGGACGCGGCGCCAAGGGTGTGCGCAACCTCGGTATCACCGACAAGACGGGACGCGTGGTGGCTATAAAGATTGTCACCGACGACAACGACCTCATGATTATCAACAAGAGCGGCATCATCATCCGCATGAAGGTGGCTGAGGTACGCACCATGGGTCGCGGAGCGCAGGGCGTGCGTCTTATCAACCTCACAAAGAAGAACGACATCATTGCAAGTGTATGCAAGGTCATGACTTCTGAGGAAGAGGAGGAAGTGGAGGCAGAGAACGCCGCCGAGATGCCCGAGGACGCACAGTAATATATAAATATTAAGGTGTAAATACAATTTTAAAATAAACCAATAAAAACCAACAAGAATGAAAAAAATGATGTTAATGGCAGCAATGGCAGCGATAGCTACCTCTGCCTTTGCACAGGACGAATTAGTGAAGGAGGCTCAGAAGCTGAAGAACAGCGACCCTAAGGCGGCTCTTGAGAAAATCACTCCCGCACTTACCAACAGTGCTACTACCGACAAGGCTGCTGCATGGAATACAGTTGCTGAAATCCAGTACAAGATTTTCTCTGACCAGCAGGGCATCCAGCTTGAGAATCAGGTGAAGGGCGAGAACAAGCCCATCGACGAGGCTGCCATGAACACAGCCATTGCCGAGGCTCTCAAGGCTGCGCTGAAGTGCGACGAGTTCGACCGTCAGCCAAACGCAAAGGGCAAAATCAAGCCTCGTTTCCGCAAGGCTAACCAGACAACCTACAAGATTGGTCGCCAGCACGTGATCAACGCTGGTCTGTGGGCATACAACAACAAGGACTATGCCAAGGCTCTGGAGTACTGGGGTGCATATATCGACAGCAAGAACGACCCGCTGTTCGAGGGCGTTGACCTGAGCGACGACAAGAACTACTCTGAGATTTGCTACTATGCTGCCCTCACCGCATATCAGGCAAAGGACTATGTCACAGCACAGAAGTATGCCAAGATGGCTGCCGAGGATCCTGCCAAGGCTGCCGATGCCAACGAGATTCTGCTGTTCTCTCAGAAAGAGACCTGCAAGACCGCTCAGGATACAGTGAACTATGTGAACACCCTGAAGGACCTGCACACAAAGAATCCTGCTGACGAGAAGGTGTTCGGTCTGCTGGTTGACTACTATGCAAATTCTTCAAATAAGGACGAGGCAAAGGCGTTTGCTGCTGCCGAGGTGGCAAGCAATCCTAACAACAAGATGGCTCATGCCCTCATGGGACAGCTTGAGATGGAGGCAAAGAACTGGGATGTCGCCTACAACTGCTTCTACAAGGCACAGGAGATTGACCCTGAGTTCATTCTCTGCGCTTATAATGCCGGTGTATGCCTTATCTCAAAGGCACAGGGCATGAACGACCAGCTTGCCGACAAGCGCACAGGTAATCTTTCTGCCGACAATCTTGCAAAGATTCAGGATGTGATGAAGCAGGCTCAGCCTCTGCTTGAGAAGTGCCGCGCCAAGGATGCCGACCAGCTCAACGTGCGCTGGGCTTACCCTCTCTACCAGGTTTACTATGCTCTCGGCGACAAGGAGAAGGCTGCCGAGGTTGGCAAGATTGCCGGTATCTCTGAGTAATCCAGGGTATATCTAAGAAAGGATATCTTTAATAAAAATCCACCCGCATCATCGTTTTGCGGGTGGATTTTTTATTTTTAATGTTAAAATCCTAAAAATGTTTTGATGATTCAAAAAAAAGCATTACCTTTGCATTGTTTTTGAAATAGGGGCGTAGCCCAGCTGGTTTAGAGCGCTGCAGTCACATTGCAGAGGTCATCGGTTCGAGCCCGATCGTCCCTACTTCAAAATCGCTATCAGTAATACTTTTTTCTTTCAGTTTTCAGTCTCCATGCTGTGTGCGTATGGCGACCTGCTGTTTGTTGCCGTCAGCTGAAGTGAATCTCCTTCAGCCACTGCTTCACGCTGAAGCAAGGACATGCCTTCCTTACCCAGGGTAGGTCGCGGTGACCTATTATCTCCGCTTCGGGATAGTCGGCGTGCAGGCTCGTCAGGAGCTCGCGCATGGTGGTCTTCTGTGCCTCGGTGCGGGTGTCGGCAGGCTTGCCGTTGCTGTCCAGTCCGCCCTCATAGCAGATGCCTATGCTGTAGGCGTTGTAGCGCAGGGCATGGGCACCCGGCTGGCTCTCGGCGCGACCGGGGTAGAGCATACCGTCGCGGGTGATGTAGTAGTGATAGCCTACGGTACGGAAGCCACGTGCCTTGTGGCATGCCTGGAGGTCCTCAAAGGTGAAACTGCGGTCGGCACGCGTTGCCGAGCAGTGAATGATGATAAGATTTATGTTACGCATTTTTAATTACGAATTTTGAGTTACAAATTTTGAATTCAAAACTCTATCACCCGCAGCTCTGCACTGCGAAGGTGCTGACGATGGCGGTGAGCACGGTGATGATGAAGTTGATTACTGTCTTCCAGGTGTCTTTTTTCATTGTTGACATAAATATTAATTATTAAGGTTAAAGATTGAGTGTGGAGTGAGGAATGTGGAGTGTGGAATGTGGAGTGAGGAGTGAGGAGATTAGAAAACCGGTCGGGAGTCCTTATATGGCTGTGATATGGAATTGTTGTCATGCCTGATGATGACCTTGTGTGCCATAGGTGCTCCCCGGAACCGATAACTAATCACTGAACACTAAACACTAAACACTAAACACTGAACACTGTTTACAGTCCGCTGCCGCCTGTGCCGGGATTATCGGGAGTGGTGCCTGTGCCGTCGTCCTCGGTGCGTCGCGGCGAGGTGTAGTCGGGACTCTCCACGAGCGTTGCTCCCTTGAGGTTGTCGATGGAGAACTCACCCGTTGCGCGTGAGCTGAGGTGAACGTTGGTGATGTTCTTCGCCACGGTCCACTCCTTGGGGTCGCTCTCGCCCTTGCCCTTCACCTTGAGCGAGAAGATGGCGAGGTCGTTGATTTTCACCTTGCGTCCCTGGAGCACCATCTCCTTGATGCATGATACCATGTCGGTGAGGATGCCCTTGATGAGCCCCTTGGAGTACGGGCTGTTGTGCTCCGACATGTGTTTCGAGAGGTCGTCGAGCATCATCGTCGGTTCCTCATGTCTCACTGTTCCGTACCAGAGTTTCTCGCCCTTGGTCATTGGATTGCTTTTCTGTACCAGTTGAAATTTTAATGCCATAATCTGTGTTTTTTTTAATGGTTAAGACTATTGTTGTTAATACTCGTTTTGTTGCCGTAAATCGGCGATTGGCGCGCCCGAATCGTCGATTTAGAGTCCTGAATCGCCGATTTAGCCGGCTGTAACCGCGATTGTCAGACCCGAAAGGCTGTGTTTTATTTATATTGCAAAGGTACGAAATTCTGAAATGCCGCAGTCGGGTTATCGCA